>Ga0265327_10000063_pt1 | contig 232763 bp, 169 predicted proteins | sample 41621metaG_FD_202089 | JGI IMG/M metagenome (GOLD analysis project Ga0265327, IMG submission 202089) | Rhizosphere microbial communities from Carex aquatilis grown in University of Washington, Seatle, WA, United States - 4-16-21 metaG | ecosystem: Host-associated > Plants > Roots >... | reverse complement strand
AATCCTTGGCGCCGAGGGCGTCGATGTGGCTGCGGACCTTGGCGGCGTGCTCGGCGAGCTTGGCGGTGCGGACGGCGTCGTCGGAGGCGTTGACGGCCTCGCGGTAGGCGTCGTTCGGCGCCTTGGCGTCGATGACGATCTGCTGGCCGCCGGGCAGGCGGACGATGAGGTCGGGACGGAAGCTGCCGGCGGACTGCTGCTCGGTGAAGTCGCAGTAGGAACTCATGCCCGACATCTCGACGACGCGGCGGAGCTGGAGTTCGCCCCAGGTGCCGGCCGTCGTGGTGGAGCGGAGCGCGGTGGTGAGCTTCGACGCTTCGGCCGCGAGGGAGACCTGCGCGGTGCCGAGGGATTTCAGCTGCTCGGACAGGGCGCCGTAGGCGTTGGCGCGGGCCTTCTCGATCTCGCCGATCTTGGCGTCGACCTTCTCGAGGGATTCCTTGAGCGGCTTCACCATCGAGTCGATCGCGAGCTGGCGCTTGCCGAGTTCGTCGGCGGACTGCTGGTGGAGCTTGCCGAAGGACTCGCGGGCCAGCTCGAGGAAAGACTGGTTGTTGGAGCGGAGGGCGTCGGCCGAGAGGGCCTTGAAGGAATTGGTCAGGCGTTCCTGCGCCTCGGTGAGCGCGGCGATCTTCTCGCCCGCGGCGGCGCGCTCGGCGGCGAGGTCGTTTTCGATCCTCGACTTCTGGGCCTCGATCTCGAGCAGGCGGGCGCGGGCGGCTTCCAGGTCGGCGGCCTGCAGGCGGGCGCGCTCGGCGGTTGCGGCGGTGCGGGACTGGGCGATGAACCAGCCCAAGGCGGCGCCGACGGCGAGGCAGAGGAGCGCGATCAGGATATCCATGACGCGGGCAATGAAGCGCGGAAAGCGGGCGCGAGCAAGCTCGGTCAGAAAGGTAGGGCGGCGAGTCCCTTCATCGCCGCGGCGAGGATCCGACTTCGCCAAGGCTTCGACGGACCAGACGGAGTCCGCGCCCTACCTCAGCGCAGGGCGCCGAAGCTGATCTGGATGTCCGTGCCCTTGATGCCGGGGCCGGCGGAGAGCGTGCCGCCGTGGAGGCGGAGAATTTCACGGGCGAGGAAGACCGAGAGGCGACCCTCGTTGGGCGTCGTGCCCGCCACGGGCAGGGGCAGGGTGCCGTCGAGCTCGAGGCGCTTGCCCTCGATGGTGATGATCGCGGTGCGCTGGGCGCCGGTCCCGGCGACGCGCAGCGTCAGCAGGAGGTTCTTCAGGCCCTCGTCGGGGCGGTTGCCGGCGATGGCGTCAAAGATGGACCCGAAGGCGAAGCGGAGCAGGGTGGGCTCGACCTGGAACACGAGGGTTTCCTCGGAGAAGCGGGTGGTCAGGTCGCGGGCGGCGGCGACCTCGGTCAGCAGGGCGTTGAGGTCGACGGCGTGCGCGACGGGCTGTGCGATCTCGCCGAGCAGCTGCGAATGCTCGGCCAGGCGCTGGAGCTTCTGCACCTCGGTGGCGAGGGCGACCTCGTGCGCAATCGCCGCCGCGCCGCCGACGATGGGCGGGGTGCTGTCCTTGCCGCGGGAGAGGAGGTGGGAGAAGGTAACGAGCGAGACCAGCGGGTTGGAGAGCTCGTGGCTGAGGGTCAGGCCGAGGGTCTTGAAGAGCTCGCGACGCTGTTTTTCCTGGTCGATCCGGATGCGCTCGATCTCGGGGGCGGCCTCCTCCCAGCGGACCCACACGCCGTCGATCTCCGGGGCGGGACCGGCAGTGACGCGGAAGTGGTGCGGTGGCTTGGCGGGCTGAACGACCGTCTGGCCAAGATGCAGGGCCTCATTGGCGACGGCGCGGACCTCGACGGGCAGGTCGGTGGCGGAGAGCTCGGTGCGCGTCAGCAGGCGCGAGCCGGGCAGGTATTTGGCCCGGAGCGCGGCGGAGGTCTCGGCCTGCTGGAGTTCCTCGAGCTGGCTCGAGCGCTCGAGGCAGCGCTCGAGCAGGCGGCCGTGGAGGACGGCGCGGAACTTGTCGGACTCGCGGTAGGGGGCGCCGTCGGCGCGCGGCCCGAGGGCCATCCAGCCGAGGAGCTGGCCCTGCGCGTGGAGCGGGATGAGGAGGCGGGCGCCCCAGCTCTGGAGCTGCTGGCGGATCGGGGCGTCGAGCGCCGGATCCTCAGCGCCCGCCCACTGGTTGAAGTCAAGGATGGCGAGGTGCTCCTCGAGCCAGAGTGCGAGCGGGTGGCCGGCCTCGCAGCGGTGGGCGCCATCGTCGGACACGAAGGCGTCGAACTGGCGGAAGAAGAAATGGACCTTGCCGGACTTGAGGATGTAGCGGCCCGCGCGGCGGAACTCGTCCAGCAGGCGCGTGCGGTCGCCCAGGTGGGCGAGGGCGCTCTCGAGGAAATCCCAGGATTCGGAGGGTTCGGCGGGGTTCAAGGGGACGTCGCGCGGGAACGGCGGCTCGCTGCGGCGCGTGCGCTCGAGGGTGGACTGGAGCTGGGCGTTCTTGTCCGCGATCTCCTCGAGGAGGCCGACGGCCTCGGCGAGGCGGCTGCGGCTCTCGTCGTAGCTGAGGAAGAGGCGGGCGGCGCGGTTCTGGCGGGCCTGTTCAAAGGGGAGGCTGTGCGGCAGGCCGACGAGGATGACGAGCGTGCCCGCGCCGGTGGAGAGCTTGGTGCGGGCGTCGTTGATGTCGGCCACCCAGACGCGGGAGCCGGGCCGGAGGAGTTCGCGCTGGAGGTCGGCGGGGCGGGCGAACGCGGCCGGTTCGCGCGGGGACAGTTGTTTCTTCCATGCAGTCTCGAGGCCGGAATCCGGAGTGGTCAGGATGAGGGTGGCGGGCATGGAAAGGTGATGCGGAAGGTGGCGCCGGAGCGCCCGATGTCGGGCACAATGATGGTCGCGCGGTGTTCGTGCAAGATATCCGCGCAGACGGCAAGACCAAGGCCCATACCCTTGGTCTTGGTGGAGACGAAGGGGTGGAAGAGCCGGGCGCGCTGCTCGGGGGGGATGCCGGGGCCGTTATCGCTGATGTCGAGGATGACGTTGCCGCTCGGGGAATTCCGGCTGCGGACCTCGACCTGGCGCTCGCCGTCCTGGTTCTCGAGGGCCTGGAAGGCATTTATAAAAAGATTGAGAAGAACCTGGCGGATGGCGCTGCCGTCGGCCCAGACGGTGTCGGTGGCGGCGTTGAGCGTGCTGGAGATCGAGACGCGGGCCTCGGTGGCGCGGGTCAGCATGAGGTCGATGGTCTCGCGGACGATCATGTGCAGCGAAGTCCGCTCCATCTGGTGGCGGCGCGGGTTGGACAGGTCGAGGAGCTGCTGGGTGAGGCTGTCGATGCGGTCGACCTCGGCCGGGATGAGGAGGTTGAAGCGTCGGCGGAACTCCGGGTCGTCGAAGCGCGTCGGCAGGAGATGGGCGAAGGTCTTGATCGAGACGAGCGGGTTGCGGATCTCGTGGGCGAGGCTCGCGCCGAGGAGGCCGATGGTGGCGAGCTGTTCGGACTGGCGCGCCTGCATGCTGAGCCGCGAGCGGGCGAGGATGTTGTCCATGAACTCGGCGATTTCCTGAACCTGCTGGACCTCGGGGTAGGTGAAGGGGCGGTGGTTGACCTTCGTGCCGAGCGTCAGGAGCAGCGAGGGCGAGGGGCTGCCGCGGGGTGCCGTCACGATCAGACCGAGGGCATACTCGGTCAGGAACTGCCGGAGGTCGACGAGGCCGGGCTCGGCGCGCTGGCGCTGGAGGCTTTCCGGGGTGCTCCAGCCGTCGCGCAGCAGGGCGGCGTGGGCCGGCCGGTCCTTGGCGAATTCCAGGTCGCCGGAGGCGTAGTTTTCGCCGCTGTCGAAGAGGAGGCGGGCGTAGCTCGCCTGGCCCCAGTTGCGGAGGAGGCTCTCAAATTCGGCCACGAGCTTGTCGGGGCTGGGCTCGCTGCGGGCCAGTTCGATGACCGTGCGCCGCGTGCTGGCGACACGCTGCTCCGGGCTGAGGCGAAACCAGTCGCGGGTTTTCCGTTCCAATACTAAAATCAAAGAGCTGGCGATCGCGACACTGATGAACAAGTCAGTGGGGGCTGGCACCAATCCACTTAAAAGCCGGCCGATGCCCAAAATGCTGAGCCAAAGCGCCAACACAATCGCTAGGCGGTGGACGACTGATAGAAACACCTGCCTGGCATCGAAGATGCGATGCACGGTCATGGCCCATGCGGTCAGCACATAGAGTCCGAGATTGAGCACCGGGCTCAGGCGCGACAAGGCCCGCAGGTCCAGGTAATAGCCCGCGCCGTTCAGGAGAATCGCCAACAGGCAGGCAATGCTGGCGTTCAGGATCAGGAACTGGGTTTCAATCCGCCGGATGCCGGTTTGCAGGCGCATCTGCCTGTAGGTCTGGACAATCAAGGAGAGATAAAGCGCGAGGCTGCAGCCAATATAGAGCAGGTAGGCTGTCCCGCGCTTGGGGCTGCCGGGCGCGGACTCCGGCAGGATGAAAGTCTCGGTGTAACAAAGCGCGGCGAGCGCGATGCCGAATGCAAACCAGCGAGCCGAGCGCACCACGAATTTACGGACCTCCCCCTCCGGGGTGATCACGGACTCCTTCAGCAACCAGATGATCCAGGGGAAAAATGCTCCTACGGCGGATGCGGCACGCAGCCAGGGGACGGGATCGGCCAGGCTGTCGATCTTGTATTGCTCGCCCATGCGCAGCGCCATGATCACACAGAACAGCCAAGAGGTGGCGGTAAGGGAGAAGAGGGCGAAGATCCGATTGAGAAAGCGCTGCGGATTAACCCACAGCACGCTTGCCCCGACGGCGAAGGTCAGGAATGCGGTGAGGAAAATCATCTCTGGCTATCTTTTTCCAACACGAGACAGCTGTTGGTTCCGGACAGGCCGTGCGCGTTGATCACGGCCACCCGGGGATTCAGCCGGCGGGCGGCGGCGGAAAGGTTGAGGGGACAATTCGGATCGGGGGTTTCCCAATTGACGGTCGGTGGGATGACACCGGAAGAGAGGCTGAGAGCCGCACTAGCGACCTGGATGGCGCCGCTGGCGCCTAATGCCACCCCAATTGCGCCCTTGATAGAGGTAGTAGGGATTTCAGCGAGCCGGTCACCGAACTGGCACTTGAGCGCGGCCGCCTCGCTCGCATCGATGACCCGGTGACCGGGCCCCCAGGCGCTGATGAAGTCGACTTCTTCCGGCCGCCGGCACGCGTTGGCCAAGGCGTCCCGGACCGCTTCGGAAATACCGGAAGCCGTCATCGCATTGACGTCGTTGGCGTAGGCGTAGCCCGTGACCCAGGCATATGCGGAGCGGGGACTGTCTTCCGGCTCGAGCACGAGCATGGCCGCACCTTCGCCGAGCACACCGGTGGAGCGCCAAAGGTCGAAAGGCCGGCAGGTTTTTTCGGGATGTTCGTTGCTGGTGGGGTTCAGTTCCGCCGCATTGAATTCGACCATCGGGTGGTAGGTTAGCGGGCACTCGGTGCCGCCAGTCACGGCCATATTCGCCTGACCCGAGGCAACCAACTCGGCAGCGCGTCCGATCGCATCCAAGCCGGAACAGCACGAGGTTTGCATCGAAAACATTCGTGACAGAGGGCCCAAGTATTCAGCGATCTTTCCCGGAACGTTGACGAGGGAAGTTTCATAGAGGTTTCTTGCCATCGCATAGCGCGGTCCTTTTTTTGCGACCAGGTGGAGCTCTCGCGTGATCCTCTCGAAATCCATCAGGGACGTGCCGGTCACGACCATGGGATTGAGCAGATTGGCCTGTGCCGGCGTGAGCCCGGCATCACGCAAGGCCAGAATGGCGGCTGCCAGGGCAAACTGGGTATGCCGGGACAGGCGGCGCGGGTTTTCGTCGGGCGCAAAGTCGGTGAGGTTGAAATCGTGGATCTCGGCACCGATGAACGGCCCATCTTCTTGGTCGAGCCCCTTCAGGAGACCTACGCGGCTGAAGGATATGTTGATGCCCTCAAAAAACGCCTCGCGGCCGATGCCGGCCGGGGTGACGGGACCGATACCGGTGATCTTAACGCGACGGCGCATGGGCGGGTCGGTCGATCAGCGAATGCAGGGAGGTCACCGGAGGTTTTTTCAAGGGCAGGCTGGGTGGGCGGATGGGAGGTGCGGCGGTGGATGCGCGGCCTATCGCGCCGCGCCAAACTGCACGTTCTCTGATTGGCTGACTCTGGCGGAGACGGCAAGCTTCCGTATCGCAAAAAGGGATTTGCAGCGCACCGGGCGCGCACCCACAACAGCGCGACATGACCGCCCCGGAATTCGAAGCCTGTCTCGCCGCGTGGGCTCGCCGTCAGCCCGACCTTGAGGCCTTGGTCCTCGGTGGTTCGCGCGCTCTCCGTCCCGCGGGAGTCGACCGCTGGTCCGACTGGGATTTCCAGCTGATCACCGCGCGGCCGGAGCGTTACCGGAACACCGCGTGGCTCGGGGAGATCGCGCCCTGCTGGTGCGCACATGCCGAGCGGACGCCGCGCGGCGTCGTCAAGGTCAGCGCGGTCTTCGCGAACGGTCTCGAGGCGGACTTTGTCCCGTTGGCCGCCTGGCAGATGAGGCTGGTCTATCTCGCGATGCGCCGCCCGCACTGGGCGGCCTGGATGCCGGGCCGCCTGCGCCGGGGCATCCAGGAAACGCGCGGCTTCCTGCTCGGTTCCGGCTACCGGCTGGTGGCGGGCGGGGCGGAGTGGGAAAAGAGAATGACGGCACTCACCGTGGACTGGCCGGAGCCGGTGATGACCGCCGATGAATTTGCCCGCCACACCGCGGCCTTCTGGCCCAAGGCGGTGTGGGTCTTCAAGAAGATCGCGCGGCCGGAGCCGCGGTCGGCGATGCACTGGCTGCACCTGCTGGCGGTGCACCACGTCTACGCGATCCTGCAGGAGGAGGCGAGGCTGGCCGGCCGGCCGGCGCGCGCCGAGGCGCGGAAGGCCGAGCAGTGGCTGGATGCCCGCCGCCTGGGCCAGACCGCGATCACGACGGGGCCGGAGCAGGCGGTGCTGGCGCGCGCGTTGCTGGACCAGTTGCAGCTGTTCCGCGAGGCCAGCGCGAGCGTCGCGGCGAGCCGCGGGTTTCCGCTGGCGGATTGCACGGCGGTCGACGGCTGGCTCCGGGCCGAACTGGCGACGCTGGGCGGCTGAGCCGGCGCTCAGTCGGTCGCCAGCGGGAAGTCGAAGGTGAAGACCGTCCCGCCGCCTTCACGGGCGGCGACCTTCATCTCGGCCTGGTGGGCCGCGGCGATGTGGCGGCAAATCGTCAGACCCAGGCCCGTGCCGTGCGCCTTGGTGGAGGCGAGGGGCTTCTTCAGCACCGTGGCCATCGCCTCGGGGGGTAGGCCGGCGCCGTTGTCCGAGACCGACAGGATGGCGCGGGTTCCTTGCCTGCGCAGGTTGACGACCACCCAGGTGGCGCCGGCCTCGAGGGAATTCTTCAACAGGTTCTGCAGCACGCGCATGATCTCGAAGCGCACGCCGGTGATCCGCACGTCCTGGTCGCCCTCGACCTCGATGCGGGGCGAGTCGAAGAACAGCACGGAGTGGGTCTCCTTGGCGGCGACGAGGAGGTCGAAGGTCTCGCTCTTGACGACGTGACGCGTGCTCTGGCGCCACGACTCCGCCAGATGGAGGCAGAAGGAGGAGCACTGTTCGAGGCGCTCGGCGTAGTGGACGATCCGCTGGATCGAGGGCGAGCCGGCGGGCAGGTTGCGCGCCTCGTCGAGCAGCATGTTGGTGTAGCCGATGGTGACGACGAGCGGGTTGCAGATGTCGTGCACCATCTCGGCGGCGGCCTGGCCGTAGCCGACCTGCATCTGGTTTTTCTTCTGCTCGAGCTTCACCGCCTCATACATGCTCTCCAGCGACTTCAGCAGGGTGGAGCGCTTGCGGCGCTCGAGGGCCTCACCGGCGTGCCGGCGCACCGCGGCCTGGAGGACGTCGACGTCGAAGGGCTTCTTGAGATATTCGTTGGCGCCGAGGCTCATCGCGGCCTGGGCCGAGGCGAGGGCGCCGTAACCTGTCATCATGATCACGGCGGCGTCGGGCTCGATCTTGCGGAGTTCCTCGAGGCCCTGGATGCCGTTTTTCTGCGGCATCCGGATGTCCATGATGATGACGGCAAACTGCTCCATCTTCACCAGCTGCAGGCCGCGGTCCACGCGGTCGACCGCCAGCACCTCGAACTCGTCCTGGAGCAGGTAGCTCATGCTCTCCCGCGGGCCGAGCTCATCGTCGATGACGAGCACCTTGGGGCGGGTGGAGACCGTGGTGGACGGGGTCGACGGAGCGTCAAGCATGGTGGATATTTTCAGCGAGGCTGGACGGCGCCCGCTGCTTTGGCAATCCGAAGCTTGGCGCAAACCTTGCCCGGCGCGCCGCGTTATTTGGCGGCCACCCCGCGGGAGAACAGCTCGGTGATGATGTCCTCGAGAGGCACGTCCTGGATCGTGACGTCGTCGACCGCGCCTTGTGTCAAAATTTGCTGAAAGACGGCGGTGACGTGCTCGCTGGGCACGTGGAGGAGGATCTCGCCGTCCTCGCAGGCCTTGGCGGTGCCGTAGGCGGGCTGCCAGTCGGGGGGAAAGGCGCTGTCCCGCGGCTTGAACTTGAGGATGCGCTGCCGGGCGCCGGCGCCGGCGATGCGGTCGAGGGCGCCGTCGTAGATCTTCTTGCCGTGGTCGATGACGATCACCCGCTCGCAGAGCGAGGTGATGTCGGCCATGTAGTGGCTCGTGAGGAGGATGGTCGTCTTGTAGCGGCGGTTGTAGTCGCGCAGGAAATCCCGCACGGCCTTCTGCGAGATGACGTCGAGGCCGATGGTCGGCTCGTCGAGGAAGAGGACGCGCGGGCGGTGCAGGAGCGCGGCGATGAGCTCCATCTTCATGCGCTCGCCGAGGGAGAGCTCGCGGACCATGACGTTCAGCTTGGAGCTGACACCGAGGAGCGTGACGAGTTCGTCGAGGGTCGTCTGGTAGGCCTTCTGGTCCAGGCCGTAGATGGCGCGCAGCAGATAGAACGACTCGATGGCGGGCAGGTCCCACCAGAGCTGGTTCTTCTGGCCGAGGACGAGGGCGAAGAGGCGGCGGTATTCGTTCTCGCGCTTGGTCGGGTCGAAGCCGGCGACGCTGGCCTTGCCGCTGGTCGGGTAGATGAGGCCGGAGAGCATCTTGAGGGTCGTCGTCTTGCCGGCGCCGTTGGGCCCAAGGAAGCCGACGAACTCGCCCTCCCTGATGCTGAAGCTGACGTTGTCCGCCGCGCGCGTCTCCTCGAATTCGCGGTGAAACAGGCCCTTCACGCCGCCCCAGAAACCGGGCTGCTTTTTGTAGGTGCGGAAGACGCGCGTGAGATTTTCTACCTCGATCATGGGAAGCGGGCCAGTGAACACGGGTCGCCGGCAAAGGCAATCGCGGCTTCTTGCGGCGTGCAAAATCGTCGGGGCTTGGTAGGGCTCTTGCTGTGTCACCGGCCATGCTCACGCCCGCCCGAGCGCCCACGCTCATCCTCAGTGCCATGCCGTCGGAGATCCGCCTGATCCAGGCGCAGCTCAAGCACCCCCGGTCCGGGCGGCTGGAATGTTTTCCCTATGTTACAGGCCGCCTGCGCGGCCGCGCGGTCGTCACGGCCGTCACCGGCGTGGGCGTGACCAATGCCGCGATGGTCACCGCGCTTTTCATCCGGGAGTTCCGGCCGGCGGAGGTCCTGGTGTCCGGCACCGGCTCCCGCTTCAACCCGCGCATCCGCACCGGCGACACCGTGATTTCCGTGAAGACCATCCATCACGCGGCCGGGAGCCTCACCGACGGCGGCATGGTCTACCGCAAGGTCCGCGGTCCGCTCGCGGGGCAGATGACCCACTGGTATTACAAGCCGGACGCCCGATTGCTGAAGCTCGCGCGCGCCAGCATCGCAGGTTACGCGGCCGAGCCCGTCACGGCGAACGGCGAGACTTACCAGCCGCGGGTGCTCACGGGCGTGGTGACAGCCAGCGACATGTTCGGCGTCTCCGACGCCAAGATCGCCGACATGAAGGCCAAGCTGAACCCCGATATCATGGAAATGGAGAGCGCCGCGATCGGGCAGGTCTGCACGCAGCTCGGTGTGCCACACATCGTCTTCCGCGCCGGCAGCAACCGCACGCAGTCGAATCCCGGCAACGATTACCGCCTGCTCGGCCAGAAGGCCGCGGCGGCGGCGGCGCGCTGGACGGTGTATTTCGCGGGCTGTCTCGCGGCGGCAAAACAATGAGCGGCTTGCGCCAGTGTCCTGGTGGAGGGCCGACGTCCACGTCGGCCGCGGCCCAGCTGGAGCTGGGCCCTCCAAGGAAGAAGCGGAGGGCCAACCCATGAAGCTCTTTTCCCGCGGCGACGGCGAGGGCTTCGTGGTGGCCTTCGTCAACAACCTCGTCCAGCTCCTCATCCTCGCGCCGCTCTGCACCGTCGTGCTCGGTTTCTCGCCGGCACTCATCTACGGGCGCATCCTGCCGGGCGTCGCGATCTCCTTCCTGGTTGGGAATCTCTTCTATGCATGGCAGGCGCTGCAGTTGGCGAAGCGGGAGAACCGCTCCGATGTCACGGCGCTGCCCTATGGCATCAGCACGCCGGGGCTGTTCGCCCACGTCTTCCTCGTGATGCTGCCGGCCAAGCAGCTGGCCATCGCCCACGGCATGGCCGATCCCGAGCGCTTCGCCTGGCACGCGGGCCTCGTGGCCTGCTTTGTCGGCGGCCTGCTGGAGTTCGGTTGCGCGTTCTTCGCCGCGTGGATCCGCCGGCATACGCCGCCGGCCGCCATGCTCGCGACTCTCGCCGGCGTCGGCCTGGGGTTTCTCGGGCTGTCGTTTCTGTTCCAGGCATTCGCCTCTCCGGTCATCGGTCTCGTCATGCTCGTGCTGGTGTTCATGATCTTCTTCGGCCGGGTGAAATTCCGCGGCGGGATCCCGGCGACGGTGGTCATCCTGATCGTGGGCACGGCGCTGGCCTGGGCCACCGGGCTTGCGCCGGTGGGCGGGCCGACCGCGCAGCCATTGGCGCACTTCAAACTCTATTTTCCGCTGCCGGTGCTGGGCGAGCTGTGGACGGCCCTCTTCGGCGGCCACATCGTCGCCTATCTCTCGGTTGTGATTCCCATCGGCCTGCTCGGCGTGCTGGCCTCGCTCCAGAACATCGAGTCGGCGGCGGCGGCGGGCGACAACTATCCGGTGCGGCCCAGCCTGGTCATCAATGGCCTCGGCACCATCGCGGCGGCGTGCTTCGGCTCCCCGTTCCCGTCCTCCATCTACATCGGCCACCCGGCGTGGAAGAAACTCGGCGCGCGCGCGGGCTACTCCGTCCTGAACGGTATCGGCGTCACACTTGTCTGCATTACCGGTTCGATGGCCGCCCTCACCTGGCTCATCCCGGCCGAGGCGGGCATCGCGATCATCCTCTGGATCGGCATCATCATCGCCGCGCAGGCCTTCGAGGTGACGGAAAAGAAATATTATCCGGCCGTCGTCGTCGGCCTGCTGCCGGCGCTGGCGGCGTGGGCGATGCTCATCGTGAAGACCTCGCTCGGCGCCGGCGGGGCGGTGCTGGCGGCGCCGCTGGTGGCGTCGGCGCACGCGGCGGGCGCCTACATCGGCGGGGGGTTCGCCCTCGAGCAGGGCTTCCTTTACTCGGCGATGATCTGGTCGGCCATCGTCGTCTGCATCGTGGACCGCGCGTGGCGGCGCGCCGCGGCGTGGTGCGCCATCGGCTGCGTGCTGGCGCTGACGGGCCTGATGCACTCCTACGCGCTGACCGGTCGCGACACCGTGATCGACCTGCCGCTGCTCTCGTGGCTGAGCGGACAGTGGACGCCGGGCCGGCCGCTCTTTCCCGCCGGGGGCGCGGCGCTCGGCTACGCGCTGGCGGCCCTGGTTTTTCTGCTGGCCAAATACCTCACCGTCCCGCGGGCTGAGGACGACGTCGCCTGACCATGGATCCCCAACTGCCTTTCATCGACCTGCACCGCCATCTCGACGGCAACGTCCGCCTCGCCACGATGCTCGACCTGGCCCGGCAGCACCGGCTCAAGCTTCCCGGCGACACGCTCGAGACGCTCAGCCGGCATGTGCAGATCCACGGGCCGCTGCCGGACCTGTGGAGCTTCCTTGTCCGGGTCGACCTGATGGTTTCGGTGCTGGCCGACCTCGCGGCCTGCCGGCGCATCGCGCGGGAAAACGTCGAGGACGCCGAGCGGGAGGGCCTCGACTACGTCGAGCTGCGGTTCAGTCCTTATTTCATGGCGCGCCAGCACCAGCTGGATCCGGCCCGGGTGGTCGAGGCGGTCGTGGCCGGGGTCGCGGAAGGCTGTGCGCAGGCGAAGGTGAAGGTGAAGCTCATCGGCATCCTCAGCCGCACCTTCGGACCCGAGGCCTGCACGATCGAGCTCGAGGCGCTGCTGACGCAGAAGGCCCACATCACGGCGCTCGACCTGGCAGGCGACGAGCAGAACTGGCCGGCGGGACTTTTCGTGGAGCATTTCAAGCGCGGGCGCGATGCCGGGTGGGCAATCACGGTGCACGCCGGCGAGGCCGGCGGCGCGGCGAGCGTCTGGGCCGCGCTGCGCGAGCTCGGGGCGACGCGGATCGGCCACGGGATCCGGGCGATCGACGATCCGCAGCTGGTCGAGCACCTCACCGCGCACCGCATCGGCCTCGAGGTCAACCTCACAAGCAACGTGCAGACCAACACCGTGCCGAGCCTCGCGGCGCACCCCATGAAGCAGTTCCTTGCCCACGGCCTGCTGGCGACGATCAACACCGACGATCCCGTGATCAGCGGGATCGACCTGCGGCACGAATACAAGGTCGCCGCCCCGGCGGCCGGGCTGACGGCCGACGAGATCCGCCGCGCCCAGCTCAACGCCCTCGAGATCGCGTTCCTGTCGGCGGGGGAGAGAGCCGCGCTGCTGGCGACGAAGGCGCGGCGGGCGTCTGTGTAGGGCTGCCGCTTGACGGCATGCCGCGGACACCGGCACGGCGGCAAGCGCCGGCCTCGCAGGCAAAACGCGAATCAGCGTGCGAACGGCGGTTTCGCCGGTTTACTCCCGGACTCATGAGAATCTTTCTGTTCGTGTCGGCCCTGGTTGCGGCCACTGCGGCGGGGCACGCGCAGAACGTCGTGGTCAACCTCCTGGCTCCGGTGGCCCCGGCCGCGCCGGGCGGCATGGTGCGCGTGGACCTCGTGGTCCTCAATCCGACCTCGACGGAGATCATCTTTGAGACGCCGCTCATCCTCAGCGGCACGTTGAGCAGCGAGCGGCGCAGCTGGCCGGTCGAGCTGCGCGGGCAGGCCGGCGGCGGGGCGATCGTGTCCGCGCGCGGTTTTTCCTACCGCGCGTTCATCTTCACGGTGCCGGCGGACGCGAGCGGTCGACTGGTGCTCGACCTTGACCGGCCGCGGCCGGCGCGCGCGGTCATCGAGGTCAAGGCGGCATCCGGTGAGGGCCCGACTCCGGGCGTCGTGTCGGCGCCGTTGAGCAACATCCTGCCCGGCCAGCCCGCGGCGTCCGCGATCCAGCGGAGCTTCGCCGGCCGGTTCAGCGCGCACGAGCCAGTCTATTTCATCTATGGGGGCGGAGCGCCGGCGGCGAAGTTCCAGTTCAGCTTCAAATACCGGCTGGTCGGCGACCAGGGGCAGCTTGGCGAGCAACTGCCGGCCTTGCGCGGGCTCTACCTGGGATTCACGCAGCGCTCGCTGTGGGACATCCAGGCCGAATCCAGCCCCTTCTACGACACCAGTTACATGCCCGAGCTGATGTTCCAGTCGGAGTCGGTGGTCGACCCTAGCGACGGCGGGGGTTTCAAGCTGCTCGGCTATCAGGCTGGCCTGCGCCACGAGTCCAACGGGCGGGACGGCCCGGACTCCCGCAGCTTGAACATCGTCTACGTCCGGCCGGCCTTCGCGTTTGGGCGGCTCGACGGCTGGAACCTGATCGTCGCGCCGCGCCTTTTCGCCTACGTCAGCGACCTCTCGAACAACCCCGACATCCGCGCCTATCGCGGCAACCTCGAGCTCATGGCGGTCTTCGGGCGCAACGACTGGGGGGCGCTGGCCCTGACTGGGCGGCTCGGGAGCGGCGCCCACAAGGGCAGCCTGCAGGCCGACCTGACCATCCCGGTGAAGTTCGACAAGCTCTTCGATTTCGCGACCTACGTGCTGATCCAATACTGGAACGGCTATGGGGAGAGCCTGCGCAACTATAACCAGCGGAGCGATACGGTCCGCGCCGGGTTCTCGCTCGTGAGGTAGCCAGCCCCTACATTGGGTGAGCGGGCAGGCCGGAGAGGGACGCGGTCTCCAGGGCCTGCAGTTCGGCGACGGTGAGGCGGACCGGCACCGCGTCGACGCACTCCTGCAGCTGGGCAAAGGTGCGGCAGCCGATGATCGGCACGACGGGAAACGGGCGCGACCAGAGATAGGCCAGCACGATGGCGCTGGGTTTCACGCCGCGCTCGGCGGCGATCCGCCAGACGACCTTCGCGGTCGCTATGTTGGCCGGCACAAAGTAGTCGTCTTCGCGAAGTTTCGCTGGCTGACGGGCGCGGGGGAACGCCAGCTTGCTGAAGAATCCGCGAGCCTGCGAGGTGAACGGGATGACGGCAAGGCCGGTCTTCAGGTGGAAGCGATACGCTGCGGCGTCGAGGCGCACGAGGCCCGGGTCCTTGGCGGGTTTTGCCGCCTGGCAGCCGAGGCTCCAGCAGGGCTGGTTCGCGGCGAACCCGAGCTGGCCCGAGGCGCGGGCATACACATTGGCGGCGGCAATCCGGGCGGCGGTCCAGTTCGAGGCACCGAGGGCGCGGATCTTGCCTTCGCGGTGAAAGGCGTTGAGCAGGTCGATGTAGTGCCCGACCGGCCGCCTGGGATCGTCGCGGTGCAGCCAGTAGAGGTCGATCACGTCGGTGCGCAGCTTGCGCAGGCTGCCCTCCAGGTCCGTGCGGATCTCGGCGGCGGAGCTGCGCGGCGTCGTGAGCGATTCGATGAAGGCGTGGGCCCCCTTGGTGGCGATGACAAGCCGGCCGCGGTTGCGCCGGGCCTTGAGCCAGTCGCCCAGGATGCGCTCGCTGCGGTTGCGTTCGCCGGGCAGCCAGTCCGAGTAGATGCGGGCGGTGTCGATGAAATTTCCGCCGGCCGCCACGAACCGGTCGAGCAGGGCGAGAGTCTTCTTTTCCGGGACCGTATTGCCAAAAGGCACGCCGCCGAGGCATAGCGGCGAGACGGCCAGATCGGTGGTGGGAAGGAGGATCGTCTTCACGGCGGACAAGAACGCGACATGCCCGGCGAAAATCAGACGGTTGGCCGCGGGCAGGTTGCGTGCTCGAGCACTTTCAGGAAATTCGCCAGGTCCCGGTAGTGGGGGACGACGTGCGTGGCGCCGAGACTGGTGAGCCGGTCGGCGTCTGCGCCGTCGGCGACAACCACCAGCGGCCAGCCGAGTTCGCGGCAGGCCTTGACGTCCCATACGGCGTCGCCGACGTAGACGATGCGTTCGAAGCTCGCGCAACCGTAGTGGGCCGAAGCACGGGCCAGCGCGGCCCGCATGATGTCGGTGCGGGCGTAGGCCACGTCGCTGTAGGCGGAGGGCAGGTTTTCGAAGGGGATGCCGCCGTCGGTGAGCTTGTGGCGGGCGGTGGCCTCCCAGTCGCCGGAGGCGATGGCCACGCCGTAACCGAGCCGGAGCAGTTCGCGCACGGCGGTCGCGGCACCGGGCACTTCGTGGGTGCGACGGCCGTTCCGCCGCGTGGTCTCGGCCATGATCTCAATCATGCGCGCCTGCACGGCGCCGGCTTCCTCCGCCGTGGCGGGCCGGCCGCGGGCCTGCCGCACGACGGAGTCCAGGCAGTAGGTGGAGCTGGTGTGCGGGTAGGAGTGCCAGTCGATGTGGACATCCGGGATCTTCAGCGCGTCCTGGATCGAGCGGACGTAGCAGTTTTCCTCGATGGCGAACGAGTCCGTGAGGGTCCCGTCCATGTCGAACATGACGAGCTTCATGGATGGCCGAGCCGGCGGTAATCGAGGATGCAGTGGCTGATCTTCCCCTGCTCGAGGCAGCGCACGTCGGTGAGCGGCGCGGGCGGGGAGACGTCCTTGATGTTGCCCCAGAGCAGCCGGTGCGAGCCGTCATCGGCCTGCGGAGTGAAGAGTCCCGGCACGTGCACGTGGGCGGGCACGGTGCGCGCAATGGCGGTGTCGGCGCGGCAGGGATAGGGAAAATTCAGGTTGTGCACCGTGAAGGTGTCGGGCGGCGTGCCGGGAAAGAGTTCGCCGGCGAGGCGGGCGGCGTGCGCGGCGGAGATCTTCAGGGTCGCCGCGAGTTCGCCGTCGGGCCGGTTGCCCTCCTCCTTCAGGTGCGCGTAGACGTGCTCGTCGACGTCCTGCGACACGGCCATCGCGGGCAGGCCGTGCAGGGCGCCCTCCCAGGCGCCGGCGACGGTGCCGCTGGCGAGGATGAAGCCGAGTGAGCAGTTGAAGCCGATGTTGATGCCGCTGACGACGCCGTCGACCTTCTCCGGCAGCAGGTGCGCGATCGCGATGTTGACGCAGTCGGAGGGGGTGCCGTCGACGGTCCAGGTCGGGCAGCCGAAGCCGTGGTCCGCGGTGGCGGACTTGACCGGGCGGTGGCGGGTCTTGGAGGCGCCGGTCCAGCTTTGTTCGGTGCGCGGGGCGACGATGTAGAGCTGGTGGCCGGCCGCCTTCAGGGCGAGGATCAACTCGTGCAGGAAAATGGAACCGATGCCGTCGTCGTTCGTGACCAGGAGCTTCATGAAAACACCCACTAACGGCGATCAGCCGTTGGGTGTCAGTATCTTTTCCGCGTCGGCGCGCTTGCGCTGGTTTTCGGTGAGCAGCCAGGCCATGTAGGCGACGACGGCGAGGTTCACCGTGACCGCGCCGATCCGCAGCCACGTGACGCGGTGGATCAGCTCGTAGACTTCCACGGGCAGGTAGATGGCCCCGCTGAGGGCGGCCAGCCACTCGGCCCAGCGGCGACCGAACCATAGGCCGTAGGCCTCGACGAAACGGACGATCGCATAAAGGGCCGCAAAGCCGGCCAGCGCCCAGAGGTGGGAGTCCTCCAGGCGCGCCATGGCCGTGATGAAGATCTGCGGGTAGCGTCCGGCCGGGTCCAGGTGGAGGTGCCGGATGATCTGCTCGGCGTAGACCTCGTTGTCGCGGTCCAGGAAGCTGAGCAGCCCGAAGCCGGCGACCAGGACGATGGCGCCTTTGAATGCCTCGAATACGGCGATGGGACGCAGGGCCTTGTGGGCGAGGGATGACACAGAGCGATGAACGTAGATACTAAAGCAGCGACGGAAAGAAAAAACCCGTGAAACGGGGGGAAAGGGCGGGGCGATCGGGTAGGGCGCGGACTCCGTTCCGCGCCTCACGGCGGTGAAGGGACTCACCGCCCTAGCACACCCAAGAAAAAGCCGCGACCTGCGTCGCGGCTTTGAAAGGATGAAGGAAGCGCGCCCGGAGGTCGCGCTCCACCTTACTGGGCGGCCGGAGCGGCGGCCTCGGCGGGGGCGGCTTCGCCACCGGTGGCCTGCTTCTGGGCCTCGAGGTCGGCCATCGCGGCCTTGCGGCTGAGACGGACCTTGCCCGAGCGCTCGTCGATGCCGACGCACTTGACCGTGATGCTGTCGCCGACCTTGACGACGTCCTCGGTGCGGCGCACGCGGAAGTCGGCCAGCTCGGAGATGTGCACCAGGCCTTCCTTGCCCGGGAGGCACTCGACAAAGGCGCCGAACTCCTTGGTGCCGGTGACGCGGCCGGTGTAGATCTTGCCGATCTCGATCTGGGAGCCGCCGCCGCAGAGGGAGTCGATCTCCTGCACGGCGCGGTTCATCGCGTCGGCATTGTTCGAGTAGATGAAGACCTTGCCGGAATCGTCGTCCGCGATGTCGATCTGCGCGCCGGTCGTCTCGGTGATGCGGCGGATCGTCTTGCCACCGGGCCCGATGAGCAGGCCGATCTTCTCGGGATCGATCTGGATCGTCTGGATGCGGGGCGCGTAGGGCGAGAGGTCCTTGCGGGGGGCCGGGAGCGAGGCGAGCATCGTCTTGAGGATCTCGATGCGGGCGTCGCGCGCCTGGAAGATCGCGGTCTTGGCGATCTCGAAGGGCAGGCCGTTGATCTTCAGGTCGAGCTGGAAGCCCGTGATGCCCTTGGTCGTGCCGGCGACCTTGAAGTCCATGTCGCCGAAATGATCTTCCTCACCGAGGATGTCGGTGATGGTCGTCCACTTCGTGATGGCGCCGCTGGCGTCCATCTCAGTCATGAGGCCGCAGGAGATGCCGGCGACGGGAGCGATGATCGGGACGCCGGCGTCCATGAGGGCGAGGCAGCCGCCGCAGATCGAGGCCATCGAGGTCGAGCCGTTGGAGGCCATGATCTCGGAGACGACGCGGATGGAGTAGGGGAACACGTCCTCGGGCGGCAGGATCGGCACGAGGGAGCGCTCGGCGAGCGCGCCGTGGCCGATTTCGCGGCGGCCCGGGCCGATGAAGCGGCCGGCCTCGCCGACGGAGAACGGCGGGAAGTTGTAGTGGAGGATGAAGCTCTTCGACGTGGCGCCGCCGGTGAGGCCGTCCATGTCCTGGGCTTCCTTCGTCGGCCCGAGGGTGACGATGGCGATGTTCTGGGTGTCGCCGCGCTGGAACATGGCGGAACCGTGGACGCGCGGGAGGACGCCGACCTTGGCCTGCAGCGGGCGGAGAGCCTTCGCATCGCGGTGGTCGGAGCGGACGCCCTTGGCGAGGACGGTGGCGCGGTAGGCCTTGTATTGCAGGTCCTCGAACACGACGTTCAGGTCGACGTCGGTGAACTTGTCAGCGCCGAGCTCGGCGGTGAGGGCGGCCTTGGCCTCTTCCTTGAGGGCCTTCACGTTGGCCGAGCGGACGTTCTTCTCGTAGCCGAAGATGGCGGCGGAGACGCGTTCGGCGGGGACGACGCGCTCGATGATGGCGCGGGCCTCGGGGGTGGCGCCCACGAGCTTGAAGGTGGCCTTCGGCTTGCCGGCGACGGCGACGAGTTCCTTGATGGCCGTGATGATCGGCTGGATGGCCTGGTGGCCGAACGCGAGCGCCTCGACGAACTTCTCCTCGGAGATCTGGTCGGCGGAACCCTCGATCATCAGCATGTCCTTGGCATTGCCGACGTAGATGAGGTCGAGCGCGGACGAATACATCTGCTCGATGGTCGGGTTGGCGACGAACTGGTCGTCGATCAGCGCGACGCGGACGCAGCCGATCGGCCCGTTCCACGGGATGTCGGAGATGGCGAGGGCGGCGCTGGCGCCGTTGACCATCGCGATGTCGGAGTCGTTGATAAGGTCGGCCGACATGAGCGTGCCGATGATCTGCACCTCATTGAGGAAACCCTCGGGGAAGAGCGGGCGGCAGGGACGGTCGCAGAGGCGGGAGATGAGGATCTCGCGCTCGGAGGGGCGACCTTCGCGCTTGAAGTAGCCGCCGGGAAAGCGGCCGGCCGCGGCGTATTTGTCGCGGTAGTCGCAGGTCAGCGGGAAGAAGTCCTGGCCGGGGCGCATGGTCTGCGCGGCGCAGGCGGTGACGAGGACGTTGGTCTCGCCGACGTTGACGTTGACGGCGCCGCCCGCGAGCTGGGCGATGGAGCCGGTGGAGAAGGTCATGCCCAGGCCGGGCACGGTGACATTGTGTTTCTGATTCATAACGATTCGGGTTCTTTGCACCACGGCCGGCCGGATTGCCGGAACCATCGTGCGGGGTTCGGACTGACTGTCTGACTAACTGGCGCGATTTCTTCGCGTCCTCTTGAATTAGCCGGGGAAATTTCGGATTACGGCTCTCGAGGAGAGAGGAGTAAGCTGAAACGTCCCGGCGGCTGCTTCGCGTGAGGGGAGCTAAAACGAAGGGCGGCCCGTCGGTGGGCCGCCCTTCGTGAAATCGGTTACTTGCGCAGGCTGAGCTTCTGCAGCAGGTCGTTGTATTTTGCCAGGTCCTCGCCCTTGACGTAATCAAGGAGCTTGCGACGACGGCTGGCCATCTGGAGAAGACCGCGGCGGCTATGGAAATCCTTGCGATGCGTGCGCAGGTGCTCGGTCAGGTGATTGATCCGGGCCGTGAGCAGCGCGATCTGGACGTCGCTGGAGCCGGTGTCCTTCTCGTGGGTTTTGTATTGGCTGATGACTTCTGATTTAACGGGTTGTGACATGGTTTAGGTTGTTGATGACGCGGTCGTTAGAGGGAGCTTTCGCTCCGAGTCACCCGCTTTTGGAAGGCCGGTGACACCGTTAGCGCCCGGTTGCCCGGACTGACCGTGGTGGGAGCCTGCGACCAGCAGACCCTCACTAACGCAAGTGGCCATTAACTAAACCGAGGCACCGTCCTGCAAGCGTTTTTTTGCCGAAAGCAGAGTGGGACAGGGTGGCGCGAAATATCACCCCGCCCTCAGCGCCAGCCCTTTGATCGTCGCGCAGCCGGGGACCTTCCGGAGCTTGGCGAGGATGGACTCCTTGTGGAGGAAGAGTTCACTACGGGCGACGGCGCCCGGAGCGTTGATGGGGCCAGTCATGCTCATGTCTCCCAGTTCTCGACCGACAGGCCTGATACCCGGCCGAACTCGCGGGTGTTGCGGGTGACGACGGTTGCTCCTAGGCGCAGGGCTTGGGCGGCGATCAGGGTGTCGAAAGGGCCGATGCCTTGGCCGCGGGTTTCGAGCTGATGGCGGAGGGTGGCGTAGCGGCGGGCGTCATCGCGGGTGAAGGGCTCGACGGCGAGCAGTTCCTCCAGGGACTGGAGCTTTCGGCGTTGGGCGGCGCTGCCGCCCTTGATCACGCCAAACTCCCGTTCAGCCAGCACGATGACGGAAAGGCGCAGCTCATCCGCGACGAAGGCTGTCTGCATCCGGGAGACGAGCCCTGCATTGACTCCTCGCATGTAGGCCGAGATCGCGTTCGTATCGGGCAGGTAGAGCATCGCGGTCAGTCGCGCGCGATATCCTTGGCGGCGTGGGGCGGGACGTCGGCGAGGTCCGGGCAGGAGCCGGCGAGGGCAAAGAATTTCAGCCGGCGCTCCTCCGCATCGGCCCGGAGCGGCTCCAGCAGGATGCCCCGCGCGGTCCGCGAAACCTTGACCTCGGCGCCCGGCAGCCGGAAGGCCTTGGGCAGCCGGACCGCCTGGGAACCGCCGTGCTGGAAGAGTTTGGCTTTGGAAACCATGATGTAGCTACAAGTAGCTATGGAGCGGGCCGTGTCAAGGGCAGCGGACTCGGATTGGAGTATCCATGACTTCATGGGACTATTTCGTGTCCGGGCGAATCCTCCGGATGAGCCGCTCGGGTGCCCGGCTCATCCGGAGGATGTCAAACCCGCGCCAAGCGTTAGACGCCCCAACCAAATCAAAACGTTGCCCGATTCACCCCGTCCTCAGCGCTAGTCCCTTGATTGCCGTGCAGCCGGGGACCTTGCGGAGCTTCTCCAAGATCGACTCCTTGTGCATGAAGAGTTCGTTGCGAACGACAGCGTGCGAGACGAGGACGACCAGCAGGCCCTTCTCGACGACGACGGGGTGCGAGTAGGAGGCGTTCGCAACGCCGACGAGCTCGGGCCACTTCTCGCGGATGCTGTGCTCGAGCGAATCGTGGCTGATCCGGTATTTGACCAGCAGTTCGTCGATCAGCCCGGTGAGGTCGGTCGGCCGGCGGCGCTTGGAGCGGCTGGTGTCCTCTGGCAGGTCGCGGAAACCCGCGATCAGGTTCTCCACGGCGCGCGAAAATTCCTTGGGCTCATCGGGCATGGGCGAACGTTAGCCACGCCGGCCGCGGTTCTGCACGGATAATTTGCCAAGGTTCCGACCGGGTGGGGGGAAGGAAGACAGTCTTGCCGGCGGTGGTCCCGCGACCAGGCGGTCGCTCAGTTGGGCGGGAAATGGTCTCGTGGCTCGCCTTCCGACGGAGGCGAGTCGCGTCGGCCGGAGGGGAACGGCCGCCGGCCGCCATACGGAAAAAAGACCTCGGGTTTTCCCGGTCGGTTGTGCCCGGAGGACGGGCCGGAGGGGTCGCGTGAATCCGGCTCTGGCCCGAAGTCGGCGGCGAAGCCCGGTGGTCGTGACCGGAGCGGCGGGAACTCCGGGCGGTTGCCCCAATCCGCCAGAATGGCCGCGGCGCAGAAGACGCCGATGGAGAGCAGCGCGGTGGCAAGCCGCCGGGGATGGCGGTGTTCGAATCCCTGGGCCAGATCGGCGAACCAGCCGGGCAGTGATGCCCGGCTCGCGGACGCGGGGCGGACGGCGAGAGGCGGCAGCTCGGGCAGAATGCGGAGAAAGTCGTCGCAGCCGGCCTGCCGGCGGCGGCGGGCGTGCGGCAGGCGGGCCAACCAGCGGGTGGCCTTGCGGTGCAGGTTTTGGACCGGACGCGTCAGCCGATGCCACACCCAGCAGGTGGCGAGCGAGTGGGCCGGCAACTGCCGATCGACCCGCTCGAGAGCGCTGACGGTCGTCGGGTTTTTCGTAACGGCCTTCCGCAGGTAGTGCCGTTGGCGGAAAAGCATCTGCCGGTGGGCCCAGCCGCCCGGCTGCAGGTGGCGTTGCACCGCCGGCGCCGGCAGGTAGCGGTCAAGCAGCTCGATGGTCTCAAGGTCGGACACGCGGGTGCCGTGATTCACGACAGTTTGCTGTGCCGAGTGCCGGCGGAAACCGCAGAGCGGCTCGTCCGTGTAGGCCAGGCTGCCCTGCAGCAGCAGGTGTGACCACATCTCCAGGTCCACGAGTTGCCGCAATCGCGGGTCAAAACCCCGGTCCGCCAGGGCGCGGCGGAAGATCACGACGCTGGGTTCGCCAATGAGATTGCTCCGTCGACGCAGGCACTGCGCGATCAAGCGGGGTCCGTCGTGCAGCCCGGCCCGCAGCTCGTCCCAGCAACCGGTGACGCGCGAATCCCCGTCCAGCAGGATCCGCGCGGAGGCTGCCGCGCTGGCCGCCGGATTATGGTCCAGCAGCTCGTTGAATCGGCCGAGCGCCCGTGGCGAGGCGAGCACGTCGTCCCCGAAGACGTATTTCACATACACGCCGCGCGCCTGCTGCAGGCACCAGTTCCAGTTGGGCACCATGCCGAGGTTGGGCTCGTGGCGATGAAAGCGAAGGCGCGAGTCGCGGGCGGCAAGTTCGCCGGCGATGTCCGCCGAGCTGTCCGTGGAGGAGTCGTCGCTGATGATCAGCTCGAAGTCGGTGAAATCCTGCGCAAGCACCGAGGCGATGGCCTGCGGCAGGTAGCGCGCGTAGTTGTAGGTCGGCAGGAGGACGCTGATCTTCGGTGATGAAACCATGGCCGGCAGCGGTTCTAGACTTTGGCCCGGTGCGATGGTTCCGGGGACTCGCCGCGCGCTCAGCCCGGGGCCGCATGATGACGCGCGCCGGGGCGGGCGCGCCCCTGGCTGCCGCGGACGCGGTTCAATTCACCGTTGGGCCGGCCGGGATGGGCGCGAGCAGCCCGGGTGCCGCCGGTGCGGGGCTCGCAGCCTCAAACTGCGCGGAAAAATAAGGCGCGGGGTTGTTGAAACCGGATTTCGGCCATCGGACAAAGCGCAGGGCCGGCGGGTGCATGGGATCGGCCGGCGGCGTGGACGACGGCAGCTCGAACCCGTAATGTCCGGATGCCGGTCCACCGGCCGGCCGGATCAGATGCGCGCTGGCGACGCGGGTCTCCGGCTGGCTCCGGTTGATCCGGCCGGCGGCGAACCAACCCAGGGCGGCCATGGCCACCAGCGCGGCGCCGCGCAGCACGGATCGCCGCAGCCGGCGGCGGTGGCGGCTTAGCTCGAAAATTCTCGCCGGCCGGCCGGCATCGGCCGGCAGGCCGCGGGCGAAACTGTGGATCAGCTCCGGCTTGGCGAGCCGGATGAAACACGGGCGGAACCGTTCCCGGCTGAGTTCGCCCAAGATCGGCTTGAGCTTCGCATACGCGTAGTCCGGATCCTGGGCGAAGCGTGGGAAATGCAGGAACACGTGGGGAATTTCGTGAACTGCCAGCGTCTCGACCAGGTGGTGAAAGCCCTCCGCCAGCACCGCTTTTTGTTGCTGCGGGTCGGCCGTGCCGATGAGCCCGCCGGGCGTGTGGCCGTCGCCGCCGACGCGGATCCGGCTGAGCGCGGCATCCTCCAGCCGGCGGATCGGGATCAGCGCGCAATCGATCACGATCTGTCCGCGGGCCAGCACGGCGGCAAGGGTGTCGCGCAATTCCGGGCTTTTGACGATGTAGGGCGCCGCAGGGTCCTCGAGATCCTTTTCCAACCCGGCCTCGCAGTGCTCGTGATATTCCTCCCGCCAGGTCTCCGCCGTGTAACCGGTGTCGAGGCCGAGTTCGGTCAGCAACCGGACGAGGAACGTCGTCCCGGCCCGGCCCGTGCCGGTGATGATGACCTTGGCGGTTCGATGTGGTTGCATATGGCTCCCGCGGTATCTGTGCGGCCTGTCCTACTCCAGACGGATGCCGACGGCTAAGGTTTCGCCTGATGGGAGGTAACGGCCGTTTTCCGCCGGCGTCTCCCGAGATAATGCTGCCGCCATCCTCTTCCTTTGCTCCGGCTGTCGAAGCCGATGGTCGGGATATCGATGCCATCGGTCGGAATTTATGAGCGGTCGCGGATGTGTTTTCTGGCTGTTCGGCCTGTCGGGGGCGGGCAAGAGCACACTGGCGGGATTGCTCGCTCGCTCGCTGCGCGAACCAAGCGGTCCCGCGGCCCTCATGTTGGACGGCGACCGGCTGCGCGCCGGGTTGTGCGAAGGACTGGGCTTCAGCGAGGCGGACCGCAGCGAGAATTTGCGCCGCGCTGCCCACGTGGCGCGCCTCGGGATCGAGAGCGGTCTCGTGGTGATCGCGGCTTTCATCACCCCGCTCGAGGAGCAGCGCCGGGCAATCAGTGCCATCATTGGGGCGGAACGGATTTCGTTCATCTATGTCGATGCGGCCCTTGAGGTCTGCTTGCGGCGGGACCTCAAGGGTCTGTATGCTCGCGCGGCGGCCGGCATAGTGGGGCAGATGACAGGGGTATCCGCCCGGTTCGAACCGCCCGGCTCCGTTGACCTGCAGTTGCAAAGTGATCGGGAGTCGCCGGCCGAGTCGGCCGCGCGCCTGACCGCGTTTGCCCGGGAGCGCCTGGCCGCCTTGCCCGGTTCCTAACAGCCCGATAAGCGCGCGCGCCGCAGGATGAGGAAAGGCCCCGTTCTGACCAAGGACTTGCTGCCGCACGGGCGCTGCTGACGGGTGGGGCGACGGTTGTTCACTGGCAAGCGGGACTATGGCCGTAGGGGGGGACCTTACACACAAATGTGACGCGCCCTGACAGACAACTCGCGGGCCAACCACTAGAGTTGGTCGATGCGCGACCAAACCAATGCCCCGCGGACGAGCGCGGCCGAAGTCGTCGGGTCTTTAGTCCCGGCGTTTTGCCGCGCGGGGTTGCGGCTGGGCTTTGGCCTGGCCGCGGTCTGCGTGGCGTGTGCGCAGGCGCCGGATTCGGCCGCAGATCGCGGCATGCTGGGCGCGGTTGGCGACTTGGTGGACCGGATGCCGTTGCTGCTGTCTAATCTGCTGCCGGAATTGGGCCCGGACAACGCGGTCCGGATTTATTCGCAGCCGCATCCGGGCGATTTTTTCCATTCCGGCTACGTCCGCATTCCCGTGGGGATCCGCGTGAGATTGTCCGAGCACATCGAGACGAACACCGAACTCCTGGGCTATTTCGCCCACGGCATCGAGGCCGACTCGCCCGCCGGGTTGGGGACGCTCCGGCTCGGCGCGAAATACGAGGAAGTCCTCTCCGCCGAACATGGGGCGGGCTTCAGCGTGGGTTTTGACTACCTGACGCCACTCGCCCAGGTGCCGCAACAGTTCACCGATGGTTACCGCCATTTCCAGCCTTACGTCACCACGACGCGGATGTTGGTGCCGAAGTGGGGCCTCCTGGGCTATGCCACGTTTGGCCTGAACTTTCTGGAGAGCACCTCGCGCCCGCCGAATTTCGTGCGCAATCAACTGCATGGAAATTCCATGGCGCTGGCCGTGGGCGTGACCCGCCCCTGGAAACGGGTGCAGTTTTCCCTGACCGCCCGGGTCGCCACGATGGCGTTGATGACCGACGAGTCCCACTGCAATTTCTGGCTGCGACCGGAAATCGCGGTGCCCTGGCAACTGCGGCCCGGCGGGCGGGCGCAGATCCTCTTCGCCGTCGACAGCCGGGTTTTCTGGGGGCCCGACGGACGGCAGACCAGCGTCGGCACCGGCGTGCGCTTTCAGTTCAACCTCGACCGGAGCCGCGACGCGAAGCGCGTGTTCTAAGGCCGCCCCATGAATACCGTTCCCCGGTTTCCGCTTGGCCTGGGCGCCGCCCTGATTCTCTCGGCGGCCGGCTTTTTCACCCCGGCCCGGGCGGCATCGGCTCCGCCCAATGTCATCGTCATCCTGCCGGACCAATGGCGGGCCCAGGCCTTCGGTTTTGCCGGTGACCCCAACGTCCGGACGCCGAACCTCGACCGGCTCGCGAGCGAGAGCGTCAATTTCGTCAATGCCGTGGCGGGCACGCCGGTCTGCAGTCCCACGCGCGCCTCGCTCATGACGGGCCAGCGTCCGCTGACGAACGGCGTCTTCCTGAACGATGTGCCGCTGGCGCCGCGGACCGGCAGCCTCGCCCAGGCGTTCAGCGCGGCGGGCTACGACACAGGCTATATCGGCAAATGGCATCTCAACGGCGGCAACCGGCTGCTGTTCATCCCGCCCGAGCGCCGGCAGGGCTTTGCCCATTGGGAGGCCTGCGAGTGCACCCACGATTACAACCACTCCGTCTACTCGGCCGACACCCCGCGGCCGTTGCAGTGGAAAGGATACGACGCGATCGCCCAGACCACCGCGGCGGTGAAATACGTCCGCGGCCACGCCGGCACGGGCAAGCCGTTCCTGCTTTTCCTCGCCTGGGGCCCGCCCCATTCACCGTATGAGACCGCCCCGGCCCAATACCGGGCGATGTATGCCCCGGAAAAAATCGCGTTGCGTCCGAATGTGCCGCGATCCGGGGAAAAGGACGCACGGGAGATGCTCGCCAACTATTACGCCCACTGCACCGCGCTGGACGACTGCCTCGGGACCCTGCGGGCGGCGCTCAAGGATGCCGGGGTGGACGACAACACCATCCTGATTTTCAGCTCCGACCACGGGGATCTCCTGGGCTCCCAGGGAGGGCTTCACAAGCAGCAGCCTTATGATGAGAGTGTGCGGGTTCCGCTGCTGGTGCATTGGCCGGCCGGCCTCGGGTCCGCGCCGCGCCAGGTCCAGGCGCCCATCAATTCCGAGGATATCATGCCGACGATCCTCGGGCTTTGCGGCGTGGCGATTCCGGCCACGGTCGAGGGACTCGATTACAGCGCCTGCGCCCGGGGCGGAGCCGACCCGTCGGACGGCGCCGCCCTCATCAGCTGCGCGGCCCCGTTTGGCGAATGGGCCCGCAAGGCGGGCGGCCGGGAATACCGTGGCGTGCGCACGGCGCGCTACACCTATGTGCGCGACCTGCACGGGCCCTGGCTGATGTTCGACAATGTGGCGGATCCTTATCAGAGGAAGAACCTCATCGGCCAGGCCGGCTGCGCCGAACTTCAGGCCCAGCTCGAGGCGCGGCTCCAGCAGAAGCTGGCGGCCGCGCATGACCGGTTCCTGCCAGCGGATGCCTACATCAGGCAATGGGGCTACGCCGTCGACAAGACCGGCACGGTGGAATATTGAGATCCCGCCGCGGCCGCCGACCCTACAACCGGGTGATTCGGACCGGTTCCTCCGGCGCCGCACTCTGCCGGTCGTAGAGGGACCGGTAGAGCGGGTTGCCGGCGTGGAGCTCGGCGTGGGTGCCCTGGGCGACGATACGGCCCTGGTCGAACACGAGGATCATCGAGGCGTCGCGGATGGTGCTGAAGCGGTGGGCGATGATCAGGACGGTCTTGCCGACGACGAGGTGGCGCAGCGCGTCCTGCACGGCGGCCTCGCTGTCGGAGTCGAGCGCGCTGGTGGCTTCGTCGAGGATGAGGATGGGGGCGTTGCGGAGGAAGGCGCGAGCGATGGCGATGCGCTGTTTCTGGCCGCCGGAAAGGAGGGAGCCGCGCTCGCCGACCATCGTGTCGTAGCCGTGCGGCAACTTGATGATGAACTCGTGGGCGTGGGCCCGGCGGGCTGCGGCCATGATTTCCTCCCGCGATGCGACGGCTGTGCCGAGGGCGAGATTGTTGTAGATAGTGTCGTTGAAGAGCACCGGTTCCTGGGAGACCAGGGCGATGTTGCGCCGCAGGTCGGCCAGGCGCATCGAGCGAATATCCAACCCATCGATACTCACTCCACCGGCGCCGACCTCAAAGAAACGTGGAACCAGATTGGCAAAGGTGCTCTTGCCTGCACCGCTCGGCCCCACCAGCGCGCAAACCGTGCCGGCCGGAATGTTCACGTTCACCTGCTGCAAGGCGGGGGAATCACCGTAAGCGAAAGTCACGTCCTTGAAGGCAATGCGTCCCTGGAACCGCGCGACCGGCGTGGGTGCGACCGGGTCGGTGATCGATAGCGGTTCGTTGAGCACCGTTTCCAGGCGATCCAGCGAGGCGAGGCCGCGGTTCATCTCGCTGTTCAGGTAGCCGATCTTCTTGATCGGTTCGTAGCAGAGGTAGAGCGCCATGATGATGGCGAAAAAGGTGTCCCATTTGACGCCGGCCCGGTATGCGAAAACCAGCGTGGCGGCGATGCCGACCGCGGAGAGCAGCTCGATGGCCGGAGTGAGAGCCTGGGCATACTTCACGATCTTCATCTGGGCGATGACCAGGCGGCTGGTCGCCCTGCTGAAACGGTCAATCTCGCGCTGTTCCAAGCTGAACGCCCGCACCTCGCGGGCGGCGGAGATGTTCTCGATGAAATGGGCGGATACGTCACCCAGCTGGCTTTGCATCTGAGCGGCGCGCTTGACGATTTTCTTGCCCACGTAATGCACCGGGAGGACGGTGAGCGGAACGACCGCCAAGCAGACGAGCACCAACAGGGCCCCGTCGGTGGTAAAGGCCTGCCAGCCGAGAAATCCAAGGGCGGCGACCAGTTGCATGGGCTGCTTCACGCCGTCGTTGGCCATCAGCGAAAGCGTGAACTGCAGCTGCGCCGTGTCGGCCAGCCCGCGGGACACGAGGTCTCCGCTGGCCTTGCGCTGCAGGTAGGAGAGCGGCAGGAACTGAAGTTTACGGAAGTAATCCAGCCGCACGGCCTCGAGAATGCGCACGCCGGTTAGCTGCACGTAGTAGCTGTTGAGGAAGCCGCTGACGGCGCGCAGCAGGAAGAGCATCGGCACGCTGGCCGCGATGAGCCAGACCGTCGAGCTGCCGAGGGGCGTTCCGCTGTGATCGAAAATGGGCGGGAAGACATACTTGACCAGGGTTGGAATGCCCAGACCGCTGGTCGCGCCAAATATCAACCCATAGAACACCGCTGCAACAAGCGTGCTCCGGTTGGACCTGAGGTAGCGGAGATAAGGTTGGAAGCGACGAAGCATGGGGGACGGCGAGGGACAGAAGACAGGGGAGGGACCGCGGAGGCCAGACGGAAAAACAACCTGAACCCGGCCGCGGGCGGAAGTTCCGTCTCAATCCTTCGCAGCCCTCACGTCCAGCGCGTCACGCAAGCCGTCGCCGAGGAAGTTGAGCGAGAAGAGCGTCAGGGAAAAGAGCGTGCCGGGGAACAGAAGCAGCCAGGGGAACTCCTCCATCTTCTCCGCGCCGTCCTTGATGAGCGTGCCCCACGAACTCATCGGGGGCTGGACGCCGAGACCGAGGAAACTGAGGAAGGCCTCAAGCAGCATGACGGCGGGGATGGTCAGCGTCGTGTAGACGATGATCGGGCCGAGGGCGTTGGGCAGCAGGTGGCGGAAGATGATGCGGGTGTTGCTCAGGCCGAGCGAGCGGGCGGCCTCGATGAACTCCATTTTCTTGAGCGTCATGATCTGGCCGCGGACGATGCGCGCCATCGTCAGCCACTCGACCGCGCCGATGGCGACGAAGAGCAGGACGATGTTCCGGCCGAAGAAGACCATGAGGAGGATGACGAAGATCGTGAAGGGCAGGGCGTAGATGATGTCGACGAAGCGCATCATGACGGCGTCGGTCTTGCCGCCGGCGTAGCCGGCGACGGCGCCGTAGACGACGCCGATGGTCAGCGCGACGAAGGTCGCGCACAGGCCGACGCCGAGGGAGATGCGGCCGCCGTAGAGCAGGCGCACGAAGAGGTCGCGGCCGAGGGTGTCGGTGCCGAACCAGTGCGCGGCGCTCGGCGAGGTCGCGCCGAGGTCGAGGTTCTGCTCCTGGTAGGTGACGCGGAGAAACCACGGGCCGACGACGCACAGGATGGAGAGCACGAGCAGCGTGCCGCCGCCGAGGACGGCCAGGCGGTTCTTCTGCAGCCGGTGCCAGGCATCGCCCCAGAGCGACGAGCGGGGCTCGGCCGGAGCGGGTGCGATGGCAGCGGGAGCGGCGGGTGAGGGGGCGGAGGACATTTTATTGACCACGGATCACACGGATTATCACGGATGGATGGTGGAGGGCCCGTCTCCCGACGGACCGTGGACGGTCGGAGACCGTCCTTCCAAATGAAGGAGATCGATCATCCGTGTCCGTCCGGGAAATCCGTGGCGAGTCCGGTCTCATTCAAACTTCAGCTTGGGGTTGAGCCACACCAGGGCGACGTCGGCGGCCAGGTTCAGCAGGGCGATCATGCTCGCGTAGAGGATCACGGTCCCGAGCACCAGGGTGTAGTCGCGGCTGAAGGCGCTCTCGACAAACTGCCGCCCGATCCCGGGGATCTGGAAGATGGTCTCGATGACGAACGAGCCGGTGAGGATGCCGGCGATGGCCGGTCCGAGAAAGGTGACGACCGGCAGCACTCCGCCGCGCAGGGCGTGCTTCAGGATGATGCGCAGCTCCGAGGCGCCCTTGGCGCGGGCGGTGCGGATGTAGTCCTGCTTCAGCACCTCCAGCATGCCCCCGCGGGTGAGGCGCATGATGTAGGCGGCGTAAACGAAGCCGAGGGTGAGGCCGGGGAGGACGCGGTCGGACGGGCCATACCAGCCCGAGACGTTGAAGACGTGGATGTAGATGCCCAGCGTGAGCGCGAGCAGGGGGCCCAGCACGAAGGTGGGCACGCAGATGCCGATCATGCCGACCGCACTGCAGGTGTAGTCCAGCCACGTGTTGTGTTTCGCCGCGGCGATCACGCCCAGCGGAAAGCCCAGCCCCAGCGCGATCAGCAGGGCCCAGCCGCCCAGCTCGAGCGAGACCGGCAGCTTGTCCGCGATGATCTCGTTGACGGAGCGATTGGAATACTTGAAGGACGGCCCGAGGTCGCCGTGCGCGATCTTGCCGAGGTAGGTCAGGTATTGTTTCCAGAGCGGCTGATCGAGGCCGTAGTGCGCCTCGAGGTTGCGGAGAATCTCGGGCGGGATGGCCCGCTCGGCCGTGAACGGCCCGCCCGGGACGAAGCGCACCATGAAGAACGTCGCCGTGATGATCACGAAGAGCACCGGGACGATCTGCAGCAGGCGGCGGGCGATGAAGCGAAGCATGGCGTGGGATCAGGAGACGGAGGACAGGAGACAGATGACCGGAGGCGGAGGCCAGACGGAAAATCGCGGCCGGTTTTTGGGCGGCCGCGACCTGCGGCCTCACGGGGTCGCCGTCCAAAAGAAAACCCGGGAGCAGCGCCCGGGTTTGCATCGAGTGGAGGCGGGACCATCAATCCCGTCCTCCCGCGGGAAGTCACTTCGCCTGCATCATCGCATCGCGGCGGGCCTTGAACTCGTTGCCGGGCTTCCATTCGGGCCACTGGTCGCCGTCCGCGATGCGGCGGCCCACCTCGAGGAGGAAGACCGTGTCCTGCGCCGCGCCCTCGAAGGTCCAGTCGGGCTGCACCTCGTCGGTGACCTTGTGGTAACGGTTGGCGATGTAGTCCTGCACGTTTTTCTCAGCGAAGTCGTCCGGCTGACCGATGAAGTGCGTGCCGTTTTTCGGGTAGTAGGAGGGCACGCCAACCTTCGCGAATTCAAAGTGGTCGCTGCGGTAGTAGCTGCCGTTCTCCGGATGGGCCTCGGGGAACATCTTCCGGCCCTGGGCGGCCGCGACGGCGATGCCGACGTCGTCGATGGTCGACGCGCCGAATCCGACCGTGGCCATGTCGCTCGTCGGGCCGAACATGTTGGCGCCGTCCATGTTGATGTCCGCGAGCGTCTTCGTCAGCGGGTAGAGCGGCTCCGTCGCGTAGTAGCGCGAGCCGAGCAGGCCCTTCTCCTCGGCGGTGACGGAGAGGAACAGGATGCTGCGCTTCGGGCGGGCCGCGGGCGGCAGCTCGGTGTAGGCGCGGGCGAGTTCGAGGAGCACGCCGCAGCCCGCGGCGTTGTCGGCGGCGCCGTTGAAGATCTGGTCACCCTTCAGGTTGGGGTTGCGGCCGAGGTGGTCCCAGTGCGCGGTGTAGATGACGTATTCGTCCTTCAGCTTCGGGTCGGAGCCAGGCAGGAGGGCCACGACATTCTTCGACGCGACGTTGCGCAGGGCGTTGTCCACGGCGAAGGAGGCCTTCGCGCCCAGCGACACCGGGTGGAAGTCGCGCCCGGCGGCGGCCTTCTTGGCCGTGTCGTAGTCGAGGCCGCAGGCGGTGAAGAGCTTGCGGGCGGCGTCGAGCGTGAGCCAGCCCTGCATGCCGACGTGGCCGGCGTTGCCGTCCGGCGCGCTGATCTCGAAGTTCTCGCGCGTGTTGCTGCCCACGAGGACGGCGAACGGATACGCCGCCGCGGCAGTCTCGTGGACGATCAGGCAGGCGGCGGCGCCCTTCTCGGCGGCGATCTCGTATTTGTAGGTCCAGCGGCCGTAGTAGGTCATCGCCTTGCCGCCGAAAACCTTCGGGTCCAGCTGGCCGGTGGCGGGGTCGACGACGGGCGGGTCGTTGATCAGCATGATGACCATCTTGCCCTTCACATCGACGCCCTTGTAGTCGTCCCAGCCGAACTCCGGCGCGACCACGCCGTAGCCGACGAACACGACGTCGGTGTCCTTCCCCTCGACGTGCGGCACGAGGCGGCTCGACGGCCCGATGAACTCGTTGATGTGCTCCATCGGGATCGTGACGCCGTCGTGCACGAAGCTGAGCGTCGGGGTCGAACTGATGCCGACCAGCGGGACGTTCTGGATGTAGGTGCCGTCGGGGTTGCCGGGGGCGAGGCCGAGCTTTTTGAATTCGCCGACGAGGTAGGCGACGGTCTTTTCCTCGCCGGGGGAGCCGGGGGCGCGGCCCTCGAATTCGTCGGACGCGAGCACCTTCGTGTGTTCCAGGATGCGGGCGGCGGAGATGGCCGGCGCGGGTGCGGCGGCCTGCGGATCGGCGGCGAATGCCAGCGAGGCGGCGCCAAGGACGGTGACAAACAACGGCAGCTTGATGTTCATGGGGATGAAGCCGTCGATGGTGCGGAGGGCCCATCGGGAGGCGAGCGTGGAGTTGGCCGCGCGAGGCACCGACTCAGAGTTTCGGGGCGGCCGACAGGCAGGCGCGCACGGCTGTCAGCAGTTCGGCAATGTCGAAGGGCTTGTTGAGCACCTGGTCGACCTTGGCGATCGCGATCTCCTCCAGATCATCGGAGCTGAGCCGGCCGCTGGTGATCAGCATGCGGCCGGCATAGCGGCCGGTGGTGCGGATGCGCTGCGCGAGCTCGATGCCGTCGAGGCCGGGCATGTTGACGTCGAGCACGAGCAGGTCGTAGCGGTCCATGGCGCCCTGGAGATGGGTCCAGGCGGCGGCGCCGTCGGAGAGGTGGGTGACGGTGTGGCCCGCCCGCTTGAGCGACGCGATGATGGCGCCGGCAACCAGCGGATCATCCTCGGCGAGAAAAATCCGGGCGTGGCCCGGATCGGCGCGGATCGCGACCGGAGCGGCGACGCTGGCCGCGGGCGCGGGCAGCATGGGGAGGTAGAGGTGAAAGGCCGTGCCCTGGCCGGGTGTGGATTCCACCTCGATGCGGCCGCTGACCTCGGTGACGAGGTGCCACACCGTGGCGAGCCCGAGGCCGGTGCCCTTGCCCACGACCTTGGTGGTGAAAAACGGCTCGAAGATCCGCTCCCGCACCTCCGGGGTCATGCCCATGCCGTTGTCGCGGATGGTGAGCCGCTGCCACCCGAGGATCTGCCGGGAGGACGGCGTCCCGTCGGCGTGGCCCATGCTGTCGGCCGGCAGGAGGGCGGCCTCGACCCGGATTAACGGCGTCCATTCGCCGCGCTGGCCCGCGAGCTTGTCCAGCAACGTGTCGCGGGCGTTGATCACGAGGTTGAGGATGATCTGGTTGAGGTCGGTGGCGCTGAAATACAGCGGCGGCAGGTCGGCCGGCACGGCCTGCTCCCAGAGGATGCGGCGGTCCATCGTGAGCCGGAGCAGGGAAAAGCTGTTGCCGACGATGCCGGCGAGGTGCACGAGCTCCAACTGGTGGTCGGCCTTGCGGCCGAAGGTCAGGAGCCGGCGTGTGAGCTCGGAGGAGCGCTGCACGGCCTCGCCGATGAGGCGGGTTTCGGCGACCAGCGCGGGATCGTGGGCCCAGTCGAGCTGGATCTGGCCGACCTTGAGCATGATCGGGGTGAGCAGGTTGTTGAACTCGTGCGCGATGCCGCCGACGAGCTCGCCCACGGCGCGGAGCTTGCGCGACTGGGCGATCTCCTCGTCGAGGTTGCGCCGTTCCGTGATGTCCTCCGCGAGCACGCAGAGGCGCGGGTGGCCGTTGGCGTCGGGGGTCATCGGGACCAGCGTGAAGATCAGGCGCTTGCGGGCGTTGGCGAGGCGGCGTTCCTCGCGGACGTAGCCGCCGGAGGTGGGGCCGCGTTGCAGCAGCTCGGCGAGATGGGCCAGCCATTCCGGGTCGGTGGCGAGGTCCGCGAGCGACCGGCCGGCAAGGCTGGCGGCCGGGGCGCCGAAATAGGTCTCGGCCTGGCGATTGACCGAGAGGACGCGGTAGCTGCCGGGGGTTGCCTCGAGCACGCACATGGCCATCGGGACATTGTCGTATAGCGTCTGCAGCAATGCCTGCTGGCCGGCCAGCTCGGCCGCCTGGACCGCGATGCGGCGGCTCAGCCGGCGCTGATGCAGGAAGCCCACCAGCGCCGCCATGAATCCGACCGCCAGGGTGACGGCCGCATAAGTGACCACCTGCTGGCGGGAGACGAGCGGGGCGGTGAAGTGCCCGAACCACTTGTTGTAGATCTGGTCGAATTCGCCGCTGCGATGGAGGATGGCCAGGCCCTCGTTCAGCCGGGCCAGCAGCTGGGCGTCGCCGCGGTGCACGGCGAAGCAGTGGCGGATGTCGTAGTTGGCGAGCGGCTCGCCGAACATGGCGATATTCTTGAAGCCCGAGCGGTCGATCACGGACAACGCGGTCAGCTGCGAGGCGAAGACCCCGGCGCACTCGCCGGAGTCGACCAGCCGCATGCCTTCCTCGGTGGAGCTGACGACGATGTTCTGGACCTGCACGCCCTTGTCGCGCAGGAACTGGGCGCCGATGCTGTTCGCGCCGATCAGGGCGAATTTCCGGCCGTTCAGGTCCTGCAGGGTCCGGATCGGGCTCCCCTGCTTTTGCACGAAGAGGGCTCCTTCCAGGGTGAGAAACGGCACCGAGAATTCCGCGTAGGCGTCGCGCTCGGACGTTTGGCTCAGGGACTGCAGGAAGTCGAAGCGGCCTTCGCGGAAATGCTCCTGGAGCACCCGACCGGGCTCGACCACGCGCTGGATGCGCAGGTTCATGACGCGGGCGACGGCGTTCAGCAGGTCGCCGCCAAACCCCGTCCAGACCCCGTCGCTTCCGACGTAGCCGTAAGGGTAGCTGTCGGTGGTCGCGCCGACGACCAGGAGCGGGCGCTCGGCCAGCGGGCGGCCGATCAAGGGGGCCGGTTCACTCTGCGCCGTCACTCGGCACGCCATCAGGATCCCAGCCAGCAGGACGGGCCAGCGGGGCTGCCGACGAGGGGGTGGGGCGGCCACTTTCATGAACAGCCGACACCTTATGCGCGCCGCTGCCCGGCACAAGGAATGAAAACGGTCGGGCGGTTTGCGCGGTGCCCGTCAGCTCACTTCAGCTCGATCGGCCGGTAGAAACGCGTCCACAGTCCGTCGGTCAGCCAGTGCTCCACGCCCGGGCGGACCAGGAAATTCTGGGCGTTGAAATAAAGCGGGATGAGCGGCTGCTCCGAGAGCATCAGCTTTTCCGCCTGTTGGTAGGTGGCGTTGCGCTCGGTGGAGCCGGTGATGCGGCCGGCCGCGGCGACGAGGCGGTCGAACGCGGGGTTGCTCCAATGCGGGTAGTTGGCGGAGTTGCCGGTGGTCAGTTGGGTGAACAGGTCGGAGGCCCCGTCGTAGTCGGGGATCGCGGGCCACAACGCCATCGCGTAGTCGCCGGCGGCGAGGGAGGCGAGGTGCGTGCGCGCCTCGCGCTGGACGAGGCCGACGTCGATGCCGAGCTCGCGGTGCCACATCTGCTGGATCGCCTCGAGCACCGGGGAATTCGTCCACGTGGCCAGTTCGAGCCGGGGAAAGCCGCGGCCTCCGGGAAAACCGGCCTCGGCCAGCAGCCGGCGCGCCTCGCTGGCATCCTCGGCCGGCAGGTCCGGCGCCGCGTAGCCGCCCAGCCCGGCGGGCACGAAGGTGCGGGCCGGCAGCTGGCCGCCCTGCAGCACCTTTTCCGTGAGGGCGGTCCGGTCAAGCGCGAGCGACAGCGCGCGGCGCACGCGCGGGTCGGTGAGCGGCGGGCGGAGCGTGTTGAGCACGATGCAGCGCGTCTCGCGCAGCGGCACGGTGCGCAGCACGGGCGGCTGCGCCGCGCGGTAGCCGGCGATCTTCGTGAAGGGCACGTCCATGGTCACGTCCACCTGCCCGGCGCGGAAGGCCAGTTCCTCGCTGTCGCGGTTGTCGAAGGCGAGGAAACGGATGCCGGCCAGCCTGACGTGGGTCGCGTCACGGTAGGCCGGGTTGCGCTCCACGGCGATCTCCTGCGCGGGTCGCCAGACGGTGAGCGTGAACGGCCCGTTGCCGGTGAAGGTGCCGGGCCGCGCCCACGAGTTGCCGCGATCGTCCATCCGGCCGCCGCGCTCTACGGTGGCGCGGTGCACCGGAATCCACGGACCGCTGGCCACCATCGCGGGGAAATCGGCGGCGGGCTCCGCGAGGGTGAGCTCGAGGCGGTGCGCGTTCAGGGCCCGGGCGCCGACGGCGGAGAAATCCCTTTCGCGGCCGTCCTGGAAGGCCCGGGCGTTTCTCAGCGGGTAGAACAGGGAAACCTTCGGTGACGCGAGTGCGGGCGACAGGGCGCGCTTGATGGAGTAGATAAAGTCCGCCGCCGTTACGGGGTCCCCATTGGACCAACGCGCCTCCGGGCGCAGTTCGAAGGTATAGGTCAGCCCGTCCGGCGACACCGTCCAGCTGGACGCGACCGCCGGCTCGGGCGCGCCGCCGCCGGGGGCGGGCGTGAGCAGGCCTTCGCCCAGCGCGCGGATGACAAAAAACTCGTCCGGCAGCGTCGCGAGTTGCGGGTCGAGCGTGGCGGGCTCGTTGCGCTGCGAGACGCGGAGCAACACCGGGGCGGAGGCGGCCGGCTCGGGCCGACGGCAGCTGGCGGCCGCCAGCAGGGCCAGGCCGCCGGCAAGCAGGAGGACGCGGCGGTTAGGGCTCCAGCGAGACATGCCGGTAATCGATGTGGTCCATCGGGCTGGGATGCCAGTTCTTGAGGGAGGGAGCCTTGAGGTAGACGTGGGTGTTGAAGTAGATCGGCGCGATCGGGGCGGCCTCGAGCATCAGCTGCTCGGCGCGTCGCAGGAGTTCCGCCCGGGCCGCGAGGTCGACCGTGGCGGCGGCCTGGTTCATGAGCGCGTCGTAGTCCTTGCTGCTCCAGCCGGTGTGGTTGTTGCCCGCGTCGCCGCGAAAGAGGTCGAGGAACGTCGTCGGATCCATGTAGTCGCCGATCCAGTCGCCGAGGAGGATCTGGTAGTTGCCGGTGCGCCGGTTGGCGAAGACGACCTTGTATTCCTGGTTCACCAGGCGGACGTCGATGCCGAGGTCGCGGCGCCACATTTCCTGGATGGCCTCGGCGACGAGCCGGAGGATCTCGGAGTTGTTATAGAGGAGCTCGATCGGGGGCAGGCCCTTGCCGCCGGGGTAGCCGGCCTCGGCGAGCAGGCGGCGGGCGGCTTCCAGGTCGTGTGTCACGGGCGCCGGCGACGTATAGCCGGGCATGCCCGGTGGCACGAGGGTGCCGGCCGCGTGCTGGCCGCCCTGCAGGACCTTGTCGGCGATGAGCTGGCGGTCGATGGCGAGTGAGAGCGCGCGGCGCAGGCGCGCGTCGTTCAGCGGGGCGTTGCGGGTGTTGAACCGGAAGAAATACGTGTCGACGTAGTCGTCGATCCGCAGGCTCGCCGGCTGGTCCCGGCGATAGGTGGGGACCTTGGCGAGGGAGAGGCTGTAGGTGACGTGCAGCTGGCCCGAGCGGAAGGCCCGTTCCTCGGCGTCGATGTTGTCGGTCGGGTAGAAGATGATGGAGTTCAGGTGGACGTTGGCCTTGTCCCAGTAGGTGGGGGATTTCTCGACCACGAGCCGGTTCTGCGGCGACCATTCCTTGAGCATGAACGGGCCGCTGGTGACGATGCGCCCGACGCGGGTCCACGGCGTGCCGCGGCGGTAGGCGTCGCCGACGGCGGCGATGCTGCGCACGTTCAGCGGGCGCCAGGGAGAGTTGAGCAGGATCTGCAGGAAATACGGCGCCGGCTGCACCAGCGTGACGACGAAGGTGTGCGCGTCGGGCGCGGCCAGACCGACGGTGGAGAAATCAGCCGTGCGGCCCTTGTTGAAATCCTCCGCGCCCCGGATGAGGTAGAACATGTAGGCGTAGTCGGCGGCAAGCGAGGGCGTCAGCATGCGGCGCCACGAATCGACGCAGTCCTGGGCGGTGAGCGGTTCGCCGTTGGACCAGACGGCCCCGGCATGCAGGTGGAAGGTGTAGGTGAGACCGTCGGGTGACACGTCCCAGCTCTCGGCCAGCGCCGGCACGGGTTTCAGGGTCTGCGGGTCAAAGCTGACGAGCGGCTCGAACAGCGCGTGGATGACCTTGGCCTCGCCGATGCCCGTGACCACCTGCGGGTCGAGGTCGGTCGGCTCGGAGCCGATGCTGCAGAGGAAGACGCCGTCGCGGTTACCCTTGGCAACCTCGGTCTCGCGGCGGGAGCAACCGGCGAACAGCAGGGCGAACAGCGGGAGCAGGACACAGAGGCGGGTGGCGTGGCGCATGGAAGATCGGTCAGACTTTCTGGATGAGCGCGACGGCGTGCGCGGCGATGGCTAGGCCGCGGCCGATGTCGTCCGAGCCCTCGTTGGTCGTGGCTTTCACCCCGACGGCATCCACGGGCAGTCCGGTGGACCGGGCGAGGACGGCCTTCATTTCCGCAAGGCGCGGGGCGATCTTCGGCTTCTCGGCAATGAGGGTGGCGTCGATGTTGACGGGCGCCCAGCCGCGCTCGCGCAGGGCACCGATGACGCGCTGCAGGAGGACCTGCGAATCGGCGTCCTTGTAGGCGGGATCGGTGTTCGGGAACTGGTGGCCGATGTCCGGCAGGCCGGCGGCGCCGAGAAGGGCGTCGCAGATGGCGTGGGTGAGCGCGTCGGCATCGGAGTGGCCGTCGAGCCCGAAGTCGGCGGCGAAGGCCACGCCGCCGAGCACGAGCTTGCGGCCCGCGACGGTGCGATGGATGTCGTAGCCGTGACCGATGCGGAGCGAAGCCATGGGGGGCGGATCTCAGGCGTCGAGGCCCGACGAAAGCAGGAATCCCACATGGGCGAGGTCGGCGGCCGTCGTGAGCTTCGGGTTCGGGTGCTCGTTCTCAAGGAGCGCGATCGGGTGGTTGAGCAGTTCGACGGCGGAGGCGTCGTCCGTGATCGTCAACTTGCGCTCGGCGACGCGCGCATAGGCGCGGCAGATTAGCTTCCGGGAGAATACCTGCGGGGTTTCCATCGCCCAGAGGAGCTTGCGCGGCAGCGTGCGGAGCCGGCCCTCGCCGTGGTGCTCCTTGATGGTGTCGGTCACGCGGTGGGCGAGGACGACGGCGTCCTCGCGGCGGACAATCTTGTGAAGCGCGACGAGCTGCTCGGCGCGGATGAGCGGGCGGGCGCAGTCGTGGATGAAGACGTATTTGACATCGTCCGGCAGCTCGGCGAGCGCGGCGGCGACAGAGTCCTGACGCTCCCTGCCGCCCGGGACGAAGAGGGTCGGGGTCGGCGCGTATTCCGAAAGCTCGATCATCTGTGCCTGGTCGCGGTAGGTGACGATGAAGGTGTCGACCACGCCGCTGCGATAGAAGGCTCCGACGGTGTGGGCGAAGACCGGCTTGCCGGCGAGCGAGGCGAGGACCTTGTCGGCCACGGCGCCCTTCATGCGGCTGCTGCTGCCGGCGGCGAGGAGGATGGCGGCGGTGCGGCTCAAGTTAGTTGGGAGTTGAGGAGGGCCCCGTTGTCCCGCTGCCGCGGGCCCCGGGGTTTGTCCCGGCACCTGCGTGCGGGGCATGGGGATGATTGACAGTAGACAGACCGCTCATGCGCCCGAAAGTTCGGCGAGGATTGCCCGGGCGGCGACGGCTGGGTCGGTGGCCTGCAGGATCGGACGGCCGACGACGATGTAGGTGGAGCCTGCGCGAGCGGCGTCGGCGGGCGTCATGACGCGCTTCTGGTCGTCGAAGCCGGCCTCGCTCGCGGGGCGGATGCCCGGGGTGACCAGCTGGACGTCGGCGGGGAGCTGCCCGCGCAGCATCGCCACCTCGAGCGGCGAGCAGACGAGGCCGCGCAGGCCGGAGTCGGCGGCGAGGCGGCCGAGGCGGGCGACCTGGTCGGCGGATGCCGCGGGGACGCCGATCTCGTGCAGGCCGGCGGTGTCCATCGAGGTGAGCACGGTGACGCCGAGCAGGAGAAGGTTGGGATTGGCCTTAACCTGCGCCGCTTTGGCGGCGCGCATCATCTCGCCGCCGCCGGCGGTGTGCAGCGTGAGCATCTGGATCGGCAGCGGGCCAAGGGACTCGACGGCCTTGGCGACGGTGTTCGGGATGTCATGCAGCTTCAGGTCGAGGAAGATGTTGAAGCCCATGCCGGCGACCTCGCGCACGTAGTCGGGGCCGTAGGCGGTGAACATCTGCAGACCGATCTTCACCCAGCGGAGCTGGCCGCGCAACTGGCGGAGGATCGGCGCGGCGGCTTCGCGCGTGGGGACATCGAGGGCCAAAATTAGGTCGCAAGCCATGAGAGGTGACCGGTAACGTGAATGGAAACTGCGGTCTCCGCCATGCTTTTTTGCGCGCCTTGAACCCCGTCACCGTATCTTCACCGGCCAAGGTCAACCTGTTCCTCGCCGTCACGGGGCGGCGGGTGGACGGCTACCACGACCTGGTGTCGGTGGTGGCGCCCTTGGATTTCGGGGACGAGCTGCGGGCGCAGCCGGCGCCTGAGGGGTTCACGCTCGACTGCGACCGGCCGGAAGTGCCGGTCGACGAGAGCAACCTCGTGCTCAAGGCCGCCCGCGCCTACGCCGCGGCCACCGGCTGGCGGGGCGGGGCGCATTTTTCGCTCACCAAACGCATTCCCCTGGGTGCCGGGCTCGGCGGCGGGAGCAGCAATGCCGTGGCGGCGCTGCGGGCCCTCCAGCAGCTCGCTGGCGGCCTGCTCCCGGCGGCGAAGCTGGCCGAGGTCGCTGCGGGCCTGGGCTCGGATTGCGCGCTGTTCCTGGGAAACACCCCGGTCGTGATGCGCGGGCGCGGCGAGCGCGTCGACGCACTGCCGGAGGCGGCGATGCGCCGGCTCCGGGGCCGGCGGGTGCTGCTCTTCAAGCCGGGCTTTGCGATCAGCACGCCCTGGGCTTACGGTCGGATGATTGCGCGTGGCACGGATTACCTGCCGGCCGCCGAGGCGGAGGCGCGGCTGGCAGCCTGGATGGACGGAACCGGGCCGGCCGAGGATCTTCTCCTGAACAACATGGAGGCGGCGGCGTTCGAGAAATTCGTCGCGCTGCCGCTCCTGCTGGCGAAGCTGCGCGCCGAAACGGGCGTCGCGGTGCGGATGAGCGGCAGCGGCAGCGCGTGTTTCGCCCTGCTGGGTGAAGATCAGGTGACGGCCCCGCTGGTCGCGCGCATCCACGAGTGCTGGGGGCCGGGCGCATTCGTGCAGGAGGCGCGGCTGCTTTAGCGGCACTCTCCGGGTGCGCCGGGTCGGGCGTTAGCCGGCAATGTTTCATCACGAGGCTCGTGCCTGCCTAGTTCCGCATTGACCGCACCGCACGGCGGCTCGTTAATCTGCGCTGCCTCCCCGCCGCATGGATTCCCGCGCCAAAAGCGAACTCGTCATCCAGGGCATTGCCGCCTCCAAGGGCATCGCCTACGGGCAGGTGTTCCTCTACCTGCAGAGCGAGCTGGAGGTGCCGCGCTACTCGGTGGACCCCGACAAGCGGGTGGCGGAGATCGCACGCTTCGAGCACGCGCTCGTGGTCACGCGGCGGCAGATTTCCCAGATCCAGGCGCAGGTGACCAAGAACCTGAGCGAGGAGGAGGCGCTGATCTTCGACGCGCACCAGATGGTCCTCGAGGACCAGGCGCTCATTGGTGAGACGATCCGCGACTTCGAGAAGTCGGGCCTCAACATCGAGACCTGCTTCAACGCCGTCGCCCAGCGCTACATCAAGGCCTTTGCCGAGATCGACGACGAATATCTCCGCGAGCGCGCCGCCGACATCAAGGACGTCGCCAAGCGCGTGCTGCACGTGCTGCTCGGCCAGGCGGCCAGCAGCCTGACGGAGCTGGTCGACAAGCGCATCATCGTGGCGCAGGACATCTCGCCGTCCGAGGCGGCGGGCATCGACCGCAGCGCGGCGCTCGGCCTCGTCACCGACGTCGGCAGCCGCACCAGCCACGCCGTCATCGTGGCGCGCTCGATGAAGATTCCCGCCGTCGTCGGGGTGCGCGACCTGACCACGCGGGTGAAGAACGGCGACTGGCTGATGGTCGACGGCTACGACGGCTGCGTCATCATCAACCCGACGGAGCAGACCCTTTTCCGCTACGGCAAGATCGAGAAGGACAAGAAGTCCTTCGAGTCGCGGCTGATGTCCGTCAACGAGCTCGCGGCCGAGACGCTCGACGGCGTGGCGGTGACGCTGCGGGCCAACATCGAGAAGCCCGACGAGGTGGCGCTGGTGAAGCAATACCACGCCGACGGTGTGGGCCTCTACCGCACGGAGTTCCTCTTCCTCAGTGCGCTGAAGATCCCGACGGAGGAGCAGCAATATGCGGCCTACCGTGAGATCGTCGCGGGCCTGGCACCGGCTCCGGTCACGATCCGCACGCTCGACGTCGGCGGCGACAAGCCGCTGCCCGGCGACCCGCACCTGATCGGGCCGGAGGCGAACCCGTTCATGGGTTTCCGCGCGATCCGGATGTGCCTCGAGAACCCGGAAATGTTCAAGAACCAGCTCCGCGCGATCCTGCGCGCCAGCGCGCACGGCAACGTCGAGCTGATGTATCCGATGATCAGCGGCGCGGAGGAACTTGACCGCGCCAACGCCCTGCTGGAGGAGGCCAAGGCCGAGCTGCAGCAGCGCGGCCAGGCCTTCGCCCCGAAGATCCGGGCCGGCACGATGATCGAGATCCCCAGCGCGGCCATCGCGGGCGACCTGCTGGCGGAGAAGTGCGATTTCTTCAGCATCGGCACGAACGACCTCATCCAATACCTGCTGGCCATCGACCGCGGCAACAACCGCATCGCGCACCTCTACGATCCCGCCCATCCGGCGGTCATCCGCGTCCTGAAGCAGATCGTCGACACCGGTCACACGCGGAAGCTGAAGGTCAGCGTCTGCGGCGAGATGGCCGGCGACCCGGTCTACGTGCCGCTGCTGCTCGGCCTGGGCATCGACGAGCTCAGCATGACGCCGACCCTGCTGCCGTCCGTGAAGTTCCTGATCCGCGCCATGAAGATGAGCGATGCGAAGCAGCTGGCGAAGCAGGCCTTGGCGCAGACGGACCCGAAGAAGACCTACGCGCTGATCGAGGCGTTCTACAACGAGCGCATGAAGGTGGAGTGAACACCCACCGCCTCCGGCGGCGATAGCGGTTGCGTTGGCCGGGATTGTGCAGCCCTGTGGGGCAATGATGGCGAGCACCACCACCGTATCGCCGAAGTTTGATGTCACGGTGCGCGTCGGATGCAGTCTCGCCTACGAGGCGAACGGCCCGGCCATGCTGCTGCTGAACCTCAGACCCTGCCCGAACCGGAACCACGCCATCGTCTTCGAGGCGCTCACGCTCGGCAACGACCTGCCGTCGGAGACGTTCACCGACAGCCACGGAAACCTGGTCTATCGCGTGCAACTGGCGCGCGGGCTCAACCTGTTCCGCCACGACGCCATCGTCTCGCTCTCGTCGCAGCCGGACAACCACGACATGCCCCTGACCACGCCGCACCTGCCGGGCGACCTGCCGCTGGAGCTGCTGCGCTACACGCTGCCCAGCCGGTATTGTGATTCGGACAAGCTCATCAATTTTGCGTGGGAGAAATTCGGCCGGGTCGAGCACGGCTGGCCCCGGGTGCAGGCGATCAGCCAATGGATCCACGACAACATCGAGTATCGTTACATGTCCGGCCGGCCCGATCTGTCCGCGTGGGACGTGCTGCAGCGCGGCTACGGCGTGTGCCGCGACTTCGCGCACCTGGTCATCGCGCTGAACCGGACCTTCAACGTGCCGGCGCGCTACGTTACCGGGCACCTGCCGGACATCGGCTTTCCCGACCCGGAGAACCACATGGATTTCCACGCGTATGCGGAAGTCTATCTCGGTCACAACTGGTTCACGACCGACGCGCGTTTCCACGTGCCGCGCATCGGCCGGATCAAGGTATCGTGCGGGCAGGACGCGGTGGACGGCGCGTTCTCGACGATCTTCGGCGGGGCGAACCTGACCTACTTCCAAGTCTGGGCCTATCAGGTCGAGCGCGGCACGGTGGGCGTCGGCGACGCGTTGGATTTCAGCAAGCGGATCGACAACCAGTGGCAGGTGCGGACTGATCCGCCGCTATAATCGGCCGAAGCGGTTCGCGGGCGAACCGCTTGGCCATGTGGGGCCGGGTCGGCGGCGATATGCTTCGTGTATCCGGCGAACCCGTTGTAAACTGGGGATCATGAGAGACGAATACCTCCGCGCGGCCGCCAAAGTCATTCCCGATCCCTATATCCTGGTGAACGTGGTGTCGCGCCGCGTGAAGCAGCTTCGCCGCGGCAGCCGCCCGCTGGTCGAGTCACTCGAGAAACTCGCACCCGAGGACGTCGCCCTCCGCGAGATCATCGAGGGCCGGATCAGCTACGAGCTGTCGGCCTAATTGGGTGGAAATTATTTCCCGGCCTTGAGCCCGCTGGCGAGCAAGGTCTCGAAGTGTGGCTCGTTTTCCTCGCGGGACACCGTCTCGATCTCGACCTGTTGGAAGCCGGCCTTCTTGAGAAAGCCGTGCAGCGCTGTCTCCTTGAAGCCGAGCCACAAGTCGCCGTAGAGCTCGTGGGCCTTCTCGAAGTCGTGCTCCTTCAGGTCGAGCACGAGGAGCTGCCCGCCGGGCTTCAGGATGCGGAAGGCCTCGTCGACCGCGGTCTGCGGGTGGCTGGCGTGGTGCAGCGCCTGCGAAAGGATGGCGAGATCGACCGACTTGTCCGGAAGCGGCACCTGTTCGATGTCGCCGAGCTTATAGGTGAGGTTGGCCAGGCCGTTCTTTTTCGCCAGCTCGGTGCCGACCTCCACCATCTTGACGGAGTTGTCGATGCACCAGACGCGCTCGGCGCGGTGGGCGATGAGCTGCGAGACCAGGCCCTCGCCCGCACCGAGGTCGGCCACGGTGATGGCGGGCACGAGGCGGAGGGCGAGGTGGCCGATGGCCTCCCACGAGCGGCCGGGGCAGTGGTTTTTGCCGAGCCGGCCGGCGATCAGGTTGAAATATTGTTCCGAAACCTGCCGGCGTTTCTGCAGGCCGCGCTCGAGGTTGGCGCGGTCTTCGGTGGACTCGGGCAGGTCGGCGACGGATTCGCACGCGGCCTTGAGCAGGGTCAGCTTGCCGGCGGGGAGATCGGAGCGGAGCGAGTAAAATGCCTTTTTGCCGTCGCGGCGATCGGTCACGAAACCGGCCTGGCGGAGGAGAGCGAGCTGCGAGGAGATGCGCGACTGGGCCATGCCGAGGATTTCCTGCAACTCGGCGACGGAGAGCTCCTCCTTCAGCAGGAGCGAGAGCAGGCGCAGCCGCGTGGAGTCGGAGAGGATTTTCAGGGTTTCCCAGGAGGAGTTCACGCGGGGCAACCTATGGGGATAATCGGGCCGGTTTACAAGAGCGGGTAAGAATGCGGGGGAGAGGGGAAAATCGCGGAAACGCGGAAGGGCGGAAACACGGAGGAATACAAGGCCCGGCTTCTTTTAAGTGACTCCGCTCTTCCGCGATTTTCCGGAGTCCGGTCTTTCTATTTCCCGAATACGGGCAGCAGCGACCAGAGCCCGAGGGCGAGGATGCTGATGCCGGCGATGACGTTCACGATCCGCATGCGGCCGTCGGTCAGGTGGCCGCGGAGCAGGCCGGCGATGAGGCTCAGGAGCAGCCACCAGCCGGCGGAGCCGAGAAACACGCCCGTGACGAGAAGCAGGGCGGGGGACGCGCCGCCGGCGGTGCTGATGCCGAGGCCGGCAAAGACGGCGAAGAAGGAGAGGATGGTTGCCGGGTTCGCGAGCGTGAGCAGCAGGATGGACAGATACGCCGCGGTCAGGCCGGCGTCGTCGGCCGGGCCGCGGGCCGTGGCGGCCGGCCGGGCGAGCAGGGTCTTGCCGCCGAGCCAAAGGAGGAAGAGCCCGCCGCCCAGCTGCAGCCAGAGTTGCAGGCCGAGCAGGAACGAGGTGATCGCCGCCAAGCCGAGCGCGGCGACGATCCCGTAGAGCGTGTCGGCGCTGGCCGCACCCAGGCCGGACACGAAGCCGTGCAGCCGACCGCGCCCGAGCGTCCGCTGGATGCAGAGCAGGCCGATGGGCCCGACCGGGGCGGCGACGGAGAAACCGAGGATGAGGCCCTTGAGGAACACGTGCGGAAAAGTAGCGGTTGTCCGATGCAGCTGCCAAAGAGAAAAGGCAGGCAGGGTGGAGGGACGAGTTCCAGCTCGTCCGAGCGACTCACGCTGTGCCGCGGGCGTGGCCCAGCTGGAGCCGGGCCCTCCACTGGGGTGTTCGGTAGCAAAAAAGCCGCGCCTGGCGGGCGCGGCTTGAGAGGTGGTCTAGGCGCCTTACTTGGCGTCGACGTAGCGGCTGATGCCGGAGATCTGCAGCTCCTGGTGGGCGTTGCCGATCTTGAGCTTCACGTGCTCGCCGACCTTCTTGCCCATGATGGCCTGGCCGAGCGGGGTCTTGTAGGCGAGGACGTGCTTGTCCGGGTCGCTGTCCCAGGCGCCGAGCACCGAGTAGCGCACGGCCTTGCCGGTGGCGACGTCGCGGAGGTCGACGATGGTGCCGACGCTGACGGAGTCCGTCGAGGCCTCGGCGAAGTCGGTGATGCGGGCGCGGGCGAGATCGCGCTCGAGCTGCGCCTTCTGGCCCATGAGGACCGACTGGTCCTGCTTGGCCATCTTGAACTCGGAGTTCTCCTTGAGATCGCCGTGCTCGCGGGCGACCGAGATCGCCTTGGAGTTGTCGGGGATGCGCTTGGAGACGATCTCCTCGTATTCGACGCGCTTGCGCTCGTAGCTCTCGCGGGAGACGAGGAACTGCTCGTCCTTGGCCTCGGCTTCGCCGGAAACGAGGGATTGGAGGGAGGGGAAAAGCTTGATGAAGCGGGCGAGCAGCGACTTCTTGGTCAGCTCCTCGAAGCCCTGGTTGAGCAGGAGGCTGTTCGCGAGGTCGCGGGCGGTCTCGGTGTCGGCCGTCGAGAGCAGGTCGCCGATCAGGTCGGGGTCGTCGCTGAGCACCTCGCCGAGCGGGATGCGGCGCGTGCCGGCGGACTGGAGCGCCTCGTAGTCGATGGCGAAGAAGATGGCGCCGAGGAGGCGCGGCGTGACCAGCTCGTTGAGGAGCTTGGCGAACTTCTTCGAGTGGCGGTTCTTGATGATCCAGAGGAGGACCGGGGCGCGGAGATTCTGCTCGGTCTTCCAGCGCTTGAGGGCGGCGGCGAGCTCGTCGGCCTGGCCGTTTTCCATCAGGAAATTGATACACTCGGTGGTGAACTTGCCCTGCGAGGTCTTGAGGAGGGCGAAGACGATCTCGCGCCACTCGAGGGGGTGCGTCTCCTTGACGAGGTCGAGGAAGCGGGACTGGAAGTGGACCGGGATCTTCTCGGCGATGGCGGTGAGGCCGCGGACTTCCTTGATGAGCTCGGGCTGGCTCGGGGCGGTCGCGGAGGTGTCGTGGCCGAGGATCTTGGCGAGCTCGTCGCGGACGAAGGCGCCGTAGAGGCGCTCGGCGGCGTCGAGCTGGTTGCTGTCGCGCACGGCCTCGGTGATGCCGGAGAGGACGGTGGCGAGGGAGGCCTTGGCCTCGTCCTTGACGGAGGCGGCAAGGAGGTCCTCGGCGAGGGAGATGCGGCGGCGGGCAGAGCGGGTGTTCGTGAACTCCTCCATGATCTCCGACTCGGCGGAGACGGGCTCGTCACGGACGATGTAGCAGTCGGTCTTCTTGACCGGGACGCCGACGCGCGGGTCCTTGATGAGCTGCTTCTTGACGTTGGACCACCAGCGCTTGAATTTCTCCTCGCCGATGACCTGGGTGAGGACGATCTCGAGCTCGATGGCGCTCGCGGCCTTGTTCGGGTAGGCGGAAAGGGTCTCGATGACGAGCTGGACGGGATTGTCCTCGATCAGTTCCTTGACCTTGGCCGGCTCGGTCTCCTTGCGGGCGAGAATGTGCTTGGCGGGAAGGACATCCATGCTGCCGACGCAGAACGCCGGGTCCATGCGGTGGCCCTTCTTACCCTTGAAATCGATGACGAGCTTCATGTCCGACTCGTCGTATTCCTTGATCTGGCCGAAACCCCAGCTGCGATGGACGACGAACGCGCCGGGTTCCATCGCCTCCAGCTTGGCCTTGGACGCCTTGAGGGCGGAGTGTTTGGCAATGGTCGCGGAGATGGCTTCGGAATTCATAATTGCTTATCTAGTCGATGAACCGATTAGTAGAGGGGAAGATGCAGCATGATGTCAAACAGGGTTTGGAGAAAGCCTCGGAAGGGGCCAAGCACACGCTTAGCGGCTGGGTCGCGGCCGTCGGTCTGGCGGAGCGCTGGGTCGCCCGCTCGGAACGGGTGGACACGTTGCTGGAAGGACTTGCGACAGGCCTGACCGGCCAGGAACGCGCCCGGGCGCAGCACCTTTTCTACGGCGTCGTGCGCTGGTCGAGCCGGCTGGAATCGGCGTTGGAAGGCCTCATGATGCACCCGCCGCGCACCAAGGTGCGCGGCGTCCTGCTGGTGGCCGGATTCGAATTATTGGAGCTGGGCGACAAGCCCGCCGAAGGCGGCATCGCCAAGGTCATCCACCACGCGGTCGAACAGGCGAAGTCGGTCGCCAGCCCGAAGGAGGCCAAGCTGGTCAACGCCGTGATGCGCAAGATGGCGGCGAAACTGGCGGTCAAACCCGCCGATGTCGCCACCGAGTTCGCCCATCCCGAATGGCTGGTCGCGCGCTGGACCCGGCAGTTCGGTGCGGAGATCACGCGGAAGCTCCTTGAATGGAATCAGCAGCCGGCGCCGGTCTATGCGCGCTGGCGCGCCGAGGCGCCCGTTCCGGAATTTCTGGCGCCGACCAGGTGGGCGGGTTTTTATGAGGTGAAGGCCGGCAAGTGGGCCGAGGTCCGCCAGCTGGCGAACGACGGTTCGTTGTATCTGCAGGATCCTTCGACCCGCCTCTGCATCGAGCTGCTGGCCCCGCAGGCCGGCGAGGTGATCATGGATGCGTGTGCCGCGCCGGGTGGCAAGAGCCTGTTCATCGCGGACACGATGAAGACCGGCAAGATCGTGGCCCTCGATATCCCCGCCGAACCGGGCAAGCCCGACCTCCGCCTCGTGCGCTTGAAGGAAAATCTCGCCCGCGCCCCGCAGGGCGTGGAGGTCGCGATGATCGAGTGCGACCTGAAGTCGGTCGGCACGCCGTTCTACAAGAATTTCAACCTCCCCGAGAGCTACGACGCCGTGCTGCTCGACGCGCCCTGCTCCAACACCGGCGTCATGCGCCACCGCATCGACGTGAAGTGGCGGCTGCAGGACGGCGACTTCGCGCGGCACGCCGAGCAGCAGCTCGAGCTGCTCCACGCGGCGGCCCGGCTCGTCAAGTCCGGCGGACGCATCGTCTACAGCACCTGCAGCATCGACGCCGCGGAAAACGAGCAGGTCATGAAGACCTTCTTCGACAGCCGGGCGGGCGGTCCCTTCAAGCTCGAGCGCAGCGTGCAGGCTTATCCGTGGATCGACGGCCACGATGGGGCGGGGGCGTTCTTGCTGCGCAAGACAAGTTGAAGCTTGAAAGGTGAAAGTTGAAAGACCCGGGATCGCTGATCAGGTCTTTCAACTTTCAACCCTCACCTTTCAACTAGCGGCGCCAAGCGCCGCTACGGCACCAGCTCGAACACCGGGACCTCGACGTCCGTCTCAAGCGTGCCGGAGAGGAAGGTGTAGGTGATCTTGTCCGCCGACTTCACGAGGGCGGCGTAGCGGTCGTGGTCCCACTTGCCCACCAGCTCGCCGTTGATCCGCACGCAGAGATCGCCGGGCTGGACCAGCTGGGCGGCCGGCGTGTCGGGGATCACTACCAGCACGCGCCAGTAGACCTGGCCGCGCGAAAAAGAAAGGCCGGTGCTGCGCCGCGGCTCCATGACGACGGGACCGTCGGTGTCGCGGACAAAGGTGGCCTGGTTGCGGCGCTGGTCGAAAGTGACGCTGAAGTGGCGCAGGAATTCGCCGCCGATGGACGAGAGCTGGTCGGAAAGGTCGACGATGGGGCGCTCCACGGTGTGGGTCCCGAGCAGCACGTTCTGCGCGAGCCGGCCGGTCATCTGCTGGCGGTCGCCCTGCAGCGACGAGATCAGGGTGCCGGCGCGCGGGCCGCTCGCGAAGCGCGGGTGCAGGCCGGCGGGATTGAGGCTCAGGCTGCCGTCGCTGCCGGTGTCGACCTGCACGATGAACGATTCGTTGCCCAGCTGGATGGGGACGAGCGGGGTGTTCCGCTCGTTGTTGAACGCGATGGTGGAACTGCGGGGCGCCGGCCGGCCGGGCGCCTGGACCAGCGGGCAAGGGGCGAGGACGAGCTTCGCGCCCGGGTAGTCGAGCGTCAGCAGCGTGTCGCGGAAGAGGGGGAACCCGAGGATGCCGTCGATCGGCGCGCCGAGGTGCAGCGACAGATCCGCGAAGTCGAAGACCAGCGCCGGGACATTGTCGAAGTAGGCGGCCCCGAGCGTGATGCTGCGCAGCGTCACCGGCTCGAGGTCGATTTCGGCGCCGGCGGCGGAGCGCACCTTGACCAGGTCCGCGGGAGCGCCCTTCTTGGGCTTCAGGCCGAACCGTTTCGCGAGGTCGGGCGAGACCAGCGTGGCGGTGGAGCCGGTGTCGACGATGAAGCGGTAGGTGCGGCCGTCCTCCCCCTTGGACTCGACTAGGAAAAAGTTGGAGATGATGCGCGCGGGCAGCGTCGTGCTCTGCCCCGCCACGAAGGTGTGGCGTGGCGCGGTGGCGCAGCCGGCGAGGAGCAGGAGTGCGACCGACAGGCCGGCAAGCAAGGCGCCCCGGAGGGCCGTCTGGACGGCGGCGGGCTTCATGCGGCGGAGATGACGGGAGGACGCAAGGCGGGAAAAGTTAAACCGCGAGGTTGAAGGAAACCCGTCGTCGCGCAAAGCCTGTTTGCTTTGGCCGGCGGAAATAACGGACCGGCCACGCGGCCATTAGTCCGCGGCCAGGGAGGCCTGCGCCTTCTTGGGCAGCTTGGCCACCACGAGGGCATACGAGCGGAGGATCCGCGCCTGCAGTTCCTTCTCGGGCAGCGCGGCGGGGTCGCCGACCCGCACCCACATGCGCTTGGCGCAGTAGGGCGCCTGGGTGATGCCATCAATGGCGGTCAGTTCGTCGAACTCGACGGGCGCGCACTTGAAGATCACGCCGTCGAGCACCCCGCCGTCGAGGATTAGCATGAGGAACACCTTGCCCGCGACCTTGTAGACCAGGCCGCCCCACTGGCTGACCACCGTGGTCTGGCGCTGGGCGAGGGCGAACGACTTGAGCCGGTCGAGGCGCATGACGGGGGTCAGGCGAGGTGTTTCCGCACCTTGTCAACGATGGCCTGCAACTCGAACGGCTTGCGCAGAAAGTCCACCGCGCCCAGCTCCGCGCAGCGCCGCATGGTTTCCTCCTCGCTGTATCCGCTCATGACGACGACCCGCAAGGGGGCCCCGGTTTTCTGGAGTTCGCGGAGCACATCCTCGCCCGACAGGCCGGGCATGGTGAGGTCGAGAAGCATCAGGCTGATCGCGGCACCGCGTTGCCGGTAGACTTCGAGCGCCTCGGTGCCGTTGGCGGCCGACACCACCTCGGCACCGTGGCGACGCAGCACGGCGCCCGCCACGGCGCGCACGGCGTCCTCGTCGTCGACGACCAGCACGGTGCCGCGCAGGGTCTGCGCTGGGTCGGCGGGCTTGGCGCAGGCGGCCGGGTCGGCGGCGCCGGCTTCGGCCGGAAGGAGGAGGCGGAAGGTGGAACCCAGGCCGGGCTGCGACTCGACGAAGAGCGCGCCGCGGTGGCTCTGCACGATGCCGAGCACGGCCGAAAGTCCCAGGCCGCGGCCGGAGAACTTGGTGGTGAAGAACGGCTCGAAGATGCGCGCGATCGTCTCCGGCGGCATGCCGCAGCCGTTGTCCCGCACCTCGAGGCCCACGTAGGTTCCGGCCGCGAGCTTCGGCTTGTGCAGCGCCGCCGCGAACAGCAGCGGGTCGGCCGGCCGGACGAAGGTGGTCAGCTCGATCCGGCCGCCGGCGCGCTCGCCGATGGCGTCCGAGGCGTTGATCACGAGGTTCATCACGATCTGGCGCAGCTGGGTGGAGTCGCCGAGCACGGCGGGCAGGGCGTCGGCCAGCTGCAGGGTGAGGGTGCAGTTCTTGCGGACGGAAACCTCGAGGAGCGAGGTGGTGTCGCGCACGAGTTCACTGAGGTCGAGGCGGCCGGCGGCGAGCCGGCCCTTGCCGGCGTAGGCGAGCATCTGCTGGCAGAGGTCGGCGGCGCGGCGGGCGGCCTGCTCGATCTGCTCGAGGTGTTCCAGGCCGGGGGTATTGCCGCCCAGGGTGGCGCGGGCGAGTGAGGCGTTGCCGAGCACCGCCGTCAGGAGGTTGTTGAAATCGTGGGCGATGCCGCCCGCGAGCACGCCCAGACTCTCGAGCTTTTGCGTCTCGAGCAGGTTGCGCTCGAAGGCGAGCTTCTCGGCCTCGGCCCGCTTGAGGGCCGTGACGTCGATGGCGAGGCCCTCGAGGAAGCGGAGCGCGCCGGCCTCGTCGTAGACCGGCCGGCCGCGCACGAGCACCCATTTCTCCGCGCCTTCGCGGTGGAGGATGCGGTATTCGATCTCGAAGCTGTTCCGGCCGCGGATGGCCGCGGCGACGCCGGCGCGGACCTGCGCCCGGTCGGCCGGCAGCGTGAGGTCGGCGAGGTGCCGGCGACCGCTGGTAAATTCCCCCGCGGGGTAACCGGTAAGGCCCAGCATGCCCTCGGAGGCGAACAGCGCGGTCAGGTGTTCGTCGAACCGGCAGCGGAAGGCGGTGCCGGGCAGCTGGCTGATCAGCGTGCTCAGCTGGCGGCGGTTTTCCTGGAGTTCGAGCTCGGCGCGCCGGCGCTCTGAGATGTCGGTCGAAATGCCGCAGATGCCGTAGACGCGCCCGGTAACGTCACGCAGCGGGAATTTATGCACGATGGCCGTGGCCTCGCGCCCATCCCCGGGCATCGGGAACGTTACCTCAAAGATGGTGGCGGTGTTGCTCGCGAGCACCTTCTGGTCCTCGTCCCGGAACATGTCGGCGAGCGGGGCCGGGAACACCTCGTGGTCGCTCCGGCCCACAAAATCGGAGGCGGGCCGGTGCCACAGCAGCGCGTGGTGTCGGTTGACGAGCACATACCGGCCCTCAAGGTCCTTCACGAAGATGGAATTGGGACTGTATTCGAGGATGGCATTGAGCCGGGCCTCGCTCGCCTTGATGGCGTAGTCCATGGCCTCGCGTTGCCGGATGTCCTCCTTCAGCTGATCGTGCGCCAAGCTGAGTTCCGCGGTGCGCCCGGCGACCTGTTTTTCCACCTCGCTCGTGCGCCGCTGGAGCGAGCGAAGGTAGAGGCCGATGGCCAGGGAACCGAGGAGACCGGCCGAAAGCACCGTCGCGGCCAGACCGGAACCCTGCGTGGCGAGCCACTCGGGGGCCGGGCGGAAATGCAGCTCCCAGGCATGGCCGGCCACCTGCAGCGGGATGACCTGGTGGTGGACGTCGGCTTGGAACTCCGCGAGGGTCGGCGGCGGAACCGGGGTGTTCCGCAGGCGCGAGGCATGGTAGTGGAGCAGCTGCCGGTCTGCCACGGCGGAGGTGTCGATCACCGTCAGGTCGGCCCCTTGCGGCGCCAGCGAGGTGATGGCGTCCTCGAGCACATTGGCCAGCTGGAAGACGCCGAGGACGAAGCCGCGGAGCTTCTCCCCGCGGGCTTCGGGTGTGGCCGGCACGGGCACCTGGTAGACGGGCAGCTCGAGCAGGTAACCCCAGTTCATGCTGCGGCCGTCGGTGATCAGCGGCAGCCGGCCGGAGGCGACCAGCCGGTTGGCGGCGGCCGCGCGCTGGAGGTCGGGCCAGGTGATACCCGACACGAGGTCGAAGCCGAGCGCGGCCTTGTTGCCCACGTAGGGCTCGATGTAGAGCACCACGAAATGTTCCGGGCGGTCGGGCGCACGTTGCAGCACGGGGCCCTTCTTGCGGTCGGAGAACTCAAAGTCCGGGTAACCCTCCGCCCGCACGGCCGCCTCCACGGCGGCGCGTTGTGCCCCGGGGATCCGCTCCGCCCACTCGAGCGCCTGGATGCCCGGATGGCGCGCCACGATGTCACTGGCCGCGCCGGCGAACTCGGCCCGCGTGATCACGGTGGAATACTGGATCAGGTCGCGGAGGTTGTAGAGCGACTCCTGGTGCTCGCGCAGCGAAACCTCGATCACGCTGGCCAGAACCTGGCAGCGCCGGGCGAACTCCACGTCGGTTTTCGCGCGCTCGGCTTCGTCCAGGCTGCGGTAGGCGACAAGGCTGGCGAGGACGCCGAGCACCACGGCCAGCCAGGGGATATTCGCGCGGCGGAAGAACACGTCAGGGAAGGGGAGAGACGGAGGGTTTCAACGACCGCACAGGCTATCCGGCGGCCTCCGCCTTGGCCATGCCGGATTTGGCCGCGTCAGGCCCGGTAGGGCAGGGGAAAACGACCCGTCAGCGCGATCACCTTCTCCTTCGTGGCGGCGAGGACGGCGGCTTCCTGCTCGGTGCCGATGGCGACGAGGACGCCGTCGATCAGGCCGGCGATCTCCTCCATCTCCGCCTCCTTCATGCCGCGGGTTGTCATGGCCGGCGAGCCGAGGCGGATGCCCGAGGCTTGGAACGGCGAGCGGGTCTCGAACGGCACGGTGTTCTTGTTGCAGGTGATGTTGGCCCTATCGAGCGTCTCCTGCGCGACCTTGCCGGTGAGATTCGGGAGCTTGGCGCGGAGGTCGACGAGCATGAGGTGGTTGTCCGTGCCGCCGGAATTGATCTTGTAGCCGCGCTTCACCATGGCGGCGGCGAGGGCGCGGGCGTTTGCCACGACCTGTTCGCTGTAGGCCTTGAATTCGGGCTTGAGGCATTCGCCGAAGCAGACGGCCTTGGCCGCGATGACGTGCATGAGCGGGCCACCCTGGCCGCCGGGGAACACCGCGGAGTCGATCGCCTTCGCGTGGGCCGCCTTGCACATCGTGAGGCCGCCGCGCGGGCCGCGCAGGGTCTTGTGCGTGGTGGTCGTGACGAAATCGGCGTGCGGGAACGGGGACGGGTGGTGACCGGTGACGACGAGGCCGGCGATGTGCGCGATGTCGGCGAAGAGGAAGGCGCCGACCGAGCGGGCGATCTCGCCCATGCGGGCGAAGTCGATGATGCGCGAGTAGGCGGAGGCGCCGACGGTGATCATCTTCGGCTGCTCCCGCAGGGCGACGGCCGCGAGCTCGTCGTAGTCGATCAGGCCGGTGTCTTCGCGGACGCCGTATTGCACGAACTGGTAGAGCTTGCCCGAGAAGTTGGCGGGGTTGCCGTGCGTGAGGTGGCCTCCGTGGCTGAGGTTCATCCCGAGGATCTTGTCACCCGGCTGAAGCACGGCGGTGTAGACGGCGAAGTTGGCCTGCGAGCCGGAGTGCGGCTGGACGTTGGCGTGCTCGGCGTTGAAGAGCTTCTTCGCGCGCTCGATGGCGATGAGCTCGACCTGGTCGACGAATTCGCAGCCGCCATACCAGCGCTTGGCCGGGTAGCCCTCGGCGTATTTGTTGGTCAGCACGCTGCCCTGGGCCTCCATGACGGCCGGGTAGGTGAAGTTTTCCGAGGCGATAAGCTCGATATGGTGCGCCTGGCGGTTGAACTCGCCGGCGATGGCGGCGGCGATGGCGGGGTCGAGCTGGGCGAGCGGGGTGGCGTTCAGGGACATGAAGGGAAGCGGGATGAGGATGGCGGAAGGGAAAACAGCCCCCAAGGCAGCCCGCTAATCCGCAATCCGCAATCCGAAATCCGGGCCAGCCGTGTCACGCTTTGGCCGTGAGCTTTTTAAGGAACTCCAGCAGGCTGGGGATGGCCTCGACCATCTCGTCGCGGCTGGCCTCGTAGACCTTGAGCGGGCCGCCGTAGGGGTCGCCGATCTCCTTCTCCGCCGGCGGCGGGAGGAAGTCGCGGAAGAGGTGGAGTTGCTTCGGCACCGGGGAGGCCTGGCGGCGGACGATGGCGCGGTGCGACTCGGTCATGCCGAGCACGACCAGCGCGCCGTCGAGCATTTCCTGGGTGACCTGCTGGGCGCGATGGCTGGAGATGTCGATGCCGGTCTTCTTCAGCGCGATGACCGAGTTCTCCGAGACGGGCTCGCCGTCGCGGGTGGCGACGCCGGCGGATATGACCCTCAGGTCTTTCAGCGGTCCGGGCTGGCCGGCCAGCGCGTGGCGGAGCAGGCCCTCCGCCATCGGGCTGCGGCAGATGTTACCGGTGCAAAGGACGAGGATGTGGCCGGGATCGGGCATGCGTCGGGCGGTAAACTGGGAGCTTTCGGCGATAAGCGGAAGACGGAAAAGGACCGGGCGGCGGGCCGCCTATTTGCGCAGCGCCAGCAGGGCCCGGTGCAGGTGCACGGCGCGCTGGAGCACGCGGTCCACCAGCGGCGCGGGCTTGGCGTCGGCGCCGTCGGGTTTGGCGTCGGTGGGATCGGGCGGGGCCGGCGGTTCGGCGTCCGGATTGCCGTTCTTGAACTCCTCCATCAGCGTGGCCTCGTCAAAGCGTTCCTTCTCGACCTTGCCGCTGATGAGGGTCTCGACGGGCGTGCCGTTTTCGAGCGCGTCGTAGGCGCGGCGGTCGCTTTCGACGTCGGTTTTCACTTGGACGCGAGCCGCTGACTTGGCGCTGATCAGGCCAAGCGTGATGAAGGCGTGCGGGGCCTGGTTGACCGCGTCGACGAGGTTCGCCGGCGTAGCCGGACTGAGCAGGATGAACAGCGGCACGTCGGCTGGGTGCTGGGCGAGCGCGGACCGCAGCGCGGCCGTCGAAGCCTCGTCTGTCGTGGCGTAGCGCAGGTCGAGGACGAAGGCGTGCTTGGCGGCAAGGGCCGGGGGCAGGAGCGGGGCCGCGTCGGCCAATGCGTGGACGTGGAGGTAGGAAAGGTCGTAGCCGAGGTCGACCGGCGTCGGGACCGCGGCGCGGCCGGACGCCGAGAGAAAGATTAAGAGAAAGAGGAAAGAGAAAGATTTCTTCATGAGCGGTTCAGTTGCCGGGCACCGATGTCGCGGCGGTAATACTTGGATGCGCACTCCACTTTTTCGCAAGCGGCATAGGCGCGGGCCGCGGCCTCGCGGAGCGTGGAGGCCAGGGCGGTGACGCCCAGCACGCGGCCGCCGTTGGTGACGATCTGCCCGGCGGCGTTCTTCGCCGTGCCGGCGTGGTAGATGGTAGTAGCGGGGAGCAGGGAGCTGGGAGCGGGGAGGGAGATGATATCGCCCTTGGGAAACGACTCGGGGTAACCCTTCGCGGCGATCACGACGCAGAGGGCGTAATCGGGCTTCACTTCCAGCTTGAAGTCGTGCAGGGCGTCCGTGGCGGCGGCCCAGACCAGGGCGAGCAGGTCGGTGGCGAGGCGCGGGAGCACGACCTGCGTCTCGGGATCGCCGAAGCGGGCGTTGTATTCGATGACGCTGGGGCCGGCCGGCGTAAGCATGATGCCGATGAAGAGCGTGCCGCGGTAGACCATACCCTCGTCGGCGATGGCGTTCACGGACGGCCGCACGATTTCGTTTTCGACGCGGGCGAGCAGGGCCGGCGTCACGACTTCGGCGGGCGAGTAGGTGCCCATGCCGCCGGTGTTCGGGCCGGTGTCGCCGTCGCCGACGCGCTTGTGGTCCTGCGAGGTCGGCAGGATCACGTAGTCGCGGCCGGACACGACCACGAGGATCGAGGTCTCCTCGCCGAACAGGCAGTCCTCGATGAGAATCCGGCTGCCGGCGGCGCCGAATTTATTGCCCGCGAGCATGTCGCGGACGGCAGCCTCGGCCTCGGCGGAGGACTGGGCGACGACGACGCCCTTGCCGGCGGCGAGGCCGTCCGCCTTGATCACGATCGGCACCGGCCGCGTGCGCAGGTAGGCGAGGGCCGGCTCGACGGCCGTGAAGAATCCGGCGGCGGCCGTCGGGATCTTGTGCTTCAGCAGGATTTCCTTGGTGAAGGTTTTTGAGGCCTCGAGTCGCGCGCCGTCGGCGGTCGGTCCGTAGACCGGGATGCCTGCGGCGATCAATTTGTCCGCGAGGCCGAGCGACAGCGGCACCTCGGGGCCGACGACGACGAACTTCACGTTCTCCTGCCGCGCGAGCGCGACGAGGCCGGCGATGTTGTCGACGGCGACGGGGAAGCACGTGACCTCCTGCGCGATGCCGGCGTTGCCAGGCGCGCAGAGCACGCGCGGCTGGGCGGGCGAGGCGGCGAGGGAGCGGACGAGCGCATGTTCGCGCCCGCCGGAGCCGACGACGAGGACGGAGGAGGGAAGTTTTTCAGCCACGGATCACACAGATAGACACGGATGAATTCCCGAGGGCAAGCCCGCGGAGTGTCACTGGGAGAGGCATTGCCCGCGGCATTAGTTCAGCGCCGGTAGGATGCGGCGCGATCCCGGGAGGAAAGTATTTTGTCCGCTTTCGCGTTGGGAGGCGGTTATAGGATGAAACCCATGGCAACCGACCAGGCCCTTCTCCAGCGCTATCTCAACGCCCATGACGAGCGCGCCTTTGCCGAGCTGGTCGAGCGGCACGTCAACCTCGTGTTCGAGGCCGCGTTGCGGCGAACCGGCGGCCGGACGCATCTGGCCGAGGAAATCGCCCAGAAGGTTTTTTCCGATCTTTCGCGCAAGGCGGCCAGCCTGGTTTCGCATCCGGCGTTGGAGGGCTGGCTTTACCGCAGCACCCGCTACGCCGCGATTGACGCCATCCGCGCCGAAAGCCGCCGGCAGCAGCTGGCTCGATCCCTCACCGCCATGCCTGATGCCGCTTCATCTCCCGATGCCACTCCTGATTGGGATCAACTGCGTCCCGTCCTGGACGAGGCGATGGACGAACTCAAGGAACACGACCGGCAGCTCGTCTTGCTGCGCTATTTCGGCGGGCTTACCTTTAGCGAGGCCGGGGCCCGGTTGAATCTGAGCGAGGATGGCGCCCGCCGCCGGGCCGAGCGGGCGCTCGATCATTTGCGGGGCCACCTGGGCAAACGGGGACTCACCTCGACCACGGCCGCCTTGGGACTCCTGCTTGCCAACCAGCCGTTGGTGGCCGCGCCGGCCGGCCTGGCTGCCAGCGTGACGACCGCGGCCCTCGCCACCGCTCCCGCGGGTGGGGCTGGTCTTCTCGCGTTTCTCCTTATGAACAAAATCGCCGCCCCCGTTTGCAGTGCGATCCTGGCCGCCGGCCTGACCACGGCCGTCTGGATCTCGGCCGCCCACCCAGTCAGTGCGCAAGAGCTCACGGCCCTTCGCCAGGAAAATGCCCGTCTCGCCGCGGCCACGGCGAACGGGGCCGATCCCGCCGCGGCGGCCGGTGTCGCGGCGGAATATGCTCAACAAGCCGCCGCCATCGTCCGGGCCATGGCCAAGCGATCATCGGCGGGTGCCTCAACCGCATCCGGACCAGGGCGGCCGGCGGTTACCGCCCGGGGACACAGCGATCATGGCCAGGCGACCGCGCATGATGCCGAGCTAACCTTCGCCTGGGCCGGTGACGTCAGTGATTCCGCCGCCCTGGCCAAGCTCATCTACTTCGACCCGGCGGTCCGCCCGAAAGCCCAGGCCGTGCTCGCGGGCATGCCGGATATGATCCAGGCGAACTTTGCCACGCCGGAGGAATTCTATGGGTTTCTGATCGCGCTATCGAGCCTGGAGTCACCCCCGCCCGCGGCCGACATCATCAACCGAACGATGACGGAAGTCTTGCTCAGCCCGGACCGGGTCGCGTTCCGACGGAACGGCAGCTCCGTCAACTTTCACGAATATCAGCTGACGCCCGACGGCTGGAAATACGTGTTCCCGGAGCGCGGGGTGGAAACGGCGCCGGGCATCCTCAACAGCGACACCCTGGCCAAGGTCCTCGGACCGTAACCCAGCCTTTCCCTTTCGATGTCCCTTCTCAAAAAATCCCTGATTGCGGCGCTAGTGACAGCCGCCCTGACGACCGGCTTGCTGCGCTACATCAACCGGCAGCGGGTCCACGAAGCCGCGTTTCTTCTGCGCGACAACAACCGGATGCGCATGCTGGCCAGCCACCGCGCCCAAGTTCGCCCGGCGGCGCTCGCGGCACCGGCGTCGCGCGCCGGCCCCGATGCCGCGGGCGACGGCGCGACGATGTCATCCCCGGTTTCGGCGGCTCCCGGGGAAACCCACCGCAATTCCGGCCAAGCCACGCCGCGGGCCACGCTCGATACCTTCGCCTGGGCTTGCGATCGCGCCGACGCGGAGACGGTGAGCAAGATGCTCTATTTTGATCCTGTTGCCCGGGAAATGGCCGAGGGGATACTGGCCGGCCTGCCGGAAAACGAGCGCGCCAAATTCAAGACGGTGGATGAAATGGCGGCGGCGATGCTGACGCTCAACGGCCTGGCTCGCCCGTTCCCCAACGAAGCGGTTCTGGATGCGGCCGTGATCGAACCGCTCGGGGAAGATCGCGCCCGGTTCCATCTGCCCGGGACAAGCAAGGATGGCATCCAGCTGCAAAAAACCGGCGACGGTTGGAAGTATGTGATTACGGAGGCGATGGTGACGGCCTATCTCAAAAATCTGGACAGGCCCTGATCGACCTCACAGCACCTGCAGCGTCTTCCGGTAGAAGCGGACGACCTCGTCCGGGTCGTCGGTGAAGAGGATGTAGTCGGCGATCCAGGCCGGGGCGCGCTTGGTCGTGATCATCGTCTTCACCTGCTTGCGGAGGTCGCCCCAGAAGCGGGAGTTGAAGAACACGTAGGGCACGCGCGGGCGGATGCCGAGCTTGAGGTTGCACATCTCGATGCCGATTTCCTCGAGCGTGCCGACGCCGCCGACGTTGAAGATGCAAAAATCGGCCGCCTCGAACCATTTCTGGCGGAAGTGGCGCGACGATTCCTGGAAGGTGTTGAAGAAGTCGACGCCAAGCTCGGGCGGCTGGGCCTCGAGCTCGAGGAAGCAGGCGCCGGTGAGCGCGCCCTTGCTGCGCGCCTGGTCGGTGGCGAGGCGCATGACGCCGCCGCCGCCGCCGGTGAGCACGCCGACGTTGGGCCCGATGAAGCCGGTGAGCTGCTCGACGAGCCGGGTGATGCGGTCGGTGTCCGCCTGGTCGAGGCCGACGGCCGAGCCGTAGAACGCGAGGATGGTCGTCTCCTGGAACTTGCGCGCCATCTCCTCGCGGACGAAGAAGCCGTGCTCCTTTTTGTAGGTGTGGATGTAAAGGTCCTTCGTGACCTCGTCATACCAGTAGACCTGCACGCCGATGGCGTGGAAGGTGTCGAGGCGGGCGTGCGCGTTGCTCGAGAGGAAGTAGCCGTGCGTGCGCGAGGCCTGGCGGAAAATGATCCGCTTCAGCTTCACGTCGCCGATGCGGGTGAGCAGCTCGATGTGCTCGAGCAGGTCGGGGAAGTAGTCGATGATGAGCGTGTCGGCGTCGGCCGGGGCGGCGTCGAGCGCCTGGATCATGGTGCGGCTGCCGACGGGGCAGAGCTCGCCCTCGAGGAATTTCTTGAGGTCCTCGCTGGCGCGGACGAGCACCGAGCGGTTCTCCTCCGTGCCGCTCTGGCCGCGGACGGTGATCTTCGTCTTGGGCTTCGCCTCGGCGGTGTCGAGCGGCGGATTATTGTCGAGACACTTGTAGAGGTTGCTCGCGGTGGCGAGGAGGCGCTGGCGCTTTTTCGTGAGCGTCTTGACCTCGGGGTCGGTGAACGGCGGCGCGCGGAAGATGTCGACCGACACCATCGGGTTCACGACCGGCTGGTCGCCGGTGTTGTAGATTTCCAGCATGATGTTCGTGCCGAAAGTCTTGATCGGGTCGAGCAGGATGGCGCTGGTGTGGAGGCCGAAGTTGCCCTCGCCTTGGTTGAGGACGACGTAGTGCTCCTTCAGATACATGGAGCAGCTGGTGAGGATGCCGGAGCGTGGCGGGATGGTGAGCGGGGAGGCGTCGTGCCGGATCTGGATCTTGTCGAGGAACGAGCGGCCGGCGTTGCCGCTGACGATGTGCTCGAAGTTCAGGCGCTGCAGGCGGGGCGAAAGCGTGTAGCTGACCTGGTGCGGCGTCAGGAAGACGCGGCCGCGGGAATCGATGCTGATGGTGTTGGGCAGCTTGAGGTCGTTGGCCTTGATGGCGGACCAGATCTCGCCGGTGGAAAGCTTGGCGGCGGCGGGTGCGTAGAAGAGCCGGCCGACGGGCGTGCCGGGGCGGAGGAGTTTCTTCCAGTAGGCGGCGTTGGGGAAGTTGGGGTCGTAGATGAAGGCGTCGGCGGCGAGCTCGAGGCGGTTGCCCTCGATGGTGGGCGGGCCGGGCAGGAGCATCTCGATGCCGATGCGGGCGAGTGAGCTGCGCTCGGTGAAGTGGATCTCGGCGAGATGCGCCTTGAGGAACTCCATCTCCGCGGGGTTGCGCGGCCAGAAGGCGAGGGTGAGGGCGACCTTGTCGCCACCCTTGTTTTTTACCGTGAGGATCTGGCCGTCGGTGCTGTGCCAGAATTGGTTTTCGTTCATGGGATTGGCGACATTTAGGGAGGCCGGGCGGGCTGACAAGCCCGAGCTTGCGGTCGGGTTGAGGGGAGCTTTCGAGGCAATGGGATTGATTTTTACCGGGCGAGCGCCAAGTTCCCGCTCTTTTAACGGCACAAAACCGCCCGGGCCGTTTCCCAACCGGGCTTACCTCCTCGAAATGAAACTAACATCACTCGTCACTGCGGGCCTCGTCGGCATGAGCCTGCTCACCGCCGCTTCCGCGCAGGATCCGGTCAAATTCAACGTCCCGGGCGTGACTTCCGCCCCTGCCACGCCCGCTGCTCCGTCGGCCGCTGCGCCCGCCGCCGCTCCGGCTAAGCCCGCGACCAAGTTCACCGAGGCTCAGGTCGCCGAGGCCTACGGCTGGTATATGGGAGCCCAGATGGGTCTCCAGCAGATGGAGTTCACCAAGGAGCAGGTCGAAGCCATGGCGCGCGGCATGCTCGGCGCCGCCACCGGCGGCACGCCCTCGTTCGACCCGAAGGAGATCGGGCCGGAAGTCGAGGCCTTCCTCGCCAAGAAGAACGAGGCTTTCATGACGAAGCTCCGCTACAAGCAGATGAGCGACGGCATCGCCTTCTTCACGAAGCTCAAGGAGAACAAGAACGTCGTCGAGCTCCCTAGCGGCCTCCGCTATGAGATCGTCAAGGCCGGCACGGGCGCGGTCCCGAAGCCCGGCCAGATGGTCACGATCCACTACGTCGGCTCGCTGGCCTCCGGCCAGGTGTTCGACAACTCCCGTGAGCGCGGCCAGCCCGTCGATCTCGTCCTCCAGACCGGCCAGGTCATCCCCGGCATGATCGAGGGCCTCCAGAAGATCGGCTCCGGCGGCACCATCAAGCTCTACATCCCGCCGTCCCTCGGTTATGGCGATCAGGGCAGCCAGGTCATTCCTCCCGGCGCCACCCTCGTGTTCGAGATCGAGGTGCTCGGCGTGAAGGACGCCCCGCCGGCTCCCGCCGCGCCGGCCAAGTAAGCAAATCGCTTAAGTTTTGTTTTCTCAAAACGCCTCCCGCCACGGGGGCGTTTTTTTGCGCCGTCACTCAGCCGAGCGCGGTCCGCAGATCCGCGGCGAAGCGGTCGACGGTCTCGGGCGCGGTGGCCCAGGAGCACATCAGCCGGTAGCCGTGCTCGCCGATGAAGCGGTGGAAGTGCCAGCCCTGCGCGCCCAGCGACTCGGCCACGGCCCGGGGCATCTCGACAAACACGCCGTTCACCTCCGGCTCGGCGATGAACTTCAGCTGCGGCAACGGCCGCAGCGCCGCGGCGAGGCGCGCCGCCATGGCGTTGGCGTGCGCGGCGTGTTTCAGCCAGGCGCCGGTCTCCAGCATGCCGACCCACTGCGCGGTTGCGAAGCGCATCTTCGAGGCGAGCTGGGCGGATTGCTTCACGCGGTAGTCAAATTCCCGCGCGAGTTCCCGGTTGAAGAACACGACGGCCTCCGTGGTGTTCATGCCGTTCTTCGTGCCGCCGAAGCTGAGAACGTCCACGCCGGCGCGCCACGTGAAGTCGGCCGGCCGCACGCCCCGGACCGCGAGCGCGGCGGCGGCGTTGGCAAAGCGCGCGCCGTCCATCTGCACCCGGAGGCCCTGCAGCTTGGCGGCGGCGCAGAGCCCGCCGACCTCGTCGGGCGAATAGACCGTGCCCCACTCGGTGGACTGCGTCAGCGAGAGCGCGCCGGCCTTCGAGAAGTGCACGTCGGTGCGCCGGACCGCGGCGCGCGTGACATCGGCGGGCAGGAGTTTCCCGGCGGGGCCGGCGACCGGGATGACCTTGGCGCCGCCGGTGAAGAACTCGGGCGCGGCGCACTCGTCGTTGTGGATGTGCGACTGGTCGTGGCAGATCACGCTGTGGTAGCTGCGGCAGAGCGCGGAGAGGACGAGGGCGTTGGACGCGGTGCCGTTGAAGACGAAGAACACCTCGCAGTCGGTCTCGAACACGCCGCGCACCAGTTCCTTCGCCCGCGCCGTCCACTCGTCGTTGCCATAGGATGGCACGGCGCCGGCGTTGGCGGCGGTCAGGCCGGCGAGCGCCTCGGGCGTCAGGCCGGCGGTGTTGTCGCTGGCGAAGGTGTAGTCGTGACGGGCGGGGGCGGAGGGCGCGGACATGGGTGGAAGCGTGTGATTTTTCGCCCGGCTTGAACAGGGCGAACTGACACAACCTGCACTTGCGCCGGCGCGGCGCGCGGTGTTCGTTAGCCGCGACGAATGACGGCGCCGGACACCAATCTCTACCTGGTCGGATTCATGGGCACGGGCAAAAGCACCGTGGGCCGCATGCTGGCGCGCCAGGTCGGCTTCCATTTCCTCGACAGCGACCACGAGATCGAGCGGGTCCAGGGCAAGCCGGTCTCACGCATCTTCGCGGAGGACGGCGAGCCGAGGTTCCGGGAACTGGAGCGGGCCTTCATCGAGAGCGGCCACCCGGCCCATGGCTGTATCATCGCCTGCGGCGGCGGCCTTGTGGTCCAGCCCGGCATGCTGGCGCTGCTCAAGAGCCGCGGGGTGGTGGTCTGCATGCACGCCCCGATCGAGACGATCCTGCAGCGCACGCAGCACACGAATCACCGCCCGTTGCTGGCGGTGGACGACCCGGAGACGCGGTTGCGGCAGCTCTACGCCCAGCGCGAGGCGATCTACCGGAGCACGGGCACGATGGTGCTGACCGACAGCCGGCCGATGAAGGAAATCGCCGCGCACGTGCTGCGCGTCTACCGGCAGGAAGCCCGGGCGTGGAGGAAATGACTGCGCCCGAAGGGCTGGTGGTGGCTGGTGAGCGCCGCGAGGAGCTCCGGGCGAAACTGCGGACGCTCGGTTTTGACGACGTGCGTTTCGCCGCCGTCGACGGCGGCCGCGACACGAGCCTGCGCGCCTGGCTCGACGGCGGCCGCCAGGCGGACATGCACTGGATGGAGCGCTCCGCGGACAAGCGCATGGATGCCGGTCTCGTGCTTCCCGGGGCGAAGACCGTGATCCTGCTCGGTGTCAATTACTGGGCTGGTGGTCCGCGCGGAGATCAGAAATCAGAATCCCCGGGTCCCGTCTGGGCCCGCTATGCCCTGCACACCGACTACCACGACACGATCAAACCCGGCCTCGTCGCCGCCGGCCGGCTGCTGGAAGACTTGGGCGGGTTGAATGAAACGGATTACCGCTACTACGTGGACACCGGCCCGGTGATGGAACGCGGCTGGGCCGCGCGCAGCGGCCTCGGTTTCAGGGGAAAAAATGCGATGCTGATCTCGAGGCAGCACGGGAACTGGCTGTTCCTGGCCTCGATCCTCACCCGGTTGGAAATCGCAGCCGACGAACCGCTGCGCAAGAAGGCGCTTCCGGTCGGTGCCGGCGAGCCGGCGGGCCTGCTCTGCGGCAAGTGCACGCGCTGCCTCGACGCCTGCCCGACGGACGCGTTTCCGCAGCCGGGCCTGGTCGACGCGCGGCGGTGCATTTCCTACCACACGATCGAGAACAAGGGGATCATCCCGCGCGAATTCCGCGCGGGGATCGGCGGGCGGATCTACGGCTGCGACGTATGCCTGGAGGTCTGTCCCTGGAACCGTTTTGCGCAGGCCGGCCGGCGGATGCTGCTCAGCGCGCGGGACGACATCGCGGAGCTCGGGCTCGGCGAGATCCTCGCGCTCACCCCGGGGCGTTTCGCGGAGATTTTCAAGGGCACGGCGATCAAGCGACTCAAGCTCGCCGGGCTCCTGCGCAACGCGTCCATCGTCGCCGCCAACACCGGGGCGAAGGAACTGCTGCCGGAGCTGCAGCGGCTCGCGGGGCACGAGTCCCCGCTGGTGCGCGCCCACGCCGTCTGGGCGGTGCAGCGGCTGGCGGGGGAAAACGCCGGTCCGCTGCTCGCGTCCGCGCGGGTCATGGAAACCCACCCCGCCGTGCTGGCGGAATATGCGGCCGGCTAGGCGGCCGGCGGGAAGAGCGTCCGCATCTTCTCGGTGAACGCCGGGGGCGGGCGCACGGGCTCCCCGGACTTTTTGATGAAGCCGTGGACGGTGAAGCCGGTCACGAGCAGGTCGGCGCCGCGCCGCACCTCGTAGTCGAGCCGGATGCGCAGCAGCGGTTTCTCGTTGAGCCGCGTGACGACCGTGACGGTGTCGTCATAGACGGCGGGCCGGAGGAACTTCATGCCGAGCTCGATCACCGGCAGGAGGTAGCCCTGCGCCTCGAGTTCGCGGTAGGGCAGGCCGCATTCCTTGAGCAGGGTGGTGCGCCCCACTTCAAACCACGGCAGATAGTTGCCGTGATAGACCACCGCCATGGCGTCGGTCTCGGCGTAGCGGACGGTGAGCTGGATCTGGGATTCAATCATTGGCTCAGGTTGCGGACGAGGACCCGGATTGTCCAAACAACGCTTGCGCGGCTTCGCCCCACGTGTGGGCGACGGCCCGGGCGCGGCCGGCCTCGCCCAGGCGTCGGCGCAAGGCGGGGTCGGTGATGAGCCGCGCGAAGGCGGCGGTCAGCCCGGCGGTATCTCCCGGGGGGACGAGCAGCCCGGTTTCACCGTGGACCACGGCTTCGGGCACGCCCCCGATATCGTGGGCCACCACCGGCAGGCCGTGCGCGCCGGCCTCGAGGTAAACGAGCCCAAAACCCTCGACGCTGTGTTTGTGTGGCATGCTGGTCATCGCGAAGATGTCGGCCTGGGCGTAGAGTTCACCCAGCTTGTCGTCGGCGATGGCCCCCAGCATCTTCACCGGAAAGCCCGCGGCGGCGGCGGCGGCGGCCAGCATCGCGTCATAGTTCTCCTTCCCATGTGAGCCGACCAGCCAGTATTCGACGAGGTCCCGCTGGGCCGGAGGCAGGACCTGCAACGCCTCGATCACCCGGAGCTGGCCTTTGCGCGGGCTCAGTCGCGCCACGGTCAGGATGATCACCTTCCGGCCGGGGTGCGCGGGTCGATTCACGGGGGAAGCGAGCAGATCGGTGCGCAGGGCACCCTGGGTCAGGACGACTTTTCCGGCCGCTTCCGGGAAATGACGCAGCAGCAGCTCCCGGGCATATTTGCTGACGACGCTGATGCGGCTGGCCTTGCGCAGCAGGTGAGTGGTGCTCCAGCGCAGGAGCCGGCGGGACGCCAGACGCCGGATCTCGGAACCGTGAAAGGTCAGGATCAGCCGGGCAGGTTGCAGGTTGTCGAAATATTGCAACAGGAGCATCGCCAGCAGCGGGCCCGGTTCCGGGATGTAAAGGGTGCATTCGCGCAGACGGTCTCGCTGGGCCATCAGTTGGCGCGCCATCCGCCACTGGCTGAGCAGACTGTGGTCACCGACCAGCGCCAGGCGCCTGACCCGGAAATTGCTCGCTGGCTCGGCGATCCCTGAGGGAAGTGCTGGGGCCCAGACTTCGACATCGTAACCGGATTCTCCCGCCGCCCGGGCCATTTCGGCCGCATAGACTGCGATCCCGCCCCGATGCGGGTAAAATTCGTGGGTCACCAGCACCAGTTGTCTGGTTTGCCCGCCGGATTTGTTGGGAAAGTGGATCGGCATCAGCCGGATTGGATGAAGGGCAGGGGAACTTTTTCGGAAACGATGCAGTCTTGGGAGGGAGCATCTGGTCCCGCAAGCATCAGCAAGTCAACCGGCTAAACTTTATTGGGCCGCCAAGCCTAAGTAATACCGCGCATGCCGGGGGCCTTTTTGAGGTTTACATAGGCGGCAGCCTTAACTTACTAATTTGAAGATGGCACAGTCCGCAAACAACTCCTCCGGCGTTCAGCTTAAACCGTTTACACCGGAAGATGATGCAAACCTCCGCGAGGCTTTGAAGCGTTGCTCGGCAGCGACTTATGAGGCGGCGGCTCAATTTCGCAAGACCGGCAACACCGAGCACCTGCCGGCGATCGTGCTGGGCATCATCGAACGTTACGTCGAACCGGACCTCCGGGCTAAACTCAAGGATACCGATGATGACCTGCGTATCATCGAGGATCTGGGCATCGATTCCCTGACGATGATGGAAATCGTCATCCTCGTGGAGGATGTGCTGCAGATGACGATCAATAACGAGGAACTGCGCCACCTGCGAACGGTGGGCGACGTCAAGACCTTCATCGAATTCAAGGTCCGCGGTCTTCCGCTGCCCAAGCCGACCAAGTTCATTCCGATCGAGCAGATCATGTCCATCATGCCGATCCAGCCGCCGTTCCTGTTTCTCGGCGAAGCCTCGGTCAGCGCCCACGGCGCGAATGCCAAATACAAGATCAGCGGCCAGGAGTTTTTCCTGCAGGGCCATTTCAAGGACAACCCGGTGCTGCCCGCATCCATCATGCTGGAGGCCCTCGGCCAGCTCGCCGTGCTCTTCCTGCTGGAAGGCCAGGTGGGCGAGGCTGGCAAAGTGGTCGATCACCGCACGATTTTCTTCACCTCATGCGAAGGCGTCCGCTGCCACCGCGTATGCCGCCCGGGCGATGTGCTCAATCTTTCGATCAAACCGAAGCGCCTGAAGTCTCCGCTCGCCACTTTCGAGGGCCAGATCCGTGTCGGCCAGGAAAAGGCCGCGATCGCCGAGGAAATCACGCTCACCTTTGCGTTCGCCGAGGAAGTCGTCCAACCCGTCCCACAGGTCCTGCCGGAACCGGCGGCCGACTCCGGCCGGGGTCAGGCGGCCGTCAACGCCTGAGCCGGCCCGATGCCGGCCGTGGCTGCGGTGGTTGACCGCCGGGTGAAAAGCGTTTTGATTCGCGGTTCCTTGGCGGCGTTCCCCGTGGGAACGGGCCCCGCCTAACACTCATGCGGAAAGTCTACATCACAGGTCTCGGATTTATCACCAGCATCGGCAACGAGGCTGTGTCCGTGTCCGAGAGCCTGCGCGAGTTGCGGCATGGCATTGTCCAGTATCCGCCGTTCCAGAAGGCCGACGTGCCCGTCAAGGTCGCGGCCCCCATCCGCGATTTCACGACCGATAGCGTCGACGCCGAGGACTGGATTTTTCCCGCCCGCTACAATATCCGCCGGGAGGCGCTGCGGGGCATGGCTCCGCACGGGGTCTATGCCTATTGCGCGATGCAGCAGGCGGTCGAAGACGCGAAGCTGACTGAGGAGGACTGGTCCAATCCGCAGACCGGGCTCTACGCGGCTTCCGCCGGCTCACCCTTCCTGCTGACCCACCACGTCGAGCGCATGCGCCGGATGGGCGTGATGCGCTGTCCACCGCTCGGGGTGGTCGCCTCCATCTCCGGCACGGTCAATTTCAACCTGGTCTCGCAGTTCCGCATCAAGGGCGCCTCGACCGGTTTCTCCTCGGCCTGCGCCTCCTCGGCCCACGCGCTGGGTTTTGCCTACGATGAGATCGCGCTCGGGCGCCAGAAACGCATGTTCGTCGTCGGCGCCGAGGACGGCAACGTCGAGAGCATCCTGCCGTTCGCCGGCATGCGGGCGCTCTCCCTCCAGACCGATCCCTCGATCGCCTCGAGGCCGTTTGACATCGCCCGCGACGGATTTGTCGGCACGGGCGGCGCCACGGTGCTCGTGATGGAGAGCGAGGAGGAGGTCGAGCGACGCGGCGCCAAGGTCTATTGCGAGGCGGCCGGCTGGGGCCAGGGATCGGACGGCCACAATGTTGCGATTTCCCACCCCGAGGGCGCCGGCTTGCGCCTGGCCATCGAGAACGCCCTGCGGTCCTCGGACATTCCCTCCGAGGCGGTGGACTACGTCAACGCCCACGCCACCTCCACGCCGATCGGCGACATCTCCGAGGTCCGGGCGCTCAAGGCCATTTTCAAGAACTCCCCGACCCGGCCCGCGGTCAGCAGCACCAAGGCGCTGACCGGCCACGGCCTTTCCCTGGCCGGGGCGATGGAGGCCGGCTTCTGCGCCCTCGCGATCAAGGAGGGCTTCATGCCCGGCTCGGCCCACATCACGAAGATCGATCCCGCCTGCGAAGGGCTCAACATCATCCGGGCCACGCTCCCGCACCGCCCGAACGTCGTGCTGAGCAACAGCTGCGGTTTTGGCGGCGCCAATGTCAGCCTGCTGTTCCGGTCGGTCTGAGGCATGAGCGCCGCCGCCCTTTCCACCCGCTACCGCACGGCCTTTGTCACGGGTGCGAGCACGGGCCTTGGGCGCGCGTTTGCCGACATGCTGCTGGCCGGAGGCGTCGAGGTCTGGGGCACCGCGCGCGCCCCGTCCCGCCTGCCGGCCCGCGAGAAATTCCACGCGGTGGCCCTGGAACTCGGTGACGGCCCGGCTGCGGAAAAGGCGTTCTTGGAGGCCGAACGCGCCGCGGGCGGCTTCGACCTCGTGATCAACAACGCCGGTTTCGGGGCCTTCGGGGCGTTTGCCCACACGGATTTTTCGGTCTGGGAGGAGCAGCTGCGGGTGATGCTCGTGAACACTGCCCGCCTCAGCCACGTCGCGCTCCGCGGGATGCTGGCCCGCCGCCGCGGGGCGCTGGTCAACATCTCCTCCATCGCCGGGGAATTCGGCATGCCTTACCAGGCGGCCTACAACACGACGAAAGCCGGCCTTTCCGCACTCAACGAGAGCCTCATGTATGAGCTGACCGGCACCGGGGTGATCGTGATCGATTTTCGCCCGGGCGACTACCGCACGGACTTCGAGGGTTCCGTCCGCCGGCCGGCGCAGGATGCGGCACTGGCGGCTGACGCGGTCAACGCCGCGCGCATGGCGCGCGTCTGGGCGCAGTTTGTCGCGATGATGCAGTCCGGACCGGCGCCGGCGGCGGCGGCGGACGACCTGCGCCGCGCGCTGCTCCGCGGGCGCAGCGCGACGGTGCGCAGCGGCCGGTTCTTCCAAGCCCTGCTCGGTCCGTTCCTGGCACGCTTCGGCTCGCTGGCCCTGCGGCGCCGCGTGCAGGAAAAATACTTCGGCCTCTGACCCATGGCACGCGTTCGCATCCTTGTCCTCACCTCCAGCACCGGCGCCGGCCACGACGCCCGCGCGCAGGCCTTCGCCGAGTGGTGCTTCGAGCTCTACCGGCACGAGGTGGACGTGCGCATCGAGCAGATGCTGGAGAAATCCTCCGGGTTCTTCAGCGCCGGGGTGAACTTCTACAACTGGATCCAGAAGAAGTCCCCGTGGCTGCACAAGGCCTTCTATCTCTTCGTCGAGCTGCTCAGCCTGCTCAACCGCAGCTCCGTCACCTTCGGTCGCGCCTACTACGAGACGGTGCTGCGCGAATACCAGCCGCACCTCGTCTTCAGCGTGCACGACTGCCTGAACCGCGGCTACTTCCAGATGGCCCGGAAGATCCTCGGCACGGGCCGCGTCCGTTGCGCCACCTACTGCGGTGAGTTCTCCGGCGGCTTCGGCTACAGCGTGAACTGGGTGGAGCCCAGCGCGGACCTCTATATCTCCCGCACCGCGACCGCACGCGACTACGCGGTCAAGATCGGCATGCCGATGGAACGCACCCGCGTGCGTGGTCACCTGATGCAGCCGAAGCAGTATCTCGGGGTGCTGACCGCCGAGGCGCGCACGGAATTCATCGAGACCCGGCTCGAACTGCGCGGCGACCTCTTCACGGTGTTTCTCGCCACCGGCGGCAACGGGGCCAACAACCACTTCGCCCTGCTGAGCAGGCTGCTGCCCTATGCGGACAAGATCCAGGCCGTGGTCATCTGCGGGCGGAACCGCGAGGTCTACAACCAGCTGATCCACTGGCGCAGCGAGCATCCGGAGTTCAACTGCTTCCTGGACGGGTATTCCGACGAGGTGCACCTGCTGATGCAGGCCAGCGACGTGATTGTCACCCGCGGCGGCACAACCACCTGCGCCAAGGCGCTGCATTTCGGCTGCCCGATCATCTTCAACGCCATCGGCGGCGTCATGCCCCAGGAGGAGCTGACGGTGAAATATTTCCAGCGCGGCGCCGGGGTCGAACTCATCGCCAATGCCGACGACTTCGGCTGGCTGATCGCGCACTGGATGAAGGACCGCAGCCGCTACGCCACGCTCCGCGATAATTTCCTGAAACTCCGCTACGACGAGAATCCGGTGCTGGTCATCCAGGAGCTGGTCGATCTCGCCCAGGAGGCCTCGGGCACCAAGCTGCAGCCTGGCGCGTTTCCGCCCAAGCCGCGGCGGACGGGCTGACGGCCGATCCGTCCGCCGCCCAAGTCAGGACTCCGAGGCGAACAACTTCGACGCCGGCAAGTTGGGCGCGGCGGCGATCAGTCTCTCGAAGCGGAACCCCAGCTGCTCCAGCAGGCGGATGGAACTCTCGTTGTCTGGCGCGGTGATCGCCACGATGCGCTTCAGCCCGAAGACCCGCCGGCCGTGGGCCAGCGTGGCCGCGACGGCCTCGCGGGCGTAGCCTTGGCCGCAGAACTCCGGCAGGAAGGCGTAGCCGACGTCGACATCGTCGAGCGTGTCGCGCTTGAGGAGACCGCACATGCCCAGCGGGGCGACGTCGGCCCGCCGGCTGACCAGCCACAGCCCGAAGCCATGCCGGGCGTAGCTTGCGGCCGGCCCTTTCGCGACGTAGGCCCCGGCGTCGGCGAGCGTTCGGACGCCGCGGTCGCCGATGTAGCGGAGCCAGGACGGCTCATTGAGGAGCCGCAGGATGAAAGGCGCGTCGGCGGCCGTGAACTCCCGCAGGATCAACCGCTCGGTTGAGAAAATCTCCATGCCGCGAGCATCCGCGCCGGCCGGCGTCCTTCAAGTGCCGAAAGCAACCGCGCCGCTTTTCCTGCTTTCCTGCCTTCCACATTATCCATTGGGTGGAGACCAGCCGATCCCTTGTCCCGCCCGCCCCACATCGCCCTTTTGTTCACGACCTTTCCGAAGACGTCGGAGACCTTCCTGCAGCGCGACGTCGCCGCGCTCCAGGCGAAGGGGCTCAACCTGAAGCTGTATTCGCTCTGGGGCGGCGGCGGCACCTTCAACGGGCTGCCCGTGCGGAGTTTTCCCAAGTGGCGGCTCATCGGGGTGTTTCTCTGGATCATTCCCTGGAACTGCGTGCGCCGGCCGCGGCTGATCCGCGACCTGTGCGAAGGGCTGGTGACGCGCGCGGCGCCGTCGTGGCTGAATTTCTGGGAAAACATGCTCGGGGCCGGGTTTGCCGGCAGCTACGCGCGCGAACTGGCGAAGGACCCGCCGGCGCTCGTGCACGGGGCTTGGGCGGGCGCGCCGGCGACGGCGGCTTGGGTGCTTTGGCGGATGTTCGGCTGGCGCTACAGCACGGGGGCGCACGCCTACGACATCTACGAGCACGGCGGCGACTGGTGGCTGCGGGAAAAACTGCAGCATGCGCGGTTCATCCACACGTCGACCGAGATGGGTCGGCGCGAACTGATCGAACGCGGCGTGCCGGCGGAACAGCTCGTCTGCATCCGCCGCGGGCTCGAGACTTTTCCCTCGTTCAAGCCGCTGCGGACCGGCCGCCGGCCGTTGCGCCTGCTCTGCATCGCCCGGCTGGTGGAGAAAAAGGGCCTCGACCACCAGCTGCGCATCTACGCCGCGCTCAAGCAGGCCGGACTGCCGTTCGAGGCCCGCATGGTCGGCGGCGGCCCGCTGCACGCGACCCTGGCGGCGACCGCAGGGAAGCTGGGCCTCGTCGGTGACGTCAGTTTCCTCGGCGAGCAGCCGCAGCCCGAGGTCTGGGCGCAACTTGCCTGGGCCGACGTGCTGCTGCACACCGGCGTCGTCGCCGCGAGCGGGGATCGCGACGGGTTGCCCAACGTCATCCCCGAGGCGATGGCGGCGGGCGTGCTGGTGGTGACCTCGCCGGTGTCGGCGACCACCGAGGCGGTCAGCCAGGAACGCACGGGCCTGGTGGCCGACGTCGACCTGCCGCTGGCGTGGGTGGTCGCGCTGCGCCGCCTGAGCGCGGACGATCTGCTGGCCGAGACGCTCCGCCGCGGGGCCCGCCGCTGGGTCGAGGAAAACTACGATGCGCACAAGAACACGGCCCGACTGGTGGAGTGCTTCGAGCGCGCGATGCGGCCATGATTTACTACGACATCACCAAGATGGGCGCGGCGAAGCACCGCTCCGGGCTCATGCGCCTGACGTCGCGGCTGATGGAGGAGCTCGGGTCAACGGTCACGCCGGTCTCCTGGGACGGCCGCCGCCGCGGCTTTGTCACCGGAAAAAAGCGCGGGCCCGTGGGTTTCGTCGCGGCCGACTGGCTGCTGACCGTGGAGATGTTCAGCGAGGCTGAGCGGCCGGGTTTCGCGGCGTTTCTGGGGGATCCGCCGTGCCGGCTGGCGGCCGTGTTTCACGACGCGATCCCGGTCAAGCTGCCGCACATCACCTGGCCGCAGAGCGTGCAGCGGCATCCGGAATACATGAAGCTGCTGGCCGGCTTCGACCGGACCTGGGCGATCTCCGCGGCGACGAAGCGCGACTTCACGGGCTTCTGGCGCTGGCAGGGCGTCACCCCGAAGAGCCCCGTGGAGGTGGTCGAACTGGGTGCGGACTTTGACGGCGGGCTGCGGGTGCAGCGGGATGCGATCATCCCGAAAGGCGTGCCGTCGCTGCTGTGCGTCGGCATCGTCGAGCCCCGCAAGAACCAGTCATTCCTCCTAGATGTGGCCGAGGCGCTGTGGCGCGGCGGAGTGAATTTCGAGCTGCATGTCGTCGGCCGGGTAAACCCCCACTTTGGGAAGCCGATCCTCAAGCGGATGCAGTCGCTGCAGAAGCGGGAGGTCCGTTTCCGGTTCCACGCCCAGGCCGGGGACCGCGACCTGGGCCGGCTCTACGCGAACGCGCGCGCCGTGGTGTTCCCGACCATCGCCGAGGGCTGCGGTCTGCCGCTGCTCGAGGCGCTGTGGCGCGGGGTGCCGTGCGTGTGCAGCGACCTGCCCGTGCTGCGGGAAAATGCGGACGGCGGCGGCTGCCTCGTGGCGAAGGTCAACGACGTCGGCGACTGGTCGGCGCAGCTGCGGGCCGTGCTGACGGACGAGGCGGAGAACCGCCGCCTGCAGACCGAGGCGATGGCGCGGCCGCTACCCCGGTGGGCGGATACGGCGCAGATGCTGTTGAGGGCCCTGCGGGCCGATTGAAAGTTGAATGATGAAAGTTGAATGACGGAAACCCGGGCCGGGCTCATTCTTTCAATTTCCAATACCGGTCTTTCAAGTGACCGCCCAACTCACATCTGCTTCACGGCGTAAGCCATCGCGGTGGCGATCTTCTCGAGATCTTCGTCGCTGTGGAGCGCGGAGACGGCGGTGCGGATCAGGTCCTTGCCCGGCGGCACGGCGGGGGCGATGGACATGACGGTGAAGACACCCTTCTCCAGCAGCGCCTGCCAGAAACGGTAGACGAGTTCCTTCGACCCGAGCACGATCGGCACGGCGGGCGTCTCGCTGCCCCAGGTGTCGAGGCCGAGGCCCTTGAGCATCTCGCGGTAACGCTTGGTGTTTTTCCAGAGGCGTTCCAAGTGCTGCGGTTCGCTCTGCATGATATCGAGCGAGGCGGTGGCGGCGGCGGCCTGGCTGGGGCTGATCGCGGCGCTGAAGAGGGTCTGCTTGGAATTGGTCCGCAGGTATTCGATGAGGTCGCGCGAGCCGCTGACGAAACCGCCGGTGCTGGCGAGGGACTTCGACATGGAGCCGCAGAGGATGTCGACCTTGTCGTTCAGCTTGAAGTGGTCGACCGTGCCGCGGCCCTGGCGGCCGAGCACGCCGAAGCCGTGGGCGTCGTCGACGACGGTGAAGCAGCCGGCGTCCTCGCCGATCTGGGCGAGCTCCGGGAGGCGGCAGATGTGGCCCTCCATCGAATAGACGCCCTCGACGACCAGCATCTTCGGGATGTTGGAGGGGATGTCCTTGAGCACCTGGCGCAGGTCCTCGGGATTGTTATGGCTGAAACGCTCGGAGGTCGCCATCGAGAGACGGACGCCGTCCAGCAGGCAGGAGTGGATGTTTTTGTCGGCCAGGATCATGTCGCCCTTGTTGGCGAAGGTGGCGACGGCCGAGCAGCACGAGACGTAGCCGGCGACGCTCACGTGGCACGCCTCGCGGCCGAGGAAGGCGGCGAGCTTCTCCTCCAGCGCGGTGTGATACCCGCGGGAGCCGTTGGAAATGCGGGCGCCCGTCGTGCTTGAGCCCCAGATCCGGGCGCCGGCGCCGCAGGCCTCGATGACCTTCGGGTGGAAAGAGAGCCCGAGGTAGTCGTTGCTGGAAAGCATCACCATGTCACGGCCCTGCAGGCGGATCCGGGTGCCCTGCTGCGCCTCCATGGCGTGGTAGTAGGGCTTGTATTTCAGCCGCATCTTCGTCGCGTAGTCGTCCGAGGCGCGCTCGATGATGGCTTTCTTGGACTTGGTGAAGAGGGAAAGAGCCATGGAAATTGGTGGGAGGACTACAGGTAAGATGGCGGGGCTTAGCAACCGCAAAGGCCCCGGTTTCAACTGCGCCGCCGGAGACTCTGCATCCAACCGTGGAGTTCGCCGGCATAGGTGCGCCAGGTCTTCAGGTTCCGTTGGCGGGCTGCGGCAGTTAGCGCCGCCAGTTCAGTTGGATGCACCAGCAACCGCCGGATGGCGGCGGCGAGCCCGGCGGCGTCCACGGGGTCCACGGTCACGCATCCGCCGTCTCGGGCGGACTCGCCGATCGCGCCGTTGGCGGCGCAGACGCAGGGCTTGCCAAAACCCAGGCTCTCCAGCACCGGCAGTCCGAAGCCTTCGATATACGACGGGTAGACCGTGAAGGCGCATTGCCGGTAGGCGGTGTTCAGGGCGGCATCCGTCGCGGAGCCCCGATAAAGGAGAGGCCGGCCGGCCGCCTGGAGTTTCCGGATCTCCTCCAAGGCGGCGGAGGCGGTGTCGGGCCGCGCCAGGCCGATGAGCTGAAGTTCGAACTCGAGGCCTTCCGCCCACAGTGCGGCGCAGGCCGCGAGGAGCGCGAGGTGATTTTTCCGGCCTTCAATGGTGCAAACGCAGAGCAGACGTGGCCGTCCGGTGGCGGGCGCGGATGGTCCGGCATCAGCCCCCTGATCCCTCCGACTGATCGCGAGCGGGATGGCCTCGACGGGCGGATGGTCGGTCACGCCGAGCCACTGCCAGTAGTCGCGCAGGACGGCGGCGGAGGTGGCCGAAATCGCGGCCACGCCGTCGAAGAGCAGCAGCTCGCGCAGGTAGGCGGGGAAACGGGCGACGGTGCGGGGTGGCGTCAGCTCGGGGAACTGGAGGGGGATGGCGTCGTAAAAGACCGCGACGCGCGGGCCCGAGACGGCCGGGAAGATCTCGGGCAAACGGGAGCCGACCTTGGCCCCGAAGAATTCGGGACAGACCAGCCCGGTGCCGGTGGGGATCCTGGGCCGGCCACCGAGCAACCGGCCTGCGTGCCCGCTGAGCCGTTGGCGCAGGCTCCAGAGTGACGCGCGCGAGCCGGCCCCCGGCTGTTCGGGTCGCAGATGGGCCAGTTCACCGGGTTGGAGGGCGCGCCAGGCGTCGAGATACGGATCATGGCAGATGCCGGTGACGGCCTGGATCTTCGCCAGCTCGCTGAACAGCGAACGGGTCACGCGTTGAATGCCGGTCTGGGCGCGCGTGTGGCTGGTGTGGGTGGCGTCGAAGAGGAGCACGGTTCAGGGAGTGGCCGGGGTCAGGTCGATTTTCCAGACAGTGGCGTTGCGCACCTGCGAGAGCTTGGTCCAGCGCCCGCCGATCCGTTGCCTGGCGTCCGCCTCCTCGAACTCATACAGCACGGCGTAAACCGGCCGGTGGTTCTCCTGCAGGGCCTGCAGCAGCGGCTTCATCTGTTCGGGCTTCAGCTGGTCCCAGCGGACCAGCAGGAAGTTGGTATAGTAATACAGTGCGCCGCTGACCTGCATGCAGAAGATCGCGGCGTTGCCGGGGAGGTTGGCGTTGGCGAATGTCCCGGCATCACGATAGGTTGCCTCGCCGGACTTGTTGTAGATCAGATCGAACCGGTAGGCTTGCGTCGCCTCCCAGGCGAGCGCAAGGGCGAGCAGGCCGAAACCCAGGGCCCGGCGCGCCGGCTGCGCGAAGCCGAGCGCGTGGACGGCCAGCAAGGCCAAAAGAATCAGCGCTGGAAAAGCCGGCAGGATGAAACGCAGATACCACCACGTCTCGCCGGTATGGAAATAGAAGGAATAGAATCCGATGAGCAGGACGGCCCAGAGCCCGAGCACGGCCGCTTCCCGCCGGCGAGCAGCGGGCAGGAACGGCGCAGCCAGGGCCGGCAGCACCACCGGCGACAGCAGACCGGGAATCCAGCGGATGATAAAACCCGCGTTGTGCACGAAATAATCCGCGCTGAAGGCCGACCAGATCGAGCCGTAGCCGGTGACAAACGGCGATCCGTAGACGTGCCGGTTGTAGGCCGCGAGCACGAACGCCCCGGGCAGCCCGCCCAGCCCGACCCAAAGGTAGGAACGCCAGGACCAGCCGAGCGCCACCGCGACCGGGAAGACCACCAGCAGGTTCGACGGGCGCACCAACACCGCCCAGGCCACGGCCGCGCCGCAGGCCAGTGCCCAGCGCCAGTCTTCTTTGGCGCGCAGCGCCGTATAAAGCGCAGCCATCGCCCAGACGAGGGCGAGTAGGTCGCTCATCGGCTGCAGGGCGGTGAAGAGAAACAGCGGACACAGCAGCAACGTGATGGCGCCCGCCAGGGCCAGCGGCGGCGGCAGTTCCAGGCGGCGGGCGAGCAGGTAGAGCAACAGGCCGGCGGCGAATGCGCTGCAGATGTTCAGGGGGATGGTGGCCCAGTCGAGCCCGACGAGAAAGGAGAAGGCCAGGAGATGCAGCGGGAGTCCCAGCGGGTAGCTGGGCACCATCTCGTTGGTGCCCTCCTGCGCGGCAAACCCCAGCGGCCGGTGCGAGTAGATCCCGAACTCGACGGGACCATGCCCCTCGATGGTGCGCGCCGGCACCGTGAGACGGCCGGCGCGCAGCAGCGCCGCGCTGTTGAGGTAGCCGGAGGAATCGGACCCGCCGGCGTAGGGGGCGGTGTATTCCCGGAGAAACCAGGCGTAAGTGATCGCCAGCAGGGCGAGTAAAACCGCGGTCAGCTTTCTTAGCAGGGAGAGGGAAGTGGGCATGCTCGGCGCGGCGGCCATTCTTTAGCGTTGTCGTGTGACGGAGGGTGCCATTGCTTGCAGAAATGGCTCAAACTAAAAAGAAACCGTCGGCGCCCGCCGGTGCCCACCGGTCCGCGAGGGAACCGGACGCATGATCCGGCGTTGGCAAGAGAGCCTTCGGGGCCGGGGCATCCATCCCGGCGTGGGTCTGGCCTATGCCGCCGTGGTGGCGTTGTTTCTCGTGACGCTCACGCAGTTCTACATTCCCGGCAAGGGCCTGAGCTACCTCATCGCGTTCGGCGCCAAGCAGGAGGACGCGCGCCTGAGCAAGATCCGCAACCTCGACTATTTTGTGACAAAGGCCTCGGACGGCTACGACGCGCAGTATTACGTCCAGATCGCGATGGATCCGTCGCTCCAGAACAAGGCGCTCAAGCGGGCGGTCGACAGCCTGCCCTACCGCGGACGGCGGATTCTTTTTTCGACCACGGCCTACCTGGCCGGACTCGGCCAGCCTGCGTGGATCCTGCAGGCCTTCGCCCTGCAGAACGCCGTGAGCTGGCTCCTGCTGGCGGCCCTGCTCCTGCACTGGTTTCCGCCGCGCAGCTGGGACCGCTTCCTGCGCTGGGCCGGCATCATGCTGTCCTTCGGGGTCTGCCTCAGCTTCCGCAACGCCCTGTTCGACGGGCCGAGTCTCCTGCTGATCGCGTTTGGCGTCTACCTGCTGGAGAAGGGCCGGCCCTGGTGGTCCACGGCGGTGTTCGCCCTCGGGGGCCTCGGCAAGGAGACCAACCTGCTGGGTTCGGCCGCGCTGCTGCCCCGGTTGAGCGACGGCCGCAGGGCCTGGGGCCTCGCCATCCTCCGCGGCGTGCTGACCGTGGTGCCGCTCGCGCTCTGGGTGCTTTACATCGCCAACTACGTGGGCGGCCAGGCCGCCGACCTCGGCGCGCGGAACTTCGACCTGCCGTTCGCGGCCTACTGGCACAAGCTGCTGGAGATTCGCGACACGATGCCCGAGCTGTCGGCCTCCAACGCCGGCCCGCTCTGGAGCCTCCTCATGCTCGTGGCGCTGACCGTGCAGTTTCTCTACCTCGTGCTCCGGCCGCAGTGGCAGCAGGCGTGGTGGCGCATCGGGATCTCCTACGCCGTGCTGCTGATCTTCCTTGGCGACGCGGTCTGGGAAGGCTACCCCGGCGCCGCCTCGCGCGTGCTGCTGCCGATGCAGGTCGCCTTCAACGTCCTCGTGCCGTCGGGCCGCGCCTGGTGGCTCGTGCTCGTGCTGGGCAACCTGACGATGCTGGCCGCCCCCGCCGCGCTCGAGGCGCCCCTGGGCGACGGCTACGTGGTGAAGGGTCCGGACGAACTGGTCTACGGCGCCAACCGCCAGAAGCTCACCATGGATTTCTCCGGGAATTGGTATCCGGTGGAGCGGCACAACTACGACTACTGGTGCTGGTCCGCGGGCAGCGCGGTGATCACGGTGACCAACCCCCAGGAGATGCCGCTGCTGGTCCGGATGCGCTTCACCCTGAACGCGAATGCGCCGCGCAGCATCCGCGTGCGGCTCAACGACGCCAGCCTTTGGGCCACGGAACTCGGCGACCACAGCACCCTGAACGTGAACATCAGCGAGATCCTGCTCCCGCCGGGCAGGAACACCCTGGAGTTCGTGACCGATGCGCCGTCGCGCCGGATCGGCAGCGATGTCCGCCCGCTGGCGTTCCGGCTGCAGAATCTCCGCCTCGACGTCCTGCGGTCGGCGTCCGACCGGAACTAGGGCCGCAGGCTACCAGCCGGCGATGGCCTCGAGGCGCCGGCGGTAGCGGGCGCCGATGACGGTGGGGGAAAATCTCTCCTCGATGGTCTGGCGGGCGGCCGCGCCCAAACGCTGCCCGAGCGCCCGGTCTTCCCAGAGCCGGTGCATCCATTCCGCCGCATGTCCTGGATCGGGCGCCGCCCAGGTCTGGCCCTTCGCATAGGGGCCGTGGTTGCGATCCAGCGTCACCAGCGTGCAGTCCACCGGGCAGCCGTTGCCGGCATGCACGAACTCCGCCGTCGCCGACCAGTTGGTGGAGATGACCGGCTTGCCGAGGAACATGCACTCCGCCACGGCCAGGCCGAACCCCTCGGAGCGGTGGAGCGAGACAAAGCAGTCGCAGGCGCTCTCCAGCTCGTAGAGCTCGGTGCGGGAGAGAGTCTGCGTGATCAGCGTGGTGCCGGGCAGGTCGGCGGCGGCGGCCTGCAGCCGCGCCAAGTCGGCCGGGTTGCCCGCGGCGTTGTGGGTCTTGATCACCAGCGAGGCTCCGTGGCCCGCGAGGCCCGAGCGTCGGAAAGCCTCGATCACGGCCGCGGGATTCTTCCGCTCCGCGTAGGAGTTCAGGTCGTAGAGGAAAAGGAAGAGATACGACCCGGCTGGCAGCCCGAACTTGGCCCGGTGGTCGCCCGTCGGGCGCGCGAAGGAGATCGCGTGCGGCATGGTGAGCACGGGCAGCGGGATCTTCTCCGCGATGGCCTCGGCGGCGAAACGCGACGGGGCCCACACCTCCTGGCAATAGTCCGTGCAGTCGATCCATGCATCGGGGAACTCCGGGAGTTCCCAAGCCCAGTAACCGACGTTGTATCTGCCCTGGCGGAGCGCGGCGCCGTGGTGATGGTCGATGTCGCGCATGCCTGGCGGGTCGACGTGGAAGACGTTCACCGGATAGGGCGCGTCCGCCTGGAGCCGGGCGGCGAAGCTGTCGTCCGACTGTGGGTTCTTGCAGGGCAGCTTCATGTCCACCAGCGCCGGCGCCAGGCCGGCGGCGTCGGCGGCGCGCGCCATGCAGCGGGCGGACTCGCCGATGCCGAGGTCGGCGCGGAACCAGCCGATGACGTTCAGCCCGACCTTCAGGTGCCGGCGCGAAAAGGCCGAGTTCCACAACGAGGACCGGTTGCCGAAATCAAAAAGGATTTCACCGTCGGCCTCGATGCGCTGGATGCGCAGCCGCCGGTTGCGCGCCTGCCCGCGCCAAGGCTGCAGGGGCTTGGCGCCGGTGACGCGGCCGAGCCAGGCGGACAGGTTGCTGGCCGCGACCCCGACGAGCTGCAGCGTGAGCGTCGAGCCGGCGGGGGAGCCGGGCGTGGACAGGTTCAGGTTGAAACGGAACGGCCCGACGGGCAGCGCCTCGCGCGCGATGATTTCCCGGGCGTCATGGAATATCCGCAGGCCGATGTCGCCGGCGGCGGTCGGGTTGCCCGGCGCCGGCGGCAGAAGCTCGCCAATGACGGCCAGTTGTTTCACGCCGTCCAGGGGCGGCAGCCGCAGTTCGCCCTGCTCGCGGATCCAATAGGAATCGGTCACGACATCGTCGTGAAAGAGACCGGTGAACTTCGGGCGGCGGCGGGGCGGCATCAGTGGTAACGTGGGCGCGGTTTATCGCCCGCCGCGGCGGTGAAGTAAATCTGGAACTGCCGCGCTCCCTTTTCGCTTTGCCAGCCGAGCCGGTCGGGGATGGGATCGAGGACCCCGTCATGCTCTACTATCTCATCACCGCCGCCCTGGTCGCGCACACGGTGTTCTGGGGAGCGGGCCTGAGCTGGCTGGCGCTCCCGCGCGTCTGGCGGCACTGGTGGTGGGCGTTCGCGCCCGGCCTGGGCATCGCGCTGCAATCCGCCGTGGTGTGGGCGGGGGCGCACACGACCCTGGCCGGCACCAACAGTTATGCGATGACCAGCGAGCTTCTGCCGCTCGGCCTGCTGGCGGCGGCCGTGGCCCGCTCGGGTTGGCGGACCTTGCGCCGCAGGATCCTCGGGGCTGGGAGTTCCGGCGGGCTCTTCGTCGCAATCCTCGCGGCCGGGTGGGTGCTGCTGTGGCCGATGGCCCAGCGCGGCGGCTGGACCCTGACTTCCTCGTCGCTTGGCAGCTGCGACCAGGCCGACTACGCCGCGGGCGCGCGGGTGTTTCAGGAATTTTCCAGTGACGACCGCACGGGGTTTCTCGGTCTCAGCGAGGTCACCCGGGTCGGCACGGCGGAAAATTTCTACGATTTCTGGCTCCGGCTGAACCATTTCACGCCGTCGGCCCTGCTCGCGCACCATGGGGCGGTCTTCGGCCTGCAATGTTTCCAGCTGGTGAGCGTGACCGCGGCCGCGCTGGTGCTGCTCAACGCCGCGCTGGTGCTGCTGCTCGCCCGGGTGGCGCTCGGTTTGCGGGGCGCGACCGGGCTGTTGCCCGCCGTCCTCTATCTTTTTTCCCCGCTCGGGGCCTACGCGGTGCATCACGGTGCGCTCGGGCAGCTGTATGGCGCGCACGGCATCGCGTTGCTGACCCTCGGGGTGCTGGGCGCGAGCCGGATTCGCGGCACCGGACGGGGCGTGTGGGCATGGGCGCCGCTGGTGCTGGCTGCGTTCTGGATCCTGGCCGGCAGCTATAATTTCATCCTGACCGTGGCGCTGGCGCCGGCGGGAGCGTGGCTGCTCGTCGAGGCCTGGCGGCGGCGCGACTGGCGCGGCCCGGCCCGGGTGCTTGGCATGGTGGCGGCCACACTGGCGGTTTGCGCCGTGCTGTTTTGGGGCCGGTTCGGCGGTCTGATCGAGCGCTTCCGGCTGTTCGAGCAATACAACTTCGGCTGGCCCGTGCCCCTCTTGTCGCCGGAAGGCTGGCTCGGTCTCGTGCAGGACACCGCGTTGCACGCCTGGGCGCGGCCGGTGCGGCTGCTGCTGAGTGCGCTGGTGGCGGGCGGCTGGCTGGCGGGGATGATCCTCCTCGGACGACGCCGCGGGGCCGCGGCCCTGGCCGCGCTCGCGCTGACGGTGCCGGTGCTGGCCGGCTGGAGCCTGATCGTGTGGGAGGCGCGGACACGCGCCAATGCGAGCTACGACGCCTACAAGCTGCTCTCGGTCTTTTATCCCGGTCTGCTCGTCGGGCTGACCTGCTGGCTGGCGATTCCCGCGCGGCCGGTCTGGCGGCGCGCCGGCGTGGGGCTGGCGCTGCTGGTGCTGGCGGCCAACGGTTGGGTGGCCTGGCAGTTCGCGCACCAGATGGCTGATCCGCCGCTGCGGGTGGAGCGTGCCCTCATTGAATTGCGCCGGCTGGACCGGATGCCGCGCATCACGTCGCTGAACATGCGCATCGACGATTTCTGGTCGCGCCTCTGGGCCAACGCGTTTCTCCTGCGCAAGCCGCAGTATTTCTCCGTCCACACCTATGAGGGCCGCCTCAACACGGCGCTCAAGGGGGAGTGGGATCTCAGTGACAGCCTGCTGCGCTCGTGGCCGGTCCGCGAGGCGGACTATGTCGAGGTCAACCCCCAGTTTCATGCCGTCCGGGTCGCCGCGCCCGGGCGGGTGGACCTCGCGTTCGGCTCGGGCTGGCACGAGCTTGAGCGGTTGGGAACCAACCGCTGGCGCTGGAGCGGCGGCCCGGCGGCCATCGCGGTTACCAATCCCGCCAACCGGCCGGTCATGGTGACGCTCACGCTGCGGGTGCGCGCATTCCAGCGCTGCCGCTTGCAGTTGGAGCTCGGCGATGCGCGGATCGGCCCGGAGCGGCCCTTGAACGGCAACCAGCAGCAGCTGGAATACCGCGACGTCGTGCTGCCGCCGGGCGCCTCCACCCTGATCCTCCGTCCAGACGAGCCGGCGGGCCGTGCGGGCGGCGACGACCCGCGGTCGCTCGCGCTCGCGCTTTACGGGCTGACGGTGCAGGCCGAGCGCTGAGCCCGGTTTTCGTGTCGCCAGCCGCGGCGCCGGCCGGCTCAATCCCCGGCGGTGCAACCCGACGAATACCGGAAGATGGCCGAGGTGGAAGACGCGATGTGGTATTACCGCGCGCTCCACCGGCACATCCACCGCTCCTTGGCGGGGCGGGGCCTGCCGGCGACAGCCGGGGTCCTCGACGCCGGTTGCGGCACCGGCGGCCTGCTCCGGCGCCTGCGCGCGGCCCAGCCGGCGTGGCGGCTCACCGGGTTGGATTTTTCGCCGCTCGCCTGCGAGCTGGCCCGGGAGCGGACGGACGCGACGGTGGTGCAGGGATCGATCGCCGCGCTGCCGTTCGCCGACGGGGCGTTTGATGCGGTGGTCTCCTGCGACGTGATCTGCCAAGTGGCGGATCCGACGCTGGCCCTGCGCGAGTTTAACCGCTGCCTCCGGCCCGGCGGCACGGTCGTGCTCACGATGCCGGCCTACCAGTGGATGTATTCCTACCATGACCGCGAGGTCGGCAACCTCCGGCGCTATACGCTCGGTGAAACCGACGACCTGCTCCGCGCGGCCGGATTCCGGGTGATGGGCGGGACCTACTGGAACATGCTGCCGTTTCCGCTCGCGGTGCTGCGGCGGAAGATCTTCCCGCCCGCGGTCCCGGCGAGCGACGTCGCCGCCTTTCCGCCGGTGCTCGAGAAGGCTTTCAACGGACTGATGGCGGTCGAGCAGGCCTGGATCGGGCGCGGGGCGCGGCTGCCCTTCGGCAATTCGGTGCTGACTGTCGGCCGGAAACCGTGACAGCATCCGCCTCACACCTCACATGACTCCGGCCCTCAGTTTCGTCATCCCGCTCTATTACAGTGCCGAGTCCATCACGGCCCTGGTGAAGGAGATCGAGGGCCTCGCGATCGAGGGCGGCCATGAGCTCGTGCTGGTGAACGACGGCAGCACCGACGCCACGGCGGGCATCTGCCGCGAGCTGCTGCGCGACGCGCGCATCCCGATCATCTTCGTCAACCACGCGCGCAACTTCGGCGAGCACAACGCCGTGCTCACCGGCTACCGGCACGCGCGCGGCGCCTACGTGGTGAACCTCGATGACGACGGCCAGAACCCGCCGGCCGAGGCGGTGCGGCTCTGGCAGCACGCCAAGGCCCACGGGCTTGACGCGGTCTACGGCCACTACGCGCACAAGGAGCATTCGGCGTGGCGCAACCTGGGCAGCCGGTTCACGAATTGGATGACGGACTGGGTGCTCGACAAGCCCAAGGGGTTTTACCTGTCGAGCTTCCGCTGCGTGAGCGCGTTCGTGGCCCGGGAGGTGGCGACGCACGACGGTCCCTTCCCCTACATCGACGGGCTCATCCTGCAGATGACGCAGAACATAGGCGCGCTCGAGGTGCACCACGCGGACCGCACCGCCGGCGAGAGCGGCTACACGCTGCGCCGTCTGGTGCGCCTGTGGGCCAGCACATTTGTCAATTTCTCGGTGATGCCCCTGCGGCTGGCGACGTTGCTCGGCCTCGTGATGGCGGCCGGCGGCCTGATCGGCCTCGGCCTCGTGTTTTATTGGTGGCACACCGGGCAGGGCCCGGACTACGGCTGGGGCTCGCTCATGGGGGCGCTGCTGGTCTTTTCCGGCACGCAGCTGGTCATGCTCGGCCTGATCGGCGAATACCTCGGCCGGATGTTCCTCACGGTGAACCGCCGCCCGCAGTCAGTGGTGCGGTCGGTCGAGCGCGCCGGTTAGCGCTGCTCGGTAGCCGGTTGCAGCAGGCGGGCCCAGCGGTCGCACTCGAACTGGATCGCGGCTTCGGTGCCGGCCAGCACGGCGGCCGGGGGCGAGGGGAGGAGCCCCAATGCGTAGTAGAAAGCTGCGCGACCGAGCCGGTCGTCGTAGACACAAGAGAACTCCCAGTGCGTCCGGATGAACTCGCGGCTCCAGTCGAGCGCGGCCAGCTGCGCGATCCGCCCGCGCCACCGTCCGACCAGACGGAAGGTATTCTCCTCGTCGCGCAGCTTGCGGCCGGCGGAGGCGCTGATGTGGTGGCGGACCACGCTGCGCAGGGCGACATAGGTCCGGCCGCCCGCGGCGTGCGCGCGCAGGCACAGGTCGATGTCCTCCCCGCCGTTGCGGTAGCCCTCGTCGAAGCCGCCGAGCTGGCGCCAGAGCGCGGCGCGGAGGCCGAAGCAGGCGCCCGTGACCGCGTCGACCGCGCGGACCGCCGGCCAGCCGAGCCAGCGCGCGGGCAACGGCAGGGCCGTGTCGTGGGCCGGTTTACCCTTGTGGTTGAAATAGATTCCCGCGTGGTCCACGGCGCCCGTTGCGGCGTTGAGCTGCACGTTGCCGACGAGGCCGGCGTCGGCCTGACCCACAAAGGCCGCGAGCATCGGCTCCAGCCACCGCGGCTGCAACACGAGGTCGTTGTTGAGGAAGAAAAGGAATTCGCCGCCGGCGGCGGCCGCGCCGCGGTTGCAAGCGCCGGCGAAGCCGAGGTTCCTTTCGTTCAGCAGGGAGCGGCAGGGTGCAGCCAACGTGCCGAGCCAGTGCCGCGTGCCGTCCGTGCTGCCGTCGTCGACGAAGATGATCTCGTGGGCGAGTCCGGCGGGCAGCGTGGCCTGCAGGCTCGCGAGCATCGCCTGCGTCAGGGGCAGGCAGTTGTAGAGCGGGATGATGAACGAGACCTTCATGCGCGCCTGCCGCAGGATGCGGGCTGGAAATTCACTGGCAAGCGAACGGTGCGGCGCGGTCCCGCGGGCTATTTGGCCGCCGGGACCAGGGCCTTGAGCTGCTTCAGGTAGCCGGCCAGCGGGCCGTTCAGCCATTGGGCGGTCGCCTGCGCCTGGGCCCGCGCTGCCCCGCCGGCGAGGGTCTTCTGCTGGTTTTGCAGCACGTGGCCGTCCGCCTTGCTCGCGGCCTCGAGCCGGCTGACCACGCCGGGCAGGGTGGCGAGCGTGGCCGAGGCGACGGGCCCGTGGTATTTCGCCCAGACATCGGCAGGAGGCACCTTGATCTCGACGGACTGCTTGGAAGATAGGCTCTTGCCGGAAACCTCGACCCGCTGCGTCTTCATCTCCGGAAACTTGCCCTTGAGCGTCTCCAGCTGCTGATCCGCGTCGGCCGCCCGGCCCGGGGCCGCGAGCAGCACCGCGCTCGCGAGGAGGAGGAAAAACCGGGCGAACCGCATCATGGGAGCAGCCGCTTCAGGTATTGACCGTAGGCGGATTTGCCGAGCTTCTTGATGTTCGCCTCGAGGCCGGCGCGGTCGATCCAGCCTTGCTTGTAGGCGATTTCCTCGAGGCAGGCGATCTTCAGCCCCGTGCGGTTCTCGAGGACGTTCACGAACTGGGCGGCCTCGATCAGCGAATCGTGCGTGCCGGTGTCAAGCCACGCGGTGCCGCGGCCGAAGAGCTCGACGTGGAGCCGGCCCTGCTCGAGGTAGAGGCGGTTGAGGTCGGTGATCTCGAGCTCGCCGCGGGCGGAGGGCTTCAGGCTCTTGGCCAGCGGGACCACGTCGGCGTCGTAGAAATACAGGCCCGGCACCGCGTAGTTGGATTTGGGCTGCTTTGGCTTCTCCTCGAGGGAAAGCACGCGGCCGTCGGGGGCGAACTCCACCACGCCGTAGTCGGTGGGATTGGCGACGTGGTAGCCGAAGATGGTCGCGCCGCTGTCGCGGGCGGTGGCGCGGGTGATGGATTTCACGAACTCGGCACCATAGAAGAGATTGTCACCGAGCACGAGCGCGGACGGTTCCCCTTTGAGGAAACCGGTGTCGCCTGCGATGTGGAAGGCCTGGGCAAGGCCGTCGGGACTGGGCTGCTCGGCATAGCTGAACCTCAGGCCGAGGTTGGCGCCGTCGCCGAGGAGCTTCCGGAAGAGCGGCAGGTCGGTGGGGGTGGAGATGATCAGGATCTCGCGGATCCCGGCAAGCATCAGGACCGACAGCGGATAATAGATCATCGGCTTGTCGTAGACCGGCATGAGCTGCTTGCTCACGGCGATGGTCAGGGGATAGAGGCGGGTGCCGGAGCCACCGGCGAGGATGATGCCTTTTCGCTGCATGGTTTTAAGGTTTCAGAGCGTAAGTCTTAAGCAACAGAAGCCCGCGGCTTACAACCTAAACCTTGTTCCGCCTAAGCCTTGGTTCCCAGTCGCTCGCGGGCGTATTTCTTCGCCGTGATGTCGGCGGCCCAGGCGCGGTTCTGCAGATACCAGTCGACGGTCTTCTCGATGCCGGAGGCGAAGTCTTCCCGCGGCGCCCAGCCGAGTTCCTGCCGCAGCTTGTCGCAGTTGATGGCGTAGCGGCGGTCGTGCCCGGGGCGATCGGCGACGTGCTTGATCTGGTTGGCGTAGGCCTGGCCGTCGGCGCGGGGCGATTTCCGGTCGAGGAGTTCGCAGATTTTCGTCACGATCGCGATGTTCGGCTGCTCGTTCAGGCCGCCGATGTTGTAGGTCTCCCCGGTGCGGCCGTTCTGCAGGACGAGCCAGATCGCGGCGGCGTGGTCCTCGACGTAGAGCCAGTCGCGCACCTGCATGCCGTCGCCGTAGACCGGCAGGTTTTTTCCCTCGAGCGCGTTGAGGATGATGAGCGGGATCAGTTTCTCCGGGAAATGATACGGGCCGTAGTTGTTCGAGCAGTTGGTCGTGAGGGTCGGCAGGCCGTAGGTGTGCTGGTAGGCGCGGACGAGGTGGTCGCTCGAGGCTTTCGACGCGGCGTAGGGAGAGTTCGGCTCGAAGTTGTGCTCCTCGGTGAAGGCCGGCGCGCCGGCTGCGAGCGACCCGTAGACTTCGTCGGTCGAGACATGCAGGAAGCGGAAGGTGTTCTTCCTCATGTCGGGCAGCTTGCTCCAGTGGAGGCGCGCCTGGTTGAGCAGGCGGAGCGTGCCGACGACGTTGGTCTGGATGAAGGGCTCGGGCGAATCGATGGAGCGGTCGACGTGGGACTCGGCGGCGAAGTTCACGATCGCGTCGATGGCATGGTCGGCGAGGAGTTTCGCGACCAGGGCGTCGTCGCCGATGCTGCCGTGCGCGAAGACGTAGCGCGGGTCGCCGGCGAGGTCGGCGAGGTTCGCCGGGTTGCCGGCGTAGGTGAGCGCGTCGAGGTTGACGAGCTTCGTGAGCACGGAGCCCTTTTCGGCGAGGCGCTGGCGGATGAAGTTGGAGCCGATGAAGCCGCAGCCGCCGGTAACGAGTAGATTCATGATAAAGTCAGCTATTGGACCGCACCCAGCGGCGGAGGTCCCGTTCCACCGCCTCATGGACCTCGGTCAGCTTGATGCCGGTGGCCGCCAGCTTGGCGGAGGTCATCACGCAGTTGGAGCGGGGAGTCTTGGCGGCCTTGGCCATGAAGTCGGACTCGTCCTTGAAGAAGGTGAAGGCCTTGTTCGTGACGCCGGTCTTCCTGATCAGTTCCACGACCTCGTGGGTGGTGACCTGGCCGGGGTTGGTGACGTTGTAGGTGCCGAAGGGCACGCGCTGCTCCCAGCAGGCGAAGGTCGCGGCGACGAACTCGTCGAGCTGCGAGATCGAGTTGGTGGCCTCGAGCAGCGTGGAGTAGCGCATCAGCTTGCTCAGGTAGTTGCGCGGGTTGTCGACCTGGTTGAAGGGGATGCGCAGGCGCCAGACGTAGACGTCGGGCGCGCCGGCGAGCACCTCCTCGCCGAGGCCCTTGGTGCCGGAGTAGAAGCTGCAGTTGTCCGTGCGGAAGGTGAAATTCGGCGTGTCGGTCTCGCTGAAGCCCGTGCCGTCGGGCCGGGCGCCGGTGTAGATGCAGCCCGAGGACACGTGGCCCCACGGCACGCCGGCGGCGGCGCAGGCCGTGGCGACGGTCCCGGGCAGCACGGCGTTGCCGTTCAGGCAGTCGGCCTTGTGCAGTTCGCAGGCGTCGACGTTCGGCTTGCCCGTGTAGCCGGCGGCGTTGATCAGGAAGGCGGGCTTCTCCCGCTGCAGCAGCTCCGTCAGCGCGGCCAGGTTCGTGTAGTCGAAGTCGGCCCGCCGCACGTTGCGGAAGGGCAGGCCCTTGCGCGCAAGCAGAGCCTGGTAGGCCGAACCAACATATCCGGAGCCGCCGAGGAGATAGATCATTTAAAGGGTCAGATGGAATTGCTCTTCGGCCGGAGGTCAACCCGCTGTTTCCGCCTACTTTTTCCGGTAGTCCCCGCGGCTGAAATACTTTTCCAGCCACACGTAGGCGCAGATGAAAAAGTAGCGGCTGCCCATCTCCTTGATCTTGAGCTTGGCCTCGCCGTATTTGCGGTTTTGCCATGAGATCGGGATGACCGTCCAGGTGTAGCCGCGCACGATGGCCTTGAGCGGGATCTCAACGGTGAGGTTGAAATGGGGCGCGAGGAACGGCCGGCAGCCGTCGATGACCGTGCGGCGGTAGGCCTTGAAGGCGTTGGTCGTGTCGTTGAGCGCGATGTTGAAGCCGAGGCGCACGAGGAGGTTGGCCAGGCGGTTCACGAAGAGCTTGATGCGCGGATAATCGATGACCTTGCCGCCTTTCACGAAACGGCTGCCGAAGGCGCAGTCGTAGCCCTCATTCAGGAGCTTCCAGTATTTCACGGCATCGGCCGGAGAGTCGGAGGCGTCGGCCATCATGATGGCGACGGCGTCGCCCTTCATGTGGTTGAGGCCGTATTGGACGGCACGACCGAAGCCGTGCGCCCCGAGGTTCTGGACGGGGGCGAGGGTCGGGATGGTCGACCTGAGCTCGGTGAGGACCGCCCAAGTGCGGTCGCGGCTCCCGTCGTCCACCACCACAAGCTCATGGGGCACGCCCTCCCGGAGGAAGGTCTGGTAGATGTCATTGACCGTCGAGGGCAGCGAATCCTGCTCGTCCCGCGCGGGGATGACGATGGAGTAGAGTTTGAGGGGGGCGGACTGGGCCTCGGGCATCGAAAGAATGAGGGGGATTCCGCGCCCAGCGGCAAGCCTGCGCTAGCGCGGCGTGGACAGTTCCAGCCAGTCGGGGTGCTGCTCGGCGTGGGCGGCGATTTCCTCGAGGATCGTGGTGGTCGGAATGGCGGGTTTCCATTCCCAGATTGTCGTGGCCTTGGAGTGATCGAGCACAATCCAGGGAATGTCGAAAGGGCGCGGTGTGCCGTCCTGCACGACGGCGTGCGGGCCGAAGCGGCCGGCGCACCAGTCGCTGAGCTGTTTGAGCGACATCGCCGACGCGGCGCCGCCGGAGAAGTTGGCGATGCGGTCGGCGGCGGCGACCTTCGGCGCGGCGAACTGCTTTTCCAGGACGGGCAGGAGGTCGCGCGGCTGCAGGCAGTCGCGCACCTGGTGGCCGTGGCCGCCAAAGCCGAGGTATTTCAACGGACGCTTCCGCAGCCACGCGTTGATCCAGAAGGCGAAGATGCCCTGGTCCGCACGGCCGAACTGGCCGGCGCCGGCGAGGACGCCGCAGCGGTTCACGAAGACGGGGAAGCCGAAGGTCTCGCCGTATTCGAGCGCGAGCGCCTCGGACGCGAGCTTCGTCGCGCCGTAGAGCGAGATCGGGGCGCCGGTGGAGAAACTCTCGTCGAGCCCCGCGGCGGTCAGCCCGGCGGGCAGCGCGGCGCCCGGGGCGGGGATCAGCGCGCCGGCCTTGACCGCGACGGACAGGCCGGCGAGCGGGGCGATGGAATAGACGCGGCTGGTGGAGAGGAGAATGAAGCCGGCTTTGTGGACCTTGCAGTATTCCAGCATGTTCACCGTGCCGGTGAGGTTGTGGTCGACCAGCTCGCGCGAGCTGGTCTTGCCATCGATGCCGGCGAGCACGCTCGGGTTGGCGGCGGCGTCGACCACGAAGTCCGCCGCGGGCAGGGCGTCCATCTGGGCGATGCTGCGCAGATCGGCGGTGATGACCCTTACGCCGAGCTTCTCAAGCGGGGCGCGGTTGGTCTCGCTGCCCGGGCGGATGTAGCTGTCAAAACCCGCCACCTGATGGCCGGCGGCGACGAGGCCGCGGGCGAGGGTGCTGCCGACGAAGCCGCAGATGCCGGAGATCAGGATGCGCATGGGATCGTGAGGGAAGCAGGCCGGGCCGGTCAGGTGAAGCGGGAAATGTCTCCGGCGGACTCGCCGGCCTCCGTTATTTATTGGTTGAACTCACCGGCCGGAATACGGTCAAATGACTTTGATTTCCCATGAACAAACTATCCGCTCGGGCGTTGCTCTTCATCCTCTCTCTGGCCGCCGTGCCGGCTTTTGCCATCGACCGCGTGGTCTCCATCACGGCTCCGGCTGAAACCCGCCCGGGCGTCCCGGTGCACGTGTCGGTCATGGCCAGCACGGACGCCATCGACGGCGAGCAGATCGGGTTCCTCCATGCCCAATATTCCATCGACGGCGGCAAGACCTGGGTCGGGATCTGCTTCGAGGAAAAAGCCGGCCCCATCCTGGAGCGCGGAGTGGACTTCACCGCCGGTGACGCGGGAACCAAGATCTTGGTGCGGGTCCGCGCGGCCTTCCGCGGGGGCAAGGCCGGCGATGTCGACTACAAGGGCGGCACCATCAAGTGGGATGAGTCCTGGGGCAACTTCCGGGCCCCGGCGGGCAAGTTCGCCATCATTTACGTCCGCTGACTTTGCGGCTGGTCCGCGGGACAGGGTGCCGGCGGAAAACGGCGCCTCACTTCAGCTCGAAGGCGGAAACCAGACGCCGGGATATCGCCCGACCGTAATGTGGACAGGGTCAGGTCGGGGCGCTGGGTTTCCCCTCCGTCTCCCGGCTGAGGGGCTGGAGGCAGCGCTCGAAGATGGCGCGCCGGGATTCGTGTGCGTTTTTGCAGTTTGATGCGGCAAGCCGGCGCACCGGGCGGAATCGGCCTGATCGGGCACGCGGTTGAAACCGGCGAACTATTGAGGCACGAGGTGCGGGTCGCGGTGGAACCGGACGCCGGCGAGATACATCCAGTCCCAGGCGTCGTTGTTGTGGGCTCCCCGGTCCGTGCGCAGCCGCAGGGTGCTGTCGGGTGCGAAGGGCGGCAGCGGAACCCGGACAGTTTGGAGGCCGCGGTCGAGGGGCTGGTGGAAAGGATCGAGGAAACGCCGGTAAACCACGCGGGTGGATTGCGCGTCCTCGATCTCGAGGGTAAACTCCGCCCCTCGGCTCCGGCCGGCCTCGTCGTCGGACGGATTGAAGCCGAGTTCGAGCGAAACCTCGCGGACATCATCGTCGAGCCACCACTCCACCCGCGCCGGCGGCAGGAGCAGGACCGTCTTGCGCTGTGCAATGATCCGGCGCTGCAACCGGTCCAGCGAACGGGTGGGCGGGGTCGGGATGAATTCTTCCGGGCTGTGACCTTGGTTGACCAACTGACGCAGCCGGGCGCGGTTCAATTGGGGCAGCGTGGGGAGCCCGTTGCGGGCATAGATGCGTGCGTCCTGCAGGTCGATGACGAGGGTGTAGTTTTGGCGGATATAATCGGCCAGCTCCGGAAAATTCTCGTGTGCCTGCCAACTCCGGTCGGTGTAGGAGAAGGCCCCCGGGCCGACGGCGTCGACGAAAAGGGGGGGCGCGCTGCGCTGCAGGTCGGCGAGATAGACGGCTCGATGGTGGGCTTTTTGCGGATTGTCCACGATCGACCAAAGGGTCGTGCCGTCGCGCGTGGCCTGCCGGAGGCCGCTTTCCACATGGAGGTTGCAGGCCCAGCCCCAGATGCCGAGGGCGTCGCCGCGCCCGGCCAGTGCATGCAGCACCGCGGCGGCACCGGAGCGGGGATGACGCCAATGATAGGCAAACCGGCCATACACGGGAGGGCCCGATTGCAGGGCCCGTGTGACCAGCGGCACCACGCCGGCCACGAGGGCCACCGCGGCCAGCACCACGCGGGCGCGCATGGCCGTCAATTGCCGCCACCAACCGCCGAGGGCTGCGCCGAACCACAAGGTGAGCGGCACCACCAGCAGCAGGACATAGTGCAGGTAATCGCGCCGCGGCGCGATGACGGCCGCCAGGGCCGCGAGGGTGACAGTGCCTCCGGCCACCCACAGCGCTTGGGGGCGCTCCCGGCGCCATAAAAAATAGGCAATGGCGGCCAGCAGCCCGGCCACGGCGGTGCTGACAAACAGGGTGAACCGGCCGTCGATCCCGGCATTGTCCCACAAGGCGCCCATGGTCTCCCCCAAGGACGAGGATGTGCCGTGGCCCGCATACACGAAATTTTGCAGAACATACCTTTGCCAGGCCGTTCGCACCTGTCCCGTGGCGGCCGTCATGCCGGCGAAAAGCAACGCGGGCAGGGCGGCCGCCAGCAGGACTTCCGCCGCCTGTTTCCAGCGGAGGCGGGTGGTGAGCCCGGGTGCGCGAAGCACCTGCCACCCACCCCAGCCGATGAGCGCCAGACCGACGGGGGCGGATTGCAATTTGGTCCAGGGCAGGGCGCCGGCGACGAAACACGCGGCCCAAAGCCGGAACCGGTCCGAGGGTGCGCGGCCAGCCAGCAGGCCAAAGGCCACGGCGATCAGCAGCATGGGCAGGTATTCCGTCGACAGGCTGGTCAGTTCGGGGTGCGAGACGGTCGCAAATAAAGCGACCGCCGGCAGGAGCCCGAGCCACGCGGCGGCGCGTCCGAAGGCCCGGGCCAGCGTCCGCAGGCAGACAAACAGGGCGCCCGCGGTCAGCAGCAGGGCGGTCAGTCGCGCGGTGAAATAGTCGAGCGGCGCACCGATCCAGTGCCAGGGCAACAGCAGATAGTAGTTGAGCGGACCCGAGCTGCCGCCATCCACCGACCGCCAGAACACCGGGTCGTGCCCGAGCGTCAGGGCGCCGGCGATCATCTGGCTTTCGTCGGGGTTATATTCGGAGGCGACGAGCAAAAAGGGCCAGCGCCAGGCGAGCAGGAAAAGGAACAGCACCAGGGCGTCGCGCCAGCCCGGCACCACCGGCGGCCTGACGGGCCCGCGGCATTCGCGGGCGAGCATGATCCCGAGCCGGACGAACAGCAGCAGGCTGGCCGCGAGCGTGAGGAGCCAGTAGCTGCCCGGGTTGAGATCCAGCCAGTCGAAAACGGATTTCAGCATGGAGACCGCGAGTCAGAGCCGCTGGAAGCGAAACTTCAGCCAAGCCCAGATCCACATGGGCGGGTCCCGGAACATCGAGACCTTCTTGCCCTCCTTGAAGGAGCGGGAGTTGTATCTGATCGGGATCTCGATCGGCCGGTAGCCCTTGCGCACGAGCTTCATCAGGAGCTCCCAGTCGAAGTCGAAGCGGTTGGCCTCGAACTTCAGCCCGGCGAGGCACTCGCGGCGGAACACCTTATACATGGTGAAAGGATCGCGCAGTGTCAGCCCGAGCGAGACGTCGAGCAAGCCGGTGAAGAACCAGTGCCCGGCGTTCAGCGCCAGGGCGTGCAGCACCTGCTCGTCCATCTTCCGGATGAAGAGGCTGTCGCCGTGCCGCGAGCCGAGCACGAACTCGTGCGTGTTGGCCGTGAACGGCACGAGCAGCTTCTCGTAGTCCGCCAGGTCGTATTCGAGGTCCGCATCCTGGATCAGCACGACGTCGCCCGTGACCTCCTTCAGGCCGGCGCGGACGGCGTGGCCCTTGCCGCGCGGTTTTTCCTCGAGGATGATGCGGACACCCGGCCGGTCCTTGTAACCCAGCACGATGTCCCGCGAGCCGTCGGGGGAGTTGCTCTCGACGATGATGATCTCGATCGCCCAGCCGGCGATGCGCTTGGCCGTCAGCGCGTCGAGGGCGATCGCCAGCGTGGCCCGTTCGTTGAAGACGGGGACGACGACGGAGAGCTTGGGCTGCGCGGGGAGCGGGGGAAAAGCCGGACGGCGGGCGGAGGTCATGCGAGGGCGGTGCCGGGATTTGTGGGCGACGCCCCGCGCCAGAGCCAGAGGAAACCGGCCGCCAGGAACACGAGCCCGGCCGCCCCGAGCCAGAGGGCCAGGGTGAAATGCTGCGGCCAATAGCTGAACTCGATCCGGTAGGTGCCGGCGGCGGGGAGCGTCACGCCCTTGAAGGCGTGATTCACGCGGAAGTAGTCCGCCGGGCGACCGTTCACCGTCACCCGGAAATCATCGAGGTAGTAGGTCTCGGTGAGCACGGCCACGCCCTTGGCCGGAGCCAGGATGGTGAACGTGGTGGTGTTGGCGGTGAAATGGTAGTCGCTCGCCGGGCTGACCGTGCGGGGCTCTTCCGGCGCGGCGAGCGGCAGCGCGGCGAGCCAGCCCGTCTCGGAGTTTTGGATCGCGGCAAAGGGCCGGCGGTCGCCCTTCATGATCAGCTGCGCGAAGTCCCGCGGCGTGGCGTAGCCCACGACCTTGTCGGTGAAAAAGGCGCGGGGCCACGCGGTCGGACTCGAGTAAATGTCGAGGTCGGCCTGGTGCACGAGGGTGAGGCCGGGGTATTGCTGCGCCGGCTCCGTGTGGTCGGCGACGTAGATCGTGGCGTTCAGCAGATCCTGCGCGGGCACCAGCACCGGGGCGGCGTCGGGATCGTTGCGCCAGTTCCAGTTCCAGACGCGTTGCATGCCGAACTCCGCCGCTACCTCCTGATACTCGCGGCTGCGCACGGCATCGACGCCGTAGAGTCCCTCCCAGCGGAGGACCGTATTGTAGGAAGGATAGAGCGTGTGGCCCCAGGCGGCGATGCGCGTGGGCTCCCGGCGCAGCTGGTTGACATAGTCGATGCCGGGCGAGGTGACGCGGAGTTCCGTCCGTTTGCCCGGCACGAAGGCGTAGAAGCTGAACTCGCTCCCGTCATACTGGCAGTGCCGCCAGAGCAGCAGCGGCAAGCCCAGCACGAGGGCGACCCACAGCAGGCCCGGTTGCGCCGTGCGTTTCGCGGCGCGCACCGCCAGGGGCAGTGCCACGGCCGTCAGGATCAGGGCCGGCGCGTAGCCCCAGAAGAACGGGCTCTTTTTCCACGGGGCCGTGGTGATGAAGTAGGCGGCGAGCAAAGCCGCGAACAGCGCGAGCGCCCCGCCGAGTTGGCGCGACCAGCCGGCCTCGCCCCGGCGGCTGAGCGCGTCCGCGAGGCCGCAGCCGGCGAGCACGGCCATGATCACCAGGAGCACGCACGAGAACGTGTTGCCGACATGCACGATATTGCCGACGAACGGGATCTTCACGACCACCGACGGCGGGATGAGGCCGAAGGCCAGCATGAAGGGCGGCAGCGCCGCGAGCAGCAGCGCGAGCCCGTTGCGGTCGCCGCGCCACAGCCGGGGCGAGGCCAGCCACCACAGCACGCCGAGCAGCAGGAAGAAATTCAGGGCCGGCGCGACGATGATCTCGTCCACGACCGTCTGGCGGTAGAAGAGGTCGTCGAAGAACCCGATGGCCTGCGTCAGCGGCAGCTGCAGCGCGGCCGGCGTGTCGTAACCCGTCATCGAGTGTTTCCAGGAGACGAGGAATGACATCCAGCCGGGCGCCGCGAGCAGCGCGAACCCCGCGCCGGCCGCCGTCGCCAGCCCGAAGATCCGCAAACGCCGGCCCGCCGTTTCCGGCCGCAGGAAAAGCAGCAGGGTGCCGGCGAAGTTGAGCCCGGCGATCAGCATGAAGGCCTCCTTCATGGTGCCGCTGGTCATCTCGATCCAGTTCGCCGCGACGAGCGCCGCCAGCCAGCCGGCCTCGCGGCGCCGCGTGTCGGCCTGCATCAGCCCGGCCCAGGCCCAGAGGATCGCCGGCGCGTAGCACACGCTGAAGTTCGCCGGGTGCACGAGACGGAACGTGTAGAAACCGATGAACGCCCCGGTCAGCGTCACGAGCAGCGCGGCCGTCAGCCGGCGCGTGAGCATCCAGACGATGTCGCCGAGCCCGGCCGCGAACAGCCAGTGGGCGATCAGGAACCGCACATCCCAGGCCCAGGCCGCGCCGTTGGCCAGGATCGTCAGGCAGTTGAAGGGGTCGCCGAACATCGACTGGCCCTGCCCGAGGAGGGGTTCGCCGCAGAGCGACCAGCGGTTCCACAGCGGCAGCTCGCCGTGGTTGAAGAGGGCGTCCCGCTGCACCACCGGGTAATAGAGATGCTGGAAAAGCAGCGCGCCCGTGTCGGAGCTCATCGTGTTCGTATACATGTCCTCGGCGCCGGGCAACGTGGGCATCTTGCCGTAGAGCATCAGGGCGCCATTGCTGGGCGAGGCGAAGCTGCGGCCCTGGAACAGGACGGGGTGGCACTGGATGGCAACCGCCACGACGGCGGTCAGCGCGATCGCACGGGCGGGGTGGGCCTGCAGCCAGGCCCCAAGCGGCGCGACCAGCCGTGTCAGGCGATTCGCAATCGCCGGCGTGCCGAGGAGGAGTCCGAGCAGGAACACCGGCAGCGCGACCGGCCAGCCGAGCTCGAACCAGATCTTGGCGCTGCTGGAGAGATGGATGGGCGTCTTCAGCGCGATCTCGAGAATGGGGTCGCGGGCTCCGGGGATCGTCTGGACATGCACCGTGTCGCCGCGCACCTCGAGGCCGGCAATCTGGTTGGCGGCCTTGAAGTCGCCGGGGGTGAACTTGTATTTCACCCGGCCGCGGAGGTCGACGATCTGCGCGTGGGACAGGTCGAAGGCCCCGGCGCCGTCGATCGGGTCGAAGCGCAGCGCTTTGAAATCCCCCATCGGCATCATGTAGCGGTAGACGACGGGCTTGGGTTCGATCTTCAGCGGCTGGCGCGAGGAGTCGTCCTCGTTGTAGCCGCGGCCGAGATCCCAGAACAGCTGGGTGTCGCCCACCGAGGTCGAGGTGAGCGTGATGTCGAAGAAGTAGTAGTCCCGCCGGTCGACACTCGTCGTCATGACCGGCAGCGCGGCCGCCACCGCGAGCACGGCGGCAAGGAGAACCGCCCGGGGATCAAACCAGGATTTCATCGGCGGCAGGCGGGGCGGATCGGCACAAGGGACATGAGGCGGATCGAGGGAAGCAGGCTCCCCGGGCAAGGTGAAGCGGGAAAAACCGACGTAGCCGGACGAGGGGCTTTGTCATTTTGGACTGCGACGACGTGTCGCCGCTTTCAAAGCGGCCTTGCGAGGCCGCACTCCCAGAATGATGCCATGCAACCGGCCCCTTCATTCTATCCGCGGGTGGTAGAGGGCAAAGGTCAGCGCGCGCGCGCCGGTCGCGCCCGATTCGGGCACGCCCGGCCGGTCGGTGGTGAAGACAAGGGTCATGTCTCCTGATGACAATTGAAGCCCGGGGATCCGCACCTGGCTCAGCATCGGGCCGGCGACGCCGGACCACACGATGCGGTCGCCGATCTTGGCCGTGACTTGCCGCGCGTCGAGGGAACGCAGGCCAAACGCCACGGTGAAGGGACCGGCCGCGGGTGATCCGTCCGCACGGAGCAACAGCCGGCTTTCCCCGCGGCTCCAGACCCAGAGATCGGAGCCCCGGCCTTCTCGGGCGAACCAGCCTTCACCCAGCACGGCACTGAATTCGCGCCCCCCGGTCCGGGCGCGGGCCATTTCATTCGGGGCCAGCTGGCGCGCGAACAGACTCAGCAGGACGCCGGTGCCGGCGAGATTGAGGAGAACGAAACCGGCCAACACCACACCAGGGCGACGCAAGGTCCGCCCGCTGGAAGCGGACGATTCTTCTGCGCTCAGCGCCAGACACCACAGGAAGATTGTAGCCGGCCAGAGTTGGATCAGCAGGCGAACCATGGAATTGTCGACATGCCACTTCAAGTCCAGCGGCGTGAGCAGGTAGACCGTGTAGTAGCCGGCGGCCGTCAGGGCGACCGCAGCTGCCGCGGACCACTCGCGGCCAACGAACCGCCGCCAGCCCGGTCCGGCCAGCGGCAGCAGCATCACGAGGAACGGGGCGAAGCACCATTCGCCGAAACGCATCGCGTCCCGCCAGAGCGAGGCGAGGATCAGCCGGTGCCGTGATGCGTCCAGCAGCTGGCCGAGTCGTGCGGTGATGCCGCCGGAGACGAGGTCGCCGGGCGGGGCGAGCATGACCTTGAAATAGATGACCGGCAAGAGTCCCGCAAGCAGCCCGCCGAGAAATGCGCCGGCCAGTCGCGGCGAACCCCGGACCAGTTCCCGGGCGACCAAGGCGAAGGACACGACCATGGCGAAGAGCAGGCCCTCGTTCTTGGTCCAGGCCGCAAGGCCCGCCGTCAGCCCGGCCAGCGCCAGCGCGCCTGCGGGGTGCCCGCCACGCTGGCTGAGCGCGAGGAGCGTCAGCGTGGCGAGGATGAAGAAGCCCAGCGGGATGTCCGCGTGCTCATTCGACGCGAAGGTCACGAAGAAAGGCGTGCCCAGCAGCACGAGCCCGCCGGTGAAGGCGACGAGGGCGGGGCGCAGCCGCGCGGTCGCGGCCATCAGCAGGCCGGCCGTGGCAGCGCCGAACGCTCCGGACACGAGGCCCGAGGCCAGCGGCGCGTCGCGACCGACCCAGGCCCAGGCGCGGGCGACGCTCGCCGGCACCAGCAGCGGATAGTCGGGGTGCGTCCAGTTGAGCGTCGGCTGGCGCAGCGCGTCGGCCCAATGCGGGCCGGCGTGGAAGAGGAAGCGCGCGTGCATGTTCCAGATCGCCCAGCCGTCCCAGCTGCCCAGCGGCTCCGCCTCGTAGGCGCGGGCGCTGACGACGACCGCGACTACGGCGGCCTGCCCGAGGATCGAGCCGACCAGCGCGGTGACCAGGAGACCGGTGCGGGCGGGCGGGCGCGGCTTCGCTGCCGCCGCCGGCGGTTTTCGCCAAAGGCACCAACTGAGTCCCGCGATCGCCAGCCCATCCATGCCCGCCGCGAGCCCGCGCGGTTCGTTGGCGATCAGCGACGCGGCAAAGAAGAAAATCGAAGTCAGGCCCAGTCCGAGACCAAGGCCGAGGGGGACCAGCAGGAGGAGGTCGGCCGGCGCCGGACGCTGCCGCGACCAGCACGCGCTGGCGGCGAGGGTGCCGAGGAGCCAGGCGAAGCCCAGCGCGATGACGACGGAAAGGATCACCTGGTGCCTTTGTGCAGCAGGAAGACGCCGTCGCCGAAGTCCTGGGCGATCGACCAGCCGGCCGGGGTTTGGATCGTCGCGCCGGCGGATGGCAGATTGGCGACCGCCCAATCGTAGTTCGCGGGCTCGGGATCGAGCACCAGCGGCGCGAGCGCGAACTGCGTCCGGTAGTAGATTTCGCCCTCGTGCGACTCCTCGGTCCACCGGCTGCGCGACCGGCTGCTGACATAACCGAGCGCCCCCTTGAGTCCGCGGGATCGCAGGTTGCTCCGCAGCGCGTCGAACCGGTGCTCTTGCCGCGACACGGGGTCGGGCACCACGGCCGGCGAGTCGGCGGGCGGAGGCGGCGCGACCTGCGCCATGCGCAGCACGTTGGCCGACGCCACGGCAACCACAACCAAGAGAGCGCCCGTGCGCCAGTTGAACGATAATCTCATCTTTTCCTTGGCCGGACGTTAGCGCGGAGACGCCAGCCGGCGAGAGGAGAGTGCGGCGCGGGCGACTACTTTTTCGCCACGCGGATGAACCACTTCGGCTTCATGCGGCCGAAGTCCGTGCGGCGGTTCGTGCGCAGGGCGCGCTTCGGGTCGAGGACGTAACCGCCGGTCGCGTCGCGGACGAACACGACCCAATGCCAGGCCGGGCCGGTCGCTGCGCGGTGCCACTTGATCGCAAGCAGCGCCAGGGGCGGCAGCGTGGCCCAAGAGATGAACGCAGTTTCCTTTCCAGCGCGGAGACCGAAATGGGATAGGAGTCGCCGGACATGCCTGGTGTCACCCCAGAGTTGCGGGTCGGTTGCCTCGATCCCAAGCCCGGCCGCGGTCTGTTTCACCGCCGCATATTTCCGGCCCGCCAGCGCGGCGACGCTGGCGAGGCCGCAGCCGGTGCGATCGAGTTGGACAACGGGCGTCACTTACTCGCGACTCCTCCGCCCTCTGCGGGTCCGGAACATTCGCCGAAAAGTCCCTCAGGCCTGCTTGTTCCGGACCTTCCAGGCCTCGACGATCTGGCGGATCGTTTCCTCGAGCGACTGCGTGATGTCCCACTTGGGATAGTGGGCGCGCATCTTCCGCAGGTCGGAGTAGTAGCAGATGTGGTCGCCGGCGCGGTTCTGGTCGACGTAGGTGTGGACCTGCGCCTTGCCGGTGAACTTCTCGGTGATCTTGAAGGCCTCGAGGATGGACGTGCTGTTGGCCTTGCCGCCGCCGAGGTTGTAGACCTCGCCGGCGCGCGGGGCCTCGACGAAGGCCGCCATGAAGCGCGCGACGTCGAGCGAGTGGATGTTGTCGCGCACCTGCTTGCCCTTGTAGCCGAACACCCGGTATTCCTTCCCCTCGAGGTTGCACTTCACGAGGTAGGAGAGGAAGCCGTGCAGCTCGACGCCGCTGTGGTTCGGGCCGGTGAGGCAGCCGCCGCGCAGCGCGCAGGTCGGCAGGTTGAAGTAGCGGCCGTATTCCTGCACCATGACGTCGGCGGCGACCTTCGAGGCGCCGAAGAGCGAGTGCTTCGACTGGTCGATCGTGAAGGTCTCGGGAATGCCGTGCGCATACGTCGCGTCCGCGTAGTCCCAGCGCGTGGCCTGCTCGACGAGCTTGATGGAATTCGGGGCGTCGCCGTAGACCTTGTTGGTGCTCATGTGCACGAAGGGCGACTCCGGGCAGGCCTGGCGGGCGGCCTCGAGGAAGTTGAGGGTGCCGACGGCGTTGGTGTCGAAGTCGTCGAACGGGATCGCCGCGGCGCGGTCGTGCGAGGGCTGGGCGGCGGTGTGGACGATGACGGACGGCTTGACGGTCTTGACGAGGGCGAGGACGCCCGCGCGGTCGCGGATGTCGAGCTCATGGTGGACGAAGCCCTTGAGGTCGGCGGCGAGGCGCTGCTGGTTCCAGCGGGTGTCACCCTGCGGGCCGAAGAAGACGGCGCGCTGGTTGTTGTCGACGCCGTGGACCGTGTAGCCCTGGGCGCCGAAATAAACGCAGACTTCCGAGCCGATGAGGCCCGAGGAACCGGTGACTAGAATCGTCTTGGCCATGATGAAATAGGGGAAGGCTAGCCAAACCGGCGCGCCGGGGCATTTCCAGCTGATTCTTGGGACGGGGAGTTTCCCGGTGGGGCGCGGATAGGGACAGGGCTGGCCGGCAAAAGGGCTGCGAAGGGGCTACGGGAGCAGGCCAGGCGCCTTGCCCGGTTGGTCGGGCCAGACTTCGGGGCGCGAAGCCCGACCTGCAAAGCGGGCCGCTTCAGAAGTCCCAGCGGAAACCGGCGGTGAAGTCGGAGGAAGTGCGCGAGTAGTCGCCGCGCTGGCAGCGGGCGTCGACACTGACAAATCCGCGGGGGCCCAGGCGCAGATCGAAGCCGCCGGTGAGGAGGCCGGTGTTCAGATCAGCCGGGCGGCCCGGCGCGAGATAGCCCGACGCTGCGCCGGGAAAGCGTGCGGGGATGGAGCGATCTTCGCTGAATTCATGCCACCAGCCGGCGGTGAAATGAGGGAGCAGGCGGCCGTGGGCGAGCGAGGCTTCGACGCGGAGGCCGGCGCGGGCGCGCCGTGATTCGCGGGCCCAGTCCTCGACCAGGATCTGATCCTGCAATCCGGTCAGGTCGACCGTTTCCGCAAAGTCGTCGACGCGCAGGCGCGATTCCGCGTAGCCCGCAAAGGGGGTCAGGCTCCAGTTGCCGCCCCGCCAGGTCCGGCCGGCCGTCAGGCTCCAGTCGGTGCGCTGGCCGCGGGGCGTTGCGGAGTGGGTGTCGGTAACCGTGCTGCTGAAGCGGGAAAGTTCAACCTGCCGGCGCAACTCGTAGCGGTCCCGGCTGAGAGCGGCGCTCGCGACGATGAAGTAGTCGCCCGTCGAGAAACGCACTAATGCCCCCGGTTCGGTGCTTGCGACCTTGGCCCGTCCGCCGGCGTCGAGATCCAGGTCGGCGGTTTCGTCGGCGACGTAGGCGCCGACGGTCCAGTGGCCGGTTGTCCAGCGGCCGCCGGCCAGCCGCGTCGTCGTCCGCTCCTGCGCTTGGGGCAGGCCGGTGACGGCGTCATAGGTCTGGCGTCGCCAGCCGGCCTCGGCAAAAGCCGCGCCGCGCGGGCCGTCGGATCCCGGTGCCACCAGCCGGTCCAGAGTGGCCTGCCGTTCGAGCGCGGAGGAGAATCCGTGATTCAAGACCGTTCCGTAGCGATCAGGGGCGAGGGTGGAAAGCGTCTGCGCCACATCCTCCGCGCGTGGCACGTAGGTGAGGTTATAGACGATCTGGTTGTAGTTCTGGGCGAATTGGCTGCCGTTGTAATTGAAGCTGCGATCAAGGTAGGTCCCCAGAGCCCGGCCGCCGTTCGTGGTGCCGAGCGCGGACAGGGGCAGGAGTTCCATCCGCAGGCTGACGCTCGTCGGAGCGTATTGGGCCTCGAGCTTCACCCGCGCGGAACTGGATGAACTGGTGTCAAGCTGGTCGAAGCGGCCGGTGATGGTCCCGGCAGTGAAGACGGGGGCGGTGACCACGCCGGGCGCAAAGTTGGGGAAGAGGGCGGGGCTGGCGTTCGTCGTCAGGCGGCCCGCGAGGCTCGCGTTGCCCGAGACCACCAGCGTGAGGAAGCTCGGTTGCGTCCCGTAGAGGGTGACGCTCTGGGCCTGGAACGTGCCGGCGGCGGTCTGCACGAAGTCGCCGGTGACCTGCAGGGGCAGTCCGCCCGCGGTGACCGTGCCCCGGTTGGTGAGCCGCCCGGCGACAATGCCGTTGGAGCCGGTGAGCGTGGCACCGGTTTCAACGGTGACGTCGGCGAGGCGGTTGTAGAGCGACAGCGTGCCCTGCTGCACCAGGGTCGGGCCCGTGACGACGTTGTAGGAGGGATGGGTCGGGTCGGCGGGGTTGTAGCTGGGGCCGTAGAGCGTGAGGAACCCCGGGCCGGTCTTGATCAGGCCGCCTCCGACGAGGTTGCCGCCGTCCGCGGACAGATAGGCGCCGCCGGAGTCGCGGATGTTGCCGATGGAGCCGGAGGAGACCTGCAAGGTGTTGGAGCCGAGCAGCAGGTCCTGCAGTTGGACGGCGCCCACGGCGACGGTGCGTGAGTCGTCGGCCACCACGCTGGTGGGTGCAAGCGTGGAGGAGGTCGCGCGCAGCCGGCCGGTCGTGCCGGTCGTGGTGGCCGCCCCGGAAATGTCGAGGCGCCGCGCCGCGATGCTGGCCGAGCCGCCAGTGGCCTGGTCGGTGAACTCCACCGCGGTGTTCAGGACGGCGCTGCTGCTGGTAATCTGGCTCTGGGCCGCGGTGCTCCGGCCGGCGAAGCGCACGATCGAGGAATTGTTCGGCACGGCGTAGTAGGCGCCGAAGTTGATGACGCTGGTGGCGGCGGTGCTGTCGCCGTCGAAGAGCAGCAGGTTGTTTACACCGAGGTTGAAGGTCGCGGACTCGGCGCTCGCGGAGTTGTGGAACTCGACGGTGTTGAAGCTGGCGAGCTGGAAGAACGTGTAGCCCGCGCGTGCGCGGTCCTGGAAGACGAGGGACGCCACCCCGCGGCTGGAGACCGTGGTCCACATGGGCGCAGATGCGTCAAAGGCCGCGTCGTCCCGCAGCAGCAGCCGCGCCGGGTTCGCGGCCGTGGCGGTCGAGTCGGAGAGGTAGAGGTGCAGGACGCTGGCGGCCCCGGCGCGGTTGATCCGGGCCTGGTTGGCCAGGATCAGGCTGCTGCCGGCAGTGACGTTGACGTCCACGGTGAGGAAGCTGGCCGTGTGGACATTGAGCCCTGCGCCCGTGAGCCGGAGCGAGCCAGTCGTGCCGGAGCCCGGGTTGCCGACGTAGACCGCGGCGGTGTTGCTGGAGTCGGTAACGGGCAGGTCGAAGCGGAGCTGGCTCAGAGTAACCGCGCCGGTCACCACGGGCAAGGCGCCGCCGAGCACCGAGGCCACCGGCAGCCAGGAGGCATTGGTGTAGGGCCCGTCCGGGTAGTTCCGGACCGCGGGCGTCGCCTGGTTGATGACTGCGGTGGCGGTCGCGCCATTGGGCACGACGCCGGTGTCCCAGTTCCCCGCAATTACCCAGTCGTCACCGAAGGTGGCGAGATTGCCTTGGCCGGTCCACACGGCGGTTTGGGCGCCGGCGGAAGAAATTATCAGGAACGCAGCGGTCAGCAGGCGGGCGGTGAGGCGGGACGTTTTCATGGTGATATACCCGTGATGACAATCCAGCCGGGGCAACCTGCTACGTAGCCGCCGATAAAATTACCGTTTAGAGCACGCGACTTTCGCTCAGAACGTCGCCGTCAGCGACAGCGAGTAGACGCGGCCGCGCCAGTCGCCGTAGGGCTGCACGCCGGCACCGGAGGCCTCGTTCACGTATTTGGGATAGTCAAAGCCGGAGAGGTTGTTGACGCGGAGCTGGGCGTGCAGCTTGCGGCGCTCGCCCTTCCAGGGCATCCAGGGGGTGAGGTCGACCTGGGTGTAGGCGTCGAGCTGCCAGTAGGGCTTGATGTGGTCGCTGCCCTGCGCGGCCTGCTCATCCAGCGGCAGGATGCGAGAGTGGAAATACTGCCCGTCGAGGCCGAAGCCGAAGCGGCGGTTCGACCAGCCGGCCCCGAGGTTGGCCCGGTAGCGCAGGAGCGGCGTGGTGCCGTCGGGGTGGTCCAGCTGGTCCACCACGGGGGAGTTGGCGAACACCCGCAGTTTGTATTCCTGGTAATAAAGCAGCCGGCCGCGCAGCTCGAGCGTGCCGCCGGCGCAGCCGGTCCAGATATAGTCCAGCGCAGCGTTCCAGTTCTGCGAATGGCGCCACGAGGCGTTCACGGTGCCGGTGATCAGCTCCGTCACCCGGCCGACGCTGTGCGTGTCGCCGGGCGCGAGGGCGGCCCGCACGACGTGGTCGGGGAAAAGCGACTCGACGCCGAGCACCTTCGCCGGCGTGTCGAGCGGGAGGATTTCGTTGGTCTTGCGGGTGTCGACAAAGTCGAGCGAGGCGCGGAAACGGTGCTCGTCGCCGCGCGTGAAGATAAGCCCGGCCGTCTGGGTGACCGCGTCTTCCGGCGGCAGGTTGGTGTCGATCGCCTCGTTCACCTGCACGGTGTAGGATTCGTTGCGCCGCGGGTCGTTGATGAGCTGCAGGTTCACGCCGCCGCCCGGGCCGCCCGGCGCGGTCACGGTCTTGCTCAGCTGCGGGGTGGGGAAACGGCTGGAGGTGGTGACGCTGCCCCGGAAGGTCAGGCCGCCGGCGATATCGGCTTTCAGGCCGAAGGTCGGCGCGGTGTTGACCTCGTTGGCCTGGGAGGACGCGACGTAGCGCACGGCCATGTCCCCCTCGAAATTCTGCAGCCAGTGCGGCAGCCAGCGCACGGGCAGCAGCGGGGCCTGGAGCTCGCCGAAGACGCTGTAGCGCTGGAGCGTGCGTCCCACCGTCGCCGTCGGGTCGGCCGCCGGCGTGCCGTCCGCGTAGAGGGCGGCCTCATGGTAGTCGGCCAGCCGGAGGAACCGGTAGTCCACGCCGGCGATGGTGGAGGCGCGGCCGGTCGGCAGCTGCAGCGACTGGTTGGAGACGCGCAGGGCGCCGTCGAAGGTGTCGTAGTCGCCGAGCGTCACGAATTGGTTTTTGCCGCCGCGGTAGATCAGCACCTGGTCATAGAACTCCCGGGGCGGGCCGGACACTTGGGTGTCGCGCAGCGGATTGTAGCGGCCCTGGTCGACCAGCTCCTGCCAGCGGGCGGTGTCGGCGCCGTCGAGCCCGCGGTATTTCACCACGTTGCGCGCATACTGGCCGTCGGCCGAGACCCGCCAGTCGGCCGGCAGTTTCAGCAACAGCCCGGCCACGGCCGAATTGAAATCGATGCGGGTCTCGCTGTAATCGTCCCCGAGCAGCGGCGCGGTCTCGTTCAGGGCGACGAGCACGTCCCGGCCGAACGGATTGTGGGGGTTGGTGCCGGGCAGGGTGAGTTCCGCGGACATCACGTCGAGCCCGCGGTTCATGACGGTGGCGGAGTGGGTGACGTCCACGCCGAGCTGCAGCCAGGGAGCCGGGTCGTAGTTGACCGAGCCGAAGTAGACCATGCGGCGCTGCTTCCGACCGTAGGGCGAGTCGAGGCTGATGGGCGAGGCCGAGAGACCGCCCGGTGAATCGAAGAAACCCAGGCTGCGGAGCCCGTCCCGCCCGGCGAAGGCGGCGAGGCCGCCGGCGCCGTCGGCGCCCGGGGCGACCGAGGTGAAACTGGCCGAGCCGGCGCCGAAGAGCGGCGAACCATCCGCGCTGCGGACATTGGGCGTGGCCCGGAAAATGGGATCGGTCGGCACGGGCTGCGTCGCCGCGAAGGCGCGCCGCAGACCGAGCTCGGCCTCCGTCGGCGGCACGGCGGCGGTGTAGACCGCGTTGAGGCGCAACCGCAGCTTGCCGTCCAGCAGCGACTGGCCGTGCTGGAAGGAGATGGACGACTGCGGCGCGTCGAAGTGGCGGAGGGCGTTCGTGTAGGTGGTGGTGACCTCGGTCGCGGTCACGTCGGGTCGCAGCACGATGTTGATGACGCCGCCGACGGGATTGCCGCTGTAGAGCGCGGAGGCCGACGCGGGCAGCACCTCCACCTGCTGGATGAGGCTGAGCGGGATGAAGTTCACGTCGGGCGGCAGGGTCGAGGTGACGCTCGTCTCGATTTCGGGCAGGCGCCGGCCGTTGACCAGGATGACGGTTTCGTTCGAGGTGTAGCCGCGCAGGTTGAGATTGGCGCTGCCCGCGAGGCTGTCCTGGAGGTTGAACGAGGCGTTCTGCTCCGGCGGCTGCGCGGTGGCGTTGCCCTCGAGGACCACCCGCTGGAGGAATTCGTTGAGGCCGACAACCCCGCTTCGGGTGATCTGCTCGCGCGTGTAGAGCTCGAAGGGCAGGGCGTCGTTTTCCGTGCGCGGCAGGTCGAGGTTGCCCGTGGCCCGGCGCGGACCGAGCAGCGCCGCACTGTCGTCGAGCGGCCGCATGCGGACCGAGCGGCCCTGCACGACGTAGGGCTCGAGCAGTTCCAGGTCGCGCGCGGCCTTGAGATGCTGGGCCGGCAGCCACGACATCTGGCCGGACTCGACCTCCACGCCGGCCAGCTGCACCGGATGGTAGCCTTCGCCCTTGACGATCAGGGTCTGCCGGCCGGCGGGCAGGTTGGTCAGGATGAATTCGCCCTCCCGGTCCGTGCGGGTGGAGAGGCGGGTGCCCGCGAGGGCCACCGTCATGCCGGGCAGGGGTTTGTCATCGCTCCCGAGCACCTTGCCGCGGACGGCGCCGCCCGCCCGGGCTGCGGCCGTGATCACGAATTTTCCGGCGGCGTTGCGCCGGGCGGCGAAACCGGTGCCGTTCAGGAGGCGGTTGAGGGCGTCCTCCGGCTCGAACGAGCCGGTCACGGCCTTGGTGGAGATCCGGCGCAGCTCATCGAAGGAGAACAGCACCTCGACGTTCGCCTGCTGGGAGAACGTGAGCAGCGCATCGGCCGCCGACTGGGGCGGCAGGTCGAAATCCCGCGGCACGGCCGCCAGCCGTCCGCCGATGCACCCGAGGAGCAGGCAGAGGAGGAGGGCGGGACGCACGGGGGAGCGGCTGGGGTGGCGGGCTCAGCGCGGCGCGCGCTGGCCGACTTGCACGGTGCCGTTCAGGTTGCGGGTCACCTGCACGTCCATCGCATCCTCCATCGCGGCGAAGAAGCCGTCGAGGTCGTCCAGGCTGTAGCGCCCCCCGATGCGCTTGTCGGCCACCTCGGGCGAGGCGGTGATGCCGCGGCCGTGGTAGCGGGCGAAGCGGGCGAGGGCCTCGCTCAGCGGCGTGTCATGGAAGACGATCTGGCCTTGGCGCCACGCGAGTGCCTCGTCGAGCCCCTTGGCGGAGAGCCGCTGCACGGCGCCGCCGGCCAGGCGGTCGCCGGCCGTGAGTGCGAGCGGAGCCGCAGCGGCGGGGTGCACCTGCACGGAGCCCTCGGCGACGGTCACCTCAAGCGCGGCGGCGGACTCGGCCCGGACATCGAACTGGGTGCCGGTGACGCGGACGGAGCCGGCGGGGGTTTCCACGATGAAGGGCCGCGCAGGATCCTTGTGCACGGCGAAGAAGGCCTCGCCGGCGGCGAGCCGCACGTGGCGGGTCTGGGCGCCGATCTCGGCGGAGAGGCTCGTCTGGGCGTTGAGCTCGATGCGGGTGCCGTCGCCCAGGGTGAGCACCGAGCGCTGCGTGGCGAGGGTGGCGAATTGTGGCTGCGGCCGGGCCAGCCAGAAGGCCAGCGCGACTGCAGCGGCCGCGGTCAGCGTCACCCCGGCCCATACCGGCCGGCGCAACCAGGGGAACGGCGCAGCAGTCTCCGGCGCAGCCATGGATCCCGCCGACATCTCCCTGATCCCTGCAATCAACGGCAATTGCTGTTCGAGGTCGGCGGAAAATTGGCAATATTGCGTGAGCAGCGGACGGTGCTCGGGGGCGGCGGCGAGCCAGGCGTCGAGCGCGATGCGCTGCTCGGCGGTGAGGACGGAACCGTCGAGCCGGGCGGCCCAGAGGGCGGCGGTCTCCTCGGCGGCGGGGGAGGTGACGGTGTTTTTCATGGACGGGCCTCCGTGGCGGGCGCGGAGGGTAGGGCGGTTTCGGGCGTCAGGGCGGCGCGGAGCAGGCGCAGGGCGCGGGCGTGTTGTTTTTCCACCGTGCTGATGGCGATGCCGAGGCGGTTGGCGATTTCCTGGTGGGAGAGGAGGTCGATCTTGCGCAGCAGCAGGACGGTGCGGCAGCCCTCGGGCAGCTGGGCGATGGCGGCTTCGAGCTGCTTGAGCTCCTGGCGCGCCATCACCTGTTGCGCGACCCCGGGCTGAGTCGAGGCGGCCCTTTCGGGTTCGGCGGCGCCAGGAGCAAAGGGAGCGATGCGGCGGCGCTTGAGCTGGTTGAAGGCGAGCCGGCGGGCCGTGGTGTAGAGCACGGCCTCCGGGTTCTGCGCCGAGCCGTCCTCCACCATCGGCTGCACCCGGAGGTAGGCGTCGTGGGCGACATCCTGGGCCTCGGTGGGATTGCCGAGGATGCGCGCCAGGTAGCGCCGCAGGGGGGTCACGGTGGCCTGGTAAAGGCCGGCGAAGTCCTTGGACTGGTTGGGTTTTTCCGACATGGAGGTTGGCTAACCGATCTGACAGTCGAACCGCCCAAACCCACTACTCGAAATATCGGCTAAGTTGGAGCGGAAAGTCGGCGCCGGAGGGCCAGACTGAAGGCCAGTAGCGCGGCCGAGGCAACGGCGAGACAGCCTAATGCGCCATGGGCGGCGGCGATCTGCTCCATAGGCAGGGCGGCGGCCATCCGGGCGGCGAGCGCGGGGTCGTCGGTGGCGATGGGCGGCGCCGCCGCCACCCAGGCCTCGGTGTCGGTGCGACCGTCGTATAGCACCAGCCGGGCCTGTTTGCCTGCGTAAGCCCGGACGTCCGCCGTCCAGTAGCCGATGTCCGCGGAGTTGGGTCCCGGGCAGTCCACCTCGGTGATGAACCGGCCGTCCGGTTCCTCGATGCGCAGGCGCAGGCCGTTGCCGTTGGCGGTCGGCCAGCCCGCGATCGGCACGACGAACCACGGCGAGCGAACGGGAAAGACCTTGCTCCACGCCGTGCAGGTGAAGGCCGTGCTCCCCGGGTTCGTGCCGCCGAACTGGAGGCGCACCGCGAGCGGGGAAAGCGGCGCGGCCGCGACGAGATACTCGTCGGGGATTTCCTGCGAGCCCTGCACGATGCGCAGCTGGAGCGGGCCGGTGCTGCCCGGCGGATTGTAGAAACGATGCCAGCGTTCCGTAAGGTCGAAGGTGAACGGGTCCGGCCAGGCGAAGACCAGCGCGCCGGCGGCGATCGCGGTCGGCGCGGCCAGCCACGGCAGCAGCGTCTCCGCCTGGAGCGTGAAGGCGGGCAGCTCCGCAGGGTGGCGCCTGTCGCGCGTCTGCAGCGCCGCGCCGGTCACCCAGACCAATCCCGCGGCCACGGCCAACAGCGGCGCCCGGGCCTGCACGCGGCGGACGAACGTGCCGGCGGCGTCCGGCGGATTGGCCGGATTAACGGTGGATGGCAGCAGCGCCCGGAAGCCCGGCTCGTCCAGCAGGCTCGTGATGCGGTCCACGACTTGGTAAAGGACCCAGCGCGTGCCGGGTTGCTCGAGCAGGGAGCGGTCATGGTGCGCCAGGTAGGCCTGCACGGCCTCGCGACGGATCCGGGCGTTGCCGACCGCGTGCTCGTGAAAATACTGGGTGTGGCCGCCGGTCGACAGCTCCCAAGCGCCCAGTGCGACGATCGCGGCCCAGCCCAGCGCGCCGAGCCGGGCGGCGGGCCGCCAGCGCGGCAGCGCCGGGATGAGGCGCGCCAGCGCGAGCGAATTCGCGAGGACCAGCACCGCGAGCAGTTCGCCGTAGCGGGAGACGTAGCCGCCGTAGTCCGCGCTGCGCGCATAGGCGAGCGCGGCGGCCTGGCCGACGGCCCAGAGCCCGAGCGCCAGCACGATGCGGTCGAAGGCCGTGGCGTTCGCGCGGCCGCGCAGCTGCAGCGCGAATAACAGGAAGGGCAGGTTTACGAGCACGACCGCGCCGGGCCAGCCCGCCGGCCAGCCGAGGAGATCGAGCAACGCATAGACGAAGCGGAGCGACGAACCCGCGGTCTGGGCGAAGGCCTGGCCGGGCGGCGCGTGGAGGCGGATCGCGGCGATGATGACCAGCCCGAGCGCCGCGGTCAGCAGCGGGAAGAGCCGCCAGCGCGAGCCGCGCGGGGCGGTCCAGAGCGAGGCCAGCACGACGGCCAGCGGGGCGATCCACATGCCCGCCAGCGTGAACAACCCGGCGAGGCCCGCGGCCTGCGCCAGCCACCACCCGCGGCTGCCGGGCGGGTTTTCGAGCGAACCTCGCACGTGGAGGAAGAGGCAGATCAGAGCGCACGGAAACTGGGACTGGAAGCCCCAGGTGATGTTCTCCCAGTCGTGCGCCAGGCAGGCGTTGAAGACCAGCAGGGCGATGACGGCGCCGGCCGGCGCCGGGCGCAGGTGCGCCGCGACCCACCGGACCACGAGGAAGATGAAGGCGGAGAAGAGCAGAGCGTTGACCGTCGTCTGCACGAACGGGTCCCACCGCCCGGTGAGCCTCACTTCCAGCCAGGTGAGCAGGCGCGTGCAGGCCGGCACGTGCTCGAAGTGCGGCGCGAAGAACGCGCCGGGGTGAGGCGTGCCCGCGAGCCACGGCTCGATGACGTCGGCCGCCTCGATCTGCCACTGGTCGTTGTGGGGGACATCGCCCGTGTAGAGGTGGATCTCGTGCAGGCGCGCGGCGAAGACGAGGAGCGCGGCGCCGAGCGCCCAGCACCATGACGACAATTTGAAACGGGCGGCCATCATGCCCAGATGGCTAAGCCCGGCCGGCGGGTTGGCAAGGATTGAGCGAGCCGAGCAGGATGGCTGACCCCGGCGGGCGCGGCCCGCGCAGAGGCGCCGGCGCGCCGCCGATCCAGTCAGGCCAGTTCACCCCCGCTCTGCGCCGCCCTCTTTCTCTAGGAAGGGGTCAGGCCTTACATTTATCCCTCAGGTGCTGCAGCTCCCGGGACGGTGGTTGCTCGCGGCGGGCGGCCGAGACGAGGCGGCTGACATAGGCGGGCCGCCCGATGCCGAGCCGTGCGGCCAGCCAGGGATTGGAGGCTTGGGTCCGCTCCTTGAGAAAAACCGCGAGCGCCACCTTCCACGGCTCCGACTTCGGGCCGGCCGGCAGGTCGGATTCTTTGCGGGCCAAGGAATCGAGGGCCCGGCGAAACAGTGTTTCCCAAGCCTGTTGCCGGATTTCGGCGGCCCCTTGGCGCTCCCAAGCCCGGCTCTCCGCGGCCAAGGCGTGTTCCCGCACCAGGGTCTGCTTGAACCCCGCGCTGCCCAGCGCCCAGCCTTGGCTGAGCGAGACGTAGGCCTTGGATTTCCCCGTCGGACCCTCTGCCAGTTGCCAGGCCAGGTGAGCGGCGTAGCTGGCCCACCCCGCCGGGTGGTCGCCCAGTCCCCCCGTCTCGGCCAGCACTGTGCCCATCCGCAGGAAGGAGGGACGCTGTCGCGGCCGGAGCAGATACCAGTAGCTGGAGTATCGATATTCGCCCAGCCGCTCCACTGGCAGCACGCCGGCCCGGACCGGGTTCAGGTGCAGGTAGTGGCAGACCAAGCCGAGCGGCTCGCCCTCCTCGACGAGCAGGGCCTTGTAGCGTCCCTGGAAGAGATGGCCGCGTTCCCCGCGCAGCCGGTTGAACCGGTTGGCAAAGGTCGCCTGGAGCCACTGCATGCCCGCCACCAGGTTGCCCTGCGGGGTCTCGAGGGCGAGGTGGTAGTGGTTGCGCATGATGACGAACGCGTGCAGCACCCAGCCGGACTTGGCGCAGGCTTCGAACAGGCAGGCCTCAAAGGCCGCCTTGGTCTTCTCGGTCTTGAAGAGATCGGCGCGGTAGTTGCCGCGGTTGAGGACGTGGTAGCACGCCCCGGGGAATTCCAAGCGCAGTTTGCGGGCCATGCGTGGAGCTTGGCCGGGCCGAACCAGGGCTCAAGGGTGAAATGTAAAGCCTGACCCCTTTTGGCTCCCCAAGGGTGAAATGTAAAGCCTGACCCCTTTTGGCTCCTTTCACGAAGATGCAGGCGACGGTCCAAGCAGCGAAATAGCAGGCGACGACGATCGCGACGTAGAGCGGAGCAAATCGAAATCGTGCGAGCATGTCTTCTTTGCCTAACGATTCAGGTCAGCCACGCGCAAAGCGCGTTGGCTGTGCCGGCTGGATCGGCGCTTTCTCTCAGGGACGTCATGACTTGGGGAAACAGAAGAAGCCGACGATCAGTGCGGCAAAACAATAAGCGCCTGAAAGAAGTAGCCGCTTACCAATCTTCTTCGCTTCCGCCTCCTTCCCCAAGATCAGAAAGAGACCCTGAAATGTCTGGCCGAGGCCAGCGCCGGCAGTCAGGAGAAGCAGTCCCACAAAGATGGAATGAAGTTCGTCTTGGTTCATGCGCTCTTTCTTCTGCCGATCAGTATATTCACCTCAACTGAGTTGAGCTTTGCATTGTTATGGCCCGTGGGGGAATGAGGTCGGACAAATGTCTGTAGATCAACATTCGAGTTTGCCGGGTTGAGCTTTTGCAGGGTTGATTTTTACCCGCGTAAAGCTCAACTCGTTTTTACACGGGCCAAGTGTATGTCGCATCAGCCCGTATCATTTCCCGGTTGGAAGGGTGCCCTGGCTCAGACCGATCTGAGCCCGGGAACGAAGGCGGCTTATGCCCGCGAAATCATAAATTTCCTGCATCATTGCAAAGTCAGCCACGCCGCCGCGACCGTCGACCTGGCCAAGCAGTATCTCAGTGTCCGGGAAAAGCAGTCGACCGGTCCGGCCCGGGACGCCTTGCGCTGGTTTTATCGCGAAGGTTCCCGCCAACCGGCGGCATCCGACGCGGAGACGGGACGGGTTGTGCCTGCGGTTGCGCCTCCCGTTCCCGTCGGGCGACCGGCCTCGCGACCGATGGAACCCCGGCCGGCGGCGCAGGACCTGGGCGGGCCGGAGTGGGAGCAAGCCCTGATCAAGACCATGCGGGTGCGCGGTCTCTTGTGGCGGACGGAGGACACCTATCGCAGCTGGGCCCGGCGCTTTGCCGCCTTCATCGCGCCCAAGACGCCCTATGCGGCGGGCGCCGAGGAAGTGGGAGCGTTTCTGACCGATCTCGCGGTGCGGACCCGCGCCAGTCCTTCCGGGCAAAGGCAGGCACTCAACGCGCTCGTTTTCCTCATGCAGGAGGCCTTGAGCCGGGACCTGGGCAAACTCGACTTCAAGCGGGCTACCCCGCGCGTGAGGGTGCCGATCGTCCTGGCCAGGGACGAGTGCCAGCGGATTTTCCGCCAAATGGAGGGCACGCACCGGTTGATGGCGGAACTCGCCTATGGGGCCGGGCTGCGGCTCATGGAGTTGCTGCGGCTGAGGGTGCAGCACCTGGATCTGGAGCGGTTGCAGCTGACCGTGCGCGGGGGCAAAGGCGACAAAGACCGCATGACGGTCATCCCCCAGTCATTGGTCCCGGCGCTGGAGCGGCAGTTTGAACGGTTGCGCCGGCTTCAGGCCGCCGATCGTGCCGCCGGCCTGCCGGCCGTCTGGTTGCCGGATGGCTTGGAGAAGAAGTTCAAGCGAGCCGGTGAGAAATGGGAATGGCAGTGGTTCTTCCCGTCGCGTGAGGCGAGCCGCGATCCCACCACGGGGATCGTGCGGCGGCACCATACGCTGGACGGCGCATTTCAGAACGCCGTGCGCAACGCGGCCGCCGCGGCCGGCATCAACAAGCGGGTCACCCCCCATGCGTTCCGGCACTCGTTTGCCACGCATCTGCTGGAAAGCGGCACGGACATCCGCACGGTCCAGGAGCTCATGGGACACGCCAGCGTCGAGACGACGCAGATTTACCTGCACGTGATGAAGAAGCCGGGGCTCGGCGTGCGGAGTCCGCTGGATCGGTAGCGCGGCCTGATTGCCGCGGTGGCGGCGACGGGTTGGTGGAGCGAGGTGGGTCGTCGGTCTCTGCACCGACGCGGTCGTCGATGTGAAAATCGACGGCCACCTTCCGCGCGCCGTGGCTGGTCGGGGGTAAACCCCGACCTACAGGATTTCTGTCTTCTCGGTTCACCGGGAAGGCCTCCCTACTTGATCTCGATGTCCGTCCAGGCCGTCCAGTCCCAGCCCTTGTCGTTGAAGGGGCCGGGCAGCGTGCGGAGGTAGAGCCGGCCGCCGTGGTAGGCCGACAGGTCGATCTGGAACGAGAGCAGGCCGCGGTCCTCGACCTTGGCGATCGGGTTGAGATAGCGGCGGTAGATCTCGATCGAGTTCCGGCCGTCCGACCAGGCGATGACAAACTCGGCGCCATTGGTCTTGCCGCCGTCCGTATAGGCCCCGACGACGAAACCGTGGCGGCCGCTGATCGAGGTGACGTCCTGCGGCAGGTCGAAGACCATCTCGCTGGGGGCGTGCATCACCATCACGTCCGTCCCGTCGATCTGCTGGATGGAGGGCTTGGTGTCGTGGTCGTAGGAGGAAGGCGGCGTCTTGAACATGTAGAACACCTCCTGGTTGAGCTGCGCGAAGTAGTTCCTGGCCGCGGTGGAGTGTGGGAGCGCGGACAGCTCGGCGTGGGCCGTGGGAGCGAAATATTTCCGGTCCTCGGGGGCGAGCGTCAGCATGAGCTTGCTCGCGAGCTTCTCGGGCTTGTCGGCGGTCAGGTGGATGAAGCCCATCGGGTCGCTGATGATGGGGTTGACGATGAAGCCGGCGCGGCCGATCGGCGCGGGCATCCGGTAGGTGGCGGACTGCCCGCTGGCGTCGGTGATCGCCAGCCGGAGGAAGGGCGGCTTGTAGAAGAAGGTGCGGAGCCGGCCCAGCAGCGAGGGCTGCAGGTCGATGTTCACCCACAGCGGCTCGCCCTGGAACTTGTCGATCGCCCATTCCTGCTCGATGGCCAGGTCCGCGCTCGCCACCACCGGGTGCGGCTGGTCCGGGTAGGGGCCGGGTTTCCGGACCCAGAGCGTGAAGGATTTTTCCGAATGCACATACTGGTAGCGCTCGGCGATCACGCAGAGCACGGCGGAGTCGTCCATCGCCCCGAGCCGCTCGTCGATGCTGCCGATCCGCAGCAGCACGTAGTCCGGCGCGCGTTTCGACCGGTAGAAATTCTCGTTCAGCCTGGCCAGCTCGGGGGTGTAGACGGAGTAGCTCTGGAAGACCGGCCGCGGGCGGTAGTTGAAGCCGTTGTAGATGGCGACGGCCTGGTCGTAGCCGAGGACGTCGACCGTGTGCTCGCCGATGAGCGCCTTGGTGCGCGGCATCTCGTAGCGCGAGAGTTCCTGGCTGAGGGCGCGGTCGTAGTCTTCGCGGAGCGTCGTGATGCGCGAGAGGGTGTCGAGGTTGCCCCAGACGCGGTTTTGAAAGATCGCGAGGGCGGAGTCGACCTGCGGCGGGATGGCGTCGCGCACGCCGAGCAGGCAGAGCACGCCGGCGGCCACGAGGCCCCAGCGCTTCAGGCGGTGGAAGGACGGGGCGTCCTCGAGCAGGACCGGAAAGCCGACGACCGGCACGAGGGCGCAGTAGAAGAACCCGATCATGTGGCCGTCGGCGCGGACGAAGCCGTGCTTCCAGTTCAAGTGCAGGAGGGCGCCGAGGATGGACACGCGGGCCAGGCCGCGGGCGCGGTCTTTCTGCGTGAACAGCGTGAGCAGCAGGTAGGAGAGCAGGATGGCGATGATGATCAGCGCGCGGTGGAAGGGCGTGTCGGGCGTCGCGATGCCCATGACCTCCTGGTAGCCCTGGCTCACATACCACGAGTTGACGAGGTAGTCCGGCAGGTCGAGCAGGCTCTGCCGGCAGAGCACCCAGATGAGCAGGAAGCTGCCCGCGAACCAGGCGGCGAGCCGGATCGCGTTGCCGCGTTGCCGTTGCCAGAGGGCGAGCGCGACGGCGACCGCCACCACGAGGCCGGCCAGCAGGAGATTGGTGAACTTCGCGGCGCTCTGCAGGGCGAGCAGCACGAGCATGCACGCCGAGCTCCAGTGCCAGGGCCGGTCGGTGCGCCGGACCAGTTCCAGGCCCATGAGCGCGATCGCCACCATGTGGATGCTGTCCTCGTAGGTGACGCCGAAGAGCAGGAAAAATCCATAGAAGCAGACGCGCGACCAGCCGGCGGGCAGCCGCTGGCCCCAATACTGGATGATTGCCGCGAAGCTGCCGGCCATGACCAGGTGCCAGGCCATCAGGCTCCAATAGAGCAGCCCCGAGTAGGTCTTGCCCATCATCACCCCCAGCGGGCCGTAGGTGAACACCACGTCGCGGCCAAACCGCATGTGCTCCAGGAAAAAGCGGCCCAGCGCCATGCGCCATGAGGCGTCCAGGCCCATCGCCGGCTTCAGCGGGAAGCTGAACGTGACCACGACCAGCAGCAGGAACAGCGGCAGGTGTTCCCAACGGGGCCGGCCGGGGTGCGTGATCGCGGGGTCTGGAGAGGCTGACATGGGGGAGAAAAAGACAGCAACCGCGCCGGGTTTAGCGAGCAGTTTCTAGCAGGAGATCCGTCCAGAAAGTCCAGTCGCTCGCCGCGTTGCCGGCGGGGCCCGGATCGATGATCAGCACGAGTTCCCCGCCGGCGCCGGCGGGGAACTCGACGCGGAAGGCCTGCACACCGCGGTCGGCCGCCTCGTCCCGCGGCCGCAGCAGCCGGCGGAGGAGGATCCGGTCGTCGGAACCGGAGCGCCAGCGGACGATGAACTCGGCGCCGTCAGTCGGCGCAGGATTGTCCGCAGCGTAGGCGGCAGCCCGGATGCCGAAGCCGCCGCGCAGGGCGGTCGTGCCGGCGGGCAGCGGGTAGGCCAGCTCCGAGGGCGCATGGGCGAAGTATTCGGCGCGGCCGCCTGTCTGAATGAAGTCCGCGCCATGCGGCGCAACGGCCCGCGTGGGTTGAACGGGCGGGCCCACCAGGCGGATCGCCAGCTTCGCGAGCGCCTCCGGCGGCAGCCAGGCCGCGGGGGCCGGCGCGGCGGGTGCCCCGTCGGGTCGTAGCGCAAAAAGCCGGAAACCCTGGGGCACGAACTGCCCCGGCTCGGCGAGCTGGTAGCGCGCGCGGACGAAGTCGAGCAGCGCCGGAAAAGTCTCGAGCGGGTATTTCTGCCAGAAACGGTTCGGGCCGGCGCTGCAGTCCACGATGAAGGCCGGCGGGTTCGCCGCGAGTTCCCGCAGCAGCGTTTCCCGGGCGCCGGGCACGACCGCGTAGCGCGTATCCCGGTCCGGCGCGATGTTGGTCCACGGGATGAGGCCGGAGAGGAACGAGGCGTAGACAAAACGAGAGGCCGGCCGGCGGTCGGCGAAGAGATAGATGTCGGGATGATAGCCCCAGACGAAGATGCGGTCATCCGCGCGGGAGTGCTCCCTGATGTAGGCCGCGACGCGCACCGAGGGGTCGGCGGGCTGCTGCGCCTCCGCGCGGGAACGGACGACGCCGCGGCCGAGTTGGACCAGCACGAGCGCGAGAACGAGCAGCGCCAGCGACCGCCAATACATCGGGTTCCGGCGGGCCTGCGCCCAGCCCGGCAGGGCGTCGAGGCCCAGGGCGGCGGCCAGGCAGAACGCCGGCAGAAACTGGATGTAGTAGTGTTCGTAGCCGCGGCCGCCCGCGGCCGCGCCGGCCAGCGAGGTGGCGCCCCAGGCGAGCAGGTAGACGAAGGCGGGGTGATCCGCCTCCTCGCCCGGCTCGGGGCGCCGCTGCACGACGCGGAACAGCGCGACGCCGGCCGCGAGGACGGCGGCCGCGAGCACCAGCGGGTAGTGGACGCCGAGCAGCTGGAACGGCTTGCCGGCCGACAGGAAGCGGTCGGCCGTGCCGACCTCCGGGCCGTAATACCGGAGGTTGTAATCCCACGCGTAGAAGCGGAGGTCGGCCAGCGCGCCGTGCGCCGCAAAGTAGAGCAGGGTCAGCGCCACCGGTGCGGCAAAGCCGGCGAGCAGCGCGGCGACCCGGGTCCAGCGGAGAGGTCCGCGCAGCGCGCCGTAGGCCAGCACGGCGAGCGGCGCGCCGAGGTCGAGCAGCGCCGGTTGCTTCGAGAGGAACGCCAGACCGAGCAGCGCGCCGGCGGTGGCGTCGGCGCCGCGCGCAAAGGCCAAGGCGGCCCACGCAGTGAAGGCGGCCACAAACCATTCCGTGTTCAGCGCATAGGCGTCGCCGGGATAGAACAGCGCAGTGGAGCACACCGCGAAAAGCAGCGCCGCCCAGAGCCCGGTGCCCGGGCCGCGCCAGCGGCGGCCGAGCAGGAACAGCCCGGACATCGTGGCCGCGATGAGCGCGGCGGCGAGGGCGTGCATCGCCCAGACGTTGTTGGCGCCGGCGATCTTGAAAAGGGCCGCGACGGCGTAGTAGCTGAGCGGCGTGCGCTGGTCGACCGCGTCGCGGTAGAGCACGCCGCCGTCGAGCAGGGACCGCGCGACGGCGGCGTGGATGGCCTCGTCGACGTTCCAGACGCGGAAGCCGAAGGTCGGCCAGCGCAACGCGAAGACACCCGCGGCGAGGACCGCCAGGGTCAGCCAGGGCAGCCAGCGGGAAAAACGGGAGGAGCCGGTCATCGCACCTGATCGAACTGGGGCGGGCCCCAACATGTCCAGTCCTTTACGGTCGTCCGGCCGGGCAGCGTGCGCAAGACCAGGCGGGCGTTGGGATCATGGGTCGGGGGCAGCGCGCTCGTCAGGAGCTGGAGCTGGCGGTGGGCCGGGTTTTGCGCCGGGTTCAAAGTGACGTCCATGAGATTCACGACGCGCCCGTCGGCTTCCCAGTCAACCCGGAAGATCGCGCCGTCCGTGCGGGGCTCGGGGCCCGAGTAGGCATCCGGCGGGAAGCCGTAGAGAATCTCGAAGAGTTTCGCCCTCGACGGCACCTTGACGGCCATGAAGCCCGGGGCGTGCACCATAGTCATCTCGTGGCCGTCGACGATCCGGGATGACACGTCGAATTCGCTGCTGGCCTTGGCGATTCCCGCCTTCTGCATGATGGGCCGCTGCAGGCGATACACGGCGAAGTCCGCGTCATGCTCGAGGTAAAGCCGGCCGTTGAGGTCGAGCCCGCGGATCTGGCTCTCGGTGGAGAATTCCCGGGCGAGAACATAGTTTTCGGTCAGCAGGCCGGCATAGCGGTGTTCAAGCCGGGCCGCCTCGTGCGGACGCAGCACCAGCCAGGCCGGCTGGAGGAACTCGATGAGCGCGAACCAGTCGTTGCCGACCTCGTGCCGGGCGTGAACCACCTCGCGGGAAGACATGCCGGGAAAATCGTAGGTCTTCAGGCCCGAATAAAAACCGATGTAGCCCAGCGGTTCCAGGAACACCGCATCGCCGGGCGCCGCGTTCGCGCGCAGCCATTCGCCGATTTTGCGCCGTGTGCCTTCCTCGACATATTGCTGCTGGACCTGGAGCTGGCGGGCGGTCTGCCAGGTGATCCAAGCATTGCCGGCCAGAAGCAGCGCGGCCAGCGCGACTATGGTCGCCGCCAGCCGGCGGGGCTGGCGGCTGTCCGGTTCCGCCTCCTGCCACCGATCCGCGAGGCGCAGGACCTGGTCGAGCAGGCTGCCGAGCGCGAGCAGGGCGAGCAGCGTCGTGCTCGGCAGATACCACGGGAACGGGAAATAGGGAAAGTAGCTGAGGTAGGCGTGTGCGCCGAAGAAGGCGAAGGAACAGGCCCGGGTCTCCGTGCGCAGGAACGGGAGGAGCCAGAGCAGGGCGCAGACGGTCGCCAGGGCCCCGCTGAGCTGGGTGATTTTTTCCGGCCAGCCCCCGATCTGGTAATAGGAGGGCAGGAACGTGGCCTTGAGGGAAAAGGAGTCGTTCCCGGCGCCGAAGGGCAGTTCCAGGACGGTCCGGAGCAGACCGACGGGCGTGCGCGGGTCGCCGATGCCGCTCTTGGCGGTGATGGTGTGCGGCACCGCGGTGCCGTAGTAGAAGTGGGCGAACAGCAACCACGGGAGGTAGATCGCGGTGGTAACCGCCCCGGCACGCAGAAAGAGCCCGAGCATTTTCTTCCGCGTGGTGCCGGTCCGCGCGGGATCGTTGAAGAGCCAGAAGCCGGCCGAGATCAGCCCGATGTAGACGAAGCTGTCGGGCCGGGTCCACATCAGGCCCGCCCAGGCGGCGCCCAGATGCAGCCATTGGCGCGGGCCGGCGGCGGTCTGCGCCCACAGCGCATAGCAGAGGAACAGCACCATGAACGCCGTCTCCATGCCGTTGATGGTGAAATCGACGGTCTTGGCGTCGAGGGCCAGCCAGGCGACCGGGAGAAAGACGGTCAGGGTGCCGTGCCGCCACCGGCGGGCCGTGTGCACCAGCACCACTGCCGCCGCGCCCAAGGCGGCGATGCACATCGCGCGGAAGATCCACAGCGCGGCCGGGTCGGAGGTGTTGCCCGTCAGCAGGCTGGCCAGCGCCGGCAGCAGGACGCCCAGCGGCGAGGTGAAGGTGTGCAGACGGTCGCCGACGTTGAACACGAGGCCGTGGCCCGTCGCCAGATTCTTGCTCGACCGGTAGGTGATGTAATAATCCTCCCACGCGTGCTGCGTGTAGAGCGCGTAGAGGAGCGCTACCGCCGCGGTGAGGCAAAAGGCCAGGACAAGACTGGAGGAACTCCTGTGCCGGATCATCTTCTGGATGGATCAAAACAGGCTAGTGGAAAGGAAAAGCCCGCATCAAGCCCGCTCGGGCCCGCAGGCAGCGGTATCCGGCAGGAATAAGCGGAGCTTCCCGGGGGGCGTAGGCGACGGCGGGTCACCTCCGTCATGACAATCCACCGTCGCCGACCCGCTACCCGGGCGGTTACAGGGGAAAATGCGGCGCCTCGGTGCCGGACTGCGGCTGGATCCCGGGCGGATCGGGGTCGGGCCTGTGTGGTGGGACCCGCCGGTAGAGCGTGAAATGTGCGTCGAACTTCAGCATGAAATGATCCGGCACCCCCGCGGCGGCGGCCTGCTCCCGGACGTCGAACACCTGGACGGGCACATAGCTTTTCCCCAGGACCTCGGGCGATTCGGCGCGGATGTGCTCGATCTCGGTCGGCCGCAGCACCACCCACTCCGGTTGCAGCACCCGCAGGAGCTCGGCCCATCCGTTGCCCACGGCTTTTCGCGCCGCGACCATGGCCGGGGAGGAAAGACCGGGGTAGTCGTAGGCGCGCAACTGCGAGAAATAGCCGATGTAGCCGAGCGGCTCCATGAACACGTGGTCCGTCGGCCGTGCGTGCGCGGCCAGCCACTCGCCGATCCGGCGCAGGTTGCCGGTGTAGACAATTTCCTGCTTGGCCTTCATCTGCACGGCCGAGGCCGCGGTCAGGGCCGCCTCCATGACCAGCACCCAGCCGGCGGCGGCGAGCACCAACCCGTGCACCAGGCGCCGGCGGGACGAGACGGCCGACCACTGCAGCAGGTCGCCGGCCACGCCGGCCCAGACGATCGCGCCGAGGATGCCGGTGGCGGGGAAATACCAGGGGAAGGGCAAATACGGAAAATAGGTGAGGTAGGCGTGCGCGCCGTGGAAGGCCAGCGAGGCCGCGCGCGTCACGGGCCGGAGCGACGGCCAGCACCAGGCGAGGGCGGCCACTGCGCCCATGAACCGCGCGGTGTAGAGGCAGGTGACGGGCCAGCCGGCCGGCTGGAAGTAGGTCGGCATCAGGGCGCCCTCGACCGTGGTCTGCCCGGTCCAGATCCGGAACGGCAGCAGCGCGAACGTGGTGAGGAAGCCGCCGGCGCTGCGCGCGGGGTTCATCGAGCCCTTGGCGATGATCGTATGCGGCACCGGCGACCCATAGTAGGTCCACGCCCACACGAACCAGGGAAGGTAAAGGAGCGTGCAGACCAACGCGGCCTTCACGAGGAGCGAGGTGGCGGCGCGGCGGTCCATCCGCTCCGCGCCGAAGAAATTGAAGACCCAGAAACCGGTCGCGAGCAGGCCGATGTAGATGAAGCTGTCGGGACGCGTCCACATCATACCCGCCCACGCGGCGCCCAGATGGCGCCACTGGTGAGGGGAGACCGTGCTCAGGGCCCAGAAGGCGTAGGCAAGGAACAGCAGCAGGAAACCCGTCTCCATGCCGTTGGTGCTGAAGTCGAGCGCCTTCGCCTCGAGCGCAAGGAAGCCCACCGCGAGCCATGCGGCGGTGCGGCCGGACCGCAGGCGCCGCGTGCCCTGGAACAGCAAGACGGCCGCGCCGCCCAGTGCCGCCGCGCCCATCAGGCGGAAGACCCACAAGGCGGCCGCATCGGACTGCCCGCCCGTCAGCCAGCAGGCGAGCGCGGGCAGCAGCACCCCGAGCGGCGAGGTGAAGCTGTGGACGCGTTCCCCGGGTGTGAACACCAGCCCGTGTCCCGTGGCGAGGTTCTTGCTGGAACGATAGGTAATATAGTAGTCTTCCCACGCGTGCCGGGTGTAGAGGGCGAAGGCCAGGGCAAGCGCGACCGTCGCCAGCAGCACGATGAGCGAGGGGCGCGGGAGAAGGAGGCGCATGGGGCAGAGGAGCGGTGTTTCCGGACAGGGTTAAGGATTCCGCCCGCCTCGGTTCCGACAATCGGGCCGGCCCTAACCGCCATCGCGGTCTTGAAAAAAATCCACTGCGAAGCCGCGACCGGGAAATGCCTTGCCTGCCGTTTGGGTGCTTTCAACTTTGGCCTGCCTATCCCATGACGACTCCCCTTCGCCCGACATTCGCCGCGATCTCACCGGGTCGGTGGTGCGGCCTTTTGCTGGTGGCGGCGGTGGCCTTGGGGCCGTGGTGGCGCAATCACGATCACCTGTGCGATCTCTACGACTACGGACTCTTCATCAACGTGAACGCCCGGCTTGCGGAGGGGCAGCGACCCTACGTGGATTTCAGCACGCCGGCCCAGAGCGCGACCTTCCTGCTGAACTACGGTGCCGAGCGGGCCGGGGGCGGCACCTATCTTGGAATGACGTGGGGGGCGGCCGGCCTGATCGTCGCCGGCGTTTTCGCCCTGGGCCTGATGCTGGCGCGGCGCTGGCCCCCGTTGCTGGCGACGCTGGTCGCGGGCGCCGTGGTGATCGGCAGCGGATCGCAGCACACCATTATCTTTTATAATCCAGTGGGCGTGCTCGCCCTGGCGCTCGTGGTGTGGAGCTTTGCGATCGCGCCCGTGCTGCGCCGGCAGGACTGCGGCTGGCATGTGCTGGCGGCCGGCGGGTTGGTGCTCGGCGGGCTTAACAAGCTCAACTTCCACCTCCTGGCCTGCGTAATGGCCGTGGGCTGGGTGTTGTTCGCGTGGATCGTCCGCGAAGCCGGCGGCCGGCGCGTGGCAGCCAGCCTGCTGTTCATCGCGGCCTTCGGCCTGGTCGTGCCCGTTGCGGTCGAACTGGGTTGGAGCGGGGCCGGCTGGCATCTTTGGTATCACAATGTCGCGGAGCTTCCCCTGCAGGCGCGGGGCAGTGCAATCTCGATGCTCGCAAGCAGCCGGCTCTACCTGACCACGCTGCATGATTTCTACGGGACGCTGCACCTGCCACCGGTTGGATTGTTGGGAATAGCGATGCCGATGATGGCGGTGGTCGCCATCTGGCGCACCGCTCCGGATGGCCCGGTGGTGGGGCGGCGCGTCTTCGCCGGGCTGGCGGGGCTGTTCGTCGCGCTGGCAACCCTGGCCCTGCTCCTGTCCAACAATGAGATTGCCTACCTGACGATGGCCGCGGCGATTGTGATGACAGCCGGCCTTTGGCTTGGGTTCGGGTTGCGTCCTGGCGGAGGCTGGTTTTTTGCGACAGTGCTGCTGCCCGCGATTTTGCTTGGGGTCACGGGTTGGGAATCGGCCTGGGTGGGGCAGCGCTCCCAATTCGGCCACTCGCGTGAACCGAGGGACAGCTACGTGCGGGGCGAGACGGCCGGTCCGGAATTCGGCTACCTGCGGGGCCTTTTGCTGCCGCCCAGCACGGTCCACTCGCTGACGGATGTTTCCCGGCGGCGGCAGGAAATCGACGGCGAATCGCGCGCGCGGATCTTCTACGGCTTGGGCGCGGAATGGCTGGAGCATATCTGGCCGGTGCGAAACGTGCCGGGCATGGCCTTGGTGGCCACCGCCTTTGCGGGGCCAAGGGAGCTGGCCTTGTTTCGGAACTCCGTGCTGCACGGTGAAACCTACGGCTACCTGCTCGTGGCCGAGGCGTGGGACCACTGGGATGAGGCTGTGTCCCGGGAGCTGGCCCACCGCTTCCAGAAAGAGCGCGTGGGTTCGGCTTATTTCATCTACCGAAAATTGCCCGACGATGTGCTGTGGGCCCGGCCACTGGAATATATGCCCGGCATCGGCGGCAATGTGGATTCCACGTTGCTGAAGTCCGCGATGACGGAGATTCGGCTGGCGGACGGACGCCGGTTTCTCGGCACGAACGGCGGGCCGGGCCGGTTGGAAGTCGGTGCGCTCAGCAATCGCGCCTCCGGTGAGGCGGTGATCAAGCGGGTGGCGTCAGGTTCCAAGGCGAATGTCCCGGTGCATTTCGAGGTGTTCGCGGTATCGGCGCAAGGGCGCTATTCGCGCTGGCGGCGGGACGCGGTCCTGCCGGAGGACAAGGACGAAATGGTGATTTCTACCGACCGGATTGACGCCAGCGGAATGAACTTGGCGTTTGACGTCAGGGTTCCGGACCAGCTGGCCGGTTCCGTTGCCGCGGGCTGGCGCGCGCCCACGCTCTGGGATACCGTTGATCGCGCGGGACACCCGCCACTGCTGCAGGCGGGGGCGGCCCCGCTCAATCCTGCGGGTGACGAGCTGCGGACGGCGGTGCTCCCGAAGGAGCTGGCGGACTCTGCGGTTTATGTCCGCAATGCGTGGCTGCAGGACGGTCTCGGCCGGCTGCCTCCGGGCGGGGAGATTTGGATCCCCTTGAACGGAATTTTTTCGAGGATCGTTGTGACCGCCCGGATCGCCGGCGAGAATGGGGCCTCCGGCGATTGCTCCCTCCGGGTCGTCTATTACAAGGGGGGGCGGCTCGAGCGGTTTCAGCCGACGCCCGGAGGGCCGACGGGTTCGGTCTCATTCGTGGCTTGGTCCGCGGAAAACGACGGCTGGCTGGGCCTACTTGCCGCGCCGTATTCGGCCGCGCCAATGATCGCGGTGAGGGTCGAATCAGCGCAGCGTCCCTGAACGGGACAACGCGGCGCTGGCCGGACGACCGACGGGCCGGGAAATGCTTGCCTGCCGCGAACAGGATTTCACTTTCAGACTGCTCCGCCCATGCCTACCACGCCCCGCCCAACGTCCGCTCCCGTCTCCCCCGGCTGGTGGGCCGGCCTGGCGGTGGTGCTCGTGGTGTCCTTGCTGCCGTGGTGGCGGAACCACACCTATCTCCGCGATTTTTATGACTACGGCCTGGTGATGGCGAGCAACGCCCGGCTGGCGGAGGGCGAGAAGCCCTATGTCGACTACGTGACGCCGATCCAGACGGCGATGTTCGTGCTGGACCATTGGGCCGAGCGGCTCGGCGGCGGCACCTATGTGGGCATGACCTGGGGCGGCGCGGGGCTGATCGGGATGGGTGTGGTCTGTTTGTGCACGATGCTGGCGCGCCGCTGGCATTGGGGCGCCGCGCTGCTCGTGGGCGGCGCCGTGGTGATCTGCAGCGCGAGCCAGCACACCATCATCTGGCACAACGCACTGGGTGTATTCGCGCTGGCGCTGGTGACCTGGAGCTTCGCGGTGGCTCCGGTGTGGCGGCGCGACACGCTCTGCTGGCATGCGCTCGCGGCGGCGGGATTGCTTCTGGGTGGCTCCAACAAGCTGAATCTCCACCTCGTGGCCTGCGCGATGGCGGCCGGCTGGGTGGTTCACGCGCTCGTGGTGCGCCGCGAGCCGGTCTGGCGCGGACTGGTGCTGCTTGCCGGGGTCGGCGTCTTCGGCGTGATCCTGCCTGTGGCCGCGGAGCTGGCCTGGACCGGCGCGAGCTTTGCGCAGTGGCGTTACAACGTCATCGAGCTGCCCTTCGCCGCGCGCGCCGGCACCCTCGCGCTCATGCTGACCCCGCGGTTTTATTTCCAGACGGTCCACGTCTATTACGGCGACCTGCGCCTGCCGCCGGCCGGTGCGATCGGCGTGGGCCTCGCCGCGGTGGCGGCGCTGGCGGCGGGGTTCTCTCGCTCCGGCGATCGGCGCGGCCTCGCACGATGCTTCGCGACGCTGGCCGGCGTCCTCGCCGCGGCGTCCGGCGCGGCGCTGTTGGCGACCAACAACGAGATCGCCTACGTGGTGCTCGCCGCCTCCTTCGTGCTGGCCGTGAGCCTGTGGCTGGGTTTCGACCTGCCGGCCCGGGGCGCGTGGTTTGCAGCCGGCCTGCTCGCGCCCGCCCTGCTGCTCGCGGCCTGCGGCTGGGAATCGGCGTGGCGGGGCCAGCGTTCGCAGTTCGGCCATTACAGCGAGGAACGCTCCGGCTACCTGACCGGTGATTCGATCGGCGCCGACTTCGGCTATCTGCGGGGCCTGCACCTTCCGGGGACCATCGTCCTGTCCCTGCAAGCGGTCACGGGCTGGCGCAACAGCCTGTCCGACGCGGATCGGCTGGGCTGCTACTACGGCCCGGCGGGCGAATGGCTGGAGCACATCTGGCCGGCGACGAAGATTCGGAGCCTGCCCCTTTGGATGCATGTGGGCACGAGCTACGGACCGCGCGAGGAGGCGGCCTTGGTCGCGGCGCTCCGGCCGGGCGGCACCTACCACCACCTGATCGTGCCGGAGCCGTGGGATCATTGGGGCGACCATGTCGACCAGGAGTTGAAGCGTTCCTTCATGAAGGAACGCATCGGGCCGGTGTGGTTTGCCTACCACTCCCTGCCCCAGGACGTGCTCTCGACCGAACCGCTGGGCGTGGCCGCCGGGTTCGGCGGCAACCTCGATGCCACGCGCCTGGTGTCCGCAATGCCGAAACACCGGTTGGCGGACGGACGCGTGTTCATCGGCATCGAGTCCGGGACGGGTGAGCTGCAGGTGAGGGCCGAGAGTTTCCGCGCTTCCGGCGAGGTCGTGCTGCAGCGCATCGGCGCCCCGGGGTTGCTCGGCCCGGTCCGTTTCGCGGTGCAGGGCATGATGGGCGCCGAGCGCATCGAGCGACTCACCCTTGAAGTGTCCCTGGACGCGGACCGCGACGAGCTCGTGGTGCCGTGCAAGCTTGATTCGAGCGGCCTGCCGCTGGCCTACGTCGTCACCATCCCTCCTGAATTGACCGGCCGGATCCGCGCGGGCTGGCGGGCGCCGGCCTTTTCGCACGCGGGCAACGAGGATCTCGCCCTGCCGCCGCAGCTCGTCACCGGTGCGGGCTTGCCGCGCGACGCGACCGGGGAGGAACGGGCGGCCCTGCTGCCAGCCGACCACCGTGACGACCGGGTGGTGCTGCGGAACGCCTGGGTGGAGGGAGGGCGGATCGTGATTCCGGCGGGAGGCGAGGTCTGGGTGCGGTTGCGCGCCATCTATCAGCACATCGGCGTCACCGCCGCCGGAACGAACGCCGCACCGGCCCTGATCAACCCCGTGTTGCGCGCCGTCTTCTACAAGTGCGGCCGGCTTGAGACCATGTCCAACACGCCTCTCGTGGGCACCACGCCCGTGAGCACCCACGCTTGGGCGCCCGAGGCCGGCGGCTGGATCGGCTTGCTGAACACCTCCGACCGGGGCACCCCCGCCATCACCGTCCGGCTCGACGCGCTGGTCCCGCCTTGAGCGATTTGGGTAGGGGCGTTGCTCGGCGACGTTCGCGCGGGCGTCGATCAGCTACGCACCTACCGCAAGTCTGTTACTTGCCGGCGAGCCACGCTTCGCGGGCGAGGTCCGTATGCCAGGGCAACACATGTGCGGCGGCGTGGAAGCGCAGCACGCGCGAATAGGCGGTCGGCGCGAGCGACTTGCCGCTGCGCTCCTTGGCGAGGCAGGTGTGCATCATGCGGGAAAGCTCGGCGGCCTCGCCGGCGCGCACGAGATACCCATCCTGCCGCTGGCCGATGAGGTCGGCAATACCGTGCACGTCGGTCGACACGACCGGCGTGCGGAAACCCATCGCCTCCATCACCACGCGCGGGAAGGACTCCTCGTAGCTTGTGCACACGAACAGGTCGGCGGCAGTGAAGAAATCGAACACGTCGCGCGTCTCCGGCACGATCGTCACGTTGCCCAGGCCGAGGCGGGCGATGTCGCGGCGCAGCAGGTCGAGCGTGATGCCCTCGCGGGCCCCGACCATCAGGAAGCGCACCGGCGCGCCGCCGGCGCGGTGGCGGTTGAAATGGTCGATGGCGCGGACGAAGACGTGCTGGCCCTTGCGCTCGCAGACGGTGCCGATGTTGGCGACGACGATCTCGTCGTCGCGCAACCCGTGTTTGCGCCGCATCTCCGCCTTGGAGTGGGCCGCGCGGAAGGCCGCGATGGCGTCGAGGTCGATCCAACTCGGCACGAGGCGAAAGTTTCCGCGGTCGTCGTCCGCGTAGTAGGCCCGCGTCGCCCGGCAGAGGAAGAGCGTCCGCGTGGCCCCGGCGAGGGCGTCGTGCACGAGGCGGTGCAGGTGCAGCGCGAGGCTCGTCTCGAAGGCCCGGAAGACGGAGGTGCTTTCGTGGATGTAGACGAGTGAAGGCTTTCCCGCCGCGCGGGCGAGCGGCACGCCCCAGAAGCTGAAGAGCGTGTTGCAGACCACGAGGTCGACCTGCGACCAGTCGACGCCGGCCGACAGTGCGGCCAGTTGGCGCGAGAACGCGGCCTCGTCCGCCGCCGCCATCAGCGGTGACGTGTCGACGATCGTCAGCCGGGCGCCGAGCGTCGCGTAGGCCGCGCGCAGCGGGCCGTCCCGCCCGGCGAGCACCTCGAGCCCGAAGCCCTGCGTGCGCGCCATGTGCGTTGCGTATTCGAGCAGGAAAAGCGGCGCGCCCTCGAGGTTGAGGTTGTGGGTGATGAGCAGGAGCCGCAGCCGGCCGGCGCGCGGCGCGCGGACCTGGGCGCCCGTCGTGCAACGGAGGCGATGGCCGTCCACGCCGAGGTGCGGGCTGAAATAGGGGTCGCGGTAACCGGGGTAACGCTTGATCCACGCGACGTGCTCGGCGTCGTCAAAGGTCACGCCGCGCGTCGCGCTGCCCCAGTGCATGAGTTTCGCCTGCGGCGTGTAGAGCACGCGCCGGCCGGCCGCGCGCACGCGGAGGCAGTAGTCGACGTCGTTGTAGGCGACGGCGAAGTCGCCCTCGTCGAAGCCGCCGAGCTGGCGGTAAAGGTCGCTGCGCGTGAGCAGGCACGCGCCGGTGACGGCGGACACCTCGCGCGCGGCCGCGTGCCAGCCGGGGGGCGCATCGCGCTCGGCCACCCGGGCCCACGGTGTGTCGGCGAGTCCGCCGTGCGGGCCGATGACGATGCCGGTGTGGTTGAGCGAGCGGTCGGGATAGATGAGCTTGGCGCCGACGACGCCGACGTCGGGCTGCTCGAACCACGCGGCCATCTCCTCAAGCCAGCCGGGCTCGAGCGCGTTCACATCGTTGTTCAGGTGGAGCACGAGCGGCGTGTCCACGTGCGGCAGCGCGGCGTTGACGAGCTTCGAATAGTTGAAGGCCGCGTGCGGGTCGGCCAGACGGACAACCGTGCAGCGTAGGTCCGGGCGGCGCTGGATCTGCTCGAGGTAGCGCAGCGCGTCGGTGTCGCGCGAGTGGTCGTCGACGATGACCAGCTTCACGTGGCGCCAGTCGACCGTTTCCTCGAGGAGCTCGACGCACTCCTGCAGGAGATGCAGGCGGTCGCGGGTGGGGATGACGATGGTCACCGGCAGCCGGGCGAGCACGCCGCGGTTCCAGCGCAGCTGGTGAAAACGCCGGCGCAACACGTGGCCGATCTCGGGCAGGAAGGGGGCGGCGTCCCACTGCCGACGGGCCATCGCCTCGGCCAGCGCGGCGCGGGCCTGCTCGTAGGCCGGATGCGACAGGTCGAGTTCGCGGGGCTGGCCGGCCCAGGCGTGGTAGCAGACGAGCGGCAGGTGGGCGACCTGCGCCGTTTCCAGCCGGTCGCCGAGCCGCAGGAGCAGGTCATACCACGCGACCGCGGCGAATTTGTCCCGCAGGCCGCCGAGCTCCACGAACCGCGCGCGGCGCACCACGCAGAGCTGGCCGGGAAACAATCCGGACAGCGCGAAGGCGGGGCTCCACGCGGGCTTGAACTCCGGTTCGCTGCGGCATCCGGCCGCGTCCATGCGGTCCTCGTCGGTGTAGACAAGTTCAAGGCCAGGCTGCGCCGCGAACCGTTCGGCGATCTCCAGCAGCGCGTCGGGCGCGAGGCGGGCGTGGCCGGGCAGGAGCGAGAGCAGGGCGGCGTCGGAGGCCTGCGCCGCGGCATTGAGGGCCGCGGTTGCCTCGCCTGGTTGCGGGCGGAAGCGTTGGTCGGGCGACGACGGCGCGAGCGGGCCGGCAAAGCGGGCCTCCCAGAGCGGATAAATCTGCGCCGTCAGCGAGTGGGCGAGGGCGTTGACTTGTTCGGCGGTGCAGTCGCGGGTGTCGACGAGCAGCACGACCTTCGGGCCTTGCGCGCCGAGTTTACTGGCGGCGGCGGCGAGGACCTCGCGCAGGTGCGGGGTCAGCCGGTTGGCGCGCTGCCAGGCGAGGTAGGGATCCAGGTGGGCGGAGTCGGGCGGGATGACGGCCGGGGAGTCGCGGCGGCAGAGCGCGTGGGCCGCCTTCAACGCGCGCCATTGCGCGGCCAGCGGCCCCAGGCCGACGCTGAGCCGGCCGGCGGCGGAGCGCAGGAGCAGCGCGAGCCGGAGAAATTCGCCGCGGTCAAAGACGGGCAGCGGCCGTTCCCACACATGGCAGGCGCGCGGATAAAAGCGGCGGGCGAAGACCAGGTGCCGCGTGCCGTCCTCCAGCTCGGCGAACAGCTTGATGATCGCCGGGCCGGGCGCGTTCTCGGCGATGTCGAGCATGCCGAGATATTGCGAGCGGCCGGCGTGCGGGTGATCGGGGAACAGCTGCGCAGCCTCCTTGCGCTCGAGGTTGCCGTATTCGAGCTCGTTCTCGACCAGCGGATCGGTGCTGCCGATGAGACGGACGATGCGCTGCTGTTGGTGGATGAGCCAGCCGGCGACGCGGACCTTGCCGTATTGCGTGCCCCCGACGAGCTCGGGCCGTTCCAGCGCGCCGAAGAACGGCGGGTTGGGCAGCGTGTCGAGCGGCACGGCGGCGCCCTCCCGCACCAGCTCGTCGGCGAGCGGGGCCAGGTCGGCGGCGGGATCGGCCCGTCGCGCCTGGAGCAGGCGGTGCAGGTGATCGGGCAGCAGGGCGGATTGGTAGGCGCCCGGGGTGGAGGGGCCGGCCTGGACCTTGATCCCGGTCCGCCAGATTTCGACCCAACGGTAGCCCGCGTCGAGGAGCTCGAGCCGCAGCTCGCGCGCGCCGCGCGGCGGCGTGACGCGCAGCAGGAAGCCGGCGTGCGGCAGCCGCGTGGCCGGACGGTGGCGCTGTTCCACCTCCGGTCGCGGCATGCCGAGGATGCCGAGGTGGGGCACGCCGTCGATGACCGCGCGCACGTCCGAGAAAATCGCGCCGACCTTGGAGACAAACCAGCCGCTGATCCACACGGGTTCGCCCGCAAACGTCCACTGGCGGGGTTCCTCCACGTCGAAGATATAGGCGTCGTTTTCGTTCACAGTTGGAACGCCGAACTAAGCCCGACCCGCGGCCGGGGCGCAAGCTCGGGTAACTGGGTTTGATTTGACCACTAATGAGTTTCGCTACCGCGAAACTTTCCAGGTCCCCTCCCACTAATCGTCTCCGGTTTTGGCTTCGGGGGCCTGCTAATCGCAGGCAGATTTCCAGCTCGCGATCAGCGAGCCCCCGAAACCCTCGGGCGGAGACGATGAGTCGGAGCCACACCTCGAAGATTCACCGTGAGGTGAATCCATTGGTGGTTAAAAATCCTCAAGCGTGTCTGGCCACCACGGCTCGCGCGAGCGCGGCGTGCTGCGGGAGGGAGTTCGCCTCGTGGTATTTGCGGAGCACGGCGCTGCGGGCGCGCTCCGCTCGCGTCCGATCACCGTTGAAGAACGCGGCGAGCGCGCCCTTCAGCGCCTCGGCCAGCCGGTAGCGGTCGCCGGGCGGCGTCAGCCACGCCTCGTCCTCCGCCAGCATCTCCGGGATCCCGTTCACGTTGGTCGAGACGATCGGCAGGCGGAACGCGGCGGACTCGAGCAGCACGCGCGGGAACGATTCCTCGAAGCTCGTGCACACGAAGATGTCGGCGAGCCGGTAGAAGTCGAAGATCTCGCCGGTCTCGGGGACGAAGGCGACGCGGTCGCCGAGGCCGCTGCGGAGCGCCTCCTCGCGCAGCATCTCGAGGTAGAGGCCGGGCCGGGCGCCGACCATGACGAACACGACCTTCCGGCCGGGATAGGTGAAGGCGAGCTCGGCCTTCAGCAGGTCGGCCGCCTGGAGGAACACGTGCTGGCCCTTGCGCTCGCAGAGGGAGCCGATGTTGACGAGCAGCACGGCATCGGGATCGAGCCCGTGCTTGCGGCGCAGCGCGGCGCGGTCCGCGGCCGCGGCGAAGGCGTCGACGCGCGTCACGTCCACCCAGCTCGGCAGCAGCACGCCGTTCCGGTGCTCTTGCAGGCGGGCGTGCACCTGCTCGGTGGACGCGGCGGTGTAGACGACGCGGTCGGCCAGCCGGAAGGCGTTTTCGGCGACCGTGAGCATCGCCGGCGAGAGGCTGCGCGCGAAGAAACGGCGCACCGCCGAACTCTCGTGGACGTAGAGCAACGCGGGCTTGTGGGCGCGCTTGGCGGCGTGCACCGCCCAGAAGGTCACCATCGTGTTGCCGATCACGAGGTCGGTTTCCGCCCAAGGCAACGTCGCGGTCGCCGTGTCGAGCGCAGCGGTGAACCCGGCTTCCGACTGGGCGGCGAGGGCGGCACCGACGTCGATGACCTGCACCGGCAGGCCGGCCTTTTCAAACGCCGCGCGCAGCGGTCCCTCCTCGGGCGAGAGGATGCGCACCGTCGTGTTCGGCGTGGCGGCGAGGTGCCGGGCGAGTTCGTAGATGAACCACGGCGCGCCCTCGAAATTCAGGTTGTGCGTCACCACCAGCACGCGGAGCGGACGCGCCGCATCGCCGGACGCGGGAGGCAGCGGGGCCGCGTGCACCGGGCTGCGGTTGGCCGGCGCCTCGGCGGCGTAGGACTCCCAGGCGGTGCGCAGCGCGGGTTTGAGGTCGGCCCAGCCCGAGGCGGGCAGGTGGTGGCGTTTCGCGGAGCGCCACAGGGACCAAGCGGCGGCGAGGAAGGTGGCGCGCGACAGCGCCGGCAGCGGCGCCTCCGCGCCGGCGAGCACGCGCGGCGAGAAACGCTGGGCGAACACGAGGTGCTTTTCGCCGTTGTCGAGTTCGGCGAAAATTTTCAGGAGCGCCGGCGTGCTGGTGCCGGCGGGCAGGTCGACGTGGCCGAGGAAGGCGGAGGTCGTGTGTCCGGGCAGGTCGGCGAAATGACCGCCGACATCCGGGCGGGGCAGGCCGTGCAGCAGCGCCACCTCGAGCAGCGGGTCGATCATGGCCGTCACGCGGACGATCTTCGCGGAGCGGTGCGCCAGCCAGCCGGAGGCGGAGATTCGCCCGTAGCGCACCCAGCCGATTTCCCGGGGCTCCTCGAGCGCGCCATGAAACGGCGGGTTCGGCAGGGAGTTGAGCGGCGCGCCCAGTCCGGTCGAAACGGTCTCGTCGGCCAGCTGTCCCCACGGCGCCGCCGGGTGCGCGGCGCGGCGGCGCAGCAGTCCGTCGAAGTGGGCGGCAACCACCTCCGCCGTCGTGGCCGGCGGCGGGCAGGGCATGGCGCCGACCGCCACGGTGATGGCGGTGCGGAAGAGCTCGCGCCACGTGCCGGCCTGGTCGCGGAACTCGAGCCGGAAGAGGCTCGCCCCGGCGTGCGGCTCGATCAGCAGGGTGAAGCCGGCGTAGGGCGGGCCGGGCCGCCCGAGGAATCTTTCGTCGCGACCGGGATTGGGCAAGCCGTGGATGGCGAGGAAGGGCCGGCCGTCGACCCACGCGCGGAGATCGGACATGAGCCGGCCTTCCTTCAGCCACAGCCAGCCGGCAACCCAGGATTTCCCGGCGGGAAAAGCCCAGCCGGGCGGGTGCACCTCGATCTCAAACTGCCAGTCCGCGGTTTCGGTCATGGGACAGGTTGATCGGCGGCGACGGCGCGGGCGAGCGCGAGATGCGCGGGGAGGATGACGCGGTCCGAGAAGTTCGACTCGATCCGCGCGCGGGCCCGGATGGCGCGTTCGCGGGCGGCGGGCAGGTCGGACAGCACGCGCGCCAAGGCGTCCGCCCACCTGGTTGTGTGACCCGGCTCGACCAGCGCGGCCTCGAGGCCGTCGCGGGCCATTTCGCTGATGCCAGGAATGTCGGACGCGAGCAGCGGCGTGCCGCAGGCCATGGTCTCGAGCACGACCCGGGGGGAGGATTCCTCCAGGCTGGAGCAGACGGTCAGGTCGGCGGCGGCGTAGTAACCGAGGAAGTCGGGCGTCTCGGAATGCACGGCGAGGTTCGGCAGGCCGAGGCCGTCGAGGACTTCGCCGAGGAATCGGTCGAACCACGCCTGCCGGCCGCCCAGGAGCACGAAGCGCGTGCGCCGGGCCAGTTCCGGGTGGCGGCCGTTGAACAGCGCGACGGCGCGGGCGAAGCCGAGCTGGCCCTTGCGGTCGCAGATGGTGCCGACGTTGGTGACGAGGAGTTCCCCGGGCTTCAGGTCGAAGCGCATGCGGAGGGCTTCGCGGGGGTTCTGCGCCAGCCAGGCGTCGATCCGTTGCAGGTCGGTCCAGCCGGGCGTCAGCACCGCGCGGATCGCGCGGCCGGGCCAGGCGTGGTAGCGGCGCGTGGCGTCGCTGGTGAAGCTGACCGCGTCGGCCAGAAGGAACGCCTCGTCGACGACGGCCACCACGGACGGGTGGACGTCCTGGCGGTAGAACGCGGCCGGGCTGGTGCTCTCGTGGACATACCAGAGCACGCGGGTTCCCGCGGCCTTGGCGGCATGCACGGCCCAGAACGTGGTGAACGTGTTGCCGATCACGAGGTCGGCCGCGGCGAAATCCACCGCGCGGCCGATCGCGGCGATCGCCTCGCGGACGGCGGCCTCGCTGCCGGCGCGGAACGCGGGGCCGGCGTCGGCGATGACGATCCGCGCCCCGAGGGCGGCGAAGCGCTCGCGCAGCACGCCGTCCGACGGGCTGACCACGGTGAGCGCGATGCCCGCGGCCGCGAGCCCGCGCGCGAGGTCGAGCAGGAAGAGCGGTGCGCCCTCGAGGTTGAGGTTGTGCGTGGCGAGGAGGGCATGGCGCAACTCGCGAGGGGCGCGCGGGGCGACCGGTTTGACCGGGGTGGAAGCGGGCCGGAGCCAGGTGGCGCGGAGTGCCTCGACGGCGGGCGGCACCGCCCCGTCCGGCACGATCCCGAAGCCGCGCACCCGTAGCGCATGTCCCCAGGCGGCGAGAGCCTCGTCGAAATCCGTCGCGCCGCCGGCAAAGGGATATTTCTCGATCTCGGCGTCGTGCCGGCGCGACGTGCGGACCTGCACAAGCTGGAGCGGAAGGGTGTCCGTCTCCGCATAGATGCGCAGCACGGCGGGGTTCGGCAGCTGAGGCGGGACGTCCACGAAACCCTCGAAGCCCGATACGGCGGCATTGGGGTATTGCGGGAAATGCGGCACGAGGTTGGCGGTTTGCCGGCCGAGGATGAGGGGCTGCAGGGTCTGCAGTTCCGCGGTGATCCAGAGCTTCCGGATTTTTTCCGTGGTGTGGAAAATATAACCCGCGACCGGCAGCAGGCCGAAGCGGCTGTTGTTGGCGACGGCCGGCTCGTCGGTGTGGCCGATGAACGGAAGCGGCGGCTGCAGCAGGTCCTGGTTCACGGGCAGCGTGGCCGCGAGTTCCGTCGCGAGCCGGATCCACGAGGCGTCGGGCCGCGCGCGACGGGAACGCAGCAGGAAATCCAGCGCGCGCACGAAATCATGCGCATGAAGCGGCTTCGGCTCGAGCAGCGGCAGGGTTTCTCCGGGCGCATCCTCCACGCGGTAGCTGACGGTCTGGAGCGGCGTCCAGTGCCCCTCGATTTCGAGCGCTTCGAGCGTCACTTCGCCCACGCCGGGCGGCAGGTTGACGGGAATGGTGAAGCCCGCGAGCACGGGACGCCGGCCGGTCTTGAAATGCTCGGCGAGGTCGGGGCGCGGCCAGCCGTGGATCCCGGGGAAGGCGCGACCGCCGACGCGGGCGCGGACGTCCACGATGTGCCGGCCGACCTGCGGCCAGGCCCAGCCGGTGAGCACCTGTCGTCCGGGCGCCAGCACGACGCCCGGGGCGGGAGACTCGACGTGGGAAAAGCCTGCGGGCGACTCGTGCATCAGGCGGAGGCGTGGGCGACGCGGCCGGCGAGCGCGGCGTGGCGGGGCAGCAGGGTTTGCGTGCTGTAGTGGCGGGCGACCCGCGCGCGGGCGCGTTCGGCGAATTCGCGGGCTTGGTCGGGATGGCTGAGTAGGTGCGCGAGCCCCTGCGCGAGCGCATGGCTGTCACCGGCAGGGACCAGCAGGCTGTCCTCGCCGGACGTCAGCATGTCGCGGATGCCGTGCACCGCGGTGCTCAGGATGGGCACGCGGCAGGCCATGGCCTCCATGATGACGCGCGGGAAAGACTCCTCGTAGCTGCTGCAGACGGACAGGTCGGCGGCGCCGTAATACGCGAGCGGCGCGTCGGTGGCCGGAATCATCTTCAGGTTCGGCCGGTTCAGCTGTCGGAGCAGTCCCTGCATGCTGTGGTCGAAGAGCGTGTCATGGGCGCCGACCATCAGGAACTCGCAGGTGGCCGCGAGGGCGGGATCGCGGCGCCAGAGCAGATCCACGGCGCGGGCGAAGATGTGCTGGCCCTTCCGGTCGCAGACGGTGCCGAGGTTCACCACGAGACGGGTGTGGTCCTGCAGGCCCAGGGCCTGGCGCAGGGAGGCGCGGGAGTGGGCGGCGAGATAGGCGTCGATGGCCGGCACGTCGATCCAGCCGGGGTTGATGCTGTGGCTCGCGCCGCCCAGCCACGGCCGATAGTAGGCGCGGGTGCTCTCGGTCAGGAACGATACATGGCTGGCGAGGCGGAAGGTGCTTTCGACCAGCGGCAACGTGGCCGGCGCCATCTGGCCGAGATAGAAATTCACCGGCGTCGTGCTCTCATGGATGTAGAAGAGCGAAGGCCGTCCGGCGCGGCGGGCCAGGTGCACGCCCCAGTAGCCGGAAAGGGTGTTCGCGATCACAAGGTCGGTATCGCCCAGCGGGGCCTGCGTCGCAAGCCGGTCGATGGCCGCCGAGAGCTCGGCCCCGGAGCGGGCCGAGGCGAGCCCGTCGATCTTCACCAGCTGGATTTCCGCGCCCGCGTCGGCGTAGGCGGCGGCGAGCGGACCGTCCGTGGCCGCGATGACCTTCAGCCGGGCGCCGTTGGCGGCCAGGTGCCGGCCGAGTTCGCTGAGAAACAAGGGCGCGCCCTCGAGGTTGAGATTGTGCGTGACGAGCGTCACGTGGCGCAACGGCGGTGAGCCGCCGATGACGGGATCGGCTGCGGCCGGCGCGGGGCGGGGGCGGCGGCGGTCCAGGTATTCGCGATACACGCCGCCGGCGGCCCGCAGGAGCAGCCGGCTCCAGGGGACGTCGAAGCCCCGGGCCAGGGCGGCGCGCCGGAGCGCCAGGGCGGCGCGGACGAACCCAACCCGGCCGACGGGCGCGAAGCCGACCTTCTCCTGCTCGAGGTCGCCCACGTGGGTGCGCTGCACCTGGCAGAGATGCCATGAGCCGTCGGCCAGCTCGGCGTAGACCCGCACGCAGAGTGGGGAAGGCAGCTGCGCCGGCACGTCGATCCAGGCCGCGACGGCGCAATCCACGGCGGCGGAAAACTGCGGCCACGCGGCGGCGACATACGGCACCGCGCCGCCGGGCGCGAGATCCTGCCAGGTTTGCAGGTCCACGGTAGCGACCACGCGCCGCACCGCGGCCGTCTCATGAAACAGCCAGCCGTTGATCCGGAGCCGGCCGAACAGCACGCGCTCCAGCTGCGTCGGTTCATGGAGGTGGCCGTGGAAGGGCGCGTGCGGATAGCGGGTGATGGCCGGCACCGGCAGCAAGCCGACCAGTTCCTGCGCCGCCTGCGCCGCCGGCCGGGTGTTGGCGCCGCGCAGGGTGAATTGGAGGGCGCGGGCAAACTCGTGGGGCAGCAGGGTCGGGGCGGAGGGCGCAGTGAGCGCGGCCTCGCCCTCGCCGCGCAGGCGGACGGAACCGACCTCCCGCCATTGGCCGGAGATGTCGAGCGCCTCGAAGGCGATGACCTGTTCGCCGGGCCGCAGGAATAACACCGCCTCGAAACCACCGAGCAGAAAGGGATCCGGCAGCCCGAAAAACCCCGGCAGGTCCGCGCGGGGAAACCCGTGGACCGCCGGGTGGACCGCACCGTCCGCCCGCAGGCGCAGGTCGACGAAGGGCACGCCCTGTTTCGCCGCCGCCCAGCCGCGCAGGACCACCCGGCCGGCCGGCACGGGGGCGGCGTCGGACGGATAATCGAGATGGAAGAAGCCGTGCGGGCTTTCGGGCATGCGTGGGACAAGGCACACGATGGGGGGCGGAACAGTCAACCCCAAGTCGCGCGGTGCGCGGAGCGAGACCGGCGCCGGCTGGCGCGGCAATAAGTGGTTGCCGCGCCGGCTGCTGCAATTTTGGCTGAAGCCCCATGTCCGAGCCCGACGCCAAGCCCCGGGAAAATCGCCTGCTGACCACCCTGTTCTGCGTGGCGGTGGCGGCCCACCTTTTCCTGGCCACCTTCAACTGGAAGGTGCCGTTCATGCCCGGGCACGAGTTCCGGCAGGCGCAGACGGCGATCATCAGCTATTACATCGACCAGCAGGATAATTTTTCCCTGCTGTATGAGACGCCGATCCTGGGCAAACCCTGGGTCTCCATCCTGCAGGAGGTGCCGATCTATGAGTGGGCGGTAGTGAAGCTGGCGCGGGCGACGGGCTGGCCGCATTTCATGGCGGCGCGCACGATCTCGCTGCTGAGCTTTTACCTGAGCCTGCCCGCGCTTTATCTGCTGTTGGGCCGCGTGGGCCTGGCCCGGCCGCGGCGGTTGCTGGCGCTGGCGCTGGTCCTGACCTGCCCGGTTTATCTCTTCTATTCGCGGGCCTTCCTGATGGATCCGATGGAGTTCATGTGCTGCGCGTGGTTCCTCCTCGCCTTTGTGCGCACGATGGACACGCGACGGTGGCGGTGGCTGACCCTGGCCATCGTGAGCGGCACGCTGGCGGCGCTGATCAAGAGCGCGATGCTGGCGGCCTGGCTGCTGCCGGCGGCGGGTTACGGGGTGTGGATGCTCTGGCGGGACTTGCGGGCCGGCGGCGGCTGGCGCCCGCCGCTGCGCACCCTGCTGTGGGGCCTCGCCACCATCGGGGTGGCCCTCGGGATGTTGCACGAGTGGGTGGCCTACACCGACCCGATCAAGGCGCGGCATCCTTCCGCGTGGATTTGGACTTCGGAAAATCTGTCCCGGGGTAACTGGGGCTTGTTCGACTTCCACGCGATTTTCTCCCGCGAGTTGTGGGGCTATCTCCTCTGGTGCTGGGGCCGCGCGGTCATGTCACCGTGGCTGATCGGTGCGGCGGTGCTGGCCGGGGTGTTCGTGGCTTCGCCCTGGCGCCGCCGGACGCTCAGCCTGGCCGCCCTGTTCCTGGCGCCCCAGCTCCTGTTGCCCTTCGCCTACGCGTATCAGGATTATTACTTTTATTCCTGCGTGGTCTTCCTGAGCGCCGCCCTGGCCTGCGGGCTGAGCGGGCTGCTGGATTCGCGCGCGCCGCGCTGGGTCTGCGGGCTGGTGCTGGCCGCCGTCTTCGGCGCGCAGCTGACGACCTACTGGCGGGGTTACTGGCAGGAACAGCGCCAGGTGCTGCCCGGCGGCTATCCCTTCACCAACGCCCTGCGCGACCTCACGCCCAAAAAATCGGTGATCGTGGTGGCCGGCGCCGACTGGGCGGCCATGACGCCGCTCTACGCGGAGCGCAAGGCACTCATGGTGCGCAACGGGCTCGAGCACGACCCGGCCTACCTGGACCGGGCCTTCGCGGACCTCGCGGACGAGGACGTGTCGGCAATGGTGCTCTGGGGGCCGCTGCGCAGCAACCGGGGCTTCATCGAGCGTGCGGCGCGGGCCTTTGACTTTGACGCCGGCGCGCCGAGCTTTTCGCACCCGGCGGCCGACATCTACCTGCGGCGCCTCTATATTCCCGGCGGGCAGCAACGCCTGCGCAACAGCCGGCAGTATCCCGACCTCACGGTCCCCGCGGCCACGACGCCCGCGGTCACGACGGACTCTCCGTTCGCGATTCCCGTCACCGTGGCGCGCACGGCCTTTGCCATGGTGTCGCCGGCACCCGTGCGGGGACGTTTTGCGTTCGGTCTGGAAAACGCGCAGGAGGGCAACGACACGGTGCTCTCGGCTCATCCTGATTCCGACCTGTGGGTGCCCGCCCCGGCCACCGCCACCACGATCAGGTGGAGCTTCGGGATTTTTCCGGGCGCGTATGAGCACGGCCATAGCAACACCGATGGCGTGGAATTCATCGTCACGGGCGAGACGCCGGACGGACGGCATCGGGAAATCTACCGCCGGCTCCTCGATCCGGGACACTTGGCCGCGGATCGCGGCCGACAGTCCGTGCTCATTCCCTACGCGCCGCTGCCGGGGGAGGTCCTGCAGTTCTCGACGCGGCCCAACAAGAACGCGGCCTACGACTGGGCTTACTGGGCGAACATTTCCGTGCGGTGAGGCGGACGGCCTGTCGCCTCAGCCGCCGGCGGCCAGCGGGAGGCGGCGGGAGCAGACCACCACATCCTGGTGCTGGTCCCAGGCCGACTCGTGGATGGCGAGGACCTGCAGGTCAGTCTCGCGCGCGACCAGGGCGCGGATCCACGCCGGCTGCGAGACGGAAATGCCGTAGCCGGGCGTATCGGCGTAGTCGGCGTAGCCGAAGCCCTCCGCCAGCGTGGAATCGCACAGGCGCGTGACGTCGGCCGCCGCCAGCCCGTAGTCCTTTTCCCCCGTCTCCAGCTTGTCCAGTGCGAGCAGGCCGTGCGTGGTGAACACCAGCACGCCGCCCGGCGTGAGGCGCGTGGCGAACAGCCGGAGGTGTTCCAGCCACTGCTCGCGGTCGAGATGGGTCAGCAGCGAGCCGCACCAGATGACATCATAGGGCCCGGCCAGGTCGCCCCAGTGGCGGCCGTCGACATGGGCCAGCACGCCGGTCACCCCGAAATGCTCGATACAGAAATTCACGCCCGCTCCCTGCGTGTCGCTCACCGCGATCCTCGCTTCGGGATAGGCGGTGCGCAGCCAGCGCGCCACGCGGCCGTGGCCGCTGGGCAGGTCGAGGATCGACTCCACCTGTTCGCATCCCCCGAGCAGGCAGGCGGCCTGCACCAGCGCCAAGGCCTCGCGCCCGACTTGGAAATACTGCGCGACGTCGCGCACGTGCATGTCGTCGGCCGGCGCGATGATCAGGTTGTCGGGCGCGCCCGGGGCCGGCGCGGCCAGCGCGAGATGCGGCGCCCCGGCCGAGGCGCGGAACCAGGCCTTGGCCGGCGGGGCCGGGTAGGCCGGTATGGCCTGGTAGCTGGACCAGAACGAGCACGCTGCGCGGATGAGGCCGCCGCGGGGCAGGGCGTAGCGGCCGGCGGCCCGGTGCAAGGTCCAGACGGCGCGGGCGAACGCGACGCCCGGGACCAGGGCCGGCATCTGCCCGGTGTCGCCGTGGGGCAGCGGCGTGAAGCGCCGGGTGAAGACGAGGTGCCGCTCGCCGTTGTCGAGCTCGGCAAAAATCTTGAGCAGGACCGGCGCCGCGAAATCGACCGGCAGCGCGATCTGCCCGATAAAGGCGAGGTCGTTGCGGTCCAGCAGCGCGGGGAAGATGCCGCCGATCTCCTCGCGCGCCAATCCGTGCGGCAACACGATGACGGGCAGCGAATCGATGACGACGAGGAGCCGCGTGATCTTCGCGGTGCGGTGGGCCAGCCAACCTGTCACCGGGACACAGCCGTTGCGCCGCCGGCCGATCTCGAGCGGTTCCTCGAGCGCGCCGATGAAAGGCGCGCTGGGCTCGACGTTCAACGGCTCGGACACGAAGCCGGCCATCAGGTCGTCGCCAAAATTGAACCAAGACCGGAGCGGGTTGCGCCGGCGTTGTTTCAGCAGGATCGCGACCAACCCGCGCAGGGCCGCGCTCAGCCCGGATGCGGGCACGAGGACCGGCTCGTCCGGTGCGGCGGATATCCGGGTGCGGAAAAATTCGGTCCACCGGCCCGTCTCATCGCGGAGTTCCAGCCGCAGCACGGTGGCGCCGGTGTGCGGGAGGAGGAGAAAGGAGAATCCCGGCCCGGACGGATCGGGGCGCGCATGCATCCCAAGGGTCTCGGCGAAGGCCGGGTGCGGGAGGCCGGACAGGCCGAGGATGACGCGATGATGGAGTCGGGCGCGGACGTCGGTGACGGCGCCGCCGGCCTTCGGCCGGAGCCAGCCGGAGATCCAGGACTTGCCGGCCGGGAAGCACCAGCCGGCTGGATGGGTTTCCACCGCGAACTGCCAGCCCGGGATCTCGATCATGGGGCTGGAACGGCGGCGGGCATAAAAAGGAGGCGGCACGAGCTAGGGCCGACCAGTCGGGGCAGGTCAACCCCTTAGCGGCAACGATCCACCGGTGCGGCTTTTTCCAATTGTTGGGCTGGCGCTTGTCGCCACGCCGCGAATCACGGCACGATCCGGCATGGCGACGAGCGCCAGCCCTACAGTTATTCGCGGCTTAGCCGAGCCAGGCCTCGCGGATGACCTCGAGGTGGCGGGGCAAGGCACGGGTCTGGTGGTAGCTGCGGGCGGCGCGTGCGCGGGCCATGCCGGGCATCTTTTCATCCTCGGCCAGGTGCTCGGCGATCGCCCGCTTGAGCGCGGCCGCGAGCTTGAACGGGTCGCCGGCGGGCACGAGGTGCGCCTCGTCGGTGTTGGTCAGCATCTCGGCGATGCCGTTGACGTCGGTGCTGACGATGCGCGGGCCGAAGACCATCGCCTCGAGGATCACGCGCGGGAACGACTCCTCGAAGCTCGTGCACACGAGGATGTCGGCGAGTCGGTAGAAATCGTAGATATCGGGCGTCTCGGGGAAGATCTTCACCTCCTGCAGGCCCATGAGCTGGATGTCCTCGGTGAGCGACTCCATGTAGAGGCCGTCGCGCGCACCTACCATCGCCCATTGGATTTTATTCCCGGGCGGGAGCGCCGGCATGTCCTTCCGCAGGAGGTCGATGCCACGGATGTAGATGTGCTGGCCCTTGCGCTCGCAGACGGAGCCGATGTTGACGACCACGATGGCGTCGGGGTCGAGGCCGTGCTTGCGGCGGAGCGCCGCGCGGTCGTGCGCGGCCGCGAACTGCTCGATGCGGGCGAAATCCACCCAGCTGGCGAGCGTGCGGAAGTTGTCGTTGGCGTTGAGTTCCTCGTGGATGTCGTGCGTCGAGCGCGCCGTGAACACGACGCGCGTGGCGAGGCGGAAGGCCTCTTCGACGACGCCGTGCATCGCCGCGGGCAGCAGCGGCGCGAAGAAGCGCTTCACCGTGTTGCTCTCGTGGATGTAGAGCGCGCTGGGCTTGCCGAGGTGGTTCGCGAGGTGCACGGCCCAGAAGGAGAGCATCGTGTTCGTGACGATCACGTCGGTGTCCGCGCAGGGATGCGCGGTGGCGAAAGGTGTCAGCGCCGCAGCGAACGCGGCGGGGGTCTTCGCCGTCAGCAGCGCGCCGGCGTCCCAGATCTCGACCGGGAGGCCGGCGGCGGCGAAGCGTGCGCGCAGTGGGCCGTCCTCGGGGGAGACGATGCAGACCGACACACCCGGCTGCTCGGCGAGGAAGCGCGCGAGTTCGAAGATGAAGATCGGCGCGCCCTCGAACTTGAGGTTGTGGGTGACGACGAGCGCGCGGAACGGCCGGGCGGTCTGCGCGTAGCGTTGGTGATAGGGATTGAGCGGCAGGTTGCGCGGCGGGAACGACAGCGCCTCGCTGAGGTAGGGATCGCGCCGCGCGCCGTGGCGGGCGATGTATTCGAGGTGCTCGCGTTCCGCGTAGGCGTTGCCGCGGGACGCGCTGCCGACGTGGCGCAGCACGGCCTGCGGCGTGACGACCGAGCGAAAGCCCGCGAGGCCGGCCCGCAGGCAGTAGTCGACGTCGTTGTAGGCGACCTGGAGCTTCGCCTCGTCGAAGCCGCCGAGCCGGCAGTAGAGGTCGGTGCGCGTGAGCAGACAGGCGCCGGTCACGGCGGCGACATCGCGCGCGGCCTGCGGCAGGAAGAGGTAGCCCAGGTCCTCCGCCGGCTCGCGCTCGAAGAGCACGTGCGGCAGGCCGTCCTCGTGGCTCAGCGAGATGCCCGCGTGGTTGATCGTGCCGTCGGGGTAGAGCAGCTTGGCACCCACTACGCCGACGCCGGGCAGCGTGGCCCAGCCGACCATGTCCTCGAGCCAGCCGGGGTTGAGGGCCTCGACGTCGTTGTTGAGATGCAGCACCAGCGGCGTGTCGGCCCGCGCGCTGCCGAGGTTGACGAGGCGGGAATAGTTGAAGCCGTCGGGCGAGGCCGGCGATCGCACGACCTCGACGCGCAGATCGGCCCGTGCCGGCAGCGACGCGAGCAGGGCGAGCGCCTCGGCGTCGGTGGAACCGTCGTCCACGACGACGACCTTGACGGATTCCTTCGGCGTCGTGCGGGCGAGGGCATCCAGGCAGGGCCGGAGCAGGTCGGCGCGGTTCTTCGTCGGGATGACGATCGTGACGGGGTTCTCGCGGAGGAGGTCCGGGCTCCACTTCAGCTGGTGGAGGCAGAGTGCGTAGCTCTTCGCGAACTCCGGCAGCATCGGCTCGGCGCGCAGGTGGCGGCGCGCCACGGCCTCGGCGATACCCTTGCGCGCGGCTTCAAACAGGTAACCCTTCTGGTCGCCGCGGGTCGCGGTGCTCTCGGCGTGGGCGCGCCAGTGGTAGCCGATGAAAGGCACGTGCACGACGTCCTTCGCATCCATCAGCTCCCAGCAGCGGAGGAACAGGTCGATGTCCTGCGCACCGTTGAACTCCGGGCGGAGCCGGCCGGCTTGCTCGACGATGCTGCGGCGGATGACGGTGAGGTGGTGCGTGTAGTTGTGCGTGATCGCCATCTCCGGGCTCCAGCCGCCCTTGAACTGCGGGTCGAAGTGGCGGCCGTTGTCGTCGATCTTGTCCTCGTCCGTATAAAGGTAACCCGCGGTTGGCTGGCGGACGATGGCGGCGGCGACGTGCAACAGTGCGTCCGCCGGCAGCAGGTCGTCGTGGTCGAGCAGCGCGACGAACTCGCCGGTGGCGACGTCGAGCGCCGAGTTGGTCGCTCGGGAGATATGGCCGTTCTGCGGGCGGAAGACGGGCTTGATGCGCGCGTCGGCCTTGGCGGCCTCCTCGAGCAGGCGGCGCACGTGCGGCTGCGGCGAGGCGTCGTCGGCGATGCAGAGTTCCCACTTCGGATAGATCTGTTCGCGCAGGCAGTCGAGGAGCTCGCGGAGGTATTTCTCCGGCGTGTTGTAGGCGGGGACGACGACGCTGATCAGCGGGCCGCCCGCCTGAACCACGGCGGCGGCATCCTGCTGGAGCACCGCGCGCAGGCGGGGCGTCATGCGGTTGTGCCAGCACCAGCGCGCATAGGGATCCTGGTCGCGTCGGCGGACGATGGCGGCGGGGATCTGGTCCGGCTCGCCGCGGCCGAGCGAGGCGGAGAGGTGCTGCTTCAGCCGGGCGATCTCGGCCTTGGCCTCCGGCCAGCTGTCGAATTCGAAGCGGCCCAGCAGGCGGCCGCGCAGGAAGGCGGCGACGACCTTGTAGAAGAGAAACGGGCGGTAGATGGGGATCGCGCCCGCATGCTCGTCGCGCCGGTCGAGGAACATCCGGCGCGTGAAGGCGAGGGGACGCGTGCCGTCGCCGGTCTCGGCGAAGATCTTGAGGTTGGCTGGGCTTGGCGTGTCCGTGCGTATGTCGACGAGCCCGTAGTAGCCCGACTTGAGGGCGTTCGCGTGGTCGGTGCGGTGGCTGGCGACGTCGGGCCGGTCCTTCGGGTAGACGAGGCGGTTCTCGGTCAGGACGCCGGTCGTGGCGCTCAGCTGGGAGATTTCACGGCCCACGCCGAAGACCCAGCCCGTGATGCGGAACTTGCCGTAGCCGGAGTTGATCCAGTAGCCGGGGTTCTCGATATGCCCGACGAAGCGGTCGCCGATCGCCACGTCGCTGTTCGCCGTCAGCACGTCGCGTAGCACGGCGTCGGTCTCGCGACAGAGTTCGTCCCACGACGCCCGGTGGAAATAACGATAGAGGTGCTGGAGCGTCTGATAGACGACGGCGGCGCGCAGGACGCGCACCGGCTTGGTGGCGCTCGGCGGGAGGGGCGAGGTGTCGAGCTTGGTGCGGAAGAACTCGCGCCACTCCTTGCCGTCATGCCAGTCGAGGGCGAGTTCCTGGGCGCCGCGCCAGACCTGGACGCGCTGGATGAAGCCGCTGCGCCGGGCCGCGAGGCTGCCGGCGAAGACCTGCTGGATGTCCGACCGCTCGAGGCCGTAGATGCCGAGGGCGACGCGCTTGTCGACGCGGGCGCGGATGTCGAGACAGACCGCGGTTTCCCCCGGATACAGCCAGCCCACCACCTCAAGGTCAGCCTGCTCGGTCCGCCAGGAGGCGGGGCTGTCGACGTGGTATTTGAGTGCGGTCGGGAGACTCATGCAAGGGGCGGAATTAAGCGGTCGTGCCCGGGGGCAGTAAAGCCTGTTCCGGATCCCCGGGGAAAAGGGGATTGCATGTGATGTCGCCGGAGTTTGTCTCCACCGATGCCCACCGTCGAAGCGCCTTCGCCTGATGCCCGGGAATGGCGCCTGACCGGCCTGTTTTTCCTGCTGCTGCTGGTGTTTCACGGCTGGGCGATGTCGGTGGGATGGAAGCAGGGTAACCTGCCCGGCAACGAATTCCGGCAGAGCCAGACGGCGATCACGGCGCTGTTCATCCAGCGCGACGCAGACTTTTCCCTGACCTATCCGACGCCGGTGATGGGGCAGCCATGGTCGGTCCCGATGGAGTTCCCTCTCTACCAGTGGACCGTCGTCAAGCTCAGCAACGCCACGGGGTGGGGGTTGATCCCGGCCGGCCGGGCGGTCAGCGCTCTCTGCTTCTACGGGGCTTTGGCCGCGCTCTTTCCCCTGCTGGGGGCGCTGCAGCTGGCCCCTTCGCGGCGGCTTATCGTGATGGGGCTGGTGCTGACATCCCCACTCTACATCTTTTACTCGCGGTCGTTCCTGATCGAGACGATGGCGCTCATGTTCTCGGTCTGGTTCCTCGTTGCGTTCGGCCGGATGATCACGGCACCGACGTGGGGCCGGCTGGCGCTGGTTGCCGCACTGGGGGTGCCGGCCGGTCTGGTCAAGGTGACGACCTACATCGTGTTCCTGCTGCCCGCCTGCCTTTGGACGCTGCTCGAGATGCGCCGGCAGTTCGCGATAGCGGGCCCGATGGGCGCCGCGCGCCGCGGCGCGTGGGCGCTCGGCGCCATTGCGCTGCCCGTGCTGCTCACCGCGCGGTGGACCCGCTTTGCCGACGAGGTGAAACACCTGAACAGCAGCGCCGGATTTCTGGAGTCCGACAGCCTGATGAACTTCAATCTCGGCACGGTGAGCAACCGGTTCTCGGCCCTTACGCTCGGCTCGCACTGGCACAACATCAGCGCCAATCTTGCCAGCCCGCTGCTGCTGGCGGCCGGCCTCGTCCTGGCGGTAACGGTTGGCCGACGCTGGTGGCGCCAGATCGCGCTCTGCTTTGGCTGCTACCTGGCGTCACTGGCGGCTTTTCCCACGCTGTATGCCTGGCACGACTATTATGCGGTGGCCAACGGCCTGCTGCTGCTGGCCGCGCTCGGCATCGCCTCTTCCAGCCTGCTGGACCTGCGGCCCCGCTGGCTGCCGTGGGTGCTGCTCCTCGGCCTGCATGCCGCGCAGGTGTGGACCTACCAGCAGAGGTATTTCGGCATGCAACACGGCCCGATCCACGGCGGCAACGACATGACGCAGACCATCGAGCGCGCAACCAATCCCGGCGAGATGATCATCGTGTCCGGCTACGACTGGGACTCGAGCGTGCCGTTCTACAGCGGGCGCCGGGCGCTCATGATCCGCAACGGCATGGAGCGCGACTCGGACTATATGGACCGGGCGTTCAAAGCGCAGGCTGGCGGCCGGGTGGCCCTGCTCGTGGTGCGCAACACCGAGCAGCCCAACACGGAGTTGCTGCGGATCGGCGCGCAATACTTCGACCTCGATCCGCGGCCGGTCTTCCGGTGGCGGGACATCACCGCCTATGCCCCGAAACGCCTGCGGGCCCGCATGGCCAACACGCTGCGGGACGCCCTGAAGTATTCGGAGGTGCGCCTCGACGAATCCATGCAGGGGGAGAAGTGGCCGCCGGCCGACCGGGAGGTTTTGACGGAAGACCTGATGGAAAACGGCCGGGACATGTTTGCCGAGTGCACGCCCCTGCCTTGGAAATTCTACGCCCAGTTCGGGACCTACCGGACCCGGGAGGACGAGCGCGCGGCGCTGTTCGCCCACCCGGTGACCCGGCTGTGGTTCAAGGTGCCGGCGGGCCGCCACCGGATGCGGGTTGAGTGCGCGATCGAGGCGGCGGCCTATGCCGGCCCGGTGCAGGACCGGACGGACGGCGTGGAATTCCTGGTCGAGCGCGAGCGGGCCGACGGCACGCGCGAACGGCTCGGTTCGCTCTATCTCGATCCGGCGCGCGTGGCGGCCGATGCCGGCTGGCATGTGCTGGAAGTGACGGGCGATTTTTCGGCGACGGACAACCTCGTCCTGTCGACCGGTCCGGGGCCGGCGGGGAGCTTTGCGCGGGATTGGGCTGTGATCGGCGCGGTGAAGATCGAGTGAGGATGTGGTTTAACCACTAATGAGTTTCGCCAATGGTGAAACTTTCGAGATTCCCTCCGACTAATCGTCTTCGGAATAGGGTTTGGGGTCTGCTAATCGCAGACCGGAACGCCAGCGCGCGATCGGCGAGCCCCCGAAACCGATCGGCGGTGACGATCAGTCCCGCGCACTTTGTAGGATTCATCGTTAGCTGAATCCATCAGTGGTTAGATCAGGACAGACGGCGGCGCGAAAAGCAGGTTGGCAAGGCGGCGAATCTGGTCCTGCCTAGGCGGATGTCCGCCGGTGCCAACCTCCCCGCCGACCGGCGCGAAGGGCGCGCGGTGCTCCTGACCTGCGTGCTGCTGGCGGGATTCCACTTCTGGGGCGCGACCGTCGCCTGGAAGAGCCTGAACCTGCCGGGCGCCGAGTTCCGCCAGGCGCAGACGGCGATCTCGACCTATTACATCCAGCAGGGCGCCGACTTTTCCCTGGCCTACCCTACGCCGGTGCTGGGCAAGCCTTGGTCGGTCCCGATGGAGTTTCCGCTCTACCAATGGACGGTCGCGACCCTCAGCACGACGACGGGCATGGGTCTGACCCCGGCCGGTCGCACGGTGAGCCTCGCTTGTTTTTATCTCACGCTGCCCGCCATTTTCATTCTCCTCGGCCGGATGGGCCTGGCGCGGTCGCAACGCGGGATCGTGCTCGGGCTGGTGATGACCTGTCCGCTTTACGTCTACTATGCGCGGGCGTTCCTCATCGAGACGATGGCGCTGATGTTCTGCGCGTGGTTCGTGGTGGCTTTCATCCATGCGGTCGAGCGCCGCAGCCTGCGCTGGCTGCTGCTGGCGAATTTTCTCGGGCTGGGCGCCGGGCTCGTGAAGGTCACCACGTTCCTGCTTTTCCTGCTGCCGGCGGGCCTGTGGGCGGCCCGGGCCCTGTGGCTTGCGCGGCCGCGGGCAGATGCGCCCGGCGCGCGCGATTTTTTCACCACAGCGGGTTGGATCGCTGCGGCGACCGCGGGGCCGTTCGCCGCGACCGTGTGGTGGATCCGCTGGGCCGACGCGGTCAAGCAGCTCAACCCCAGCGCGCGGTTCCTGGAGTCGGACAGCCTGAGCGGCTTCAATTTCGGGTCGACGGACAACCGCTTTTCCGCGGAGACGCTGCACCTGCATTGGCAGCATGTCGCCACCTCGGTGGTCTGGCCGCCCGTGCTCGCGGTCGGCGCGGTGCTCGCGTGCACCATCAGCCGGCGCTGGTGGCGGCCGATGCTGCTGTGCCTGGGCTGCTACCTGGCGGTGCTGGCGGTGTTCCCTCTCCTGTATTCGCTGCACGAGTATTATGGCGTGGCCAACGCGATCTTCCTGCTCGTCGCACTTGGATTCGCGCTGGCCGGCCTGCGCGAGTCGCGCCTGCCCCGCTGGGCGACGGCACTGGTCGTGCTCGGCGTCTACGCCGCGCAGATCCTGTTCTACCTGCATGGATTTTATCCGGGCCAGAACCACATCAGCGCGGGAGGGAGCGGACTGACGGAGGCGCTGCGGCAGGTCACGGGTCCGAAGGACATCTTGGTGGTGGCGGGGGACGACTGGAGCTCGATCACGCCCTATTTCGCGCAGCGGCGCGCCCTGATGATCCGCAACGGCCGGCAGGACCAGGGTGCGTATCTGCAGGCGGCCTTCGCCACGCTGGCGGACGAGCGCGTCGGCGCGGTAGTGCTCGAGGGTGCAATGCGGGACCACAACGAATTGCGCGACCGGTTGATTGCCGCCTTCGCCCTGGACCGGCGGGCGGTCTTCACCTGGCGGGATGCCACGGTTTATCTGCCGCTGGAGGCGCGCATCAACGCCATCCGTCAGCTGCACGGGAAATCCTTCAACGATGTCCGCCTGGCAGACGACGCCGTGTTGCCCGCGCCCGGTGCGCTCGGAGGCGAATGGCACCGGTTGGGCGACCTCACGCCGGCCGAGCAGCAGCGGTTTTCCGAGATGGAGCCGCGCCCGGTCGGTTTTTATTCCAGCTTCGGCCCGGCCCTCGACTGGCGCGGCGGGGTCCCGTGGTTCAACGCCCATCCGACGACGCGGCTGCGTTTCCAGCTGCCCGCGGGCCGGCACCGCCTCGTGACCACCGTGGTGATCGCCGCCGCGGCCTACGCGGCCTCAACCGACCCGAACCAACCGCCGACCGACGGGGTCGAAATCCAGCTGACGGCCCGCGAGGGCGGCGTGACGCCACGCGTCCTCTATTCGCGCCTGCTCGATCCGTTCCAAGCCGCGGCCGACCGGGGCGAGCAGGTGATCGAGGTCCCGTTCGAACTCGGGCGGCCGGCGCAGGTCGACCTTTTTTTCGGCCCGGGCCCGCATGGCCGGGACACGCACGACTGGATCTCCCTCGGCCGCGTGAAATTTGACTGAGCGGCGCGCTCAGCGGATCTCGATCCGGCCCCAGTAGGCCCAGTCGTTGACGAGGTTGTTGTGCGGCCCGGGGGTGATCTTGAAGATGAGCGGGCCGTGGAACGGCCCGACCGGATCAAGGGTGATGCCCTGAAGGCCGCGGTCGCCGGGGACGTTGACGGGGTCGAGCGTGCGGCGGAAGAGGAGCTGGCGGAGACCGTTGGGCTGGACCTCGAGGATTTCCACCGTCACACCGTCGGTGACGGTCGCGGCGCCCAGCTGGTAGGCTGTCTCGGTGATGCCGAATTCCGCGAGGATGCGCGTTGCACCCGGTGGCGGGTTGAAGGTGATCTCCGAGTCGGGATGGGCGTTGATGACGGGCCGGTGCTGGCTGTCGCTGCCGATGCTGATGCCGAAGCGGCTGCGCGCGCTGGTCGGCCGCGGCGAGGTCATGGGGAAGTCGAGCTTGCTGATGTCGTTCACCGGGAGGGCTTCTTCATCGGGAGAGGCGGGCGGCTGGACGTTGATGATGACGTTGCCGGTGGAGTGGCCGCGCAAGGCTTCCGCGGCGGCGGGGACCGCGTCCGCCGTCAGGTAGAGATCACCGGCGTCGCTGGTCGCGAACGGCGTCGGGGCGAGGTTGAAGCGCGCGATGCGGTGGCGCATGAACTCGAGGTAGTGCGGCCGGCGCGGGTCGTGGCGAAGGAGCAGGGCGGTGACGCGCCGGGGCGGCAGCTTCTGCAGGACCGTCTCGAGCACCTCGAGGTCGTCGTCGCGCCGGTCGGGCACCATGATGGTGCGGCGCTGCGCGTAGTAGGGGATCAGCGGATCCCAGTCCCAGCCATACATGAGCAGGACACCGTCGGCCGGCGTGGTGGCGCGGATGACGGCGGGCATGTCGGGGGGTGGCGGCGCCTCCTTGTAGTAGTAGAAATGGTAGCTGCGGTCGAAGGCGCGGTATTGCAGCACGAGCACCACGATGAGCATCGCCCAGCGCGAGCCGGCCGTCAGCCGGGGGTTGTCCCACGCGGAGGCCAGCAGCAGGCCGACGGCGCCGGTGAGCAGGAGGGCGTTGGCCGTGTAGTAGTAGTCGTGGATGTGGTAAAGGTTGGCGAACACCAGCGGCCCGGTGAAAAAACCCACGAGGCACACGAGCGCCACGCGTCGCGCCGAGCGTGTGGCCAGCGTGGCGGCGAACACTCCGATCGCGAGGGCGCCCTCACCGAGGACATTCTCCGTGATGTTCTTCACCATCTGCATCCAATACGACGGCTCGAGGCGCAGCCCGAGCCAGCCGTAGTTCCAGCGGTGCAGTTCGGAGGAGGCGAGGAACCCGCTGAACGGGTTCGAGGCCTTGATGGCGTCGCCGCGTCCGACCCACCAGAGCGTCGCCGCGAGGGCGAGGCCGGCGGGCACGGCGGCCAGCAGCGCCGGGCGCGCCGCGGCGGCGGGGCGGAACCCGCCCTCCGTCCGCCCCTGCCGCCAGGCTGCGGCCAGCGTGAGGGCCACGGCCGGCACGCCATAGACGGCGAACGTCGTGATCTTGGTCAGCGCGGCGAGCACCGCGAAGACGCAAGTGGCCGCCAGCCAGCCCCAGTGGCGCCGCGCGAGCATGCGGTGCAGTGCGTAGAGGAACCACACGGTGAAGCACAGGGCCGTGCTCTCGATCATCACGGTGCGCGGATAAAAAAGATAGACCGGCGTGCCCACGATGACGGCGAGAACGATCCAACGGCGGCTGCGCGCGAGGCCCGTGACGTCGAGCAAGCCGTAGACGGCCGGCAGCATCGCGGCATAGAACAGGATGCCGACCAGGCGGCCGGCCTGTTCGAGCGCCAGGCCGGTCCCGTTGGAGACGAGGGTGACGATCCACTGGTAGGTGGGGAACTCCATCGGGATCATCCACGGCGGGCCGAAGAGCGGTGTCAGGTAGTCGAGCCGCAGGCCTTCCTGTTTCATCCAGTAGATGCTGATCCCCGTCTGCAGCTGCCGGAATTCGTAACGATCCAGGATCGAGGCGTGCCAGGAGCGGGTGAGCATCCAGCCCGCGATGCCCAGCAGCACCAGCAGGGTTACGCCGAGCCAGCGGTCGTCGCGGCGGGGGGAGTCGGCGGTGGAACGGGATTCGGCCATGGCGTTCAGTGGGCGGCGTAACCGGTGGCGGCCCGGCGCACACCTTCGGCCAGCGGCACCTGCGCACACCAGCCGGTGGCGGCGCGGAACCTGTCGTTGGCCAGCCGGCTGTCGTGCACGTCCCAGGCCGGGGCGGGGGCGTGCTGCAGCGCGATCGGGCGCCCCAGTTCGTGCTCCGCGAGCCGGATCACCTCGTCGACCCGGTGCGATTCGCCGGCGCTGAGGTTGAAGGTGCCGGTGAGACCGTGGCCCAGCACCAACTCGAGCGCGGAGAGAAAATCGGTGTAGTAGAGGAAATCCTTCCGCGCGGAGCCGTCGCCCCAGAGCGTGAGCGGCTGGCCGCTGACGCCGCAGCGCAGCGCGTGCGGGATCAGTCCCTGGGCGCGGCTGCTCGGGACGGGGTAGCCGTAGGGGTTGGACACGCGGAGGATGACGCTGCGCAGGCCGTGCTGCGCCGAGTAGCGTCCGATGATCTCCTCGGCGGCCAGTTTCGCCCGGCCGTAGTGGCCGATGGGCCGGCAGGGGTCGGTCTCCACATTGGGGCGGCCGGGCGCGTTGCCATAGACCGTGCCGCCGGAGGAAAAAAAGACGAAGAGCGGCCGCGCGGCGGCGGGCAGCGCGACCAGGGCGCGGAGGATGTCTTCCAACGCGGGCAGGTCGACCTGCGCCTCGCTGCCACCGTCGCGTTCCGACGTGGCCGGCAGGGTGCTCCAGGCGAGGTGAAACACGGCATCGGCGCCCGCGAGCGCGGCGGGCCGGGGGAGCGTAGCGAACGGCTGGAAGCCGGGGCCGCCGGTCCGGGAAAACAGCGTCACGGCGTGCGCGGGCGCACGGAAGTGGTCCGCGACCAGCGAGGCAAGCCGGCCGCGTCCGCCGGTCACGAAGAGGCGCTGGGGCCGCGGGGTGGACATCGTCAGGACGGTGACAGCGCGGCGTAGAGCTTGGCAAGCGCCGCCGCGCTGCGCGCCCAGCTGAAGTTTTCCGCGGCGAAGGCCGCGGCGCCGCGTCCGAGTTTCTCCGCGAGGGCCGGGTCGTCACGCAGGGCGCGCACGGCGCCGGCGATCCCGCTCGCGTCGGCGCGGTCCAGCACCCAGGCATGGGTGCCGTGACAGACCATGGTGCCGAGGTTGGTGCGCGGCAGCACGACCGGGCGGCCGAGGGCGAAGAACTCCGGCAGCTTCGAGGGGAAGCGGTAGTCGTTGAACTGGTCCGGTCCGCCGGGCTGCACGAAAATATCCGCCAGCGACAGGAGCGGCGGCAGGTGGTGGTGATGCAGGATCTGCCCGAGCGGCAGCACAAAGGGGGCGACCGCGCCGGCGAGGTCGCCGAGGAAATCCACCCGGTCGAGCCCGGTGCGCAGGAGCACGGTGGGTGAGCCGCTGTGGTTCAACTCGAGGACGGCCGCATACAGCTCGCGCATCTCCGCGGCGTTCGAGGCGTGGACGTTGCCGTGGTAGGCGATGATCGTGGTGCCGCGGGCCAGCTGCAGGGCGGCACGGAACGCGGCGGGGACCGGTCGCGGGAAAAACCAGCGGGCGTCCGCCCCGGGCATCAGCGTGACGCAGGGTTTCCCGGTGGGCACGAATTCGCGGAGCTTGTCCAGGATCACGGTGACGCCGTCGCATTTCACGAGGAAGCCGCGGCTGAGCCGCGGGTGGGAAAGGTCGGTCGGCACCAGGCGGTCCAGTTCGGCGTCGGACAGGCGCGCGATCTCCTCCCAGGGGCGGCCCAGCGTCAGGGCGAGGATCTGCTGTTCGTTGTCTTCGAGGTGGACGATGACGCGCGCGCGATGGCGGGAACGGAGTTTTTCCGTGAGCACGCGCACGTTCTCGCGCGCGGTCCATGCGTGGATCACGTCCGGGCCGCGCTTGTCGGGGAAGTCGGGGTCGTTCTCCGCCTGCGCGTGGGTCAGCCCGCGGAAGGCGGGCCGGTCATGGTGGGCGAGAGTGCCGGGGTCGTGGGCCACGGCGACGGCGCACGCATGACCCGCGGCGGCAAGCTCGTTGGCCAGGGCGGCCACGTGCAGGGCGCTGTTGGACGCAAAGCTGCCGGGCAGAATGAAGAGAATGTTGAGCGGGCGGTCCGTCACGGGCGGCGGAGTCGCGGCGCGCGGCCGGCCGGCTTCGAGGCCGATGCGTGCCGCGGTCAGGTCGAGCTCCGGCGGGTGGTTTTCGTCCGTTGCGATGCTGAAGGTGACGCCCGTCGGCGCGATCGCGGTGCCGCCGCCGGCCAGGCGGGCCTCGATGCGGACCGGCCCGTGGCCGGCGACGAGGAAATCCTCGCTGGTGAAACCCGCCTCGCCGGCATGGGCCACGCCGGGAAAGGCGCCGGCGACATCGGCGCGCGGCTGGTTGATCACACAGGCGATGCGGCGGTGCCCGTAGCGGAGGAAAATCTCTTGGACCGGCGCAGCCGGATCGAGCGCCCAACCGCCCACCTTGACGCGGTCGCGCAGCACGCCGCCGCTGATCGGGGCGTCAAGCGCGGCCAGAAACGGTGCGGACTCGGCGGCGATGGTGAGCTGCCGGAAAAGCTGCCAGCCACCATCGGGCAACTGGGCCTCGAAGCGCGCGTGGTGCAGCCCCGCGGGCAAAGATCCCTCGATCAGGAAACCGGCCTGCGCCGCCGCCGGTTCGGCCGGGAGCAGACCCGGGAGGTCGGGGCGCGCCAGGCGGGAGGACATCGGCAGGGTGACCGCCTCGGTGACGAGGCGGACTGGCGGGGCTGAGTCCGCCCCGTGGACGACACACCATCCGCGGACCGAAATCCTGCCGCCTGCCGCTCGCAGGGGGCGGGGTGTCTCGACTTCACCCTGCAGCACCGCCGGGCTCATTTTCCGCCGAGGGTGCGAAGCCAGGCGGTCCAGCGCCAGCTGCGAGTGGTCTTCACGGCCCGGAGCTCGACCGCGAGCCGGTCGCGATCCGCCGTCAGCTGGCCGGCGAGGGTGGTTTGTTGCGCGAGTTGTCCGACCGTGTCGGCCAGCGAGGCGCGGACGGTGGCGAGGTCCTGGGCGGCCTGCTGGTGGACTTGGTTCAGGTTGGCGAACTGGGCCTGCAGGTCGGCGAGGACGCGGCCGAGGTGCGCCACCTCCTCCGTCTTCAGGTCGGCGAGGGTCTGCGCTTGGGAAAGAAGCTTCTCCAATTCGGCCAACCGGGGGCCCACACTTTCGCGCACATCTTCCAGCTCCATCACGCGCACCTGGGCCAGAATGAGCTGTTGGCGCAGGCGGGGCACAAGGTCGGCGGGCTCCGGGGAGGCGGGCTTCATCGTTGAAGCAAACTCAACGCGCCGTCCCGGGGGAAGTGAAGCCTATTGTCGAGATCAGAGCCTGTAGCCGGCGGAGGCGGCGTCGTTGGCGAACATCTTGACCGTGTCGAGTGAGAGCGCCCCGAGATCCATGCCGAGGAGCTTGGCGGCTTTGGCGAGGACGTCGTGCTGGACGGTGACGATGTGGCAACCGCTCTGCTCGGCCTGCACGATGTTCAGGACCTCGCGCACGCTGGCCCAGAGCAGCTTCGCCTTCGGCTGGCCGGCCAGGATTCGGCGGCTTTCCTGCATGATCGGCATCGGGTCGACGCCGGTGTCGGCGATGCGGCCGGCGAAGATGGAGACAACGGACGGCACCGCCGGATTCAGCACCGCGGCGACGGCGCGGACCTGGTCAAGGGTGAGGATGGCGGTGATGTTGAGCTGCACGCCCTGCGCCGCCAGTTCGCGGATCAGCGGCACGGCGGACTCGGCGCGGGTGTTGGTGATCGGGATCTTGACGTAGACGTTCTTGCCCCAGCCGGCGATCTTCAGCGCCTGGCGCTTCATCTCCGGGAAGTCGTCGGCAAAGACTTCCAGTGAGATCGGCTTGGCGGTGACCGTCTGCAGGATGTCGCGCGCGAAGGCCTCGTAGTCCGTGATGCCCGCCTTCTTCATGAGGGTCGGGTTGGTGGTCAGGCCCCTGATGTAGGGCTTCGCGTAGAGGTCGAGGATGCCCGCCTTGTCCGCGCCGTCGGCGTAGATGTGGATCTTGAGGGTATTCAGGGTCAGCATGGTGTCAGTGAGCTAAGCGCGCAGGGGCTGGGCAAGAATAATGCCGGCGGCCTCCGCGAAGGTGCGCACGGTGAAATCGGGCCTCTGTTTCAGCGCCTCGTCGTAGCCCCAATCGATGAAAATGGTGCGGCAGCCGGCGGCGGCGCCGGCGTCGATGTCGCGCCAGCGGTCGCCGATCATCCAGCTCTGGGCGAGGTCGAGGCCGAGGGCCAGTGCGGCGTCGATGAGCATGCCCGGCGCGGGTTTGCGCCGGCTGGAAATGACTCCGTTGCGACCGGAATCATAGCAAACCTCGATGCGGGTGATCTCTGGCACGAGCTGGCCAAGGCGCGCGTGCATTGCCTCAACGACGTTCTGCGGCTGCGCGCCGCGGCCGACGTCGGGCTGGTTGGTGGCCACGACGAGCACATAGCCGGCGGCATGAAGCGCGCGGCAACCCTCGGCCGCCCCGGGGAGGAGTTGGAACTCCGCGAGGTCCGCCGGCGGGTAGGGTCGGCCGTCGCGCACGACGGGTGCGTTCAACGTTCCATCGCGGTCCAGAAAGACGGCACGCCGCTTCATCATGACGATTTCGGGCTCAGCGCGTGCTTTCCCACTTGGTCTGGTTGACCTTCAGGTCGGGGTGCGAGACGAAGAGGTGCCAGACGACGGCTTGGAACGCCTCGGAGTGCGGCGTGACGTTGGCCGGGTTCACGGTCGGCACGATCACGCAGGCGTCGGCGACCTTCGCGGTGTAGCCGCCGTCCTTGCCGACGATGCCGATGACGCGGGCGCCGACCTGTTTGGCGAACTGCAGGGCGAGCACGAGGTTGGGCGAGACGTTCTTCTCCAGGTTGCCGCCGCCGACCGAGAGAATCAGGAGCGTGTCCTTGGGCGTCAGGCGCGAGCCGCGCAGCCACTCGGCGAACACGCTGGCCCAGCCCTCGTCGTTGGTGCGGGCGGTGAGTTCGGAAACGTTGTCCGTCGGGGCGTAGCACTCGAGCCCGGCGATCTTGCGGAAATCGTTCACGGCGTGCGACGCGTTCGCCGCGCTGCCGCCGACGCCCAGGATGAAGAGCCGGCCGCCGCGGTCGCGCGTGGCGCGCAGCTCCGCGACGCATTTCTCGCAGTCGGCGGCGTTGAGTTGGGCGACGATCTCGGCGGTCTCCCGGAGGTGTTGGACGGCGTAGGACATGGGGAAGTTCAGGCGCCAGCAGAACGCTTTCGGAGGAGTTGGTCCAGTTCGTTCAGGCCGGCCGGTGAGCCGATCTCGTAGAAACGCTCGCCGACCTCGTAGCCGGCCAGTTCGCCGCGGGCGCAGAGGTCCGCCTGCACGCCGGCGAGGTCGACGACCGCATCGCGTGGGTAGCCGTCGAAGGCCGCCGCGCGGAAGACGCCGAGACCGTAGTCGATGTGCCGCATCTGCGGGGGCTTTTCCTGCTTCGAGTAGAGCTTGATGCGGCCGTCCTCGAACCAGACGTTGCTCGCGTCGTAGGCCTCGCGGTTTTCGAACACGGTCATGAGTCCGGGCTGGCCCGACGCGAGGAAGCTGCGCCCGACGGCCTGGTAGTCGATGGGCAGATAGGAGTCCCCGTAGAGCACGTAGAACGCTTCGCCCAGTTTCGGCAGGGCGCGGATGAGGGCGCCGCCGGTGCCGAGCAGCTTGGGACCGTCGAAGGAGTATTCGATGTGCACGCCCCATTTCGCGCCGTCGCCGTATTGCTCGACGATCATGTCGCCAAGGTGGCCGACACAGAGCACGATCCTGGTCAGGCCGTTCGCCTTCAACAGGCGCAGCTGGTGCGAGAAAAACGGTTCGCCCGCGACCTCGACGAGCAGCTTGGGGATTTTTTCCGTGATCGGCCGCAGGCGGGTGGCGAGGCCGCCGGCGAGGATCGCGACCGGAAGATCGGGAGGAGTCATGGAGTCACCACAGAATACACGGAACGCACAGAATTCATGCAGAAAGGCCCGCTGCTCCTCCTGTGTATTCGGTGTGTGCTGTGGTTTCTCATCTCAGTTTTGGGCGACGACCTTCGTGCCCTCGAAGTCGAAGCGGAAGCGGACCTCCTGCAGGCCCTGCTCGCGCATGGCGTGGCGGAGCTTGGTCTTGTCGGCGGCGTAGAACATCAGGAAGCCGCCGCCGCCGGCCCCGATGAGCTTGCCGCCGAGCGCCCCGTGCGCCATCGCGGCGTCATACCACCCGTTGATGCGGTCGTTGCTCATGCCGGCGCTGCGGGCCTTCTTGCGTTGCCAATGCACGTCCATCAGCCGGGCGAACTCCTCGAGGTTGCTGGCTTCAAGCGCGGCGAGCGACTGGTAGCCGAGGTCCTTCGTGAAATGCAGGTTGTCGAGCATCGCCTGGTTGTTCTGCTTCGACTTGTCGTTCTGGTCCTTCAGGATCGCGGAGGCGGAGCGCGAGTAGCCGGTGAAGAAGAGCAGCAGGTTGTCCTCGAGGTTGAAGAGCGTCTCCTCGGAAATCTTGCAGGGCCGGTATTCGACGTGCCCGTCCGGGTGGAAGGTGAACGCCGTGATGCCGCCGACCGCCGCGATATACTGGTCCTGCTTGCCGATGGGCTCGCCCAGCTTGTCGATCTCGATGTGGCAGGCCTGCTCCGCCAGCTGCCCGGGGGTGATCAGGTTCTTATTGGCGGTGTGCAGGACTTTCAGGAGCGCGGTGGTGAAGCTGCCGGAGGAGCCGAGGCCGGTGCCGCCGGGGATGTCGGCCATCGACGTGAGCTCGAGCGAGCGGCCGTCCATGCCGAGCAGGCCGAAGGCTTCGCGGATGATCGGATGTTCCAACTGGGCGGCCGAGGCGACGCGCTCGAGCTTCGAATACTTCACGATGAGGTCGGGCACGAAGGTCCGGTGCAGCGTCAGGTAGACGTATTTGTCGAGCGCGCCCGCGACGAGGAAGCCGCCGTGCTCGCGGTAATACGAGGGCAGGTCGGTGCCGCCGCCGCCAAGGGAAATGCGCAGGGGGGAACGGGTGATGATCATGGGCGGAAAACTCTGAAAAGCGGGAAACCTTGAAAATAGGGAAAGGGGAAAGCGGGAGAATTCAGATGACCGCGGGGCTGACGGGGTAGCCGCTTGTGCGGTAGATCTCCTCGACGATCTCGAGGGTGCGGAGGCCTTCGCGCAAGCCGGGACTCGGCTCACGGCCGGCGCGGATGTCCTCCTCGAAGGCGGCGAGCTCGAGTTGCCACGAGTTGTCCCCGGCCGGGTAATCCCAGGCCGTCGTCTCGGGCGGCCCCATCTGCGGGAGCATTTTGTAGTAGGTGCATTTCTCCGGTCCGTAGCTGCCGCCGAGGCCGTCGACGGAAATCTTGGCGTCGCGGCCGTAGAGCTCGAGGGAGAACATGTTTTTCCACTCCGTGCAGCTGACCTGCAGCCAGGCGGTCTGCCCGCCGGCGGTGCGGAGCGAGAGGAACGCGTTGTCGTCGACCGGCATGTCCCAGAAGTAGGTGGCGGCATGGCCGGCGACGCTCGGAAAGTCGCCCATGAACCAGCCGGCGAGGTCGATCAGGTGCACGCCTTGGTCGATGAGTTCGCCGCCGCCGGAGAGCCTCGGGTCGGCGCGCCACTCGCGGTCGTAGCCCTTGCGGCCGCCGTGGCCGTAGCGGGCGCGCAAAAACATCATCGGGCCGAGCGCGCCGGCGTCGGCGAGTTCGCGCGCCTTCTGCAGCGCCGGATGGAAGCGGTGGTTGTAGCCGATGCGCACCCTCACGCCGGCCGCGGTCGTGGCGGCCTGGACGGCGCGCAGCTGGGCGGCGTTGAGCGCGCCGGGCTTCTCCACGAGGACGTGCTTGCCCGCGCGCACGGCGGCGAGCGTGAGCGGGGCGAGCGAGCCGTTGAGCGTGGCGACGATCACGGCCTGCACGGCGGGGTCGGCGAGGACCTGGTTGAAGTCCGTCGTCGCGACCGTGCCGGCGTGGGCCTGGGCGAGGTCAGCCGCGCGCGCGGCGTCGAGGTCGCAGACGTAACGCAGCCGGCCCGGCGCGAGGCTGGCGGCGCGTTTCCGGCCGATGAGGCCGCAGCCGACGATGGCGAACTGGATCGGAGCGGACATCAGGGCGCGGGCTTCTTCGCACGGTCTTCGGGCACGATCCGGCGCAGCGTGTAGACGTCGCCGGTGGCCTGGGCGCGGAACTTCGCGGGGTCCTTCCACGGGTCCCACTGCGCGCTGACGAGCTTGCCGGTGATGCCGTCACTTTCCGCGCTGGCGAGCCAGACGCAAAGCCCGGCGGCCAGCCTCGGGTCGGCCGCACCCTCGTCGGACCACTTCTTGTTCCTGGCGTAGAAATCGGCGCCGGCTTTTGCGGGACCGGCGGCCAGCACCTGCGCGGTCAGGCGGGTGCGGAGCGCGCCGGGAGCGACGGCGTTCACGTCGATGTGGTCGGCGCGGTATTCCTCGGCGAGCGTCTCGGTCAGCCGGACCACGGCGGCCTTGGTGGCGGCGTAGGCGGCGAAGCGCGGCATCGGGTTGGTGGCGCCGCCGCCGGAGATGTTGATGATCTTGCCGGCGCCGCGCGGCCTCATGGCGCGGACGGCATGCTGGCAGACGAGGAGGGTGCCGGTGACGTTGACCTGCCAGGCCTGCATCCAATCGGCCAGCGGGATGTCCTCGGTCGGACCAATGGGGCCATAGATGCCGGCATTGTTGACGACCGCTTGCAGTGGGCCGAGCTGCGCCGCGCGGGCGAAGAGGGCGGCGACGCCGGCGGGGTCGGAGATGTCGCAGGTCAGGCCGTGGAGTTGCTGGCCGGGTTTGAGCTGCGGTGCCAGGGCGGATTGAGTCCAGGCCACGTCCGCAGAGGTGCGGGCGCAGAAGACCACGTTGGCCCCCTCGGCAAGGAAGGCCTCGACGATGTGGCGGCCGAGGCCTTGGCTGCCGCCGGTGACGAGGGTGTTGAGTCCGGAAAGTTTCATGGGCGTCCGACAGTGAGATAGACAACCGAGGGGACCGGAGCCACCGCTTTTTCCACGAGGCGGTTGGCGTCGACCACGACCGGTCGGGCCATGGAGGCCAGCAGCGCGGGCCAGGGCAGGTCGCGGAACTCGGGCCACTCGGTGCAGATCACGGCCGCGTGGGCGCCGCGCAGCGCGTCGGCGGCCGAAGCGGCGAGCGACAGGTCGGCGTGCTCGGTGTCAGCGGTGCGGATCAGCGGGTCGAAGGCCTGCACGCGGATGCCCGCGGCGGACAACCGCCGGCAGAGCTCGACGGCGGCGCTGCGGCGGAGCGTGCTGGTGTTGGGCGTGTAGGCGAGGCCGAGCACGGCGACGACGGGCTGCGCCACGCCGGCGAGGACGGGCTGCAGTTTACGGAAGGCCCAACCGCGGTGGTGGTCGTTGCTTGCCTTGATCGCGGGGATGAGGGCGAGCGGCAGGTTTTTCGCCTGACCGAGATCGGCGAGGGTCACGACATCGCGGGCGAGCGTGCCGCCGGCGAAGGGGCCGCCGGGGCCGAGGTAGGCGCGGGGACCGATGCGCAGATCGCTCTTGAGGCCGGCGGCGACTTCCTGGGCGTCGGCGCCCACCGTTTCCGAGAGGGCGGCGATCTCGTTGATGTAGGCGACGGAGAGGGCGAGGAAGGAGTTGAGCGCGTGCTTCACCATCTCGGCCGACTCGGTCCGCATCCAGACCAGCGGGGCGCCGATCGGCGTGAACAGGGCCTCGAGCGCGGGTCGCGCCGCGGCGGGGGCGCCGACGACGATGCGGGCGGGTTTCTCAAAGGCGTCGATCGCCTTGCCGAGGCGGAGGTTTTCCGGCGAGCAGGCGAAGTGCAACGCCGGGTATTGGGCGGCGAGATGGGCGCAGGTGCCGACGGGCAGCTGGGAGGAAATGAGCACGACCGTGCCGGCCTTTAGTCCGGGCAGCACGCGGGCGAGGCGGGCGTGCACCCAGGCCAGGTCGGAGCGGTCATCGGCGTCGACCGGGGTGTCGTAACAAACCCAGAACAGGCCGGCGGCCGCCGCGGCGCGGGCGTCGGAGGAAAATTGCAGGCGCCCGCTGGCGAGCCCGGCGGCCAGCAACGCGTCGAGCCCCGGCTCGTGCAGCGGGGCACGGCCCGCGCGGAGGCCGGCCAGCACCGGCTCGTCGAAATCGAGGCCGGTCACCTGGTGGTGACGGGCGAGGCAGGCGGCGGTGACGCTGCCGAGGTGCCAGAGACCGAGGACGGTGATGTGCGACATGCGAGGCGGGGTAAGGGGGTCAGGGAAGCTGCTTGCGCCGGTAAAACGACATGTTCCGTTCGAAGACGGTGAAGGTCTCGATCAGCTCGAGGTTGCCGTCGCACCAGGCCTTGAGTTGCGGGTAGAGCTGCCGCATCTGCCGGTCGTAGGGCCAGTAGCCGTGGTCCGGCATGTAGTTTGTCAGGAGGAAAAAATCGCAATACTTCAGCTTGAAAAGCACGATGTCGTCGGGCCCGGCGAGGATGCTGTCGGGCAGGTGAACAGCGAAGTCAATCCAGGTGCGATGCCGCTCATAGCAAATGACCCGGAGCATGCGGCCGTCCATAAAGTCGACGATCCGGTCGATGCCGACATTCGGGTGCTCGAGCTGGGCCGCTTGGGCGGAGCTGAAGATGTAGTCGGAAATCGCATTGATCCTGCGGGCGCCTTCGAGGAATTCCGGGCTGTGGGGTGAGCGGACTTCGCGGAGGGTGAAATGGGCGAGGCCCGCACCCAGGGCAACGACGGCGGGCAGGCAGGACATCAGTCGGGGTGCCATCCCCTCCGGACGGAAAACGATTCGGCCTAACAGCCATTGCCAGAACCAGAGCGCGACTAGCACCACGCCTGGCACGAGAATACCCACGACAATCTCGGACTTCTGCCGGTGAAGAGTCAGGACCGCCGCGGGCACGAGCAAAAAGAAAAGGCCGGTCAGCAGCCACCCCGGGGAGGATCCGGTCGGTTTCCGCGGGTGAATGGAAAAGAGCAGCAGGAGCAGCGCGGAGACGGCGGCCACGGTCCAGCCAAACCAGGCGCGCAAGTGCAGGCCGCCGAGGTTGCCGAAGACGAACTGCACCGACTGCCAGAAGTCGAATCCGCGCACCCGGGCCGCGCTCTCGGCGCCGGTGATGTGGCCGACCCAGTAGTAGTTCAGGATGCCTTCGCGGTTGATCCAGAAGACCGGCAGGATCAAGGCGGCCGCCAAGCCGGCCGCCAAGCCCAGGTTGCCCAGTCGTCGCACGCGCTCCGGGCCGCACAGCACCCAGGCCAGCAGGGCGGCGAAGATTCCTGCAAAATAAACACTACTGAGGAACCGCTCCAGCACCGTCACACCCACGGCCGCGCCGAAGGCGAGGGACCAGCCGGGACGGCGGAACCCCTCCGTCAGCAGCGCCGCGCAAGAGGTCATGCCGAAGAGGCACATCGCGCCATGATCCAGGCGAAAGTCCACGGCCGAGCCGGCTTCCCCGGACCAGGGATGGCCCACGCATAGCAGGAGGCCGAAGCCCATCCAGGCAAGAACGCGGGACCCGCTGACGCGCGGGATCGTGAACAGCAGCGCGGCCTGCCAGGCCAGAAAGACAAGCATGTTCAGGCTGAGGGTGGCGCTACGGGATACCGAGCCGGCCAGCCAGAAGACGACTACGGCCGCGGTGTCATGCAGCGTGCCCTGCACGGCATTTTTGCCCAGGGCCAGCTTCAGGCCGGCCACCAGGCCATGGGCATGCATCTCGTCGTAGGCGGTGTAGGCCTCCGTGAGGTATTGGATCTGGTCGTTCCACCGCGGATAGAGCGAGGCGTGGTAACGCGAGGTCATGCGATCGAACACGAGGAACTCGGCGAGCATCAGCAGTCCGGCGATGACCCACATCCGGGCGGTCAGCGTTGATCTGGGGACGGGAGTCATTACGGGCCGGCGGGCTTGACGGGAGGCCGGGCCTCGTAGACCCAGCGGTTCGCCTCGAGCCAGCGCAGGGTGCGCATGATGCCCTGCTCGATCGTGAGCTTGGGGCGCCAGCCGGTGGACTGGATTTTTTTCGTATCGAGGAAGATGAAGGGGTTGTCACCGATCCAGCCACGGTCGCCGCCGGTGTAGTCGAGGCGCGGCTTCAGGCCGAGCGCGGCGGCGATGTAGCCGATGCTTTGGTTGACCTCGACGTATTCCGGGGTGCCGAGGTTGTAGACCTGCGTCCGGTGCCGGGCGTCGCGCGCGGTGCGCGCACGGGCGACGTGCAGCAAGGCGTCGATGCAGTCCTGCACGTAGAGGTAGCTCTTGCGCTGCTTGCCGTCGCCGAGCACGCGCAGGTGGTCGGGGTGCGCGGTGAGCTGCTGGTAGAAATCGAAGACGTGGCCGTGGGTGTAGCGCTCGCCGAGGATGGAGACGAAGCGAAAGATGTAGGCCTCGTCGATCTGGCCGCCCTCCGCGTAGGAGGAGAGCAGGGTTTCGCCGGCCACCTTGCTGGCGGCATAGAGGGAGGTTTGCACCGGGAACGGGGCCTCCTCGGGCGTGGGGATCAGCGTGGCCTCGCCGTAGGTGGAGCCGGTCGAGGAGAAGGCGACGCGCCGCACGCCGTTGGCGCGCATGGCCTCGAGGACGTTGAAGGTCGCGATGGTGTTTTGTTCGAGATCCTTCCGCGGGTGGTTCCAGCCGTCCTTGATGTCGGCGTTGGCCGCGAGGTGGAAGACGAAGTCGGCGCCCTTCATGGCCGCAGTGAGCGCGGGCAGGTCGAGGTTGTCGCCACGGACGAGATGGAAGCGCGGGTTCTTCAGCGCGCCCTCGAGGAAGCGGATCTGGCCGGTGGAAAGGTTGTCCCAGCCCGTGACGCCGACGCCGTCCGCAAGGAGGCGGTCGACGAGGTTGGACCCGATGAAGCCGGAGGCACCGGTGATGAAGGCGTGTTTCATGAGGAGAGCGGCAATGCTTAAAGCGGTTGGGGGCGCGGGTTCAAGGCATAGCCGATGCAAAGGTTACAGAACACGAACGGCAGGAAAGGCAGCGGGAAATGGGCGTGCCGTTCGACGGTGAAATAGGGGTCCAGCTCCGCGAGGATCTCGGGCACGAGGTTGATGTGTTCGCGTCCGTAGAACTCGACGTAAGGCGCGGTGAAATGCCGATACCACACGCGCTGCGCGGAAAGCCGGCGCGCGAGGCCGTAGGCCGGGCTGCCCTCGGTGGGGATCACGATGAGGAGGCGGCCGGTTTCCTTGTTCAGGAGTCGGTGCAGTTCGCGCAGGCAGGCGGGGAGGTCCGGCAGGTGCTCAAGCACGTGGATGGCGAGGATGCGGTCGAAGAAGCCGTCAGCGAAGTCCAGCGGCCGTTGGCAGTCGCCGACGACGGTCCGCACGCGCGGGAAACGGCGGCGGATCTCCGCGGCCATGTTCTCGCGGTATTCGTTGCAGTAGTAGCCGGCCTCCTGTTCCGGCGCGAGGCGTTCGTATTCCAGATGCTCGCCGAGACCGGCGCCGATCTCCAGCGTGGTGCGGAAGCCCGGCTGCGAGTGGCGGACCGGAAAAGTGTGGTTGAAGCGCTCGACGAGCCCGTAGCGCGAACGACCGGCCAGTTCCTCGTGCCAGAGGCGCATGAACTCGTGGTTGCGCCGCTGCTGTTCGCGCGTGAGCGGGGGCAGGACCTTGGGCCACTTGGTCGTCGGCATGTGGGCTACTGGGGATCCGCGAAACCCTCGGAGCGCTCCACGATGAATTTCGGGCGCCCGCGCACCTCTTCGTAGATGCGCCCGATGTATTCGCCGAGGATGCCGACGCTGATGAGCTGGATGCCGCCAAGGAAGGAAACGAGGATGACGAGCGTCGGGTTGCCCCAGAGAATCGTCCATCCCATGAGCTTGTAGAAAAGATAGATGGCCGTCAGGACGAGCGAGAAGCCCGCGATCGCGAACCCCAGCATGGTGCTGAGCTGGAGCGCATAGGTGGAAAAGCAGAAGATGCCGTTGAAGCCGATGCGCAGCGACCCGAGGAAGCGGTTGTAGTTGGTCTCGCCCGCGTGGCGCGCCGGCCGGTCGAAGGGAATGAGGACCTGGCGGAAACCGACTACGGCCACCATGCCGCGCAGGAAGCCGTGGGATTCCTTCAGGCGCAGCACCTCGGCCACGACGCGCCGCGACATGAGCCGGAAATCACCGGTGTTCGGCGGGATGGTCACGTCGGCGATCTTGTTGATCACTTTGTAGCCGACTGCCGAGACGACCTGCTTGAGCCAGGGTTCGCCGGTGCGGTGTCGGCGCTGCGGCAGGGCGATGTCGTAGCCGTCGCGCCAGCCGGCGACCATCGCGGCGATCAGCTCGGGCGGGTCCTGCATGTCCACGTCCATCACGATGACGGCCTCGCCGCGGGAGTATTCCAACCCGGCCAGCGTTGCCATCGGCTGGCCGAAACGGCGCGAGAACTTCAGCAGCTTGATGCGGCCGTCCCGGGCGCGGTGCTCCAGGATCACGTCTTCCGTGCGATCCGGGGACGGGTCCAGAGAAAAGATGATCTCATAGTCCGCCGTGATCGGGGCTAGAATGGGCTGCAGCCGCCGGACGAATTCGGCGATGTTCTTCTCCTCCTTGTAGACGGGAACGACGACGGACAACTGCATGATTTCGAAGCCTCACCAAGGGCCCGGCGGAAAGCAACACCGATGGAACGCGGATGGTGGGCAAAAGCCTGACAACGAGGCAGCGAAGGGCTGAGCGCAAGAATTCCCAACGCGTGCGCCGCGTGAATTTGCTGCGCTGAATGCGTTGTCAGTGGAAGTTTGAGGCATGGGCCAACAGGAAGCGCTGCACATCTTCCATATGATCTATCCGGACATATACACTGCCGCCGATCGCAGGCGCTGGAGATGCTAGCAACAGGCAATACTCTTCGTTCATTGACAGCGCCTTGAAGGCGGAGGAGGAACACGCGCCGACGAACAGGAGCACAGGTTGATGGGCCATGACCCTGGCTCTTTGGCCCTCGAATATGGAAGTGAAGCGCGAGCCAAAATAGTTCACTTTCGCCAAGTTTTCCGACCCGTCCCCCATGTCGATAGGGGGAAGATTCCTCGAGCGCCGGAAGAGGTGGGCCTCTTCCGAGTAAACACCGAATGCCTGATCAAGCAGGGTCAGCTTTTCAGCATAGTTGCGGGCAGCAGGCAAAGTTTCGCCCAATTGGCGATAATACCACTTCATCAAATACAGGTTATCGGATCGGGATAGAATGCATAAGCTGAGGACAAGTATCATTGAGGCCAGCCCGGGTCCGATTTTATATCGGGTATTATAATATACGACCAGGAGAATAGCCTGCGGGCACAGATACCAATAGCCTCCACCCATGAAATTCATTTTAAGCGCCAAGATCGAAATGAGAACACTCACCAAGACGGCGATTGCAGCCAAGGTTTTCGGCCAGCTGCCGGAATTTCTAACAAAGTGTCTCCACGCCTCGATGAAAGCCGGCAGGACCGAAAGTAAGATCAGGCATGCAATGGCTGGGGTGCGCACGTAATGAATGATGGTCTGAAAGGGAGCGCCACTTCCGGCATAGGGCGACTTCCCGAAATAAAGGCCGAAGAAATAGCGAAAATAGAAGGAAACGTCCGCATGAAACCATACCGCGGCGAACAGCGCGCATGTCGCCACGGTGTATCCAATTATCAGGAGGTAGATGCGGATCAGCTCGCGAATTCGTAGCGCATCATGGCGTTGCTCCATGATGATGGGAATCATGAGTGCAATCGGATACCATTTCCAGTTCGTGCTCAAGACGAGGGCGATGGCGAGGTATGAAAAATGTCCGAGCAGTCGGGCCCGGCCGGTGGACGCATGCGTTGAATAGCAAAGATAACCAATTGCCAGGAGAGTGAAAGCCGTGGCATCACTCCTACCGACGCAAGTGAACCAATGTCCGATGTCGTGAACAAAAACCAGCATTGCGCCATTCAGGCAGAGGGCGCTGATCAAGGCGGGAATTGCGGGCAAATTTCTCCGGCTCTGGACCAAAATCGAGAGAAAGGAAATCACCGGAAATATCAGGACAAAGAACCTCAGGATGTATTGCGGCTCCCAAGACGGAAACACGTTGAGCAAGGCGGCCTTTACGAGGTGGTCAACGATTCCGTGAGAGGCCATCATGTATGCTATCTTGTCGTTCTCGAAAATATTTATCCCGTAGGACTGCGCCAGGGCGTGAAGCCAATACACCCCCTCGCGCCATTCCAACTCGATAGGGTATGAGACAAACCTCCAGAGGTATTTGTAGATCGCGACATAAAGCGTTACCGAAAAAATGAATGCCGCTACGTAGAATATGCTCATCAGGGCGCTAGGGCGCTGATGCGACGGAAGGGTAGCCGCGGGAAAATTCATGAATTTTCGATTATCGGGCGCGCCGATTCCGGGGCGAGTGAAAATCACAAGCTTGATTGATCAAGGGCGGGGCGATTTTCCCGGTTTATCTGGATCTAGCGGATGATTTCCTTGGGCCACTGCGTGATGTTCCGCTTGGAATAGTGGGCGCGCACTTGCGCAGGCCTAGATGATAGCAGATGTAGAGTCGCCGGCGCGGTTCTGTTCGATGGAGCTGCGACCTGGGCTTTGCCAGTTAACTTTTCCGCGATCTAGAAGGCCTCGAGGATCGACGTGCGGTTGGCCTTGCCGCCACCGCCAGGGTGGCTCCACGCCGGTGAACTCACGATGTCGTCCGGAACATTCAACCGCGCATACAAGCTGGCCAGGAAGCAGGGAGCGGACAGGTGAAGTGGAAACGCGTCAACGAGGAGCAATTTACGGGTTGAACCGGATCTTTCCGTCGCCCTCATGTCGGGCGGCAAGCCATGAGAATCCTCCATCGTATCCTTCCCTTTCTCCTCGTGGCGGTGCTGCCCATGCCTGCGGCCGTGAACCGGACGATCAGCATCGACACGCCGGCCGAGGCCGCCGCCGGAAGCACGGTCTCGGTCACCATCCGTGCCAGCACGGATGCCAGCGATGGCGAGCAAATCGGTCTTCTTCACGCCGAGTATTCCGCCGACGACGGGGTGACTTGGACCTCGCTATGCAACGCTGAGAAGTCCGGCCCCGAGCTATCCCGTAAAGTCAGCTTCGCGGTCAACGCGAAGGGAGGGAAGGCCATTGTCCGGGTCCGCGTCGCCTTCCGCGGCGGTGCCGCCGGGGACGTCGACTTCAGGGGTGGAGCCATTCAGTGGAGCGACACCTGGCAGAAGTGGCGTTGGCCCCCGGCGAAGTATGTCATCATCAACGTGGCGCCTCCCCTCGCGGCGGCGGTGCCCGTGCGGACGGCGGTGAATCGGGCGATCAGCATCGAAGCGCCAGCCGCGGCCGCCGCCGGAAGCACGGTCTCGGTCACTATCCAGGCCGGCACGGACGCCAACGACGGCGAGCAGATCGGTTTCGTTCATGCGGAGTATTCTATCGACGATGGTATGACCTGGACCCAGTTTTGTTACGCGGAAAAATCCGGCACGAAACTGTCCCGGCAGGCGATCTTTGCGGTCAACGCGAAGGGGGGGAAGGCCATCATCCGGGTCCGCGTCGCCTTCCGAGGCGGCGCCGCCGGGGACGTGGACTACCAGGGTGGCGCCATTCAGTGGAGTGACAGCTGGTCGAAGTGGCGTTCGCCCCCGACGAAGTATGCCATCATCTACGTGGCGAAGCCCCTTGTGGCGGCGCTGCCCGTGCGGCCGGCGGTGAACCGGGCGATCAGCATCGAAGCGCCGGCCGCGGCCGCCGCCGGAAGCACGGTCTCGGTCACCCTCCATGCCAGCACGGACGCCAACGACGGCGAGCAGATCGGTCACCTTCAAGCCGACTATTCCGTCGACGACGGGATGACCTGGAGCCGGTTCTGCTACGTGGAGAAGTCGGGCGCGGAACTGTCCCACAAAGTCAGCTTCGCGGTCAACGCGAAGGGTGGAAAGGCGATTGTCCGGGTTCGCGTTGCCTTCCGCGGCGGCATCGCCGGGGACGTCGACTATAAGGGTGGCGCCATCCAGTGGAGCGACAGCTGGCAGAAGTGGCTTTCGCCTCCGACGAAATACGCCATTATCTACTCACCGAAGCCCTGACGCCCGCCTGGCTCGGGAGATCGGGCCGGCGTGCAAGTCTATGCGGCCACACGGATGAAGCAGGCATGACTTCATTGATTTCACGGAGTTTCACACAAGGTGGTGGAATGAGTTGATGGGAACAGTCGGGATGATTGGGTGAAATGACGGAAGCCGTCCGTGGGGAAACAGAGAGCGAGCACTGCGCGGGATGGCTGAGTAGGAAGGCAAGCCGATTAAGCGGAAGCGCGTGCCGCATGGTGCCATCCTCACGGCGCCCTCAGCCCGAGGCTCCAGGCGAACTCAAGGAAGGCGCTTTTCCGGAGATAGCGCATGAGGAGGGGGTCGCGCTCGATCTCGTGGGCCGGGAAGGTGCGGCCGTGGGTGCGCTCGCGCAGGCGGGTGATCTCGCCCTGGCCGGTGCTGTGCATGAAGGCGGCGGTCTTTTGCGCGGCATGGGCGCGGAAGCAGGCCAGGAAATAAGGCACGCGCACGATGTTGGCACCGGCGGCGTCGAACCGCAGCAGCAGGTCCCAGTCGATCGCGAAGTGGAACGAGGGATCGATGCCGCCGGCTCTGTCCCATATGCGCCGCCGCCAGAAGAGCGTTTCCTGCGGCACGAAGTCGTTCAGGCGAAGCACCGCGGCGTCGTGCGCCGGCAGGAACCAGCGGGCGATCTCGCGGGACTCCTCGTCGACGACGATGCGGTGGCCGTAGAGCACGTCGACCTCCGGGTGCCGGGCAAAATAATCGGCGACGAAACCGAGGGCGCCGGGCTGATAGCAGTCGTCGGAGTTGATCCAGCCCATGACGTCGTCCGGCCCGCCGCTGGTCAGCGCGAAGCCGCGGGCGATGGCGTCGGCCTGGCCGGCATCCCGCCCGCTGGTCCAGGCGTGGAGACGGCCCGCTTCAGCGCGGATGAGCGCAGCGCTGCCGTCGGAGGAGCCGCCGTCCATCACGACGTATTCGACCGGCACGGGCTGGTCGAGGACGCTGTGCATGGTCTCCCGCAGGTAGCGCGCCTGCTGGTAGGAGGGCGTGACGATGGAGAGCTTCGGGCGGGTGGTGCCGGCGCGAAGAACGGGGAAACGTTCGTTCCGCACCGGTCGCGGCGGGTGGGCCATGTGCGCCGGCATCTGGAAGAACATCAGCTCGGTCCAGTCGCCGCCGCCGAGCCAGAGCGGAAGGAGCTGGCGTCTGATGTGGATGTTGCGCTCCATGACCGTCGCCCAGGAGCCGTCGGCCAGCCCGGCCTCGATCCGCAGGTGCTGCCTGCCGGGCGGAAGGGTGCCGCGGATTTCGAAACCGGTGCTTTCGTGTGGCGCGGCAGGCAGCGCGGCCTTCACGTCGGGCCGGGGCAGGCCGACCACGCCGTGCAGCTCGCGGTCGCGGGAACGCAGGCGGATGCCGGTGACGGCCCGGCCGGTGTGGTCGAAGCACCAGCCGCGGATGATGACGCAGCGCGAAGGATTGCTCCAGTCGCCCGGCTGGTCGATGTAGGACTGCAGCGCCACGGCGGGGATCAGACGAACTTCAGCTTGCGCGCTGCGAACATCACCATGCGCAACAGGAGCCAGCCGTGGCTCCAACGGTGGATGTTGGTGCTGCCATAGGTGCGCTCCTTGTAGCGGATCGGCACGTCGGCAATCTTCAGGTTCAGCTTGGCGGCGCCGAAGAGCAGGTCGAAGTCACCGAACGGGTCGAAGTCGCCGAAGTAGGCGCGGTTCGCGGCGATCCGCTCATAGTGGGCGCGGCTGAGCACCTTTGTGCCGCAGAGCGTGTCCTTGACCGACTGGCCGAGCAGCCAGGTGAAGATGATGCCGAAGGCCTTGTTCGCGCAGAGGTTCAGGAACTGCATCGCCGCCTCGTCCATCGGGTAGACCAGGCGCACGCCGTTGGCGAATTCCGCGCGGCCGCTCGCGAGGACGTCGTAGAATTTCGGCAGCTCCTCCGGCGGCATGGTGAGGTCGGCGTCGAGGATCATGAGGATGTCGCCGGTGGCGGCGGCGAAGCCCATCCGCACGGCGTCGCCCTTGCCCCGGCCGGTCTGCTGCATGATCTTGATCTTCCGCTGCGGGTGCACGCGTTGCACGCGCTGGATTTCCTCCCAGGTGTTGTCCCGCGAATGGCCCTCGACGAAGATGAGTTCAGTGTCGGCGCCCATGTCCGGCGTGCGCAGCACGGCGGCCTCGATGTTGCCCGCCTCGTTGCGGGCGGGGATGATGACCGAGACCGTGCGGGCTTGCGGTGGGCGAGGCCGGGCCGGCCGGGCCACGCAGAAGACCGTGAGGCAGAACCAGCCGAAAACCGGTGCAAGCCAGCGGTTGACGGCCTGATCGAGGCCGAGGCAGCGGACGGGCAGCAGAAGCCGGGGTTGGGTGACAAGCGGGCTCCAGTCGGCGAGTTGGAGCAGGTTGCGGACATCCGTGGGACTCAGCCAGCTGTATTGCGGCTGGCGGGCCCGGGCGCCGGTGAACTCGGCCAGTGCCAGCAGCGGGCGCCACAGCGAGGAATAGTGGTTGATGATCAGCCGGGTGTCGGCGTGCGTGACGCGGTGCAGCTGTTCAAGCAGCAGTTGCACGTCGGCGGCGAGATTCAGCGTGTCGGAGATGATGATGCAGTCGAATTTCTCCGTGAGCGCGAGGTTTTCGCCGGCTTGCAGGTGGAACTCGGCGCCCGGCAGGCGAGCGCGTGCAGCGGTGAGTTGGGTGGCGGAGAGGTCGAGACCGACCTTGCGGCCGGCGTGCAACTGCGCGAGCAGTTCGCCGGCCCCGCAGCCGATTTCCAGCACAGAGGCGCCGGCCGGGATGAGGAGGTTATAGTAGTGCGCCAGCCAGCCGCGATAGTAGCGGCCATCCTCGCCGGTGACGGCGGGAGCGGCATCATAGAAGGCGCGGATCTTCTCCAGGTGCTGCCCGGTGAGGGCGCTGACAGATTGCATCCGGGGCAAGATACGCAGTCTTGCACTTCCGTTTCCAGAGAAATCCCAGAGTGGGCCGCCGCGGTCAGCGCCGATTGGCCGGGTCGGCCAGATACTCATCCAGCACGGTGCGGAACTGGGCTCGGCTGCCGTAGCGATCGCGCATGATCTTCAAGTAGGCGGCAGCGTGCGCATCGTGGTCGAATATGAAGGTCAACGTGAGATCGTTCACGGGCAACGCCGCGTCGCTCTGGTAGTTCTCGTAGAGCGAACGCACCCGGGGCAGGCCACCAAGTAGCAGCAGCGTTGCCATGCCAGCCGCCAGCAGGCCGAGCCAGCGCGCGACGGACCTGGCCGCGAGGCGCGCCTGCAGCCAGTCGAGCAGGCCCTGGGCGGCGATGGCGCTCGCCAGGAGCAGGGGCACTTGGAAAAAGATCCCATAGTAGGGGGTGAAATGACGCTTGCTCATGACCAGAATCATGCCGGAGGCTCCGGCCAGAAGAAGGAAGAGAAAGGCGTTCGGCTTCACGTCGGCGGGTCGCAGCCGTAGCAAACCAAGTCCGGCCACGCTGACGGCGATAAAGAGGACCAGATCACGCCGCAGGTATTGGCCCAGGGCGGGCGTGCTGTCCGTGGTGTCAACCAGACTCCGCATGGTCGGTCCCGGATCGATGACAAACGCCAGCACTCGCGCCATGTATTCCGACGCGGCAGTCTCGGTCATGACGGCCCGCAGGGCCAGGTAGCTCAAGGGCAGGGCGGTGCACAGGCCGGCGGCCAGGAGGAGGAGTTCGCGGCAGCGCTCCTGCAGGAAGCGCAGGAACGGTCGGTCGCAGTCACGGATAAGTAGGAGGGGAAGGAACCCGAGCGTGCCGGCCGCCATTCGCAGGCGGAGCACGGCCACCTCGCCCAGCGTGGACTCGACCCTTGCCAGGAGCATGAGCAGTCCCAGGAGGAGGAGGCTGGCTACTGCCGGGAGAATTCCGCGTCGATACTCAGTCGCCACGGATGGTCTGGATTCTGGCTGACGGCGAAGGGTGCGGAGGACGGCCGCGAACCAGCACCAGACGTAGCACAGACCAAAGTAACAGATGCCAGGCAGCTTCGACAGGGCGGCCAGCCCGACCATGAGCCCGCAGAGAAACAGCCACAGGTGTTGTTCGGACCAGCCGTCTGCCTCGGTCGCACGCCATACGCAGAACAGGGCCAGAACGCTGCCGAACCACGCGCAGTGCAGTTCCGGGCGCATGAGCAGCCCGTGGAAAAGCAACGCGGAGCTGCCACTGAGCAGGATGACAGCCAAACAGGCGGCAAGCGCCTTGCGGGTGACGGCATAGACCATCCCTGCCGCGGACAGGATGAAGAGCGCAACCAGCAACTTTTGGTGGGCCCGACCGGCGCGAACCAAGGGCGGGATCGCGTGCAAGGGCTCGGCGATCGAGCCGAATCGCCGCATGTTCCAAACCGGCAGAATTCCAAATTCATGGCGGATGCGCTCATCGAGCGCCAAGAGATATTTCGACACCAGGCCCGGCTGGTCGACCCGGTTGGGCACGGCACTGGAGTTGATGGCCAGCGAGTCGACCATATTGTGCATGTTCATGTCCGTGTTCCGATACCATGGATCGTGGCGGGAGATATCCACCAGCCAGCCGAGGGCAATGGCCAGCGACCCAATCGCCAGCAGCGCTGCTAACCACCCCGGCCAATGACGGCGCCCGGAATCATGACCCGAGACGCCGGCGAAAGAGCGGGGGCGCACGTCATTCATTGTGATTTGAAACCCTCGACCCGGATGGAACGAAACATAAAATAGAAGGACCCGGGCACGGGTTCCATCTCGTCGGTGACGCGCATTTGCACGGTGCGTCTCTCGCTGCGGCCATGCTGCTCGTAATGCTGCTCTGCGCCGGCCTCCAGTGGGAGGTGTTGCGATACGAGGTAGTCCTTTACGTCCGGATAACGCTTGAGGTAGTCGCTCCAGTCGGGCTTTGACCGAAAGGTGGCGTCGCGGAACTCGATCACGTTGGCGCCGGGACGGGCCGTGAGCTCCAGGGTGTCATCCAGCCAGGCCGTGCGATTGCTGATCCGGTAGTGCCGGACCGGCTGGTCGTTTAAGAGCACGTCCAGGTTGGCTTGCTCGCGCACGTGCAGCCGGACACTGAACCTCAGTTGCAGGCGCACCAGCCCGGGGGTCGCGGGGATTTCCAACCGGACGGACGGCTTTTTCGCCCAGCGGATAAAGGGCAGATTCCATTGGGGAAATGGACCCTCGGTGGGTAGGAGTCCGTCGCCCACGGCCAGCAAGGGGACTTTCGAGCGCACGGCATCCGTCAGGTAAATGGACTTGGGGCCGGAGGGCTGCTCCAAGTCTATCGGTGTGGTCTCCTGACCCACCCGGGCGCGGTAGGGAATGACGGCGCTGCCGAGTTCCCGTCCGCTGGACACATCCACCGCACGGAAAACCAGCCAACTGAAGGGCCGGGTGATAGGCACGCTCGTTTCGCCGCTTGCGGTGAGCGTGGTGACCGGCACGAACCGGTCGTCGGCGAGCTTCAGGGCGACTTCCAGTTTCGCGTGGTCGTTGGGGTTGAGTCCCTCCAGTTTGATCCGGGTTCCGGTCGCTTCCGGGGATGACGATGGCTCGCGAGAAAGGGTAACCAGTAGGGCTTGATTGCCGTCGAGCGAAGCCCGGCCGTCGGCACCGGGCTCGACTCCGAAATAGTCGCGGGCCGCAGTCCCGGTGCCCAAGGTGGCGAGAAACTCCACGCCTGCGGTGCGCTTGGCCTCGACCGGGACCAGCGTGTAGGACGGGAGCTCGCCGAGATCGGCGTAGCCAGATTCGCGCGAGCGCGAGGAACGCGAGATGAGGTTGTAGGCTGCGGGATCCAGGATCTGCCGGGAGGCGAAAACCGCCTGTCGCGCTCGCGCCATGATCCGGAAAATCTGCTCGTGCGCGCCATCGGTCTCGACGTTGATGCGCGGCGCCTTGGCGACGTGGTAGTCAAGCAGCAGGGGCAGAGGCGCCGGTTTGGGCAAGACGCTGGGTGCGGCCAACCAGGAGGCCAGCGGGTGGCTCGCGTTGGTGCCAAGATAGATCATGGCGGACCAACCCGCCAGCGCGGCGGCGAGCCCGGCGACCGCGTATCCGGCACGGCGGTGCATCGGCGGAGTCGCGCGGTCCGGCCCAAGAATGACGGCAAGCGCCGGCCCCAGCAATAATGCGGCAGGAATAAACGCGCCGGTCGCAGGGCCCGTGTGGGAAGGCAGGGCCAGATCGGCCAGCACCCAAGCTGCGGCAAGCCAGGCCGCCCAGGCGGCCGGCCCGCGCAGCCGGGCCAGACCCAGGATCATCGCGACCAGCAGCAGCACACCGACAAGACCCCAGCCTATGTTGTCCTCGCTGAGGACGCCGGGCGGTGCTGGCTGGCGAATCAACGGTTTGAACAAGATGCCGATCGCCGGGGTGCGGGCGGGAGCGTCCGATTGCAGGAGCTGCCGGAGCCCGGGTCCCCTTTCGATCCCATTGATCGCGGCAAACGGCAGGGCCAAGGTGGCGCTCAGCAGCGCAGGGAGCAGGCACGGACGGAGGCGATTGATCCCGCGCCAAGCGCCCCAAGCGAGGGCACTCGCGCCGGCCGCGATCATCAGGCACAAGGAGCGGAGGTCGCTGCCGCCGGCCAAGCCCAGGGCCAGGCCGGCGAGCAAGGCGTGCCTGCGGCGCCCGGTCTGCGCCGCCTGCAGGGCGAAGCCGGCGGCGCCAACGAGCGCCGCAGTCTCCGGCAACTCGACAGTGACGGATGAGGCGGCTGCCAGCACCGGCGTCGCCACGAGCAGAAGACCGCACGTAGTGAGCGCCAGATTGCGTCCGACCCGGCAGAGCCGGCAAAGCCGGTAGACCGCGGCACCGCTGGCCAGCCAGGCGAGCAGGTTGAGGATCGCGAGGCATTGCAGCGGCGCGCGATACACAAGGCCAAGAAGATAAAGAAGGCTGGAGTTGAACGGCAGCGCCACCTGTCGGACGTCAGTGGCATCGAAATGCGACAGGCTGCCCTGCCCGAGGTAATACAAGGCACGGGGCAGGACATGAGAGAGCGCCGCGGCACCGGCCGGCTCGTAGAGGCACGCGGCTGCCAGGCTGAGTGCGGCCAAAGGAGCGGTCATCAAGATCGTCGCTACCAGCAGCCAAGGGTTGAATTGCGGCTCGGCGGGGTCGGGGTGCGTCACGGACGGGTCCGGCGCGATTTCATAGCCCGTCGACCGCAGCGAGACGAGACCGAGCAAGGCCAGCGCCGTGGAAATGCAGAAGAACCAGACGGGTTCACCAAGACGGCTCATGGCGCCCAGCAGCAAGCAAGTGGCCACGAGATTGCCCCAGGCCAGCAGCGCAGTGACGAGGATCTGCCCGGCCAGATCAGCGACCATGCGTCGGGCCGCGCCATAACCCAGCCAAGCGAGGATGAGGCAGTGGGCGAGAAACGGATCCATGATAAGTCGGCCGCGTCGGCCGCGCTAGGTGGGATCTTTTTTCTCCAAGACAATCAACAGCCGGGCGGCAAAGGCGCGGGGAAAGGGTGTCGTGATGTAATCCAGACCGCGCATCAGGCTATGCAGGAACCGGCCGCCCAGGTGCGGCCCGGAAAAACCGCCGGAGGCGAAGTAGTCGAACGAACACAGAGGACGCACCTCGCGGAGGCGCCAGCCGGCCAGCCGGCCGTGGCCCTCGCCCCACCAGAACAGCCGGGTGGCCGATCCTTGTGCGGCGTAGTAGTCGGCGTCCGCCGCGGAAAAACCGGCCGGGGCGTCCCAAGTGATCGGGTCGCGCACGGCGACCGGTTCGTGATGAAAAAAATGATAGACCAGCCGGCCGCACCAGCTGGCCGCCGGCTCAAACAGGATCAGCCGGCCGCCGGGCGCGAGCACGCGGTGGAATTCGCGCAGCGCCGTGCCGGGATAGCGCAGGTGGTGCCACACGTCGAAGAGGATCAGGTGCGAGACCGAGCCGTCGGCAAAACTCAGCTGGTAGCAATTCTCGCGCCGGTCCAGCCACGGGTTGGGGAACAGGTCGGTGGTGACGCAGTGAGGAATGACCTCCTTGATGCAGCCCATGCCCGAGCCGAGTTCAACCACCGGCCCGGGAATCGCGGGATCGAGGCGGGCGGCGATCCGCCGGTAGAAATCGTAGTAGACATCCCGCAACATCGGTTTGCGCGCCCAGGCGGCGCGATTCCGCTGAATCTCAACGTTGTGCTGCTCGAGGGGTAGGGCTCGAGCGACTCCGCCGGAGGTGGCGTGGGCGGGCTCGGCTAAGGAGCGTTTGGGCATGAAGCGTGACGATGTGAAAGGTTGGGCCGGGGCGGTAACAGGCTAGAAGCCAGCCGGTAATAGCCGGTCAGGTCGAGGAGAATGTCGGCCAGGGAGGACTCTCAGTTCCGGGAGAAAATGACGACATGCCATTCGTTCAGCACCGTTGTTCCGTCGGTGGAATGCAGGTCGATCTCCTGCTCGTGCGCGAAGCCGAGGGTTGACATCCGCGCGATCACGCCGGCCCAGCCGGGTTTCAAACGGTCAGGCGCAAGGTAGAGCAGGCGCTTGGCATGACGGAACTCCGCGTCATCCATTTGAGACAGGAGCACCACCTGATTCGATATTGGCCGGGTGAAGGTCAAGGTGCCACGGATGATGAAGTCGTTGACGATGACCACATCGGAGGACTGCAGGATTTTGGACAGCTCCGCGGCCATCGTGCGCCAGTCGGATGCCCGGGTGACTCCGGTATCCAGATAGGGATCGGAACGGTAGCTGTGGACTTGGAAAACCGCCGAACCGGTCATGATCGCGGCCAGCACGCCGGCAAACCCGGCCAGGCTCCGGCGCCGCGCGAGTGGCAGGGCGGGTGCGGCCCGCATTTCATCGAGTGTGGCGAATCCAAGCGCGATAAGCCAGACCAGGAAGAAATAGTGGATGACAAAGTAGCGCGGCCACAACGAGAGGGTCTCGATCCTCCACGCATAGCCGACCTGAAAAGCCAGCGAGATGCCGATACACAGCAACAGCAGCACGGCCTGCCTTCTGGCGCCGGCCCGGCCGAGGAAAATCAGCCCGAGGGCGCCCGTCGCGGCCGCCAGCCAGAACCAGAAAAGGAATTCGGTGAACGGCGAGCGGCCGGGAAGATGCCCGGAGAGCAGGAGATGAAAGCCGACCGACAGGTGGGACCAGATCGACGAGTTTTCCCGGGCCCAGAGGCCGACGTTAACCTTCTGCTGGTTTGCCCGCAGGTAGGGCAGGGTGGCCGAAAGCACAATGGTGTAGCTGAGCGCAAGGTGGGCATAGAAGCGCAGGCGGTCGCCGGCACGGCGCATGATCAGAAAAATGCCTTGGGCGACGGAGGGAAAGACCACCCAGCTTTGCACGAAGAACCCGAGGGTCAGCAGCACGCCATAGGCGGAGAACCAGGCAACGTCGGCCCAGGGGCGCGCCAGTTGCCGGGTGTCCAGTCGCAATACCAGCCAAGTGGACCAGACGTAGAAAGCCAATCCGGCGGTATATTCGCGGATTTGCAGCACATGCATGAACAAAAACGCGTTGAAGGAAAACAAGCCGAGCAGGAACAGGCGGGACGTCAGCCGCCAACCGCGGGAGAGCGCCAGCAGCCCGCCGAGGCAGAGCAGGAGGAAGACGATGTTGACGAGCCGGAAGAAGATGTCGCTCTGCGCGCCGGCCAGCCGCATGAGCGTGTTCAGCAGCAGAAAATACAGCGGCTGGTAGGCGTTGGCGGAATTGATTTCCAGGACCTTGGCCCAGGTGGCGCCCGGGGCGACGCCCTCGGGCCGATACGGGAATCCACCGTTGATGATGGCCAACCGCATGCCCTCATCCGTGCTTATGCCCTTCAGGTCGATCATCGTGACATAGGTTGCGAGCACCAGCAGACAGGCGAGCAGGAGCGTCAGACGGGGTCTGCTTTCCAAGAACTTGGTCAACATGGTGAGGATGAGAGCTGGACGTTTGCCGGCGGCGGACCCCGATGCCCTATTGGCGGTGGGCGGGATCGGCTAGATACTCGTTGAGCTTCGCGGCAAAGCTCTTCCGGTCGCCGTAGTGGTCCTGCATGATCTGCCGGTATTTCTGGGGATGGGCATTGTGGGCATAAATAAAAGTCAGGGTGAGTTCGTTGACGGGGAGCGCCACATCAGGCTGGAAGGCGGTATATTTTGGCCGCAGCTGAAAGTAGGCCGATAGCAGGATGACGGACGCGGCAGCAAGCAGGACGGGAATGGCCCAGGGCGCCCCGGCTCCCTCTTTGGGCCGCCACACGCCCAGGGCAAACAGGATGACGGGCCAGACGAGGAGCAGGGGGACGTGGGCGTAGACACTGAACTGGTCCAGGAAATACCGCCGGCTCAAAAGCAGCGCCATGCCCACCCCAAGGAGCAGGAGGAGGAGACAGAAGAGCCGCAACAAACGCGGGGCGGATCGCAGCAGGCTCAGCCCGGCGGCGGCGGCACCGCCGGCGAAAAGAAACGGGGCCTCCTTGACGAAGGACAGAAATTCCCTGGCTGCATTGGGTGTGGCGCCCAAGAAATACTTCATGAGCGGATCGGGATCAAACATGAGCTGGAGCACATGGGCGAGATAGCTGTCTGCGGCGGGTCCCGGCATGACCGCCCGCAAGGAACCGTAGCCGAGCAACAGGGAGGCCAGCGCGCCGCCGCCCAGCACGGCCAGTTCATGGCCGCGGGCCAGGAGGAAGCGGCCCCATCCGCGCGGACGGCCCACGAGTGGTAAAACCGGCAGAAGCGCCGCAGTGGTGGCCACAAGGCGTAGACGCAGGCTGGCGGTTGCACTGAAGACGGCCTGTGTTTGCATAAGGCGGTCCACGAGCCAGAGCGTGGCGACTCCCACGCCCGCAGGCAGCAGGCCAAACCGCGTGGTGCGGCCATTGGAAGTTGCTGCCGGTTCCGGAATCCGGCTCCCGGAGTGCAAGGCGGCCAACCAACACCAGACATAGCAGGCCGGGAGATAGAGCAGGCCGGGCAACTTGGACAGGAAAGACAGCCCGCAGAAAATGCCGGCGAGAAACAGCCAGCCGGAGTGCAAAAGAGGAGAGCGCGCCGATGTGGCCAGCCAGGCGCAGCGGACGGCCAGCACCGCCCCGAAGCCAACGCAGAAAAGATCGGGCCGGCTGAGCAAGCCATGAAAGAGCACGCCGGAGTTTCCAGCAAGCAGGATGACCGCCAGACAGAACGGCTCGATCAGTTCCGTGACAGCGTAGACCAACCCGGCCGCCGCCAGGATGAAGAAGATGACCAGGACCCGGCTGTGGATCCGTTCGATATGGATTAGCGAGCGGATTTCATCGAGAGGTTCGACACTGGCCGCGAGCCCCTCGAGGTTCCAAGCCGACAACACCCCCAGATGATGCCGGATCCGGAAATCAAGCGCCAGGAAGTATTTGGTGGGCAACGCCGGCTGATCGATCCCCACCGGGGCGACACCGGAGTTAATCGCGAGCGCGTCGACCAGGTTGTGCATGTCCATGTCCGTATTCCGATACCAGGGATCGTTGCGCGAGATCGCGGCCATGCAGCCCCAAGCATAGATCAGGGCGCAGGCGGCCAAGGCAACAAAGGCAAACCGGTGAGGCCTGGTCTTCCGGTGACTGCTGGGGCTGGCGCCCGTGGCGGCGGTCGGATTCATGGCGAGCGGAAGCCCTCGAGGTGAACGCTTCTGAACATGAAATAATAAGGGGCCTTTCCCGCCTTCGGCGGTTCGATCAACTTGACCGTGCGCCCCTCCGCCTTTCCGCTGAGTTCATAGTGCTCCTTCGCCCCTTCTTCCAAGGGGAGGTTGTGGGCCAGCACATGTTGCCTTACATCGGGGTAACGATCGAGGTATTCCAACCAATTGGGTTGCGGGGAAAGAGGCAGATCATGAAATTCGAGGATGTTGGTTCCGGGCTTGGGATCCAGCGTCAGGGTCTCGTTCAGCCACCGCATCTGGCCTTCCAGCCGATACCGCCGGATGGAGACGCCGTTAAACCGCAGTTCAAACTCCGCCAGCTGGCGCACGTGGAGCCGGACGCTGAACGACAAGCGCAGGCTGGCCAGCCGAGGCGTGGCGGGAATGACGATCTTCACATCCGGCTGCTGGGCCCAGCGGATGTAAGGCAGGTCCCATTGCGGGAACGGCCCCTCGGTCGGCAACAGCCCTTCCGTGTGAATCGGCCCGGTGGCGTTGCGCAGCACGAGGTCGGTGGAAAAGATCGAAAGGGGGCTCGAGGGCAGAAGGGAATCCGCCGAGTTGGGCAGATCAACCGAGGGCAGATCGGGTAGGTCCGCAAAATCAGCCGGCTTTCCGGTGGTCAAATCGCAGGCGGCAAAGAGCAGCCGGCGGAACGGCCGGGCCCGCGGGAGATCAACGACTCCGTCGGCGGTCAGATCGGCCAAGTGCACGATCTCGCCGTCGTTTGATTCCAGGTTGACGGCTACGCGCGTGAGATCCGCCGAATTCAGCCCAAGCAACCGAAGGCGGGCGGGTGAGGTCTCCGCGGCGGCGCCAGTCGGGCGGTCCAGGATGAAAAGAAGATTGCGGTTGCTGGCCAGCGCGCCCTCCGTCGCCGTATCGGACTCAAGGCCGAAATAATCCCGGGCGAGCGCGTTGTCGCCGATCACCGCCAGAAACTCGACCCCGGCGCTGCGCTTGTGGGCCAGCGAGATCAAGGTGTGCGTGGCAGATCCGGGCAACCCGTGTGAATCGGACGAGCGGCCCAGGGAAGCACGCGAGACGAGGGTGTAAGACGACCGGTCCGTCCTGCGCTCAGACGTGAGGCGCTGTCCGGGCCGCCGGGTCATCAGCGGGAAGATGCGCTCATTGGCCCCATCGGTGTCGATGTTCACCCGCGGTTGCGTCGCCAAGCGGTGGGTCAGGCGCAGGGGCATCGGGATCGGATCGGGGCTCGCGACGGAATCCGCCAGCAACTGGGCAAGGGGCTGCCGGGAATTGTGCAAGAGATAGACGCCGGCAGACCAACCGGTCGCGAGCATGACCGCTCCCGTGACGAGACCGATGGCGGTCCGGAACGCGAGCGGGCGGGGGAGTGGGGTCTGAATGGTCGCCGCCACGCAAGGGCCGAGCAGCCACAGGGCCGGCAGCCAGTTCCGGGCGTGAAACGGTTGCGTGGTCGGGAAAAGAAAACCGGCGGCAATCCATGCGAAAGCAGCCACGGCAAACCAGCCGGCGACCTTGCGAGGCCAGACGGCGGAAAGCAGTCCGCACAGCAGGATCAGGCCGCCGGCCGGTCCCAGCCCGATGCTGTCCTCGTCCAACTCGCCAAGTGCGGCGGGCCTTTGCAGGAGTGGCACCAGGTCTTGCCAGCGCGGCAGCGCGGTCGCGGCGTGGAAGGATGAGGATCCCGGCCGGGCGGCCAGCCCGTGCCAGTTAACGAACGCGAAGGAAAGCCCCAGGACGCCCGCCGGCAAACCCGCGACAATCAAGGCGACCCACTGCCGCGATCCGCCGGCGGCCGTGGGTTGACGGATTGCGCGGACTGCGAGGAACAGGCCGGCGATCGTGACAAGGCACAAGGCGCACCAACTGCTCCCCCCGGCCAGGCCGGCGGCCACGCCGCCGAGCCAGGCGTCACTGGGACGATGCGCCCGCTGCCAGCGCAGGATGAAAACCGACGCACAGACCAGGGCTGCGCCGACCAGGAGATCCGGCGTGGTGGAGGAGGCCTGGGCCAGCACCGGGGTGGCGGCGAGCCCCAGCCAGGCGGCGCCCAGGGCGGCGTTCGCTCCGATCTGGCAGAGTCGGCAGAGGCGATAGACCGCCAATCCGCCGGTGCCCCAGGCGAGGAGATTGAACAGATTGAGCACCGGCACGGGCGGTCCGTAAACCAAGGCGAAGAGCCGGACCAATTCGCAGTTGAAGGGCAGGCCTGTCTGCCGGAGATCAGCCGCGGTGAAAGGCGACAGGCTGCCCTGGCCGAGGTAATACATCGCGCGGGGTAATTGAAAGGAAAGGGAATCAGGGTTGCCAGGTTCGTAGGCGCAGGCCGCCGCGATGCTGGCGAGGGCCAGGGGCACGATGGACAGGGTGAAGAGGCCCTGAGCCAAAGGACTGGGGCCGCCGGTGGCGGGTTCGTCGGCCGCCTCCGGCTTGAAGCCAGCCACCGCGAGGCAGGCCAGAAGCGCCAACGCCGTTGAAACACCCAGAAACCAAGCCGGTTCACCCAGCCGCTGAAGAGCTGACAACAGCAGGCAGGAAACCACGATGTTGGCCCACGCCAGAAGGGCGGCCGCCAGGAGCCGGTCAACGGCCCGGGCGCACAGCTGTCGTGTTGCCACCACGGTGGTCCACGCCAGCATCACGCAATGAATCAGGAACAGATCCATGCGGCGAACGGCCTAGCGGCGGCCTTTGCGCAGCCGGATATACCAATGCAGTGCGAATAAGGAATAAAGCCCGCGCAGCCCCCGATCCGTGCCAATGATCGCGGGGACGATCGCGTCAGGCAGCAGGTCCCGGCGCGTCACCCCGCCGCTGAGCAGATAGGGCAGCCAGGGCAGCCAGCGCTTTTCCTCCAGGACCAGGCCGGGGTGCTCGCGCTTGAAGCGGGCCAGGTCGCGTTCGAAGACGATCCAGGTCAGGGCTTGGTTCGAGTCCATCATCGAGTCGGCCTGTTCGAATTTCCAGTCGAGCTTCGGGGAAAACGGCTCGGGATGGAAATTGCTGAAGAAGAACCGGGCGAACGGTGTGGCGGCCACGTCGATCATGCCGATGAACCCGCCCGGCACCAGCACGCGCTCGGCTTCGCGGAGAAACAGGCTCACGTCGGGGATATGGTGGAAGACATGCGTCAGGAAGATCGCGTGCAGGCTGGCGTCGGGAAAGGGCAGCTGGCGCGCATCGACGACCATTTCCGCAATGCCGGGGGACACGTCGGAAGTGATGATGCGCGCGTCGTGTTCCTTGAGGAGGCTGCCGCCGCTCCCCAGTTCGAGAAAGCGGGCGTCAGGCGGTGCCTGGCGCACGGTGTCGTCATCCAGCAGGGCGCGATACCACACCTCATAGCAGTGGCGCAGGGCCGGACGCTTTGCGATCAGATCGTTCTGAATCCGAAAAAACTCCGGGGACCCGACGGAGATGCCGGCCAGGCGCGGTTCATGGAGAAAACTCATTGGTTCGGGGAAGGCGGGAGGATCCAGGGCAGTTGGTCGAGGGTTTGCGGCGCAAGGCCGAGGCGGGCTTGTGAGTCGGATGTCTCAAAGGAACGCAGGTATTTTTGGCCGAGGAGATTCTCGGCTGTCAAGGGGAGGCGCAGGCCCAGGCTTTCCCCGGCACGCAGCAGCCAAACCGTCAGGTTGCCGGGGAGCGGCACCACCGGTCGCCGCGTGCCAGAGGCGAGCATCATTCGCCGGTAGAACTCCCGCATCGTGATCGGTTCGGGCGAGCCGAGGTTGTAGGTTCCGGGCAGGCGCCCGGCCACAATGAGTCGCAGGGCGTTCGTCACCTCGTCGAGGCCGACCGGTTGCACCGGCTGGGTGCCGCCGTAGAAAAGCGGCAGGAACGGGGCCCGGCGCAGCGACGCCATCATGCGCGCATACACGCCGCCGGAACCGACGATGAGGCCGGGCCGCACGATCGTGTCCAGGTCGGGATCGAGGGTCTGCTCGATCCGCCACTTGGCCCGGCCGTAGGAGGAGGCGGCGGCGGCATGGGCCGACATTGATGAGATGAATATGAAATGCGCACCGCGCTCCCGCGCGGCCGACTGCAAGCGGTGTGCGGCGGTTTCATTCAGGGCCTCAAGGCCGGGGCCGGTCGGGCCCATGGCAAAGGCCGCATGCACGACCGCGTCGACGCCGGCGGGCAGGACGGGCGCGGGATCCGCGAGATCGTAGGCCTGCCACTCCACGCCCGGCAGCGTCGGCGGGCGCCGGGACAGCGCATGCACCTTCATGCCCACGGCCAGGAGTTGACGGCAGAGTTCGGTCCCGAGGAAGCCCCCTGCGCCGGTGATCGCAACGCTCCGTTTCACTGGCGTTCTCCCAAGCTCTGCGCCACGCAGCCGGCCACGAGCCGGGCTGCGGCCATGGCCGTGAAAGTCGGTCCCTTGCACGGCAGCCAGTTCCAACTGGAGCTGTCGCCGACGAAGACCCGTTCGCTGCCACCCAGTCTCCCGTCAGGCAAGCTGTGGAACTGGGGATTGACCGGGTTGCGCTGAGGGATGGTCCCGGCGTAGTGGATGCTGCCGGCGGCCCCTGGATCAACCCGCGTGAGCGGCACGCAGCCCAGCCGCCGGAAACAGCCGCGCAGCCCCGCCTCGAGCTCGGCCTGCAACGCCTGCTGCGCGGACGGGCGGGCGTAGGCGATATGCAGGTCGGGCGCGGCCGAGGTCGTGCTGGCGCCGAGCCGCAGGGTCTTGGTCGGGCCGCCTTCGTCCGGGAAAAACACGCCGAAGATGGCCAAGGCGTCGACGATGGCGCGCGCCATAAGGCGGCCGGCCCACGGCGCGAGGGGCATTTCCTTGATCAGCTTGAAAAGGAGGAGCGAGCGGTAGGAATAAAGCTGGAGACTGCAGGTCCGCTCGGGCTGCGCGAACGTCCCGTAGAGCGCGGTCAACTGTGCCATGCTGTGGCGGCGGTCAGCCGAGGGACGGCCGAGCATGCGCAGGTTCAGCGTGGGATAATACACGTAGGCACTGGACAGCAGGGTGGTCGTCCGGTCGGCCAAGGGGAGCGAGGCCAGGGCGAGGCGAGCGCTGCCGATCGCGCCGGCGCAGAGCAGGAGTCGGCGGGCGCGGAAGCTGACGCGGGCGCCGTCGCGCAGGCAGGACAGCTCTACCCCGGCGGAATCCTCCTTGAAATCCAGGGCGAGGCAACCGGAGGCATACCGGAAGTTGGGATTCTGTTGGAGCCGCTCGATGGTGTAGCGCGGGCGGTAGGCCGAGCGGCGGACATCACCGTAGAAATCGGTGTCGAAGTAGGGATTCGCCTCCCGCCCGCCGTGGGGCCGGGAATTGATGGCCAGCGGAATGCGGCCCAGGGCGAATCCCCGGCCCAGCCAGCGGGACTCGGCCGCCTCGTAGGCCTTGAGGATGGACGCACTGTTGGTGTCCAGATCCAGCGGCGGCTGGTGTCCGGCGACACCGTCCCACCAGAGACGGGAGGCCGGCCCGTCGGCGGGCCCACTGATGCCGACGTCCTCCACCACGCTCGCGTAGTGCGTCGCCAACTTGGCGGAATCGAGGCCGATGCGGGCGCATTCGTCCGGGGAGTAGGTGAAGCAGGCGGTGCCCCAGGCCGCGCCGAGACCGCCAAAGGCGAGGGACTGCATCGGGTGGAAGTCATCGCTGCGGACCGGCAGCAGGCGTTCGGCCGCCCGGCTGGCGAACTGGCGCGGCGGCGTCAGCTGGGCCCCGACCCGCACTCCGCTGCGGGGCACGCCTTCCAGCTGGTCTCCGATCAGGTAGCCGCGTTGCGCGGGATCCTCGCGGTGGAACTGGCTGAACGGCAGGTCGGGCACCCGGGCCCGCATCGCCGGGTCGTCATCGCCAAAATCCACCAGCGTCACTTGCCGGCCGCGCGCGACGAGCTCGGCCGCGGCCTGCGCACCCGTGGGCCCCGAGCCGACGACCAGCACGTCATTCGGAGCCATGGCGGGGAGATTGGAAGGCCCGGCGCCAGAGCGCGACCACCCAAGCGTGAAGGAAACCCGCGCCGCCCGCGAAGATCAGGACAGCGAGGTTCCCGAGGAAACCCCAGCGCAGGGGGGCGAAGCGCGATTGCTGCCGGACGTCCGTCTCGGCCAAGGCCAGGGCTTCAATGGCGGAGTCGGTCGGCTTGAGGTGCTGCAACATGGCGCGCGGGCTCAGCGGCGGCGGAGGCGGGCGGCCTCCAGCTCGATCACGCGGAGTTCGGCGTCGTGCCGGTGCATGCGGGCCACGCTGTCGAGGATCAGCGCGATGGCCAGGGTCGTGACGGAACAGACCATCAGGCCCGACGCGAGAATGGCGGACGGGATGTGGAGGATCAGGCCGGTGTGGTAGTATTCGACGACGGGCAGGGAGCCGATCGCCAGGCCGAACGCGGCCAGAATGATCGCGATGGCCCCGAAAAAGAACAGGGGCCGGTTGTAGCGCAGGATCGAGAAGAGCGCCATCAGCACCTTCCGGCCGTCGCGGAAGGTGGAGAGCTTCGACAGATTCCCCGCAGGACGGTCCTGGTAGGTGATCGGCAGCTCGAGGATCCGGAAGCGCTTGTCGACGGCATGTAGGGTGATTTCCGTCTCCAGTTCGAAGCCGGCGGTGAGGACCGGGAACGATTTCACGAAGGTGCGGGTGAAGACGCGGTAGCCGGAAAGGATATCGTGCAGGTCCACCGCGAAGAGCCGATTGATGAGCGATTTCACAAGGTTGTTGCCGAAATTGTGCAGCGGGCGCTTGTTCTCGCGGGAATAGTGACCTTGGGCGTGCCGGTCACCGACGACCATGTCTGCTTCGTCGCCCATCACGGGGGCAAGCAGCGCCGGCAGATCTGCCGCACTGTAGGTGGTATCGGCGTCGCACATCACGTAGATGTCGGCTTCGACTTGCATGAAGGCGCGCCGCATCGCGTAGGCCTTGCCCTGCCGTTTTTCGCTCAGAACCACAAACCGGCAGCCGGGCAAGACCTGGCAGGTGGCCGTAGCGATCTGCGCGGTGGCGTCACTGGAATTGTTGTCCACCACGCAGAGCAGGGCCTGGGGCATGGCGCCGTGGAAATCACGGAGGGTGGCCCCGATGGTCTTGGCCTCGTTGTAGGCGGGAAGAATTATGGCGATTTCCATGGCTGATGCAGGTCGGGTGGCGGGCAGGACGTGTTTCACCACGGCTGCCGGACCACAACGAGGCGATATTGTCGGACGAAGGCAATGCTCCGGGTAAACAGAACCTTGGCGCCGGCGATCAGCAGACAGGCCCCGGCGGCGATGACGAGGATGACCTCGGGCATTTGCCGGCAGGCTTCCAGCACCTCGGTATGGCGCCAGGCGCACTCATACAGGAGCAGGATGTGCCACAGGTAGATTTCAAGGGTATGCTGGCCGAGGAAGGAAGCGTAGTTGGGCCGCCAGCTCCAGCCGAGCGCGATGCCGGCGGATAGCATCCCGACCACCGCCAGATCGAAAATCAACAGCTGCGGCCGGGAGTAGGCGAAGTCCATGTTGTTGAGTTCGAAACTGGCGCCTACGGCGGAGCGGTCCGTCAGGTAGCTGAAATCGGAAACCATCGCCCCGGCCGCGATCACCAAGCCCGCGGCGGCCAGCGGCAGCATCGCACGCTGCGGAACGAAGGAGGTGAGCGCCCGGAAGTGCAGTCCGCAGAAGAAATAGACGGCCCAGAATAGCGAGCAGGGGCGGCACCAGGTGTAGTAGCTCAGCACGCCGCGGTAGCAGAGGACGCCCAGTGTGACGTGCAGGGCGAGGAAGAGGATGGCCAGTGCCAGCACGACTTGCGGTTCCCGGATCGCGCCGCCCGCGAATCGCGTCGTAAGCGAGTGCAACCAGCGGGGCAGGGCCTTCAGCAGGGGCTGCAGGAAATACAGCTGCAGAATCAGGGGAATGAAATACAGGGTCGGCTCCACCCCGAGATAAAACAGCCGCTGCGCGAGCCAGATGAGCCGGTCCTCAGGGACGACGATCGCCTGCCATTCGGCGTAGTGGTTCAGGAGGAAGAACGAGGCGATGCTGGCGGCCAGGTAAGGCAGACCGATCCGGAGCAACCGCCCGCGGTAATACCGTCCCAGCGGCACCGGCTCCTTGGCGGAACCGGATCCGCCCGCCAGCACACCGGAAAGGAAAATGAACAGCGGCACCGCGAAGTTGAAAAGCTGGCCGGAAACCAGCCCCAGGTAGAATGACGGGGTCCAGGCGTTGCCGGGATTGGCGAAGCTCCCGCCGAAATGAATGACGGCGACGCCGAAGATGGCCGCCCCGCGGAGGGTGTCGATGTAGGCGTTGCGCGGTCGGGTGGTCGGTGAAGCCATGGCGGCGGGGGTGTCAGGCGATCAATTGCTGAAGCCTTCGACCTGCAGGCTGCGGTAGATGAAATAGAGGGAGTCGGGCGGCGCGGATTCGGTGGCGGAATTGGGCTTGGTCGGCAGCGGCCGGTGCTCCTTGCGTCCGAAGGTCTCGTAGTGTTCCTGGGCCCCGGCCTGCAGGGATTTGTTCTGGGTCAGCACGTAGGCTTTCACGTCCGGGTTCTGGTCAAGATAGCCGAGCCAATCGGGAATCTCACCTTCCGGGTGATCCTGCAGTTCGATCGCGTTTTCGCCCGGCGCCGGGTTGAACTCGACGGAATGGCTGTGCCAGTCGCTTCGTCCGGTCAGGGCGAAGTCCTGCAGCACGCGGCCGTTGAGCAGCACCCGGAGATTGGCTTGGTCGCGCATCTGCAGGCGCACATTGAACGACACCCGGACGCGCTTCAGCTTCGGGTTGGCGGGAAGTTCGATCCGCACCGTGGGTTGCTTGGCCCAGCGGAACAAGGGCAGTTCCCACTTGGCATACGGACCCTCCAGGTCGGCCAGGCCGTTGATCGAGAGATTCCGGACGGGGTCGGTGGAGATGAGTTCAGACCGGAACAAGGTGGTCGCGCTGACTGGGGGCAAGGCGACCGTGTCGGAGGGTTTGACGGCGTAGGGCAGGTCGCCTTCGCCGATCTTGCGGCCGCCCGCAATTTCGAAGACCTCGATGCGCAGACGCTTGAAGGGCTTCGTGAGCCCGAACTTGATTTCGCCCGAGTGGGTCTGGGACATGATCGGCACGGTGCTGCCGTCGGTCATGTCGGCGGTCACGACAACCCGGGCGTCATCGCGGGGGTTGAGGCCGTTGACCCGGAGGGAGCAGAACATGAAGCGGTTCGGGTCGGTGGGGGCGTAGCGGACGAGCACCACGAGGTTACTGTTGTTGGCAGTGGCCTTCGTCTCGTTCGCGTGCGGCGCGAGGCCGACATAGTCGAAGGCATCGACGCCGCGGCCGACGGTGCCGAGGAACTCCACGCCGGCGGTCTTCTTGGCCGGCACGGCCACCACCGTGTGCGAGGCGATGTGGGCGATGTTGCTGTAGATGTTGTTCCGCGTGAAGCCCCAGAAGGAAAATACGTTGTATTTCTCCGGATCGACCTGCGTGCCGGAAGTGAACCGCTGGTTCCGCCCCAGGTCCATCAGGAGGTAGATGCGCTCGTTCGTGCCGTCCGTGATGACGTTGATGCGCGGTTGCGCGGCGAGGCGGTCCCGCAGCAGCGGCGGCACGTCGGGCAGGATGACGGGGGCCGTGAAATTCGACCAGGGAAACGCGAACGGCCGGTTGCGGTTTTCGGCGAGGTAATTGAACGAGAACCAAACCGCGGTGGCCGCGACGGCACAAAACAGGCCGCGTCGGACTGCGGCAAGCAGCCGCAAACCCCCGGCGCCACCGTCCCACACGGCCGCGGCGCAGGGGCCCATGAGGATGATCGCCGGCAGGAAGTAGCGCTGGATGTAGAGCGACCACTTGTTCATCGCGAAGTAGGTTGCGAACCACCCGAGCCCGAGGAGGGCGAGCCAGCCGAGCGGGCGCTGCAGCCGCCGGTCACGCCAAAGGCAGAGCACGGCGCAGACGAGGAATAGCGGGCCGACAAAGCCATACCACACGTGATCTTCGTTCAGGTCGGGCGGAATGACGTAGAAGTCCGAGTAGGCGTAGGTGCCGTTCCAGCCGCTGAAGAAGGTGTGGCTGAACCAGGCGTTGAGTCGGCCGATCAGCGGCAGGTCATAGGCAAACCGACCGGTAGGCTCGAAGAACAGCTGGAACAGGTAGGCCTTGGAGGTCTGCCAGGCGCAAGCCAGGCTGAAGGGCTTGTTCAGGGTGAAGTCGAGCAACTTGGTCATCCATTGCCCCGTCGCCGCCAGGTTGTAGAGGATGAACGGAACGCTCAGAACGAGGGTGAGCAGCCCCGGACCGATCCAGGTGCCGACGCCCCGGAAGTAGGCCCGCGTCTCCCCCCTCCGCCAATGCTGATAGAGGAAGGCCAGGAGCAAGACGACGACGGCGGGCCCGAAGAACACCACCGTCAATTTGGCGCCGCCCGCAAGGCCGGCGGCCAGGCCCGCCAAGGCGGCGTCGGTCCGCCGCTGCGTCCGCAGCCAGCGCAGCACGAACACGATGACCGCGAGCAGGGCGGCGGCGGTGGGTAGGTCGAGCGTGGTGGACGTGGCCTGGGCCAGCACCTCCGTGGCGGTGAGGGCGAGGCCGGTGGCGAAGAGCGACGCATTGAAGCTGCAACCGCAGAGCCGGGAGACGCGGTAGACGCCGAAGCCGGTCAAGACCCAGGCGGCCACGTTCAGGAAATTGATCGCCTGAGTGGGCGGGCCGTAGATGAAGCAGGAGAGCTGGAGCAGGTTGTAGTTGAACGAAAAATAGACCTGCCGGATGTCGGCGGTCTCGAAATGCGCGAGGCTGTTCTGGCCGAGATAATACATCACCCGCGGCAGGTGATAGGTGAGGGAATCGTAGTTGTTCGGCGGATAGACGGCGGCCATCCGGAGATTGGCCGCCAGAATGAGGGAAAGGATGCCGGGGACCCCGAACGTCAGCAGGCGGCTCCGACTTTCCCCGGCGAGCCCCACCGGCACCACGGGCGCGGTGGGACCGGGCAGGAAGCGCGCCACCAGGCCGAGGGTGGCTGCGCCCAGCAGCAGAGAGCCACGGAAAAACCAGCCGGGTTCCCCCAGTTTGCCCAGTTGGGAAAGCAGGAGGCTCAGGATCACGATGTTGCCCCAATAGACCATGGCCGTCGCGAGCACCCGGTCGACCGTGTCCCGCACGAGCCGTTGGGCCGTGGCGTAGGACAGCCAGGACAACAGGGCAAAGTGGGCGAGCAGGAGGGTCATGCCTGAAGGGTGGACGGCGGCGTCGTTAAGTAGAGGGCAGAGCAGCCAAAGCAACCCATGAATCGAGCCTGATCAGCCCCTTCCCATTCGAGCAGCGCCTTCCGCAAATCCGGCAGTCCGGTGCCGCCGGCCGCAGGCAGATAGTCGTGCACCAGCACCGGGGTGCAGGCCCTGAGCCAGCCGCTGAGCGCATGGAGATTGGCGGTGATCGCCTCATACCCCTGGTTGCCGTCCAGGATCACGGCGGTGGGCGTGACCGCCCAGCGCCGGATGAAGGCCGGCAGATCGCCCTGGAACAGGTGGCAGCATTCGCCCAGAGCCTCGACCCCGAGGGATTGGCGGGCCCGCCCGATCACCGCGCGGTCGGCCGCGACCCCGAAGTAGAGGGGGCGCAGCGTGCGCGCGGTGTTGGCCAGGGCGCCGCGCAGTGCAAGGGCGGCGGCACGGCCCTCGCAGCGGCCAAGCTCGAGGATCACGTCGCCGGCATGATAGCCCATCTCATAAAGCTTGAAGAAGTCCGCGGCCAGCGAGCCCCGTCCGCCGACGGGTGCCTGGGTGCACAAGGGCTGATGCTCCCCGGAAAGAAACGGGTTGCCGGCCGGCCAGGAGGGGCGGTGCCTGGGCACTGCACCTGGTTCGTCGCTTTCATTCAGGGGATAGGCGAGGGTCGGGGGATTGGGCCCGACCGAGGACTCCCGCCAGCCGGTGAAGTAGCGCCTCCACCGTTCCGCATGGGCGGGTAGCGAGAATCGGTCGACGGCGTAACGGCGCGCCAGAGTCGAGGCTTCCTGACGGAACCCGTCTTCCGCGATCAACCGGCGGATGGAGGCGACCGCACCGACGGAATCGCCGACGGATACCAGCAGCCCTGTGATCTCGTTCCGCACGATCTCAACTACGCCGCCCGCTTGGAATGCCACGACGGGTAGGCCGCAGAGCTGCGCTTCCATGATGGTCTGGCCGAATGCCTCCTCGGTGGCTGTGCCGAGGAAAATATCCGCCGCCTGGTAGATGAGCGCCGTCTTGGCGGCCTCGAGATGATAGCCCAGCCCCTTCAGGCCCGGGACATCCCCCGCATGGTGGCCGAACGCGGCAAAGCAGACCTCGTCCTGCAGGCTGGCGATGATTTCGCGCAGGTAGTGCCCACCCTTGCGCGCTTCCTGAAAATTGACCGCGGCGCACAGCACAACCGGCTTGTCGTGCGGCAGGCCCAGCTGGCGGCGGGCCGCCTCCTTGTCACCGGGTTGAAAAACGCGCTCGTCCGCTCCCAGTTCCACGGTGTCCACTCTCCTGGCCGCCGGGAGAGCGGTTTGAAACATCTGCTTGCTCCAATGGCTGTTCGCGACGACTTCGATGCCGCGCGCGCCGCCGAAAATCTCGCGCCGGATCCGCCACGCCGCGGGGATCAGCGCGGGCGCCAGCACGGGATACTGCGTCGCGGTCGGGCAGGTCTCGTCGCAGCCGGTCAGGTAGAGGCGGCACGCGCCGGGATAGGCGCAGCGCCCCGTGTAGAGGTAGGCGTCGTGCAGGAACGCGATCACGCGGCAGCCGATGTGCGCCAGGGCGGGCAGGAGCTGGAAGGGCCAGCGCGCGGCGTGCAGGTTGCCGACGAGCACGACGTCGGGATCGAAGCGTGCGACCTCGGCGACGAGGCCGGCGATGACGGCCTCGTCGGACAGATTCCGCCCGCCTTCGAGATGATCCACGTCGCGGATGCCCAGCCAGAGGTGGGGATCGACCGGGCGGGTGCCGATGACCTCGAGCTCGATCTTGTGCGGGGCCCAGGCGAGCACGCCGGCCTCGATGCCGAGGCTGAGCAGGCATTCGGCCTGCCGGGCCTGGGCCACGCCCGCCCCATACTGGAAGCTGACGTCGTTGAGGAAAAGGACCCGCTTGGGCAGGGCGGATGAGCCCGGATGTGGTGGGGAGGGATGCATTGCCTATCGGGACCCGGCCGCCTTGTGGAACAGGAAGACGCCGTTGACCGCCGGGCCGACGTGACTGCGGTAACAATCGTCAATGAACGTGAGCTGCGGCTTGAGGTGCTCGGCGATCAGGGCGAGGAACTCGGGATCGAACAGCATGCAGTCCCGGAGGTAGTTCAGGAAGAAGGGAGCGAAGCTCTCGAAGCTGGGCAGGTAGGGCGGCGCGAATTCACTGAACGCCGCGTTGGGGATGAAGCGCAGGTGCAGCCCACGCTTGAAGCCGAGGTCGCTGAGCTCGTGGGTGGTGAACAGGTGTTTGTCCTCGACGGTGTCCTTCACAAAGTCGCGCCGGCAATAGAACCTGATGGTTTCAGAGAAGTGGGCGAGACGTTCTTCCCAGGCGGGACGTAGCACCACACCGGCGGCCTTGAGCGTAGGGGCGATGGACTGGGCCACGACCCCCATCAGCAAATACCCGCTCTCCACCGGCTCGGCGCTCATGGCCAGAACCCCGCCCGGGCGCAGGGTGCGGGCCGCCGCGGCGATGAACTCGTCGACGTGCGAAATGTGATGCAGCGTGGAGCGCATGGCGATCAGCGAGAACATCCCCGCCGGGAGCTGACCGAGGTCGTCGGCGTTGAGCAGCGCGAAGTGTAACCGGGCCGGGCCGACGGCTCCATGCGGAAACTGGCTCGCGGTCAGCCGCAGGAAGGCGGGCGAGGGATCCGTGACGACAAAATCCGGGCCGGGGTAGTGGTGGGCGAGGCCGTAGGTCAGGCGCCCGGTGCCGCAGCCGATTTCCAGGGCCGGGCCGCCGGTGTCGGCTCCGGATTGTTGCAGGAGTGCGCACAGGCCCTGTCCCTCTCCGATGATCGGGGCCGTGACACCATACTGCGCGTCATACTGCTCCTCAGCGTGCGCGTAGGGACGCTCGGCGGAGATCCTCAGCTGGCCGTGCCATTTGGCCAGGCTTTGGATCCAGGTTTGGAAAAGGGAATGGTCGGGGGACATGGCGGATGAGGGGCCGGTTCAGGTCTCGGCCCGGAGCACCGCGTTGATGGCGCGGAGTTCCGGCAGGTAGGGCAGGTGGTCACCGCCGGTCTTCTGGTTCTGGTGTTGACGGAAGACAGCCAGCACCTCGGGGAGGGCGTAGATCCGGGCGCCGGCCTTGGCCAGACGGACCCACAGATCGTAATCCATGCTGTAGTAGAGGTCATCCTTCACTTTGCCGCCAGCCCGGTCGAACAGGGCGCGGCTGAAGAAAACCTCGGGTTGGTGGAAGAACTTTCCTTTCAGCCAGCATCCGTCGAGGTCCAGCAAGTCCGCCAGCGGCAGTGGCACGATGCGACCGAGCGGCAGGCAGGAACGGTGGAGGTGGTGCGGCATGGGTTCGTGATCCATGACGCGGGCGCAGCGGCCCACCACCATGTCGATGTCGTGCAGCACGAACGCCTGGCCCACGGTGTAGAGACTGCCGGGGGCGAGGCGGTCGTCGCTGTTCAGCCAGGTCAGCACTTTCCCGGTGGCGCGCCGGAATCCCTTGTTCAGGGCCTCGGACTGGCCGCCGTCCTTTTCGCTGACCCACCAGGCGAGCCGGTGGGCATATTTCCGGATGATCTCCACCGAGCCGTCGGTGGAGCCGCCGTCCACGATGATGTATTCGAGGTTCGGGTAATTCTGATCCAGCACGGAGCGGATGGTCTCATCGAGGAAGGCGGCCTGATTGAAGCTGACAGTAACGACGGAAATTCTGGGCCATTCGCCGGGCCCGGCCGGACGGGGTGGATAGACGTCCTGCGACCGCAGGCGCGGCCAGCTGATCCGCAGCTGGTTGGTCGGCACGCGCAGCCCCAGCCAGGTGGCCGGCGGGCGATGGCAAAGCAGCGAGCCGTCGGGAAAGGCGGTCTCGGCCTCCTGCGGGGGCAGCCAGGCCGGCCGGGGATCCACGCCGCTCAGGAGGACCTGCTGGTAGGGTTGCAGCCGGCCGATCAGGACCGGCAGCACCTCGGGCGCATCGGCGCAGTCAAAGGCGATGGCATCAAACTCGGCGAGGCCGGCGCGGTATTCCTCGTTGCCGATCTTCCGCCACTCGCGCAGGCCAAAGAGCAGGTAGTGGTCCCAGCCGCTCGTGAGCTGCCCGGCGCTGACGGCGGCGCCGACATCCGGGTTCGCCAGCAGGTAGGCCTTCTCGTTGAAGATCGAATCTAGCTGGCCGAGCCATTCCACGAGGCTCTCCTTCCAAAAATGGATGTTGCCATGCTTGGTCTGGGCAATCGCTTCGGGGCAGCCGAAGACCTCGACGACGGCGCCGGTGCCCGCGATCCACAGGATCTGGGACAGCAGGCGTGGGTGGTAGCGGGCCACGGCCAGCCGGCGGATATGGCGGGCGTGCGGCGCAAAGCCGGCGAGGAGCTGGTCGTGATCCGCGACGAACGGCGCGGGCAGAGGCTGGGCCTGGAGCCGCTGCTCGGCCGCGTGGAGCCGACCGGTGAGGGTGGCCACGAGGGCATCGCGGTCGGCGGCGACCTTGAGGTGCGACTGGATTTCGCCCTCCAGCATTTTCAGGTAGGCGACGTTGCGCTCGAGGTCGGCGTAGGCTTCGCGCAGTTTTTCCTGGTAGAACGCGATTGATTTGAGCCGCTCCGCGCGGTCGACCTCGACCTTGCGCAGGTGATCGGCCGCGTCCTTCACCAGGGTGCGCGCCGCCTCTTCGCGGTCAAAGGTGCGCTTGCTGACGGCCTGCGCCTCCCGCACGGCGTCGCGTGCTTCCTCGACGGCTGCCTGGGCGGCGCGGCGGGACTTGCCCATGGCGAGCAGACTGGCGCCGCGGTCCGCCTCCGCGCGCCGCAACCGGCCGAGCAGGTGCGGTAGCGCCTGCGGAATCCTCGGGTCGTCGGCCCGGGCCGGCGGCAGAACATCCGGCTCACCGGCCGGGCCGCCGTCGGCCGGGTGAAGCTGCCGCAGGTAGGGCTGGTAGATGAACGCGCGCAGCTCGGATGTCAGCGTCACGTCGTATCGCTCCAAACCGGCATCGTAGAGACCGCGGTCCAAATGGGTCAGACCGGCAAATTCAAAACAGATGAGCGGTTGTCCATCGAGGAGTGGCCGCTGCTGTTTCACAAGCAACGTCTGCCCGCCGATACTCCATGGGGCGGCCATGGTGCCGGGGCCGTCGAGTTGCACCGTGCCGGGATAGCGGGTCGGCCACGCGTTGAGGTATTTCTTTTCGGCGTAACGTTCCGGCTCCAGCAGGTCGAAGCACCAGGCGAGGCAGTTCTCTGCCCAGTCCCGGGCGCACTTCATGCCGGTGGCGTCGTGCCGCAGGGAAACCCAGCTTGGATTGAATTTGCCGTAGGTGTCGAGGTAGGTCACCGCCGGGGCATAGCGGAAGGGGGCCAGGGCCATGGAGGCGGAGCCGATCTGCTGGAAGAGCGGCGCGGGGTCCGCAAAGAAGAACAGCTGCGCGCCCAGGTGGGTGAGCAGTTCTCCGGCGGGAATGTGCGGCAGGAGATGGCGCATCAGCCAGGAGCGGCAGGTGGCGTGAAATTCCGCCGCGGTGCGATCGGCCTGCGCGGTGGCCAAGGCCGGATGAGCGGTCAGCAGTTCCGCCAGAGGCAGGAGGTTGACGCAGGCGGGGGATTTTTTCCGCATCGCCGCGGTTGCGCCATCGTCCAAGGTCAGGATAGTCAGCTCGAATTCGCCCCCGTGGGTTACCAAGGAACGGTGCAGCGCGAGGCCCTGGTCCAGGCGGGGGGAGTCGAGTGAGGTGCAGTAGTATCGCATCGGGCGAGGAGGCAGCATCAAACCCGGAGGGTTGAGTTCAAGCCTCCTGTGCGGGCACCGGGACGAAGGCGGCGGGAACTCACTTGCTGGCGGGGCGTTGGTCCAAGGCGAGACGCAACTGCTCGTTCAGCCGGGCGACGACCGCGGCGTGATCCGCCGCGGCCCAGGCTTGTGCGGCGAGAGCCGACTCGAGGGTGTTGACGCGGTTCAGGCTGCGCTCGAGGTCGGCGTTGAGCCGGTTGATGATCTCGTCTTTCTCCGCGCTGATCCGGACATGGGCGGCGATCTCGGCGTGGCGGGTCTCGATGTAGGCGACGTTGTGGTCGTGATCGGCATAGGCCTGTTTCAACTTGTCCTGATAGTGGTGGATCGAGGCGAGGCGGTCTTCCCGGTCCTTTTCCACCTCCTTCATGTATTCGAGCGTTTGCTGGAGACTCCGCTGGCTCTCCTCCAACTGTCGGTTCAACCGGGCGGAGATCAGCCTTTGCCACAAGGTGAGCAGGTCCAGGTCGAACTCCGGGTGCAAGGCGCTGACCGGCGCACCGACCGGAGGCTGGTAGTTGCGGGGATGCAGCGGGCCTGGCACGATCTCTCCCGGCAGCAGCGGGTCCTCCGGGAGTTCGAAGCCCGCCAGACCCCAAGACGGGCCGTTCAACGGCCTGGGCAATTCACCGAGGCGCATGGCCTCCACCACCGGGTGCAAGACGGACCATTCCGGATTCAGGATTTTCTTTTCCTGCAGACGGGCGAAAAGCTTCTTCTCGCCTTCCGGTGTCCACCCCGAACCGAGGCTGTGCTCGATGTGGAAGCAAACGCACGGGGGCAGAAGGGAGACTTCCGCGAATCCGGCGTAGTGGGCGGCCGCGAGGCCGAAGCTGTCGATATTGAAGGAATAGGCGGCGAACTCGGCGTAGCCGTGGATGGCGTTCCAGCCCTCGCGGGAGAGCAGGGTGAAATCGCCGCAAGCGTTGGTGTGGAGATTCTCGATCGCCGTATCGCGGCTCGGGCGCACCGCCCAACCGTCGCCTTCCGGGATCACGTCGATGCCCTCGACCAGCCGGCCGGCTTCGGGGCCGGGCTCGCACTGGCGCTTGAACGGGTCGGCGCCGTAGAGATTGTCGACCAGTGCCATCGGGCCTAGGCGGCGATTGCTGCGGACGGGGTGAGTCCAGGCGTAGGCCAGGGTCTCGTCCACGCTGAAAGTCGGCGGGATGTCCCGCTGGATGTCATAGCGGTCGACCCGCAGCATCTTGGTGGGATCGAGTCGTTGCCTGCCAAGGTGGCGCATGAGCTCGTCGGAGAAAATGATGTCGATGTTCGTGGCCAGCACGAACTGGCCGCGCGCGCGGCGGATGCCCACGTTCTTGGCGATCATCTGGAAGAACGCCAATCGGTCTGCATACTTGAATCCATGGTGCAGCACCGCCGGCACGGTGATGACCCGCGCCGAACAATAGGAAGCCTCCGCCGGCAACCGCAATACTCCGGCCAGACCGGGCCGGCCCTCGACGGGATTCCAGTCCACCAGGATCAATTCGGCGGGCAGCCGGTATTTTTCACATTGGCGCGCGAAGCAATCGATGAAGATTTGGGTGCGGATCAGCGGATCGCCTCCGTGATCGTCGTTGCGCGATGCCGCGACGACGGAGAGATACGGGTTTTTTCCAGGAGGATGGCTCATGACGAGACTCCCCAATGTGCGGGTGGCCGGGCGGTTGTAAAGGCTCGCCTCGACTGTGTTCCAGTGTTGTTTTCAGGCAGGAAACTGGAACGATTCTAGTGCAGTGCAGACGGCGCGCTGCTCGTCAGTTGTCATTGAATTGAAAAAGGGTAGGCGCAGGAGGCGGTCACTGACATTTTCCGTCACGGGGCAGTCCCCCGGTTTGCCGTCCCAGCGGCGGGCATATTCGGACAGGTGCAGGGGCAGGTAGTGGAAGACCGAGAGGATGCCGCGTGACTTGAGATGGGCGATGAGCGCCGTGCGCGCCGCGAGCGAGGGCATCAGCAGATAATACATGTGCCAGGCCTGCTCGCAATGCGCGGGGACGACGGGCTGACGGGCGCCGTGCCGGCGCGCCCAGGGTCCCAGGGCCTCGTGGTAGCGGTTCCAGATGTCGCGGCGTTTCGCCTGGATGTCGGGCCAGACCTCCAGCTGGGCGTAAAGAAAGGCCGCGAGCACATCGCTCATCACATAGCTGCTCCCCAGGTCGACCCACGAGTATTTGTCGATCTGGCCGCGGAAAAACCGCGCCCGGTTGGTGCCTTTCTCGCGAATGATTTCGGCGCGCTCGGCGAAGCGCGGATCATTGATCAGCAGCGCGCCGCCTTCCCCGCAGGTGATGTTCTTGGTCTCGTGGAAGCTTTGCGTGGCCAGGGCGCCGAGCGTGCCCAGCCAGCGGCCGCGGTATTTTCCGAAAAGTCCGTGGGCGTTGTCCTCCACCACCGCGACGCCGTAGCGCTGGGCGATCGCATTGATCACATCCATCTCGCAGCCGACGCCGGCGTAGTGCACCGGCACAACAGCCTTGGTCCGCGGGGTGATGAGAGCCTCGAGCTTGGACTCGTCAAGGTTCAGGGTGTCGGCGCGCACATCGCAAAATACCGGGCGGGCGCCGCGGAGCACAAAAGCGTTGGCCGTGGAAACAAAAGTGAACGAGGGCACGATGACCTCGTCGCCTGGCTGCACGTCCAGCAGTAGGGCGGCCATCTCCAACGCGTGCGTGCACGACGTGGTGACGAGGGCCCGTTTCACGCCGAGGACCGACTCCAGCAGGGTGTGGCAATGCCGGGAAAAGGTCTGGTCGCCGGCGATCTGGCCGGCGCCGATCGTCCGGCTGATGTATTCCAGTTCCCGTCCGGCCAGCGAGGAGCGGTTGAAAGGCAGGGTCGGCGAGTTCATGATCGGGTGGGCGGCACCGGCGACCAGCGGTGAAACCAGACCGAGGATTCCGTGCTGCGGAAGCCGGCCGCCTGATACAGCCGCTGGGCGGGCAGGTTCGCCGCCTGCGTGGCCACCCGGACCAGCTCGCACTGCATCGTGCGGAACCAGTCCAGCCCGGCCAGCAGCAGTGCCCGCCCGAGGCCCTTGCCTTGCGCCGGCCCGGCCACGGCAATCAATCCGATGCGCCCGTGCCCGGTGGCCGGATCGGTCAGGCAGGTGATATAGCCCGCCGCTTCCCCGCGGTCCTCGGCTACCAACACATGATGTTTTTCCATATCCCGCCGGATCCATTCGGCATACAGGGCCTCCGCCCGGGCGATCGGAAAGCCGCGATCCTTGAAGAACCGGGTGTCGAGGTGTGATCGGCGCGCGATGGTTTGCAGCCCGGCCATATCTCCGGGGCGGGCGGTCCGGATATTTTCATCCCGGGCGGCCGGGGCAGCCGCGGTCTTCATGGGCAGAGTCAGGTCCACCCGGACATCCACGAATTGGAAACCGGACCGGGAAGCGAGTTCAAGCGTTTCACCGCTTTGCCCGTCGGCGGAAAAATACAGGCACCGCAGGTGCAGCGTCTCGGTCCAAGCCAGGAGTGCGGCGAGCGACTGGGGATTGAGCTGCGTGGCGTTCGCGCGGCCGATGCGGAAGCCGAAGAAATCGGTGTCCCACGGCAGGAAGGTGCCAGGTTCGGATTCAGCCGCGGCGGAATTCATATTGTGTCGTCCTTGGTCGCCTCGCGAATGGCGTAGGCCGGCTTGTCCATCGTGCGAAAATGGATCCGGGCGAGGTATTCGCCCATGATGCCGAGCGCGAAAAGCTGGGCGCCGGCAAAGATCGCGATGATCGACGCCAGGAACGGAAAGCCCGCGACGCTGCTGCCGGTGAACAAGTAAACGCCGAGCACGTAGGCCAGCACGCCCATACCGAAAAGCGTGAAGGCGAAGCCGATGACGCTGGCGAGCTGGAGCGGCAGCACGGAGAACCCGGTCATCATGTTCAGGGTATGCCGGATCAGCTTGGCGTAGGTGTAGTTGGTGGTCCCCTGGGCCCGGCTCTCATGCCGGACGGGCACGGCGGCGAAACGGGTGGTGCCCCAGGTGAGCAGCACGTCGAGGTTGACGAAGGGGCTGTTGTAGGAGGCGAACGCCTCGCGCAGCCGCGTCCTGAAAACGCGGTAGGCGCTGACCATGCGCGCGGTCTCCGCCCCCATGGCGCCTTGCAGCACGATCTTGGTGACAACCGAGGCCAGGTCGCGGAGCAGGCCGTGCTGCTCGCGCTCAGGCGGGCCGTAGACCGCGTCAAAGCCCGCCGCGGCCTTGGCGAGCAGCTTGGGGAGTTCCTCCGGCGGGTGCTGCAGGTCGTCGTCCATCGTGACGGTCAGATCGAAGCGGGCGGCGCGCACCCCGGCCAGCAGGGCGTTGTGCTGGCCGTAATTCCGCATCATGTCCAGGCCGCGCACCCACGGCCGCTGCGCCGCGAGTTGCTGGATGGCACGCCACGAGTCGTCGCGGCTGCCGTCGTTGACGAGGATCAGTTCGTGGGGCTGACCGGTCGCCGCCAACACCGGCTCGAGGCGGCCCACGATTTGCGGCAGGATGGCCGCACTGTTGTAGACGGGGATGACCACGGAAAGCCCCGGCTGGGTCGGGCTGCTAGGCTGCAACAGGGAAGACATGCTGCGCTCCGCCCCTTACGCTGCGGGATTCAACCGGGCCACGCACAGCAGGCTGGTGCCGAAGGACAGTGGGCACCGCTTTCCCAGGAGCCGCAATTCCCGGGCATGCGCGCGGGCGACGAGACCCGACAGCAGGCGAGGCACCCGATGGTCGGACCTCATGGTTTCAACGGTTCCCAGTTTGGCGCGGTTCGTAAGCCCTAGTCTTGATGGCAGCACGCGGAACAGTAAGACGGGCAGGGTCAGCCATGTGAAGAAATATGTGACGAATTCGACCGTGAACCCGGCCTCCTGCAGCGTGCGCACCAGCGTGGCGCGGGTATAGCGTTGGAAATGCCCGGCCCGCACATCCTCCTCCGACCAGAGCGTGGGACAGGCCGGGACCGTGCAATAGAACCTGCCGCCAGGCGCGAGCACTGCGCGGATGCCGCGCAGGAACGCCCCGGCGTCAGGGATGTGCTCGACGACATCGAAGGCTCCCGCCGCAGGCAGGGAGTTTGGCTGCAGGCGGGCGTCTTCCAGCGTCGCGTGGATCACGTTGCGCACCCCGCGGCGCAGTGCGTTGCGGGCCCCGGGGCCCGGTTCTATTAGGGCGACATCAGTCCCGTCCGCCTGGAGGGCGGCGGCGACATAGCCATTGCCGCCGCCGATATCATAGAGCGTGCCGGCTGGCGGGAATTGGCCCAAGATGGTGCGGATGCAGCCCAAGCGGTGCTGGAACCAGTAGCTGGCGTCCTCCACTTGGAAACACACCTCGTTCCCTTCCTCGGGGTAGGACACGGCGGTCACCTGACGCGCCTGCCACAGCCCTTCGCGGAGTTCGAGATCGGCTGAAGGAGGCTTCCAATTGTTCGGCGTCTGCTGATGGCGAAGGGACATGACGCGTTTACCGAGGAATCTCGTAGAAGCGGATTTGTGTCGGCAGGGCCAGGGAGGCGTTCGGAGGGCCTTGGAACACCACGCGGAGACGAGTCGCGTCCGCCGGAAGCTCAAACCGGTGCACGGAACGGCCCTCCTTTGTGAGGGGGAACTGGGCAAATTGGTGGAAGTATTCGTCTTGGATGGTGCAGAGACAATTTCCGGCGGCCGGCATGATGGTCAGAACCGACACCTCCCGGGCCTGGCCATTTCCGGGAGGCGCGAACAAATGGAACTGGGTCGCGACGCGTTCCCCAGGCGCGGAAGGCTGGAAGGCCGGGTAGGCCCGGGATGAGTCCAGTTCCGCAGGCCGGGTCTCCCCGTTTGATTCGGCGCGCAGCGCGCCGGTATAGGGCGAGGCGCCATAGGCCAGATAGGCCAACAGCATGACCGCCGGTTTCGCGCCGGGCGCCGGATATTCGGGGTCGATCGCGAGCTTGCGCAGCGTAAAGCAGACCAAGTCGAAACCCAGACCGGCATCCCCGGGGACCACGATGATGCGGGGTGAGTCCATTTCCCGGCCCACGGCCGCCAGGGCCCGGGCGCCCTCGCCAATAACTTCCTGACCGCGGCCAATCGGCGCCGGGACGATGATGGTCCTTTCCGCGACGGTCTTCTCGATGAATTGAATGGTGCCCAATTGTGGGAAGGGCTCCAGTGTGAGCAAACGATAGCCCCAGAGCTTGGTTGAGGCCAGGGAGATCCCGTTCCGCTCGTCGGCATGAACCCAATAGATGTAGCTGCCCGGCGGGAAAGTGCGGGCGATGACATCGTAGGCCTTGTAGACAACGGCATACCGTTCGCGCAGGCGGTCGGAAATTTCCCTTCCGTGGAAACCGGGTGGCGACGAGAGCATGATGAGCCCAAGAAACAGCGCGACTGCCGTGGGGCGACCCAGCTTCGGGAATCGGAGCGCGGCTAGCATAGCCGCCACCCCGGCGAGGACTAAAGCCGCCGCGCCCGCGACCTCGATCCATTCGTAATGATGGAGCACCGAGACGAGAAAGGAAAGGCAGCTCCATTGCCCGACGGGCTTCGCGAACAGGGTGATGACCGCTACGGCAGCCCCGAGCGCGGCTGCGGAACCGAAGCGCAGCAACCGTTGGAACGTGTTCGCGCAACACAGCGTCAGCAGCGGCAGGGCCAGGGCCAGGTGAAAGGAGGCGTAGTAATAGAGACTGAGGACTGACACCATGTGGCGCAGCTCGAACAGGGTGGCGAGGCCCAGGCTGGCGCCTAGGGCGGCGGTCAGCGAGCGGAGCAGAGGCCTGGGCTTCGAATGACCCGCATCAGAAACGACGGAACACCAAGCGCCCCACAGGAAGGTTGCAAACGGCAGGATCAGCCAGGGGGCGGCAAGGACCCAGTGCGCGTTCGTGGGCATCCACGGGTTCTTCGCCACATTCTTGAAATACAATACCATGTCGATCTGCGGCTGGAGAAAATGGAATCGTCCGCCCAGATACACCTGCACGTTGCCGAGCAGGCACACGATCGCGACCGTCCCGACGCCATAGAGCGCGGCGGTGGCCAGGTGACGGCGAAAAGGCCAGCGCAGCCAGCACAGGTGAAAGACGCCCAGCCCGACCCCGATCGACGTCAGTGATCCCAGGTTGGCCACGGCCATCAGCGCCAGCGAGCCGCCCGCGGCGATGATCCAGAGCCACCACAGTCGGGAGTGCCTGGCCAAGGTGATGCAGGCCAGCGTTGCCGCCGCGTAGGTGAACACGGGCGTATCGCTGTAGTCGGCATGGAGTGCGGCGACTACTGGAGGGCAGAAAACCGCGGTCGCCACCCCCACAATGGCCCAGCGGATGCCGAGGCCTGCGTGCACGACCATGCCTACGGCCGCGGCCAACAGGGCGGAGAAACCAAGCTTGAAACAGATTTCTGCCGCGATCGGCGGGAGGAAGTGATGCAGGAATGCACCGGGCAGGATCCATGAGAGGCGTGATCCGTAATAGGTGGCGCCGAAATCGCTGATCTGGCCGCGCGGGTCCCATTGGTAGCTGGTGTAGATCCAGCTATCCAGCAATTCAAAGGGCGGAAAGCAGTAGCCGGGCCGGATGAGCAGGAGCAGGAGACTGCCCAGAGCCCAGACCGCTGCCAGGATTGCCGCTTGCCCTGCCGTGAGGGGAGAACTGGGCCCGGCGTCCAGCCATCGGCCCGGGTCAGTCTCGCTTGCGTGAATTGGGCCAGCTGCGGACATGAGGGCGGATGGCGGGGGCCTCAGGTCCAGAGGGGCAGCAATGCGCCGGCGACGGCTTCGTTTTCTCGGCAGAGGCCGATCGGGACGTAACGAATCCGCGGGTCGGCGGCGAGGGTTTTGAGGCAACGCCAGAAATCGACCACCGTGACGGTCTTTCGGCCGCGCAGCACCGCGTCGGCGGTCAGCGACGTGTAGCTCTGGTCGGTCGTGGTCACGAGCACGACGTCGGCATCCTTGAGCGCTTCGTCCAGCGAGTCGGTGACCAGCGCGGTCAGCTTGAGGGCGACTTCCGCATTGGCGGCGGCCAGGTTGTCGTGGCCGATCACGCGGTAGCCGGCCTCGGAGAGCGCCCGGCAGAGGTAGATGCCGGGTGATTCGTCGATGACGTGCGACAGCGGCTTGTAGGCGAGGCCCAGCACCGCCACATTGGCACCCTTCGGCAGGTAGCCCTGGAGCTTCTCGACGTAGCGCTTGGACAGGCCCCGGTTGTAGTCGTCGTTCACCTGCAGGAGCCGGCTGTCCACGCCGAGGGCGGAGCCCATGAAATTCAGCGCGACGTTGTCGCGGGGAAAGCAGGGCCCGCCGAAGCCGAAGCCGCCGGTGAGGTATTTGCGGCCGATCCGCTTGTCCATGCCCAGGGCGCCGGACACCACATCGACGTCGCCGCCGGGCAGGTGCTCGCAGAAGTCGGCAAGCATGTTGGCGAAGGAGATCTTCATCGTCACGTAGCTGTTGACTGCGATCTTCGCGAGTTCGGCATTTTCCAGGCTCATGCGTTTCACCGGGGCGTTGTTCTGGGACACGCGGTGGTGAACCTGCTCGAGCAGATCGCCCGCCCGGGCGTCGGATTCACCCAGCAGGTAAAAATCGGGGTTGAGGAAATCGCGAATGACGCTGCCGAGGGCGATGAACTCCGGGTTGTAGCAGAGGCCGAAATCAGGGCCGCACTTCTTGCCGGATTCCTGCTCCAGGATGGGCAGCAGGCCGTGGCGCGTGGCGCCGGGCAGCACCGTGCTGGTGAGCACGATGACGTGGTAGCCGTTTTTCTTCTTCAGCGCCTGGCCGAGGGACTTGAAGGCGAACTTGGCGTATTGGAGAGTGAAGGCACCGCGCTCGTCACTCGGGGTGGGCACGATGACGAAGCTGATGTCGCTGCCGAGCACGGCTTCCTCAGCGCTCATGGTGGCGCGAATCCGCTCCTTGTTCGCCGCGATCATCTCGCCGAGGCCGGTTTCCTGCACCGGAGCCCGACCTGCGTTCACTGCCTCCACGGCGTGGCGGTTGACGTCTACGCCGATGACGTTGATGCCACGCGAAGCCATGCCGGCAGCCATGCTGCCGCCGAGTTTGCCAAGACCGATAACGGAGACGTTTTGAATCATAGGTGGGAAATTGTCGGAGAAAAAAAGGGGACTACGGGAGGCGGAGTCCCGCGCCGCACGTGCACGGGCTCAAGCCTTGCGTCGTGACGGGTAGAAGCTGCTGGGGTCCGCCTCGAAACGCCGGATATACTCGTCGTAGGATTGGAGCGAAGGGTCGATTTCGTTGGCGAGCAGGTCGAGCAGCGGTTTGACGTCAGTGACGGGAGCGACCTCGGCGGCATAGTCGCGCAGCAGCTCGGCGGCGTGGTCTGGGAGGGCAAAGGCTTCGAACAAGCAGGCGAGCTTGAGGAGCTGGACGGCGTCGAGCTTGACGGCGGCGGCGGAATTGTAGGACCAAGCGGCGGGATCGCGCAGGTAGATGGCATCGCCCTGATAGGGGCGACCAAGCCGGGTCTGGGCCGGGAAATCGTGTTCGAAGGTGGCGGGCAGCGCCGATGCGGAATAGCGGCGGACGGTGAGGTCGAAGAGCTCGAAGCCCCATTCGCGCATGAGTCGGTCGGTGTTGTGGAAGGTATGTTCGGTGTCGCGGGTCGTGCCGTAGTAGTTCACTTCGAGCGCCAGCCCCAGCACGGGGGAACTGCGGATCAGTTTCTCGCCGGAGAACAGGACATCGAGGTCGAAACCGTCCACGTCGATCTTGATGAAGTCGACTTCCGGCCAGCCTTCCGCGGCGGCGAGCTGGTCGACGGTCGGCTTGGCCTTCGGATCGGCCAGGCGGGCGGTGGTCCACTCATTCAGCACGGGGACCTTTTCCTCGTGCTTGACGCGATCACTCAAGACCTGGGCCGCCCGCGCGGCGCTGAGCCGGTTCCACGGGTTGGCACCCCACGGCGACTGGGCACCGCGTTTCAATACGAAGGGGTGGTCGTCGGGCAGGCCGACGAATGCGGGCTTGTAGCGGATGTTCTTGTTCGCCTCGGCTTGGTTCAGCCGGGCGCATTCGTCCACCAGCGGATCGATACCGAGGGCTTGAAATGAGCTTTGGAAGATCCGCCAGAAACCGGCGATGCCGCCACTGCAGCCGACATCGATCAGACGGAACGGCCGGGCATCAAAGTAGCCCCGTTCAACCAGGCATTGGGTAAGACGCGAATAACGTGAGCTGTATTCCACAAGAGACGTGCTTAACATTGATCCCGGGTCCGTCCATGGCTTTTTGAGGGTGCCTGGGCGGCTGCGGTGGGCTTAACTTTGGTTGACGACGGAGTCCTTCGACTTGCCGGACCTGATCTGGTCGTGGATCCAGGCGTAGGTCTTCTCCATGCCGGTGCGCAGGGGAATGGAGGGCTCCCAGCCGAGCGACTTGCGGATGAGGGTGTTCTCGGAGTTGCGGCCGTTGACTCCCTTGGGGGCGGACAGATTGTAATTACGCTTTAGCTTCACGCTCGCGATCGACTCGACGAGGTCGACCAGCTGGTTAATGGAGACCTTCTCCTCGCTGCCGAGATTGATGGGGAAGGTGATGTTCTCGCTGCGCATGATGGCCTGGGTGCCGTGCAGGCAGTCGTCGATATACATGAAGCTGCGGGTCTGGTGACCGTCGCCCCAGATCTCGATCTCGTGCTTGCCGCTCATCAGTGCGGTGATGACCTTGCGGCAGACGGCCGCGGGCGCCTTTTCGCGGCCGCCATCGAAGGTGCCGTGCGGGCCATAGACGTTGTGGTAGCGCGCCACCCGCGTCACCAGGCCGAAATCCTCGGTAAAATGCCGGCACATGCGCTCGCTGAAGAGCTTTTCCCAGCCATAACCATCCTCCGGCATCGCCGGATAGGCATCGGCCTCCACCAGGCCGGTGACATTCGGGTCGGTCTGCTTGTCATGCGCGTAGACGCATGCGGAGGAGGCGTAGAACAGGCGGGCGACACCGGCCTCACGGGAGGCCTTGAGCAGGTGCGTGTTGATCAGGACCGTGAGCATGCACAGCGCCTTGTTCTTCTCGATGAAGCCCATCCCGCCCATGTCGGCGGCGAGATTGTAGACCCAGCAGGCATCTTTCACCGCCTGACGGCAGGCCGGAAGCTCCTGCAGGTCGAGTGAGAGGTTTTCTACGCCGGGGAACTTTTGATACCAGCGGTCGAGCGGCTTCAGGTCCACTGCCCGGACGCGTGTATGGCCTTGCTTGAGGAGATCGGCAACAAGGTGGCCACCGATGAAACCGCCGGCACCGCAGACAACAATGAGTTTATCCTTCATGTAGGGGGGAGTAAGTGAGCCGCGTTAAGTGCGGGACGCATGTCCGGGAGTCAACCGCGCTTTCTTCGATTGCGGGGACCGCGCAACGCCGTGATTTCCGCCAGCCATTCGGTGGCCGACGCGTCGCTGGGCATGCGCCAGTCTCCGCGGGGGGAAAGAGCGACCGAGCCGACCTTGGGCCCGTCCGGCATGGCGGAACGCTTGAACTGTTGGCTGAAAAAGCGTCGGACGAAAACCTCCAGCCAGCGCAGAATCACGGCGCGACTGTATCTTCCCGCGAAGGCGAGTTCGGCCAGATAAAGCACCTTGGCCGGCCGGGCACCATGGCGCACGATGTGATACAGAAAGTAGTCGTGCAGTTCGTAGGGTCCGACCACGTCCTCGGTCTTCTGGGGCTGGTTTCCATCGTCGGTCGTGGGCAGCAGTTCGGGGCTGATCGGCGTGTCGGCGATGTCGTGCAGCACCTTGGCCGGGGCCCCGGAAAACTCGGCGTCCGCGCACCAGTCGATGAGGTAGCGGACGAGGGTCTTGGGGATGCCGGCGTTGACGTGATACATCGACATGTGGTCGCCGTTGAAGGTGCACCAGCCCAGCGCCGCCTCGGAGAGATCGCCCGTGCCTACGACGAAACCGCCGGCCTTGTTCGCCAGGTCCATCAGGATCTGGGTGCGCTCCCGGGCCTGGGCGTTCTCGTAGGTGACGTCGTGGACGCTCTCGTTGTGGCCGATGTCGCTGAAGTGCTGCTTGATGGCGTCGTGGATCGGGATGACCCGCAGGGTGGCCCCGATCTGTTCAACCAATTTTTCCGCATTTCCACGAGTGCGTTTGGTTGTGCCGAAGCCCGGCAAGGTGGGCGCAAGGATCCCCTTGCGGTCCAATCCGAGCAGGTCGAAGGCGTGCGCCGCGACCAGCAGCGCGAGCGTCGAGTCGAGTCCGCCCGAGATGCCGATGACAACTTTCCGCGCGCCGGTGTGCTTGAGCCGCTTGGCCAGACCGGTGGACTGGATGGCGAAGATCTCCCGGCAGGTGTCGGCGCGGACTCGCGGGTCGGAGGGCACGAAGGGCAGGGCGGGGTTCGGCCGCAGTGTCCCGAGGGGCGTTCCAACGGCGACGGAGTTGGCCGCGAGGGAGACCGGAATGCGATTGAACGCGGCCGTGGCAGAGGCCGCCGAGAAGCTGCTGTTGCACAATCGCTCATGCCGGAGACGGTCCAAGTCGATGTCCGCGAAGGTGATCTGGGTGTCGAAGCGGAAGCGCTCCGACTCGGCGAGCAGCGAACCGTTTTCGGCGATCAGACAGTGGCCGGAGAAGACGACGTCCGTGGAGGACTCGCCCGGGCCGGCCGAGGCATAGGCGTAGGCCGTCAGGCAGCGGGCGGATTGCTGGCGGATAAGGTCCCGGCGGTAGGCCGCCTTGCCGAGCAGTTCGTTGCTGGCCGAGGGATTTAGGATGAGGTTGGCGCCGGCGAGGCAAAGATCGCCGCTCGGCGGATGCACGGCCCAGAGATCCTCGCAGACCTCGAGCCCGAAGGTGCAGCCGGCCGCTTCGTCCGCGAAAAGCAGGTTGGTGGCGAGTGGCGCGGAATATTCGCCCAGATTCACCTCGACCGGCGGCAGGTTGGCCGCGGAGGTGAACCAGCGCTCCTCGTAATATTCGCCGGTGGTGGGGAGGAACTGCTTGGGGACCAGCCCGAGCACGCGGCCGGCACCGAGCACGGCCGCGCAGTTGTAGAGCCGGTCGTTGACGGCGAGCGGCAGGCCGACGATGGCGTGGATCCGCAGGCTTTTGGTTGCCGCGGCAAGTTCGAGCAACGCGGCTCGGGCCCGGGTGTGCAACAGGGTCTGGGCAAAAAGATCGCCGCAGGAGTAGCCGGTCAGGCTCAGCTCGGGGAAAAGCACGATGCCCGCCCCGCCTTTCACCGCGACCCGGAGGGCCTCATGGATCCGGCCGGCGTTGAAAGAGACATCTGCCACTCGCAATTCGGGCGCGACGGTGGCGAGGCGGAGGAAGCCGGAAGGCGGCGGGATGGTTCTCATTTTTTGATGCCGAGCAGAATGTAGCTGGGATCGATCCAGATGAGGGTAGAGCACTGGGCTTGAAGTTCCGGCCGCATTGATTCGATCGCCGCCGTGACGCCCTGCACTGCCGGAGAACCGGCGATGATGTCGGGCTGGGGGCAAAAATCATGCCAGAGCATCAGGCCGCCGGAGCGCACCAGCGGCAGGGCCTTGCGCGTGTCACTGATCACCACCTCGGTCTGGTGGCCACCGTCAACAAAAACGCTGTCGAAGAACCCCGGGGTGTAGGCTCCGGTGTCCCAGACGCGGCTGTCGCAGTAAACCTGGCAGACGCGGTGGCCGAGTTGTTTCTCACGGTAGAAGCGCCCGATGTAGGACGCGGCATCGGTGCGATGATAAGTGCGCGGCCCGGCCTCATCCTGACCGTAGTTGGCAGTTACGGCACCCGGCGGGGACTTGGCCTCGTCGGTGACGCGTTCGCCATAGGCCCACGAGCCGTCGGCCTTCGCCTCGCCGTCGGGCAGGTTCAGCGTCCACACCGTGGCCGCGCACGACTCGAGGCACAGGCACGTGCCGAATCCCTGCCACGTGCCGAACTCGAGATGGCGGCGGGGCAGGTGGTTTTGATAAAGGTAACGCAGGATCAGCGCGTCGTCCTTTTCCGTGTTCCAGGCTGCCCAGCCCGGATTGGACGCGACCGGGGCGGCCGGCCAGCCGAAGCGGCGGGCCAGATCCGGCAGGCTGACGGCAGGTATCGGCGGCCGGCTCATGCGGGACGAGCGAAATTGAGCGTGAGCGCCTTGCCGGTTACGAAGCTCTGCGGGGGCGCGGAACGGCGGACGACGAAATTATCGTGGTCCAGGATCTGGCAATGCTGATAACCGTGGTCGAGCAGCCATTCGGCGGCGGCCAGGTTGGAATAGCCGCGGACGCCGAGCGCGTGGTTGAGCTCGACGACCAGCCACGGGTCGTAGCGGGCGAGGGTTTTTTCCGCCCCCATCAGCACCTCAAAATCGAAGGAATCGACGTCGATCTTGATGCAGTCCAAGCGGGGCGGAGCCAGGCGCGCGGTGAGTGAGTCGACGGTCTCGAAGTCGTATTCCATCTCCTCGGGCGGCCCGCCCCAGAGGCGGAAGATTTTTTCGGTGCGGCGGCCGGCGTGCTGGCCCAGCGCGAGCTGGTGGACCGTGACGTTGGCGCACCGGTTGTGTGCGAGATTGGTCCGCAGCATCTCGGCCGTGACGGTGGGCTCGACGGAATGGATGTGGCCTCGGGGGGACAGCTGGGAAAAGAGGACCGAGTAATACCCGATGTTGGCGCCGCAATCGAGATAGACCCAGTCCGGGCCGGCGTGCTCGACGAACCAGTGTTTGGTCTGCATCTCGCAGTTGGGATAATACCAGGCGAAGCTTTCGTAAAAGGCCGGGAGCTCGATGGGCGTCCGCCCGGGGATGTTGGTAAACATGGGTTGAAGTGGTTATTGGCTTTGCGCTTTGCCCGCGGAATGGCGCTGCGCCAGCTGGTTCCAGATGGTGGGATTGACGTAGATGGCATCAGCCCAGGAGAGCAGGCCGGTATCGGTGATTTTTGGGCAAGCGAAGTTCACAAACTGATAGCCCAAGCCGGAAAGACAGCTGTGTATGTCCCATGCCAAGGGCTGTCCGGTATAGAGGGCGCGAAACTCAACCTCGGAAAAAATACAGCCGATGCGGTGGGCGGCCAGGGCCGCCCGGGCCCCGTTGAGCACCAGCAATTCACCGCCTTGCACGTCCATTTTCAGGATATCAATTCCGGTCAGGCCATGATCTGCAATCAGCCGGTCGATCGAGCGCTGCTCCACCTCGAGGACCCCGGTTTCGGCGAAGTCGGCGCTGTCGGCCCAGCGGTTGATTTCAACGCGGTCGATGGGCAGGACCGAGTGGGTGGCACTGTAGTTATTGAGGTGCAGCTTGGTGAATCCGTCGAAGGCCCCGACGGCCGCCTGGTGGGGGTGAATGGCCGGTTGCCCCAGAAACCTGTCCCGGAGACGAAGGAAATTGTCCGGCGCAGGTTCAAAGGCGTGGATCTGCGCCTGCGGGAAAAGGCTTTGGAAGGAGCCAACGGATTCCCCGGTATGGGCGCCGATGTCAAAGACGGTGAGCGCGGCGGACGCGGGGTAGACGTGGGAAAAAAATTCTAGACCGGTCATTTTGAGGCGGTTACGGCGGCAGAGGTTGGAAGTGAAGCGGAGCACTGACATGCACCGGCCCGGGCAATGGCATGATCGAACATGGATTGACCCGGATAAAGGCGGCATCGTCGATGACATCCCACACGTCGGCTAGCCCAAAATCATAGGAGCCGGTAATCCGGGCTTTGCCGCCTTGAAACCCGAAGATGCCGGTTAGGACGACGTATTCCTGATGATGCAGCGGGAGATTGAGGGTGAAGCGGGCGACGAAGCGGTCGCCCTTGCTGGCGGTCAGCTGATGGGTGGCATAAACATCGTGAGCCGAATAAACCTGATTGCCCTTGAGGTCCCGGAAACGAACGGAAAGGACGAACTCGGAATCCACATCCTCACAGGCGCGGCCGAGATAAAGAAACTCCAAGGCCTCGTTATAGTCGCAGGAAACGGCCGGCAGGCCATCGGCCTTGGTGATGACAAAGTTATCGATGACCACCACTCCCCGGCCAATGCGGGTGCTCAGGCGGCGAGCCTTAAAGGCCGGGTTGGGCTGAAGCAGGATGGGCGGCACCAGGCTCCGGTCTTGGGCTAATGGGCCGGGCGCATCGGGGCCGGCTGCAGCCGCGGCGGTTCCGTCCGACTCCTGGCCCATCACGACTCCCTGCTCTTGCCAGCAGAAGCGTTCATACATTTTGGCCACTTGTTTGGCCTCGCCCCACATCTCGGGTTTGCCGTTTTTCAACCACAGAGCGCGGGAGCAAATGGAGCGGACGGTGCCGAGATCGTGCGAGACGAAGAGCAGGCTGACGCCCTGATCGATCAGCTGGCGGAGCCGGCGGAAGCATTTTGCCTGGAATGGCGCATCGCCCACCCCGAGCGCCTCGTCCACGATGAGGATGTCGGGGTCCACGCAGGTGTTCACCGCAAAGGCCAGGCGCATCATCATGCCGCTGGAGTAGGTTTTCACCGGCTGGTCGAGAAAGTCTCCGATGTCGGCGAAGGCAGCGATTTCGTCGAAGCGCCGGTCCGTCTCCGCGCGGGACAGGCCCAGCACGGCTGCGCTCAGGTGCACGTTCTCCCGGCCGGTGAAGTCTGGGTTGAATCCGGCGCCGAGTTCGAGGAGGGCCGCGACCCGGCCTTCGACAGTGATGGTCCCGGCGGTCGGCCGCAGCGTGCCGGCGATGAGCTGCAGCAGGGTGCTCTTGCCGGCACCGTTGCGGCCGATGATGGCCACGGCCTCGCCGCGCCGGACTTCGAAGCCGATGTCCTGGAGGGCGAAGAAGTCACGATACCCGGCGGAGGCGCGCGCCCGGAGCGCCCGGCCCGACCCTCCTGGCAACCACCGCCCCGCCTCGGCCAGCAGCGGGCTGATCAGGCGCTGCGAAGGATCCGTCCAGATCCGGTAGGCTTTGGACAGGTTTTCGGCGACGATCACTTTCTTTTCGGGCATGGCGGGAGGTTCAGAGCACGTCGGCAAACGCGGGCTTCATCCGGCGGAAGGCCAGATGGCCGACATAACAGGCGGTCAGGCCGGCCACATAGAGGTAGGCCAGGTGGTGGTAGTTGATGGGGCGGTGCCAGAGCACTGCATCCCGCGTGAGGTCGATCGCGAGCAGGAGGGGATTGAAGCGCAGGTAGATCCAGGCCGCAGGATATTTCTGAGCCGTGAAAAAGACCGCACTCGCCCACATCAGGGCGGTGGACAGGAATTGCATGACCTGGCTGACATCGCGGAAGAATACCCCAAGGGCCGACACAAACCAGGCCACGCCCAGCGCCAGCAGGATGAGCGGCAGAACAATCACCGGCAGCCAAAGCGCCCCGAGGGTGAAGCTGTTGCCGAAGACGAGCATGCTAAGGAACACCAGCGCCAGGCTGATCAGCATGTGGAACAGGGCACCGCCGACATTCGCTGCCGGCAGGATTTCCAGGGGGAAGACAACCTTCTTCACAAAGTTCGGGTTGCCGACGATGATGCTCGGCGAGATGCTGAGCACCTCCGCCAGGAAATGGAAGAGGGTCAGTCCGAGGAAAATCCCCAAGGCGTAGTCGACCCGAGTCTCCTCGGGCCGGATGCCGAAGCGGCCGCCGAAGATGTAGCCGAAGACCAGCACATATAGTCCCAGCATCAGCAGGGGATTGAGTAAGGACCAGATCAACCCGAGATGGCTGCCTTTGTGGCGCACCTCCACGTTGCGCAGGGTGAATTGCCAGAGCAGCTCACGGCTGGTCCAAAGGTCCGCGGCGAAGGGAACAAGGCGGCGGATCATAAGGACTGGCGCAATGGGCCCCGGCAGAGCAGCGCGGCGAGCTGAGGGATGTGGGTCGGGCTCAAGATTGGAACGCAGGAAACAGGTGAATGGAACAGCGGGAGGATGAATCACAGCACTTTCAACCTTCAATCTTCAACTTACAAATGGGCAACAGGCGGAAATGGAAACCGGGAGCCACGAGTGGCTTCCGTCCGTTCCGGTTGGGGCGCCGCCGGGATCGGCGGGAAAAATTTCCTGATTGCCAAGGCACGGGCTTTGCGACGCGCTGTCCTGCAATTACCACTCTATGAAAGTAACGAAAATTCTGGCGGCGTTCCCCTTCATGGCCCTCAGCCTGCTGGCGGCCACACCCACGGTGATGCCGGAGACGTTTTTCCCCACCCTTGATGGAATCCTGAAGCATGCCGTCCAGCAGTCGCCGCGCATGCTGAACCGGACGCTGGACTTGGAGATCGCGGAGAATGACCGGATCCAGGCCCGCGCCGGCCTGCTGCCGAACCTCGGTGGCTATGGGAATTATTATCAGACCCGGGACACCCGCGCCGACCTCCCCGGCCGATTGGCTGTCACCAAGGTCTCCTACAATTTCTCCGTCAACCAGCCCCTGTTTTATTGGGGCGAGCGGGTCAATGGCGCTAAGATGGGGGATATCCGGTCGAACATGGCCAAAGGGCAGTATCGCGATGGCTACCGGCAACTGGCCCAGACGCTGCGCAGTGACTACATGCGTCTCATCGTGCAGAAGGTCGCGGTCCAGCGGGTGATATTCAATCTGGAGTATGCCAAGTCGCAGTTGGCGCAGGAAGAGGAGCGGCTGGCCAAGAAGGTCATCTCGGACGCTCAGATTTTCGGTGTCCGCCTGAACGCCGAGCAGGCGCAGATCGCCTGCGAGCGGGCGCAATATGACTTCGAGACCATGAAGGCGTCCTTCGCCCGCCTGTCCGGCGCCGCGCTGCCTGATGAGGCCATTCCCGATGCCATCCCCGTCCTGACCTACGATGCCCCGGCGCTGGACAGGCTGCTGGCCGGATTCCTCGGGCAAAAGGACTATCCGACCACCGAAGCCTACGTCATGCGGCAGCAGCTGGAAATCGAACGACTCAGCTATGCCACCTCCAAGACCCGCCTGCTGCCCAAGCTGGGCGCGGTGCTGGGCGTCAGCCAAGACGAGCAGAGTTACACGATCAACATCGCGCAGCGCTACAAGGTGAATTCCATTTTCGGCGGCATCTCGGTGAATTGGAACATTTTTGACGGGTTCGCCGCGGGAGCAAACGAGCGCAACGCCCTCGCTCGCCGCCGGCAGGTGGAGAACGATTACCGCTCCCTGACCGACACCCTGGCCCAGCAGGCCCAGACGCAGGTCAAGCAGATCAACTTCACCGCCCGCTCCATGTCGATTGCCGACCGTCAATTGATCGCCAGCGAGAGCACCCTCAAGTCCCGCCAGGATGAGTTCTCTCGCGGTGTCATCGCCGAGTCGGATGTCAGCGTGACTCGCCTTATGCTCTACGATTCCATCATCAACGCCTACAACTATCGCATCGAATATCTGACCCGGATGGGGGATTTCCTTGGCACGATTGTCGAGGATCCTGTGGTCGCTAACATCGTGGATACCAAATGAGCCAGAAACCGCCAGTGTCCAATAAGTGGCCGCTCCGGCTGGCCATCACTGCCGTCATCCTGATCGCCACTGGCTGGGGCGTGAACTACGCCCTGCGGCCGGTCGCCCTGGTGGCCGTCGCCGCCAAGGGCAAGGCCGTGCGCACGGTGCCCGGCACCGTCGCCGTCAAGGCGGAGTTTGCCATCGAGCTGAAGAGCGAGGTTGGCGGCCGCGTGCTTACCAGTGAACTCGACATCGGCAAGCGCGTCATGAAGAATGATCCTCTCGTGCAGATCGACACGGGCGATGCCGACCTGGAGATCGAACGCATCAAGAACGAGATCACCGCGGCGAAGCGCAAGGACGAGCTCGGCTCCACCCTGCGCCCCGAGGTGCTCAACGCCAAGGACACGCTGGACAACCTGGAACGCCAGACCAAGGCCGGCGCCTACCCGGCGGCCGAGTTTGAGAAGCAGAAGCGCCTTTACCAGCAGCTGCAGCAACGCATGGAGCTGGACGAGGTGAACAACCGCCTGGCGCTGGAGAATTTCACCAACTCGCTCAAGGCCAAGGAACGCGAGAAGTCCAAGATGTCCATCACCGCGCCTTCCGACGGTGTCGTGACCGACGTCACCGCCCGCGTGGGCGATCTCATCGGCAGCAATTCCCCGATCGCCACGATCATCTCGGTCGGCCGCACCATCGAGGCCAAGATCAGCGAGGAGAATTTCGCCGCCATCAAGCTGGGCCAGCACGCCACGGTGCGCTTCCTGACGTTCGGCGCCGACCAATACAACGCGGTGATCTCGAAAATCCTGCCGTCCGCGGATTCCGCGACGCAGCGCTACACCGTTTTCCTCGACATATTCCTGCCCGAGGGCCGCGTCCTGCTGCCCGGCCTGACGGGTGAGGTCAGCATCATCATCGCCGAGCGGGCCAACGCGATCATCATCCCCCGCCGCGCCCTGGTCGGGGAATACGTCTATGTCGTGGCGGACGGCAAGCTGGAGCAGCGGAAGGTGGTCAAGGGTTACGACAGCCTGAACGACGTCGAGATTGTCTCCGGTCTGCAGGAGGGTGAGCAGGTGGTCGTCGAGCAACAGGACCGCTTCCGCGAGGGTGACCGGGTGCGCACCCAGCTGCTGGCCAACTAACCGCCGCCGGGCCCGCGCGCAGTGTCTAACAATCTCCGTATCGCCCTTCGCTTCCTCACGGCGCGCAAGCGGTCCATGCTGATGAGCCTGGCCGGCATCATCTTCGGCGTCGGGTTTTTCATCGTCACGCAGGCGCAGACCAGCGGCTTCGAGCAGTTCTTCATCCGCACGATCCTCGGCACCAATGGCGCGATCCGCATCGAGGACAAGATTCAGGACACGATCTTCGCCATGGCGGCGGCCGGGCACAATGCGGGCGAGAGCAAGTTCGAGGTCGCGGCCGACCGGACCGGCCGCAAATACATCGAGGGGGTGGAGGACCCGAAGCTCATCATCGACGCCCTGCGCAAGTTCCGGAATGTCTCGGGCGTGTCCACCGTGGTCGAGGGCTCGGTCATCGCGGACAGCTCCTTCAAGAACGACTCCGCCAAGGTCTACGGCATCAATCTGGACGATCATCTCGCGGTGTCCGACCTGGCGTCCCAGGTGGCGCGCGGCAGCGGCAGCATCGACGATTTCCGGCACACGCCGCAGGGTGTGCTGATGGGCCGCGTGCTCGCGGAGCGCCTGCAGCTGGAGGTGGGCGACTCGCTTATTCTCCAGGCCGGCACGGAGCAGCGCCGCTATCGCGTTTCGGGGATCTACTCGACGGGCGTCAGCGATATTGATCGCGTGCGCATCTATGTCCACTTGGGCGAGGCCCGCTCGCTCCTGCGGAAAACGACCGGCGCCTCCTTCATCCAGGTGGCCCTGTTCGATCGCGACCGGGCGCCGCAGGATGCCCGCCAGATGGAGCAGGTGCTCCGGCACAGCGCCAAGAGCTGGCAGGAGCGCGAGGAGAGCTGGCTCGAGGCGTTCAAGGCGCTGCAGGTCTCCGCGGCGATCACGGTCTCGACCATCATCCTCATCTCCGGGCTCGGCATGTTCAACACCCTCGCGATGATCGTCATCGAGAAGACCAAGGAGATCGCGATCCTGCGGTCGATGGGCTACACGCGGAGCGACATCTCCCGGATCTTCATCTGGCTCGGCACCATCGTGCTGGTGATCGGCACGGTGGGAGGCTGGGGGCTCGGCGCGGCCGTGACCTACGGCGTCTCGAAATACCCGATCAAGATCCGTGGCATTTTTTCCGCCGACAGCTTCCAGGTCTCCTGGAATATCTGGCATTACGTGATCGCGACGATCACCGCCACGGTCGTGGTCATGATCGCCGCCGTCATCCCGGCCCGCCGGGCCGCGCGGCTCGAGCCCGGCGACATCATCCGCGGCACTTCCCAGTGAGCACCATGGCCACCAACCGACCCGAAGTCGCGCTCCGCTGCGAAAACCTCCACCGCTACCTCGGCGAGGGCGAGGGGAGGGTGCATGTGCTGCGCGGCGTATCGTTCGAGGCCCGCCGCGGCAACGTCACTGCGATCGTCGGGCCGTCGGGCTGCGGCAAGAGCACGCTCCTCTACCTGCTCGGCCTGCTCGACCAGCCGGATGACGGCTCGATCTGGATCAGCAACGAACTCATGTCGAACAGCAGCGACCTAGACCGCACGGCCGCACGCTGCGAGCACATCGGGTTCGTGTTCCAATTCCACTTCCTGATGCAGGAATTCTCCGCCCTCGACAACGTCATGATGCCCATGCGCAAGCTTGGCCGGCTGGATGAAGCCCAGATGGAGGCGCGCGCCCGGTCGCTCCTGGCGGACGTCGGACTCGGCGAGAAGACCCACCGTCTCGCCACCCAGCTCTCCGGCGGCGAACAGCAGCGCGTGGCGGTGGCGCGGGCCCTGGCCAACCAACCCGCCATCATTCTCGCCGACGAGCCGACCGGCAACCTGGACGTCAAGAATTCCGCCCTTGTGTTCGACCTGCTGACCCGGCTGGCCAAGGAAAACGGCCAGGCGGTGGTGCTCGTGACGCACAATCCCGACATTGCGTCGCGCTGCGACGAGACGAAGCCGATGCGGGACGGCGAATTCTGCTGAGGCGGATGCCGGCAAAGGCTGCGGCAGCGCTCCGCATCGGTTGATATCGGATTGCCGCCGTCTGGCTTTGGTCGATTTGGCCGGCAACGGGCGTCCGCCGTCATTTCCCGGGTCGATTAGCGAGAAAAATTGGACGGTGGTTTCGACTAATAATCCACTCTGGCGCAAATGGGTTCGAAAATTTGTTTTACTTTGCCGTGACGGCTTCTTTCCCTTGGCCTGAATTTGAACCGCACACCACACACCGTGAGTCCGAATTGTTCGCGCAAATCATTCTTTGCCAAGCTGGGGGGTATCCTGGCTGCCGCTTGGGTGGTCCCGTCCCTGCTCGCCAAATCCAGTGTGGCGGCGGCTCCCGTTCCCGCTGCGCTTCGCCCTGAGTCCCGCGCCGTCCCGCGCAAGGAAGGGAGTTACTAACCGCCTGCCCGGCGGATCCACGCACTCAACCGGCCCATGTCGAAGATTTTTCCCAAATCCGCCAACGCTCTGCCGCTGCAGATCGTGATTTTCCTGTTTGTGCTCGGCGGCGTCGCGGCGGCCGGCATCACCTACTACGCCACGCCCGCCTACCTGCGCGTGGGCTATCAGCCGGTCCAGCCGGTGCCCTTCGACCACAGTCTGCACGCCGGCCAGCTCGGCATGGACTGCCGCTATTGCCACGCTTCCGTCGAGAAATCCGGCACTTCCAGCGTCCCCGCCGCGCAGACGTGCATGAACTGCCACAGCCAGATCAAGACCACCAGCCCGCTGCTGGAGGTCGTGCGCGAGAGCTACCGGACCGGCGATCCGGTGCCGTGGATCAAGATCCACCAGACGCCCGACTACGTCTACTTCAACCACTCCGTCCACGTGAACCGCGGCGTCAGCTGCGTCGAGTGCCACGGCAAGGTCAATGAGATGACCGCCGTCTACCACGCGAAGCCGCACAGCATGAGCTGGTGCCTGGATTGCCACCGCAATCCCGCGGAGCGCATCCGCAACCCCGCGGATGTCTTCAATCTCGATTCCCAAACGCTCGCCGACCAGGGCAAACTCGAACAGGCCAAGACCTTCGTCCACGACTGGAAGGTCAAACCGCCGACCAGCTGCTCCGGCTGCCATCGCTGATGAAACGCAAATTTGACCATTCCGCCCCCGCCTCCCGCGAGCTGACCGGCCCGAAATACTGGCGCAGCCTCGACGAGCTGGCCGAAACGCCCGGCTTCAAGGAGCACCTTGCCCGCGAGTTCCCCGAGGGCGCGTCCTCCATGGAGGGCGTCGATCGCCGGCAGTTCATGCGCCTGATGGCGGCCTCGTTTGCCCTTGGCGGCCTCGGTCTCGCCGGCTGCCGCCGCCCGGAGGCCCACATCCTGCCCTACGGCAAGTCGGTGGAATATACCGTCCCGGGTCTCCCGCTCTATTTCGCCACGGCCATGCCGCTGCGCAAGTCGGCCATCCCGTTGCTCGCCGAGACGCATCAGGGTCGCCCGACGAAGCTCGAGGGCAACCCGAGCTACGCGCCGCACGGCGGCGCCAGCAGCTTGCTCGCCCAGGCCTCCGTCCTCGACCTCTACGATCCGGAGCGCGCCACCGAGCACTCGAAGGGTGGCGACACGATCTCAGCCACGCAGGTCAACGACATCCTCGCCGGCATCAACAAGACCTACGCCGGCAGCGGCGAAGGCCTGGCGTTCCTCGCCGATGAGTCCGCTTCGCCGACCCGCGCCCGCCTCGTCGCCAAGCTGAAGAAGGTTTTCCCGAAGGCGATCTGGGCCGAATACGAGCCCGTGCAGGACGAGCCGCCGGTCGCCGCCGCCCAGGCCTCGTTCGGGCAGAACGTGAAGCCGGTCTACCGCTTCGCCCAGGCCGAGCGCATTGTCAGCCTCGACGCCGATTTTCTCCACTCCGAGGCCGGTTCGCTCTATTACGCCCGCGAGTTCGCCAAGGGCCGCCGCGTGACCAAGAAGGAAGACCCGATGAACCGCCTCTACGTGGCGGAGAGCGGGTTCTCCCTCACTGGCAGCATGGCCGATCACCGCCTGCGCCTCGCCAGCAGCCACATGCTGGCGCTCACGGCAGCGCTGGCGAACAAGGTGCTCGCCACGGAGATCTTCGCCCCGCTCGCACAGGGCCTCGATTTCAAGGACAAGGACAAGTGGATCGACGAGTGCGCCAAGGATCTCATCGAGCACGCGGGCAGGAGCCTTGTCGTCGCCGGCGCCCATCAGCCGGTGCAGGTTCACATCCTCGTCAACGCGATCAACGCCAAGCTCGGCAACATCGGCCGGACGGTGGACTTTGTCGCCGTGGAGCCTTCCTCCGCTTCCACCATCTCGGCCCTCGCCACCGCGATCAAGGGCGGCTCGGTCAAGACCCTCATCGTCCTCGGCGGCAACCCGGCCTACAACGCGCCGGCCGATCTCGATTTCGGCGTATTGCTCAAGTCGGTGCCGGAGGTGATCCGCTTCGGCTACTACAACGACGAGACCTCCGCGCTTTCCGGCACGCACATCGCGGCCACGCACTACTTGGAGTCGTGGGGCGACGCCCGCACGGTCGACGGCACCATCGTGCCGATCCAGCCGATGATCATGCCGCTCTTCAACGGCATGTCCGAGGTCGAGCTGCTGGCCCGGGTGGCCGGCGAATCCACGTTCGACGCCTATGAGCAGGTCCGCGCCACGCTCGGCGGCGACAAGAAGGCCTTCGAGAAATTCCTCCACGACGGCCTGCTTGAGGGCTCGGCCTATGCGGTGGTTTCGGTCGCCTTCGATCCGCAGCGCTCGGCCTCTGCCTTTGCCAAGAATCCCGCGGTGTCCGCGCTCTCCCTTTCGAATCTCGAGGTGCGTTTTGCTACCGACCACAAGATGGACGACGGCCGCTTCGCCAACAACGGCTGGCTGCAGGAGTGCCCGGACCCGATGACGAAGATCTCGTGGGACAACGCCATCCTCGTGAGCCCGAAGCTCGCGCACGAGCTCGGCATCGTCCCCGCCGGCAGCCTGCTGCAGGTCGCCCGCATGGAAGAGGGCGAGTTTACGCAGGGCAAGGAAAACGCCCGCGTCTTCGAGGTCACCCTCAACGGCCGCAAGCTGCGCGGCCCGGTGCACATCCAGCCCGGCCTTTCGAACTATACCATCGTCCTCCCGCTGGGCTACGGCCGCACCAAGTCCGGCCACATCGGCACGGGCGCGGGCTTCGCCAGCTACACCATCCGGACCACGGACGGCATGAGCTTTGCGACCGGCGCGACCCTCCGCGACACCGGCGACCGCTCCAAGCTCGCCAACACCCAGGAACACTGGTCCATGGAAGGCCGCGACATCGTGCGCGAGGCCAACTACGAGGGCGAGGAAGGCTACAAGGAGAACCCGACCTTCGTCACCGGCATCGGCATGGAGTCGCACTCCCCGGCCATCTACGGCGACCTGAAGCCCGAGGAATTCGCCCAGCTCTCGCCCGAGCAGAAGGCCAAGATCACGGCGGCCCGGGCGACGACCACGCCGCGCGGCAACTCGCTTTACGAGACGCCCGACCTCAGCGGTCCGAATTCGAAGTTCGACGGCACCCATCAGTGGGGCATGTCGATCGACCTCAACACGTGCATCGGCTGCAACGCCTGCATCATCGCCTGCCAGGCGGAGAACAACATCCCGATCGTCGGCAAGGACCAGGTCCTCCGCGGCCGTGAGATGCAGTGGATCCGCCTCGATCGCTACTATTCGGACGGCAACCTCGATACCCGTCAGATCCCGCTCGGCGGCGAGCAGCTGAACAAGATTCTCCCGGAAGACCCTCAGGTCTCCATGCAGCCCATGACCTGCCAGCACTGCGAACTCGCGCCCTGCGAGACCGTGTGCCCGGTCAATGCCACCGTCCACGATGACGAGGGCATCAACGTCATGGCTTACAACCGCTGCATCGGCACGCGCTACTGCGCGAACAACTGCCCCTACAAGGTCCGCCGGTTCAACTTCTTCGACTTCAACAAGCGCGCCACCGACGCCCTCTACATGGGCCCGCTCGGCCACCAGAGCGACATGCCGGAACTGGTCAAGATGGTGAAGAATCCGGACGTCACCGTGCGCATGCGCGGCGTCATGGAGAAGTGCACCTATTGCGTCCAGCGCGTGCAGCAGGCCAAGATCGCGCAGAAGCGCAAGGCCGGCGCCAGCGGCGACGTCGTCATCCCCGACGGCACGGTCAAGACCGCCTGCATGCAGGTCTGCCCGGTCGAGGCCATCATCTTCGGTAACGTCAGGGACGAGACCAGCGCCGTGTCCCGCGCCAAGGCGCAGGACCGCGACTACGCCGTCCTCGGCTACCTCAACATCCGCCCGCGCACGACCTACCTCGGCAAGCTTCGCAACCCGAACCCGCTCATGCCCGATTACGAGGCGCTCCCGCTCAGCCGCGTCGAGTATAACAAGAAAAACGGCCACTCCGCGCATCACGGTGCCGGGAAGCATGAGGCCGCATCCGGCGAACACGGAGGACAGATCTGATGTCCGCTCATTCTGCCGACCAATCCGCCCCGGCGATCCTCGCCGAGGTGAAACCCGCCGCGGTTCCGCGCCACGTGCTCGTCGAGCACGGCCGCGACTACCACTGGATCACTGAGAAGATCTGCGGCCTCGTCGAGGGCAAGACGCCCGTGTGGTGGTGGTGGTGTTTCGGTGCCGCCGCCTTCGTCGCTTCTTTCACCGTCTCCGGCCTCGTCTACCTGGTATCGACGGGTGTCGGTGTCTGGGGCCACGCCAACCCGGTCAACTGGGCTTGGGACATCGTCAACTTCGTGTTCTGGATCGGTATCGGCCACGCCGGCACGCTCATCTCGGCCATCCTCTGCCTCCTGCGCCAGAAATGGCGCACGTCGATCAACCGCCCGGCCGAGGCCATGACGATCTTCGCGGTTGTGTGCGCCGCGATCTTCCCGGTCTTCCATGTCGGCCGCATCTGGTTCGCGGTGATGCCCGGTTACCTGTTCCCGTTCCCGAACTCGAACGGCATCTGGCAGAACTTCCGTTCCCCGCTGGAATGGGACGTGTTCGCGGTCTCGACCTACGGCACGGTATCCGTCCTCTTCTGGTATGTCGGCCTCATCCCCGACCTCGGCACGCTGCGCGACCGCTTCACCGCGGCGGGCAACGTGATGAAGGCCAGGATCTACGGCTTCTTCGCGATGGGCTGGCGCGGCTCGAACCGCAATTGGAGCAACTACGAGATGGCCTACCTCATCCTGGCCGGCATCTCGACCCCGCTCGTGCTCTCCGTGCACACGATCGTGTCGTTCGACTTCGCCGTCTCGCTGATCCCGGGCTGGCACACGACCATCTTCCCGCCGTATTTCGTCGCGGGTGCCATCTTCTCCGGCTTCGGCATGGTGCTCACGCTCATGCTGCCGCTGCGGGCGATCTACCGCCTCGATGACCTGATCACGCAGTATCACATCGACTGCATGTGTAAGATCATTTTGGCGACGGGCACCATGGTGGGTTATGCCTACTCGATGGAGTTCTTCATCGCCTGGTATGGCGCGAACCCCTACGAGGGCTTCGCGTTCATCAACCGCGCGTTCGGCCACTACGCCTGG
>Ga0265327_10000062_pt1 | contig 234320 bp, 253 predicted proteins | sample 41621metaG_FD_202089 | JGI IMG/M metagenome (GOLD analysis project Ga0265327, IMG submission 202089) | Rhizosphere microbial communities from Carex aquatilis grown in University of Washington, Seatle, WA, United States - 4-16-21 metaG | ecosystem: Host-associated > Plants > Roots >... | reverse complement strand
ATGGGTACGACGATCACGCAGGCGGCGCAACACCGCGACCGCGAGATCGTCGTACCCATGGCGCAGCTGACCGCGGCCGCTGGGCGTCAACTGATACCGCTTGGCCGGACGTCCCCGTCCACGGTCGGCCAACTTCGGTGCGGGTGCGACCTCGACGTCACCGGATCCGATCAGTGCATCCAGGTGCCGTCGCACTCCGGCGGCGCTGATTCCCAGCTGATCGCCGATCTCACCAGCGGTGATGGGTCCACGCTCGAGGATGTACTCGACCACCGACGCGCGAGTATGGCCATCCGTCCGGACGGCCGTATGCGCAACGGTCGCGTTTTCCACAACACAAGTGTGACTTAATTCGATGAGCAGTGACAACCAAGGGTTACCTAACGGCAATGCCGCCAGCAGGGCTCGCGCCCGGCATCCAGCCCCGACGGTAGGGTCCCACCTGTGCCCCAGCCGTTGGACTACCTCGGATTGCGTCGCCCGACGCGTCCGCCGATCACCGCCGATACCACCGGCGACTACGGCAAGTCCATGGCTCGTCTGCATGACGACCGGTACGACGATCATCCCGACTCAGGCGATCTGACCCCTGACGAAACAGTCCGGTTCCACCGCATTCGGATGCTCGGGACCACGGGCGCCGTCCTGATGCTCGTCGGCGCACTCGGAACCGGTCAACTTCCGGTTCTGCAGAATCCGCTCAACGGGATGCGCGTGCTGTCGCTGCCATCACGGATGTGGACCACCGCCCTGACGGTCAGCATCGCCGGAACCGCGATCCTGGTGATCGCCTGGCTGCTGATCGGCCGGTATGCCGTCGGCAGGCTGTCGGTCGAACTCGCGCACGGCGACGCGCCGGTACGCCGGATGACCCGGCGCCAGGCCGATCGCACCCTGCTGCTGTGGACGCTGCCGATCATGGTGTCGCCGCCGCTGCTGTCCAAGGACGTGTACTCCTACCTGGCGCAGAGCGCGATCGCCGAAAAGGGCATGAACCCGTATCAGGTCAGCCCAGCCGCCGGTCTGGGAATCGACCACGTGTTCACCCGGTCGGTACCGAGCCTCTGGCGCGACACTCCGGCGCCATACGGTCCCCTCTTCCTGTGGATCGGCGAGGGCATCACCAAAATCACCGGCACCGACATCCCGGCCGCCCTCGTCATGCATCGAGTGGTCGCACTCTGCGGCATCGGTCTGATCGTCTGGGCGCTGCCCCGGCTCGCCGACCGATGCGGCGTGTCGCCGGTGGCCGCCCTGTGGCTGGGCGCGATGAACCCCTTGGTGGTGCTGCACCTGATCGGCGGCATCCACAACGAGGCGCTGATGATCGGCATGATGCTCGCCGGCATCGAGCTGTGCTTCCGCGGCATCTACAGCACCGAACGCCTTCGCCGACCGGGCAGCTGGCAGCCGACGGCGGCCGGCTGGCTGATCGTCGCGGGCGCCGTCGTGCTGGCTGCGTCGACGATGGTCAAGGTCACATCGGTGCTCGCATTCGGCTTCGTCGCGATCGCGTTGGCCCGGCGTTGGGGTGCGACATTGCCCGCGTTGCGGCACGCCCCGATCCGGGAGTTCTGGCCACGGTCCAAACGCAGCGTGTACGCGTTGCTCGGCGCCGGCGGGCTGCTCGGGTCGATCCTGGCCACCATCGTTGTCGTGGTGTGTCTGGGTACCGGACTCGGCTTCGGCTGGACGAAGACGCTCAACACCGGCGACGTCGTGCGGTCGTGGATGTCGTTGTCGACGTTCATGTCGGTGACGGGTGGGCACATCGGGGTCGCCCTCGGCCTGGGCGATCACACACAGGCGATTCTCGACGTCGCCCGGCCTCTCGGAACCGCGATCGCCGCGGTGCTGGTCATCCGGTGGCTGCTGGCCGCACTCGCGGGTCGGCTGCATCCGCTGGGTGCGCTCGGCGTGGCCTTCGCGTCGGTCGTGTTGTTCTACCCATTCGTGCAGCCGTGGTACCTGCTGTGGGCACTGATCCCGCTGGCGGCCTGGGCCACCGGCCGCTGGTTCCGCATCATCTCGATAGCCATCAGCGCCATCATTTCGCTGGTCGTGCTGCCGACGGCGGCGGCAACCCGCGGATACCAGATCAGCGAGGCGCTGGTCGCGACGGTGCCGATAGTGGCGATCACGATGGCACTGTTCCTGGAGCGCTTCCGAATCCCGTCGCGACACGACGGCCCGCCCGAGACGCCGCGGAGCGCACGGACACTGTTAGCTGAACCACTTCGCCGATGGCGCGCTGACAAGGCCGCCTCTACACCTGACTAACCTGGTCAGACGTGACACCCGTGCCCGACGCCGCGACTGCTGGCAATGGCGCGTCTGCCGATCACGCCGACCCGGGCGCCACGGCCGACGCGGTCGCTGCCAGCGCGCTGACGGTGCGTGGCCTACGAAAGTCGTTCGGCGACGTCGTCGCCGTCGACAGTCTCGACCTCGATCTCCGTGCTGGTGAGGTACTGGCCCTGCTCGGGCCCAATGGCGCGGGTAAGACGACGACCGTCGAAATATGCGAGGGTTTCCTCGCTCCGGACTCCGGGAGTGTCCGGGTGCTGGGCCTCGATCCCGCCACCGACAGCGACGCGGTGCGCAGCCGGATCGGTGTGATGCTGCAAGGCGGCGGCGCCTACCCCGGCGCCCGTGCCGGCGAAATGCTCAACCTGTGCGCGGCGTATTCGGCCGATCCGCTCGACCCCGCTTGGCTGATGTCCGAACTCGGCCTGAATTCGGTCGCCCGTACGCCGTACCGCCGCCTGTCCGGCGGCCAGCAGCAGCGACTGGCGCTGGCCTGCGCGCTCGTCGGCCGACCCGAGCTGGTCTTCCTTGACGAGCCCACTGCCGGCATGGACGCTCACGCCCGACTGCTGGTGTGGGAGTTGATATCTCGACTCCGCAGCGACGGCGTCGCCGTCCTGCTGACCACTCATCTGATGGACGAGGCGGAGGCACTCGCCGACCAGGCTGTCATCGTCGACCACGGCCGCCGCGTGGCCTCGGGCACGCCCGATGAGCTCACCCGGCGCGGGGCTGAACGTGAACTCCGATTCACCGCACCGACCGGACTGCCGGTAGCGGCGTTGAATACGGCTCTGCCACAGGACTATTCGTGTACCGAGTCGGAGCCGGGCCGCTACCTGGTCAGTGGCGACATCACGCCGCGGGTGCTGGCGCAGGTCACGGCATGGTGCGCCGATCTCGATGTTCTCGCCACCGACCTGCAGGTCGCCTCCCGCAGCCTCGAGGACGTGTTCCTGGACCTCACTGGACGGGAGATGCGCGAATGACCACGCCCCCCAAGACCGCCAATCGCTTTCCGGTCGGAACCTTCGCGCCCGCTCCGCAGGCCGCGCCGATCTACCGGATGCTGCTGGCGCAGTCGCTGCTCGAGCTGCGACTGATCCTGCGGCACGGCGAACAGCTATTGCTGACGCTGTTCATCCCGATCACCTTGCTGATCGGGCTCTGCCTGCTGCCGATCGGCGACATCGGCGAGTCCAAGCCGGGCCTGTTCGTTCCCGCGATCATGACGGTCGCGGTGATGTCGACCGCATTCACCGGTCAGGCGATCGCGGTCGGATTCGACCGGCGCTACGGCGCGCTCAAACGCCTTGGCGCGACACCGCTTCCTCGCTGGGGCCTGATCGTCGGCAAGCAGATCGCGGTGGTGATCGTGGTCATCCTGCAGGCGCTGATCATCGGTGCGATCGGGCTGGCGCTGGGCTGGCGGCCCGACGTGGTCGGCCTGCTGATAGGTGCGGTCGCGATCGCCGTGGGGACGTTCACGTTCGCCGCATTGGGTCTGCTGCTCGGCGGAACCCTGAAGGCCGAGATCGTCCTGGCGCTGGCGAATCTCCTTTGGTTCGCCATGATCGGCATCGGCAGCCTCGCGGTCATGGGTCATCGAGTGCCGGCGGCCGCACATTGGGTGGCCCGCTCGGTACCCTCCGGCGCCCTCAGCGAGGCCCTGCACCGGGCCACGGCCGGTGGCTCGGTCGACTGGTACGGATTCGCCATCCTGTTGGTGTGGGGCGCGCTCGGCAGTGCCGCGGCGGTCCGCTATTTCCGATTCTCTTGAAATTACGATTGGCCTGATGACCTGATGAGCAGTAACCCCTTCACCCGGTTGGTGTTCCGGCTTCCGGAACCTTCCCGACGGCTGCAGATCGCCATTGCCATCGCCGTCGTGCTCACCCAGGCCGGGATCGCGGTCACCGGCTCCATCGTGCGCGTCACGTCGTCCGGCCTCGGGTGCCCGACCTGGCCGAAGTGCTTCCCCGACAGTCTGACCCCCACGTCGAACTCCAACGTGGCGGGATTCCATCAAGCCATCGAGTTCGGCAACCGGATGCTCACCTACGTCGTGGTCGCCGCGGCTGCCGCGATCGTCATCGCCGTCGTGCGGGCCGGGCGGCGCCGCGAGGTCAAGATGTACGCCTGGTTCATCCCGGGATCGACGGTCGTGCAGGCCGTCGTCGGCGGCATCACCGTACGGACCGGCCTGCTGTGGTGGACTGTCGCGATCCACATGCTGCTGTCGATGGCGATGGTCTGGATCTCGGTGCTGCTGCTCGAGAAGGTGCGCCAGGACGACGACGGTTCGGTGCAGATACTGACGCCGGCGCCGATTCGTTGGCTGACCGCGATCACCGCCGTGGTGCTGACCGGGGCCCTCATCGCCGGCACGATGGTCACCGGCGCCGGGCCGCATGCGGGTGACAAGAGCGCCGATAGCCCGGTCAAGCGACTCGATGAACCGATCGTCGATCTGGTGCACTTCCACGCGGACTTCGTGATCGCCTACGTCTCGATCCTGGCCGCATTGGCGTTCGCGTTGCTGGCGCTCGGCACCGCACAGCGGGTGCGCCGCCGCTTGTACATCGTGCTGGCGGTCGCGGTCGGACAGGGACTGATCGGCATCATCCAGTACTGGACCCACGTACCGGCCGTACTGGTGGTGTTCCACGTCGCCGGGGCCGCCGCCTGCGTCGGCACCACGGCGGCGCTATGGGCCGCTCAGCGGCCGCGGTCGGTCGTCCACGAACACGACTCCGTTGCCGCGAGCCTCGTCGCGAACTAGCCCGGCGATCTAGCTCTGGACGGCTTTCTCGTTGCGCGCCTTCGGGAAACGATGCGAGCGCGCAACCCAGCCGGCCATCTTGCGTGCGTGGCCGGGACGCGGATTGGCCGACGAGACCAATTCGCGGGTCCACTCGTCCGACACCGTCACGCCCTCGACAGCGGCCACCACGGCATTGGCCGTCTCGACATCGGCGACGACCTCGTCACCGAGGACCCCGCCATCGGCCGCGACGAGGGTGATCCGGACGCCGGCGTCGCCGATCGGCTGCAGCACGGCGGTCGCGGACCCGCCGTTGCGCGCAACGTAGCTCTTGACCATTCCGACCACTCCGGTCGGGGCGGTCGATTCGGCGGCGACACTCTCTGGAGCTGCAGAGTCAGACATGGTTGCGAGCATACTGGACCGATGCGCGCGATCCAGATCACCAGTACCGGCGGGCCCGATGTCATGCAGGACACCGAGTTGCCCGACCCCACCCCCGACGCCGGCGAGGTCGTCGTCCGAGTCGGTGCCGCCGGCGTCAATTTCATCGACACCTACCAGCGCGGCGGGATGTATGCGATTCCCCTGCCTGCCGTTCTCGGGGCCGAAGGCGCCGGCATCGTGGTGGCCGTAGGCGACGGGGTCACCACCGTCAGCGCCGGCGATCGCGTCGCCTGGTGCGACACTCCGGGCAGCTACGCCGAGCTGGTGCGGGTGCGTGCGGACCGGCTGGTTCACGTGCCGGAGTACGTCGACGACGCCACCGCTGCCTCCGTCCTGCTGCAAGGCATGACCGCGCACTATCTGCTCGACGGCAGTGCCCAACCCCAGCCGGGCGACCCCATCCTCGTCCATGCCGGGGCGGGCGGCGTCGGACTGATCCTCACCCAACTGGCGAAAGCCAAGGGGCTCACCGTGATCACCACGGTCTCCAACGACGCCAAGGCCGAACTGTCGGCGCAGGCAGGCGCCGACCACGTGTTGCGCTACGGCGCCGACCTGCCCGAAAAGGTCCGGGCGCTCACCGACGAGGTCGGCGTCGCAGTGGCCTACGACGGCGTCGGCAAGGACACGTTCGAACTCAGCCTGGCCGCCACGCGGGTTCGTGGCACGGTGGTGCTGTTCGGCGCCGCCAGCGGTCCGGTGCCACCGTTCGACCTGCAACGACTCAACCCCGCCGGATCGCTCACCGTCACCCGGCCGACGCTCGCCCACTTCATCGCCGATCCGGGCGAATTCCGTTGGCGAGCCGGCGATGTCATGTCTGCCGTCGAGTCCGGCGAGGTGACCGTCACCGTCGGCGGCCAGTATCCGCTGGCCGAGGCCGCGACCGCACACACCGACCTGCAGTCGCGAAAGACCACCGGCTCGGTGGTGTTGATCCCCTAGACCGTCGGGAACCGATCCGACGGCGGTCGCGTCCTATCGGCATCACCGTGTCGAGGAGGATCGATGACGCCACCCGGGATCACTGTAGAGGTCGAGCACGTCCGCGGAATCATCGACCAATGGGCCTTCAGTGGAAACCGGCTGTCCGCGTTGCACTTTCCGGAATTCGTGGCGGTGCCGGCGCCGGGCAGCGCGGTCGCGACGGTCCTACGGTCACTCGCCTCTCCCGCCGAGCAGTCCTGCCGGGATATCGGCGAGCGGCTGGTCGAGCTCGCCGAGGCCACGGACAAATTCCTGCAGCGGACCAGCGACACCGACTCGTCGGCCGGGGACGCGTTCGCGGGCCATCGATGACCGGCATGTCAATCGCCGAGGTGCGCGGCTGGAACCCTGTCACCTTCGGCACCGCGGCGGCAGCGGCGTCGGCCCGCGCAGCAGATATCGAGAGCTCGATGACGAGCGCCGACGAGGCGGTGGGCTCCGCCGAGCAGTGGGCCGGACCGAGCGGTGACGCCGCGCGTCGCGGCTTCCGCGCCGCACTCGAACAGAGTCGCGAACTGCGAAACCTGTTGCTCTGCATCGCCGACGACGCCGACGACGCGGGGCGTGAGGTGGGTTCGGCACGCAACCATCTACTCGAGTTGGTGAACGCTTGCCGCCCCGATATCGTCGGCGACGACGGTGGGGTCACCGATCCCGACGGAAACCCGGTGCCCGACTCGACGAACCGGGTGCGGACCGCGTTGAGCGAGGTCTATCGCCAAGACGGCCTCTTCGCATCCGCGCTCGCTGAGACGGCACAGGCGCTGCGACTGACGGCGGCTGAACCGGCGCGGGTACCCGCACCGAACGGGGCCACTACCAGCGCCGCCGAGGCGATCCGGCAAGTGCGCGAGATGAGCATCGACGAACGGCAGGAGTACTTCACGCGGCTGTCCCCCGCCGAACAACGGGCGTTGCTGTCCTCGGACCCGCAGACGATCGGCAACACCGATGGCGTCCCCTTCGGTCTGCGAATCGCCGCCAATGACGTGAACATCCGCAACGCCCGCGAGACGGAACTCCGCAAGCCACCGGCCGAGCGCGACCAGAGTCTGATCGCGCGATACACCTCGATGGTGGACCAGCCGATCGACGAACCGCGGCCCGTCGACAACCGCGGCGACAACACGACCGAACGGCAGTTCGTGGCATTCGATCCACACGGCCAGGGACGATGGATCGAGCAGGTCGGCCGAATCACGCCGTCCGCCAGAGGAGTCGGCGTCTACGTGCCTGGTACCGGAACGACACTGTCCGGCAGTGACGCCAATCTGCGGTCAGCACGGAGCCTCGCGCGCGAGTCCGGCGGTGCCGTCTTCGTCTACGCCGATGGCGACCTCCCCGACGACATCCCGCACGCGTCCGTCCCCTGGTACGCCTCGTCGATGTCTCCCCGGTTGGTCGAGTTCGGACACGCACTCGATCTTGAAATCGACAGCACAGCACCCGGTCTCAAGACCACATACGTCGGACACTCCTACGGCGGAGTCGTGGTCGGCCACGCTGAGGAACTCGGTCTGCGCGCCGACCACGTCATCTACGCCTCATCGCCCGCTACCGGTCTCATGCCTCTCCATCCGTGGACCAACCCCGCTCACGATGTGCAGCGGTACTCGCTCACCGCACCCGGGGACTTCATTCAGGACGCGCAGGAACTCGGGCTCTTCGATGGCAACGACCCGGACGCGCACCCGAAGATCACCCGATTGGACACCGGGTATTACGGCGACGGGCGGCTGGTCGAAGGCCAGCACAGCCATGGCGATTACTGGAACGATCCCGATTCCGATGCGTTCAAGAACATGGCACGGGTGATCGGCGGTGACCGACCTACGCCCTACGTACGCCGGAAAGCCGATACCCATCCCGGGCAGGTCGTCGAGAACACGATTGAAACGGCCTCAGAAGCGTGGGGCGTCCCGAACCTGTTGCGGCTCGGTCACCCGTAACCGCGGCTCAGAACCAGCTGGCGATCGTCGGCAGGTTGACCAGCGAGTCGATCGCCAGGCCCAGGAACACCACCGCGAGGTAGTTGTTGGTCTGCAGGAATACCTTCAGCGGCGCCACCGGCTTACCGCCGCGCACACTGCGGTAGAGAGCGTGCAGCGTGTAAAGGAACCAGATGCCCGCGACGATCGCCACGCCGGCATAGACCGGGCCCGCGGCCGGAATCAGCACCGCGGTGCACGCGACGGTGAGCCAGGTGTAGATCACCATCTGCTTGGTGACGTGCTCTTCCGTGGCGATCACGGGCAGCATCGGGACGCCCGCGTTGGCGTAGTCGTCCTTGTAGCGCATGGCGAGCGCCCAGGTGTGCGGCGGCGTCCAGAAGAAGATCACCGCAAACAGCACCAGCGGCTGCCAGCTGATCGAACCGGTGACGGCAGCCCAACCGACCAGCGTCGGCATGCATCCGGCGGCTCCGCCCCAGACGACGTTCTGCCACGTGCGACGCTTGAGAATCATCGTGTAGACGAACACGTAGAAGGCGATGGTCGCCAACACCAGCAGGGCGCTGAGCAGGTTGGCCGTCAGGGTGAGGGTCGCGAACGACGCACCACCCAGCAGCACACCGAAGATCAGCGCGTTGCGCCGCGACACCGCATGACGGGCCAACGGCCGCCGCTCGGTCCGCTTCATCTTCTGATCGATGTCCGCATCGACGACCATGTTCAGCGCATTGGCACTGCCGGCGCCGAGCCAGCCACCCAGCAACGTCCACAGGATCAGCGGCAGGTCCACGTGACCCCGATCGGCCAGCAGCATCACCGGGATCGTCGCCACCAAGAGCAACTCGATGACCCGTGGCTTCGTGAGCGCGATGTAGGCGAGCACGGTGTCCCGCAGACGGCCCGGTAGCGAGGTAGCGACCGACGCAGACTGATCGACGCCGGCAGGAGCCGCGGCGTAACCGTGTCCGGTCAAAATGGCCTCAATCGTGTGCGGGGGGGGCTGCGCAGCCAGGAAACTGCGTCTACTACAGAGCATGGTAGACCGCGGCTCATCCAAAGTTGGAATCGAGGTGATCGCGCACACCCGTTCGGCCCGGCCCGGCCGCACATCCGACGAGACCACGGTTCGCTCGGCACCGCCGATAGGCACCCGACTAGGCTGACAGACACCACCGTTCACCCCGAAACCTCAGGAGCACCACGCAGTGGCCGTTACCGATCAGATCCGCGACCTGACCACCCCGGCCTACCCGGCCGATTGGACTGACCTGGACACCCGCGCGGTCGACACGGTGCGCGTGCTGGCCGCCGATGCAGTTCAGAAGGTCGGCAACGGCCACCCTGGTACCGCGATGAGCCTCGCACCGCTGGCGTACACGCTGTTCCAACGAGTGTTGCGGCACGATCCGAGCGATCCGCACTGGATCGGCAGGGACCGGTTCGTCCTGTCCTGCGGTCACTCGTCGCTCACCCTTTACCTGCAGCTGTACCTGGGCGGTTTCGGTCTCGAGCTCGCGGACATCGAGGCGCTGCGAACCTGGGGATCGCTGACCCCGGGCCACCCCGAGTACCGCCATACCAAGGGCGTCGAGATCACCACGGGACCGCTCGGACAGGGGCTGGCCTCGTCCGTCGGTATGGCGATGGCCTCGCGCTACGAGCGCGGCCTGTTCGATCCGGATGCCGCGCCCGGCCAGAGCCCGTTCGACCACTTCATCTATGTGATCGCCTCGGACGGCGACATCGAGGAAGGCGTCACCTCCGAGGCATCGTCGCTGGCCGCCACCCAGCAGCTGGGCAACCTGATCGTCTTCTACGACCGGAACCACATCTCCATCGAGGACGACACCCAGATCGCGCTCACCGAGGACACCGCCAAGCGCTATGAGGCCTACGGCTGGCACGTACAGACGGTCGAGGGCGGCGAGGACGTCGTCGCCATCGAAGCCGCCATCGAAGCCGCCAAGGCGGTCACCGACAAGCCGTCGATCATCGTGCTGCGCACCATCATCGGCTACCCGGCACCGGACAAGATGAACACCGGCGGCGTCCACGGGGCGGCGCTCGGCGCCGACGAGGTTGCCGCCACCAAGACCGTGCTCGGCTTCGATCCGAACAAGAACTTCGACGTCGCCGACGATGTCATCGCACACTCCCGCAAGCTCATCGACCGCGGCGCCGCCGCGCACGCCCAGTGGCAGACCGCGTTCGACGCCTGGGCCGCCGCTGCTCCCGAACGCAAGGCGCTGCTGGACCGGCTCGAGGCGCACGAGCTGCCCGACCTGACCGGCGTCCTGCCGACCTGGGAGCCCGGCGATAAGCCCGTCGCAACCCGGGCAGCGTCGGGCGCAGTACTGAATTCGCTCGCCGACGTGCTCCCGGAACTGTGGGGCGGCTCGGCTGACCTCGCCGGGTCGAACAACACGACAATGAAGGGGGCCAAGTCCTTCGGCCCCGAATCGATCAGTACGAGCACCTGGAGCGCGAACCCGTACGGTCGCACGCTGCACTTCGGTGTCCGCGAGCACGCGATGGGTTCGATCCTGTCGGGCATCGCCCTGCACGGCCCGACTCGCGCCTACGGCGGCACCTTCCTGCAGTTCGCCGACTACATGCGTCCGGCGGTGCGCCTCGCGGCGTTGATGGAGACCGACCCGATCTATGTCTGGACGCACGACTCGATCGGTCTCGGCGAGGACGGCCCGACGCACCAGCCGGTCGAGCATCTGGCCGCGCTACGCGCCATCCCGCATCTGGACGTGGTACGCCCCGCCGACGCCAACGAGACCGCGCACGCGTGGGGGCACCTGCTCACCCGCCGCAACCGTCCGGTCGGCCTGGCACTGACCCGGCAGAACGTTGCGATCCTGGCGGGCACGTCGGCCGCCGGCGTCGCCAAGGGCGGTTACGTGCTGGCCGACGCCGACGGTGACCTGCAGGTCGTGCTGATCGCCACCGGCTCCGAGGTCGAGCTCGCGGTCGCGGCACGGGAGACCCTGCAGGCCAGGGGCATCGGCGCCCGCGTCGTCTCGATGCCGTGCACCGAGTGGTTCGACGAGCAGGATCAGGCCTATCGCGACGAAGTACTCCCGCCCGCGGTCACCGCGCGCGTCAGCGTAGAAGCCGGGATCGCGATGCCGTGGTACCGATTCGTCGGCGACCGCGGCGAGATCGTGTCACTGGAGCACTACGGCGCATCCGCCGATTACAAGACGCTGTACGAGAAGTTCGGTATCACCGCCGATGCCGTGGTCGCAGCGGCCGAGCGGTCGTTGACGAAATAGCTAGTCCCCCAATAAATCCCCGAACCCTCCCAGAAGGAGACATCCAATGAGCGAACAGAACACAAATCTTGCCGCTCTGGCGGCGGCGGGCGTATCGATCTGGCTCGACGATCTCTCGCGCGACCGTATCGAGTCGGGCAATCTCGCCGAGCTCATCGCCACCAAGTCGGTGGTCGGCGTGACCACCAACCCGTCGATCTTCCAGGCGGCGCTGTCCAAGGGCCACGCGTATGACGCGCAGGTCGCCGAGCTCGCCGCCCGCGGCGCCGACGTGGACGCGGTCATCCGCACCGCGACAACCGATGACGTGCGCGCCGCCTGCGACATCCTCAAGCCGCAGTTCGCCGAGTCCGGCGGCGTCGATGGCCGGGTCTCGATCGAGGTCGATCCGCGACTCGCGCACGACACCGAAAAGACTGTGGCACAGGCGATCGAGCTGTGGAAGATCGTCGACCGCCCGAACCTGCTGATCAAGATCCCGGCGACCAAGGCGGGCATCCCGGCGATCGCGGCCACGATCGCGGAGGGCATCAGCGTCAACGTCACGCTGATCTTCTCGGTCGAGCGCTACCGCGAGGTGATCGACGCCTACCTCGAGGGACTCGCGAAGGCCAACGCCGCCGGTCACGACCTCACGACCATCCATTCGGTGGCATCGTTCTTCGTCTCCCGCGTGGACACCGAGGTCGATGCGCGGCTGGAGAAGATCGGCACCGGACCGGCGCTGGCGCTGCGCGGCAAGGCCGCCCTGGCCAACGCCCGTCTCGCCTACGTTGCGTACCAGGAGGTGTTCGAGTCCGGCGACGCATACGCCGAGCTGGCCGCCGCCGGCGGGCTGCCGCAGCGTCCGCTGTGGGCGTCGACCGGCGTGAAGAATCCCGACTATCCCGACACCCTCTACATCGGTGAACTGGTGGCACCCGGCACGGTGAACACCATGCCGGAGAAGACGATGGACGCATTCGCCGACCACGGCACCGTCAACACCGAGTCGATCGTCGGCCTGGGAGCCGCGTCGCAGCAGGTGTTCGACGATATCGCTGCTGTAGGAGTCGATTTCGGCGACGTGTTCGAGGTGCTGGAGTCCGAGGGCGTCAGCAAATTCGAGGTCGCCTGGAACGAACTTCTCGAGGCGACGCAGAAAACGCTGGATCAGGCCGTAGCGCAGCAGGCCTGACGCCGTGCTGAGGAATCCGCTTCGCGACAGCCGCGACAAGCGGCTCCCCCGGATCGCCGGGCCCTGCAGCCTGGTGATCTTCGGCGTGACGGGTGATCTCGCCCGCCGCAAGCTCATGCCGGCGGTCTATGACCTCGCCAATCGCGGTCTGCTGCCGCCCGGTTTCGCCCTCGTCGGATTCGCCCGACGCGACTGGGACCACGAGGATTTCGGCAAGATCGTGCATGACGCGGTGCGCGCGAATTCACGCACGGAATTCCGCGAGGACGTGTGGGAACGGCTAGCCGAAGGCTTCCGATTCGTCCAAGGCACGTTTGACGACGACGCAGCGTTCGACCAGCTGAAGGCGACCCTGGACGCCCTCGATACGGACCGCGGCACCAACGGCAATCATGCTTTCTACCTGTCGATTCCGCCGTCTGCGTTCCCTGTCGTCTGCGAACAGCTGCGCCGCAGCGGACTTGACCAGCGCAGCGATTCGCGCTGGCGACGGGTGGTCATCGAGAAGCCGTTCGGGCACGACCTCGAATCGGCGATCGAGCTGAACCGGATCGTCAATCAGGTCTTCCCCGAGGATTCGGTCTTCCGCATCGATCACTACCTCGGCAAGGAGACGGTGCAGAACATCCTGGCGTTGCGGTTCGCCAACCAGTTGTTCGACCCGATCTGGAACTCCCATTACGTCGACCACGTGCAGATCACGATGGCCGAGGACATCGGATTGGGTGGTCGCGCAGGCTATTACGACGGTATCGGCGCCGCCCGCGATGTCATCCAGAATCACCTGGTGCAATTGATGGCGCTCATCGCGATGGAAGAGCCGGTGTCGTTCCATCCCCGCGAGCTGCAGGCCGAAAAAATCAAAGTGCTGTCGTCGGTCCGGAACATATTGCCGCACAGCGAGAATACGGCGCGCGGCCAGTACGGCCCCGGCTGGCAGGGCAGCGAAGAGGTCGTCGGCCTCCTGGACGAGGAAGGATTCTCCAAGGAGTCCACGACCGAGACGTACGCAGCGATCGCCGTCGAAGTCGACACCCGCCGCTGGGCGGGCGTGCCGTTCTACCTGCGTACCGGAAAACGCTTGGGGCGCCGCGTGACCGAAATCGCCCTGGTGTTCAAACGGGCACCGCATCTGCCGTTCGACGAGACCATGACCGATGAACTCGGTCAGAACGCGTTGGTCATCCGCGTCCAACCGGATGAGGGCGTCACGCTCCGTTTCGGATCCAAGGTGCCGGGCTCCAGCATGGAGGTCCGCGATGTCAACATGGACTTCAGCTACGGCCAGGCCTTCACCGAAGCATCACCCGAGGCGTACGAGCGCCTGATCCTGGATGTACTACTCGGCGAGCCGTCGCTCTTTCCGGTCAACGACGAGGTCGAACTGTCGTGGAAGATCCTCGATCCAGTGCTGGAGCATTGGGCACAGTCCGGCCGGCCCGACGAATATCCGGCCGGCGGCTGGGGCCCGGCGTCGGCCGACGAGATGATGAACCGCACCGGACGCAGCTGGCGGCGACCATGAGCCACACGGCGACAAGCAACGGGGCGACTATGAGCCACAGGGAGATTCGATGATCATCGACCTGCCGTCAACCACCACCGAGGACGTCGCCAAGAAGCTGGTGAAGATCCGCGATACGGGTGGCGCGGTGACGCTGGGCCGCGTGCTGACGCTGGTCGTGGTCGCCGACGAAGGCGAGCCGACCGAGGGCGCGATCGCGGCCGCCAACGATGCCAGCCGGGAGCATCCGTGCCGGGTGATCGTCGTATCCCGCGGGAATCGGTCCGCAGCGGTCCGGCTCGACGCGCAACTGCGCGTCGGCGGCGACGCCGGCGCCTCCGAGGTCGTACTGCTCCGGCTCTACGGCGAGCTGGCCGAGCATGCCGAGAACGTGATCATGCCGTTCCTGCTGCCCGACACGCCGATCGTTGCCTGGTGGCCCGGCGAGGCGCCGGAACGCCCGGCCGCCGATCCCGTCGGGCGGCTCGCCAACAGGCGGATCACCAACGCGACGAAATCACCTGACGCACCTCAGATTCTGGCATCGCGCCTGGAGAACTACACGCCCGGTGACACCGACCTGGCGTGGAGCCAGACCACCCACTGGCGGGCACTGCTGGCCGCCGCCCTCGACCAGCCGCCGCAAGACCCGGTCATCTCCGCCACCGTCAGCGCCCCTGCCGACTACCCGTCGGCCGACCTCATCGCCGGATGGTTGCGTTCGGCCTTGCGGGTGCCGGTGCAACGCCGGGTGGGCAGCTTCGAGACGGTGCTCGAGCGAGCCGACGGTGCCCTGCGGCTCGAGGTCGACAATCTCGGCAACGCCGTCCTCGCGATCCCTGGCAAACCCGATGGCCGGATCGCGATGCGGACCCCCGACGCCGCCCGCTGCCTCGCCGAGGAACTGCGCCACCTGGACGCCGACGAGATCTACCACTTGGCGCTGCTCGGGGTCGCCGACCTCGAGCGCGTCGAGCCGGAGCCGGCCGGAGGAGTCGCATGAGCGACGACCAGCAACCGGCCGAGGATGACCTGAATCCGCCTTTCCCACCCGATCCGGCCTACGACACCGTCGAGGTGCGGCTGTTCGAGTCGAGCGCCGACCTCGTCGACTCGGCTGCTGCCGACTTCATCGACGTGATCGGCGCTGCGCAGCGCGAACGCGGCACCGCCCGAGTCGTACTCACCGGCGGCAGCAACGGCATCGCAATCCTGCGGACGCTGCGCGAGTCGGCCGCCGACCTGGACTGGTCGAATATCGAATTCTATTGGGGCGATGACCGATTCGTTCCCGACGCGGATGCCGACCGCAACAGCGGACAGGCCCGCGAAGCCTTGCTGGACCACGTCGCCGTCGACCCGGCCAAGGTCTACGTGATGGCACCGTCGGACGGCGAGTTCGGCGACGATATCGATACCGCAGCGGCCGCCTACGAGGCGATCATCGACCGGGTCGAGGCCTTCGATCTGCATCTGCTGGGCATGGGCGGCGAGGGCCACATCAACTCGCTGTTCCCACATACGGCCGCCACCGCTGAGTCGACGAAGACCGTTGTCGCGGTGACCGATTCACCGAAGCCGCCACCGCGACGGATCACCCTGACCTTCCCCGCGATCAGCCGCGCACGCCAGGTCTGGTTCCTGGTGGCCGGCGCCGACAAGGCCGAAGCCGTCGCCGCGGGAGTAGGCGGCGCCGATCGTTCGGAGTGGCCGTGCGCGGGTGCCGTCGGCACCGAAGCAACGGTCTGGTTCGTCGATGAGGCGGCCGCCCCCGAACTGATGTGATCTCCGGACTGGTGTGATCACTGCCACGGCGCGAGGATGAGTTCGCACGCGCGAGTCATGTCGCGTACGGCGCTCTCAGCCGAATCTCCCTTGGTCACCGCCCACGTGATGATTCCGTAGGCGCATTGCTCAAGCAGCAGGGCCAGTTGCCGATCGTCGTCGGTCGGCTCTTCGAGGCCCGCGGTCGCCAGGATCGATGCGTACAGATCCGCCGACACGAATTCGGTGGATGTGGCCTGGCGCGCGTTCGCCGAGACGATCATCGCCCGCGCCAGCCGCGGGTAGCGCAGCAGCGCCCCGATCGCGCCGGTCATCAGCGCGGTGACGGCGGCGACCCGATCGGTTCCGGGATCGGGAACAACGACAGCGCTGGCGTATTTATCCAGGAGGCCTGCATACAGGTGGTGCTTGGTCGGGAAGTACCGGTACAGCGTGCCGACCGCAACCCCTGATTCTTCGGCGATCTGAGCCATGTTGACCTGCTCCAGATCCACCCGACGCCCATGGCGAGCGGCGACCGCGAGAATTCGGTCGTATCGCTCGCGTTGACTCGCGGTCGTCGGAACAGCCGGGTCACGCTCTTGCGCCAGCCTCGGCACGGCTCTTATCCCTTCATCAAGCGCTGCATCAACCGATGATTCTCGAGAACCGTAGCCGCCCGGTCGGCGGGCTGTGGCGGCAGCTGGGCCAATGCGTTGGATTCAATCACCTGCACAGGCCCGTTCGGCAGCTGCTGCAGGCCAAGCTCCGCAACATTCAGCGGATCGGACACCCGGTCGCCCATCGCGTCGAAGTTGAGTCCGACGCGTTCCATCGCCGGCGTACGGGTGGCACCGAGGATCAGCTGCAAGACGTCGACGCCGCGATCGCGCAGCTCCACCCACAGACTCTCGGTGAAGATGCGGGAGAACGCTTTCGATCCCGCGTACGCCGAGAGGCCGGCGGTACCGGTGAAGCCGGACATCGATCCGACGGTGAGGATGCCGCCGCGGCCGCGCTCGACCATCGGCCCGGCGAACCGCTGGGCGAGAATCAGCGGCGCCATCACGTTGAGCTCGACCACCGCGCGCATAGCCGCCAGGTCGGCGCCGGCGACCTCATGCCGGTACGAGTTGGCGCCGGCGTTCACGATCAGCAGCCCCACATCGACGCTGTCGACCACCGCATCGATCTCATCGAGCATGGTCGGCGCCGTGAGGTCGACGATCGCGGTACGCACGTCGGCACCCAGCGCCCGGCAGCGTGCCTCGGTGTCCCGCAACGGATCCGGCTTGCGCGCTAGTAGCACCAGGTTGATCCCGGACCCGGCCAGCAGCGCGGCGAATTCGGCACCGACCCCCTCCGAGCCTCCGGCGATGACCGCCCACGGGCCGTACCGGTCGGTCAGCGACGAATCGTTCATGTCTGCACACCTCCGTTCGCCACTAGACCACAGAATTAGAATTCCGTCTAGATTTCTGGAGCGTGAACGCGTACAACCAAGACATGCGAATCGGAGTGATGACGCCGGCGGTGACGGCTGTCCCCGGCCAGAGCGAGCCGTGGGAGGCCGCCGCGAGTCCAGATGACCTGATCGAGATCGCCGGCACCGCAGACCATCTCGGCTTCGACCATCTGACCTGTTCCGAGCACGTCGCGGTACCCGACAATGCTGCCGATCGCGGCACCACCTACTGGGATCCGCTTGCCACGCTGTCCTTCCTGGCCGCATCCACCACACGGATCCATCTGGCCACCGCGGTGCTGGTGTTGCCGTACCACCGGCCTATCGAGCTGGCCAAGCGATACGGGACCCTCGATCGCCTGTCAGGCGGGCGCCTTATTCTCGGCGTCGGTGTCGGATCGTTACGCGAAGAGTTCGATCTGCTCGGGGCTCCCTGGTCCGACCGCGGGGCCGTCACCGATCAGCGCCTGGCCGAGCTGCGCGACATCTGGGGCCGACGCGAGGTCGACGGCATGATCGTCTCCCCCGCCGCGTCAACGACTCAGGCACCGATCTGGGTTGGAGGTCGTACCGGCCGCTCGCTCCGGCGTGCGTCAACGCTCGGTGATGGCTGGATGCCGTTCGGGCTGTCATTGACACAGATCGCCGAACTGCTGGCAACAGTCAAGGCGCCCGCAGGTTTCGATGTGGTGCTGACCCCGTCCCGACCACTCGATCCGCTCGGTGACTCGGCGGGGACTGTTGCGGTATTGCGTCGGCTGCGCGACGCCGGCGCGACCGTCGCGTCCGTCCGGATCTCGGCGCGCTCGGCCGCCCACTATTGCGAGCAGCTCGAGCGATTATCCCGCTGCACAACAGAATTGGAACAACCATGACCACAGACTCAGAATTGGTGGACCGGCTCCGCGCGCTCGAGGACCGGACCGCGATCGCCGCGCTGATCGCCTCGTACGGGCCACTTGTCGATGCCGGGGACGCCGATCGGGTGTCCGCGCTGTGGACGAAGAACGGTATCTACAGCGTTGACGGTTCGGTGATGTCGGGGCGCGCGGAAATCGCTGCCATGGTGCGCGGTTCCCACCATCAGGGCCTGATCAGGCGGGGCTGCACCCACCTGCTGAGTGCGCCCACTATCGATCTCGGTGACGAAACTGCCACCGCCACTTGCCAATCAGTTCTGATGGCCGGCTCCGGCGACGGCTACGAGATCCTGCGACTGTCGATCAATCGATTCGAGCTGGCCCGGACCGACAGCGGCTGGTTGATCGAGCGCCGGATCACGCACAGGCTGCCGGTGGCGGGCCCGTCGGGAGGCGTCGCATGACCGTAGAGAACAAGGTGGTGCTCGTGACCGGTGGCGCCGCGGGCATCGGCGCAGGAATCTCCCGACATCTGCAGGCGCATGCCGCGAAAACGGTTGTCGTCGATCTCGATTCCGAGAGAGGGCGCGCACTCGAGCGCGAATTCGCCGGCAAACTGGTGTTCGTGCACGGCGATGTGTCAGATCATGCGGTCGCCGAATCCGCGGTTCAGGTGGCTATCGACGCCTTCGGCGGGTTGCATGCGCTCGTCAACAACGCGCACGTGTCCCGGCAGAAACCATTCATCGAGCACGCCCGGGAGGACTGGGAGCTGTCTTTTCACACGGGGTTTCAAGCGACCCACAACTTCATGCTCGCCGCCTACGATCAACTGCGGCAGCATCACGGGTCGGTCGTCAACTTCGCCAGCGGCGCCGGCATTGCGGGTCTGCCGATGCAGGCGTCCTATGCGGCGGCGAAGGAGGCCATTCGCGGGCTGAGCCGCGTGGTGGCTCGGGAATGGGCACTCGACGGTATCCGGGTGAACGTCGTGTCGCCGATCGCCCTCACCGAGGGCGTCCAGCACTGGGCCGATCAATTCCCCGACCAGTACGACGCGATGATCGCGCGGATTCCGCTGGGACGTGCGGGCGACCCGCAAACCGATATCGCGCCCGTGGTCGAGTTCCTGATTTCTGATGCTTCCCAATACATCACGGGCCAGACCGTCATGGCCGACGGCGGATCGATAATGCTGCACTGACGACGAGGTCTAGCCGACCGCCGACGCGAAGCCGTCCACGTCATCGGGCTCGGCTAACGGCTCGTCCGCCCGGACACCACCTTGATGTCGCTTGTGGGCTCGGTCGACCACCACAAAATTGACCGCGCCGGCCGCAGCGGCGATCACCGCCATGATGACGAGCGCCGGCCAGAAGCCGCCCACACCATTGAAGGCGGCGATCAATCCGTTGCGGACATAGGTCATCGGCGAGATCGGATTGAGCCATTGGAACGGTGCCGGCAAGGTCTGCACCATCCAGACGCCGCCGTATGAGAACAGCTGCAGCATCATCGCGGCCAGCGCCGTCAGCGCCCCGGCGACGTAGCCGAACAGGGTAAACAGCACCGACGTCAGGGCGACATTCATCAGGGTCGCGACGGCCATGATCGCCACGACCTCGACCATCGACGACGGATTCGGGCTGGGCGTCAGCACGTTCCAGACGACGGTCGCGACGACCGCCATGGCGGCGAGACTGATCGCGCACACCGCGAGCGAACGGCGCAGCACCACCCGCAACGACGGGGGCGCGTCGGTGCCGGTCAGGTACCGATGCCCGCGGAAGCACATGAACGTGACGATCACCACCAGCCAGCAACCGAAGATCAGGAATGTCGGGGCGCCGCCGGGGCCATTGAACTGCGCGTTGGCGAGGTTGATCGACCTGCTGCCGACCGGTGTCGCAAGCAGATTCGCCAGCGACTGCTGCTTCTCGTCGTTGCCGAGATCCGGTATCTGTCGCGCACCGTCGGCCAACCCACTGTTGAGCTGTGTGGACCCGTCGTCGACCTGATGGATCCCATCCTGCAGCTGCTGAACGCCGTCGACCAGCTGCCCGGTACCCGTGTCGAGCTGGTTCATGCCGTCGGACAGTTGCGAAGATCCCGTCACCAATTGATCGACACCGCTGCGATAGTCGGCGGTCGGATTGTTCAGCTCATTCGCGAGCTGCCGGCTGCCGTCGCGCAGATCCACCAGCCCCTTCAATGCGGCAACCACGTCGTCGACGCCGCTGCCGGGCGGCAGGGCCGACCTGATCTGGTTGATCTGGGCCAGCAGAGCGGGCGCATCGACCATGCCGGACAGCTGATCGATCCCATCGGCGATCTGCTTGGCACCGTCGCCCAATTGCTTTGTGCCACCCTGCAACTGATTCATGCCGACGGTCAGCTGCCGGCTACCCTGCGTCGCCTCCCGTACGCCGGGCGCGTACTCGTTCGTCACGCTCGCGGCGAGTTCGTCGACGCCTTGGCGCAGCTGACGAGTGCCGTCGGCCAGTTGCCCGGAGCCATCAGCGGCTTGCTTCAGTCCGCTGCCGAGCTGCCCGACGTCGGACACCATCGTGCCGACGGTCGTCCCGGCGACGCCCCGCAACACCGCAGCATTGATCTGACTCATCGCGGCGTCACCGATGCTGGACGCCTTGATCGTGTTGTTGTCGTTGTAGGTGACGGTCATCAGCGCCGGCGCCGCGGTCGTCGAGCCGATCGCCGCCAGCTTGCTGCTGAAGTTCTGCGGAATGGTGATGGTGAAGTAGTAGTGGCCGCTGGCCAGCCCTTTCGCCGCACGCTGCGCCGACACCTGCTCGAACGCCAATGCTCGTGTCGAGATCAGGTTCTGGGTGACCTCCGCGCCCGCATTGACCTGCTCGGCGCCGGTCCCGGATGGTCGATCCAGGTTGACGATGGCGACCGGCATCTTGTCGACCGTGTTGGTCGGATCCCACATCACCCACATGTAGACGGCCGAATAGACCAGTGGCACCGTCACGACGATCGCCAGGGCCAGTCGCGCCAGTCGTGATCGTTGTATGCGCGGCCAGCGCCTTGTTGTACCCGACATGTTGTCCCCGTCCGACTGTCGGTCAATTGACCCACTATTTATACACAGAACGGGTACGAGCCGTCGGGATCTCGCCCGATTGGTCGAGTCAAGCTCGAAAACCGCCGGCCGAGTCTCAGCCGGAGTTGCGCAGCGCCGTCGCCAAGCCGTTCATCGTGAGTTGGATGCCGCGGCGGACGAGCTCGTGTTCGTCGCCGGCGCGGTAGCGACGCAACAACTCCACCTGCAGATGGTTGAGCGGTTCCAGATACGGGAAGCGGTTGTACACGGACAGTTTCAGAGCCGGGTTGTCGGCGAGCAGATCATCGGTGCCGGTGATCGCGAAGTACATGTCAATGGTCCGTTGATGTTCCGCGGCGATCATCCCGAACACCTTCTCCCGCAAGGCCTCGTCGGGAACCAGTTCGGAATACCGTGCCGCCAGGCCCATATCGGATTTCGCCATCACCTGCGCCATGTTCGACAGCACCGAGGTGAAGAACGGCCACCGCCGGTAGAGGTCGGTGAGCTGCGCCAGGCGTGCGGGATCACCGTCGACCCAGCGCTCGAAGGCAGTACCGGTGCCGTACCACCCGGGCAGCATGACGCGCGATTGCGACCAGGCCAGCACCCACGGAATCGCCCGCAGGTCAGCGATCGAACTGGTCGGCTTGCGGGAGGTCGGTCGGCTGCCGATGTTGAGGGCACCGATTTCCGAGACCGGGGTCGATGTGGTGAAGTATTCGACGAAACCGGGTGTGCGGTGTACCAATTCGCCGTAGGCGTCACGCGCGAGGGCCGCCAGCTCATCAAGTACCCGGTAGGCGGACTCGGCGGACTCGCCCAAACCTTCGACATCCAACAGCGTCGACTCGAGCGTCGCCGCCATCAACGATTCCAGATTCCGTTCGGCGCGTGCGGGTTCGGCGTATTTCGCCGCGATCACCTCGCCCTGTTCGGTGATCCGCAACGACCCCTGCACCGCGCCCGGCGGCTGTGCCAGGATCGCGTCGTAGCTGGGTCCACCGCCCCGCCCGACCGTGCCGCCTCGACCGTGGAACAGCCGAATCCGTACTCCTGCCGCGCGACTCGCCGCGACCATGTCGAGCTCGGCCCGATAGAGTGCCCAGTTGGCCGCCAGATAGCCGCCGTCCTTGTTCGAATCCGAATAGCCCAGCATCACCTCCTGCAGCCCGTGCTGCGCGCTGACGAGTTCCCGCACCAGCGGAATACTCCACGCCGACTGCAGAATTCGCGCTCCCGCCTGCAGATCCTCGATCGTTTCGAAGAGAGGCACGACCCGGACACCGCACCGATCCGGCTGGCCGGGGACGTACAGTCCCGCCTCCTTCAACAGGATCATCGCCTCAAGTATGTCGCTGACCGAGGTGCACATGCTGATGATGTAGGTCGGGATCGCGCCGCGCCCGTAGGTGTCGACGGCCTGGGCTGCGGATCCGACGACGAACAGTTCACGAGTGGCGAGCTCGCTCAGTTCCGCATCGCCGGAGACCAGCGGACGCCGGCTACCGAGTTCGGACGCCAGTAACGCAACGCGACTCGCCTCGTCGAGCACCGCATAGTCCTCGTGGACCCCGGCCCACCGCAACAGTTCCCCGACCACCTGTTCATGAACCTCGGAGTTCTGCCGCATGTCGAGCCCGGAAAGATGGAACCCGAACGCGCGCACCGATTCCCTCAGCATGCGCAGACGGTCCTCGGCGATCTCCGCGTCACCCTGCTCCCGCAACGACGCATCGATCACATCGAGATCAGCCGCAAACTCCCCTGCCTCCGAATAGAATTCGCCGGGTTCGCGGTCATCATCGCGGAACATCCGGATCTCGGTCGCGGCAAGGCGTCCGGCGACCGTGTCCAGCGCAGCACGATACGGCTCGTCGCTCTCCCTGTCCGCGGGCGCGGCCAGTTGCCGCAGTGGGCCGTCCGCCGCGATCAACCGCGCCGACATGCTCAGTTCTTTCGCCAGGAGAAGCACTTGGTTGCGATGATGTTCCATCGCGGTCCGAGCCGCGCTGCCGGCGGCCAGCGCCACCACGTCACCGGTCACGTTCGGGTTCCCGTCCCGGTCGCCGCCGATCCATGATCCGATCCGGATCATCGGCGCGGGTGCCGGATCGGCGGCCGGGTACAGCTGCGCGAATCGGTCCGCCAGGCGCGCATTGATCCGCGGCACCACCTCGAAGAAGCTCACGTCGAAATACCGCAGTCCCACCGCTATCTCGTCTTGAATTCGCAGTCGCTCCAGGCGGATCAACGCGGTCTGCCAGAGGGTCAGCACCTGCCTGCGCACCGCCGTGAGCACCTCGGCATCCTCGGCGTCGGTCAGCTCCGTGCGGCCACGAAACCGCATCAGTTCACTGATCCGATGCTGCGCCTCGAATACCGTGCGCCGACGGGTTTCGGTCGGATGCGCTGTCACCACCGGCACCACCACCGAGCCGGCGAGCGCATCGGCAACCCCGACCGGATCGAGATCGGCGGCGGCCAGCCGGTCATACGCGGCGGCTAAACTGCTGTCCTGCGGCGGATCTCCGGCGCGCAGATGAATCGCGCGGCGACGTTCCCGATGGAGGTCCTCGGCCAGATTGGCAAGCAGCGCAAAGTGACTGAACGCGCGGATGACGCCGACCGCTTCGGCCGGCGTCAGGTCGACGAACATCCCGGCCAACTCCGACCGGTCGACTTCGGAGCGCCGAACCCGGAACGATTCGACGCGGGCACGCTCGACCAACTCGAAGATCCGGTCTCCGGAATGCTCCCGGATGACGTCTCCGAGGATGCCGCCGAGCAGTCGGATGTCGGCACGCAACGGCTCGGATGCGGCACGATCGGGCAGCGCGGTTGTCATCGCGCAATTATCCCGCCGTCCGGCTGCGCGTGCAGAAGATGCGCCCTAGGGTCGGACGCAGTGAACAATTCCGCGATCGTCAGCGCCGCCCCCGCCCACCTTCCGAGGTTTGTCCGATTCCCTCGGCTGTACCGACCCGCCGACGACACCTGGTTGCTCACGGACGCGGTGCTCGGCGAGATCGCTGATTCCGCACGGGCGTTAACCGCGCTCGAGCTCTGCGCCGGCACTGGATACGTCTCCGTCGCCGCCGCCCGGGCGGGCGCTGAGGTCACCGCAATCGACATCAACGCCCGTGCGGTGACGAATATTCGGCTCAACGCGTTTCTCAATCGTTGCGGCGTCACTGCGATTCACGCCGATGTGCGTGATCTGCCCCCACTACCCCGCTTCGACCTGGTATTTGCGAATCCGCCGTATGTCCCCACCGATGCCGACGACCTGCCAACCGGGCAGGCGCTGGCGTACAACGGCGGTCTGGATGGCCGCGCGTTGATCGACCCGCTGTGTGAGCAGGCCGCCGGTCTGTTGACGCCGGGCGGCTCGCTGTTGTTGGTCCAGTCCGAGGTGAACGATGTCGATCACACTTGTGAGCTGCTACGGCGGACGGGCTTGCTCCCATCCGTCGTGACGCACCGCTCGATCCCGTTCGGGCCGTTGATGTCTGCCCGATCGGCACTACTCGAAAATCGCAGCTTGATCAGAAAAGGTCAGCACACCGAATGCATCTCGGTGATCCGCGGTCTGCTTCCCGCCAGCCCCGGCATCGATCAGTCGGGGACCGGAGCTGCCAGCGATGACCTTCCGGCAGACCAGGAATCGAGCAGATGATCCCCGATACGGTCCTCCATCATCAGGAACGTCGCCGCTCCGCGCAGCACCGCAGCGCCGCGGGCCGGATCGGCTCCGACCCAACCACCGACGAGGTCACGCGTCGCGATCTGCTCGTGCACGGCGTCCGCTTCGATGTGTTCCTCGTAGAAGAGTCGAGCGCGCGGCGAGGCACCCAGCCGATCCAATCCCCGCACGTACCGATCGCTCGGCAACGACGATGTCATCTCAATGGCACACAGATGCCCGATCAGCTCGCCCACATGCGTGCGGTGCAACCCGAATCGGGACAGCACGTTCAGCCCGGCCAGCGTGATTGCCGGTACGGCGGGCAGATAGTGCATGTAGCCGGTCTGCAATCCGAACTCCGCCATCGTGTTCGCAAACAAGGTCGAGTGCATCCGCGACAGAGTGCCGCCCCCGTACTCGTCGGCCTGGATCTCGACCAGCGCGGCCTTCGCCCGCCCGCCGATCCGCGGAATTCCGAAAGTGTGCAGATCCGCCTCGCGCAGTTGGTAGAGCGATCGATGAATCAGCAGCTCCGTCATTTCGGCAACCGTGGCCGCGTCACGGACGTACACCGAGACTCCGGCGCTGGCATCGTCGGCCGTCATGCGCCCGAGTGCGCTGATGGCGTCGGCTGCCGGGTCACCCTGCACTGCGATCGGGTCGATGGATGCGTCGATCGCGCGATCCAGGGGCCGCTCCAGTCTGGTGAGAACCATCATCAGTCCGGGATCCCACTGCAGGCCATCGTCGACCCCGACGATTCCGCGCAGATGCAGTTCGTACAACAGTGCCAACGTCAACTGTGCGTCGTCGTCGACGAAGAAGTCGGCCTCGGCCGCAGGCTCGGTGAACAGCGGTTTCACCTGTGCAGCAAGATCGTTCGAATCGGCTCCGATCAGAGCCGCGATAACGGCCGACGAGATCGGCCCGCGCGCGGGCGGCAATGGCATGCGGTCGTCCGCGGCCACGAGAGGTCGACCGATGACCGATGAATCCACCGCTGCTGCGTCCATAACCGTCTGCCACCGGGGCCCGTTGCTGGTCCGCGGCGACTTCGACCTCCTCGATGACGAGGGTAATCCGATCGACGCGGGACGCACCACCGTCGCGCTATGTCGGTGCGGGCACAGCGCGCGAAAGCCGTTCTGCGACGGCACCCACAAACAGATCTACGGGGCAGCCGATGACTGACATCCCGTTGACAGCAGCACAGCAGGGCTTGTGGGCCGCCCAGCTGACGATCGGCGACACACCGATCGCCGTGGCCCAGTGCATCAAAATCAGTGGTCCTCTAGACAGCGCCGCAATGATCGAGTCGATGCGACTCGCGTATCGCGAGCTGGGCGTCAGCTCCGGACCAGTCGTCGCCACCCCCGACGGGCCACGAATACTCAGCAATCGCGACGACTTCGCCGTCGAGCACGTCGATCTCCAGGATCATCCGAACCCCGTTGCAGCGGCCGAAGAATGGATGGCCGCAGCGTGCGTGCAAAAGATGCAACTGGACTCGGACGACCTCTTGGTCACCGCGCTTCTCCACGTCGCAGAGAATCAGTGGTTCCTGTTCACCCGGGCGCATCACATCTTGTTGGACGGCTATGGCGGACTGACGATCATGCGGCGGGGCGCCGCGCACTACCGCGCCGCCACCGGCGGCCAAGGCAACGCCGCCATACTGCCGCTGCCGACCGTGCTGACGGACGCCGACCAGTTCTATCGGGAATCTCCCCGATATCTGCGGGATCGGGACTACTGGCGCGAACAGCTTCGTGACATGCCCGAACCGGTCGCGCTCGGCGCCTTGCGGGCACCACCATCCGCGCATCCAATCCGCGTCAGCGGTACGACCGACCGCACGCTGGCAGCGGCGATCCGCCACTGCAGCGGCGCCCTGTCGACACATTCCTCAGTGACGCTCGTCGCCGCAATCGGCGCGTTCGTGGCCCGACTGGCTGACCGCGACCAGGTCGTTGTCTCGCTCCCGGTGCCGGCCCGCGCATCCGCGGCGGCCAAATCGGTGGCCGGTACCGCGTCGAACCTTGTGCCGCTGATGATTTCCGCGCCGGCCGGGATCTCGCTGCGGGACTTCGTCCAGTCGGTGGGCGCCTCGATCTCGGGCGCATTGCGTCATCAGAGCTATCGACATGAGGACATGCTCCGCGACAGCCGAGCTCCCCTCACCTCCCTGCACCAGTTCGGGCCGGTCGTCAATCTTTTCCCGGTACCGCCGCGTATCGACCTGGGCCCGGTGTCGGCGGAATACGAGGTACTCAGCACCGGCCCGGTGCTCGATCTGAACCTCAACGTGTACCCCGCAACTAGCGGCGATGAACAACGGATCGACCTCGAAGCCAATCCTCAGTCATTTTCTGCGGCAACGGTTTCCGACCTCCACACGCAGTTGATGTCATTCCTGGTGCACTTCACTCAGCTCACCGGGGACGACCGGATCGAGCACATCCCGCTCGACGTGGCTCCGTTCGACGATCTCAATGCCCCGCCGGACTCGCCGCCACCTACCACGATGGCGGCGTTGTTCGCGCAAGCTCCCGCGAATGACACGCCGGCGGTGGTCGACGGTCCCGAGCGCCTCACCTATCGGCAATTACGCACCCGCGCAGCGCGGTTGGCCGCATCGCTCCGGGCCGCCGGAGCCGGGCCGGAGACGACAATCGCGACTCTGCTTCCCAGATCGGCGGACTCTGTGGTGGCGGCATGGGCGATCGCCCTCACCGGCGGCTGCCACGTGCCGATCGATCCGCGATACCCCGCCGCCAGAATCGCGGCCATCGTCGACGCGGCGCGATGCCGGGTCGGTGTCGCCCACACCCCGCCACCGCGGACCACCGCGGTGCGATGGATATCGCCCGACGGTGCGCGTCCTCCCGGCACACTCCCGGCCAACGATCCCACCCCGCTGATCCACCCCGACCATCCCGCATATCAGATCTACACATCCGGCTCCACCGGAACACCCAAGGGCGTCGTGGTGACCGGCCGCGGCCTGTCGGCCCTCGCGGCCGAGATCCGCGGCAGTTATGCCCTCGAACCCGCCAGCGTCATGGCACATTTCGCGTCCCCGAGTTTCGACACGTCGATCGTCGAGATGCTGGCCGCAGCGATCTCCGGGGCCACGCTCGCTATTGTTCCGGCCGCCGTCACCGGCGGATCGGAGCTGGCCGCGATGCTCGAAAACCACTGTGTCAGTCACTTGCTGATCACCCCGTCGGCGCTGGCGACGCTGCCGCCGGAGGGCCTGCCCGACTTGCGTTCGGTGCTTGCCGGCGGTGAGGCCTGCCCACCGGTTCTCGCACATCGCTGGATCGCATCTGGGCGGCGATTCCGGTGCGCCTACGGGCCCACCGAAACCACGTGCAGCGTAACGATCACCGACTCGCTCACCCATGACGATGTCCGGCCCCTCGTGCCGATCGGCACGAGGATGCCCGGTGTGCAGACGGTGGTGCTCGACCACCGGCTGCGGCCACAACCGGTCGGCGCCGTCGGGGAACTGTTCATCGCCGGCCCGTCCCTGGCCCGCGGCTACCAGCGAGCGGCGGCCACAGCACACCGATTCGTCGCAAATCCCTGGGGTGCAGCGGGTTCCCGGATGTATCGAACCGGAGACCTGGTGTGCCGGCGCCCCGACGGCAGCCTCGATTTCCGCGGCCGGACCGACGATCAGCTCAAGCTGCGCGGATTCCGGGTGGAACCGGGTGAGATCGACACCGTGCTGCGGAGTCTTCCCGGCGTTGAGAACGCGCTGACGATCGCCCAGCAGCGCGGTGATGTGTTGTCGCTGGCGAGCTACGTCACCGGGCGGGACCTCCGGCCCAGCCGACTGCGGTCGGACTTGGCCGGCACACTGCCCAGTTTTCTGATGCCGTCGACCATCACGGTCCTTTCCGAGTTCCCCATCACCGCCACCGGAAAGATCGATCGCGCGCGTCTGCCGAAGCCGGACACCGAGTCCGTCACCGCGTATCGCGCGCCCGCAACCCCGATCGAAAAGCATTGCAAACAGATATTTTCCGAGATCACCGGAGCGCAAGGCATCGGCGTGGACCATGACTTCTTCGCGATCGGCGGCGATTCACTGTCCGCAACCACGCTGGTCGCGCGGATCAATGCCGTTGCCGCCAGCTCGTTGACGGTGCGCGACGTCATCGAGGCCCGCACGCCCGGCGGCCTGGCGGCCCTGATAGCGGCGGCCGAGCTGCCGCCGATCACCTACGCGGCGCCGCATCCGACCCCCGTCTCGCCCGCGCAGCGCAACGTCGACCTCAATGACTACGGGCCCGCCAATGTGATTCCATTCTCGGTTCGGGTGCCGGAAATCGACCTCGACGCACTCGATGCGGCCCTCGCCGACGTCACCTCCGTCCACCAACTACTCCGGGCCACTCTCATCGACGGGCTGATACGGCCGAATACTGCGGCGCCGGTCCGGCTCGAGCCATTCTCCGGCGGCGTCCGAGAGTTCGCGCATGCCGGGTTCGATCTGACCCGCGATCCGCCGGTCCGGATCGGCTATCAGCGGTACCCGGACCACGTTCTGTTCGCGGTGGCTCTGCATCACGCGTGCATCGATGGCCGCTCGATCGCGATTCTTGCCGCCGAGCTGGCCGCCGCATACGCCGCCCGAGTCGGCGGACGGGACCCGCGACTGCCCACAAGAGAGATCGACTATCTGGACTACGCCCGATGGATCAGCGAGTGGCTGGGCGACCCCGACGATCCGGGCAGCCGGTACGCCGCCCAGATCGACTACTGGCGGCACGAACTGTCAGACATGCCGGACGTCTTCCCCGCCCTCGCGGCCCGGCCACGGCCGTGGGACCGATGCGGACGGCGACTCACCTATTCGATCGATCCGCAGCGCTGGAACGGCTTGGAGTCAGTCGCGCAACGCTCCGGCACAACGGTTTTCGCGGCCGCTCGGGGCTCGATCGCCCGCCACCTGTGCGCGGTGACCGGCGCCTCGGATATCGTCATCGGGACGCCGGTCGCCGGACGACGCCGCAGCGAATGCGACCAGATGGTCGGAATGTTCGTGAACACCCTGCCCCTGCGGTACCGCATCGGCTCAGCGGATTCGCTGGACTCCGTGGTAGCCGGACACATCGACACCGAGCGCCGCGCGCATCGCCACAGCGATGTCGCGTACGCCGATATCGCGATGGCGTTGGGGCCCGCGAACCCAGACGTGCATCCGCTGTTTCAGATCGTTGTATCCATCGACGATGCGCAGGCCTTGCCGCCCGCGTCCGGGGGAATCGCCACGATCGCGCCGCTGCCGGCGCCGTTGGCCAAATGTGATCTGCATTTTTCGATCAGGCAACCGCATGACGGCGAGCCCGCCATGGTCGAGGTGTTGTACCCGACCGCCATGTTCAATGCAGCGGACGTCGACCGACTGGTCGACGGATGGGAGCGGTCGGTCTAGTTGACCTTGATGTCGAAGCCGTAGCCGATGATCAGGATGACCCAGATGATCCCGACGAAGATCGTCATCCGGTCCAGGTTGCGCTCGACCACGCTGGATCCGGACAGGCTCGACTGCACGCCGCCACCGAACAGCGACGACAGACCGCCACCCTTGCCCCGGTGCAGCAGCACCAGGACGACCAGCAAGACGCTGGTGATCAGCAGTCCGATGTCCAAGCCGAGCTTCACAGGTATGCCTTTCAGGTATGACCTTCCGGGCGCGCACAACACGCACCGGTCGACCAGTGTACCTGCCAGCTGCTTTCGGACCGGAATCGGGCGACGGGAGCCCGCATTGCCCGCAGTTCACCAAACAACAGCAGTCTCGCACCCATCGAACAGTTCGATCACAGCGACTTTCCAGAATCGGCCGATAACTTTCATTCCAGATCGAGTGATCAACACGGATCACCCGAGAAAGGAAAACAGCATGCCTCCGAACAACCATGGACCCCGCCCGCAGCCTCGTCGCCGCGTTCGCCGGTGGGACCCCCGTCGTCGCCAATGGAACTGGATCTGGCAGTAATTCAGATATCACCGACAACTCACACAAAACTCACAGCATGATGTCCGAGATTATCCGGCAATACGTTATACATTGAAGTCCGGTCGGGAAAATCGCTGTTACAAAGTAAAGAAAAGGGAAAATTATGCCTCCGTACAACCATGGACCCCGCCCCCGGCCTCGTCGTCGCGTTCGCCGGTGGGACCCGCGTCGTCGCCAGTGGAACTGGTTCTGGCAGTGACCTGTCACGCTTGGTGACCAGGACTTTTCACGCTAAGTGACCAGGTCCGATGCCGGGGGTGTCCCGTGAGATGCCCCCGGCATCATCAGTTCCTGCGCCCGCAACTGATTTGCAGTGCGGCCACAGCAATTCTTAAGGGTGGGCGGATAACTTTCATTCCTGGGTCGGGTAATCATAAGTTGCTCGAAGAAAGGGAGAAGTTATGCCTCCGTTTGGTTATGGTCCGCCTTGGCGCGGTCGTCGTCGTTACCGCCGCTGGGATCCCCTGCGTCGTCAGTGGGGTTGGGGCTGGCGGTAATCCCCCAGCTTCCCTGGGCGCCGGGTACATCACCGTAATGATGTACCCGGCGTCTTTTTTTGAAAACAATTCCCATATGTTCCATTTAGTCATATTACGTGAATCCCCCCATTGGACCGTTATTCAGTCCGTGAACCGAATCGAACCCGATCGTTGAATCCCTCCGTATACCCCCAGCACGCCTTTGGTGGCGACCTCGTGAGCCACGATCCGACTATGTTCGCCGACATCGAACCGATGTCGGCGCGACAGGCGTTCATCCGGTTCCGCGGGCTGCTGTCCGGCGAGAATTGGCCGCTGTCGCGGGCGCTGTTCTACCTCCTGGTCGGCGCCGCCGTCGAGATCGCCGGGATCTTCCTGTTCTCCGATGTGATCGATTCGGCGGTCACCGCAAGGAAGGCATCGTCCTTCCTCATCTCGGCCGGCATCTGGGCGGCGGTGACCCTGGTCGGCGTAGTCGCCGAGTACCTCGGCCAGTACTCCAGCATCCGGGTTTCGGAACGAGTCGTACTGCGGCTGCGTGGACAGCTGTATCGCCATGTACAACGACTCGATCCGGCAGTGATCCGCAAGCTCGGGGTCGGCGATATCGTCGCCAGGCATACGAGTGACATCGAGGAAGTCGAACAGGGCATCGGCAGCGGTGTCATTCAGGGCATTGTGGCGCTGATCAGCGCAATCGGACTGGCCATCGCCGCGCTGATCATGAGCTGGCCGCTGGCCGTCATGGCGATGGTGTCGATTCCGGTGCTCGTGCTGGTGTCCCGATGGTTCTCGATCCGCCAGCAAGAGGCGACGCAGGCGGAACGGAACGCATACAGCGCGATCAGCGTGTCGGTCACCGAGAGCGTCACCGGCCTGGAGACCACGATCGCCTACAACCAGCAAGCGGTCGAAAGCGATCGAGTACAGCGGCGCGGTGACAACTGGATGCGAGCCCGCCTGGCCCAGTCCCGAATTGAATTCCGTTTCGGCGCCGCCAATTCCGTCATCAACCTACTCGTATCGATCCTGATCGCCACCTTCGGTGCGTGGCAGATCCGGCACGGTGAACTCACGGTCGGCCAGCTGGTCGCCCTCTCGGGGTACCTGGGCTATCTGTATCCGAAGATCCAGGACATCGCCGATCTGCGACTGCGCCTGACCGCCGCCGGCGTGAGCGCACGGCGGGTGGCGGAGATCCTCGACACCGCACCGGGCGACGTCGATCGGCCCGATGCCGCCGACGCGGCCCACCAGGCCGACACCTTCGTGCTCGACGGCGTGAGCTTCGGATACGACGACGGCAGCCCGGTGTTGCGCGGCGTCGATTTGCGGGTGGAGCGTGGGCAGATCGTGGCGATCGTCGGCCCGAGCGGTGCCGGAAAGTCGACGATCGCCAAACTGGCCACCCGTTTCCAGACACCCGACTCCGGGCGAATTCTACTGGGCGACAATGATATAAGCACTCTGACCGCACATGCAGTGCGAGAACACGTGACGCTATTGCCGCAACAACCCGCGCTGCGATCTGCCACCGTGGCCGAGAATATCGCGTACGGAAGGCCCGATGCCGGACCCGAAGCGGTCGCCGCGGCGGCACAGGCTGCCGATGTGGCATCGTTCGCGGCAGAGTTGCCCGATGGCATCGACAGCTGGATCGACGACGGCGGCCTCACGCTGTCGGGCGGTCAACGCCACCGGATCGCGGTAGCCCGCGCACTGCTCCGAGGCGGCGACGTGGTGATACTCGACGAACCGACGACCGGACTCGACGATGCCGCGGTACAACGGCTGATCGGCCCCTTGCGCACGTTGGCCGTCGGCCGAGCCACAATACTCATCACCCACGATCCGCGGCTCGCCCGTATCGCCGACAAAGTCTATGAGCTACTGGACGGGCGACTGCACCTGCACGACAGCCCGCGCGGCGCGGCCGACCAGCCGAAGCGACCAGTCGTCAGTTGAACGGGCCGCCGGCCGCGATCGCGCTGAGCGTCGCGAACTCGTCGGACTTGAGCGACGCGCCGCCGACCAGTGCCCCGTCGACGTCGTTCTGACCAACGATGTCGCCGACGTTCTTGGCGTTGACCGATCCCCCGTACAGGATCCGAATGCCATCGGCGACAGCCGGATTCGTGATCTCGGCAACCGCGGCACGGATCGCCGCACAGACTTCCTGAGCATCCTCGGCGCTGGCCACCCGGCCGGTACCGATCGCCCACACTGGCTCATACGCGATGACGGTCTTGGCGACCTGTTCGGCGTCCAGGCCGGCCAGCGAGCCCTTGATCTGCGCGACGTTGTAGGCCACATGGTCGCCCGCTTCGCGGATCTCGAGCCCCTCGCCGATGCAGACGATCGGCGTCAACTCGTGACGCAGCGCGGCCTTTGCCTTCTCCAGCACAACCTCATCGGTCTCGCCGTGCAGGGTGCGCCGCTCGGAATGGCCGACCACCACATAGGTGCAGCCTAGCTTCGCCAGGAAGGCGCCGCTGATCTCACCGGTGTATGCGCCCGAATCGTGCACCGAAAGGTCCTGTGCGCCATAGCTGATCAGCAGCTTGTCGCCGTCGACAACAGTCTGCACGCTGCGAATGTCGGTGAACGGCGGGATGACGGTGACGTCGACCTTGTCGAAGTACTTCTCCGGCAGCGCGAATGCAATCTTCTGCACCAGGGCGATGGCCTCGAGGTGATTGAGGTTCATCTTCCAATTGCCGGCGATGAGCGGCTTACGAGCCATGGGTGGCTACTCCCTACTTCGAAGGTCAGGACAGTGCAGGCTCAGGATTTCAGGACCGCGAGGCCCGGAAGTTCCTTACCCTCAAGGTATTCCAGCGACGCACCGCCGCCGGTCGAGATGTGACTGAAGCCGTCCTCCGGCAGCCCGAGCAGCCGCACCGCAGCCGCCGAATCGCCGCCGCCGACGACGCTGAACGCACCCGAGCCGGTCGCGGTGACGATCGCCTCGGCGACCCCCTTGGTGCCGGCCGCAAACTTCTCGAACTCGAATACGCCGCACGGACCATTCCAGAAGATCGTCTTCGCTCCGCTGAGTACTGCAGCGAAACGCTTGACCGACTCGGGGCCGATGTCCAGCCCCATCCAACCGTCCGGAATCTCCTCGGCGGCAACGGTTTTGGCCTCGGCGTCGGCGGCGAACTTGTCCGCCACCACCACGTCGACCGGGAGGTGGATCACGTCGCCGAACCGCTCCAGCAAGTCCTTGCAGACGTCGATCTGGTCTTCCTGAAGCAGCGACGAGCCCACCGAAAGTCCCTGTGCGGCAAGGAAGGTGAACGCCATGCCACCGCCGATGACCAGGGTGTCGACCTTCGGCGCCAGCGCCTCGATGACCCCCAGCTTGTCCGACACCTTGGAGCCGCCGAGCACGACCGCGTACGGGCGGGCGGTATTGGTGGTCAGCCGCTCGAGCACCTCGACCTCGGCGGCGACCAAGCCACCGGCGTAATGCGGCAGCAGCTTCGCCACGTCGTAGACCGACGCCTGCTTGCGGTGCACAACGCCGAATCCGTCGGAGACGAATGCGCCGTTCATGCCCGTCAGATCGGCCAGGGCGGCCGCGAACTTGGCCCGCTCGGCCTCGTCCTTGCTGGTCTCGCGCGGATCGAACCGCACGTTCTCCAGCAGCAGGACGTCGCCGTCGGTCAGGCCCTCGGCCCGGGCCAACGCGTCGGTACCGACCACGTCACCGGCCAGCTGAACATTGCGCCCCAGCTCCTCACCCAGCCGCACGGCAACCGGCGCCAGCGAGAACTTGGGATCGGGCTCGCCCTTCGGGCGTCCCAGGTGCGCGGTCACGATCACCCCGGCACCGGCCTCGGCCAGTGCCTTGATGGTGGGCGCCGAGGCGATGATGCGCCCCGGATCAGTGATGTTGCCGTCGTCATCGAGCGGCACATTCAGGTCGCTGCGCACCAGGACGATGCGCCCCGCGACCCCGTCGTTCAGCAGATCGGTAAGTGTCGGTACCGACGTCATCAGCGAATTCTCCCTATCGGCCCGCGTCAGAGCGACTTGCCGACGAGACCGATGAGGTCCACGAGGCGGTTCGAGTAACCCCACTCGTTGTCGTACCAGGACACGACCTTGACCTGGTCGTCGATGACCTTGGTCAGGCCTGAGTCGAACAGCGAGCTGTGCGGATCGGTGACGATGTCGCTCGAGACGATCGGCGCGTCGTAATACTTCAGGATGCCCTTGAGCGGGCCCTCGGCGGCGGCCTTCATCGCGGCGTTGATCTCGTCGACGGTGGCCGACTTGGCCAGATTCGCGGTGAGGTCGGTGACCGAGCCGGTCGGGATCGGCACGCGCAGCGCGTAACCATCGAGCTTGCCCTTGAGCTCCGGCAGCACCAGGCCGATGGCCTTCGCCGCACCGGTGCCGGTCGGCACGATGTTGATCGCGGCGGCGCGGGCACGACGCAGGTCGCTGTGCGGGCCGTCCTGTAGGTTCTGGTCTTGGGTGTAGGCGTGGATCGTGGTCATCAGGCCCTTGACGATGCCGAACTCGTCGTTGAGGACCTTGGCCAGCGGGCCGAGGCAGTTCGTGGTGCACGAGGCATTCGAGATGATGTTCTGGCTGCCGTCGTACTTGTCGTCGTTGACGCCCATCACGATGGTGATGTCCTCGTCGGTGGCTGGCGCAGAGATGATGACCTTCTTGGCACCGGCGTCCAGGTGGCCCTGCGCCTTGTCCCGCTTGGTGAAGATGCCGGTCGACTCGACGACGACGTCGACGCCCAGGTCGCCCCATGGAATCGCCGCCGGGCCCTCCTTGACCTCGAGGGCCTTGATCTTCTTGTCGCCGACCACGATGGTGTCGTCACCCTCGAGGGACACATCCTGCGGCAGCCGGCCGAGGATCGAGTCGAACTTCAGCAGGTGCGCCAGGCTGGCGTTGTCGGTCAGATCGTTGACCGCGACGATCTCGATGTCGGTGGTGCCGAGTGCCTTTTGCGCCTCGACGGCACGGAAGAAGTTGCGGCCGATCCGGCCGAATCCGTTGACGCCTACCCGAACGGTCACTGGTGTGCTCCTTAACGCCTCATACGGCGATCGTGGACAAATCACGTCTAGCCTAAGCGATCACCACCAATGCCCAGAAGCCAGGTTCTGACCACGGCAGCGGGCGTCCTCACCGTCGCGGCGAGGATCGTTTTATCGGGCTCAGGCGTCGTCGAGCAGGTCGGCGGTCACGGCCGATTCGGTGTCCGGGATGCCGTCCGTGGCGGCCTTCTTATCGGCCATCGACAGCAGTCGACGGATGCGACCTGCGACAGCGTCCTTCGTCATCGGCGGATCGGCCAGTTGGCCCAGCTCCTCCAACGATGCCTGTCGATGAGTGACGCGCAGCTGACCTGCGGCGACAAGGTGATCCGGCACCTCGTCACCGAGGATTTCCAGAGCCCGTTCCACCCGAGCCGCGGCCGCCACCGCGGCGCGTGCCGAGCGACGCAGATTGGCATCGTCGAAGTTGGCCAGCCGATTGGCGGTCGCGCGCACCTCGCGGCGCATGCGACGTTCTTCCCACACCAGCCGGGTGTCCTGGGCGCCCATCCGGGTGAGCAGCGCTCCGATCGCCTCGCCGTCGCGAATCACGACGCGGTCCGCGCCGCGTACCTCGCGCGCCTTCGCCGAGACTCCCAGCCGTCGCGCCGCACCGACCAGCGCCAGCGCCGCCTCCGGTCCCGGACAGCTGACCTCCAGCGCCGACGAACGACCGGGCTCGGTGAGCGAGCCGTGTGCGAGAAAAGCTCCGCGCCAAGCCGCTTCGGAGTCACCGACACTGCCGCCGACCACCTGCGCCGGCAGGCCTCGCACCGGCCGGCCGCGCATATCGAGCAAACCCGTCTGCCGGGCCAGCGCCTCGCCGTCCTTGGTGACTCGCACGATGTACCGGGCGCCCTTGCGGATCCCGCCGGCGCCGAGCACATGCACATCGGAGTTGTATCCGTACAGATCGAAGATCTCGCGTCGCAGCCTGCGGGCGACGTTGCCGAGATCCACCTCGGCCTCCACGACCACCCGACCGGCGACGATGTGCAGACCGCCGGCGAACCGCAGCAACGATGAGACTTCCGCCTTGCGGGCGCTGACCTGCGTGACCTGAAGACGGCTCAGCTCGTCTTTGACCGCGGATGTCATCGCCACAGCTATGCGTCCTCTTTCTCTTTTATGGAGCCTGACTCACTATTGCACAGCCGACTGATCAGCTCCGCGACTTTACCCGGGTCATGGGTGTGGCTGCCGGGCACCGCGAGGTGACCCTCATGCAGCGCCGCGCCGAACAAAGCGGCCGCACGTTCCACGTGCTCGCGTTCTCGGCCGACCGGCACGCTGCCGGCGTCGACGACGACATCGTCGATCGGCAGGCGGTCGGCATGAGCATGCAGGACGTGCAGATGCCGCTCGACCGAAAACCCTGCCGTCTCACCGGGTTCCGGTGCGAGATTGACGATGAGAACCTTGCGCGCCCGCGTCGACGAGAGCGCGGCCAACTGTGCGGGCACCAACACATGGGGAATGACGCTCGAGAACCAAGACCCCGGCCCGAGCACCACCAGATCGGCCGCCTCGATGGCGCTGATCGCCTCGTCACAGGCTGGCGGGTCGGCGGGCACGAGCCGCACCCGGCGCACCTTGCCCGGGGTCGTCGCCACGGCGACCTGACCCGAGATCTGGTGACTGATGCGCGGATCCGCCTCGAGGCCGGAGACGTCGGCTTCGATCTGCAAGGGCGCCACCGACATCGGCAGCACCCGGCCACGCACCTCGAGGGCCGCGCTCATGGTGTCGAGAGCACTCACGACGTCACCGTGCATCTCACTCAGCCCGGCCAGCAGCAGGTTGCCGATCGGATGACCGGCCAACGCGCCGTGGCCGCCGAACCGGTGCTGCAGCACCGCAGCACGCTGATGCGAGCGCTCGTCGACGTCGGCCGACAGCAGCGCCGCCATCGCCATGCGCAGATCTCCCGGTGGAATGACATCGAGCTCGGCTCGCAGCCGCCCCGACGATCCGCCGTCATCGGCGACCGTGACGACGGCCGTCACGTCGTCGGAGAGCCGCCGCATCGCCAGCAGCGTCGCATACAGTCCATGGCCCCCGCCCAGGGCGACGATCTTCATTCGCGCCCCAGATCGCGATGCATCACCCGCACGGCAAATTGGTACGGACGTGCGGGATCCGGCTGCGACAACCGCTCGGCCAGGGCTTCGGTCATCGCCACGCTCCGGTGTTTGCCGCCGGTGCAACCGACCCCGATCGTCATGTACCGCTTACCTTCTCGCTGATATCCATCGGCCGTGAGGCCGACCAGTCGGGTGTACAGATCCAGGTACTCGTTCGCCCCCACCTGACCCAGCACATAATCGCGGACGTCGGCGTCCTGGCCGTTGTGCGCACGCAGCTCGGGTACCCAGTGCGGATTCGGCAGGAAACGGACGTCGGCCACCAGGTCCGCGTCGATCGGCAGCCCGTACTTGAACCCGAACGACTGAACGGCGACATTGAGCAGCAATCGGGAGTCCTCGGCGAAGGCGTCCTCGATGATCTCGCGCAACCGCTGTACCGACAGCAGCGAGGTGTCCACGACCAGATCTGCCTGATGCTTCACCGATGCCAGGATCTCCCGCTCCGCGGCGATCCCCTGCATCAGAGTTCCACTGCCCTGCAACGGATGTCCGCGCCGCACCTGCTCGAAGCGACGCACCAGTGCAGAGTCGGACGCATCCAGGAACAGTACCTTGGGCGTCACGCCGATCTCGCGCAGCTCCCGGCGCACCGATGCCAGTTCGGTGGCGAAATTGCGTGCGCCGGTGCGCACTACGACGGCGAGCCGCGACCCGACCAGCCCGGACTGGTCACCATCGGCGGCAGCGCCGGAATCGCCCTCGCGAGCGACCTGCACCATGCGCGAGATCAACGCCGACGGCACGTTGTCGGCGACGTACCAGCCGGCGTCCTCCAGCACTTTGGCCACCGTGCCGCGACCGGCCCCGGACACCCCGATCACGAGCAGCACGTCGACGTCGACGTGCTGCGTCTCAGGATCGTCCACGTGCACCCCTTCCGGTGTCCGGATCCTCGCCGCCGGCCGGTTCGTCGCCGCCGACATCTGGATCATTGTCCCCCGTAGGCTCGGCGAGGGCATGTCTAACCGCCACAGCGGTCGCCTGTCCGATGCCCGGGACCGCGGTGATCTCCTCGATGCTGGCTTCTTTGAGCCGAGCGACCGAACCGAAATGGGTGACCAGGGCGGTCCGGCGGGTACTCCCCAGACCCGGGACACCGTCGAGGACCGAGGCGGTCATTCGCCGGCTGCGTTTGCTGCGGTGGAAGGCGATGGCGAAGCGATGCGCCTCGTCGCGGACCCGCTGCAGCAGGAACAGCGCCTCGCTGCTGCGCGGGAAGATGACCGGCTCGTCGTCACCGGGGACCCACACCTCCTCCAACCGCTTCGCCAGCCCGATCACGGCGACATCGGTGATGCCCAGCTCATCCAGCACCGCAGCGGCGGCGTGGACCTGCGGGGCACCGCCGTCGACCACGAAAAGATTTGGTGGATAAGCGAATCTGCGTGGCCTGCCGGTCTCCGGATTGATCCCGGGCCGGTCGGCCAACTCCGGCGGCCGCTCTTCGTCGGCACCCGCGCGGTGCCGCAGGAACCGCCGGCGGGTCACCTCCGCGATCGAGCCAACGTCATCGGATCGCCCATCGCCGGCCGCCTCCTTGATGCTGTAGTGGCGATAGTCGGATTTACGGGCCAACCCGTCCTCGAACACCACCAACGACGCGACGACGTCAGTGCCCTGCACATGGGAGATGTCAATGCATTCGATGCGCAGCGGCGCGCTGTCGAGACCGAGGGTCTCCTGGATTTCGGTGAGTGCGGCCGAACGCGTCGTCAGATCGCCGGCCCGCTTGAGTTTGTGCTGTGCCAGCGTGTCCGCCGCATTGCGGGTGACCGTCTCAAACAGAGTCTTCTTGTCACCGCGCTGCGGCACCCGCAGATCGACCTGGCTGCCGCGTTGCTCGGACAGCCAGCGCCGCAGCTGATCGACATCCGTCGGCAACGCCGGCACCAGGATCTCCCGCGGCACGGGATGCTCTGCGTAGAACTGGACGAGGAACTGGTGTACCTGTTCGGGCTCGGTGTCGTTGCCGCCCGAGCCGTCCGCCGTCTCGACGACCCAGCCTTGCTGGCCACGCACACGGCCACCGCGGACATGGAACATCTGCACCGAGACCTCGAGCTCATCGCCGGTCATCGCGATCACATCGGCATCGGTGCCGTCACCCAGGACGACCGCCTGCTTCTCCAGCGCCCGACGCAGCGCGCCGATGTCATCACGCAACCGCGCGGCTCGCTCGAAGTCCAGATCTGTTGCGGCCTTGTTCATTTCGTTTTCGATCTGCCTGATCAGCTGATCGGTGCGGCCCGCGAGGAAGTCGCAGAAATCCTCGACGATCTGCCGATGCCGGTCCGCGTCGACCCGACCGACGCACGGCGCCGCGCACTTGTCGATGTAACCCAGCAGGCAGGGACGCCCGATCTGGTTGTGGCGCTTGAACACTCCGTTCGAGCAGGTGCGCGCCGGGAACACTCTGGTCAGGAGATCGACGGTTTCGCGAATGGCCCACGCATGCGAATACGGCCCGAAGTACCGCACGCCTTTGCGACGAGCGCCGCGATAGACGAACAGCCTCGGGAACTCTTCGTTCATCGTCACCGCGAGCACCGGATAACTCTTGTCATCGCGGTACCGGACATTGAATCGCGGATCGAACTCCTTGATCCAGTTGTATTCCAGCTGAAGCGCTTCGACTTCCGTCGACACCACGGTCCATTCGACGGACGCGGCGGTGGTCACCATCTGGTGCGTACGTGGGTGGAGCGACAGCGGGTCGGCGAAATAGGACGTCAGTCGCGACCGCAGATTCTTGGCCTTGCCCACGTAGATGACGCGACCGTGCTGGTCGCGGAATTTGTATACACCGGGATCGGTCGGAATGCTCCCCGGTGCGGGCCGGTAGGACGCGGGATCTGCCACGGACTTCAGGTTAGTCCGCGGCAATGACACCGCTGACGCGGCTGAGACTGCACGGCGACACTATTTCGGTGGCTGTTCCCCGCTGAGGACGCCGTACTCCTCGCGGAGCTCTCGGAACCGAGCCATCGCGGATACCGCGCTCTCTCCGTCCAGCGCCTGCACCGCCATCACCGGCACATGCTCGTACTCGGGCAGTTCCAGTCGCGCCCAGGCACCCTTGTCCGGATACCAGATGCCGCGCACCGCCTCCCAGTCGAATACCCTCTCGGCGAAGAGATTTCGGACGCCGACACCGTCCGGACCGACGCGCAGCCGCGGGCGGGTGAACAGCAGCACACAGCCGGCGAGCACGACACCGATCATCGCCAACCCGACCTCGTCGGTGACGCGGAAGTTGGTACCGGTGTTCGACACCCGCATCAACGCGCCGAAGGTCACATGCACGGCAACGAGGACGATCGCGATCACCCACGCGTAGCGCGGGCTACGCGTGGGGCGGTACTCAAGATCCCAACTAGCCACGTGAACCGATCTCTTGCAGCGCGAGCGCCGACGCGATGGCCGCGGTCGCCGCCTGGCCGCCCTTGTCTTCCATGGAGTCCGGTAGCCCGGCGCGGGCAAGTGCCTGCTGCTCGTTGAGCGTGGTCAGGACGCCGTTGCCGACCGGGGTGCTCTCGTCCAGCGACACCCGTGTCAGACCCGCGGTCACCGCGTCGCAGACGTACTCGAAATGCGGGGTCTCCCCCTTGATCACCACGCCCAGCGCGACGACCGCGTCGTGCTTGCGGGCCAGCGCCTGCGCAACGACGGGCAGCTCGATCGCGCCGGCGACGCGGATGATGGTCGGGTCGACGGCACCCGCCGCCGCAACCGCCTTCTCGGCCCCGGCAAGCAGTGCCGTACAGATCGTTTCGTGCCACTGCGAGCACGCGATCGCTACGCGCAGGCCGTCGGCGCCGGTCAACTCCAGCGTCGGCTCTCCGCTACCGCTCACGCCGGAGCCTCCCCGCCGTCGTCCAGATGGTGGTCGTCGAGGCCGGTGAGGTCGTGGCCCATCCGATCGCGCTTGGTGCGCAGGTAGCGCAGGTTCTCCGGATTCGGACGGATCGGCAGCGGCACCCGCTCGGTGATCCGCAGCCCATAGCCGTCCAGCCCGACCCGCTTCGCCGGGTTGTTGGTGAGCAGCCGCATCGACTTCACACCCAGATCGACCAGGATCTGCGCCCCGAGGCCGTAGTCCCGGGAGTCCGCCGGCAGCCCGAGCTGCAGGTTGGCGTCGACGGTGTCGGCACCGCCGTCCTGCAGCTGATACGCCTGCAACTTGTGCAGCAGGCCGATGCCGCGCCCCTCATGGCCGCGCATGTACAGCACGATGCCCCGGCCCTCGGCGTTCACCATCTCCATCGCCGAGTCCAGCTGCGGGCCGCAGTCGCAGCGCCGCGACCCGAACACGTCGCCGGTCAGGCACTCCGAGTGCACGCGCACCAGAACGTCTTCGCCCTCATCGCCGTTGGTGCCGATGTCGCCCTTCACCAGCGCGACATGTTCGACGTCGTCGTAGATGCTCGAGTAGCCAACCGCCCGGAAGTCGCCGTGGGGGGTCGGAATCCGGGCATCGGCGACACGCACGACATGCTTCTCGTGCCGGCGGCGCCAGGCGATCAGGTCCGCGATCGAGATCAGCGCGAGGTTGTGCTCGTCGGCGAACACCCGCAGCTCGTCGGTCTGGGCCATGTGGCCCTCATCCTTCTGGCTGACGATCTCGCAGATGACCCCGGCCGGCGCCAGGTCGGCCATCCGGGCGAGGTCGACGGCGGCCTCGGTGTGGCCCGGGCGGCGCAGCACCCCGCCCTCCTTGGCGCGCAGCGGCACGACGTGACCGGGACGGGTGAAGTCGCTGGCCGTCGAGCTCGGTGCGGCGAGCAGGCGCATCGTTGCCGCGCGGTCGGCGGCACTGATGCCGGTGCCGATGCCCTCGCGAGCGTCGACGGTCACCGTGTACGCGGTTCCGTGTTTGTCCTGATTGGTGGTGTACATCGGCGGCAGGCCGAGGCGATCGCAGTCCTCACCGGCCAGCGGCACACATAGGTAGCCGGAGGTGTATCGGACCATGAATGCGACCAGTTCCGGCGTCGCCTTCTCGGCGGCGAAGATCAGGTCGCCCTCGTTCTCACGATCCTCGTCGTCGACGACGACGACGGCCTTGCCGGCTGCGATATCTGCGACCGCGCGTTCGATGGTGTCGAACCGCGTCTTGCGACCGCCGTGTGCGTTGGCGTTCATTCTCCCGCTCCTGTCAGGCGTTCCACATATTTGGCGATGACGTCGACTTCTAGGTTCACCGTAGTCCCCACGGCGGCGCCACCGAGCGTGGTGATCTCCAAAGTGGTTGGAATCAACGAGATTTCAAACCAAGGCGCCGGATCATCAGTGGCTGAAGCGGCGGAAACCGTGAGCGAGATACCGTCGACGGTGATCGACCCTTTTTCGACGATGTAACGAATCAGATTGACCGGCACCGTGATTCGAATCACAGTCCAGTTCTCGCCCGGGGTGATCGCAGCGATCGTGCCGGTGGCATCGACATGCCCCTGCACGACGTGACCACCGAACCGGCCACCCGCCGCCATGGCGCGCTCCAGGTTGACCGGGCTCCCAACCGCCAGGGATCCCAACGAACTGCGCCGCAGGGTCTCGCCCATCACGTCGACACGGAACTGGTCGGACTGGGGTTTGTCGACGACGGTCAAACACACACCGTTGACGGAGATCGAATCGCCGTGCCCGGCGTCAGAGGTGACGAGTGGTCCGCGGACCGTCACACGTGCGGCGTCGTTGAGCTCTTCCCAGGCGACGATGTCGCCACGCTCTTCGACGATTCCGGTAAACATCGCGCTCCTGTAGGTCGGTTCGGGCGGACACCCAGCGCGAGAAGGGGCCACACGGCGTGCCGCGTCACCCGGGTTCTCTCTCATCCGGACTATGACCGTCGGCTCCGGAGTCGCACCGGATCTGCTTGTCCCCGATGCCACCGCAGTGACGTCGGGCGCTCGCGGGCTCGGTCCGCACGTCGCTGCTGACGTTGGCCATTGCAGCTGATGCGAGCCTCACCGCCGGTGGGGAATTTCACCCCGCCCTGAGAACATCCACCATCGAAATTAGCACAGTCAAACCTGTGCTGAACCAGCGCTCCCGGCAACCGGGACAAGCGTCAGCAGCACGTCTTCGCCCAGCTCGACGATGCTTTCGTGACGGAACCGGTGAATTTCGGTCAACGTGCGCACAGCGGGATCGACCAGGGCCGCCGTGCCGCCGCCGAGCAGGGCCGGTGCGAGGTACGCCTGCACCCGGTCGACGAATCCGGCCGCCGCGAACGCGCCCAGCATTCGCGGCCCGCCTTCGACCTGAACGTTGCTGCGATCACCGAGTTCGGCCAGCACCGCGGTCAGGTCGCGGGTCCGCAGAATCAATGTCGGTGCGCTGTTGTCGAGAACACGTGCCGTCGGCGGGATGTCACGCTCGCCGACCACCACCCGCAGCGGCTGGTGCGCGTACAACGACCCGTCCGGTCGTCGCGCCGTGAGCGCCGGATCGTCGGCGAGCACCGTCCCGGTGCCGATGACGATCGCGTCCAGCCGCGCACGCTCGGCATGCACGTACTCGCGGGCCTGCGGGCCGGTGATCCATTGACTGGTGCCATCCGGTGCGGCACTGCGGCCATCGAGGGTCGCGGCGAACTTGGCCGTCACGAACGGACGGCCCACGCGCTGACGGTGCAACCAGGGACGCAGTGGCCCGATCTCCACCTCATCGGCAACGAGCCCGGCGGTGACCTCCACTCCGGCTGCCCGGAGTGTGGCGGCTCCGCCGGCCGCGGACGGATTCGGGTCGGCGACCGCGTAGTGCACCGCGGCTATTCCGGCCTCGATCAGTGCCTGCGCGCACGGGCCCGTGCGCCCGGTGTGATTGCACGGCTCGAGGGTGACGTACGCGGTGCCTCCGGCGGCGCGATCGCCTGCAGCGGCGAGAGCGACCACCTCGGCATGCGGCCCGCCGGCCTCCCGGGTGTGCCCGATGCCAGCCACCGCACCCGACCGGTCGACGATGACCGCGCCGACGGGCGGGTTGGGGGTGCTGAGCGGTTGAGCGTTGGCCGATTCGGCCAGCGCCCGCCGCATCAGCTCCCTCGGAGTCACAGTGTCAGTGCCGATGTCCGGCCGACAATGCCTGCTGCCGAAGCGATTCCACTGCGGCACCCGGCGATTCGGCGCCATAGACCGCGGACCCGGCGACGAAACAGTCGACGCCGGCCTCGGCGGCCTCCTCGATCGTCGCGGCGTTGATGCCGCCGTCGATCTCGATCAGGATCTGCAGCTCCCCGCTGTCGACCAGTTTGCGCATCCGGCGCACCTTGTCGAGCACCTCGGGCATGAAGGACTGACCGCCGAAACCCGGCTCGACGCTCATGACCAGCAGCGTGTCGAAACCCTTGAGGATCTCCAGGTACGGATCGAGCGGCGTGCCCGGCTTGATCGAGAGGCCGGCCTTGGCGCCGGCGGCCCGGATGTCACGTGCGACTGCCAGCGGGTCGTCGGTGGCCTCGGCGTGGAAGGTCACATTATGCGCGCCGACCTCCGCGTACGGCGGCGCCCAGCGGCCCGGATCCTCGATCATCAGGTGGCAGTCGATCGGAATGTCGGTGCGGCGCAACAGACTTTCCACGACCGGCAGGCCCAGCGTGAGATTCGGGACGAAATGCGCATCCATCACGTCGACGTGCAGCCAGTCACTGTTGGACACGGCCGCCGCCTCGGCAGCCAGATTGGCGAAGTCGGCGGAAAGGATCGACGGCGCGATCATCGGGCGGAACGGCCCGGTCGGCTTGGAATCGGTCGGTCCGGAGTCGGTAGACACAGTCACGCTCGAATCCTAACCGCCGAATGCCGACTCCCCAGCCCGCACCAGCTCTGATCGCACGTGCTGCCAGGTGCGATCGACCGTTTCCTGCGGTGCCGTGAATCCCAGCAGCGCCACGCCCCGCATCGCGGCGAGCGCGGTGGTGATGACCCGGCCGAACGCCGGCTGCCGCACCAGATCGGGCAGATACTGCGCGGCCAGGGTGCGCAGCTGCTCGGTCAACTCATGATCGAAGCGGTGCAGATGCGCGCCCAGCTCGCGGTCGGTGCGCGCGGCAACATGCAGTTCCAACGACGCGGTGAAGAGCGGTCCGCGGTGCACCTGCCACATCCGATCGAGCAGCTCCGGATAGCTGATTCCCGACTTCCCCAGCGTGCGTTGCACTTCCGTGCGCATCTGCTGCGAAAGCCGGTCGAGCGCCTGCACCAGCAGATCGGCCTTGGAGGTGAAGTAATGCGCGTGCGCACCGCGCGTCACGCCCGCTTTGCGAACGATCGCCTCCGTCGTCAGGCCTGCGTATCCGTGTTTGACCAGAACGTGGATCGTCGCGTCCAGAATCGCCGTGCGGGTGGCTTCGCGGCGCTCGGCCTGGGTGCGTCGAACCTGTGTCATCAGTGGTTCCCCGCCGTCAGTTCTTCCGGAGCAGGGCCAGGAACATCGCGTCGGTGCCGTGCAGATGCGGCCACAGCTGCACCCACGGGCCGTCGCCGAGGTCCGTTCCGTTCGGGATCAGCTCACGCGCGTCGATCGGCGTGACCGCACCACTGTCGACGGCCGCGGCCACCACCCCGACGGTCTCGTCCGGATGCGGCGAACAGGTCGAGTAGCCGATGACGCCGCCCGCCCGCGTGAGTTCGATTGCCGCCGTGAGGAGTTCGCCCTGCAGGGCCACCAGCGCCGGCAGGCCGTCCGGTCCGCGCCGCCACCGTGCCTCCGGCCGGCGACGCAGCGAACCCAGGCCCGAACACGGCGCGTCGACCAGCACCCGGTCATAACCTGGCTCCAGGCCGCTGCTGCGGCCATCCGCGATGCGCACATTCACCGGCAGCTCGACGGTCACCTGCTCGATCAGCTTCGCCCGATGCTCCGCTGGTTCGACCGCATCGACCGTCGTTCCGTCGATGGCTGCCAACGACCCGAGCAAGGCCGCCTTCCCACCGGGGCCGGCGCAGAGATCAAGCCATCGATCGGACCGGTCCCCGACCAACGGAGCCATCGCCACCGCGCGGGCGACCAACTGGCTGCCCTCGTCCTGCACGCCGACCAGGCCCTCGCGGACCGGTTCCAGCGCGCCCGGATCCCCGCCATCGAGATAGACGCAGTACGGCGACAACCGGCCGATCTCACCACCGGTGATGGCGGCGAGTTCGTCGGCGGTGATCTGCCCGGGCCGCGCGACCAGATGGGTGGTCGGGCGCGTGTCGTCGGCGGCCAGCGCCGCCTGCAGTTGACCCATCGAGCCGTTCAGGGCCCGATGGAACACCTCGGCAATCCACCGCGGGTGGGCATAACGGAATGCCAGATTGCCGAGCAGATCGTCGGCCATGGACGGCGCCAGGGCGTCCACCCAGAGCTCTTCGTCCTTCTGCGAGACCTTGCGCAGCACCGCATTCGCAAATCCCACGGCGCCGTGTCCGGCCCGCCGGCGAACCAGGTCGACCGAGGTCGACACCGCGGCATGCGCACCTACACGTGTCCGCAGCAGCTGATAGCTGCCCAGCCGCAGCGCATCGAGTACCGGCCCGTCGATATCGCTCACCGGCCGGCCGGACGCCGACTCGATGATCTGGTCCAGCACCCCCTGCGCACGACAGGTGCCGTAGGTGAGCTCGGTGGCGAAGGCCGCATCCCGCGTGTCCAGCCGGCGCTCCCGAATCATCCTGGGCAGCAACAGGTTCGCGTAGGCGTCTGATTCGCGCACCGCCGCCAGCACGTCGGCTGCCAGCATCCGCACCGGGTCGAGTCGGGTCGTCACACTGCGTGCCTTGTCGCCGCCACGGCTCATCGCAGTACCTCGCCGTCGACGCGGGCGCCCCGGGCCCAATCGGCCGCGGCCATCGCCTTCTTGCCGGGCGCCTGCACGGTGCTCAGTTGCACGACTTCGGTTGCGGTGCCCACGAATACCGCTTTCTTGGTGACGACTACCGCGCCGGCCGGAACCGGATCGGTCTGGCTGGGAATTCCGTCGGGTGACGGCGTGACCGGACCGAGCTTCAGCCGGGCGTCGCCCAGCGTCGTCCAGGCGCCCGGTGCAGGAGTCATCGCGCGCACCTTGCGGTCGATGACGAACGCCGGTCGCGTCCAATCGATCTGCGCATGCGCCACATCCACTTTCGGTGCGGTGCTGACGCCGTCGGCGGGCTGCGGCACGGCTTGCAGCTCTCCGGCGGCGAGCCCGTCCATCGTCTTCTCGAGCAGCACCGAACCGGCGTCGGCAAGGCGGCCCAGCAGGTCACCGCTGGTGTCGCGGGCGCCGATGAGCTCAGTGACCACACCGAAGACCGGACCGGTATCGAGCCCCTTCTCGATGCGAAATGTCGCAGCGCCGGTCATCTCGTCGCCGGCCTCGATCGCGGCCTGCACGGGCGCCGCGCCGCGCCAGGCCGGAAGCAGCGAGAAATGCAGGTTCACCCAGCCGTGCTCGGGAAGGTCCAGCAGGTCGGCGGGCACCAGGCCGCCGTATGCGACGACGGGACAGCAGTCGGGCGCCCATTCGCGCAGCTGTGCGACCGCCTCCGGCTCCCCCAGCTTCGCGGGGGTGATGACGGGGATGCCCGCCGCGTCGGCGAGTTCACCGACCGGCGAACGACGCACCTTGCGGCCGCGGCCAGCGATGGCATCGGGTCGGGTGATGACCCCCACCACCTCATGCTGTTCGGAGTCGATGAGCCGCTGCAGGGCGGGTGCCGCCGGCTCCGGGGTTCCGGCGAAGACGAGCCGCACTAGTTCTCCTGATTCGCCCCAGGCGCAGCCTGGTCTTGATTGACCCCGGGCGCAGCCTGGTCTTGATTGACCCCGGGCGCAGCCTGGTCTTGATTGACCCCGGGCGCAGCCTGGTCTTGATTGACATAGTCGACCGGGTACTGCCCGGGGTTGTCGGTGGCCGCGAGGGACTGTGTGTACCAGGCGGTTTCCCGCACCGCGCGCATCGCCGCCTTGCGGGTGTCCGGATCGAGCCGTTGCAGGAACAGCACACCGTCGAGGTGATCGGTCTCGTGCTGGATGCATCGCGCCATGATGTCGTCGGCGGTGATCTCGACGGGTTGGCCGTCCCGGTCGAATCCGCGCACCGTGACGGTGTCGTAGCGAGTCGTGTCGGCGCGGATACCCGGGATCGACAGGCAGCCTTCGGGTCCGGTCTGCTCGGCGTCGCCGACGGCCTCCCACACCGGATTGACGATATGCCCGTAGTGGCCGCCACAGTCGAACGCGAAAACTCGTGCCAGCGAACCGATCTGGTTGGCGGCGATACCGGCCCCGCCGTGGGCCTTCATGGTCTCCAGCAGATCGTCGACGAGCGCTCCGAGCCTGTCGTCGAACTCGGTGACCTCCGCCGCCCGGGTACGCAGCACGGTCTCGGGATACAACACGATGGATTGGACTGTCATGACACCTCTTTCGCCTGATCAGCCTATCTGTTGCGGATCGACCTGGACACGGATGGTCCCGGTGGCGCGGGCGGTGGCGCGCAATACCTGCGCCGTCCGCAGTGCGGCCGCGAGTTCGCGGCCGCGGCCCCGGTTGATTCGCAACAAGATCCGCTGAATGTCGGCGGTTTCCGCTCGATCGGCGCCCGGACCGGCCGAGCCGGCCGGCGGTCGTGCACCGACGGGCAGCTCCACCGGTCCGAGGACGTCGGCACCCTCAGGCAACTCGATCGTGGACACGAAGTCGGTGATGTCACCGACGGCCCCGTCGACCGACGCCATCGTGACCGCCGGCGGGAGGCCGACCTCCGCGCGCCCGGCCAGTTCGTGACCGGCGAATCCGACGGGATCGAACCGGATCACCCCCTGCACCACCGGCAGTCCGGCGTCGGCGAGCAGCACCGTCGCGCCGTCGGGCCGTACCTGGGCGACGATGCCCAGCCAGCGGCGCAATGCCTCTTCGGCGGCGCGCAGGTCCGCCCGGCCCAACAGGGCCCACGTGTCCAGCAGCAGCGCAGCCCCGTAGCCGGCCTCGGCGACCGGCTCCGCGCCCGGGGTGGCGACCACCAGCCGCGGACCGTCTGCCACGTCGTCGACGATGGTCGATCCGCCGGACGTGACGACCGGGACTCCCGGGAAGGCCCGCCCCAGCTCCTCGGCCGTTCGCTTGGCACCCACCACGGTCGCCCGGGCCCGGGTGCCGCCGCAATCGGGGCAACGGAACGGATTCTGCCCGTGCCCACACCACTTGCACCGCATCTCGGCCGCGGCCGAATCACGATGCGCCTCCGGCGCTTGCAGCTGCAACGGTCCGTGACATCGTCGGCAGCGGGCCGGGGTACCACAGGATGCGCAGGCCAGTGCCGGGACGTAGCCCCACCTCGGAACGCTCACCAGCACCGGCCGATCCGCCTCAAGGGCCCGGCGGGCGGTGTCGAAGGCGATGGTCGGGATGCGCGCTGCGCGCGCCAGCCGATCACGCGCGATCCGCTCGTCGGAATCGCTCAGCGCGATCACCCGCCCCATCCGTTCGCGGACCGTGCTCCTGGGCGCGATCAGGTCACGGGCCCAGCCCGAATCGACGAGTGCCTGGGTCTCAGCAGTTCGCGAATAGCCGCCGATGACCAGCGCCGCCGATGCATCGTGGGCCCGCAGCACCGCCACTTCGCGAGTGTGCGGATACGGCGCCCGCGGTTCGCAGAGGCTCTCGTCGCCGTCGTCCCACACCACGATCAGCCCGAGATCGCGCGCCGGGGCGAAGATCGCGCTCCGAGTGCCGATCGTCACGGTGGCGGCGCCGCGCAGCACGCGCAGCCACCGACGATAGCGAGCCGACGGCCCCAAACCGGCGGCCAGCGCGACCACATGCTCACCAAGCAGTCCCGTGCACGCAGCTTCCAGTCGATTCAGGTCACGCTGATCCGGCACGACGATGATCGCAGATTTTCCGGAGATCACTGTGTGACAAGCGATCTCGGCGAGACGGCGCGGCCAGTCCTCCCCCGGCAGCGCCTGCCAGGCGGCCCGCGGCGCCGCACCCGAGTCGAGAGCGGCGACGAACTGCTCGCCGTGGGTGTACCCGTGCCATTGCGTCAGGTCCGGCACCTGCTCGATCGGCGGAGGCGGTTCGATCTGCAAAGCCTTCTCCGTGCGCGCATGGCGCAGCGGGATCGCCAACCGCAGCACATCAGTCAACGTGCCGGCGTAGCGATCGGCAACCGCCCGCGACAATCGTGCCAGGTCCGGCGTCAGCACCTGTTCCGGTGACACCACCCGCTCCAACCAGCCGAGCTTGCCCGGATGATCAGTGGTCTCCCGACGTTCGATCAGGTACCCGTCGACGAGCCGCCCCGCGAAACGGACGCGGACTCGAACACCGGGCTGCGCGGATTCGTCCTGCGCAGAGTCCACCTGATAGTCGAACTCACGATCGAGATGGGCGAGCCCGAGCAACGGCAGGACACGAGCGATCGGCAGCGACGGCGCCGCCTCGCGCGTGGCCCGATCGGTCACAACCCGGCGGCTGCCTTCAGGTCGGCGGCACGGTCGGTGTTCTCCCACGGCAGGTCGATGTCAGTACGCCCGAAGTGACCGTAGGCAGCGGTCGGCGCATAGATCGGCCGCAGCAGGTCCAGGTCGCGGATGATCGCACCCGGACGCAGATCGAACACCTCGGAGATGGCCTTCTGGATGTGGTTGGGATCGACCCTCTCGGTGCCGAACGTCTCCACGAACAGTCCAACCGGGGCAGCCTTGCCGATGGCGTAGGCGACCTGCACCTCGATCCGGCTGGCGAGCCCCGCGGCGACCGCGTTCTTGGCGACCCAGCGCATCGCGTAGGCGGCGCTGCGGTCGACCTTCGACGGGTCCTTGCCGGAGAACGCGCCGCCGCCGTGGCGAGCCATGCCGCCGTAGGTGTCGACGATGATCTTGCGGCCGGTGAGACCGGCGTCGCCCATCGGACCGCCGAGGACGAACTTGCCGGTCGGGTTGACCAGCAGGCGCACGTCCGAGGTATCCAGGGTCGGCAGGTCGATCTCCTCGAACACCGAGCCGAGCACCTTCTCGCGGATGTCCGGGGTCAGCAGACCTTCGATGTCGATGTCGGCGGCGTGCTGACTGGAGACGACCACGGTGTCGAGACGAACCGGCTTGTCGCCGTCGTACTCGATGGTGACCTGCGTCTTGCCGTCCGGCCGCAAGTAAGGCAGCACGCCCGACTTGCGAACCTCGGTCAGTCGTCGCGACAGGCGATGCGCCAGCGCGATCGGGACCGGCATCAGCTCCGGGCTCTCATCGGACGCGTAACCGAACATCAGGCCCTGGTCGCCGGCGCCCTGCTTGGCGATCTCGTCCTCGGTGATGCCCTCGACCCGCGACTCGTATGCGTTGTCGACACCCTGCGCGATCTCCGGCGACTGGGCGCCGATCGCGATGTTGACGCCACACGAGTTGCCGTCGAAGCCCTTGGCCGACGAGTCGTAGCCGATCTCGAGAACCTTGTCGCGCACGATCTTGGGGATGTCTGCGTATGCGGTGGTGTTCACCTCACCGGCGACGTGCACCTGGCCGGTGGTGACCAGCGTCTCCACCGCCACTCGGGCCCGAGGATCGGCTGACAACAGCGCATCGAGGATCGAGTCACTGATCGCATCACAGATCTTGTCCGGATGACCTTCGGTGACCGATTCGCTGGTGAATAGCCGACTGCCGGTGCTCACAAATATCCCTCTCGCGTCGAAACTCGGGCAACACCACGACAGTAGTCGCAGCGTGTCGCCGCCGCGTTGTTGGACTCCTACTGAGCGCAAGGACCAGACTGCTGGCATGTCTCCGCAGATCGCCTCATTGCATCGATACCCGGTGAAATCGACCCGCGGGCACGACCTCCAGTGCGTCGAGCTCGACCCCTGGGGTCTCCGCGATGATCGCCGCTGGATGCTCATCGACGCAGACGGCGAATGCGCCACCGCCCGGGTGTACCCGTCGCTGCTGTCGGTCACCGCCGAGTTCGACCCCGCGACGCAGATGCTGACCCTGCACCGTCCGGACACGGAGCCGCTGATCGTGCCGGTGCCCGACGGCCCCGCCGAGGCGGTCACCGTGCATCGCAAGCCGGCCACCGGTGTGGACGCCGGGGCCGCCGCTCACGCCTGGTTCAGCGCGATCACCGGCGTCCCGGTACGGCTTATCTACCAACGTCGGCCGCAGGATCGTCCGACCAATCCGGCGTGGTCACTCCCCGACGATCGGGTCTCGTTCGCCGACGCGTATCCGCTCCTGGTGTGCACCACGGCATCCCTGGACGCACTCAACGACCTGGTGGCGCAGGGACGTTTCGCCGATGAAGGCCCACTGGACATGCGCCGATTCCGGCCGAATGCCGTGATCTCCGGCGCCGGGATGCAGCCGTGGATCGAGGACGGCTGGCGGCGGATCAGGCTGGGCGACACCACCTTCCGCATCGCGAAGGGGTCGGCGCGGTGCATCCTGACGACCACCGATCCGGACAGCTGCGAACGCGGTCGCGAGCCGCTGGCCACGCTGGCCAAACACCGGCGTTTCGACGGCCGATCGTGGTTCGGGATCAACGTGATCCCCGAGGTGCGCATCGACGACCTCGCGACGTTGACCGTCGGCGACCGCGTGGAAGTTCTGGAGAGCGTGGATCACCGCGAGGGTCCACCGCGCTGACGGCGCCCGAGGAACGTTCTACCGCTTGAGGATTTCGCTGACCGAATCGAGGATGCGGCTGGCCATCAGGGTCTTGGAACCGAGCGGCAACGCGGTCTCCTGCCCCCCGTCGGTGAGGATCCAGCCGGTGTTGTCATCCATCCCGAACGCCTTGCCGTCGCCGACGGCGTTCACCACGAGCAGGTCACATCCCTTGCGGGCCAGCTTCTCTCGACCGTGATCGAGAACGCCGCCGTGCTCGTCACCGGTCTCTGCGGCGAAGCCCACGATCACCGTCTCGGCCCTGATGTCGCCGGCCGCCCGGGCGGTCACCGCGGCGCGCAGGATGTCCGGGTTCGTGTCCAATTCGATCGGCGCCGGACGGTCACCGTTCTTCTTGATCTTCGAATCCGCGACCGACAACGGCTTGAAGTCGGCAACCGCCGCGGCCATGATGAGCACATCAATTTCCGTTGCCCGGGTGGCGATTTCGGCAGCCAGCTGGTCGGCCGTGGCGATCCGGACGACATCGACTCCGGCCGGGTCGGCGAGATCGGCGGTCGTGCCCGCGACGAGCGTCACCCGCGCACCGCGCTGCGCCGCCGCCCGCGCCAGTGCATAGCCCTGTTTGCCGGAACTGCGGTTCCCGAGGAAGCGAACCGGATCCAGCGGCTCGCGGGTTCCGCCGGCGCTGATCAGCACGCGAACGCCCTCGAGGTCACGTGGCAACGCGTCGGCGCGCTCGAGCATCAGCTCACCGAGGAGTGCGATCTCCTGCGGATCCGGCAACCGGCCCGCTCCGGTGTCGGCCCCCGTCAGGCGCCCCGATGCTGGCGTCAGCACGGTGGCACCGTGCTCCCGCAAGGTCAGCACATTGGCGACCGTCGCCGGATGCTCCCACATCTCGGTATGCATCGCCGGGGCGAACACCACCGGGCAGCGAGCAGTCAACAGCGTCGCGGTCAGTAGATCGTCGGCGCGCCCGGCAGCAGCCCGGGACATCAGGTCTGCGGTGGCCGGTGCGATCAGCACCAGATCGGCCTCCTGGCCCAGCCGCACGTGCGGGACCTGCGGAACGTCGGCGAAGACGCCCGTCTGCACCGGATTTCCGGACAGCGCCTCGAACGTCGCCTTACCCACGAATTCGAGCGCGGATTCGGTCGGGATGACCCGGACGTGATGGCCGGCCTCGGTGAAGTGCCGGATGATCGAGCAAGCCTTGTAGGCGGCGATCCCGCCGCCGACACCGATGACGATGTTCGACACGGACTCCCCCGTTCCGGGCCTTACTCGCCTTCGGTGTGCTCGAGCAGGTCGGTGTGGATCTCCCGCATCGCGATCGACAGCGGCTTCTCCTGCAGGCCCGGCTCGACCAGTGGACCGACGTACTCGAGAATGCCGTCGCCGAGCTGGTTGTAGTAGTCGTTGATCTGACGCGCACGCTTGGCCGCGTAGATGACCAGCGCATACTTCGAGGAGGCGCGCTCGAGCAGCTCATCGATCGGCGGGTTGGTGATGCCCAGCGGCGTGTCGTACTCGGCGAACTGCTCGTCCGGAACGGTCACGGCTTCGATCGGGGTGGGGGTGCTCAACGAAGATCTCCTACGGCTGTGTTGCTCTTGAGAGGGACTTTTCTGCGGTTTTTAGTCCGGTCCGACCAGCAAGGATACCAACTCCCCGGCCACTCGGTCGACTTCGTCGTTCACGATGACGTGGTCGTAGTCGTCAGCGCGGCTCAATTCCTCGCGCGCGGTCTGCAATCGTCGCTCGATGACCTCGGGCGTCTCGGTGCCCCGGCCGGTCAGTCGTTGCACCAGGACATCCCAGCTCGGCGGCGCCAGGAATACCGTGATCGCCTCCGGGATGCGTGCCCGCACGTTGTCGGCACCAGCCAGGTCGACCTCGACGAGAATCGGTTTCCCGGCGTCCAGCGCGTCGCGGACCGGCTGCGCTGGAGTTCCGGATCGCTGCAGGCCACCGTGGATTTCGGCCCACTCCAGCAACTCGCCCGCCTCGATCATGCGGTCGAACTCGTCGCGGCTGACGAACCGATAGTCGACGCCGTCGCGTTCCCCCACCCGCGGCTCCCGAGTGGTCGCCGAGACACTGAACACGAGTTCCGGCAGCAGCTCCTTCAACCGGCGGACCACACTTGATTTTCCAACGGCCGAGGGGCCGACCAGTACAACCAGCCGACCCCTCGAACCGTTAGTTCGTACGCTCAGAACCTCAGCCCAGATCGAACTTGGCGAGCAGCGCCTTACGCTGACGATCGCCCAGTCCACGCAGCCGACGAGTCGGCGCGATCTCCAGCTCGGTCATGATCTCCTGCGCCTTGACCTTGCCCACCTTCGGCAGGGCCTCGAGCAGCGCGGACACCTTCATCTTGCCGAGGATCTCATTGGTCTCGGCATCCTTGAGCACCTGCTTGAGATCGGTGCCACCGCGCTTCAGGCGCTCCTTCAGCTCCGCGCGTGCGCGACGGGCAGCTGCGGCCTTCTCCAACGCAGCTGCACGCTGCTCCGGGGTCAACTGTGGAAGGGCCACGTTTCCTCCAAATCGTGTGGTTCGTCGTGACGGCCTCCGCGTTCGCGGTGATCGCCAGCGCCTTTTGAGGCAGCGAAAGCGACCGTACTCACCTCACCTGCGATTTGCGACCCCTACCCCGGCGTTTTCCCATGAAATCGCGTGCGGTATCGCGTCCGGCGGGTGTGCATCGGCAATCGCCTCCCGTTGGCGCCTAAAATTCGCCGAATCGGCGAATCAGTTTGGACAGCAACATGATTCGCACATCGAGTGATGCATCGCACATTTTCCGGCAGTGACCAGGCTTTGTGATGGGTGTTACTGGTGTTTCCATCGACGAAAACCCAATTTTCCTGCAGTTTTGCGCGTGTCGCCGACCGTTTTGCCGGATTTGCGTCTTCTGCAGGACATTGCCCACCTCGTTCAGGAGGAGGCGGATGCCGTCAAGAAGTCGACCACCCGACGCTGTGCCGAGGCTGCATCCGGGTGCGCGAACAGTGCGAAATGGCTGCCTCCGGCCAAGCTCAACAACTCGGCACCCGAGATCTGTTCGACCGCGTAGGCACTGTGATCGGGGGTCACATCGGTGTCCGCGGTCCCCTGTATGACGAGCGTCGGCGTCGTGATGCCGGCCAATTCCAGCGATCCGAGAGCCGCGAACTGCGCCAGATCGTTCTCGTAGCCGCTCCGCCGCGTCCGGTCCCGGAATGCGGTGGGTGTCAGGTCGAGGATGAAACTTCGGGCCGCAGGATCCGACACCGCATGAGCGACAGCCGCGGCGAGCTCGTCACCGCGCAGGCTGCTCTCGCCGCTGAGGGCGCCGGCCACGATGTCGTTCGGACGATACTTGACCAGGGTCCGGACCAGCCGACGGCCGGCACCGGTTTCGAACAGCAGCCGATCGGATAGGCCGGGACGCGGCTCGACGAATTCTTTGCTGAGGGCAGCGAAAGCAACGAGGGCGCTGACACGCCCCGGATAGCGCGCCGCGAGCCGGTATCCCATCGGGCCGCTACCCGACCACGTGAAGACACCGGCCTGATCAACGCCCAGAGCGTCGAGCAGCGCGATGACCAGGTCGGCCTGCTCATCCGGCGTGCGACCGGATTCGAGCGGAGTGCCGAGGTATCCCGGACGCGACAACACGATCGATGCGACGTGATCGGTCGGCAGGATGCGCGCCATCAAGGCCGCCGCATCGATACCACCGGGACTGCCGTGGAGCACCACGACCGGCGCGCCCGTTCCGGACATCTCGTATTCCACTGGTCCACAGGATGTTTCGACAACCGTCATGTCAGCTCCTCGTTCCGTTTGTCGGCGACCGGCGTGGGCACCAACGCCATCGCGACTGTTCCGCCGCCCGGCGCCGGAGCAATCGACAACGCCCCGCCCTGCGCCTCCAACCGCACCCGCCGGGAGATCAACCCGAGGTGTCCGTCGCGCAGCCGCGCCGCCTGCCGTTCGGAGTCGATGGCGGTCGCGGAGATCCCGACACCGTCGTCGACGATCACCAGTCGGGCCTGCCCATCGGCGCATTCGGCCGTGACCTCGACACGGCCGGCGTGCGCATGTTTGACCACATTCTGTAGTAGCTCGCGGGCGGTGGCGAACAGCAGCTGGTCGACGGCAGTGGCACCAGCCGGCCAGCCCGCTGTGTCCACCAGCACCTGGATTCCATTCGCCGACAACGGTTTCACCACCTCGTTGAGCGCCACGGCCAACCCATGCTGTTCCAACGCCGCCGGATGCAAGCCAGTCAAAGTGTTGCGCAACAGCGCGGTCGTCTGTCGCAGCGCGTCGTCGACGCGATCCAATGAATCGGCTGTCGCCGCCCGGTCCTCGCCACCGTCCGGCCGCAGACCACCCAGTTCCTGTCGCGCCGCCAGCACGTACTGCAACGCGCCATCGTGCAACGCCTCGGCCAGCAGTCCGCGTTCGCGTGCCTCGACCTGCAGCACTTCGTCCAACAGCACCGCCCGATCCCGCGCCAGCTCGGCGATCGTGTCGACACGCGAACGCTGAACCCGCGACAACAAGACGCTGCCCAGGCATAGCGCGGCGATCACCGCAGTACGCAATGCGATCGACGACCACGGTTCGTGGCCGTTGGCGGTTCGCCCCGCCGCGGAAGCGACGAAGTAGACCACGACGGTCGGCACGGCCACCACCGCGGACACCATAGGGCTCAGTTGCGTCGCCGCGATCACCGGAATCAGCGCGAAACCGACGATCAGGATGTCCGACGTCCAGCTCTCGACATTCGATCTACTGGCCAGCACCGCCAGCACCGTCAGCGCCAGCATGTCGATGAACGGCGAGACCACCGCCAGGCGATCCACCAGCTTCGGGCGGCGCAACAGCAGCGCGGGCAGCAGCACACACCACGCCGCGTAGACCGCGGCGACGGCGATGGTCGCCGCCTTGTGATTGACCGGCGGATCGAACGCCACCACCCCGATGACGAACAGCGCCAACAGCATTCGCAGCATCGCCTGCACCTGCAGACCGCGAGATGCGTGCTCGGCCATCACATTCCGGATGGCCGACACTTCGGCGCCGCCGGAGCCCGGAGTCATATTCCCTGCCCGCTACTCGATGAGTCTGCGCCGCATGCCCTCGGCTACGGCCGCGGCGCGATCGGAAACACCCAGCTTCTGGTAGAGATTCTGGGCGTGGGTCTTGACCGTTGAGGCACCGATGAACAGCTCGCCGGCGATCTGCGGGATCGACTGACCACGCGCAAATCCCTTGAGCACCTGGCCTTCTCGTTCAGTGAGCGCAGGTCCAGACGACGCCGAGTTAGCCTGGATCTCTCCGACGAGTCCGGCCGCGAGTTCGGGTGGCACGACCGTCTTACCACCGGCGATCTGCATCACGGCCGCGACGAGTTCATCCCGGCTCGACTCCTTGGAGAGATAGCCGCCGGCACCAGCCTGCAGCGCCTGATACACCACTGGGGAATCCGTAATCGCTGATAGCAGCAGCACTTTCGTACGCAATCCGTCGCGAGTGATGGCCTGCGTCAGCTCGACACCGTCCATCTGCGGCATCTGATAGTCGACCACCGCCACGTCTGGATCGGTGTTCGCGATGACCTCCAACGCACTACGTCCGTCGGCCGCCTCACCCACCACGGAAATTCGGCCGCTCGCCGCCAATCCCCGAGTCACGCCGTCGCGGAAAAACGGGTGATCATCCACCACCACAACCGATACCAGCCGATTCATCCTCGCCCCCTCCGTTCTTGGATAGTAGGCGTTTCCGCGGCGGTCCTCCCCCAATTGGGGGATGCCGAATTCGTTGCCTCGATCCCCCGATCACGGGAGTTATTTCCACCTTCACCGGCGGCAAAGTCATTGGTGTCAAGAGACGACGTCAACCACACCAAGGAGACCCCGATGAACACCACCACTGCCACCACGATCGACGACACCACCACTGCCCCGGCGACCACCCCGCGCACCCGAACCCGCCGGATTGCCGCCGGGTTCGTCTCCCTCATGACCATCGCCGGGGCCGGCGGCGCCGGCCTCGGGATCGCAGGCCCGATGCCGCTCTACACACCCACCGACGCCGATCGCCACGACCATCACTGACCACTCCAGGATCGCCCCGTACTCTGGCGAGACGCCTGGCGCGGGGCCGGGTTGAGCCTGGGAGGTCTCGTGGGTCCGTCGCGTGTGGCGATGCAGGTAGCGACCGGTGCGGTCCTTGTGGCCGGAGTACTGGCGGGAACCGGATCCGCGGCAGCGGCCAGGCCGACGGTGGTCGCACCGGACGGCGCATACATCAGTGCTACTCAGCGCGTCGATTCGCGCGAACTGAACCTGACCGTCCACTCGCCCGCCATGGGCAAGGCCATGACAGTCAGCGTCTTACTTCCTCAAGATCGGTCGATCCCGAGGGGCACGCTGTACCTGCTCGACGGGGCAGAGTCGACCGGAGCCCTCGCCGACTGGGTGACCAAGGGCGATGCTTCGGCGATCTTCGCGAACCGAGACATGAACGTCGTGATGCCGGCCGGCGGCAGGTCCGAATTCTTCACCGATTGGCAGCATCCCGATCCGGTTGTCGGCAAACCGATGTGGGAGACCTTCCTCACCCAGGAGCTGCCCCCGCTGGTCGATCGCACCTTCGACACCAACCGGCACAACGCGGTGGCGGGAGTGTCCGAGGGCGCGCAGTCGGCTTTGGCGCTCGTGGCACGGCACCCGGCGCTGTACACGGGCGTTGCGTCGTTGAGCGGATGCCCCGCAGTCACGGGGCCGAGCGGAAACGCCTACGTGACCGCCACCGTCGCGACCACCGGGGCGCTGGCGACCAACATGTGGGGCCCGTACGGCTCGCCCGACTGGGCCGCCCACGATCCGACGCTCATGGTGGACCGATTCCGAGGCAAGAACGTCTTCCTATACGCGGGCAGCGGCCGACCCGGGCCCACCGATCCGGCGCTGCCGCGCACTCCCGGCCAGACCCAGCAGGAGACGAACGCAGCGGGCGGCGGGCTCGAAACCGCCGCCCGAACCTGCACCCAGCAGTTCGGCGGGCAGCTGCGCCAGGCCGGGATCGCGGCAACGGAGTACTACCCGGCGACCGGACTGCACGCCTGGCTGTACTGGGAGACAGTGATGCCGCACGCGCTGGCAGTGCTCCAGCGGGGTCTGTAACGCCGCACGGGCGACACCTAGAAGGTCGGCGGATGGGCCGTCCCATTTTCCGGGATCTGGTCTCTGCAAACGACCTGCCTCCGGACAGTCTGATGCTGCCGGTTTCCTGCGAGGCGCAGCAAGCCGTCACCGCTGCCACTGCGGCCGCGCCGAATCAGATCAAGGTCGCGATCAGGATGGCGATGTCCTAAGCAGTTGTTCGCGGCCGGGTCTCCCCCGATCGGTGGGCCCACGATTCACCCGGCCGATCACCCGATCATCGGAGTTCTTTCCACTGCCGCGGGCGGCAAAGTCATTGGTGTCAACCAGAACAACGCCGCAGCCAGCAAGGAGCACCCATGAAGAACGCCAAGACCTCCCACTCCACGAAGACCGCCGATCGGCCCACCCGCGCCGGTGGCTGCCGAATCGCCGCCGGACTCGTCGCTGTCTCCGGGGCGACCGTTGCGGGAACCGGCATCGCAACCGCCGCACCCAGCGCGAGCAACGGGACATCGGTGACCATGACCCTGGTGAACAACTCGTCGGAACTCCTGCAGCTCCACGACATGTCGACGAGCGGCGGCGCTCACGTCACGGGCCGGCTGCCGGTCTACCTGCGACCTGGCGCGACCGCCTCCCAAACGGTGACCAATGATGCATCCGAGATGTTTGTACAGATCAACTACATCGCGGACAACCCGCGGCAGACGCGGGTCGGCTACGGTGCGCACGCCTCCGGGTCCCGGATCGACACCGCCGGTACCGGAGTATCGGACGGCAGCTTCACGCTCCAGGTCAAGCAGTCGCCGTCACGGCCCACAGTGGTCGAGTACGACCTCGCGTGATCAGGCCAACGCCGACCTCGGTCGACATAGGGACTCCCCGATCGCGCCGACCAGAGAGTCCCTATGTCGCGGATTGTCTGTCGCGGATTGTTGTTTGCGCTTGCGGGCGTTACGGATTCAGGCGCCGAGGACGCCATCGAGCCAGTCGAGTACCCGCCTGTTGAGCAGGGTGCGGTTGGTCATCTCGCAGTGACCGCCGGCGCCTTCGGCCGCCGTGAAACGGATGAGCGTGGCTCGGTCGCCGAGCTCGTCGACAAAACGTCCGGCGCCCGCGGCGAGGACATCGTTCTCCGCGGCGGTCACCAGGATCGGACAGGAGATCTGCCCGCCGATTCCATCGAGGGTGTACGCCAGCGACGCCTCCACAAAGCTCCGCATATCGCTCACGCCGTTCACCCAGAATCCGCGCTCGATGATCCGCCACTTCATCGACGGGTTCGACTCCACGATCGACGACATCTTGTCGAACACCTCATCCGGCACCTGGTCCAGGTTGTCCAGGGACTCCGGCGACGCGCCCATCGCCCCCGCGAACGCGCGCATGCTGTCGGCGATGCTCCAGCCGCCGGGGTCGGCCACCACGGCGGCGAACCGGTGTTCGCCGGACGCCGCGCGCGGCGCCAGGTGACCACCGAGGCTCCACCCCGATAGGACCAGCCGGTCCGCGTCGACGATCGGTGCGAGCATCGCCGCGTCGACAACCGGCGTCACCACCGTTTCCCAGTCGGGCCGCATCGGTATCCCCTGCTTGTACAGCAGCTCACCTTGGCCGGGTCCGTCGAAGAGCAGGCAGTGGTATCCGCGTCGCAATGCCGCCACCGCCGACGCGAAATACATATCCGTGACGGTCGCGTCATACCCGTTGGTGAACACGATCGTCGGGCGCCGCCGTTCCTCAAATCCCGGCGCGGGGATCAGGTAACCCGGAAGTGTGGTGTCCCGGTATGGAATTCGCATCTGCGTCATGGGATGTGGCCCCAGGCCGAGGCCGGCATCGAATGCGGTGATCTGTTTGTCGAACGCTGCCACCAATCGCGGGTCGGTCGGTGCGCCGTAGAGCGGGTGATACGCCGAGGAATAGTAGGCGCTCGCCCGCAGGTACAGCTCGCGCGCCGACGAGATACGTCCGGCCGCCAGTGCCGCCGCCGCATCAGCCACGAGGCGATCTCCGATGTCTACCCAAGCCCCGTAGAACGCGGCATCGTCGCCGTCGGCCACTGCTTGCCCGACCGCCTCGATCTCGCCGAAATCCGCACCACCATAGGGGATATAGGCCAACGGCCAGGTCCCGAACTCCTCATGCTGCTCATTCTGAAAGAACATGCCCATGGTGACACCCCCGTCGGCCGCCGACCCGGCCCTATCGGGTCGGTATCGATGATTCTCCCAGTGAACCGGCGCGACGATGGCAGATTTGCATCGGCTACAGACTGCCCGACGTACTTCATCAGCTCCCCCGATCGGCGGAGGCCGAGATCATCCCCCCGATCACCCGATCACCCGAGTTCTTTTCGCGCTCGCCGGCGGCAAAGTCATTGGTGTCACCACGACAACAACATCAATCACACCAAGGAGAAACCGATGAGCACCAACGCAACCACCGACAACGTCACCACCGAAAAGACCACCAAGGGCACGCTGACCCACCGAATCCGCGCGAGGCTGGAATCCATCGCTGCCCTCGCCGGCGCCGGCGGCGCCTGGTCCAGCATCGGCCGGCCCAGCCGACCCCTGGCCCCCGTGTCACCGTCGATGACGATGCGGATAACCAACCACTCGGCCGTTCCCCAGATACTGGTGAGCGCTGATCCGGACGGCGGGTGGTGGGTTCAGGCGCCACGGCCGATGCTGATGCCCGGACAGACCCACACCGTGATCGCCGCAACGCATGGTCGCGGGCAGTTCGTACAGCTCAACTACATCGCTGAGAACCCCCGGCAGTCGGAGATCACGTACGCGCTGCACACCTCGGAGCAGGGCACCGACCAAGCCTCGACTGGGGTATCCAACCAGGACTTCATCATCCGGGCCACCATCTCGCAGCGCTACCCGGACGCGGCCGCTCAGTTCGATCTGGCATGACGCCGCGCACTTCACCGCTCTGCAAATCTCACCAAGGAGAACCATGAAGACCCGCCAGATCATCGCTGGACTCACATCAGTGACCGCGGTTGCCGCCGTGGCCGTTGCCGGAACCGGATTCGCCGGTGCGGCCACGCCGTCCCGCGGACCCGTCCAGGTAGAGATGACGATCGTCAATCTCTCGCCTTTCGCCGAACACCTGGCGCGCGCCGACCCCGGCGGCGGTTCCTGGGTGAGGGCGCCGATGCCGACGCTGCTGCCGGATGAGGCGCAAGTGGTTATCGCACAGACGAATTCGTCAGCGCAGGCGGTGCACATCGACTACGTGCTCGAAGGCCCGCTGCGAACTCATGCCGCCTACGCGCTGAACGCATCCGCACGCGGGGCCGACACCGCATCCACCGGAGTATCCGACGCCAGCCGTCACCTGCGATCGACATCGCGAACCGAGTACCCCAGCGCCTGGGCGGAATACACGCTGTTCTGACGGCACGCCCGCTCAGAAGGGCGGCGGATTCCCTTGCGCCCAAAGCTTCTCGGCTTCTTTGACCGCAGTGCGTGTCATCGCGCATCGTTGATCAAATCGTTGCCGGCTCGGCGATCTGGTGGTTTGTCATCCGGGATCGAGCACAGGGCACGGAAGACATCAGTGCCTCGGCAGGTATTGCCGATGAAGCGATGACCGGTCGGGCCAGTGAAAGTCGCGGTACCCGACAGGCCTTGGTACTGCCGCCACCCGGCAAAGTTTTCGCGCAATGATGAAAACAGCACAGCGGTCCCATGCTCTTCGCCAGTGCCGTCACGGCCCGGTACCGCGATTCCGACGACGCTGATGCAGCCGGGCCGCGGCGATGATGCTGGCCCGGGGAAGAACTCGGCGGCGCGCGGACAGGTGATCGGTCAGCAGGCGCTACCGTTCTCAGACTGGCGCATCTTTGTTCATCTCAATGTCGATGATGAATTTTTCGACGTTGTCCAGAGCGCGGCGCGCTTCCGGTAGCCGCGGGTATCCCATCTGGAAGACGTGGAACATCCCCGACCACACCTCGAGTTCACACCGCACCCCCGTTGCACGCAGTGCGGCGGCATAGTGTTCGGAGTCGGACGCGAGGACCTCGCTCCCACCGGTTTGCAGCAGCATCGGCGGCAGGTCGGACCCGACCGCGTTCAGCACGTCCAGACGCGGATCTTTGAAATCGGCGCCCGCCAGATAGGTGTGGGTGATCCGGCGCCCGGTGCGGGCGGAGACGAACTGGTCCCACACGAGTCTGTGGTGGGCTTGGGCGAGTTGCCAGGTCGGATCGACGACGCTGGAGAAACCGACCACCGCGGCGGGCTGCTCGATGCCGAGTTCGCGTAGTTGCACGCACAGACCTAGTGCGAGATGGCCGCCCGCTGAATCACCCATGACGATGACGTCCTTCGCTTGGTATCCGCGGTCGAGCAGCCAGAGATAGCCGCGGAGAACATCGTCGTGCGCGGCCGGGAAGCGGTACTTCGGCGCGCGCCGATAGCGGACGGCAAATGCGGGTCGATCCAGTCGGCGCGACAACTCCGATACCAGGCCGCGGTGGGTGGCCGGGCTGCAACTGATGTAGCCGCTGCCATGGATGTAATAGATCAGCTGGTCTCCGGGATCGGGCCGGTTTCCTACCCACTCTCCGACGGTTCTGCCTCTGGGTGTTGTGGCATCGACCGTCGCGTGCGGGAGCGTTGGAGCGAACCACATTCGACACGCGACGACCTGTGTGAAGCGGTAGCCGAGCACCCCGATCAGCGTGTGCAGAGGCAGTAGCCACAGCGTCGGCCGTACGAAGACTCGTGATGCCCAGATGGTCAGCCCGGCGGCAAACGAACGCGGCACCGTTATCAGGTGATCATCGGGCCGGCCGCCGCCCACCTGATCGTCTACAGGTGATGGTGCGCCGCGGTGCATCGGCGGGGTGGCGATGCCACTCGGATCGGGTCTGCTCATGGTGAGTCCTCGAAATCGGTCAGGCGTGAATCCGGCGCCGAGCCGGGGCGAGGTGGGTTACCGGGTGGGACGGTGATCGTGCCGTAGTCGAGGCCGCCGTGGCTGCAGGTGGGAACTACTGGCCACTGTCGTTTCCAGTTGGCGCATTCTGAAGACGGAATGATCTGCCGCCACTGCGGATTTCGTCGCGACGGCGAGGCACGGTCTTCTCTTTCGACCATGGACTTATCCCTCCGATTCACTGCACTGACCACTACGCCGCAGAGAATATTGGGCAATTATGATTGTCAGAATACAGACGGTTAGTATTGCACGTCGTCGGCAGGAAGTGGAAAGTTCATGACGCGATCCGGTGCGGATCCTTGCGGCCCAAAGCTTTCGGGCCGCAGGTATTCGGGAGTGGCACCGGAGGAGCGCATGCGCCAGCGCCGCTCGGCGATTCTGGCATCGGCGTTGGAGCTGTTCGGCACCTCTGGGTGCACGGCGACATCAATCAAACAGATCTGCCGCGGTGCCGGGGTCACCGAACGGTACTTCTACGAATCGTTCCCCAGCCGGGAGATCTGTCTCGCCGCCCTGTACGACAACCTGTCTGAGGCAATGCGCGCGGCGACCCTGGCGGCGCTCGCACGGGCGGACCCAGATGTGAACGCGCTGACCAATGCCGGCCTCAGCACCTTCATCGGCTATCTGACCGAAGACCCGCGCCGTGCGCGAGTAGTGCTCATCGAAGTTGTCGGTGTGTCACCGGAAATGGAACGGCGTCGCCACCGGGTGTTGCACGATTTCGTCGACACTGTCATTGCTACCTGGGCAACGGGCGGAATGGGTGCCGTCGGGCGCGGTGAGCGACTGACCGCGACGGCGCTGGTCGGTGGCGTCAACCATCTGATGGTCGACTGGTTGATGAACGGATGCCGGGATGATCCCGCCCACCTCGCAGCGGTGTGCGTGGATCTGTTCACCGCCGCACGTACACACCGGGCCCGCGCCGCGTCCTCGCAACATCCACGTGTCTGACCGCATTCGGCTCGGACGAACGGGTGCAAGGTTGTCGCCGGAATCCGAACTAACTCTGGCTCGATGAACGAACCGATCAGCGTGACGCCACCGGGGCGCAACCGTTGAAATCGGAATGGCACCACCATCTCAAATGGGCACGACAATTATTGCGCCACAAGCACTTTGATACGCATCTTGCTCGACTTACCCGCATGTTTGACGCCGCCGAGAGCCGTTCTCCCCCGATCGGTGGACGCAGGGTTCGTCCGGGCGATCACCCGATCGGCGGAGTTCTTTCCGGCGCCATCAGCGGCAGAGTCATTGGTGTCAACAGAACAGCTCGACCCACCAACCAAGGAGCACACCATGAACACCACCACCGACACCACCAGCGATGCCGGCAGCACCGAAATGGCGACACAGACCAAGAGCAGGAATCGTCGGATCGTCGAATCCTTCGCCTGCCTCGCCGCGGTCGCCGGAGTCAGCTGCGTTGTCGGGGCCGGTGTGGCCGGCGCGACCCCGCCGGCTCAGCAGGCCGGGCGCGCGACGACCACGATGACCATCACCAACCACACCAATCAGCCCGAGTGGCTGCTCAGCACCAACTCGACCGGCACCTGGATCGTTCCGCCGCAGACCATGCTCTTCCCGGGCGCATCGGAGACGATCGTCGTCTCGGAGCCGCGGACCGACTGGCAACGAACTATCGTCAACTACCGGGTCGGGCTGATCGGCCCACAGGCGACGTACGCCGCCGCGAACACGCCCTGGGCGGTCGGTACCGAAATGACCGGCGTCACCGGCGGCCCGGGGTGGATCACCAACCAGGTGGTCACCCGTCATCCCAACGCCACCGTGCGCTACGACCTGTGGTGAGCATTGACGTCACCATGAGAAAACGACGCCCCGCGACCCGTCCTCCCCCGAGACGGACCGTGGGGCGTCACCCGTTTAGCTCAGCGGCTCAGCGCGGCACGCAGTTCCCCGGTCAACCCGAGGACGGCATCCGAAAGTGCGGCCACCGACGGGCCGGCCGCGAGTAGCGAACGCGACGCCGACGGCAGCAGCCATCGATCATCGACACCGCTGAAGATCGTCCCGATGTCCTGCGGCGTCGCCCCCTGGGCACCGAGGCCCGGCGCCAGCACCGGACCGTTGAGCGCACTCAGATCCAGACCGTGCTCGCGGGTCGCGCCCACCACCACACCGACCAGTCCCGGCTGGGCGGCGTTGAGCTCTGCGGCGGCATCGACGATCTGCTGGGCCACGCTGCATCCCGCGGCCTGCGCGGTCTGCACCTGCGCGCCTTCGGGATTCGAGGTGCGAGCCAGCACGATGACCGCGCGACCGTTCTGACGTGCCAGATCGATCGCGGGCTCCAGCGATCCGAATCCAAGATACGGCGACAGCGTCACCGCATCTGCGGCGAGCGGCGAATTCCCCAGCCACGCCCGGGCATATCCGGCCATCGTCGACCCGATATCTCCGCGTTTGGCATCGGCGATGACCACCGCGCCGCGGGCACGGAATCCCGCGATCGTCGACTCCAGCGCCGCCATCCCCGCCGCGCCGTACTCCTCGAAGAAGGCGACCTGCGGTTTGACGACAGCGGCGCGATCACCGAAGGCCTGCACACAGATCTCGCCGAACCGGCGCACACCGTCCGCCGACACCGGTAGATCCCACTGGCGCAGCAACTCCGGGTGCGGATCGATGCCGACGCAGAGATTTCCGCGGTCGGCGATCGCCGACGCGAGACGCTCGCCGAAGGTCGTCGACCCGGCCGCGGTGCTTCCGACCTCGGACGTCACGCGCGCAGCTCCACGTGCCGGTCCTGGATGGCCCGGACGCCGATCTCGCCGTGGATCGCGGCCTCGATGCCCTGAATCGCGGCCGCTGCACCCTGCACCGTGGTGATGCACGGAATGTTGGCGGACACCGCCGCACTGCGGATCTCGTAGCCGTCCACGCGCGGGCCGGCGTTGCCATACGGCGTGTTGATGACCATGTCGACCTCGCCGGCCCTGATCCGTTGCACGATGTTCTGCTCGCCGTCGGGCACCGCGTCATCGGAGACCTTGTATGCGAGAGTGCAGTCGATGCCATTGCGCCGCAACACGTCTGCCGTCCCCTCGGTCGCCAGGATCTCGAAACCCAGATCGCGCAGGTACTTGACCGGGAAGATCAGGGCCCGCTTGTCCTTGTTGGCGATCGACACGAAGATCCGACCCGAGGTCGGCAGCGACCCCGATACCGCGGTCTGCGACTTGGCGAACGCTCGACCGAAGGTCGAGTCGATCCCCATCACCTCGCCGGTCGACTTCATCTCCGGGCTCAGCAACGAGTCGACGCCGGTGCCATCGGTACGACGGAACCTGTTGAACGGCAGCACCGCTTCCTTGACCGAGATCGGGACACCGGCAGGCAGATCACCGCCATCGCCGGTCTCCTGCAGAATGCCTGCGGCGCGCAGGTCGGCGATCGACTCGCCCAGCATCACCCGAGCACACGCCTTGGCGAGCGGCACCGCGGTCGCCTTCGAGACGAACGGCACCGTGCGGCTGGCGCGCGGGTTGGCTTCCAGCACATACAGCACGTCGTCCTTGAGGGCGTACTGCACGTTCAGCAGCCCCTTCACACCGATCCCCTTGGCCAACGCCTCGGTGGAGCGGCGCACGGTCTCCAGATCCATGCGTCCCAGGGTCGTCGGCGGCAGTGAGCAGGCCGAGTCGCCGGAATGGATACCGGCTTCCTCGATGTGCTCCATCACGCCACCGATGTAGACCTCGTTGCCATCGCAGAGCGCGTCAACGTCGATCTCGACCGCATCCTCCAGGAACCGGTCGACCAGCACCGGTCGATCCGCGGAGATCTCGGTGGCACGAGCGATGTAGTCCGACAGCGACTTCTCGTCATAGACGATCTCCATGCCGCGGCCGCCAAGAACGTACGACGGGCGCACCAGCACTGGATAACCGATACCGTTGGCGATGTCCCGGGCGCCGTCGAACGTGGTGGCGGTGCCGAACTTCGGCGCCGGCAGCCCGGCCTCGGTCAGCACCCGACCGAACTCACCGCGGTCCTCCGCCAGATCGATTGCGGCGGGTGAGGTTCCGACGATCGGCACGCCGGCCTCCTCCAGCCGCCGGGCCAGCCCCAGCGGCGTCTGGCCGCCCAGCTGGACGATGACGCCGGCGACGGTGCCCGACTCCGATTCGGCGTGGAAGACTTCGAGGACGTCCTCGAAGGTCAGCGGCTCGAAATAGAGGCGGTCGGCTGTGTCGTAGTCGGTCGACACGGTCTCCGGGTTGCAGTTGACCATGACGGTCTCGTACCCGGCCTCCGACAGCGTCAGCGCGGCATGCACGCATGAGTAGTCGAACTCGATGCCCTGACCGATGCGGTTCGGACCGGAGCCGAGGATCAGCACCTTCTGCCGATCCGGTTGCGGCGCAATCTCGCTCGTCGCAGACGGGTCCAACTCATAGGTGCTGTAGTGGTACGGCGTCTTGGCCTCGAACTCTGCCGCGCAGGTGTCGACGGTCTTGTAGACCGGGCGCACACCCAGCTGCAGACGGTGCGCACGCACGGCATCCTCGTCGCCGACTGTCGCTTGCCCGCCCACCCGCAAGGCCGCGATCTGCCTGTCAGAGAACCCGTGGCTCTTTGCAAGCCGCAGCTGATACTCGTCAAGCTCGTCCGCGTCGCGAATCTCTTGGCCGAGTTGGTAAATGCCCTCGATCTCGGCCAGGAACCACGGATCGATCGCGGTCGCCGCGTAGATCTGCTCGACCGTGCCGCCCGCGGCGAAGGCGTGCATCAGCTTGTAGAGCCGGCCATCCTTCGGCGTCTTGATGTCCTCGAGGATCTCCTCCAGGGAATCGGTGGACTCGGGGTCGGTCCAGAACCCGCCGGCCTTCGTCTCCAGCGACCGCATCACCTTGCCGAGGGCCTCGGCGAAGCTGCGGCCCAGCGACATCGCCTCGCCGACGGACTTCATCGTCGTCGTGAGCGTGTCGTCGGCACCCGGGAACTTCTCGAACGCGAACCGCGGCGCCTTGACGACGACGTAGTCGAGCGTCGGCTCGAAGCAGGCCGGGGTCTCCTTGGTGATGTCGTTCAGGATCTCGTCCAGGCTGTACCCGACGGCCAGCTTGGCGGCGATCTTCGCGATCGGGAAACCGGTTGCCTTGGAAGCCAATGCGGACGACCGCGACACACGCGGGTTCATCTCGATGACGACCAGCCGACCGTCGCGCGGATCCTGGGCGAACTGGATGTTGCAGCCGCCGGTGTCGACGCCGACTTCGCGCAGGATGTCGATCGAGAGATCACGCATGATCTGGTACTCGCGGTCGGTCAGCGTCATCGCCGGAGCGACGGTCACCGAATCACCGGTGTGCACGCCGACCGGGTCGACGTTCTCGATCGAGCAGACGATGACCACGTTGTCGCGGTTATCGCGCATCAACTCGAGTTCGTACTCTTTCCAGCCGAGGATCGACTCCTCGATGAGGACATTGGCCGTGGGCGACGCCGCGAGGCCGCCGCCGGCGATTCGCTCGAGATCCGCATCGTCGTAGGCCATTCCGGAGCCGAGGCCACCCATGGTGAACGACGGCCGGACGACGACCGGGAAACCGAGTTCGGCCACCGTGTCGCGGACCTCGTCCATCGTGAAGCAGACCCGCGAGCGGGCACTCTCGCCGCCGACCTTGGCGACGATGTCCTTGAACTTCTGCCGATCCTCGCCGCGCTGGATGGCGTCGAAGTCGGCACCGATGAGCTCGATGTCGTACTTCTCCAGGAGTCCCTGATCATGCAGTGCGACAGCGGTATTGAGCGCGGTCTGGCCGCCGAGCGTGGCCAGGACGGCGTCGATGGGAAATCCCTTGTCCCGTTCGGCCTGGATGACCTTCTCGACGTATTCGGCCGTGATCGGCTCGATGTAGGTCGCGTCGGCGAACTCCGGGTCGGTCATGATCGTCGCCGGGTTGGAGTTGATCAGGCTGACGCGCAGGCCTTCTGCGCGCAACACCCGGCAGGCCTGGGTGCCCGAGTAGTCGAACTCGCAGGCCTGACCGATGACGATCGGACCGGAGCCGATGACGAGAACGTGGGAGAGATCGGAGCGGCGTGGCATTACTTGCGTCCCTCCTGCAGCAGGTTGGTGAACCGGTCGAAGAGGTAGGCGGCATCGTGCGGGCCGGCCGCGGCCTCCGGGTGGTACTGCACCGAAAACGCTCGCCCGGACAGCAATTCGACGCCCTCGACGGCGCCGTCGTTGGCGCAGGTGTGACTGACCCGGGCGCGCCCGAAGTCGGTGTCGAACTCTTCGCCCGCCTCGCCCTCGATCGCGAACCCGTGGTTCTGCGCGGTGATCGAGACCCTGCCGGTGCCGTGCTCGATGACCGGGATGTTGATGCCGCGGTGACCGAATTTCATCTTGTAGGTGCCCCGGCCCAGCGCCCGTCCCAGGATCTGATTGCCGAAACAGATGCCGAACAGCGGGATGTCCTTGCCGAGAACGGCTTTGGTGAACGCTACGGCGTCGTTGGCCGTCGCCGGATCGCCCGGGCCGTTCGAGAGGAAGACGCCATCCGGGCCCAGTGCGTCGATAGCCGCGATGTCGGTGTTCGCCGGCAGCACATGCACCCGCAGTCCACGCTCGGCGAACATCCTCGGGGTGTTGGTCTTGATGCCGAGATCGATGGCGGCGATCGTGAACAACGGCTCGCCATCGGGCTCGATCACATACCCGGCGTCGGTGCTCACCTCGGCGGCGAGGTCGGCACCCTTCATCGACGGTTGCGAGCGCACCTGCTCGAGCATGGCCGCCTCGTCGACGACCGCGTCACCGGAGAAGATGCCGGCCTTCATCGACCCGTGCTCGCGGAGGGTGCGAACTACGGTGCGGGTGTCCAGGCCGGCGATGCCGACAACGCCCTGCCCGATCAATTCGTCTTCGAGGGATCCGGTGGCCCGCCAGTTGGAGACGCGACGGGTCGGGTTGCGCACGGCGTAGCCGGCGACCCAGATCTTCCCCGAATCGTCACCGGCATCGGCGACGCGGCTTTCCCCGTCTTCGAGATTCCATCCGGTGTTGCCGATCTGCGGCGCGGTCGCCACGACGATCTGCCGGTGGTAGCTGGGATCGGTGAGAGTTTCTTGATAGCCGGTCATCGCGGTACAGAAGACCGCTTCGCCGAGTGTCCTGCCCTGGGCGCCGAAAGCGCTGCCGTGGTGGATCTGCCCGTTCTCGAGCACCATTACCGCACGACTCATAGCTTTCAGACCTCCTTCTCCGCCTCACGGGACGGCCGTTAAAGGATGTCGAATTACGTCCGACAGCCTATCAATCACCCTGGTTCGGATCATGTGCCACCCACCGCGGGTAGCAGGATTTGTCGTCACAGCGCACGCCCGAGTCGATTTCGGTGCCGCTGGGGAGCCTCCACCGGATCACCAGCAGGCCGTCGCGCGTCATCACCTTGCCCGCGAGACCGCGTTCTGTACGGATAGCGGTCACCGATGCGGCGGGAATCCAGATCGAATTGGCACCTTGCCGCTCGATCAGAATTCCCTGCGCAAACATGCTGATCGAGCAGCTTGCCCGATCGCCGTAGTCACCGACGGCCAACCGGTCGGTCCAACTCGGCGCGAACGTGCTGCCGACGTACAGCCCACTGTCTGGACCGAGTCGGCGTTCGCCGGCATCCTCGGGCACCACCGGGAATTCGCCGACCTTGTCGGTCTGACGCCGACCACGCCGCCGCCAGCCGCGCAGCATCAACAACACCAGCCCCAGCCAGCAGAGGATCACGATCAGCGCGATGATCAGGCCGTTCATGTCGACACCGTCCCCTGCTGCGCCGTGATCCGGCCTCGAAGGACAGTCGCGATGACCGCACCCGGCAGCTCCATCGACTCGAACGGAGTGTTGGTCGACTTGCTGGCCAGTTCGCGGGCAGCGACCATCCACCGGGCGCCCGGGTCGATGAGGGCCAGGTTGGCCGGCTCGCCGACCGCGATCGGACGACCCTGGTCGGGCAGACCGACGATCTGTGCGGGGCGCTCGCTCATCACCCGCGCGACACCGCGCCAGTCCAGCAGACCCGGCTCGACCATGGTGTCGATGACGATCGACAGCGCGGTCTCCAGTCCGAGCATGCCCGGACGGGCCGCCGAGAACTCGCAACACTTGTCCTGTTCGGCATGCGGGGCATGGTCGGTCGCCACGCAGTCGATCACGCCGTCCGCCAACGCCTGACGCAGCGCCAGCTTGTCGCGCTCCTCACGTAGCGGTGGATTCACCTTGTTGACGGCGTCGTAGGTCTCCAGCCTCGAGTCATCGAGCAGCAGATGGTGCGGCGTCACCTCCGCGGTGATCGAAATGCCCTGGTCCTTGGCCCATTTCAGGAGTTCGACCGTGCCCTCGGTCGACGCATGGCAGATGTGCACGCGGGCCCCGGCGTCGCGCGCCAGGATCGCGTCGCGAACCACGATCGACTCCTCCGCCGACCGCGGCCAGCCGGCCAGCCCCAGTCGTGCGGCGTTGGCACCCTCGTTCGCCACCGCCCCGACCGTCAGCCGCGGCTCCTCCGCATGCTGGGCGATCAACACCCCGAGCCCCGTGGCGTATTCGAGCGCCCGGCGCATCAGCAGCGGATCGTCGACGCATTTGCCGTCATCGCTGAACATCCGCACCTGGGCGACGCCGTCGGCCATCGCGCCCATCTCGGCCAGCTTGCGGCCCTCCAGGCCCACCGTGACAGCACCCACCGGGTGCACGTCCACGAGGCCGATCTCCTGGCCGCGCCGCCAGACGTGGTCCGTCACCACCGGAGAATCGGCCACCGGATCGGTGTTGGCCATCGCGAACACGGCCGTATACCCACCCAATGCGGCTGCCGCCGAACCGGTTTCGATGGTCTCGGTGTCTTCTCGGCCTGGTTCGCGCAGATGTGTGTGCAGGTCGACGAAGCCGGGCAGGGCAACGGCTCCCCCGCCCTCGATGACCTCCGCGCCATCCGGAACATCCAGCGCCGCACCGATCTCGACGATCTGCCCGTCGACGACGGCAATGTCGACCGGATCACCCTCACCGTACGGGCGGACCGACTTGATCACCACGTTGTTGGACCGAGCCCGGCTCACGTCAGCACCTCTTCCGCGTCGGTGCCGACCAGCAGACTGAACAGCACCGCCATCCGCACATGCACACCATTGGTCACCTGCTGCAGTACCGCCGCGCGCGACGAATCGGCCACATCGAAACCGATCTCCATGCCGCGCAGCATCGGACCCGGGTGCAGGATCACCGCGTCCTCAGCCAGCAGCTGCGTGCGTTTTTCGTTGAGTCCGTAGCGAATCGAATACTCGCGCTCGGACGGAAAGAACCCACCGTTCATGCGCTCGGCCTGAACACGCAGCATCATCACCGCGTCGGCGGCCGGTAGCTCGGCGTCCAGGTTGTGCGACACGGTCAGTGACGATTCCCCTCGCTTCGCTCGACCGCCCCAGGACTCCACACCCACCGGCAGCAGTGTCGGCGGCGCGACCAGAACCACTTCCGCACCAAGCATTTTCAGTAACAGCACATTCGAGCGGGCAACCCGCGAATGCAGCACATCGCCGACGATCACGATGCGCGCACCGTCGATATCACCGAGACGCTGACGCAACGTCAACGCGTCGAGCAATGCCTGCGTCGGATGCTCGTGGGTGCCGTCACCGGCATTGATCACCGCCGGGCCGTCGCCGCCCTCATTGGTCCAGCGCGCGATCTGCCGCGCCGCGCCGGAGGCCGGATGCCGGATGATCAGCGCGTCAGCGCCGGCAGCGCGCAGCGTCAACGCCGTATCCCGCAGCGACTCACCCTTTTTCACCGACGAGCTGGAGGCGCCGACGTTGATCACGTCGGCGCTCATCCATTTGCCGGCGACCTCGAAGGACACGCGGGTGCGGGTGGAATTCTCGTAGAACACGGTCATCACCGTGCGGCCTCGCAACGTGGGGAGCTTGCGCACCTCACGACCGGTCAGCGCCTGCTCGAAACGCTGAGCCTCGTCGAGCAGCCCCGTCGCCGAGTCCCGATCGAGATCGGCGATCGACAGCAGATGACGGGTCACCGCAGCACCACCTCATCGAGTCCGTCGTGCTCGGTCAAATGCACCTGGACATCTTCCTGACGCGAGGTCGGGATGTTCTTGCCGACATAGTCGGCGCGCAACGGCAGCTCGCGGTGGCCGCGGTCGACCAGCACCGCCAGTTGCACTGCGGCCGGCCGGCCGAGGTCGCGCAGGGCATCGAGTCCCGCTCGCACCGTGCGGCCCGAATAGAGCACGTCATCCACCAGAACCACCAGCGCGCCGTCGATGCCACCCTGTGGAACCGCGGTCCGTTCGAGCGGTCGATGCGGTTTGTCCCGCAGATCATCGCGGTACAGGGTGATGTCGAGATAACCGACCGGGATCTGGACGCCGGCGAACTCGGCGATGTTGGCGGCCAATCGGTCCGCGAGAGTCGTTCCGCGCGTGGGGATCCCGATGACGACCACCCGGGGTCCGGCATCGTCGTCGAGTGCTGTCTTCTCGATGATCTGATGCGCCATCCGGGCAATGGTCCGAGCGACGTCTGCCCCATCGAGCAGTACGCGCCCGCCATGCGCCGTGGAGTCCTCCACCACGTGTTCCGGCCTCCTTCTCCGCCTCGCTGGACGGTCGGTTAAAGGATGTCGATCGGGTCGAACTCTATCAGCGCTGGTCCGAGTCGGACGGGGGGTTCGAGGTGTGCGACTCCGCGGCACTGGCATTGGCGGCGGCGCGCACCTGCGGAGCCAACTCGACGATGCGGCCGAGGACGCCGTTGACGAATGACGGCGACTCATCGGTGGACAGTTCTTTGGCCAGCTGCACAGCCTCGTCGACGGCGACCATCGGCGGAACATCGGTGGCGTTGAACAGCTCCCAGGTGGCCAGCCTCAGGATCGCTCGATCGACACCCGGCATCCGTTCGAGGGTCCACCCCTGCAGATGCGACGAGATGACCGCGTCGAGCTGGGGCTTGTCGGCGTCGACTCCTGTCACCATCTGCTCGGTGTGTTCACTGACCAGGCCGACGCTCTCGTCGGTGACGACCAGTTTGCGGCGCTGGGCGACGAGCTCGGCGACGGGCACCTGCTTGACCTCGGCCTCGAACAGCAGGTCGACGGCCCGCTTGCGGGCCTTGTGTCGAGTGCCGGGCTTCTTCATCCGTGAACCCGGATCAGGAGTTGACGCGGCCGAGGTAGCCGCCGTCGCGCGAATCGACCTTCAGCTTGTCGCCGGTGTTGATGAACAGCGGCACCTGGATCTCGGCACCGGTCTCCAGCGTTGCCGGCTTGGTGCCGCCGGTGGAACGGTCACCCTGCAGGCCCGGATCGGTCTGCGACACGACGAGTTCCACGGTGACGGGAAGCTCGACATACAGCGGGCTGCCCTCGTGGGTGGCGACCTGGACGGTCATGTTCTCGAGCAGGAAGCGGGCGCCGTCGCCGACGGTGGCCGGCGGAACCGAGATCTGCTCGAAGTCCTGTGCATCCATGAAGACGTAATCGGTGCCGTCGTTGTACAGGTACGTCATGTCCCGACGGTCGACCGTCGCGGTTTCGACCTTGACGCCCGCATTGAAGGTCTTGTCGACGATCTTTCCCGAGAGGACGTTCTTGATCTTGGTGCGCACGAACGCCGGCCCCTTGCCGGGCTTGACGTGCTGGAACTCCTGGATCTGCCAGAGCTGGTTGTCCATGTTGAGGACGAGGCCGTTCTTGAAGTCAGCGGTCGTAGCCACGGGTGTTACTGCTTCCTCTCGGGGATTGATGTCACTCGGCCGACATGCCCGTCGCGGCGACGCGGTTCGCAGCGAAACGAACAACGACAAAGGACTTAGGGGTCACACGGCAACCCTCGCAGTATACGCAGGTCGCCCGCGCAGCTCAGAGCACGACCAGCTCGCGACAGCTGGACGTGAGCGAGCGCACGTCATCGTCGACGACCAGCGTGTCCTCGATGCGCACGCCCCCCTTGCCCGGCAGGTAGATGCCCGGCTCGACCGTCACCACCGATCCGGCCCGCAGCGCGCCGGTCCCCAGCTTGCCGATGCCCGGCGCTTCATGGATCTGCAGGCCCACTCCGTGCCCCAGGCCGTGCACATACTGGTCGCCGAATCCCGCGTCCGCGATGATCTGCCGAGCCGCGGCGTCGATGTCCTGCGTCGCGGTCCCCGGCTCCAGCGCCGCACAACCGACCCGCTGCGCCTGCGCGACGATCGAATAGATCTCACGCTGCCAGTCGGCCGGCTCGCCCAGCACGAACGTGCGGGTCATATCGGAGTGATAGCCGCCGACGACACTGCCGAAGTCGATCTTCACGAAATCGCCCGCGGCCAGTACGGCATCAGTCGGACGGTGATGTGGCACAGCCGAATTCGCGCCCGCGGCGACGATCGTCTCGAATGCGATCGCCTCGCCGCCACCCGCGAACATCGCCCACTCCAGATCGCGGGCCACCTGCCGCTCGGTCCGGCCCGGCCGGATCGCCCCGCCCTCGACCAGCGCCGCCGGAGCCGCGTCGCCGACCGCGCACGCGCGAGCGATCAGCTCGATCTCGCCGGCGTCCTTGACCTCACGCAGCCGCTCGACCAAAGGCTCGGCGCCCTCGAGGCGATCAGAATCCGCGGCGTCGTACTGCACAACGGTGACGACATGCTTCTCGAACCCGAGCCGCTTCCCGTCGACTCCGTCGACCAGCGTCCGCCAGACATCGCGGCCCTCGATCAGGGTCAGATCCGGCGCCTGCGCGGCGACCTGGGTCAGGTATCGGCCATCGGTACTGATCCGGTCATCCGCCGGGTCGTCGGTCGACACCCAGAGCGCGGCATTCGAGCCGGTGAATCCGGACAGGTATCGCACGTTGACGAGGTCGGTGACGAGTAGGCCCGACAGGTCGGTGTCGGCGAGCAGCGCGCGGAGTCGGTTGCGGCGATCGGCACAGGTGACAGCCATGCCGCCAACGTACTCGCCGATCGAATACGGCGGCCGATTCACGCCGCACCGGCCAAAACTAGAACACGTTCATGGCCGCTTGTGCGGTATCGCTACTATGACCCAATGCACACCTGGATGCTCCGCGGACTCGTCATGTCGGCCGTCCACATCCTGGCGCGGGTGTTCCTCGGAATGGCGATCGTCTCGTCCCCCTTCGACTCGACGTGGTGGAAGACGTTGGCGCTGATCGTGGTCATCGCGGTCGCTCTGATCGGCGGACTCGTCGACGGTGTCGCCGACGGTCGCAAGCACTCCGAGCCCGAGGACTACAACGACCTCACCGTCCGCTGGTTGTCGGCAGGTCTGCTGGCCGGCCTCATCGTCGGAATCGTGTGCTGGATCCTCGGCAACTGGGTGGTCGACGGTATGGGCCAGAACCCGATCTACATCGAGGTCTTCGTCGGCGGCGCATTCACCGCACTCCTGATCTTCGTGCCGGCGCTGCTGGGCGCGGCCATCGGTCGCCGGGTGGGTCACCGCGCCAACAAGCAGCCCGCTCCGGTCGAGCCCGCCGAGCCGCAGGACGCCCTCGCCTGACAACAGCCCCGTGACGATTACGTCGCCCGGGATGTGAGCGGGCGACGCGACCGCTAACGTCTCCGAAGATGGAGGGGCACACGGTCGTCTACGGCACCGATGCGCTGGCCGTACGCATCGTCGAAGGCCTACGCAATTCGGGCGCGATGATCAGGATGCTCGACGGCATCGACGGTCTCGGCGACGCCGGAATCGATCGAGCGGCCGCCATCGTGTGCGCCGGATCCGATGACGCGCACAATCTCGAAATGGCGCTGCGGGCGCGGCAGCTCAACCCGACCGTGCGGGTCGTCGCGCGACTGGTCAACGAGGTCCTGCGCGAGGCGCTGGCAGCCGACACCGGGCCGGGCGCGGCGCTCGGGGTCGCGGAGCTCGCCGCACCGGCCGTCGTCGAAGCCTGCCTGAACCGGACCACGCACACAATCCCGGCCGGCGGGGTCGACTTCGTGGTCTCGGGAGCGTTCGCGCCGCGCGACGGAACGCTGCGCGACACCTACGGCGATCTGGCGCCGATCGCGGTGCAGTACGGCGAGTCGTCCCCGGCGAAGGGGCAGGTGGCTGTCTGCCCGGGCCGCGATCACGCGATCCGCATGGGCGACTGGGTCGCCGTGATGGGCACCGTCGACGAGCTGGCCGCGCAAGGCATCTCAACCACGCATGATCGCCCGTCCGTCGACCGGTGGGCCCGTCCGTGGGCGCGCCTGGTCCATACGGCCCGCGCGCTGCGCGAGGACATGAACCCGATCTTCTTCCGCGCCCTCGCCGTGGGGCTGGCGCTGCTGGCGGGCGCGACGGTCTTGCTGCGATACACGTATGCGCGGCCCGGCATGACATTCGTCGACGCGTTGTATTTCGCCACCGAGACCATCGCGACTGTCGGCTATGGGGACTTCAGTTTCGTGAATCAGCCGACCTGGCTTCGTCTGTTCAGCATTTTCCTGATGTTCGCCGGTATCGCCACCACCGCGATCGTGATGGCCTTCATCGTGGATCTGCTCCTGTCGCACCGGATCACCCAGAACTCGGGCCGCCGGAAGGTCCGGGCGATGTCCGGCCACGTCATCGTGGTCGGGCTGGGTTCGTTCGGGATCCGGGTCGCCGCCGATCTACGAGCGACGGGCTACGACGTGGCGGTGATCGAATCCTCCGGCGGCAATCGCTATCTGGAGACCGCGGCCGAACTGGGAGTGCCGGTGATCTTCGGCGATGCCACGCTCTCGGCCACTTGGGATGCCGCACGACTCGATCGTGCGCGATCGGTCGCGGTCTTGACCCACGACGACATGACCAATATCGAGGTCGGGCTGGTGCTCCGAAACCGCCTGCAAGAGCGGTGGTCTCAGGTACGGGTCGTGATGCGGATCTTCGACCGCCACCTCAGCACCGCGGTGTCCGATCAGTTCAACTTCCAGAACGTGCATTCGACGGTCGAGCTGGCCGCACCCTGGTTCATCGGCGCGGCGTTGGGGCTTCAGGTGCTGGGAACCTTCTCCGTCGGCGATCGGTCTTTCACTGTCGGCGGCGTGAGGGTCGCCGCGGGCAGCGAGCTGGACGGCTTGCCGCTCGTTCAGCTGTCGACCCAGACCCGCGTCATCGCCATCGCGCGGACCGACGAACCCCTGCAGCTGCATCCGCGGCGCGACAGCCGGTTGTCGGCGGGTGACACCGCGTACGTAGTGGGCCCCTACCGCGAGTTGCTCGCCACTCTGCGCATGGGGCAACCGCGGGCCGCGCCGGCCCCGGAATCCGGTTAGAGCAGTACCGAACCCGAGGTCGGCTTCTCGCTGGCGACTGCGGAGTATGCGGCGACCAGCAGGCTCGGATCCGGCGCTTCGAGCCGTCCCGGCTGCGCCAATCCGTCCAGCACGACGAACCGCAGCATGCCCGCCCGGTTCTTCTTGTCCAGGCCCATCGTTTCCAGCAGTTGGTTGAACGCGTCCGCGTCGTAGGTCACCGGCAGCCCGACCGCCTGCAGGATGCTCTTGTGCCGATCGGCCGTCGCATCGTCCAGCCGCCCGGCCAGTCGACCCAGCTCGGCCGCGTAGACCAGGCCGACCGCGACCGCGGCGCCATGACGCCAGCGGTACTTCTCGCGACGCTCGATCGCGTGCCCCAGCGTGTGTCCGTAATTGAGGATCTCGCGCAGCGACGATTCGCGCAGATCCGCCGCGACGACATTCGCCTTCACACGCACCGAACGCTCGATGAGTTCGGGCAACACGGAGCCCGTCGGATCGAGCGCCGCCTGCGGGTCGGCCTCTATCAGGTCCAGGATCACCGGGTCGGCGATGAAGCCGGTTTTGATGATCTCCGCCATCCCGGCGACGATCTCGTTGGGCGGCACCGTCTCCAGGGTCGCGATGTCGATCAGCACGGTCCGCGGCTCGTGGAAGGCGCCGACCAGATTCTTGCCGGCGTCGGTGTTGATGCCGGTCTTGCCGCCGACCGCGGCATCCACCATTGCCAGCAGCGTGGTCGGTACGTGAATCACGTCGACGCCGCGCATCCAGGTGGCCGCGACGAACCCGGTGAGGTCGGTGGCGGCGCCGCCACCGAGACTGATCACCACATCGGTGCGTCGCAACCCGATCCGCCCGAAGACGTCCCAGCAGAAGCCCGCGACCGACAGGTCTTTGCCCGCTTCGGCGTCCGGGATCTCCACCCGATGCGCATCGAAGCCCTTGTCCGCCAATGCCTCCCGAATCTGCTCGGCGGTCTGCTGCAGCGGCGGCTGATACAGAATCGCCACGGATTCGGCACCCGCGGCTGCGGCGACCACATCGCTCAGCAGGCCGCGGCCGATCACCACGTCGTAAGGCGATTCACTCTCGACGCGCACTCGCACCGGCTCGGTCATCGGCTCTCCTTCAATCGCTCGGCGACCTGGGCGGCCAGGTCGGCAGGGCTGTGATTCTCGGTGTCCACGACCAGCGTCGCGACCTGTCGGTAGGTCGCATCGCGGGCCGTGAGTAACTCTGCATAGCGGGCGGCCGGGTCATCGGCTCGCAGGAGCGGCCGATCGGAACCGGCGACCCGCGCGAACCCGCGTTCAGCGGTCACCGTCAGATAGACGACCGGATGCCCAGCCAGACGGGATCGCGTGTCCGCGGACAGCACCGCCCCCCCACCCAGCGACAGCACGATGCCGGGCCGCGAAAGCAGCTGTGCCACAACGCCTTCTTCGATCGAACGAAAACCGGCCTCGCCGTCGGCGAAGATCTCCGGGATCCGCTTGCCTGTCCGGCGTTCGATCTCGGCGTCACTGTCGACCAGCTCCGCCGACAGCAGGCCGGCCAGTCGCCGCCCCACCGTCGACTTGCCGGCCCCCATCGGGCCGACCAGAACCGCGAGCGGGCCGGTGATCTCAGCCGGTTCGGCTGTGCTCACTGCTTCGGGACGCGCGCGTCCACCCGCTCGGCATAGGCACGAACGTTGTCGGTGGTCTCGGTCAGGGAGTCACCGCCGAACTTCTCGACCGCGGCCTGTGCCAGCACCAGCGCCACCATCGCCTCGGCGACGACGCCGGCCGCCGGCACCGCGCAGACGTCACTGCGCTGGTGGATCGCGGCGGCTTCCTCGCCGGTGCTCATATCGATGGTCGCCAGCGCCCGCGGCACCGTGGAGATCGGCTTCATCGCCACTCGCGCCCGCAACACCTCGCCGTTGGTCATGCCGCCTTCGAGGCCGCCGGCGCGGTTCGTCGACCGCAGCACACCGTCCGGACCGGGCACCATCTCATCGTGCGCCTGGCTGCCGCGGCGGCGGGCGGTCTCGAAGCCGTCGCCGATCTCGACGCCCTTCATCGCCTGAATACCCATCAGCGCACCCGCGATCCGCGAGTCGAGGCGGCGCTCGCCGCTGACATGCGATCCCAGGCCGATCGGGACTCCGGTCGCGACGACCTCCACAACACCTCCGAGGGTGTCGCCGTCCTTCTTGGCTGCCTCGATCTCGGCGATCATCTCGGCTTCGGCAGTCTTGTCGAAGGCGCGCACCGGACTCTCATCGATCGCCGCCAGGTCGGAGATCTGCGGCGGCACACCGTCATACGGTGTCGATGCGCCGATCGACACGACATGCGACAGCACCTCGATACCCAGTACCTGCCGCAGGAACTGCTTGGCGACGGCGCCGAGCGCAACCCGTGCCGCGGTCTCGCGGGCGCTCGCGCGCTCCAGCACCGGCCGCGCATCGTCGAACCCGTACTTGACCATTCCGGAGAAGTCGGCGTGCCCCGGACGCGGCCGCGTGAGCGCCTCGTTACGCGCAACGCCCTCGAGTTCAGCCGGGTCGACGGGGTCGGCCGACATGACGGTCTCCCACTTGGGCCACTCGGTATTGCCGATCTCGATCGCGATCGGCCCACCCATCGTCAGCCCGTGGCGGACACCGCCGACGACGGTCACCTTGTCGGCCTCGAACTTCATCCGCGCCCCTCGGCCATAGCCGAGTCGGCGACGCGCAAGTTGGTCGGCAATGTCGGACGAGGTCACCGAAACCCCGGCCACCATTCCCTCCAGCAGGGCGACGAGGGCGGGCCCGTGTGATTCTCCAGCAGTTGTCCAGCGCAGCACGATATTCAATTCTTCCACGTCGGTACACTTCGACCGAAACCGCCGGTCGAGCGCCGGGCCCGTTCATCAGCCCCACGGGCCGCAGACCGCGACCGCCGCCAGCGCCAGCGGCGGTCCATGCGCCACCTGACGCCGTCGCGTCATCACCGCGACAAGCACCGTCACCAGCTGCGCGATCACCACCATCGACAACGTCGCGCCCAGCCCGGCCGCCATGCCGGACAGCGCGCAAACCAGTTTCACGTCGCCGCCGCCAACCCCGCCGACCAGCCCCACCATCAGGTACAGACCGGTGGCCAACGCCATCCCGCCGACGAGCACCGGATCGACCGCCGCCGACGCGGCCGCAGCCGACGCCGCTGGAACGGTCAGCCGATTGGGCAGCCGCCGCTCCCGGATATCGGTGCGCGCCAACACGATCAACCACATCAGCACCACAGCGTGAACGATCTCCACCGCCCCAGCTTCTCAGCGGTCGACGCCGGGTGACAGTGGCATCAGCCGACTGTGGACAACTCCGTCCGCGGGGGCATCGAGGACCGTCGAGCGGCGCGTCCTACCCGCGAATCGTGCGGTCAGTCGTTCAATGCGGCCGCCATCGCGGCCTGGGGCGCCGTCCGTCCGGTGAACTGCTCGACCTGCCCGTACGCCTGGTTCAGCAGCATGACCAGTCCCCCTACCACCTGACCACCGGCCGCGACGACCGCATCGGCCAGCGGGGTCGGCCACGGGTGATAGATCACATCGACCACTCGGCGCGCCGCGGCGAGCTCGGTGGCCACCGGCGCCGCGCCATCGGCCGGAATCGTGCTGATCAGGGCCGCGCTGTCGGCGCACACGCGACGGAGGCGCCCGCGATCCGCGAAATCGATGACCGTGACGTCCAGCCCGGCGGCTCGCGCCACCTCGACGGCTCCGGTGGCCCGGTCCGGGTTGCGCACGGCGATGGTCACGGCCGCGACGCCCGCCGCCGACAGGCCGACGATCGCGGGTGCCGCGGTGCCGCCCGCGCCGACGACCACGGCCGACCGGCCGGTCAGATCCGTCGCCCCGACCTCGGTCAGGGCGCCCACGACACCGTCGATGTCGGTGCAGTCCGCACGCCATCCCTGATCCACACGAACCAGTGTGTTCGCGGATCCGGCGAGCCGGGCGCGGTCGGTCACCACGTCGGCGAATTCGAGCGCCGCGTGCTTGCCGGGCATCGTCACCGACAATCCGATGTAGCTCTCGTCGAGCGCGGACACCAGGCTCGGCAGCTGCTCGGCGGTGCATTCGATGCGCTCGTAGGTCCAGTCGGTCAGCCCGAGCGCGCGATACGCGGCCAGGTGCAGATCCGGCGACCGCGAGTGCGACACCGGCGACCCGAGCACGGCCGCGCGGCGGGGCCCGCTCACGGCGACGGGCAGCGGATCAGCCCGTTGTGACACGCGGTCCGCTGATTCGCGAGCTGGGTGTTGTAGTCCGCGGTGAACAGGGTGGTGCCGTTGTGGTCGACGGTCACGAAATAGAGCCAGTTCCCGGGTGTCGGGTTGAGTGCCGCGCCGAGCTCCGGCTGCCCGACCGCACCGATCGGAGTCGGCGGCAGGCCCTCGATCATGTACGTGTTCCACGGCGTGTTCACGACCGAGTCGGCGTTGGACAGACTCAGGTCGCGTACGGCGCGCGTGTAGTTGATCGTCGAATCCATCTCCAGCCGCTGCGGCTTGTCCAGGCGGTTCAAGATGACCCGGGTGACCTGTGCCCGGTACTGCTGAGCCTGCGCCGGATCCTGGACCGACACTTCCTTCTCCGCGATCGACGCCGATATCAGCACCGCATAGGGGCTCGGCAGTCCGGAATTCGTGTAAGCCGTGATCCCCCAGGCATCCAGCTTGGCGGCGCTGTCCGAGATCAGCCCTTTGAGGATTTCCTGCGCATTCTGCGTCGGGTCGACCGAGTAATCCTGTTGCGGGGCAACGATCAGCCCTTCGATACGCCGGGGGTCGCCCTTGCGGGCGTCGACCGCCGACACCGCCCACGGCGGCACACCGAGATCGGCCGCCGAATCATTGGCGGCCACGTTCGCGAGGTCGGTGGCGCTGACGCCGAGCTGTTTGCCGTTGATCGTGACCGAGGTGGCTGCCTGAATCTTGGAGAAGATCCCCGTGACCGGCTGCCCCTGCGAGTCCTTGGTGTCGGTCAGCTGCAGACCCGGCGCCACGGCCAGATCGCCGACCTGCGAATCCTGTTGCCCGAGAAGCTTGTACGCCTGGGCCGCAGAGATCTGCGTACGCAGCTTGTAGTAGCCCGGGGTGATCGTGCCCCCGTCGACGGCATTCGAAAACGCCTTGGTACTGGCGACGACGTGACTGTCTTTCAGGATCGACCCGGCCGCTCGAACCGACACACCGTCGGGAATGCGAACCAGGACGTCGGAGTCGCCCGAAATGCTGGAATAGTCTGCGCTGCTTTCGAATACGCCGGCCATCTTCAGCCCGGCGTAACCGACACCGCCGATCAGCACGAGCATCACGGCAACCGCCGCAGCGAGCACGATGCGGCGCCGGCGCCGGCGGGCCTGCTGACTTCCATCGGCGGGCGGCCGCCGGTGGGCGCCGGACAGCAGTGGCTGCTGCGGCTGCTCATACGGCGCCGACGTGTCCTCGGCCGGGTAGTCATCGATGACGTCCCGATCGATCGCCGGAAACGGCACGGATGGAATGACCACTTGCGGCATTGCCCGCGAATCCGGGCGCGCCCATTCGCCGAGCGGTGCCCGAACGGGCTCCGATTCCGGCTCCGGCTCTGGAGCCGGCGGCGGTACTGGAGCGCGTTCCACCGGCGGTACTGATGCGCGGTCGACCACTGGCGCCGGGGCGGGCTCCACCCGCGGGGGGCGGACGCGGTCCTCCGGGGCCGGCCGCGTGGGTTCGGCTGGTGCCGTTGGAGGCGGCGTCGGGGTCGGCGGCGCCGGCGCAGGCGGCGGCACATCGGCCTGCCGGGAACGCCACGAGGGCGCCGGGGGCGCCGAAAAGGCCGATCCACCGTAGGTTCGCCGGTCTACTACCGGTTCGTTGCGGACTGGTTCTTTACGGACCGGTTCGTTACGGACCGGCGCATCCCGGGGTGGTGCGTCGGAAACGGTCGCCGAACGTTCATCGGACTGTTCCTCAACATCAGGCTGGCCGTCGGTATCGGCTGTGTAGTGTCGGGACCGATTGCTCGCCTTCGGCAGATCCGAGAAGAACCTCTGCCAGTACTCGTCGCGGTCGGTCCCCTCGACCAGCCGATGCCTGTGCCCGGCGTCTCCCGCCAACTGCTCGGGATCAAGGCCGTCATTGGTCTCGGTCACCGGGCAACCATATCCAGATAGCCCTGCAGAATTTGCACCGCCGCCGCCTGATCGATGACGTTTCTGCTGGATCTGGCATTTCGGCCGCTATCGCGGAGGGCCCGGCTGGCCGTCACCGTCGTCAGTCGCTCGTCGGAATACACCACTGGGACCGGCTTGATGGCCTCGGCGAGACGTCCCCCGAATTCCTCGGCCGACTGCGCCGCGGCCCCCTTCTCGCCGCGCAGGGTGCGGGGCATGCCGACGACCACCTCGATCGCTTCATACTCGGCCGCAAGATCCGCGATCCGCCGAATATCCACATCGGAATCGACTGTGCGAGCTACGGTTTCGACCGGTGTCGCCAGAATCCCGTCCGGGTCGCTGGAGGCGACGCCGATCCGCACGCTCCCGACGTCGATCGCGAGCCTGCGTCCCCGTACGCGGTCGCTCATCCTCGTGCACCACCGCCGGCGATGATCGCGATCTGTTCGAGCGCGGCATCGATCCCGGACACGTCGGTGCCCGAACCCTGCGCCAGATCCTGCTTGCCGCCGCCGCGACCGCCGACCAGCGGGGCCACCTGACTCACAAATTCTCCGGCGCGCAGACCCTTCTCGATACCCAGCGCGGTGACGCCGATCGTGAACGGCACTTTTCCGTCCGCGGTGGAGAAGAGTGCGATGACGGCGGCATCCGCCGACATCCGGCCCCGCAGATCGGTCACCAGCGACCGCAGGTCGCCGCCACCGAGCCCGTCCGCCAACCGTGCGGCGACCACCTTCACATCGCCGACCTGCCGCGCCGAGTCGATCAACGCCCCCGCAGAGGCCCGGGCGGCATCCGCCCGCATCCGCTCCAGCTGCTTCTCGGCCTCGCGAAGCTTCGTGACGAGTAGTTCAACGCGGCCGGGCACCTGATCGCTCGGCACCTTCAACGACGACGCCAGCCCGGCCAGCAGTGCACGCTCCTTCGACAGATAGCGGAACGAGTCCATGCCCACATATGCCTCGACGCGGCGGACACCGGAACCGACCGACGATTCGCCGACCAGGGTCACCGGCCCGACCTGCGATGAATTCGCGACGTGGGTGCCGCCGCAGAGTTCCATCGAGAACGGTCCGCCGATCTCCACGACCCGGACCACGTCGCCGTAATTCTCGCCGAACAGGGCCATCGCGCCCATCGACTTGGCCTCGGCCAGACCCGTCTGGAACGTGTTGACCGGATAGTTGGCCTCGACCGCCGCGTTGGTGATCTCTTCGATCTCGGCACGCTGCGCCTCGGTGACCGGCCCCCGCGCGTTGAAGTCGAATCGGAGGTAGCCGGGACGATTCAACGATCCCGCCTGGTGTGCGTCGGGTCCGAGCACCTGACGCAGCGCGGCGTGCACCAGGTGCGTGCCCGAGTGCCCCTGGGTGGCGCCATGCCGCCAGTTCTGATCGACCTGTGCCAACACCTCGTCACCCTCGACCAGCTCGCCGTCGAGCACGCGAACCTTGTGCAGCCACAACTTCTTTCCGACCTTCTGCACGTCGGTCACCTCGACGCGCAACCCGCCGCTCGACGAGAGTGAACCGATGTCGCCGACCTGGCCGCCGGACTCCGCGTACAGCGGGCTGCGGTCCAGGATGACCTCGAGTTCTGCACCGGCCGCCGCGGATCGCACCCGCTGCCCCGCCGATACCAGGCCGAGAACCCTTGCCTCCGAGGTCAATTCGTCGAAACCGGTAAACTCGGTGGCGGCGCCCTCGAGGAAGTCGGCGTAGACCGTCAGGTCGGCGTGGCCGACCTTGCGCGCGTTGGCGTCAGCCTTGGCACGCTCACGCTGCTGCGTCATCAGCGTCGCGAAACCCTTTTCATCGACCGACAATCCGGCCTCGGCGGCCATCTCGAGGGTCAGATCGATCGGGAATCCGTAGGTGTCGTGCAACGTGAATGCGTCCGGACCCGAAATCTGTCCGCGCCCTTGATCTTTGGTCTGCGCCGCGGCATCGGCGAACAGCTTGGTTCCGGCCGACAGGGTCTTGAGGAACGCGACCTCCTCGGCCACTGCGGTGTCGCGGATGCGCTCGGCATCAGTGGCGAGGTTCGGGTACGACGGCGTCATCGTCACGATCACGCGGTCGATGATGGTGCCGATGGCCGGGTCGGTGGCGCCCAGCAGCCGCAGCGCGCGGATGATCCGGCGCAGCAGACGGCGCAGCACGTAGCCGCGACCCTCGTTCGACGGCGTGACCCCATCGGCGATCAACATCGCGGCGGTACGCGCGTGATCGGCGATCACCCGGAACCGCACATCATCGGACTCGTTCTGGCCGTAGTCGCGGCCGGTCAGCTCCTGAGCCAGGTCGATCACCGGACGCATCAAGTCGGTCTCGTAGACGTTGTCGACGTCCTGCAGGATGCACGCGACGCGCTCGATCCCCATGCCGGTGTCGATGTTCTTCTTCGGCAGCGGGCCGAGGATCTGGAAGTTCTCCTTGCCGACCCCATCACCGCGGATGTTTTGCATGAACACGAGGTTCCAGATCTCGATGTAGCGATCCTCGTCGGCCTCGGGGCCGCCCTCGCGTCCGTATGCCGGACCGCGGTCGTAGAAGATCTCCGAACACGGGCCGCACGGCCCGGGCACGCCCATCGACCAGTAGTTGTCCTTCATCCCCCGCCGCTGAATGCGTTCGGCGGGAACGCCGATCTCCTCGCGCCAGATCCGCTCGGCCTCGTCGTCATCGTCATAGACGGTCGGCCACAGGCGATTCGCATCGATCCCATAGCCGCCGTCCGCCACCGAGTTCGTCAGCAGCGTCCAGGCGAAGGTGATGGCTTCACGCTTGAAATAGTCGCCGAAGCTGAAGTTGCCGGCCATCTGGAAGAACGTGTTGTGCCGGGTGGTGATGCCCACCTCCTCGATGTCGAGGGTGCGGACGCACTTCTGGATACTGGTCACGCGCGGGGCCGGCGGGTCCAGCTCGCCGAGGAAGTACGGACGGAACGGCACCATGCCGGCGATCACGAACAGCTGATTCGCATCATCGAGCACCAGCGATGCGCTGGGTACCTCGACATGGCCTGCCTTGATGAAGTGATCAAGGAAACGCTTGCGAATCTCATGGGTCTGCACGGGGCAACAGCCTACCGGCTGCTGATCAGGGACGGTGCCGGCACTACTTTCGACCTCGCGTGGCCGAGCCGGCTAACGGCGACGCACGATGTCGCGCAGCCGGGCCACCCGCGGCCCGATCTCGCGCTCGAAGCCGTGATCGGTCGGCTCGTAGTAGTCGACACCCACGAGCTCGTCGGGCGGATACTGCTGCGCCAGCACGCCGCCAGGATCGTCGTGCGGATATCGGTAGCCCAACGCGTTCCCCAGCTGCTCGGCACCCGCGTAGTGCCCATCGCGCAGATGCGGCGGCACCGCCGTCGCCTTGCCGGCATGCACGTCGGCGATCGCGGCCCCGATCGCCGCGACGACTCCAGGCGATTTGGGTGCGGTCGCCAGATGGATCGTCGCCTGCGCCAACGCCAGCTTCGCCTCCGGCATGCCGATCAGCTGCACCGCTTGGGCGGCCGCTGTCGCCGTTTGCAAGGCCGTCGGATCGGCCATCCCGATGTCTTCGCTGGCGTGCACCACCAGTCGTCGAGCGATGAACCGAGGATCCTCCCCCGCGACGATCATCCGCGCCAGATAGTGCAACGCGGCATCGACATCGCTGCCGCGAATCGACTTGATGAACGCGCTGATGACGTCGTAGTGCTGGTCACCGTTGCGGTCGTACCGCACCGCGGCCCGGTCGACGGCGCGTTCGACATCGGCCAGCTCGACCAGATCGCGTTCGTCCCCGGCGGCCGCCTCCGCAGCCGCTTCCAGGGCGGTGAGTGCGCGTCGGGCGTCTCCGCCGCCGAGCGCAACCAGGTGGTCCAGCGCGTCGTCGGCGACCGATACCGCGTCGCCCAATCCGCGCGGGTCGGCGACCGCTCTCGCCAGAACCTGACGAATATCGTTGTCGTCCAGTGACTTCAGCTGCAGTACCAGCGACCGCGAGAGCAACGGCGCGACGACGGAGAACGACGGGTTCTCGGTCGTCGCCGCGACCAGCAGCACGATCCGGTTCTCGACCGCGTCCAGCAACGCGTCCTGCTGCGTCTTGGAGAATCGGTGCACCTCGTCGATGAACAGCACCGTCTGCTGCCCCTGGGTCAGTCGCCGGCGCGCCATGTCGATCACGACGCGAACCTCTTTGACGCCGGACGACAGCGCCGACATCGCCTCAAACCGTCGGCCGGTCGCGGACGAGATCAATGACGCCATGGTGGTCTTGCCCGTTCCGGGCGGGCCGTAGAGCAGAACCGACGTCGCGCCGGAGCCGTCGATCAGCCGCCGCAGCGGTGACCCTGACGTCAGCAGATGCTGTTGGCCGACAATTTCATCCAGGTTTCTCGGCCGCATCCGGACCGCCAGCGGAGCGCCCGCGTGCACCACCGGCGGACCGGAACCATCGGAATCGTCGGTGTCGAACAGGCCCAGCTCAGTCATCCGCCGAGCACCCCCGGTCAATGGGGTAGCGAACTAGCGCAGCCACGACGAATCGAGTTGCCCGGCAACCAATTCGGCGAACTCGCCGATATCGCCCAGGCCGGCCCGATCGGCCGCCGCGGCAAGTGACCGCCACCGGGCCACGATGACGCGCGGGTCGGTGGAGTAGAGGTCCATGGTGTGACTGGCCGCGCGTTCCGCGGAGTCCACGGCCTCGTCGAGCAGCCAGACGGTCGACATCCACACCCACAGCAGCCGCGCGGTCGTCACCTTGCGATTGAGGTCCCGATCATGGCCGAGCACCGGCCAGATCGCCTCGACCTCAGACCGCCACGCATCGACCATCGCGGTCTCCCACCGGGCAACGCTGTCATCCGCGGCCGCGTCGCCGCCGAGATGCCGGGCGAACGTCACGACGGCGTAGGCGATGTCCAGCGTCGCGTCGCGGAACCCGCCCCACTCGTAGTCGAGGAACTGCACGCCCTCGGCGTTGAGGAGGATGTTCTCCGGCCCCACGTCGGCGGGTGTGAACGCGCGGTGATCGCCCTCGTCGAACAACGCCCGACCGGCCGCCAGCATCTCCGCGACGGCGTCGGGGATCCGTATGTCGAGCCGCTCTGCCAACAATGACTCGCTGCCGGCGACCGACAGCAGAATCTGCCAGCAGGTCGGGCCGCTCTGCCCGCCCTGACGGGCCAAGATCCCGTAATCCGATTCGCCGCCCACGGTTGCCGCATGCATGCGGCCCAGCGCCTGACCCCAGGCGCTGATGCTCTGTGTCGTCGCGGCGATGTCACCCTCGGCGAGGACCGACAGCATCGACCGGCCGACTCCCAGATCACTGAGCACCAGCACTCGGCTCGCCGCGTCCGAGGCGATCAGCTGCGGCCCCGGCCGAGTCTGACTGCTCAGGGTGTTGGCGAACTTGTACGACGCCAGTTCGCGCCGAAAGGGTTCGGCGGGCTCGTCCGGACCGAGTGTCTTGATCACCAGGGACCGCGGCAGCGAGAATCCGCTCTCACTGACCCGGGCCCGCACCACCGCTGTGCGCCCGCTCCCACCGAGTTCTTCGATGTCGGTGAGCCGGACCGGTGCCCCGGCTCGCGCCGTCAGCAACGCCTCCGCGGCGTGCACCGGGTCGGCGAGGCGGTCAGCACGATCAAGTCCGGTGGCTCGGCCGCCGGGAGCTACAACAGTCATCGCTACCAACGTACCCAATCTCGGTGACCGCGCTCACGCCCGATTCGTGCCGGCGAGGAATATTTCTCCGATTGATACACACCGCGACGATCCCGTCGCGGATGGCGCCGCTGCCACAGCCGGTACACCGACAGCACCAGCACGCCGGCCACCACAATGCTGACGAGGTTGACGATCAGCTGCCCCAGCGACTGGCCGGCTCGTCCCCACTGCCCCAGGATCGCCGCGATCACGGCATAGCCTGCAGCGGGAACGGTCGTCACCGAGATGAAGACACCGACAAGAGCCGCCGACTTGGCCGAGATCATCGACAGCATGCCGGCCGCGCCCGCCAGCACCGCGACCACCACTGAGAACGGTCCGACCTGATAGATGAAGTCGACCTCGTGCGCATCCAGCACGTCGTTGATGGTGAACCAGCCCACGCCCTGGCCCACCCAGGCGAACAACCCGGTGATCGCCATCGCGATCGGAAAGCCGATCACGATCGCCAGCACCGAACGCGCCGCCAGCCGCGGCCGACGCAGCGTGATCGCCACCGCGATGGCCGCCAGCGGCCCGAACTCCGGGCCGACCACCATCGCGCCGACGACGGTGATCGGTGAATTGGTGATGACGCCGACGGCGGCCAGCATGCACGCGATCGTCAGGAAGCAGAGGAATGCGCCCGATAGCGTCGCCTCGTCACGGCTGCGGTTGGTCAGCTCCTCCCACACGACCGCGTCGGCCGGATCGCCCGGCACGGCTTTTTCCGCCTCGATCGCGGCCGCTGACAGTACCGTGTCCAGCGGCTCCATCGTGATTGCACCGCGTTTGTCGATATCGAGCGATTTCAGCTGCGCCAGAACGTCGTTGGCGGCTTCTCGGGTGACATCGCACTCGATCAGGTCACCCGCCGGCTCGATCGCGTCGCCGCGGCGGGCCGTGATGTGGGTGACACCCGCGGCATCGGACACCGTGGTCAGCACCGCGTCGGACAACTCCGCCGGCGCGATGATCCGCAGGTGCAGCACTGCTAGTCCGCGGCGGGCTTCTGTTCCGCGCCCGCCTGAGCACCGGGCTTCTGTTCCGCCACTGCCTGCTGCTTCGCTTTCGGCTTGGCGTCGATGCCCGACTCGCGGCGCTGTTGCGCGGTGATCGGTGCGGGAGCATCGGTCAGCGGGTCGACGCCGCCGCCCGACTTCGGGAACGCGATCACCTCGCGGATCGAGCTCTCGCCGGCGAGCAGCATCACCATCCGGTCCCAGCCGAAGGCGATTCCACCGTGCGGCGGGGCGCCGAATGCGAAGGCGTCCAACAGGAATCCGAACTTCTCCTGCGCCTCATCATGGCCGATGCCCATGATCTCGAAGACGCGTTCCTGCACGTCGCGACGATGGATGCGGATGCTGCCGCCGCCGATCTCGTTCCCGTTGCAGACGATGTCGTAGGCATAGGCGAGCGCGGCGCCGGGATCGGACTCCAGCGCGTCCAGCGACTCCGGCTTGGGCGAGGTGAAGGCATGGTGCACCGCGGTCCACGCGCCATCGCCGACGGCGACGTCACCCGATGCGGTGGCATCGTCCGCGGGCTCGAAGAGCGGCGCATCGACGACCCAGGTGAACGCCCAGTCCCCGTCCTTGATGAGGCCCAGTCGCTGCGCGATCTCGCCGCGCGCGGCACCGAGCAGAGCGCGCTGCGCCTTAGCGGGGCCGGCGGCGAAGAACACACAATCGCCGGGCTCGGCACCGATGTGCGCGACCAGTCCGTCGCGCTCGGCGTCCGAGAGATTCTTGGCGACCGGGCCGCCGAGCGAACCGTCTTCCTGCACAAGCACATACGCCAGTCCCCTGGCGCCGCGCTGTTTGGCCCACTCCTGCCAGGCGTCGAGCTGTCGCCGCGGCTGACCCGCGCCACCCGGCATCACGACGGCGCCGACGTACGGCGCCTGGAAGACGCGGAACGGGGTGTCCTTGAAGTACTCGGTGCACTCGACCAGCTCCAGGCCGAAGCGCAGATCCGGCTTGTCGCTGCCGAAACGACGCATCGCGTCGGCGTAGGTGATCCGCGGGAGCGGCGTCGGGACGTCGTAGCCGATCAGCTTCCACACCGAGACCAGGATCTCCTCGGCGAGCGCGATCACGTCGTCCTCGTCGACGAAGCTCATCTCGATGTCGAGCTGGGTGAACTCCGGCTGCCGGTCGGCGCGGAAGTCCTCGTCGCGGTAGGCGCGGGCCAGCTGGTAGTAGCGCTCCATGCCCGCGACCATCAGCAGCTGCTTGAACAGCTGCGGGCTCTGCGGCAGCGCGTAGAAGCTGCCCGGCTGCAGACGCGCGGGGACCAGGAAGTCGCGGGCGCCCTCGGGGGTCGAGCGGGTCAGCGTCGGGGTCTCGATCTCGATGAAGTCGTGCTGTGCGAGCACTTCGCGGGCGGCGGCGTTGGCCGCTGAGCGCAGCCGCAGCGCCTTGGCCGGGCCGGGGCGGCGCAGGTCCAGGTAGCGATGCTTCAGACGGGCCTCTTCGCCGGCCTGCTCGTCGAGCTGGAACGGCAGCGGCGCCGACTCGTTCAACACCGTCAGTGACGTCGCGTTGACCTCGATCGCACCCGAATCCAGGTTCGGGTTCTCGCTGCCCTCGGGACGCGCCTCGACCACACCGACAACCTGGATGCAGTACTCCGAGCGCAGCCGGTGAGCGGCCTCGGCCACTTCCTCGTTGCGGAACACCACTTGCGCGACGCCGGACCGGTCGCGCAGATCGATGAAGATCACGCCCCCGTGGTCGCGACGCCGATCCACCCAGCCCGCGAGGGTGACGGTCTGGCCGGAGTTGGCGGCACGGAGCGATCCGGCCATATCGGTGCGCAGCACTACTGCCCCTTTTGTTGCTTCGTGTCGTGAATGCGAACTACCCGCCCTCGGCGGGGTCCGAATGCATATCCTATGGCCCATGACTTTTCAGGGCGACGGGCCTCTCGACACCAGTGGCGTCTCCGGCGGAGGCGGCGGTGGCGGAGGCGGCCTGCCGGGCGGGATCAAGCTCGGTGGCGGCGCGGTCGGCATCATCGGGATCATCGTCGCGGTCCTGTTCGGGGTGAACCCCGGCGACATCATGGGCGGTGGCGGCAGCAGTAGCAATAACGCCAACGTGCAGGGCAACGGCGCCGACCCACAACTGCAGCAGCAGATCAACTCCTGCACCATCGCGAAAGCCAACTCCGATGTCGTCTGCCGGGTCGTGGCCACGTCCAACAGCCTCAACAAGGTGTGGCCGACATTGATGAACGGCTACACCAAGCCGGCGCTGCGGATCTTCAACGACGACCAGGTCGCCTCGGGGTGCGGCGTCGCCAGCAAGGCGGCGGGTCCGTTCTACTGCCCGGCCGACCAGACCGTGTATATCAATCCGTCCTTCTACAACGAGCTGTCCGGTCAGTTGGGCGGCAGCAACGCGCCGCTCGCACAGGAATACGTCATTGCACACGAGTACGGCCATCACGTCGAGCAGCTGACCGGCGACCTCGCCAAGGGACAGCGAATGGGCGCCAAGGGGCCGACGTCGGGCTCGGTCCGCATCGAGCTGAAGGCCGACTGCTACGCCGGGGTGTGGGCCAACCATGCCGACAAGGGACCGAACGCCATGCTCGAGCCACTCACGCAGCAGGACATCCAGGGCGTCATCCAGACCGCGGAAGCGATCGGCGATGACACGCTGGGCCAGAAGAACTCCGACGGCTGGACCCACGGCTCGTCGCAGGAGCGTGTGCGCTGGTTCACCACCGGCTATCAGTCGGGCGACCCGAGCAAGTGCGACACGTTCGGGACCAACGACCTCTGACGGTCAGTCCGACTGGATCGGTCGGTGACCGTCAGGTCGGTTGGATCGGTCGGTGACCGTCAGGTCGGTTGGATCGGTCGGGTCAGCTGCTCGACCAGGATGTCGGCGTGGCCCGCGTGCCGCGCCAGCTCGCGGATCATGTGCAGGTAAATGAACCTCATGCTGACGTCGCCCAGGCGCCAGTGCGCGAACTCCTCGTCCAGGTCATGTGATGCCCCGAGCTCGCGACTGATGGCGCAGGCCTGCCGGAACTCGTCGATCACCTGCGCGAGTGTCTGATCGGCCGGCACCTCGAAACTCGCGTCATCGCCGCGTGCGTATCCGGTGAACTTCTCCGGACCCCAACCGCTGATGGTGCGTTGGAACCAGCTGCGTTCCGCTGCGGCGCAATGCTTCACGAGCGAGATAGGGGTGGTCAGTGATGTGACCAGCTTCGTCCGCGCCTGCTCGTCGGTCAGCCCGCTGACCGCGTCGATGAGCGCATCACGTTGTACGTCAAGGAATTTGTCGAGGTACTCACGTTCGACCGACACTACTGGCCTCCCTCCGCCGAGCCGCCCACTCCGGGATGATCGGGTGCCTGCACGGTCGGGGTGACCGCGCGATCGCCCCAGGTCGGCCCGGACGGATCACTACTTGTCCGATCACAGCCGACGAGTGCGGTGGCCATCACGACAGTGATCGCCGCCGCCGCTACCCGCCGACGCATTCTATCGACCGAGCCGTTCGCGAACCACGGTCGCGGCGGTGTCCAGCGGGATCGATTGCTGGTCACCGGTATTGAGGTTCTTGAGTTCGATATGCCCGTCGGCCAGCTCGCGCTCGCCGAGCACCAGCGCGAACGCCGCACCCGACCGGTCAGCCGACTTCATCGCGCCCTTGAGCCCCTTGCCGCCATAGGCCAGGTCGACACGGACGCCCTGGCCGCGCAGCTGGGCCGCCACCTCGACGAGCTTGTCCATCGCCAGCTCACCGAGCGGTACCCCGAAGACGTCGACCCGCGAATCCGGAGCCGCGGCAATGTTCTCCGCCTCCAGCGCGAGCAAGGTGCGATCGACGCCGAGCCCGAATCCGATGCCCGACAACGCCTGCTTGCCGCCGAGTTGTTGCAGCAGCCCGTCGTAGCGTCCGCCACCGCCGATCCCCGACTGCGCGCCGAGACCGTCGTGCACGAATTCGAAGGTCGTCTTGGTGTAGTAGTCGAGCCCGCGGACCATGCGCGGATTCACCTCGTACCGCACACCGAGCCGGTCCAGATGCGCCCGCACCTGCTCGAAATGTCCACGCGCCGAGCCGGACAGGTGGTCGAGCATCAACGGGGCGTCCGCGGTCGCATCCTTGATGTGCGGGCGCTTGTCATCGAGCACCCGGAGCGGGTTGATCTCCGCGCGCTTGCGCGTCTCCTCGTCGAGATCGAGCCCGAAGAGGAACTGCTGCAAGAGTTCCCGATACTGCGGGCGGCAGGTGTCATCGCCGAGGGAGGTCAGCTCCAGCCGATACCCGGACAGCCCCAGGCGCCGGTACGCCTCGTCGGCGATCGCGATCACCTCGGCATCCAGCGCCGGATCATCGACGCCGACAGCCTCGACGCCGACCTGCTGCAGTTGTCGGTACCGGCCCTCCTGCGGCTTCTCGTACCGGAAGAACGGCCCCGCATACGTCAGCTTGATCGGCAGCGCGCCCCGATCCAATCCGTGCTGGATGATCGCGCGCATCACGCCGGCCGTGCCCTCGGGCCGCAGCGTCACCGATCGCTCGCCGCGATCGGCGAAGGTGTACATCTCCTTCGACACCACGTCGGTCGACTCCCCCACGCCGCGGGCGAACAGACCGGTGTCCTCGAAGATCGGCAGCTCGATGTGCTGGTAACCCGCGAGTTGGGCGGCCTTGGTCAGGGTGTCGCGCACGGCCTGAAACTGCGCCGATCGCGGTGGGATGTAATCCGGGATACCGCGCGGTGCCTGAAATCCGGAGCTCACAGTCCGTGACGTCCTTTCGAGTTCGATGGCGCGGCCGACGGATCCGCCGCGGCCGAGGCCCCCGGCAGGTCGGCGAGGAACGGGTTCGAGACACGCTCGCGCCCGATGGTCGTCTGCGGGCCGTGCCCGGGCAGCACGACCGTGTCGTCCGGCAACGGCAGCAGCTTCTTGTCGATGCTGTCGAGCAGCTGCTGATGGCTGCCCCCGGGCAGGTCGGTGCGGCCGATCGACCCCGCGAACAGCACGTCGCCGGCGAAGCAGACCTGTACCGCACCCTCGTCGGTATCGGCCTCGAGCCCGAACAGGATCGAGCCCTTGGTGTGTCCGGGTGCCAGATCGCACGAAAACCGCAGTCCGGCAAGCTCGATGGCTTCACCGTCGACCAGATCGATGACCTTGTCGGGTTCGGCGAACTTCTCGTCGCCGATCATCGCGCCGAGGGCCGGCCCGATTCCGACGGCGGGATCGGCCAGCATCGGCCGGTCGTCGGGATGGATATACGCCGGAATGGAGAATTCGCCGCAGAGCTCGGCCGCATTCCAGGTGTGATCGAGGTGCCCGTGGGTGAGCAGCACCGCAACCGGGGTCAGTCCTTCGTCGGCGAGAATCTGCCGCACCATCGGCGCGGCGTCCTGCCCGGGGTCGATGATGACGACATCTCCGCGGTCCGCATCGCCAACCACATAACAGTTGGTCTGGAAGACACCCGCGGGGAATCCTCTGATCTTCATCCCTCCATCTTCTCAGGTGCGGGTGCTGTTCATTGTTCTCAGGCTGCCCTGGCAGACTTGTCGCCGACATCTGCCCCGAATGTATGGAGGACGACGCCTGTGTCGACCAACGAGGAACGGCGCCAAGAAGCCAAGCGCAAGCTGGAGCAGCGACTCTCCGACCAGGAACAGGCGGCCCGCAAGCGCAAGCTGATCATCGGCGGATCGCTCGGCACTGTCGCACTTGTCGCGATCATCGGATTCGGAACGTGGGGACTCATCTCCTACAACAACAGCCAGTACAACAAGAACCATGCGCGCTGCGCCTACGAGCCGACTGCGGCGTACCCCGATGTGAATCAGCTGTTGACCCAGGCCAACCAGCAGGCCGATCAGGCCCAGCAGTCCGGCCAGGCCACTGCCGAGCAGGCACAGCAGTACAAGGATTCGCAGGCCAAGCAGGCCGATGTGCTGCGGCAGCACGCGGGCCTCGCCAAGCCCGTCGCGAAGCCTTCGCAGTCGCGTCCGAGCAAGAAGGGCACCACGACGGTGGCGCTCGACACCACCCAGGGCACGATCACCATGGATCTCAAGGCGGCTGAGGCGCCCTGCAACGTCAACGCACTGAAGACCCTGGTCAAGGAGAAGTTCTACGACAACTCGCCGTGCCACCGACTGGTCAGCAACCCACAGATGGCGGTGCTGCAGTGTGGCGACCCGACCGGCACCGGGTCCGGTACGCCCGGCTGGACCAGCCCTGACGAGTTCCCGACCAACCTCAAGGCGGCCCCCGGAGACGGCGGCGCCAACGGATACGTCGTCTATCCGCGCGGAACCATCGCGATCGCGAACAGCTATCAGCCGGCCAACCCGATGAGTGGCCAGCCCTCCAGCGGGCAGAACACCGGTTCGTCGCAGTTCTTCCTCGTCATCAACGACACGACGCTGCCGCAGAACTACTCGATCGTCGGTCACGTCGATCCGGCGAGCCTCGCTGTGCTGGACAAGATCAAGGCCGGCGGCATCAATCCGCCGGTGATCGCCACCCCGCAGGCCGACCCGAGCCAGCCGATCACCGACGGGCAGCCGAAGCTTCCGGTCACCATCACCACCGCGACGATCGCCAAGTAGGGCCTCAGGCACAGCCAGACGGCGGCCCCGGGTACCACCCGGGGCCCGTCAGGCGGCGGAGGTCACCCGATAGACGTCGTAGACGCCTTCGACGTTGCGGACAACGTTGAGCACGTGACCCAGATGCTTCGGGTCGCCCATCTCGAAGGTGAACTTGGAAATGGCGACCCGGTCACGTCCGGTTGTCACCGACGCCGACAGGATGTTGACTCGCTCGTCCGCCAAAACCCGTGTCACGTCGGACAACAATCGGGACCGGTCGAGCGCCTCGACCTGGATCGCCACCAAGAACACCGACGATGACGACGGTGCCCACTCGACCTCGATGAGCCGCTCCGACTGCTCGCGCAGCGACGTGGCATTGGTGCAGTCGGTGCGATGCACGCTGACCCCGCCGCCGCGTGTGACGAAGCCCATGATCTCGTCGCCGGGCACCGGAGTACAGCACTTCGCCAGCTTCGCGAGCACGTTGTCGACACCCGGAATCACCACGCCGGCATCGGAATTGGCGCGACTGCGCTGCCTCGGAATGGTGGACGGCGTGGACCGCTCGGCCAGCTCCTCCTCGGCCTCCTCGACACCACCCAGTTGCGCGACCAGGCGTCCGACGACGTGATGCGCCGATACATGCCCCTCACCGATCGCCGCGTACAACGCCGACACATCGCTATAGCGCAGTTCGGTCGCGACGACACCGACGTTCTCGGCAGTCATCAAGCGTTGCAACGGAAGTCCGCCGCGACGCACTTCCTTGGTGAGTGCATCCTTGCCGGCTTCCAGCGCCTCCTCGCGCCGCTCCTTGGCGAACCACTGGCGAATCTTCGCCTTGGCCCGCGGTGACACCACGAATTGCGCCCAATCCGCCGACGGGCCCGCGCTGTCAGCCTTGGAGGTGAACACCTCCACCACTTCCCCGTTCTCGAGCTTGCGCTCGAGAGCCACCAGGCGTCCGTTCACCCGGGCTCCGATACAGCGGTGACCGACTTCGGTGTGCACCGCGTACGCGAAATCGACCGGCGTCGATCCGGTCGGCAGCGTGATGACGTCGCCCTTCGGCGTGAAGACGAAGATTTCTTTGACGGCCAGGTCGTAGCGCAGCGATTCGAGGAACTCGCCCGGATCGGCGGCCTCCCGCTGCCAGTCCAGCAGCTGTCGCATCCAGGCCATCTCGTCGACTTCGCCGACATCAGATGACTTGGGGTCCTTGGTGTTACGCCCCTTGAGCTCCTTGTAGCGCCAGTGCGCGGCGATGCCGAACTCCGCGGTGCGGTGCATGTCGCGAGTGCGGATCTGCACTTCCAGGGGCTTGCCCTCGGGCCCGATCACCGTGGTGTGCAGTGATTGGTAGACCCCGAATCGTGGTTGCGCGATGTAATCCTTGAACCGGCCGGCCATCGGCTGCCACAGCGAATGCACCACGCCGACAGCGGCATAACAGTCACGGATGTCGTCGCACAGGATCCGCACGCCCACCAGATCGTGGATGTCGTCGAACTCGCGACCCTTGACGATCATCTTCTGATAGATCGACCAGTAATGCTTGGGACGACCCTCGACATCCGCGGTGATCCGCGAACCACCCAGTGCACGAATGATTTCCGCACGCACCATCGCCAGATAAGTGTCCCGTGACGGTGCCCGGTCGGCGACGAGTCGCACGATCTCCTCGTACCGCTTCGGGTGCAGGATGGCGAACGCCAGGTCTTCGAGTTCCCACTTGACCGTCGCCATGCCGAGTCGATGCGCCAGCGGCGCAATGACTTCCAACGTCTCGCGGGCCTTGCGCGCCTGCTTCTCCGGCGGCAGGAACCGCATGGTCCGCATGTTGTGCAATCGGTCGGCGACCTTGATCACCAGGACCCGGGGATCGCGGGCCATGGCGATGATCATCTTGCGGATCGTCTCGGCCTCGGCGGCGTGTCCGAGGGCGACCTTGTCCAGCTTGGTCACACCATCGACCAGATGCGCCACCTCGGGCCCGAATTCGGTCGACAGCTGTTCCAGGCTGTACCCGGTGTCCTCGACCGTGTCGTGCAGCAGCGCCGCGACCAGCGTCGTGGTGTCCATCCCGAGCTCGGCCAGGATCGTGGCGACGGCGAGCGGATGGGTGATGTAGGGATCCCCCGACTTGCGGAACTGTCCGCTGTGCCGCTCGTCGGCGACGTCGTACGCCCGCTGCAGGATCGAAACGTCGGCCTTCGGATAGCCCTCCCGGTGCAGCGCCACCAATGGCTCGAGCACGGGCCGCACACCGCTCCGGTTGGCGGTCATCCGCCTGGCCAGGCGGGCGCGCACCCGGCGCGACGCGGACGGGTTAGCGACTGCGGGATCTCCCGGTTCCGGCGGGGCGGCGACCGACGTGCCCTCGTTGCCAGTCGTTCCTGGGTCGTCCGACATCCGTCACCTCCTTGCCCACCGCATCCGTATCAGCCGAGTTTAGTCATCCGACCTGGTTGTTGTTCGGTCAACTCAGGCGAGTGTCATCGGCTCGAAAACGCGATGGCCGTATCCGCTATTCCACCGATAGCGTCGACACCGTCACGGCTGGCAGGCGCGCAGCGATGCGGTCGCGGCCACCCAGCGCGCTGAGCTCCAGCACGACACCCACCGAGACCACGGTCGCGTCCGCCTGCATGAGCAGATCGAGCGCGGCGCCGGCGGTTCCGCCGGTCGCCAGAACATCATCGATGACCAGCACCCGTTTGCCACTGAGGTCGAGTCCGGACGCCGGAATCTCGACTGCGGCGCTGCCGTATTCGAGTTCGTACTCGGTCGTCAGCACCGGCGGCGGCAACTTGCCGGCCTTGCGGATGGCGAGGACACCGACGCCCAGCCGCATCGCGACCGCGCCGCCGAGCAGAAACCCACGCGCATCGATTCCGGCGACCAGGTCGATGCGCGCATCGACATGCGGTGCCGCCAGCCCGTCGATGACGGCCGCAAACCCTTCGGGATCGGCCAATACCGGCGTGATGTCCTGGAACTGCACACCCGGCGACGGGAAGTCCGCGACGACTCGAGTGAGCCGAGCCAATGCGGCCCGCGCCGCGGTCGACGCCGCCTGTTCGGTCACCGCCGGCGCCGACGCTTACCGGCCGGCCGGGCACCCGGCCTGGGAGCCGCCGGCGACCGCAGCGGTGCTGCGAACGAGCTCGTGTCGACGGCCGACTCGCTCGGACCATCGGGTGCGGCGGCCCGCGCTCGACGGGCGAGCACCTTGGCGGTGTGCGCCTTGATCTCCGAACGACGCTCCTTGAGCGTCACCAGCAGCGGCGCCGCCAGGAAGATCGACGAGTACGCGCCGACGATGACACCGACGAGCTGGATGATGCCGAGATCCTTCAGAGTGCCGACACCCAGCAGCCAGACGGCCACGACCATCAGCGACAGGATCGGCAGGACCGAGATGACGGTAGTGTTGATCGAACGCATCAGGGTCTGGTTGATACCGAGGTTCGCTTGTTCGGCGTAGGTGCGCCGAGTGGTGTGCAGGACGCCGCGAGTGTTCTCCTCGACCTTGTCGAACACCACCACGGTGTCGTAGATCGAGAAGCCGAGGATCGTCAGCAGGCCGACCACCGTCGCCGGGGTCACCTCCAGGCCGATCAGCGCGTACACACCTGCGGTGCAGCCGACATCGAAGATCAATGAGGCCAACGAAGCCAACGCCATCTCGCGATCGAAGCGAATCGTGATGTACACCAAAACGATTGCCAGGAACACCGCGAGCGCGATCAGCATCTTCTTGGTGACCTCACCACCCCAGCTGGAGCTGATGTCCGAGGAGCTCACCTTCTCCGACGTCAGGCCGTCGTTCGAGAAGTGCTGCACCAGACCGCTCTTCAGCTTGACGGTGTCCTCGGCCGAGAGCGTGTCGGTGCGGATCTGCACCGTCTTGGCATCGCCGGCACCGACGGTCTGCACCGACTCCGCCGAATGGCCCATCACGTCGGAGAACGCGTTCTTGACCTCGGTGGTGCTGCCGACACTGTTGGCGGGCAACGAGATCTGGCTGCCGCCCTCGAATTCGATGCCGAGATTGAACCCGCGGATACCCATCCCGAGCGCACAGATCAGCAGGATGCCGGCGGTGATTGCATACCAGCGGCGGCGATTCTCCACGATCGCGAAGGCGCCGGTGCCGGTGTAGAGCCGCGACAGCAGCGAATGTCCCTCGGAGGCAACGAAATCCGCGTCCGACATGGGTGCTTCAGTGCGTGCCATCACTCCCCCGTTCCAGCGGTCGATTCGGCGCGCCGGCCATCGCCTCGATATCGCCGTTCCTTGGCGATCTGCGACACCCCGCCGAGACCGTTCACCGACGGCCGGGACAGGAAGTCATTGCGCGATGCGTAGTACACCAGCGGATGCGTCACCAGGAATACAACGACGAGGTCGAGAACCGTGGTGAGCCCCAACGTGAAGGCGAAGCCCTTGACGTCCGAGATCGACAGGAAGTAGAGGACTGCCGACGCGATCAGCGTGACCGCGTTGCCGGTCCAGATCGTGCGCCGGGCCCGGGCCCAACCACGCGGCACGGCCGAACGGAACGACCGGCCCTCCCGCATCTCATCCTTGATGCGCTCGAAGTAGACGACGAACGAGTCGGCGGTCATGCCGATACCGATGATCAAACCGGCCATGCCGGCCAGGTCGAGGGTGAAGCCGATGTAGCGGCCCAGCAACACCATCAGGCCGTACACGAGCACACCTGACATGACCAGCGACCACAGCACCAGCACCCCGAGCATGCGGTAGTAGGCCAGCGCGTAGATCAGCACCAGCGCCAGGCCGATCGCTCCGGCGAGCAGCGCCGCCCGGAGCGCGGACAGGCCCAGCGTCGCGGACACGGTCTCGGCGTTCGACGGCTTGAAGGAGATCGGCAGCGAACCGTATTTCAGGTCGTTGGCCAGGTTCTTGGCGTCCGACTGGGTGAAGTTGCCGCTGATCTCGGTGGTGCCGGCGATGGCCTCACGAATGCTCGCCGCCGAGACCACCCGGGTGTCGAGGACGACCGCAGTCTGTGTGCGATCGGACCCCTTCTGCTCGTTGTGGCTCGCGGTGTAGCGCTCCCAGGTCTTGGCGCCGTCGCCCTTGTAATCGACCTCGACGACCCACTGACCACCCTGCTGGGTGTTCAGGGTCGCGTTGGCCTTGGAGACGTCGGTGCCCGAGATGATCTTCGGCGCCAGCAGATAGACCTGCTGCTGCGGCTGGTCCTTCGACGGCGCCGGGCCACAGGCGACCAGGAACTGATCCGGATCGTCGTTGCCCTGCAACGGATCACTGACTCCGGCGTTGCAATTGACCTGCGCCATCTCATCGGTCAGCCGCTTGTTGTCCGCGGCCGTCAGCTGCGCATCGTCGCCCTGGCTGGTCGCCGGATCCTTGGCGGCCTGTCGTGCGGCGCGGGCCGCATTGATCGTGGTGGCGTCGGTCTGGTCGCCCTGCTGCACCGCAGGAGGTATCGGCGCCTTCGGATTGGCGGCGACCGACGTGATCACCGGGCGCACATAGAGTTTCGCGGTCTGACCGACCGAACGCGCCTGTGATCCGTTCTTGCCCGGCACCGTGATGACGATATCGTTACCGCTGATCAGCACCTCGGAGCCGGCCACCCCCAAACCGTTGACACGGTTGTTGATGATGTCCTTGGCAGTGTTGAGGTCGCTCTTGGGCGGGGACTTGCCGTCGAGGGTCTGCGGGGTCAGCGTCACGCGCGTACCACCCTGCAGATCGATGCCCAGTTTGGGTTTCAGGCCGCCACCGCCGGTGAAGAACATCAGCAGGTAAACCACCACCACGATCACCCCGAAGGCCAGCAGCAGCTGCCCCGCGTATTCCTTGTTGGCGGTCTGGGCGCGGCGCCGTGAGTCGGCCACCTGGACTAGCTCTTGTCGGTGTTGCCGTTGGAGCCCGACTGATCGTCGGACGAGTCGGTGCCGTCCACGTCGGGCCGGTCGGCATCGTGTTCACCGTCGATCAGCTCGGCCGGGGTGTCCGGGATAGCCTTCGCCGGCTCGGCACCGACGAAGCTGCCCTCGACATCTTCGGGGTGCACGATCTCACGGACTGCGAGCTTGTTCCAGCGAGTCACCACGCCCGGTGCCAGTTCCAGGTCGACGACGCTGTCGGAGACGAACACCACGGTCGCGTAGAGGCCCGAGGTGGTCTGCACACGTGCGCCTGGCTGCAGGTTGTCCTGCATATCCTGGACTGCCGATACGGCCTTCTTCTGCCGGCGCACCGAGAAGATCATGAATGCCACGAGCAGCACGAGCACGATCGGGAAGATCAATTCCATCTGAGGTTCAGTCCTTAATGATCGGTGTGGACTCGCGCGTCATCGCGCGGCGTCCCGCGGTCTGTGGACGAGTCTACTGGTCGAATGCGGCCGACTCGTCAAACAGGGCAGGAGCGGACGCACCATCCTCCCGATTGCGGACACCGAAACCCGCCGACAAGGCGCCCGCCGGCGGTGTCAGCCCCAGGTGATGCCAGGCCGCAGCGGTCGCGACGCGTCCGCGTGGGGTGCGGGCCATCATCCCGGCCCGCACCAGGAACGGCTCACACACCTCCTCGACGGTCGTCGGCTCCTCGCCCACCGCAACCGCCAGCGTCGAGACGCCGACCGGGCCGCCGCCGAAACCTCGCACCAACGCGCCGAGCACGGCGCGGTCGAGACGGTCGAAACCCAGCTCATCGACGTCGTAGACGGCCAGCGCCGCCTGTGCGACCCCTACCGTGACATGCCCATCAGCACGCACTTCCGCGTAGTCGCGTACCCGACGCAGCAGGCGATTGGCGATGCGCGGCGTCCCGCGCGAGCGGCCGGCGATCTCGACTCCGGCATCGGTCGTCATCGAGATGCCCAGGATTCCGGCCGAGCGCTGCAGCACCTGCAGCAGCTCGCCCGTCTCGTAGAACTCCATATGGGCGGTGAATCCGAAGCGGTCACGCAGCGGGCCGGTCAGCGAGCCCGACCTCGTCGTCGCGCCGACCAGGGTGAATGGCGCGACATCCAGCGGAATCGACGTAGCTCCGGGCCCCTTGCCCACCACGACGTCGACGCGGAAGTCCTCCATCGCGAGGTACAGCATCTCCTCGGCCGGACGGGCGATCCGATGGATCTCGTCGATGAACAGCACGTCGCCCTCGACGAGGTTCGACAGCATCGCGGCCAGATCGCCCGCCCGTTCCAACGCCGGCCCCGAGGTGACGCGGATCGCCGAGCCCATCTCGGCGGCGATGATCATCGCGAGGCTGGTCTTGCCCAGGCCGGGCGGCCCGGACAGCAGGATGTGATCCGGGGTGCCGCCGCGCCCTCGCGCTCCGTGCAGCACCAGCTCGAGCTGCTCACACACACGCGGCTGCCCGATGAAGTCGGCCAGCGTCTTCGGCCGCAGGCTCGCGTCCAGATCGCCGTCGGATGCGAGCTTGTTGGCGGTCAGATCGGATGGTGCTTCCGGGTCGCTCATTTCGTCTTCCCCAGGACCGCCAAGCTCGCGCGCAGCGCTGTCGACGAGTCGGCATCGGGATTGTCGGCGAGCACGGCGATCACCGTCTTCTCCGCCGGCGCCTCCGAGAAGCCCAGACCCACAAGCGCTTCCACCACCTGATCACGCAACGCCAGTCCCCCGACCTGCGTAGCGGCGCCGGCGAGCTCCGGCCGGGTCACCTTGTCGCGCAGCTCCACCACGAGCCGGTCCGCGACTCGCTTACCGACACCGGGCACCGCTGTGAGCGTCTTGGTGTCGCCGTCCGCCAGCGCCCGACGCAGCGAATCCGGTTCCAGCACAGCCAACGTCGCCATTGCGAGCCGCGGGCCGATCCCGGTGACGGTCTGCAAGAGACCGAACAGGTCGCGCGCATCAGGTGCGGTGAAGCCGTACAGCGTCATCGAGTCTTCGCGCACGATCATCGCGGTCAGCAGCGTCGCCGACTCCCCACGACGGACTCCGGCGATCGTGCTCGGGGAGGCCAGCACCCTGTAACCGACACCGGCACAATCGATCACGACATGATCCAACGCCACATCGATCACTTCACCGCGCACCGACGCGATCATCGATTCACCCCACCTTGCGTTTGTGCCGCGCGGGCCTTCGCGACTCGTTCCTCGTATCGAGCGCGCTGCTCCTTGGCCCGTGCCTCGACTTCGGCCATCCGCTCCAGCATCGGTCCGCGCCAGCAGTGGCAGATGGCCAACGCCAAGGCATCGGCGGCATCGGCGGGTTTCGGCTTCGTCTGCATGCCGAGGATGCGCGTCACCATCGAGGTGACCTGCTGCTTGTCGGCGCGACCACTCCCGGTCACCGCCGCCTTGACCTCTGATGGCGTGTGGAAGCGCACGGGCACGCCGCGCTGTGCGGCAGCCAACGCGATCACGCCGCCGGCCTGGGCCGTCCCCATCGCCGTGCTGACCTGGTTCTGCGCGAATACCCGTTCGATGGCGACCACATCCGGGTGGTGGGTGTCGAGCCAATGCTCGGCCGCAGCGTGCACCGCGAGCAGCCGCTCCGCGAGATCCATGTCGGCGGGAGTGCGGACCACATCCACATCCAGGGCGGTCACCGCCCGGCCCGATCCCGACTCGACCAGCGCGATACCGCACCTGGTCAACCCGGGATCCACTCCCATCACCCGCATGATCACCTCGCGCTAGACGAACAACTGTTCGAGATACTAGCGCGGACGAGCGACGGAACCGAGGACCAACACCCGGGCCGGGTCAGTCGTTTTCGAGCTCTGCCAGAACCTCGTCGGTGATGTCGACATTCGAGTAGACGTTCTGCACGTCGTCCGAATCCTCGAGCGCGTCGATCAGCTTGAAGACCTTGCGCGCGCCGTCCGCGTCAACGGCCACCTCGACCGATGCCCGGAAGCTCGCCTCGGCGGAGTCGTAGTCGATGCCGGCGTCCTGCAGCGCAGTGCGGACTGCGACCAGATCGGTTGGCTCGCTGATGATTTCGAAGCTCTCGCCGAGATCGGTGACGTCTTCGGCGCCCGCGTCCAGCACTGCCGTCAGCACATCGTCTTCGGCCTGGCCGGCCTTCTCCAGCGTCACCACGCCCTTGCGGGTGAACAGGTACGACACCGAACCCGGGTCGGCCATATTGCCGCCGTTGCGGGTCATCGCGGTACGCACTTCACTGGCGGCGCGGTTGCGGTTGTCGGTCAGACACTCGATCAGCACGGCAACGCCATTGGGGCCATAGCCCTCGTACATGATGGTCTGCCAGTCGGCGCCGCCCGCTTCTTCGCCGCCGCCACGCTTGCGGGCCCGCTCGATGTTGTCGTTCGGCACCGACGACTTCTTCGCCTTCTGGATCGCGTCGTAGAGCGTCGGGTTGCCCGTGGGGTCACCACCACCGGTTCGGGCCGCCACCTCGATGTTCTTGATCAGCTTTGCGAACATCTTGCCGCGCTTGGCGTCGATGACCGCCTTCTTGTGCTTGGTGGTAGCCCATTTGGAGTGGCCGCTCATGAGTCGCGAGACCCCTTTCGTGTGACGTGCGAGGGTCGATATTACCCGCGAACCGGATCGGTCATCCCGGCGAGCCGGATCGGGTTTCAGGCCCCGGCGGCCGAGACCATATCGACAAAGTACTGGTGGATGCGGTGATCGCCGGTCACCTCGGGGTGGAATGACGTCGCCATCACCGATCCGCTGCGCACGGCGACGATATGTCCGGCGGCCGGCCCGGTCGTCACCGAAGCCAGCACCTCCACATTCGGACCGGCCCGCTCCACCCACGGCGCTCGGATGAACACCGCCCGCACCGGTCCCCCGTCGATTCCGGCGATGTCGAGATCGGTCTCGAACGACTCGACCTGACGCCCGAACGCATTGCGCCGCACGGTGATGTCGAGCGCATCCAGGTGCTGCGCGTCCGGCCGGGTATCGAGGACTTCGCTGGCGAGCATGATCATCCCGGCGCACGATCCGTAGGCCGGCAGGCCGTCGGCCAGCTTCGCTCGCAGCGGCTCGAGCAGATCGAGAACCGTGAGCAACCGGCTCATGGTGGTCGATTCGCCGCCGGGGATCACCAGGCCGTCGATCGTATCCAGCTCAGCGGCTCGGCGAACCGGAATCGCTTCGGCGCCACAGCTATTCAATGCGGAAAGATGTTCGCGCACATCGCCCTGCAGAGCGAGCACGCCGATCGTCGGGGTCACGCTTGATCCAGCCGCGGGTCCAGCGGGCGGTACAGCCCTTCCTGCACGACGGCCGCGACGAGTCGACCCTCAGCGGTGAAGATCCGGCCCTGCGTCAACGCACGTGCACCGCCGCCGGACGGCGAGGTCTGGTCGTACATCAGCCATTCGTCGGCGCGAAATGGGCGCAGGAACCACATCGCGTGATCGAGCGACGCGGTCTGTACCGCGGCATCAGGGTGAGCCGGACGCGCCGAGCCGAGCAGTGTCATGTCACTCATGTAGGCCAGTGTGCACACGTGGAATACCGGATCATCCGGCAGCGCCTTCTTGGACTTGAACCAAACCCGTTGCTGCGACGCGGCGTACGGACTGGTCACCACCTGATCCTTGGGCACGATGCGCACATCGAAATGCTCGAACTCCGCCTCCCACAACCCGTCCTCGGACGCAGGATCCGGGAGTCTCAGCTCGTCGGGCATCGGCACCGGCGGCATCTTGTCCTGGTGTTCCAGGCCGTCCTGCGGTACCTGGAACGACGCCGACATCGAGAAGATCGTCTCGCCGTTCTGGACAGCAGTGACCCGGCGGGTGATGAAGGAGCGTCCGTCGCGCAGCCGGTCGACCAGGTACACTGTCGGCTGATCCGATTTCCCGGGCCGCAGGAAGTATCCGTGTAGCGAGTGCACCTGGTAGGCGGGATCTACTGTGCGCGTTGCCGATACCAGCGACTGCCCCGCCACCTGGCCGCCGAACGTCCGGACCAGCTTGCTCGGAATCGGATGCCCGCGATAGATGTCGCGCTCGATCTGCTCTAGCTGAAGGATCTCTTCGATCGGGGCTGCCATGCGGTCATTATTACCGACCCGGCTGCCGCGTCATCCGGGATGGGGTTATCGGGGGCACCGCCGATCGGTTCACAGATCGTCGAGGGCGACCAGACCGTCCTGGATCGCCCGCGCCACCAGCGCCGCCTTGGTCGAGGCCGGACGGCCGACGTCGGTGTATTTGACGCGGATTCGCGCGAGGTGCGTATTGACCGTCCCCAGCGAGATGTACAGCGCCTTGGCCACTTCCGACTTCGAATCGAGGTCGAGCCAGGTGCGCAGCACCTCGATCTCCCGGTCCGACAACCGCGGCTTCGGTCGCTCGGCAGCGGCCGCTTCCAGCGCGTCCGCTGCCGACAGGACGGGTACGCAGGTCCCGGAGGCCGACACCGACCGCAGATGCGAACGTTGGGTGCCCACGGTCATCTGACCCGGCAGCGGGCGGCCCGCGGCGGCACCGCGCGACGCCATTGCGGGCAACGGCATGCTGCGCTGACGGAGCGCCGCCAACGCTTCGTCACGGGTCATCCGGCGCCGCGACGGGGTGGTGTTGTAGCTGAAATCGCTGTGCAGAACCGTCATCGTCTCGCTCCTCGTGTGCTGTTCCGGTGGTCTGTCGCCACCGTCTCCGGCTGAACTGGAAACGAGATTATGGGCGCTGCACTGGAGTGTCGATGGGCAGAACTACCCATGCTATTCGCACAGTTCAGAGGGCACTTTTGTGGCGCATTGCGCCAGCGACTACCCGGTGTCGGGATCGGCGGCGTTGCGCTGTGCCTCGGCATCGATCATCGGCAGGTCGGCCCGCGTCACCAACCGCGACGACACCGCGTATTCGACCAGTTTCGCTCGTCGATTGGTGGCCAGGCGCCCGCCGCCGGCCCGCATGCCGGACACCCCCATCTGATCGAACTTGTCGCAGACGTTGTCGAGCTTGCGGTTGAACTTGGTGATCGACCATCCCAGCCGTTTCGCCGCCGCCGAAGACGACGGGATCGCGCTGGCGCCGGTGCCGTCGCGCCGCAGAATCTCCTCGGCGAGCACCACGATCAAGACTTTTTGACTGTCGGTCAACGTCGGCACGCCGATAGTGGTCTGTCCGGTGCTGACCTGCGTCGGCTGCGTTGTCGCAAACTCCGAAGAGCCGGAATGGATTTCGAATTCGTAGGTAGTCGGTCCGGCGGTGAAGACCACGATCGTGACACCGAAGACCAGCGGTAGCCGGGCGCCGGGCGCCAACGTGGCGGAGAAGCCCGCATCGCCGGCCGACACACTGGCCGACAGGCGCGATCCCACGTTCGACAGCCACCACAGGCCGTCGTCGTTGTGCACCTTGAGGAATCGACGGTGCAGGTACGGATTGTCGTCGACATCCAGATCGGCCTCGCGGCCGATATGAAAAGGCGCCTGCGGATCGACATCGAAACGCTCGCCGCAGTACTCGACGAACGTCTCCGCGACCTCGGCTGCCACTATTCGGCCTCGGCGGCCGATTCCGTTGCGGCCGCCGTTTCTTGGTCGGCTTCGGCGACGGGCTCGCCGCCCGTAGTCGCGTCTTCGTCGACCGCGTCGACAGTCGTCTCCTCGCCACCGATCACATCCGCGATGATGATCGTGATGTTGTCGCGGCCTCCGCCGGCCAGCGCGGCGGCCACCAACGCCGCGGCCGCCTCCGCCGGATCGTCGTTCGCCGACAACAGTTCACTGATCTGGTTGTCCTCGACCTCGCCGGTCAACCCGTCCGAACAGATCAGCAATCGCTCGCCGGGCGTCACCGGCACCGCGAAGAAGTCCGCATCCGGCTCCATCCCCGCGCCCAGCGCCCGGGTGATCACGTTGCGTCGCGGATCGATACGAGCCTGTTCGGCCGTGATGAAACCGGCGTCGACCAGCTCCTGAACCTGCGAATGATCCTGGGTGACCTGCTCGAGCACCCCGCCGAGCAGCCGGTACGTCCGCGAGTCGCCGATATTCAACACCAACCACTGCGGCTCGCCGTTCTCGACCACCAGGACCGCCCCGGTCACCGTGGTGCCCGCCCGGCGGCCCGAGTCGGTGTCGATGCCCTCGATATCGTTCTGCGCGGCCTGGAGCCGATCAACGACGCTGGCCCGGGTCTTCTCCAGATCGTCGACGTCGACGTCCGCGAGCGAATTCAGTGCGGCGGCACTGGCGACTTCGCCGCAGTCGTGGCCGCCCATGCCATCGGCCAGCAACAGCAGTCCCGGCCCGACGAAGGCTGCATCCTCGTTCGCCTCGCGGACCAGTCCCACATCGCTCACCGCGGCCCATCGCAGCGTCAACTCGCCGGCCTCGATCGTCCCCGCGCGCGCCTCATCGCGCACCAAGGAGTTCATCGACTCTCGCTCACATTCCCGCCCATCGGATCACCCAGAATTCGCCGGCCATCAGCTAGCGGCGCTCATCAAGATAGCCGCGCCCATAAAGATAAATTGGATTGCGGCTGGTGGCATCAGTTTGTCGACTGTTCAGGTGCCGAGCCGGCCGACGAGCCGTCCGGCACCAGCCATTCACCAGCCGCGCTCGGCGAGCCGGTGCGGCTGCGGGATCTCCTCGACGTTGATGCCGACCATCGCCTCGCCCAGGCCGCGGGACACCTTGGCCAGCACGTCCGGGTCGTCGTGGAAGGTGGTGGCCTGCACGATCGCAGCCGCCCGCTGTTCGGGGTTGCCCGACTTGAAGATTCCGGAGCCGACGAACACGCCCTCGGCGCCGAGCTGCATCATCATCGCGGCATCGGCCGGGGTCGCGATGCCACCAGCGGTGAAGAGCACGACCGGCAGTTTGCCGGCCTCGGCGACCTCGCGGACCAGCTCGTACGGCGCCTGCAGCTCCTTGGCCGCGACATAAAGCTCGTCGGCCGGGAGCGACGACAGCGCCGCGATCTCGGCGCGGATCTTGCGCATGTGGGTGGTGGCGTTCGAGACGTCACCGGTGCCGGCCTCGCCCTTCGAACGAATCATGGCCGCGCCCTCGGTGATTCGGCGCAGCGCCTCACCGAGGTTGGTGGCGCCGCAGACGAAGGGAACGGTGAAGTTCCACTTATCGATGTGGTTGGCGTAGTCGGCGGGTGTGAGCACTTCGGACTCGTCGATGTAGTCGACGCCCAGGCTCTGCAGGATCTGCGCCTCGACGAAGTGTCCGATACGCGCCTTGGCCATCACGGGGATCGAGACGGCGTTGATGATGCTGTCGATCATGTCCGGGTCGCTCATGCGAGACACGCCGCCCTGGGCGCGGATATCGGCCGGCACCCGCTCGAGCGCCATCACGGCGACGGCGCCGGCGTCCTCGGCGATCTTGGCCTGCTCGGCGGTGACGACGTCCATGATTACGCCGCCCTTGAGCATCTCGGCCATGCCGCGCTTGACCCGACCGGTGCCGGTTACGGCGCCTGCCTTCGGGTCAGTGGTGGTCTCGGGCGAAGTCGGCTCGCTGCTCACGGGACGTAGATCTCCTTGTTGCTGACGGTCGCGGTATTACCCGCGTCGGGGGCTAACCATTCCATTTTAGGCGCCCGGGTCTGCCAGACGAAAACCGAGATCATCCCGGATTTTATCGGCGATCGGTACGGCCGGTCAGGACGCCGGCGCGCGCTCGACTATTTCGAAGTAGGTCGGGAGCGGCGCGGTGCCGCCCAATCGCAGCATCCGTACCGGTCGGCGGGTGCGCAGGGCCAGCGTGTCGCGGACCGCATCGTTGTAGAAACGCCGAGCGATGGAGACGCGCGTATCGGCGTCTGCGAGCTCGGCGACCAGCTGTGGCCGCAGAGTCTGCGGGTCGATCGGGGCCAGCGCGGCCGACAGCACGTTCTCCGCGACTTCGCGGTCGGCGCGGTCGGCACGCTCGGCGCGGTCCGCGGCGGCGGCGAGTGTCTTGCCCTCCGGCCCCAGTCCCGAGGCGATCGTGCGCGTCACCACTGCCCGCCGCGCCAACGCGGCATCGAGCGACTGCCAGGCCAGATCGACCCGCACGTGTAACCGGTCGAGTCGGTTGGCGGTCTTGTAAGCCCATCCGAGCGCCGCCAGGACCGCCACCACGATAATGCCGGTGACCAGGACGGTGAGTGCAGAAATCGTCATCGAACCCAGCTCATTCAGTTACTCACTCCCACTTTGTCGGCGCCAATGGTCACGGTGTCATACACGCGAAGGATCTGATCCGCCACGACCGACCAGTCGTAACGGCCGGCTCGGATATGGCCGGCCGACACCAGTTCGGCGCGCCGGTCGTCGTCCTCGAGGACGGACAGGATGCCGCGCGCCAGCGCCGGACCGCTCCCGATCTCACAGAGCACCCCGGCCCGGCCGTCGTCGAGCACCCGCCGGAACGCATCGAGCTCACTGGCCACCACGGCGGCACCGGCGGCGAGCGCCTCCACGAGGACGATGCCGAAGCTCTCGCCACCGAGATTCGGCGCGCAGTAGACGTCGACCGATGCCAGGGCCCGGGCCTTGGTCGCATCATCGACCTGACCGAGGAACACCAGATGATGGGCGAGATTACCGGCCTTGCGACGCAACGCCTTCTCATGGCCGCCGCCCACGATGAGCACCTTGAGGTCCGGGAACTTCGCGATCACCTCCGGCAATGCCCGCAGCAGCACGTCCACACCCTTGCGCGGCTCGTCGTAGCGTCCGAGGAACAGGATCGACCGGCCCGGCCACGGGTAGCCGTCCAGCGGTTGCGCCCCCTCGAACGCGCCGACGTTGACGCCGTTCGGAATCTCCAACGCGTCGGAGCCGAGTGCCTCCATCTGCCACCGACGGGCCAGTTCTGAAACAGCGATCTTGCCGACGATGCGCTCGTGGTACGGACGCAGAATTCCCTGGAAGATGGTGAGCCACATCGACTTCGTCGTCGATGTGTGGAAGGTGGTGACGATCGGACCGTCGGCCACCATCAGCGATAGCATCGAGATGCTCGGCGCATTCGGTTCATGCACATGCAGCACGTCGAACTCGTTGGTACGCAGCCACTTCCGCAATCGGTGATAAGCCTGCGGCCCGAAGTTCACCCGCGACACCGAACCGTTGTACGGAATCGCGAGTGCCGGTCCGACCGACACCACGTAGTCCGGTAGCACCAGGGTGTCACCGGAGGGCGCCAGCACGCTCACCTCGTGACCGCGTTCGATGAACACCTGCGCCAGCTCGACCACATGAGCCTGCACACCGCCCGGTACGTCGAACGAGTACGGGCAGATCATTCCGATCCTCACGGCATGGACTCCCGGTCGGGACCCGCCGGCCGATCAGCCTCGGCAAGCCGGGCGCGCCGCTCCGGCGACCAGTCGGACTCCCAAAACGGTTGCAACATATGCCAATCTGCCGGATGTTCGGCAATATTCGCCGCGAAGGCATCCGCCAGACGCTGCGTGGTGGTGTCGACGCCCCCACTCAAGTCCAGTGGTTCACCGACCGCCAATCGCGATGTCGCGCCGGCCGTGAACGAGTGATGCACCGGCATCAGGGCGGCGCCCGTCTCCAGCGCGAGCTTGGCGGCGCCCGCCGGCATCCGGGTGCGTTCGCCGAACATCGTCACCGGCACACCACGCGCGTTGAGATCGCGTTCGCCCATGAGACAGATGATCTTTCCGGCGCGCAGCCGTTCTGCCAGCGCCGTGAACGGCGGCTGCTCGCCACCGGACAGCGGGAAGATCTCGAAGCCGAGGCTCTCTCGGTAGGCGACGAACTTGCGGAACAACGATTCCGGCTTCAACCGCTCGGCCACGGTGGCGAAGGTCCCACAGTGCTGCACCAGCCAGACGCCGGCCATGTCGTAGTTTCCGCTGTGCGGCAACGCGAAGATCAGGCCTTTGCCCTTGCGGACCTCGGCCTCGAAATTCGCGATCTCCGTGTCAGTGATGTGCACATTCGCGGCGGCCTCGGCGAAATCCATCGATGGCAGCCGGAAAGCCTCATACCAATAACGGGCGTACGACCGCATCGCGTCGCCCACCAGCTGATGCGGGACCTCGTCCGGGGTCGTCCCCAGCACCCGTGCGAGGTTCTTCCGCAGTTGCTGCGGGCCGCCGCCGCGCGCGGCGGCACCGCCGCCCAGATCGAATGCTTTGCGTGCCAAGGGGTCCGGCAGATGCCGAACGGCAGCCCAACCGGCGCCGTAGCCCCAATCGGTCAGCTGCTCGCCGAGAGACATCAGGCGGGATCCGCCGGCTTGTCGTCGTCGGAATCGGTCGCCGCGTCGTCCGACTGCGTCACGGCTCCCTTGATCGGCAGCAGCTCGGTGGCTCCCGGGCTGTGATAGATCGACCACATCCGCTGGCAGACGGTGATCACGCTGCCCACGGCCAGGATCCAGGCGGCGACATGAATCGCCCACCACAAGCCGAGGCCGGTGAGTCCTGCGCCGACCAGAATGATGATCAGCCGGTCGGGACGCTCGATCAGTCCGCCGTCTCCGTTGAGTCCGCTGGCCTCGGCGCGCGCCTTGGCGTACGAAATCACCTGGGACGTCACCAGGCACACCATCAGGAGGACGAACAGGATCTGGTGCGGCTTGTGGACGATGGCCCACCAGCCGAGCCCGGCGAAGATCGCGCCATCGGCGATCCGATCGCAGGTCGCGTCGAGGACCGCGCCGAATCTCGTTCCGCCACCACGCGCCCGGGCCATCGCGCCGTCGAGCATGTCGAACATCACGAAGAACCAGATGACGATGGTTCCCCAGAACAGCTGACCCATCGGGAACAGTGTCACGGCCGCGGCGATCGAGGCGACGGTGCCGATCAGCGTCATTCCGTCCGGCGTCAGACCGGTCTTCAGCAATGCGCGCCCCATCGGCAGTGTCACCTTGGACACCGAAGCACGACCCAGCACACTCAACATGGCCCTACCCCAATCGTGATGGTCCTCACGCCTGCACTTCCCCGGTCTTGTTCCAGGCTTCGGCCAACAGCCGCCGGGTGTCACGCAACAGCTGCGGGACGACCTTCGTGCCACCGATCACGGTGATGTAGTTGGCATCGCCGGTCCACCGCGGAACGATGTGCTGATGCAGGTGGTCGGCCAGCGAACCGCCCGCTGCGGCACCGAGATTGATCCCGACGTTGAATGCGTCCGGGTTGGACACCGACTTGATCGTGCGGATCAAACGCTGAGTGAACGCCATCAGCTCGGCGCTCTCGGCCGGGGTCAGATCTTCCAGCTCGGCGACTTGGCGGTACGGCACCACCATGGTGTGTCCCGGGTTGTACGGGTAGAGATTCAGGACCGCATACACATGTTCGCCACGGGCGACGATGAGACCCTCCTCGTCGGACAGCTTGGGGATGTCCAGAAAAGGATGCGACGGCCCACTCGATGACGCTTCCGCGTCGTCCACCGGCGCGTCGGTGATGTCTGCCATGTCCGAGGCGATGTACGTCATCCGGTGCGGATTCCAGATGCGCTGCAAGCGATCCGGGATACCCACACCGCTGTCGCTGATCACGTCGTCCGAATCACTCATCCGTCGGCTCCGATCAGCTCGGCCGTCGGCGACTCGTTGCGACGCGAGGCCACCCACTCGGCGATCAACTGTACGGCCTGGTCGACCGGGACGCCGTTGACCTGAGTTCCGTCGCGGAACCGGAAGCTCACCGCGCCGGCCTCGACATCGCGCTCACCCGCCAACAGCATGAACGGCGCCTTGCCGGTGGTGTGGTTGCGGATCTTCTTCTGCATTCGGTCATCGGAGTGATCGACCTCGGCCCGGACGCCCCGCGACTTCAGCTGCGCCACAACACCGGCCAGGTGATCGGCGAACGTGTCGGCCACCGGGATCCCCACCACCTGCACCGGCGAGAGCCAGGCCGGGAAGGCCCCGGCGTAGTGCTCGGTGAGCACTCCGAAGAACCGCTCGATCGACCCGAACAGCGCGCGGTGAATCATCACCGGCCGCTGCTTGGTGCCCTCCGATGAGGTGTATTCGAGTTGGAAGCGCTCCGGCAGATTGAAATCCAGCTGGATCGTCGACATCTGCCAGGTGCGGCCCAACGCGTCTTTGGCCTGGACCGAGATCTTCGGTCCGTAGAAGGCGGCGCCACCCGGATCCGGCACCAGTTCGAGCCCGGAAGCCTGCGCGACCTCGCGAAGGGTGTCGGTCGCCTCGTCCCAGACCTCGTCGGAGCCGACGTACTTCTTGGGATCTTTGGTCGACAGCTCGAGGTAGAAGTCGTCGAGTCCGTAGTCCTTGAGCAGCGACAGCACGAATTCCAAAGTGCTGGTGAGCTCCTCGCGCATCTGCTCTTTGGTGCAATAGATGTGCGCATCGTCCTGCGTCATGCCGCGCACGCGGGTGAGACCGTGGATCACTCCGGACTTCTCGTACCGATACACCGAACCGAACTCGAAGAGCCGCAACGGAAGTTCGCGATAGCTGCGTCCGCGGGCCCCGAAGATCAGGTTGTGCATGGGGCAGTTCATCGGCTTGACGTAGTAGTCCTGTCCCGGCTTGCGCAGGGTGCCGTCTTCGTCGTACTCCGCGTCCAGGTGCATCGCCGGGAACATCCCGTCGCGGTACCAGTCCAGGTGGCCGGAAACCTCGTACAGGGTGCCTTTGGTGATATGCGGGGTGTTGACGAATTCATACCCGGCATCGACGTGCCGCTGCCGCGAGTACTGCTCCATCTCGGTGCGGATGATGCCACCCTTAGGATGGAAAACCGGTAGGCCCGAACCCAACTCGTCCGGGAAGCTGAACAGATCCAGCTCCGCACCCAGCTTGCGGTGGTCGCGTCGCTCGGCCTCGGCAAGCAGCGCCAGATGCTCGTCCTGCGCCTCCGGGGTCTCCCAGGCGGTGCCGTACACACGCTGGAGATCGGCATTGTCCTGGTTGCCGCGCCAGTACGCGGCGGAGCTGCGGGTCAGCTTGAAGGCGGCGATGTACTTGGTGGTCGGCACGTGCGGACCACGACACAGGTCGCCCCAGATCCGCTCGCCCGTACGGGGATTGAGATTGTCGTAGGCGGTGAGCTCGGCGCCGCCGACCTCCATGACCTCACTGTCGTCGGCCGCGCCCTTGTCGTCGATCAGCTCGAGCTTGAACGGCTCCGACGCCAGCTCGGCACGCGCCTGGTCCTTCGACTCGTACACCCGGCGCGAAAACCGTTGCCCCGACTTGATGATCTTCTTCATCTGCTTTTCAAGGGCAGAGAGATCCTCCGGCGTGAACGGATCCTCGACGTCGAAGTCGTAATAGAAGCCGTCGGTGATCGGCGGGCCGATGCCCAGGCGCGCTTTCGGATTCAGCTCCTGCACCGCCTGGGCGAGTACGTGCGCCGCCGAATGCCGGATCACGCTGCGGCCGTCCTCGGTGTTCGCAGCGACCGGCTCGACATCCATATCTACGTCCGGAGCCCACGACAGGTCCTTCAGGTCGCCGGCGGCATCGCGCACGACCACGATGGCCTCTGCCCCCTTGTTCGGGTAGTCCAGTTCGCGCAGCGCCGCACCCGCCGTCGTCCCGGCCGGCACCCGGATCGAACCGGCGTGTTGCGGGGCGGGATTGTCAGGCACAGTGGAACTCCTCGGCTGGTTGCGGTGTGACTGGCTGCGGGTGGACAGACCACCGCTGATGGTATCGGTCCTACTGGACCCATCCGAACTCAGTTTCGCCCGAAACCCGTCCTCACGCCGGACCACGTCGGCCGCCCGGTCAGAACAGCGGGCTGGCGAGCCATCCCCAGTGGATGCCGACCCAGCCGGCGACCAGGTTGAAAGCATCCAGGAGCCACAGCGTCAGCAGCACGACCGCGCAGGTGAACAGGCCGAACAGGATCTGTACGGCCAGGCCGGCCCTGGACATCCATTTCATGAACCGGTCGTACTTGCTTTTCACGAACCGCAACACATGGTGCGCCCAGGCGAATTCGCTGGCGAGGATGGTCAGCCCGGCGAACACGATCAGCCACCCCGGTCCTGGATACGGGATGGCGACGATTCCGCCGGCGAGCACGGCGGTGCCCACCACTCCGACCGAGATCCGGTACGCGGTATTGAGGACCGGCCGCTCGCGGATCCGCTCACGCCGGTGCGCGAATTCGCCCGTGACCCGATCCTTGAAGCGCGCAATCGGTCCGCGTCGCGTCACTTGCTTAGACGACGCGACGACGACGGATCTGATGACGGGCATCCCGCCAGGGTAGAGAAATCCGGACAATCCGGCTTGCGCCTGATCGGTGATACGCCGTGGGCCATGACCGGAAGTGAATCACGTAGCTGGGCTTCGGGATTTTCTCGGACGAGAAGAATGAAGATGGTGGTCCCGGCTGGGATCGAACCAGCGACCTCCCCGGTGTGAACGGGACGCTCTTCCACTGAGCCACGGGACCGTGCGGTGCAGAACATTAGTCCATCGCGCAGGCATCGACCAAATCGTCACAATAGTCGCGATCGACCTGCCCTGCGCTCCCCTGACAGACTTTCACCCACACTGACCTGCCGATTTGTTGGCGCGCGGCTAGTCGGATAATGTTCACGTTCGCACCGCCTGCCGGGTCGGAAACGCCCCGGAAGATCAAGCAGTGCATGCGGATGTAGCGCAGCTGGTAGCGCATCACCTTGCCAAGGTGAGGGTCGCGGGTTCGAATCCCGTCATCCGCTCGGTGGGTAGCAAAATCACCCTTTGGCGGTGTGGCCGAGTGGTTAGGCAGCGGCCTGCAAAGCCGTCCACACGGGTTCGATTCCCGTCGCCGCCTCCAACACAATTGAAGACCACGCGCGATTAGCTCAGTGGGAGAGCGCTTCCCTGACACGGAAGAGGTCACTGGTTCAATCCCAGTATTGCGCACCAAGAAACCCGCTGGTGACAGCGGGTTTTTACTTTAGATAGCGGCCCACGACAAAACGACCCTCGAACCACGCTGCGATGGTTCGAGGGTCTTGCTTTGGGTGCTTGCGAGCCGCCGAAGTCGTCAACGCTGAGCTGGATAGCCCTCAGTGTTCGTCGTAGTGATCGCCATGCGGATGATGGCGGTGCCCATCGTGCAGATAGTCGATGTGTCCGTCATGTTCGACGGTTTCGTGCCCGCAATCGGGGCCGTGGGTGTGGTCGGGATGTTCATGTGTTTCGTGTTCAGCCATGCGTGTCACCGTAACGAACCCATGCATGAATTGCAATGTATCCATTGATTGGCGTCGACGGTGGTGGCGCGGCTGCCGCCGGGTGACGCCGCCGCGCGGCGCGGGCGGCACCACCGGTCGAAGTGGCTCTAATGAACATCAAGTACAGACAAACCACCGCCAACTACATATTGTGGGACGATGAGACGCAATCGGCTAACTGTCCTGCTCTATCTCGCCGCCGCTGTCGCCATCGGCGTTGTCCTCGGCGTCGCGCATGCGTCGACCGTGGCATTCGTAGCCGCCTACGCAGTGCTCGGCGCTTGCGGCGGCGTAATCGCTACGCGCACAAGAAACCTCTAGCCTTCTGCGCGCTCCCACAGCTGCTGGAATGGCAATCCGTCTGGCCAGTACGTCAAGGGCGTCCGGTGCTCGCGTACAAAGCGGCAACAACTGCAGAGGGCAGCAGGTGCAGAGGTTCGACCCTCATCTCGCAGACCGCGAAACCCGCTGGTGACAGTCGGTTTTTTCATGTCATCGTCGAGGCTCTTCCACGTTTCGTAAGCTTCCGAGGTTCGTAAGCTAGAGTTCGTACGTTCACCGCCACCGAGTCGTTTGGACCCATGACCACCGAGTACATCTCCCCGGATCCCCAGGATCCGGAGCCGCCGCATAGGGGCGTACCTCGCCGCACGATCATCCTCGCGGCCGTTGCCGTCGTGTCGGGGATCGTGTTCATCGCGATGATGGTGATTCTGGCGCATGACTCGTCCAGCGGTTCGACCGTCGAGTCGAGCACCACCTTCCCGTCCAGCATGCCGCTCACGACTACAGCGCCGCCGACGACAACCACCACGACGGACGAGCCCACGACGACCACCACGACGACCACGACTCAACCGACGACCACCACGACAACGACTACAACGCAGCCGACGACCACGACCACCACCACGACGACGCCCACCACGACGACCACGACCACCACCCCACCGGCCGGATCGTCTTCGGCGGCAGAGACAACCCCGTCCATCGGCGATTTCTGCAGTCCGCTCAACTCGTCGGCGACCGACAGCTTCGGAAACCAGCTCACCTGTACCGGACATCGCTGGCGTCAGCAGGCCGATGCTCGCAACACCACCGGACCGCGGCTCACCACGTCCCGAAATCGCTAGCGGCTAGCGCCTTTCGCCTCACAGGCGACGCCGTCGCCATCGCCGTCCAGCCCCGTGCGATATCCCGGTTGCCCTCGATACAACGGCGCCGCGCCAGCCGCTCGAACCGCCGCACAGTTCGGGTAGTACGCCGGTCCCCCGTCGCCGACCGCAGGTGCCACCGGCGCGGGCGCCGCAGTGGTAGTGACGATCGGCGTCGGCCCATACTCCGACGAACTCCCCTGAGTTACAGGGGTTTCGGTGCCCGCGACCGCTCCACAAGACCCCAGGACCTGCGCGATGGCATCACGTTCGGCCGGTGTCACCCACAATCCGTACGCACGTTTGACGTCCACCTGGCGTGCCACATAGGCACACCGGTATGTCTTGTCGGGCGGCAACCAGGTCGCAGCATCGCCATCGGACTTCTGGTCATTGAGTCGGCCATCGGTGGCCTGCAGATTGCGTGGATCGTTGGCGAAATCACGTCTTTGGTCGGCCGACAGCTGCTGCGCACCGGTCTGCCAGGCATCGGACAACGGAACGACGTGGTCGATCTGTACTGCCGTCGATGTCGCGGAGCCGCGTTGAAAGTCGATCGTCGTACCGCTGTACGGATCCTGCAGAGATCCGCTGAGCACCACACAGTTTCGGGTGCCGGCCTTGTATTCGAGCGCGGTGAGGTCGCGCCGCAGAATGTCATTACGGGTGTCGCATCCGTTGTGGCCGAACTGAACATCAACATCGTCAGACCACGCGGGACCGAACTGATCGCGCGAATAGCCGGTCTTGGGCGCCCGGCCCTTGACTGCCAAACCGGCCAATCCTGCGGCCGCGGCCGCGGCGGCCCGACTGCCCGCAGCGGGGTCCGCTACGCCGCCGGACGAGGCCGGCAAGCCGGACTGCGCTGCGGGGCTATCGGATTCGACCGCCGTTGTAACCGTGGTCGGAGTATCGGCGGTCGGCGTCGACGTCCTGAGGCTGCACGCGCTCACCAGGACCAGAACGCCGACGACGACGCAACCGCACTTCCGCATTGCACAACTCCCTATAGCGTCCGGTCGACACTAGCAATGCGTAAGCGAGGCCCCTCGGCTACGACAGCGGTCGCAGATCCAGTTGCTGCAGCAGATACTGAATTGTTTGCATGAACTCGTCCATGGTCGTCCCCTTTTCGAACAGTCGGCTGGTCAGTGGGCGCCGTTGAACTGCGGCATGTCGATGCTGATCGGCAGGTGCAGTTCGTTCATGTAGAGCAGCACGAACTGACGCAGGATCTCGTCGAAGGTCCAGTACGTCTCTTTCGGCATCCCCAGATTGAGCGCCCCCTCGCGAACCGCGACGTAGATCGGGAACGATCCCTGAAACAGCGGATCCCACAAAGGTTCTCGGGGGATCTGCAGCCAGTCGGCGATCTTGTCACCGAGTGCGAATCGCGTGATCGAACCCAGCACGGGCCGGCTCAGCAGAGTCAGGTCGAGATCCATGCCGAGATCGAGCAACATGTTCGCGAGCGCTCGGCCTTCCATCGTGGGTTGCAGGATCGGGTCAAGTACCTGGCGCGCCTGCGATTCCGCGGCGGTCCACGACGCGGGGATGTATTCATCCCTGACGCCCAACATGTGTGCAGTCACCTGCCACGAATGCAGAAAGCCCGCCGACTCGTCCGGCGAGACCGACACTCCCCACTTCTTGAAGTTGCGCATGGTGGTGGTCGGCAGGCTGTGCCAGGTCACCATTATGTCGGCTTGACTGATCGGGTACTTCTCGTCCGGACTCGACTGCTTCCAGTGCGCCGATTGCGGCAAGAGGTGACGCACCGCCGAATGCACCAGGCGCGTCTTCACCGCCGTGACGGCCATCTCGCCGGTCGGCTCGTAGGCATTGAGCGAACCCACGTCATAACCGAGTTTGGCCGTCTTGGCGATGCGATCCTTCATATTCGAGCCGCCCCTCGAGTAATACACGGCGCGCGATTCGCGAGGGATGACAGTACTCATCATGCCGCTCACGAAGCCGTAGCTCAGGCCCAGGAACGTGCCGCGGCGTTCGTTGAAACTCACTGCGCCCCTCAGCTTTTGCAGATCAGCCCAGCCCGGTAGCTGCACAGCGCGGGTCAGGAAGTCATGGAGCTCTGGGGGCAACCCATCGGGCAGCGGCTGCCCGTTCCTATTCCAGCCGCGCAGCAGCGTGTTGGCCATACCGACCTGACCGCGAGCGTAGAGATTCGCAACGACGGAATCGCACTCGTCGTCCCACACCAGACGCGGGTCGACGCCGGCGCCGGTTCCCGGCACGGACCACGCCGGCGACCAGGTCCACCGCGTTGCGGGCGCCGCGGCGACAATCGCGCCGACTGCACCGATCACCCCGCCGGCGCGCAATAGTTGGCGCCGATTCATGTCGTCCATCTGTGAGCTCCCAACCCAATAGAAACGATGTAACAAATATCGTGTCTTCGATACATCTTCTTAGCATCCAGTGATCTTCGCCACAAGCATCGAGTTGTGTTCGGCACCGACGGAGTCGCGTTGGCATCGTGCCTGGCCTAGTAGCGTTGAGCCTGATGACCACCAGCGACGATGCCCGGCCGACGTTCTTGCAGCGGGCGTTCGATCACGCCGCCACGGCGCAGGCGCACGAGGGCGACGCCTCCCGCATTCGGCTGCTCGAAGCCGCGCGTGACGAGTTCTCCCGGATCGGCGTCGCACGCACCACGCTGGACGACATCGCCAAGCTGGCCAACCTGTCGCGAGTCACGATCTACCGCAAGTTCCGCACCAAAGACGAATTGGTGGATGCGGTCATCTTTCGCGAATTCCAAAGCTATCTAGACGATTTCGGTGCGCAGATGTCCCGCGGACACAGCGCGGCCGACCGACTCGTCATCGGATTCGTCAGCTCGATCCGAACGTTCGCCACCAACCCGCTGATCGGCTATCTACTGGCGAACGAGCCCGCAATTCTGGTGGATTCGATCACCGAGGGCGGCAACATGCTGGCCGCGATCAGCCAGTTTGTGGCACATCAGCTGCGCGTCGAACGCAATGCCGGCAATATCGCCGATTCCATCGATGTCGAGCTGACCGCAGAGATCCTGGTCCGCCTGTCAGCATCCTTCCTCACCGCGCCGAGTCAACTGATCGACACGACCGACGAGAAGCACCTCGAGACCATCGCGCGCACCTACCTGGTGCCGATGCTCGGCCCGGCGCCAGACAGGCACTAACCCAGACAAGCACTAACAAAGAACGAGAGCCGGTGATCAGCTGGACGATCCGGCAAGGCGGAGGCCGTCTCGCCATACCGCTCTTGTATGCGACACGGCCGACAACGCCGCCGGTCGTTCAGCTGGTGCCAGCTCAGGCGGCGGCTTCGGCGAAGCGGGTGAGCGCGAGCAGACGCGACGTCGCCCGCAGGTACTTCTTCCGGTAACCGCCGGCCAGCATCTCCGGCGAGAAGATCTCATCGAGCTTGGAGCCCGAGGTCATCAGCGGAATGCTGGCGTCGTAGAGCCGGTCGGCCAAGACGACCAGCCGCAGGGCGACGCTCTGATCGGTGACCGGATGCACGCCGGAAACGCAGGCGACCGTGACGCCTTCCACCAGCGCCTTGTACTTCGACGGATGCAGGGTGCTCAGGTGCTGGCACAGCTGATCGAAGTCGTCCAGCGTGGCGCCGTCGGTCGATTCGGCCAGGTCCTGCAGCTGCGCATCGGTATGCGGGTCCGGCGCCGGCGGCAGATCCCGATGGCGGTAGTCGGGACCATCGACGCGGACCGCGGTGAAGATGTCGGACAGGGCCCGGATCTCTCGCATGAAGTCGGCGGCCGCGAAACGGCCCTCGCCGAGCTGGCCCGGCAGTGTGTTGGAGGTCGCGACGATCGATACGCCACGCTCGGAGAGTTCCTTGAGCAGGCGCGACACCAGCATCGTGTCGCCCGGATCGTCGAGCTCGAACTCATCGATGCAGAGCACGGTGTGCCCGGCGAGCGAGTCGCGCGCCTTGATGTAGCCCAGCGCGCCGACGACGTGGGTGACCTCGACGAAAGTCGCGAAAGCCTTGGGCCCGGGCATCGCGTGATAGATCGACGCCAACAGGTGGGTCTTGCCGACGCCGAAGCCGCCATCGAGGTACAGGCCGATGCCGTTGGACGGCTTGCTGCCGCCGAACAATCCGCGCTTTCCCTTGCGCGCCTTGGCCGCTCGCTCCACGAAGTCGCGAGCCGCGGCCACCGCGGCGGTCTGGCTCGGCTCATCGGGATCCGGGATGTAGCTGTCGAAGCTGACATCGTCGAACATCGACGGCGGAACCATCTCGCCGATCAATGCATCGGGCGCGATCTGCGGAGTCCGATCGCACAAACGCCCAGGTGTATTCATGCAATAAAGCGTAACGATCGCGTAAAAAGGAGCGAATGCAGCGTTTACTCAAAGCGACCCAGCTCACATCCGGCGCCGGGCCCGCCGCCGAGCTCGATGATCGCGCACTATCCGATTTATACGAATACCCCGCCGACCTGGCGGTCCCCTGCATCCGGTCGAACATGATCGCCTCGATGGACGGCAGCGCCCAGCGCGATGGTCGGTCGGGTGCGCTGGGCGGCCCCGGCGACCGGCGACTGTTCGGCGTGCTGCGGCAGCTGGCCGAGGTCGTGGTCGTCGGTTCCGGCACCGTGAACAGCGAAAACTACGGTGCAGATCCCCGCGTGCGCATCGCGGTCGTGTCGACGTCGCTGCGGCTCACCGCACCTGTCATGGCCGATCCGTCGACCATCGTGCTGACCTGCCGGCAGGCCCCGGCCGACCGCCGCGCCGAACTGACCGCCGCTGGGCTGACCGTCATCGACTGCGGCACCGACCGGGTGGATCCGCCGGGCATCATCGCCGCGATGAGCGGCCTGGGACTGCATCGCGTTCTGGCCGAGGGCGGCCCGACGCTACTGGGGTCGCTGCTGGCGGCCGGACTCGTCGACGAGATGTGCCTGACAACGGCGCCGTTCGCGATCGCGGGCTCCGGGGCTCGGATCACGGCCGGCGCGACAACCGACCGGCGATACGTTCCCGCGCACGTCCTGACCGATGACGACGGCTATCTGTACACCCGTTGGACCACACCGCCCGCGCGGTAAGCCGTGCCGGCCAGGTCCCCCACTAGGCTCGCTGTCATGCGCCGAACCGCCCGCTCTGTCGTTGCGTCGTGGGCAGTCGGCTCCCGAGCGTTCGCGGCCGGGACCGTACTGGTCAGCGTCACGGTGGTCGCCGCATGCGCGGTCGGTCCCGATACCGGCCCGGGTTTCGTCCGCGGCGAGAACCATGGCGGCGGGGCCGCCCCGGCATCGGCGTCCGCGCAACCGCCACTCGAGGTTCCCGGCAACGACGTCGCCTGGCATGACTGCGCCGCCGCGCAGGCCCAGCGGGCCGGGCTCAAGACCGCGCCGGCCGACACATCCCTGTCGTGCGCGACGATTCAGGCCCCGATCGTCCCGGGCACCGATGCGACCGACACGGTCGACGTCGATCTGGTGCGGGCCAGCATCGCCACCACCCCGAAAAATGCTGCGCCCGTGGTACTTACGACCGGCAGCGACATCGAATCGGGTGTCGCGCTGACCTTGCTCGCTGCCAGCGACGGTGCCGCACTGTTGCGGTCGCACCCGATCGTCGCGGTCGACCGGCGTGGGCTGGGCCCGAACACCATCGTCGACTGCCTCACCAAAGACGACCGGGCAACCATCTATGCGAACGGATCCGGCGCCGACAACGCCAACGCTGCGCGCGCGGCGCGTCTCGCCCAAGCGGCCAACAGTGCCGCCGACGGATGCAACGACATGCTCACGCCGAACCAGGCCGACTATCCGGCCAAATACGCCGCAGCCGACCTCGAGGTCCTGCGCGCCACGTGGAAGGTGAAGCGGATCGGTCTCATCGGTATCGGTGACGGCGCGACAGTCGCCGGCTCCTACGCCGCGCAGTTCCCCGACCACGTCGGCCGACTGATCTTCGACACCCCCGCGCCGTATGCCACGAGCATGCAGGAGGCCTCGGCGCAGATCGCTGCCGGAACCGATGCGGCCATGACCGGTTTCGCCGATCAATGCCGCGCGCTGTCCTGCGCCCTCGGCAACGATCCCCGGACCGCGATCGCCGGATTACTGGCCAAGGCGCGTGCCGGCGGCCTTCCCGGGCTGTCCGACACCGAGGTGCTGTCGGCGATCCGCCTCGGCATCGGTGCTTACGCCGGCGACCGGTCGGCCGCCATCACCAGCACCGCGACGATGCTGGCCGATGCCGCGAACGGCAACGTCGCTGCGCTGCAGGCCGCGGCCACCCGCGCCCACACGGTCTTCGACAGCGACGGCCAGCTGCTGACCCGCTGCGCGGACACCAACGCACCGGTCGGTCAGTCCCAGGCGATCACGCTGATGGATCAGTGGGGCCAGCAGTATCCGCTGACCGGATACCAGGCAGCGTTGGACTCACAGCGCTGCAATGGGTGGCCCGCGATCGCCGATCCGGCTCCGACACCGACGAAGCTGAAGACCCCGACGCTGGTCCTGGACGGTGGCTTCGACCCGATCAGCGGCGACAAGGGCATCGACGACGTCCGGGCATTCCTGATCAACGCGGGGGCCCCAGCCGGTGTCATGACATGGGCGGGACTCGGGTACTCAGCGTTGATCCATTCCGACTGTGCGGCCACGACGGTTGAGCGCTATCTCGACTCGGGTACGACACCCTCGTCGAGCGCATGCCCGGCATAGTGGGCCAGTCGGACGCGGCAACACCGCCCCTCCCCTATACGGCCTGGCCGATGCGTGATCGGGTTCGCTGTTCGTAGTACTGTTCGCGGGTGTCGATGCCCCAGAATCAGATGACTGGATCCGAGCCGGCCGGCTCCGAGTCCGGCCTAGAGGCAATCAAGAATTCGATCCTTTTTCCGGCGACCAATCCGACCCGGATGATCTCGCTGATCCTATGGCCGATCTCGCTGGCCATGGTGATTCATCGGTCACTGATCCTGGGCGTCAACGGCGATCGCACCAATGACTTCAAGCCCGTGTACTACGCGGCATTGCATTTCCTGCGCAGCCAGCCGGTCTACACCGAGGACTACAACACGGTCGATCCGCACTACCTCTATCCGCCGCCCGGGACGATGATCCTGTCGCCGCTGGCGTATCTGCCCTACGAGGACGCGCGCTGGATCTTCATCGGCGCAAGCACGATCTGCCTGGTGATCTGTGCGCTGCTGCTGGCGAAGCTGTTCGGATTCGCACCCACCTCGTGGGTGGCTCCGGTGGTGCTGTTCTTCACGTTCAGCACCGAAACCGTCGCGCACACATTGATCTTCACCAACGTCAACGGCTTCATGCTGCTGGCCGAGCTGCTGTTCATGATGTTCCTGCTCAAGCGCTGGGACTGGTGGGCCGGCGTCCCGATCGGCCTCACCATCGTCATCAAGCCGACGCTGGCGCCGCTACTGCTGCTGCCGCTGCTGAACCGCCAGTGGAAAGCGGTGGTGACCGGTATCGGTATTCCGCTGATCCTCTTGGCGATGTCCTGGCCGCTGTCGAACGATCCCAAGTCGTATTTCACGCGGACCTGGAAGTACGTCGGCGAGACCCGCGATTACTACAACAGTTCGATCTCCGGCAACGGTCAGTACTTCGGGGTCCAGTCGTGGTTGATCTGGCTGCTGCGGATCGCCTGCGTGGTGATCGCGATCTTCTGTCTGTGGTTCCTGTACCGCGAATATCGCACCACCAACGAGCTGCTGTGGCTGGCGACCTCGTCGGGCGTTCTGCTGCTGACAACGTTCCTGGTCAGCTCGCTGGGCCAGGGCTACTACTCGATGCTGCTGTTCCCGATGGTGATGACCGTGTTCATGAACGGCTCGGTGCTTCGCAACTGGCCCGCCTGGCTCGGCCTGTACGGCTGTCTGACATTCGACTACTACTTGTCGAGCCGATGGCAGGCGATGGGCCGCGCACTGGAATACAACAAGGTCACACTGGGTTGGTCCCTGGTGTTGGTGGTGACGTTCTGCGTGCTGCTGTTCCGCTATCTCGATCTGCGGAAAGAGGGCCAGGCGCCCAAACTCATCTGATCGAAAGTGAGGCCGCATGAGTGACTTCAAGGTCCAGCTGACCGATTCGCAGTGGCGCGAGAAGCTCAGCGCGGATGAGTACCACGTGTTGCGAGAGGCGGGCACCGAGCGCGCTTTCACCGGCGAGTACACCGACACCAAAGCGCTCGGGGTCTATCGCTGCCGGGCGTGCAACGCCGAATTGTTCCGCAGCGCAGAGAAGTTCGAATCGCACTGCGGTTGGCCGTCATTCTTCAGCCCGCTGGCCGGCGACACCGTGATCGAGCGGCGCGACGACTCGCTGGGGTACGTGCGCACCGAGGTGCTGTGCGCGAACTGCGGCAGCCACCTGGGGCACGTGTTCGCCGGCGAGGGCTACGACACCCCCACCGACCTGCGGTACTGCATCAACTCCGTTTGCTTGCAATTGGAACCGAGATCCGGTTAGTCCGTTTAGTGTAATTGCGCAGCCGCTCGAAAAAGTCGCCTAGCTGGGTCTTGTTCGATTTTAATGACATCACACCTGCGTCTAGCTAAGAATATGGACGCACCCCAATTCGCGGGTGCGTCACCCAGCAAGACCATGGATTCGACCCATGTCATGAGCAGCATTCCTGGCAGCCAGTACGGCCTCAAGGTCAAGCACCTTGACGACCACTGTCGCTGGATGATGCGCGCGGGACGCGCGGATACAACCATCAAGAAGCGCCGAATGTACTTGCAGTACTTGGCAGATTTCCTCGGCAAGGACCCGTTTCGGGCCACCGAAGCCAACCTTGAGCGATACCAAGACAGCCTCAACCGCGACCAGATCCGATACGCGACAGCGATGATCACGCCGTACTACAACTGGATCCACGCGAAGGGTTTGCGGCCGGACAACCCGGCCGCCCTGTTGGTATCGCCGAAGTCGAAGCGGGGAATTCCACGACCGATCGACGACCAGGATCTAGAACACGTGGTGCGTATGGCATCCGGGCAGCTACGCTGCTGGCTGCTGCTTGCCGCCTATGCGGGGTTGCGCGCCAAGGAGATTGCATATCTCTGTGTCGAGGACTTCCAAGGATTCGACGGCTACATGTTCATTCACCTGCACCGCACCAAGGGTGAAGTCGAGCGCGTGACCGCTCTCCCCATGTGGGTTTGGCGCGTCATCGAGATATCACTGCCGCCGTCGGGCCCGTGCTGGTACCGCCAGCGTGGCACTGGGCCGGTCACGCCTCAGCAGGTGAGCCAGTATTCCAACGATCACATTCACAAGTGCGGCGTGCAAAAGACGCTCCACACGTTGCGACATTGGGCTGGCACCCGGGGCGGCGAGACGACCGAGAATCTGCGTGTCGTGCAAGATTTCCTTGGACACGCGAAGCCGGAAACGACGGCCGTATACACGTTCGTACGCCCGACGCGCATCGCGGTGATGGTCGAGCAATTCCCGCGGATCGACCTCGGCGAGCCGACCGGCGGCGCTACTCTCGTCGCGTTCGACAGCGCGGCTGCCGACGACCGAGTTCCACGGGGGGACAATATGGATTCAGGCGATAGCGGTGTGGCAGCATGAGCGACTCGGACAGCGACAAGCCTGGCCCGGTGGCGATGACGTTCGGCTATGCGGTGGTACTCGGCGGACCAATCCTCGTTGTCGCCCTGATCATTTGGGGTGTCGTGTCCTGCAGCAGCGACGGCTCAAGCAAGCACGCGAACGCGAGCACTGCGGCGGCATCGTCGACTTCGAGTGTCCAGTGGCCTCCACCACCGCTGACCAATTGGAGTCCGCCGAGCACGCCGGTGACTACGTGGACACCTCTCCCGACCACTGTCGCCCCGCCGGCGACAACACCAGCTGCCGATCCAGCGGACGATTCGTACCTCGCCGCGGTACGCGCAGCGGGTGCGCAGGGATCTGATGACGAGCTGAACTCGGACGGAATGGCGGCGTGCCTTGATCTCAACCAGGCGGGTGAAACGGCGATCAGCGCAGCCGCGCAGCTCACAGGGGCTCCGTTCAATTTCAGTCAGCATGCCGCCGACGAGATCGTGATCAACGCCGTGCGCTACACGTGCCCGACCAATGAGTCGAAAATCGACAATCCGACGGACGGGAACTGAGATGTCCACCAGCTATCGCCGCGCGCTCGCGGTCCTCGCCATTCCGACAGCCGTTCTGGCGGTGCTCACCGCGTGTGGTAGCGGCAAGTCGTCCACATCGCACGAGGATTCCAGTCCGAGCGCGGCTGCCGTTGCGGGGCCGACCGATCCGGCGAACGACGGGCAGCTGACCATCACCATTGTCGGCGTCGACGAAGAACCGCTTGCTCCGAACGACGACAGCGCCGGGTCGGCGCCTGCGACACCCGGTGCCGTGTTCACTTTCCACGCGACCAACAACGGACCAAGTGTCTATGAGCCCAGTGGGAATTGGAACTATCCAACGCTCGCCTATGGGCCGAATGGCCTGGCGGTGCAATCGGCGATGCCGTACGCCCAAGAGGGTGATGCGTCGATCGGAGAACCGCCCTCGAACGCTATTCCACCGGGTTCGACCGAGACGGCCCGGGAAGGTTTTGCGATCAGGAAATCCCAACTGACGCAGGCGATATTGACGATGGGGACAGCAACCTGGCGAGGCGACTTCTCGCACTTCGGAGAGGTCGCCCCACAAGGCCCGACTGCGGGTGTCCCGCAAGGCGTTCTCATTCAGCCTGTCCCCAATACAAACCGCAACAAATATGTCGCTGGGCCGTTCACGGTCACGATGGTGCAGGGAATCGGGCAAGCCCCAAACGGGCGCACCGGAAGTGAGATCCTGGTCCAAAACACCTCAAGTGACTTCACTGGATATGCACAGCCCGAAGTCAAGTTCACCCAGGACGCGCAGTTCACGCCCCAATCAAAGGTCTTCGGCACAGACGCCGCTTACATGCCGACCGCGCCACTGCTTGGCCCAGGCGATCAAATGACGGTGTGGATTCCCGTCATCGCTGATGCTGGGCAGCAGGTACCGCCGCCTGGAACCTGGATCAACGCCCAACTCGTGCAGCTCTGGTACGGACCCGGCCGCAGCGGCCAAGGGACCATTCTTCATTTCGCCTATTGAGGCCACTAACCCACCCTTAGGAGGCTGGCCATGCTCGGAATCTTCATGTTCATCGTGTTCGCACTCGGGGTGCTCTATTTCTTGTGCAAGGGCATCGCGCTGCTGGCCAAGAGCGGCCGCGCGGCACGCAACGTCATCGATCGGAACGATCCCAAGTCGCCGAGGTACCGCGGATAGTTGCAACGACGATGCTCACGCCGGGTCAGCGTCGAGCCGGATCACCGCATTGTTGCTGTCCACCTGCCAGCGACGTCCGGCGGAGTCTGTGTAACGAATGGCGGCATAGCTGAGTTCTTCGCGAGCGGCCGGGAACAGCACAAAGTACGCCTTGGGGTCAATTGGCACCCACCTAAGTTGCCTCGCCTCACGCAATAGGATCTCTGGCTTTTCGGCGGAATACACCACCACCTGACTGAACTTGTCTGTTCCGATGTCTTGGTCGCCGGCGGTTCTAAGCTGGCGTACTTCAATGTCGAATAGCTCTGACCGGCGCCAGTTTGTGACTGTGATGCACTCTCGCGAATCTGGATAGTTGACTGGGTTCGGCATCCACCCTCGACCAATCTGCACACGCACAAGGGATGCCTCTAACGTCAGCTCGCGTCGCTGCTCATTCATTCTGTCTCGACGATCTGACGTTGCGATCCAGAGCGCGATTCCCGCCGCGAAAACGCTCGCGAGTGCCCCCAGCCACTGACCGAATCCCGCGTACCAATCCACATCTTGGCCGAATTGCATCGCGAGTTGAGTTGCGCCCCAGAGGATGGCGACAACCAGCACGCCTAGCAGTGTCCACATATAGACCGTGTGTCGACGTGCCCATCGCATTGCGGCTTTCATTGGACAGACTGTAGGGCTGTACACCAGTTGGATCAGGCGTTTGCGTTACTTAGTCGATCACGCCGCCCGAGCGACGACCATGTCGGCGCCAGCGCGTACAGTTACGAACGCGGAGGTTGAATCCCAACTAATAAGGGGTTCACCATGTCCCGCATCAACATCACCGTCACCCAGCTGTCGCCAGCCTCATGGGACGTGCAATATCAGGAGTTCGCCCAGCGCCCCGTACACATGCGGGTGCGGAACCTACGCGCTGGCATCGCCTTCTCGATCGAAGTCCAGGATCCGCTGCCGTCCTGGTGGAGCATCGGCGACGACCGTTGGCAGCTCGCGTTCACCCAAACCGGCACCGGCACGTCGCTGGCCGACGCGACGGGTCGGGATCTCGGGCTCAACGTCCGCGCTCGCACCGTGCGGGCTGTCGTCCTCGCTGTCGTTGAGGCGGCGGGACTTCCGCGCCCGCAGATCGGTTTCCAGTCAGCCGCTGACGTGACACGGCGGATTGGCCGCACTGCGGTGGCAAGGTCGCACACAATGGCAGCTCATTCGGCCGAATATTGTTGCAGGCAGTGATTTTATCGCCCCGAATGCAACATCGGTTAGAGCGCATCAACGAGCGCCCGCACAGCCTGCGTGTAGGTCACGGCCGCGCCCGGCATGTTCTCCACGCCATAGGCACAGTGCCGCGATAGGTGGAAGCTGTCGCCGAGATCCAGGTTCGGGTTGCCGACCAGGTAGCGCTCGATCTCAGTCATTGTGTCGGCAACACCCATGATCGTCTCGGGTGTCGGCTGCGACAGCCCGGTCACCATGTCGGCGATGTTGCGGAAGCCCGACGTCCCCGGGCAACTGGCGATCGGATCGTCCGGGATGGCGAACGAATGGCACGCCACGGTGGCGATTTTGCGCTGGCCGGCGCAGCCCCACGAGCGCGGATCCACACCCGCATTGCTCACCTGGTCGTAGGAGCGCAGCGGATCAGCCAATTGCGCGATACCGACACAGTGCTGCGGGTCGTCGAGCTGCACGAAATCACCAAGGGTCATCGCGCCGAGGCTGTAGCCGATGCCGAACCATGGTTCTCCGACCTGGTCCTGCGCGGCGAGCGCCCGGCGCCCGGCGGTCTCCGACTGCTGCAACGTCAGCATGCCGATCGGCCGGATCTGCGCGGGATAGTCCAGCTCCACCACGTTCGAGACGCCGACGAGCGCGTCCATGATCATGTTGTGGACGTAGCTTTCGCCGGTACCGCGGACGACGATGATCTTCATCAGATAACCCTTCGTAGCTTGCGGCCAGCCGCACGCACGGCGGCAGCCTCGGCAGGATGGTTCGGTTCGATCGCGGGCAGTATGCCCTCCACGACCTCGGTGTAATCCTCGATGGCGTAGCGCATTTGACGCATCTCGCCACTGACTTTGGCAGTCTCAGCCTTGACGGTGGCCATGTCCTTGCGCATCTCTTCAACCCAATCGCCGGCCGCATCGGTGATGATCTGGGCAGCCTTGGCCTTGGCTTCGCCACGGCCGAACATGCCTTGCATGAATGCCATCAGTACGCCGGCCACTACCGCGCCAGCGCCCGCGCCGGTGCCCAACGTCGCCAGAAACGAACCCATGGTCTACAGCTCCTTTGCCAGACGTCCAACCGCGCGTAGCTGTCGGACATCGCGAACGGCGACCACGGTCGTGCAGACCGCCAGGCCGATATATCCCCACAAGGCGAACGTGCCGCTGCCCCACCACGGCGACTGCAGGACAGCGATGCAGTAGGTGATGAGTGCGAATGTCACGCCGACATCGCCCGAGAATTGCAGCCAGAGCCCTTGATGCGCACGCAGTCTCGGTAGATGCGAGCCGACGAACACCAGTAGCGGGCAGACGACCAGGAGCGCCTTCCACACGTGATCGAGCCCTGATCCGAGTGCGGCCTGCACGGTCGTCGGGGCATGTCCCCACAGGGTCATATAGATGCCGCCCCAGAGAAAGCATGTGTACATGACCGCGCGGTACAGCCGCACCGTCTCCGAGTCGATCATCGCGCCCAGGCGTGTGAGCCACGCGCGTGTCATGACCGGTCCCGGTGAACGATCTCTTCGACTTCGTCAGCAACATTGACGATCAGCTCGGTGTCGCGGGTCAGTAACGTGCTGAGCGCGCCAGTGACTGCGGCGATGGCTGTGACCCAACCGATCTCGCGCAGCGGCAGGTTGGTGGCCTCGGCCACGATCAGGTTGGCGAGGATAGTCACCACGCTCAGTAGGCCGGTGATCAGCCGCGCGTATTGGCTGACCCGATCGCCCCATGTCGCTTCTGAGGCGAGCACGGGCGCGGCGGCTGGCGTCATGGCCAGCCGCCGCAGGCCCCGGCGGCGCGTCCACCAGGGCATCACGCCAGCCCCAACAGTTTGTCCACCGACGCCGCGAATGCGAGCACGGCCTGCGCCCGGGTGTTGCCGGCATCGGCCGCAGCCTGCACGATCTCTGTCGAGTTGGTGTCGCCGACGATGGCGCCGAGCTCGAGCCACAGGTCGTAGGCGTGTGCGTCGGTATCGAGCACATATCCGGCGAGAGTGTCCGTCGGCGCGCCGGGCGCCGCATACTCGCTGCGACCGGGTAGCTGCTGGCCGAGCTCGAGTGCAGCCTTCTCGATCGCCACGCGCGCCCACTGCTCAGTTGCGTCCGGGCTATAGGTCTGCGCGATCGCCCGTGGCGTAGGCGTTTCGGGCCACTGACCTACATCGCCGAGCTGGCGGGCGCCGTTCACTGCATCATCGGTGTCAGACATTGCGATTCTCCTTGCTGTGGGTGTCCGGGCGGATCATCTTCACGTCGGCGACGTAGAAGTCGATGCGAATTCGGGTGGCCTCGCGCGGGCCGCAGAGCAGCCGCACGCTGTCGGGGTCCACCCATTGGCTGATGTCGACGCCGTTGAGCAGAACCTTCTTGGCCTTGTGGAGCACCCGACCAACCGGATGATCTGTGGTGTAGTCGTCGACCAGCTCAACGATGATCCCGTCGGGATTGTCGAACGCTGCATTCTCTTGTGACATAGCTGATTTCCCTTCCGTCAGCTCGGGCCGAGCTGACGCATATTGGTGGCGAATTCGGCGAGCTGCGCGTCGGTCATGCCGGCAAGGTTCCCGGCCGGCACATCGCCAACTCCGCATGCGGCGGCGAACTGTTGGGCGGTCATGCCGTCGGCCGAGTTCATGTCGCAGTGGCCGAACGGCGGGCATCCCAGCGGCAGCGATGCCATCGCGCCCTTGAGTGGCGGACGCCCGGCTTTCTTGTGGGCGAGCATCTTGTACGGGTGGCTGTAGACGCCATCGGTGTACTGGTGCGCGATCTGCCCGGGCAGGTTCGGGTTCGCCCCGTACCCGGCACCGATCACCCCGCCGATGCGGCCGACGTACGCTCCGTAGTTGCCCCACATCGAGAAGAAGTCGCCGCGGTTGGCGTACAGCGTGGTGCGCCGCGGGTTACCGGTCCAGTCGGCCATCGCGTCGAGCAGCCCGTCGATACCGCCGGACTGATCGCCGCCAGGGTTGCCACCCGATTCCAGGTCGTTCATCAGCACTACCTGCGGATGCAGGCCGCCGTAGCTGTTGATCATCGACTGCATGGTCTCGAACGTCGCGCTCCAGTTCGATCGCCAGTAGCAATAAACCAAGCCGCACACGAGCTTTCCGCTGTCGAGCATGTCGGTCATGCGCGGATAGTTCGTCGGGAACTGGTGATCGCGGTAAGTGCCGTCGTTGCTGCGGATCGACAGGATCGGGTACGGATAGGTTCCGTCCACCGCAGTCTGAAACTCGCTCACATCGGCGAACAGTGTGTCGGGCATCGCCTAGTCCTCCAGCGCCTGAAGGTCGGCCTGCAGCTGCGCGGTATCGAACTGCTCGGGCGTCTTACCCGCATCGTTGAGCTGATCCGGCGACAGGCAGACGGCGTTCTCGTCGTTGACCTTCTGGATGACGCGGCGGTCGACGGGCTGCACCTTGCCCCAGGTGACCACATAGAACCACTGGGGATCGGCAGCGATCAGCGGCACGTAGTGGCCGCCCTCGATGTTGCCGCCGGGCCGCAGTGTCCATGGCTCGCCTTTACTGAACTGATCCATGAAGTAGTCGTAGACCTCGATGCCGATACCGACAGCGCCGAAAATGTATGCGCCGTGCAGCAATTGGTCGAGGTCGCCGGGCTGGATGGCGACGTAGGCGCCGATCTTGTGGCGTGCGCCCGCGGCGTCGATGATCCCGGTCTGCTGCCGGTAGGCGGCGACCTTCTGCATGTCCGAGCCTTGATCGGTGGACGGGTCGGCCGGGTTGAATCCGGTGCACGCCGAGTAGTCCGACAGCACGCCATCGGTGGTGAATCCGACGGTGCGGCCCGCGGCGGCGTTGAGCACCATGGTCTCGTGCGCGGGACCGGCCCATGCGCAGTCGCCGTACTGGTCGTTGCCAAGCATCCCCCAGCCGTCGGCCGGGACGAGACTCTGGTGGCCGAACGTGGCCGGTGGCGTCGGCAACGCTGCACTGTCGAGATAGTCGCTCAGCTTGAGCTTGACTGCACCCTCACGTGCAGGCAGTTTTCCGAGTTTCATTGTTTCCCTTTCCATTTAGACGTCCTTGGCCATAAAGTCGACGATCGGCGAACCGGGAACACTAATGAATCCGATGGTGGTGTTCTCGATCATGAGTCCGAAATAGCGGTGTCCGGCACCATGTGTGAAGCCACTCGGATCGGGACAGCTGAAGAACGGTGTTCCGGAGGCATCGCTACCGCGATAGAAGTTCCACGTCGTCGTGGCCGACCGATAGGTGACATAGAAACTTGTTGTGCCACTTTGCGATAAGCCGCTTGCCGAGTACAGATCGGTATACGCGCCGGAATAGAATCCGCCGTACACGTTGCGAACGATCAGAGCTGATGCCTCAACCTTGAGCGACAGAAATGCATTCGCGTTCTGATCCGAGCACATATTGAGATTTGAGTAGTAAGCGCTGCTGGGAATATTGACCGTGAATGCGCAGTCGATATCGTCGGTCAGCAGCGGTGTGTTGTTGACTGCGATCTGGCCGCCAGTGCCGGTGCCGTTGAAGGTGGCCTGTCCACCGGACATGATCATGTTCGCCGAAGTGCCACCCGCGTGCTGCAGCAGCCAGTTGGCGGTGCCGTTCTGGAAGTTGTCGGAGATAACACGTGCTGCGGCAGAGGGATTGGCCTGCGAGCCGAAAGTGAACCACGGGACGTTCTTCACGTAGTTGGCATCCATTGTGGCGGCCGGGATCTGAGCAGGCGACGTGGCCAACACGGCTGGATTGCGGAATCCGCCCATCTGGTACGGCCGCGACGGCATCGGCCCGGGTGCATGCGATGGGATCAGGCCGAGCAGATAGACGGTGCCTGATCCGGCCATCACGGCCTCCACCGCGTACACGTCGCCGTAGGTGACTGGCTGTGTGTCGCTGACCGAGAACGTGAACTGATTGACCGTGTAACTGCCTGTGAGCAACGCTGATTGGTCAGTGGTGGTGAATACGTTGTTCAGGTCGCCCGTGACCGGATCGAGCTTGTAGACGTTGAACACAAGCAGCGTGCAGGTGCCCGACACGTAGGCCGACCAGGTAACGACCTCCCGCTGGGCCGGTCGGCTGATCCGGTCGAATCCGATAATCGCCTGGGTGCTGGTGACCGCGATCCCCTGCTGGCAGCTCGCGTACGGCACGGTCGCGTCCGCTGTCGGATCGCTACCGGACACGTGCACGGCCGTTGCGCCAGTCAGCGACAGTTGTGAATTGGTAGCTGCGACACCGTTGTTGGCTGTCGCAGCGCTCGCGATCGCCTGATTGGCCTGGGCCATCAGCTCGTCGGCCCACGCGGTCAAGCCCGCGAATGGATCGACACCGAAGATCGAGATCCCGGCGAGTGCATAGAGCACGTGCGCGAGGATGACGTCGATGAAGGCTGTGGTGAAGCCCTGAACGAACTGTTTCTGCAACGCCATTGGACTAGACCGGCTGCACTCGCACGCGCAGCTCGCTGAGCGCTGTCGTCGTCGACCACACCGAGGTGCCGTACTGGCGCACCGCCGACACCACGATCGTCTGCGCCGTGCCGGACGCCACAACGGCGGCCGGCGACGAGTCGCTTGGTGTCATCGAGACGCCGAACATCGGCCGCGCCGAGACGTGGAATCCGGTGGCGCTCGCCTGCCCGCGCCCGTAGCCGACCTGCGTGCCGGTCGCAGCGATCGTCGCCGCGGTCGAGGTCGACGGGCCCATCATGATCTGCAGGTCAACGCGCGTATCAGCCGCGGTGACCATCTCCATGTCGCACTCGACCATCGGCCGCCAGCGGTATGGCTGGCCCGGAATCGTGAGGGCCACCGACTGTCCCGACGCGGTTCCCGTCGTGCCGTTGATCGCGCTGAACGAAGACGCCGGGACCACGTAGTACGGCGATACCGGCGCATTCGGCACCCAGAGACCCTTGGTGCCATCGAACGAGAGGATCTGTCCAGCTGTCGGCGAGTTCGCCAGGTCGGCGGCGTTGAGGATCGTTCCGACCGAGCCCACACCCGGCACGCCCTGCGGAATGTTGAGCGTCAGGTCGTACACCGACGCGACACCCGCGCCGCCGGCCGACACCAGCGTGGCGCTGCCTGATCCCGACGTGGTTGGCAGCACTGTGTTCACGATCAGATTGCGGATGGTCGGCGGCTGGCCTGGATCGCCGTCGAGCAAGGCTGACAGCGTGGACGATCCGCCGTCCGGCGTGATGATCAGCGTCGCAGTACCGGTGCCGAGCGCGTCATAAGACCCGTCGAAGATGACTTGCACTGTGACGGTGACGGTTCCGTCCGGATTCTCTACCCAATTCGACATGCGTCCTCCTAGACGGCCTGCAGGGTGACTGCCTTGATCACGTCGTCGGCCGACTGGATATAGCGCGACAACTTCGCCCACGGCGACTGCTGAGGGTTGTTGTCTCCGACGGTGATTAGCGATTCGATGAAGTTGCTGCGGTCATCGGTGAATACGAATGAATCGCAGTAGTCCGTGTAGATCACGCCGTCGATGACGAAGCTGATGGCGTGCCCGATCTCGAAGTCCTTGCCGTACATGTACGGCTGTCCATCGCGGGTGATGAACTGGAATGTGTATTGCCCGCGCGTGGTCCACAGCGCATCTTCGAGCGCGATGAGCTCGTCTGCGGTCCATGCGGTGCCGCCCGACTGGGTGAGCGCCTCAGGCCAGCAGAACCGGCCTGCCTCGATTCGGCGCGCGACGTCCTCAACCTGTTGAAACGCCAGGATGATGTTGTCCAGGATCCCGTCGAGAATGTTGTCCGCGACCCCGCTCACGCCCGCGTAGGCCAAGATTGCCGACAGCAACGCCTCGAGCAGGAGGTCGAGCAAATCGTTGACCCAGGTAGGCGATGCGCCGCCGCCAACTACGGTGTGCGCCAACGGCGTATGCGCGCCGACGTGACTTTCCTTGATCGCCGAGTACGGTCCGTCTTCGTAGACGATCCACGGTGGCTTGCTGTCGAGTCCGAGCCAGTCCGACAGGATTCCGGCGTATGGGTTGGTGGCGTCGGTGTCGTGGTTGAGCGACTGGTCGGTTCCGGCCAGGGCGGTGATGATCGCACCGAATGCGGTATCGGCGAACTCGACTGCGGTGCCGATGAGCCCGTCGAGCATGGTGCCGGTCAGGCCCTGCACGTTCGTCTCGTCCACGACGTCGACACAGACCGTCGGCACGGTGAGCTCGAACGCGTCCGACGGCTGCGGATCGCCCGGCTCCCATAGCCACACCTTGAGCCGTAGACCGCAGTCCTTGAGCGTGGCGGCGATGACTGTGTCGATCGGCTGCATCCGCGCGACCATTGCGGTCCACTTGCTCGTGTCGGTGAGCATGTTCGTCGGTAGAACGACGATGGGCGGCTCAAATCCGTTCTGCAGGTCCGCAAGTAGCGTCGCGAACATGGCGGCCGGCTGGCCGATGTTGTTGATGAGGTCGTAGACCAGGTCCAGGCCGTAGAGCCGGAAGATCTGTTCCGAGATCATGTTCTTGATGCAGCTGACGGCGGGGCCGATGTAGATGGCTTCCTTGATCGGCTGGAATTCGATCGGTGACCACCACGTCGGGAAAACGAGAATCTTTGATAGCCAGGACAAATCGTCGATCAACTGCGCGGTGTAGGTCGTGACGCCGTCGACGGTGTCGCGGGTGCAGTCGGTGACGCGGCCCGTCCACTTGAAGTGGTCGGTGCTCATCGTGATCGGCACGGTCGCGTACTTGCAGGTCATTGCGACCTTGGCCATCGGGTCGTCGCCCTTGAAGACGACGGTGCCGGGCCCTGGCACGTTGCGCTGGAAGGTTCCGGTGGAACTGATGTAATCGCCGACGACACCCTGTGGGTAGCCGTTGACGTCTTTCAGCTCGATGTCCAGAAGCGTTGGCGGCCCGTAGTTCTCGTTATAGAACGCATTGGCCCGGTCGAACGCCTCGGCGCTGGTTACCTCGGTGATGTCCAGGCGCCCGTCGGCGTGGGTGACGGTGCCGTCAGCCTTGGACCAGCCGATTCCGTGGCCGCGGGCCGATCCGCCGAATGTGCCGTCGGCGAAGCTCGTGCCGATACCGGTGCCACTGGCTCCCCCGGCTTCGCCTTCGTGTCCGTCGGCGAAGCTTGTGCCGGTGGCCGATCCGGTCGCGCCATCGATGTGGTTGACGTGGCCGTCGGCTGTGGACGTGCCTATGCCGGTGGCTGCCGTGGTGCCATGTCCGGCGACCCATCCATCGACACTGCTTGTGCCGGTTCCGGTTCCGGTGGCGCTCGACAGTGTCGTTCGGTAGCCGTCGGCGCTGCTGCTGCCGGTTCCGTTTCCGACCGTGCCGCCGCCGCTGGCTCCTTCGGCATAGCTGGTGGCGGTGGCTGTCGATGCGGCCGAGCCGAAGAGGGTGCGGCCACCGTCGGCGTTGGCTGTTGCGGTGCCGGTGCCAGTGGCTGTCGAGCTGGCGGTGCGGACACCGTTGGCCGAGCTGGTCGCTGTCGCCGATCCGCTCGCGCCACCCTGGCCAGAGACCTTGCCGTCGGACGAGCTTGTGCCGGTGCCAGTTCCGGTGGCGCCGCCCGTCCAGTTCGTCGAGCCGACGAGGCGGATTGAGCCGCTGACCAAGCCGCCAGAGGTGGCGTTCGTTATCGACGTCGAACCGGTGCCATCGATAACACCGGCGCGGCCACTCCACACAAGCGATCCGCCGCCGCCCTGCACAATGCCGCGCGACGTGCCTGACGTGGCCGTCATCGCATTAGCGGAACCGAAGAACGAAACCGTGTAATCGGTGGCGTTCTGGCTGATTGTCGCCGCGCTCGCGCCGGTCGCCGTCGACCAAGGCGTCGCGATGCTGGTCACTCCCAGATAGGAGGCGGCGACCATCGCCATGGAATAGACGCTGCTGCTCGGCAGCGTGACCGTAATCGCCTGCGACCCAGCTGGAACGCCGGTCCAGTAGTAGACCCAGAATTTCGCATTGCTCGATTGGACGAACGAACCCAGCAATGTGCCGGTCACGCCGCCGCATTTGGCGTTCGTCGGCGTGGTGCCCGTGTCGCCAGTGGCGAACAGCAGGAACACGTCAGCGTTCCCGCTGCCGCCGACCGTCAGTGTCACCGACGGCGTGCCCGTATAGGACGGCTGCCCGGTGACCGAGTTGTCGAACGTGATCGTCACGTCAGACCCTCATGAGCGCAGCGGCTCACAGATCCCCGGTCAGCTAGCCAGGGTTCCGAGGTTCAGCTGATCACTCGAGAGCGTGTAGTTATCGCCCGTCGACCAGCTACGCGCAGTGTTCAGCTGCTCAGCCCAGATGCAGTTGCCGCCTGATGCGGCATCCCACAGCGTGACACCGGTCAGCGTCTCCGACACCGAGGTCGCCGTGCACGAAAACGTCGGCGCCGTACCGGTAATCGAGATTGAACCGCCCGACGCGGCCGCGAACGCGATCGCCACACGCACAGTGCCGCCGACGGTGCCCGCGCACAGGGCCGCGGTGCCTGATGCGCCCGGCGCACCAACATGCAGCTGTGCGTAGATCGTTGTCGGCGCGGTGTATGAAGTGCCCGCACCGCCGCCGCGGATAGCATTCAGCCACGCATTCGCGATGTAGGTGGTCATTCCGTATGAGGACATGATGATCCCTTCCCACGCCCAATGGACGTGCGACTAGAGGGTTAATGCGTTGGGAGAGCTAGCTATTCAGGCCAGATGCGGCACGGCGTGAGAGTCGCTGTTGCCGCCGTGGTGCCCGGCACGGCGCCGGTCACCTGAATCGGAATCTGTACCGCGCCCGCTGCCGGGTTGCCCGGCTTCATCGGCGGTACCGGCTGGCTGAAACGGTTATGCAGACGCTCGAAAACGTCCGCATCCGTGTTGACCTCGACAGCCGAACGGCGCCGCGGCAACGTCTTGAGCAACACCACTTCCCGCGCGTACAGCTGAATGCTGATCTGCCGCGTCGAGGTCAGAGATCCGTTATCGCCCATAGTGAAAATGCCGGGACCCTGCAGCAGGATCTCGGGCCATGCTGGGATGCTGCCGCGGTTGAACAACGGCAGGAAATTGTTCGGCGAGACCCCCTTCGGGTCCGACAACGTCGCAACCGCGGTGCTGATGACCGCGGACGACGACGGAAACGACTGCCAGAACGGAAAATCGCCCCGCGCAGTCCAATCCACCTCCCACGTCTTCTGGAAGCTGCCCGGCAGATCCGAGGTCATCGGCCCGAAACGGCGCAGCATCATCCACCAGGTGCCCAGCTCCCGAGTCGTCCACGACAACTTGCCCTGCGAGTACGGCGACCATCCGTCGAACCAGGTGCGCCACACGCCGCGCCGATCCATGGCGTTGATGCCGTTCACGCTGATCGTCATGTCCAGCTGCACCGGGTCGAAATACGATGCGAGCCAGTCGACGCCGTCCTGCCGGGCGCCCTGCTGATCGAGGTGCTTGAACGGCCCGTCGACACCCTTGATCTTCTTGAGCTTGATGCCGTGCGTCTGCTGCAGATGCGCCAGCGGGCCCGACAGATAGTGCCGCGTGCCGTCGATACCCACATAGGTGAGGTCCGGCAGCTCACCGACGAGCATCGAGCGTGATGGGCCCGACTGCAGTGGCATCGGAATGGTGATCGGTGTGCTCATGTATCAACGCCCCGTATGCAGTCGATATGGTGCGATCCAACGTGCAATCTCGCGCGCAGCGGCATGCTGATCTCGCTCTGGCGCAACGAACTTCTCGATGTTCAGCAGATGGCCGTTGTGGACATTGGCGCCCGTGTGATCGTTGTCGAGCCAGTTGTCGAGCTTCTCGGTGTGGCGACCATTCAGGACGCGCTCGGGCTCGCGGGTGCCCTTGGCGATCGGCACCACGCTGATGCCGGGCCCCGGATCGGGCAGCAGACCGCCATCGTCGTAGAGCGGGATCTTCTTCTTGTCGATCGCCGGAATCTTCGCGATGGTGTCGATCTGCTTGCCGTCGTCCTTGCCGCCAGCGCCCGTACCGATGGGCGTCTTGCCGCCCAGGCCGGTGAAGATCGACGGAGTGCGCGGCGCGCCACCATATTTCGCGCCCGCGAACGCTGAGCCGATCTTGAACAGCGGCGATTCGCTGATCGACTCGAGGTTCAGGTCACCGACACCAGTCGTCTGCGAGATCGCGTCCCCGGCAACACCACCGAGGCGCGACCACATGTCATGCCAGGTCAACGAGTCGCTACTGCCATCGGTACCGGTGCCGTTGGTGCCCGGGTCGGTCGAGAGCTGATTCTGCAGCTTCGCGACGTCATCACCCTTTGCCTTGGCATCGTCGAGGTACTTCTGCGCGGCAGCCTTCTGCACCGCGGCATCGGCGCGGTACTTCGCGGCATCCTTGGTGTACTTGACGCGTTGAGCCACGGTCTTGGCGGTCGCGGCCTGCTGGTCGGCACGCTGAGCATCCGCCATATCCGAATCGGCCCGTGCTTGAGCGGCTTTCGCGTCAGCCTGGTCCTTGACCGCCTGGTCCTTGGCCGCCGTGATCTTGTTATTCAGATCGGTCACCTGCGCCGAATCGAGGCCAGATCCGGCGCCAGCGCCACTACCGGTGCCGCCGTCCGGAGCTCCCGCCTGATACGGCGGATTGAACTTCGACGGATCGAGGTGATACTGCGCGGTGAACTCTGGGTCGAAGGGCGACTTGGCATTTGCGCCAACACGCATGGTCTCGCCCGACTGACGTTCCTCGAAATTCGTTCCGAGAATCGACATCAGCATGTGTTCGGGGTTGACACCCACAATGAAGGCGTCCTGGCCTTGTGTCGCGCCGCGGATCATGTCGGGCCAGCTGCCCGCCAGCATCGTGTCGGTGGTGCCGATACGGCCGTTCGGGTTCTGATCGCCCTCGGCGACCTTCTGGCCGAAGCCGACGAGCGCCGAACAGTCGAGACCGGCTGCCGACGCACCGCCGTACACGTATGGGATGCTCTCGTGCGCCGTCAGCCAGCTAATGGCATTCGCCGGGCCCCCGGTTCCACCGGCCGCAACGCCAGCGCCTGAACCGTCTACGCCAGCACCGGTGCTGACTGCTGAGACGCCAGAGCCCACGACGCTGGCGCCCGTACCAGTGCCGACCGACGAAACACCGGGCGCGACGGAGACCGGCGACGAACCGCCAGTGCCGACACCGGCACCCGTGTAGTTCGAGCCAGTGTCGCCGTACACCGGAACGCCGTTCGCGTCGGTCGGCGGCTGCACACCCTGGTTCGCTGAATCCTGCTGCACGGGTGTCGAATTACCACCCGGGCTGACAGGTTGGCTTGAAGGCGGTGTGCCCAACAGGCTCTGCGGCACCGGCTGCGGCCCGACCTGATTCCAGTTGTAGGAACTCGGATTCTGATACGGAGTCGCGCCGGGAATCGGCTTGTCATCATGATCCTGCTGCCCGTGGTAGTACTGGCCCGGAGCTGGTGCGGCCTGAGTCATTTCGGCTGGCGGGGTGTAGTGATCTTCCTGCCCGTGGTAATACATGCCGGCCGGAGGCGGTGCGGAATTCATTTGCGCGGTCGGCGCAAGATTGCTGGGCGGCGCACTCGGACCCATATTTCCGGCGATGTTGGCGTTCGGGTCCCACTTGCTGTTGGAGCTGTTCGGGCTCCAGTCGCTGTTGGTGTTCGGGGTCCATCCGCCGCCCGTGAAATGCAGCACCTCGCGCATCGTGAGACCCGCGATGCCGCCTCCGGCATATCCATGTCCATGGCCCCAGGTGCCGAGCAGATCGCCGCCATGCTGGCTCTTGAGCTCGCGCATACCGAGCCGCAGGTTCGTCAGCGGGTCATGAATGTTCCCACCGAGGTCCGCCAGCCCGAGAGCCTGCGCGGTCCGCGGCGTCACCTGCACGAGCCCCTGAGCCTCGTTGCCACCCGAGTTGACGTCCTGGACCTGCTGGCTGATGTTCGGGTTGCCACCCGACTCGGTCATGATCTGCGCCTTGGATGCGTTCACATACTCGTCGGAGGTGGGGAATCCTTCGAGCGCCAGCGCCTGCTTGATGAGCGGCACCCACTGCTCAGCACCGGCACCGGAGGCCCACGGCTCATTGCCCTGGCCTCCCCCGGGATGCGAGCCGAACCAGCCCTTGATCATGTCGATCGCGCCGTCGAGCATCCGCGACGGCACCGAGGTGACAGCCTTCCAGAAATCGTTGCCGCCATCGGGTGCGCCCGAGGCCTTCTTGATCCACTGGTCGAACAAGCTGCGCAGCTTGCCGACCGGATCAGCCACCCAATCAGCCACAGAGCCAACCATTTTCGTCACGGATTCGACACCGTGCGCGACGTCGTGGCCGAGGTGTTCGACGCCGTGGACTGCGCCGCCGACGATGCCGCCGAGGTCGAAGTGATAGCCCGGGATCGCGCCATTCGCGTTCGGCCGACCGTTCGAGTACTGCGCGTTGAGCGCCCACAGCCCTGGTGCGCCCCCGATCGCCTGCACGCCCTGCGGAGTCAGACGTGCCTCGCCGGGCGACACCATCGAGTTCGCAATACCGCCACCGGCGAACGCGCGGCCCGAGTTCAGCGCATTGATTGCACGAGAACCGAGCGCCTTGGCTGCTTCGGGAACGATCCAGCCGTCGCCGGGATTGCTCTGCGCGGCAACGGTATCGCGGCCGGGTGCGTAGCCGGGAACGGTGCCGTACTGGTTGTAGACGCCGCCACCTGCGAACTTCGAGGCATCAACCTTGTCGATCTTGCCCAGGTGGAAGACGCTGGCAATGCCGTTCCACAGCGGTACGATTCCGTCGTCGTAGACGGTTTCGATGATGAATTTCGCCGGTGCCTTGACTATGGATTCGATTCGGCCCCACTGCTGTTCGACCCAATCGACCATGCCCTTCGCGGCATCCTTGATGCCCTTCCAACTGTCGGTGATCGCTGTCGAGACCGGCTTGATCGTCACGTCGTACACCGCATGCCAGGCCTTGGTCAGGTCATCCCACGCTGGCTTAACATCGTTGTCCCAGAACGAATCCCATGCCGCGCCCAGATCGCGCCAGACGGCGGCGATGTCGTGACCGCCAGCCCGCAGTACGGAAGTGACTGTACCCCAATGCTTTACCAGTTGCTCGGTCGCGACGATCACCGCGCCGACCGGGCCAAGCAGAAGCAGCAGCACATCGTGGTACTTCTTGACCCAGGACCAACCGTCTTTCACGATGTCACGGAAAGTCTTGCAGTGCTTGTACGCCTCGTACAGCGCGGTGCCGATTGCAGCAACGGCGGTGACCGCCAACAGGATTGGGTTAGCATCCATCGCCAGATTCAACAGCCACTGTGCGGCGGTCATGGCGCCCGTCGCGGCAGCCGATGCCAGCTGCGCCACCTTAAGCGCGATGAACGATCCCGCTGCGCGGGCATTCTGAGCAACCCATGCGCCTGCCGACGCCACCGAATCCTTGAGTGCTGCAGCCTTTGCGGCGGCGAACGTGCCCAGGGCCTCGGAACGCAGCGCCACCCACGCCTTCGCGTCGCCGAGCTTGGACCACGCACCCGAGGTGGCCTCAGCAGCGTTGATCGCGCCCACTCGGATGCCCGTCCACGCCGTCGAAGCCTTGTCGGCGATCTTCGAGAACGCGCCCGCCGATTCCTGGTCGCCGACCAAGAACTTGAGGGCCTTCTGCGCGCCGCCGATACCAGACTCGACCGCCGACCATGCGGCCTTACCGGCCTTGACCGTCACCCACAGGCCAGCGAGGCCGGCACCGGTGGCGAGAAGAACGTCGAGCGCTGTCTTGTTCTTCATCAACCATTGCGTGGTGTCCTTGAGGGCGCCCATGAACATCGTCGCGTAGGGCAGCACCTTCGTACCCAGGTCGATGCCAAAGTTCTTGACCGTAGCCGACGTCTCTTTCAGCTGCTGATTGAAATTGCCCTGAATGTCATGCCAGCCCTGCACATCTCGGCCACCATTCTCCGCATGCGCGTCCTGAACGTCCTTCTTGGTGTTCTTGGTGTCCTGTGTGTTTTCGCCGGTGAGCTGACTGACTACACGCCAGTTCGGAATGCCGCCGGAGACGGTCTGCATGTATTGCTGATAGTCCTTGTCGTTGTTCTTCGCAGACTTGAGATTTGCGTTTAGCCCGACGGACTTCTGGTAGGCGGTCGCAGCCTGGTTGACCGCCGTTGCGTCTTGCATGTCGAGACCGGTGGCCTTCTCGATCTGCTTGACCGTGTTGGCTAGCTGGCCCTGCTTGATCATGTCGACGTACTTCTGCAGCGACGGCGTCAGGCTGTCGTAGGCCTCCTTGGCGCTCTTAGCTGCAATCTGCGACTGATTGAATGCACTGACAAGAACGGTGTTCGTGGCCGGGTTTAGATGCTGGATAACGGCATCCGACAGCGACTCGACAGTCCCGGTCAGCCCCTCACTGCCGAGCATCTTGTCCAGATCTGAGGACTTGATGCCGACGGACGCTAAAGCATCGGTCATCTGCTGCGAAGGGGCAGCGAACTTCGCCAGCGTGTTGTTGATGTTCTGCGCAGCCTGGTCGGCGCCGATGCCGTGCGAGGTCATCTCGGCCAATGCGGTCACTAGATCATCGATAGGCACATGCGCAGTCGCTGCCTGCGAAGCCACTTGAGATAGGCCTGTCGAGAAATCCTGCAGGTTCGTCTTGCCATGGGAGACAGCGACAATCAGCTTCGACATGACGTTGGCCGACTGATCGGCGGGTAGATGGAAGTCCTTGAGCGAAGTCGTCAACGCGTCCGAGACGTCCTTGACGTTGGCGCCCTCCTGCGCTGCGCCCTGCGACGCCGCCTTGAGAATGTCGAGCGCGTTCGCAGCATCCTTTGTTGGGTCGGCGACATGCACCATGCCCGATGACACGGTGTAAATAGCCTGCGAAAGTGCCTGTGACGATTCGCCCGTCTGGTCGGAGATTTGCAATAATCCCTGTGAAACTGCGCTGAGTGACTGCTGCGACAGGTTGGCGGTAGTGACCAACCGCTCTTGCGTCGTCTGGAAGTTTGCGGCCGACTTGATCGCCGCGCCAGTGCCCACCACGTACGCGCCCAGTGCCGCGATACCGGCCGCGTGGATGACGGCACCGAACTTGCCTGTGCTCGCCGCGGCGGCATCCTGGGCGGCAGCATGACGGGCTGTCGCGTCATTCATCGACTGCGTGGCGATCTGCTGATCGCGCAGCGCCTTCTCGGTGGTGTTGGCCGCGCGCGCCGCATTGGCCTGCGCTGTGAGCACCTTCGCCGACCCGGCCTCGTAGCGCGCCTCGGTCTCGGTCAGCTTGGCGGTGGCCGCCTCCTGCTTGAGCCTGGCGACCGTGACGTTCGCGGCGGCATCCTGGGCCGCCCGCGATGCCGACTGCAGCGACGCCGTCGCCGACGCGGCCTCACCCTTCATCGATGCGATGAGTGCCCGGTTGCCGGTTATCACCTTGGAGAACGATGCGTTGAATCCCTCACCAGCCTCCGTGCCTGCGGCCTCCATGTCGCGGATCATCGACGCGGCGGTCGCCTTCATACCGACAGAACGCGCGCCAATATCGAAGAACACGCCACCGATAGATGCACTGGACATGGAGGGACTCACCACCTTTCACGTGCGCGAGGGATGGAGGACGGCGGTTAGACGGCGACGCCGAGTTCGGCGTAGACGCTCATGTCGCCGTCGAGCATTCGGGTGATGTCGTCGTTCGACACTGGGTCGTAGTCGATTGCGGCCTCGTCGGTTTCGTCCTCGCGTTGATTCGGCGGGACCAACAGGTTCTCGACCGGCTCACCCTCAGCGGTGTGGGTAGCGCGGTAGTCATTCGCCAGCCGCGCGATCATCAGCTCGAGCGTGGTCCAGCCGGACCCGAACCGGCGTTTGACCCGGGACTCGTCGGGTAGCTCATCGATCAGCACACACAGTTCGCGCGGCGACATGCCCTCGTCGAAGTCGCATGTGCGCCTGAACGTGTCGAGGGTGCGCCAGAATTCGCGGATCCGGCGGCCGGGATAGAACTGCTGCAAGTCGGCCTCGACCTCAGACGGGGCCGACCGCAGCAGAGCGAGGGCCCTAAACGTCTGCGTCAGGTAGACGAAAGCCGTTGCGCTGCATCTCTGCCATCATCGCCTGCCACGCCATCAGCACATCGCTCTCAGTGCCTCCGGCGGCGAGGAATCGGTCGAATGCACCCTCGGTGCTGTCGGTTTCGAGCATGACGCGAGCGCGAGCCCTGCCGTCGTCATTCTTGGGAATCTTTTCCAGAGCCTCATTCAGCTTGGGCGATGCGATCATCGGGTGCGGCACGACAAACTGTTCCGACTTCTGCTCGCCGGTGAGCTTGTCGGTCCAAGCCAGATCGAAGGTGACGCCGAGGCCACCCGCGTTCTCAAGCATCTGCTCGCGGTACTTCGCCATATCGGTAACGGTGCGATTAGCCATTGTCTTGCAATCCTTTTCGGCTGAGTGGCTGATGAAACCCGCCGGGTGCCCGCTCAGCCAAACGGACACCCGGCGAGACTCGTGGGAGTGATTAGGTGACGGTGATCGAGTTCGATGCAGTCGACAGAGCCGACGTCGACAGGTTCGATCCGGTCGCACTCACCTGGAAGGTGGTGGCACCGGCGGTCAGGCCGGTCAGATCCAGCACCACACTCGAATCGGTGGATGACGGATCGACAGCGATGTCACTCGCATCGATCTGGGTTGCCGGACCGGCATCCTGCTTGGCCCAAACGTTGAACACGAACGGCGCGTTCGGCGATGCAGGTGGTGCGAACGCCAGGGTCGCGTGGCCGGCCGAGCCGCCGACGGTGGCGACAGGCGGCGTAGCGCCACCAGGGATCGCGGTCACGCCGCCCATGGCGCGCCAGCCGGGGCCGTCCACGAACACCTTGTACGGGCGGCCGAGAGCCGTCTCGAACAGCGCGTCGAACTGCAGCTTGGTCATGGTCGACGTCTTGCGCGACCAGCTTTCCTTGTCGAACTTCGTGGTGTCGCAACGCGGCAGCCACAACGCCCGGCTGACGATGCCGTACTTCTTGTCGACACCGATGATGATGATGTCGCGCTCGTACAGCGTCGGCGAGCCTTCGGGCGCCACCGAGTAGCCGGCCTGGCCGATCACGCCGACCGCCGAGAGCGGCAGCAGGTTGTTGATCGCATCAATCGCTGGGAACAGCGTTGCGGGCGTGAACGACACCGACAGCGACCGGTCGGTCACGTCGTTGCGCTGCACGTCCGGCGACTGCCACCACTTGTCGCTCGACACGGTCACCGACCGGTCGTTCTCGACGCCGTTCTCGTCGAATCCGCCGAGATCGATGTAGCCGAACCCGCCAGACGAGATCGACTCCTTGAGATTGCCCTTGAACAGGCCGGTCGCCGAGTCGAATGGCGTGAAGTTGGGATCGATCTGAGCCGGGTCGTAGTCACGCACGAGCGCGAGGCCACTGGTGCCCTTGAAGATGTTCAGCGGGTTGCCCGTGTACAGGGCATCCGCGGTTACAGCCGGTGTCGATGGCATAGGAATTCTCCTTGTAAACGGGGTGGAAAAATGACGAAACCCCGTGCAATGCACGGGGTTTCAGTGGCTGAAAAGGGTGGTCAGAGAGGATTGATGGGTCGCGAATCGACCCGGTAGGACGACATGAACCGCTTCAACTGCGGGTCCTCGTAGTCCTGGTAGCCCGGAGTCGGGCCGCGGACGTCATCGACCTTCTGACCGTTCACTTCGTTGTCGCGCAACCCCTTCACGGGATCGGTGAGCCAGAAATGAACCACCCCGGACGCGTCGGCTGCCGCGTTGTAATCAGGGTGAAATACCTCGACATCAACAATCGAGGAGTCTTCGTAGAGTGACGAAGTGCCGGTTGGCAGCTTGGTCACCATGATGTGCGGCCAGGATCGCGCCTTATCCGGGCCGTCGGAGCCGACCGACTGGAAGCCCAGCGCGATGAGCCACGCGACGATCGCGACATCAACCTTGGCGAAGGCGATGTTGTCGCCGCCGGGCATCGGCACCGGGCCCAGCGGCAGATCCTGATTGATCGGCATCAGTCGCGCCAGCTTCCGGCGCCAGGCTGCGTTTCCTGCGGCCGCCAGCCCTTCCAGTTCGATGCGACGTCAGCCGCATCGTCGTAGACGCCACCCAGCTCGGCGCCGAGGTCCTCGCGGGCCTTGCGCATCGTCGCGTACTTCGGCATGTGCGCGGCGCCGAATTCGACCCACCAGGCCTTGTAGTCGGAGGCTCGCACGCGTCCGCGCCAGAACCCGTCTTCGAATACCGCTGTGCCGGTGATGGAATCGCGGTAAGCACCGGGCTCGTCGACGTGGCCATCCTTGAGTGTGTGCGTCCGATCACCGACTGGGGCATAGCTCTGTGCGAGCTCGACACCGCGCTTGGCTGCGGCCTCCATGCGTTCACGCATGACAACCGAGTTCGCGATCAGTCCTCCAGCTTCGGCCTCGACGGCACCCATCAGCTCAGCGAGCGACTTGTAGGTCTTGTATCCGGCCATTCACCTCACCCACTCGAGTAAGTGCCCTGGCACTCGATATGTGTCAGGTCGCCCCAGTCGTCATCGACGACAACGTGCGGCGGGCCCTCCACCTCATAGACGGTGGCGCCGACGGGCACCATCTCGCCAGCCCGGTTGGGGGCCAAAACAATCGCGCCAGAGTCGTCGACCGTGGCCGGGATCGCGAAACGCGAGTACTCGTCCATCCGCACCGTGTCGACGTCGTATGGGAACCAGGCCCGCACCTTCGCGGTCGAGACATCGGTGTTCGACACGCGCTCGTATGTGCGCCAAACTTCGCCCCAACAGCCAGGTTTGGCGATCCACACCCACTGATGCGACGTCTGACCGCGGTCGCCCAGCACCGGGTTGCCGTCGTCGTCGACAACTAGCTGCTTGATGCCGATGCCATAGATGAGCGCGCCCGGCGGATTCGGCTGAGCGTTCGCCGGCCACGGCGTCGGCCCCGTAGAGGTCACCAGTACCAGCCCGCCGGACCGATACGGCTACCGTCCATGTTCGACGGGAGCGCCGGATCGGCGAACGCCCGGCACGGTGCATCGAGCCCAATCGCGGGTGCCGGTGCACCACCGATGCCGAGTAGCTCGCGGTGATGAGCCGTGAAGTCGAGCAGGCCCGTCACATCGGCGATCGTGCCGGACTCCATCCGCTGCCCGACTGTGCGCGAGAACTGTTTCATGCCAGCGTATTTGCCGACCGTCAATGCCTCGCGCACCACGTCTAGGCAGACCACCTTGGCCATCGGGTCATCCTGCGAGATAGTCGGCTTACGCTCGACGATCCACACTGCAGCCGCCTGCAGCAGCAGAGTCGCAACCTGCGTCTCGGACGTAGACAGGGGGCGCCACAATGCCGCGAACTGATCAGCCGTCAGAAACGGCGCAGGCAGCGGATTGGGCGTCTGTGGATACCCAGGATCGGGCGTCCCCTGTCCGGGTCCGGTCATGACGAGAGTGCCGCAATCAGATCCTGCCGAGTAGCAGCCTTCGCCTGCTCTTCCGGCACGCCCTTCGCGATCGCGTACTGTTCCCACGCCTCCTTGGTCGCCGTCTGCGCCGGGCGCTCGGGCTCACCGGTGGCCGGCGCGGGATCACCCGTCGGCGCAGGCTGCCCGTCACCGGGCGATGGCGCGGGATCTCCCGCACCAGGCCCGTCGGCGGATGCATCATCCGTGGCGTCCGTATCGACGATCGCGCCAGCCTTGAGCAGGCGCTGCACGTCTTCGTCAGACAAGCCTTCGACGATGTCGCCGCGGGTGTACTTGACGATCTTCACCGGATAGCCGCGGGCATCCCGTTTGGCCGCATGCCGGTAGGAGTGCGCGGCGAGTCGCCAACTCACGAGACGACGCCCGTCAGCCACACGGCTGCCTGCGGCTGGTCGGCCGCGAGCAACCGCTTCTGTGAGGCATCCGAACGCCACGACTCGGTCGGACCACCACTGGGGCCGTTACCCTCCGGGTACAGGCCGGTGAACTGCAGCGAGCGCGTGTCGCTGTAGAAGCCGACCACACCACGCTGCAGGAGCAGCACCTGATCGATCGGGAACGTCCGCGACTGGATGATGTCCATGCCGTACAGCTGGCCCGGGAACTTGCCGGTGTACGCCATGCTCTCGTTGGCGATGTTGCCGTTGTAGACGCGCAGAATGTCGTCGTTGTCCATCAGCGTGGCCAGCAGGCCTGGATGCGCGACGAGGGTGTCCGGCACGAAGCCGTACGTCTCGTCGGTGGTCGCCCACGACGGCTTGGCCACGGTGACGGTCTGGTAGGCGTTCACGATGTCGGTGCGCGGCTTGCCGCCGGACACGTCCCATGCGGTAGTGACCGGGATCGTCGGGATGACGTTCGAGGTCAAAATCGCCTTGGCTGCACGGTCATTGAACCGGATAAACGTGTTCGCCAGCGCGACGATCTGCCGGTTCACCTCGCCGATGTTGTTCTCGTCGATCATCTCCTTCGAGATGCGTATGCCGAGAGCGTTCTTGGTGGCGAAGGCAGTGTGCGGCACGCCGCGACGACCGGAGCTGACCGGGATCTCGCCGAACTCCGACACCGTGGCGATGTCATCGTCGAGGAACATCGGGTCGCCCTCGCGGTAGATGGCAACACCATTCGGGTTCGAACCGGCATCGCGGAACAGCGTCTCGGAGATGAACTGATTCGCGAGCAGCTGCTGCAGCTTGGTCGGCACGAACAGCGGGTTGGCGACGATATCGGAGACGGTGAGCCGCCCGCCATCGTTCGCACTCACAATCGGGGTGGGAGAAGTCATGACAGACTCACTTTCAGTTGATACGGGCTCGGCCGACACCTGCGGCGGCAACGCCAGCGGGTTCGGTGCAGCGTCCGACGATGGTTCGGACATCTGGTGTCGCCGCCGCGGGGGCAACCTGGCCATTTGCGGTGGCAACCAGCAGATCGCCAAAATTGGCTGCCGCACTGTAGGTCAGCTTCACCTCAACGCCGCCGTAAGCGACGGCCACCGTGGTGGGAATCGCCACTGCGGTGAGCACCGGACGACCGAGCGAATCGGTCGTGGTGCTGGTGTTGACCTGCTCGGGCGCAATGGCGTCGAACAGCGCGACGCCCAGCACGTGTACCGACGCAGCCGCAGCCACGCCGATCCGGCCACCCGAGCGCGCCTCAACCAGCACGCCGCCATGGATGGTTTCGCCGGATGCCGGGGTGTAGCTCGCCGGCCCCGTCTTGGTGATCTGAGGAATTCCGCTCATCACAGGCTCCAGTTCTTGAACTTGTCGTCGTCTTCGACGGGCTTGGCGCCGGGGTTTTCCCCGCCGTTGCCAGCGATCGCATGGCCGGCTTCGGTGTTGACGTTGAATACCTGCGGCAACTCGTCGATCACCTTCGAGATGCCCTCCGGGTCGGCCTTGAGCTGGTTCAGCCAGTGCTCTCGGCGTGCCGGCGTGATCTTCCCGCCGTGAATGGCCTCATCGACCTTCGCGTTGTTGGCATCGGCGATCTGCTGATTGCGTGCCTGAACGCCCAACTGCGCGTTGGCCTTCACGGCCTCAAAAGCATCGGACTCGACTAGCACCATGCCGTTCTGAGCGGCCACCTTCTGCGCCTGTTCGATAGTCGGATCGGCCGGAACGGCCGACTCGCCGTCACCGTCGGCATTCTTTGCGGCCAAGGCATCCTCGGCCGCCTTGATGAACGCCTCGTCGTCCGCGTCGGCGTTGATGCCGAAGCGATCCGCGAGACTCTCCTTGAGAGTGGCCACGATGGCCTCCTTTTCTTGTGGAACCTTCGCCTCGGCTGCGGCAGAAGGGGATTCGGTCACCGGCGCAGGCGCTTTCATGCGTCCGGCGAAGTTGAAATAGGTCAAATCGAACGAATTTCGGGCCATCGCGGCCACATTCGACGTTGATTCGGGCGCGCCGACGCGGCTGGCAAGGCCGACGTCGACGGCCTCCTGCGCCGAATACCAGGTCTCCGCGGCCATTTGCTCGGTCCAGAACTGGACCGGGAGACCCGTTTTGTCGGCGTAGATGGAGGCGATGTTCGCCGTAGTCTTTCCCAAAGCGTCTGCGGCACGGGCCAAATCGTCGGCGGTGCCGGACACGAACGTCCAGGCGTTGTGAATCATCATCTCCGAGTTCGGCATCATCACGATCTCGTCGCCAGCCATCGCAATCACTGACGCAATCGAGGCTGCAAGGCCATCCACGACGGTCGTGACCTTCTGTCGCGCCCCACGCAGACTGTTCAAGATCGCAATGCCGTCGTACACCGAGCCGCCGGGCGAATTGAGCCGCACCGTCAGCTCGTCGGCGTCCAGCGACGCCAGCGCCCGGGCGAAAGACGACGGCGAGACGCCCCAGCCTTCTTCGATCACGTCATAAATCAGCAGCTCGGCTGGACCGTTCGTGCCGGACTCGTTGCGGAACTCGTACCAGGGCCCCTTGGCCTTCGGAAGATTCACCACAGCGTCAGCGCTCCATTCGGCTCGACCGTCACCCGGCGCGCACGCACCCGGCGTGACCGGTACTTGTTCTCCGGCACGGCGATTTCCGGCACCGGCGGCGCTGCGGTCGCCGGCGGATCGGTTTCGGCCGGTGCCTCGTTGTTCTCGTCGGCGTCCTCGTCGTCCTCGACCGGATCAGCCGCCGGCAATCCGAGCTGCTGGCGCTCATAGGCCTCAAGAGCCGGATCGGGAGCGAGAATCCCCGCGGTGACGAGCATCTGCAGCGCCGCGGCGGTGGCATCCTGCCGTGAACCGATCTCGTCGAGCGTCAGCTGCGGTGACGGAACGTCCTCGCCGAAGTTCAGATCCACTAGATCGTCGATCACATGCGCCTGCGCGGTGTCGCGGATCGTTTCGGCGATCGCCTGCACGGCTTGCGTGAACGTGTCGGCCTGCACACTGGCGAGCGCATAGCTGCCGCCCTTGTCCAGATTCAGAAAATGCGCCAGGCCAGCGAGCGCGATCTGCTTGTCGTGGTACTCGATAGCCTTCTGTAGGTCTGGCATGTTGCCCTGCACACCAAGCAGTTTCATGTCCGCCTGGTATGGCAGACCCACCCCAGCGTGATTGCCGCCCTGATAGGCCGACGCGATCCGTTGAAACTTCTTGATGTCCTCGTCTTCGGTCGCCGTCGGCGGCGCGATCACCACAGGCACACCCATGCCGTTGCGCCGGGCCGTCGCCGCCTGGATCCGCAGCAGTTCATCCTTCAGCACCCAGTGCTTGTAGGCCGGCCGCAGCAGGCTGTTGCCCGTCCAGATCCCCGGTGACTGCTCACGGACGTACGCCACCAGCTTCTCGACCGGGATCGTCGAGGTGACGTCCTCGGGATTGTGGACCTGCTGCACCACCGAGCCGAGGTAGCCCATCGATACCGGGCTGTACTGCTGAATCTCGACCAGTCCACCATCGAGCGCGACCAGAATTCGCATGATCGACGCCTGCGGCCGGGGGGCCAGCTTCTTGAGCCGCATGCGGCCGTCATCGCCGGGTTCATAGACCTGCTCGAAGAACGCGTGTCCGTACGTGAGCATCGACAACGCCTCACGCAGGTGATGTCCCCAGTCGAATCGGTTGCGGGTACGTGGATTCGGCGTCGGATTGTCATCTCCACGGATCGGCAGCCCAAGATTCTGCGCCACGAACTGCGTCACCTCGTCAGACGCCCCAGCCTTGTCGATTCGCCACGGCGTCTGCCGGATTGGCAGGCAAATCGCGTTCATAACGCTCGCGATTCGGCCATCTTCGCGCCCCATGCGCGTGAAAACCTCGACCGAACGCGGCCACTGCAGATCCGGAACCTTCTCGGTCCAGTCCCAGGCGGCCCAATCGGTGCCGGAGCCGTTCACATAGCCCAGCTCTGCAGTCGGCCGAACAACAGGATTGCGGCCCGAAGTACTCACGGGAGCGGTCATCAGGTCACCTCCTATGTCAGAAAGCCATTGTCAGAGCATCGATTTCGGTCGATTTCGGCGCCCAATCGGTCGAAATCTCCTTATTGGCAGCCATTCCCTCGCCCATCGACGGCGCGGGAGCCTTCTTCTCGACCACGCCGAACGTCAGCAGCGCCCAATGCGCGAGCGTGACGGCCACCAGTGGCGCGATCACTGCCCCCGTGGCTGCACACCACGTGAACTGCGTGTCGCTGGTGCCGACGAACTTCTTGTCAACGTTCACCGCGGCATCGGCGAGCACCTGCTGGCCCGAATGAGCCAGACGGCCACCGAGCGCGGCATCCAGAAATCCGCCGCAGGCCGCCGACAGGTTCACCGAGTTCGTCATCTCCGGTTCGATACCGGCCTCGATCAGCAGCGGCTTGAGCACATTCGCCGTCGACTTCGCATCGATCGCGATAGCGCACGGATCCCAGGCCTCGACCAGATCCAGCAGATAGTCGACGACCGCCTCGGGCTGCGCCTGCCGGAAGTAGCCGATCTCCACATGCACACGGCCCTCGTCGGTCCGCTGCGCCGCCGAGATCGCCCAAAGATCACGATCGGGCGTGCGGTCTACAGCGACCGCGATCGGGCCCGTCAGCGTCGCGCTGGTGTCTGCCATATCCGCCCACACCTCCGTCGCAAAGACGGCCTCGCGGAACTCTTGATCGACCGGCCAATCGCCACGGCCCAACGCCTCGACGTCGAATGACTTGCGGCCGGCGACCGTCTGCATGTTCACCATCAGGTCGGCGATCTTGTCCGCCGTCTGAATCACGCCGTAGGACGGATTGGCGTACCGATGCGTTGCCTCGTCCAGACGATCCATGGGCGCCACGTCCCGGCACGCCTCGCACAAACAGGACCCGTCCGGCGCCCACCACTCCATGAACCCGAGCCGCGGCGCATGCGACAGGCCAGCGCGGCGAATACCCGCGAGCACGTGCCCATTCGGATGCTGCTCGGCATTGACCGCTGAGCTCGCGTAGATCCGCTGCGGATTCTTGGCAGCCATCTGCGTGAAGCCCATGGCCGCGATCTCGCCATCAGTGAGGTTGTAGGCCTCGTCGTAGACGATCAGGTCGACCTCGGTCAGACCGCGACCCTGATCCACCGACCGGACACCGAAACTGATTGTCGCCGCGCCACCGTCAAGCTCGATGACGCCCTCGCCCTGCGAACACGTCGCCCGAGTCACGCGCCGGTTCAACGCCCCGTTAGCCTTGATTAGCGTCATCAGGCGACGCCACGCATCGCGCGCCGTCTTCCACCGCTGCGCCGTGTACAAGATCGTCTCGCCCAGCTTGTACAGCCCGAACAGGCAACGGAGAATCAAGATCTCCGACTTGCCGTTCTGGCGCGTACACAGCAAGCAGAATGTCGGATGCGTCCACTGGCCGAACTCGGTCGTCGAACAGATCGACAACTGCGCGCTGCGCTGCCACGGCATCGACGTCGCGCCAGCCAGCCGGGCGAACTCCACACACCGCTCACCCTGGCGGGTATTGCCCTCGAACACCGACAGGTGATGCGGATCCTGACGCCCAGTTAGCGTCGGGAAGTCCTCACACAGCGTCGAACTCATCGCCGACCGTCACCGGATTGGCCGCGTCCACCTCGGCGCGAGCCTTACGGATCTCCCCGATCAACCGCGCGAAGACGCCGGCCAATTGGCGAGCCTCACCGACCGCGTTGTTCAGCACAATCGCCACACGGCCCGAATCGATCGTGTCCAGATCCAGGTACAGCCACGTGTGAATGTCGCCGCGCAACAGCCGATCAAACTTCTCCAGCCGATCAGCCATCCGGCACGCCTCGGCGATCATCAAATCCAGCCACGCCGGGTCGCCATCCACGCTCAAACTCGCGTGAAGACGCTCCCCGGCCGGTCCGCGGTGATCGCTCACGATGGGTCACCTCCCCGGATGGTCGGATGGTCACCGATCGGTCACCCTCCGAGTTCGCGCAGGTCAGACGCTGTAAAAAAAACCGCGACCAGCCGGTCATTTCGACCAACCCCCCGGGGGGTCCGATTTTTTCGGGGGTGGGGCGCTCGCCCTCCGGGTCCGCAGCGGGACCGGTCGCATGGTCAGCGGTCACCGTCTAACACGACCGGGTGTGGGGCATGGTGACCACCCGCCCGGTCGGTGTCCAGCGCCGGCCGGCGATGGTGCCCATCCGGGAGGATCACGGCCATGCCATCTGCAGCGTGCCCAGATCCGTTGCGTCGGTCACCATCCCGCCGGTCAGCGCTGGACGTAGATGGTCGTGGCTGCCGTCGCCGCGGTCGGTGTTGCATTGCCAGTGCAGGAGCCGGTCGGCGAGGGTTCCACCTCTGCTGCGCGGTATGGAGTGGTCTGCGCTGAGTTTGCGGCCATCCCAATTGCGTACGGGATCTCGGTACATCGGTTTGCCGCACCACCAGCACGGTGTGCCGTCTTGATGGGTCGAGTGCAGGTACTCAGACTGCTTGCGATGTCGATGTCCGAGTCCGCGAGCGGTTGTTGATCGCTTGTGAGTGCCGGCCATTGCTGCGGCCTAGGCCGGGGTTCTACTGGTCGTCGGCGGTCAGCTCGGCGGCGGCGGCGTTGATCTCTGCCGCGTTGGCACTGGCTGCGAGCGCCTGGTAGTCGACCGGCGGATCAAGTACGGGCTGCTGTGTTGCGACAGGGTCGGCTACCACGGCGTAGGTCTGCACGGCGTGGCTGAGCTTGTCGATGGTGTCGAAGACCTCGAGCACCTTGGCGAGGTCGCTCTTGTACGGCTCTGGCAGTGCGTTGTCGAGGTCACCTAGCACTGGCCGCAGCTCTTCGACAGCGTTGCGGATGAGCGTGGCGTTCTTGGTGAACTCCTCGATGATGCGTGCCTTCTCGATCTCGTTCTCGATGCTGTTGATGATGCTCATGGTGTTGCTCCGTTCTGTGACTTCGGTTGTGGCGGAATGGTGATGGTGTAGCTGCCGTCTGCGTTGCAGCGCAGTCGTGCTGCTGGGTGAGCCTTGCGTCGCACGATGGCGAAGATGGCGTGCACGTTCTGCTCATGTGTGCGTGTTCCGTTGGCTTTGCCGGCCAGGTCGCGTGAGAGATCGAGTAGTCCGGATAGCGGTCCGTAGCGCGGATCAGACATGGCCGAGATCCCGTAGTTCGCGCATCAGGTCGGCGGCGATCAGCGGTGCGAGCTGATACATGCGGAACTGGCCGCGTGGATTGCCCAGCAGAATGGCCAGATCGTTCTCGTCAAGGCTGATGGTGAGCTGCTGGTCGATGATGGCCGCGAATGCCTCAGCGTATTCGCGGTCGCCGCACAGTCGCTGGTGTTCGACCATGACGCGGCCGTCGGGCGCATGGATGGTGGCATCCATGCACCAATCGGTGATGGCCTGTGCGCGTTCGGATAGTTGTGTGCCCGATCCGATTTCGGGTTCTGGCCGTGTGGCCGGATTGGCTTGCACGCGTGCGGTGACGCGCTCGGCGATGTTGCTGCGATCAAGCATCTCGTAATCCTTTGGAATCTCCGATGATTCGCCGAGCTGGTGAGCCGACGTCCGCCTGCAGCGCCGAGGCGTAGCAGTTGGCGTTGTAGCGTCGACGGTCGCGGCGCATGAGGAATTCGTGAACAGTGCCGATCAGCTCGAAGATGAGAATCATCGGATTCGGCGTGGTTGGTGCAGGCTGCGGCGCTGGTGTTCGATTCCACGTCGACAGCGCTTGCAGCGTTGTCGACGGCAGTCGCCGGTGTCGATTCCGCCGCCGCAGTTCTTACGTTGCGCGAGTAGCGATTCGAGCAAGCGTTGCTGACGGCTGACTGCTGTTTCCATGTCTGAATCGGCTTTCGCGTGTTGCTGGTTGAGTTGCCGCTGCGCCGCGCAGCTGTCCACTCGGGCGCATGAGACCAAGGCCGTCCATGGTGGGCGCTTTGGCGGGAAAGACGATTACGAGAAAACCGCCGTTCACACGGCGGCAGCGGCAAGCGGGTTCGCGGTCAGAATCAGCTTTTGGGTAGCGTCGACCGCGCTGTAGGTAGGGTACAACTTCTACCTATGCGAATCCCATTCTGCGCTCTGTTTGCTTATATCTGCTGGTCAGAAGCGTGTCGATAAGGCCGGCTGCCGCGACCTGCGGATTCGATCGAATTCTTACGGATATGTATTAGATACCCGTTGACTATGCCGAGTATCTAATACATACTAGAGTCATGAGCAAGGTACGGATGACAGCAGCAGCCCGGCGTCGTGCAGGCAACGGGCGCCTGATGGAGGCGCTCCGCCACGCTGGCAATCCGCTCCTGATCGACGGCAACCGCGCCTACTACATCGGCACCGATTCGCACGGCGTCGAGTTCGAGATCATTCTCGTCGCCAACGAGGACGATTCCTGGACCTGCATCCACGCGATGCCTACCAGCTACCGGAAGAACTGGGAGTGATGACCATGGCGGACAAGCGATTCCCCGACTTCTCGAAGGAAGACTTCGAGGTCGTGGACGCGGATCTGACGCCCGAGGAAGAGATGGCCGCGGCGCGGGTGGCCGAAGAGGTGCTGCCGAAGTTCCGGCAGCGCGCCGGGTTGATCCCTGGCGGAAAGTCGCTGTCAGGTGATGCCACCAAGCGCTCGCCGGTAGTGCAGGTGGTGCTATCGCAGGATCACCGCGATCAGCTGGCGGCCGAAGCCAAGGACGCCGGCATGTCGGTATCGAAGTTCGCGCGCCGACTCATCGAGGAACACCTCGAGCATCGCGCTAGCTGAATCACTCAGCGTCGAAGAATCCGCGCGGGACTTGAATCTGCATGCCGGTCGCCGTTTCAAACTGGTGATCGTCATCGTGGTGAGCCGACAGCACGCAGCGCCGCGATTCCTGAGTGCATAGCGGCGGTTTGATCATCGTGCCGTCCGAATCGAATTCGGCTGGCTCACGGACGGCGACCTGCACCATTTCTAGTATGCAGCGCCCGGTGTTGTCACGCCGTGGCATCGGCTGTCTTTCGCTGATTATGTCGCCGGTTCTCGCAGAGCGTGCGCACATCGCCGAATCGGTAGACGGCCGGGTCGTAGTGGTGGATACGGCGATCGATGATTCGGTCGCCGTATTTCCATCCGCGCGGTGTGAGTCGCTTGTTCTTGCGCCACTTCTTGAATGTGTTGGGCGAGAGAGGTTCGCCGAACTTGGCCATGATGTCGATGATCTCCGACTGGGTCATCAGCATGTGTTCGGCTTCGCGTAGCGCGTTATCGCGCAGCGCTTTCGAGTCGTGGGTCGTTTTGCAGCGATGGCAGGTGACGAAATCGGCGATCCGCGCGGTGTCGTCATTCCAGTCGATCCAGATGTCGACGCCGCACTTCTCGTCGGTGCCGTTGATCTTCGTCGGGCATCGGCCGGCGAACGTCTTGCGCGGCGGGTTGATGACATCGAGTCCGCTATGGATGATGGTGTCGATCTCGTGTGAGAAGTACGCGGCATCCTCGGAATTGACGATGTCGAGGTAGTGCGCGCCGAGCCAGCGCGCCATGTCGCGGATTGTGGGCAGGTAGCCGGGTTTGATTCGCCGCCGGTCGCGCGGATCGGCCACGTAGCGGCCTTGACGGTATCGGCCGAACCGCGGTAGCGGTCCGATGAAATCGGCTGGCACGGTGTCGATGGGCTCGAATTCGACGCTGAGCTGGTCGCAGAAGTCACGTACCCAGCGTCGCAGCACGGTCTCGATGTGTGCGTACGCCTGATGTGCGGGCTGGCTGAACGGTACGGGCGATTCTTCTTCGTCCTCGGTTTTCGGCGCGCGGCCGATCTTCGACAGCGACAGTGTGATGTTGGTTTCCTTCACTGCGGCCTCAGCGACACGATCAGACAGCCAGGGAATCTGCTTGAGGTTGTCGCGCAGCTGCTTTCCGCATTCGCGGCACAGGTAGACATCGGCACGGCCGCCACAACGCTGACACATCATGCTCACGCGCTTGGCTTCCCTTCGTTGAGCAGTTGGTCGAGTTCGTTCGCGCATTCAATGAGCACGGTCACGCGTTCGGCATTGGGCCCGAATGTGGGGCCAGTTGAATCCAGCTGTTGCGCCTGTGTGCGCCACTCCCCGATCAGCCGGTCAAGCTGTGCGACGAGTGCGCGCACCGGCTGTTCTGGATTCGGCGCTGCGGGCGGTTCGGTGTTCTGCTCGAGGTGCTTGGCGAGCGATGGCCGCAGATCCATTGGGCCGCGGCGCAGCCAGCGCGCGAGCGGGTAGGTGTCGAGTGCTTCGCGAATTCCCGACATCACTGCTCCCCCTTCGCCTGCAACGCAGCCCGCTCGGCGCGTTCCGATCTGGGGCCGTCTCGCCAGTCCCTGAGTTTTTGGGCCTCATCTGCTAACCCGGCGCGGGAGATCAGCAACTCGGCGGACTCGCCCCGCAGCCGTCGCACTTCCGTGATGAGTGCGGTGATGTCGGTTTCAGCCTGAGCGTCGAAGTAGTATCGGCCCGCGGTCAGCCGCGCCTCGATCTGCTCAATATCCACAGACATCGTCCTCTCCGGCTGATTCGCACTTGGCGCAATAGACGGCGTCATGGGTGCGCTGGTAGCGGTACACCTTGTCCTGGCAGCGGTGGCATAGATAGACATATTGGATGTTCATTCCTTGTCCTCTCCCGGCAGATAAAGCACGCGAGCGGGAAGGCACATTGCGCCGGACGCGAAGCCGTCCGACGCCATGCCTCCGAACGCCCAGTCGTTGGTCGTCTTGGTCCAGATGCAGCCAGCGAGGGCGGTCTCGCGAACCACCGTCCACACCGGCAGCGCATCCAGAGCCTCCACCGTGGTGATGGTGCGTGCCTCACGCAACGCCGCAGACACGTGCTCGGCCCACTCGACGTAGTAGATTTCGTCGCACTCGCTGTCGGGCTCGTCGGGCTCCATGCAGGAGCAGGTGAAGTAGTCGCCGTCCCAGCGGTGCTGCGCAATGACTTCCGCCCCCGTGGGGATACCGTGCTCAGACATCAGCGTCGGTCCTCCGCTTGCCGGTTCATTTCCGCCACGCCATCGTCGTAGCCGCGCTCGTACTCCGCTGCGATCGCCGCCTGTAGCCGGTCCGCCACCACATCGAGGTCGATGCGCCTGGAATCGAGCGTCAGCACGCGCCCCTTCGACGCTCGTGCTTCGACGCCCGCGATGATCGCCTCACGGAGCACGTCAATCAGCTTGTCCCGCTCCATCACTGGTCCTCCAATTCCTCTGTCGTGTACAGCAGGGGGTAGAGCTCGGAAATAATCGCTTCCGCGTTGACGAGGTCACCTGGCTTCAAGGACCATCCTTCGAGCTCGGCGCGTATCGGCGCTAGAGCCTCACGGGCAGCGGTCAATGCGCTAGCACGACGATGCCCTTCCGGTTGGTCAATCACCCACGCCCGTTGTGCCGCAGCAATTGCCGGATCATTTTTCACCGCGAATCACCTTCTCCATCAGATCCATTCGTTGCGCGATCAATGCAGCACCGGAGAAGCCGTCGTGGTCGCGAGTCCACTGCTCGCGTGCCTCCTGGGCGATTACGTCGGCAGCCCAGTTCAACGCCTCACGGGCACCATCCGCTGCCACCTTCTGCATGTCGCGGTCGAACGCAGGCAGGACAACATCGTTCGCGCCGTGCGCGGCTGGCCACGCCCGCTGTGCCGCCTCAACAGCCGGATCAGACATCCCGCTCACCACCCCGAAGGCGGATTACTTCGTCCCGGAGCTGTCTCAACAACTCCGCAGCTGCATTGGCAGCTTCCTGAATCCGCTCGGCGCACGAAAGGTCAGTACCCTCCCAGCCCTGCGGCTCCTCGCTCCACATTTCGGTGGAGTGGTACGCCTTGCCTGCGGTATCCACCTCGGAAAGGATCGTGTCTATGGCACCGACGCCGGTCCTGTCGAATCCGAAGTAGTAGGCGTCCATTCGAGCATCCTCGGGCAACTGTGCGAGGGCACGATCGATCAAGTTCGGCTCGTTCATACTTCACCTTCGGCCCGTACAGCATCGAGCGCGTCAATGGCACGTACAGCGGTCTCGCGGTCAATGGCCTCAATGTCAGTGCCACACTCATCGGCGAACACCCGAGATACCGCCCTGATTTCCTTCTCCCGCTGCACATCACGAGCAGCACCCTCGCGGAGGCTGGTGGCGAATGCCCGCAAGTCTTCGGCGCTGAGGCTTTGCCAGTGGCTCCACCCCTTCGGTATGCAGACCGCTTCCAGCTGGTCCGCCAGCCGCTCCAGATGCGCCGGGTCAGACGGATCGAACACGGCAGGCACAAGCTCGGATAGGACCGTGATCTCATCGTCGCCCAAAGCAAACCCACGGTTCCAGCCCGCCAGGTACCAGCCGCCAGCGGCCCGGTACCCGCAGCTCCGCATGCCGGAGAGCTTCGACTGCACCGAATACCAGCGGCCGGGCTCACAGTCGGCAGGGTTAATCGCCATCACACGTCCTCCGTCGTGCTCGAATGCCATGCGATCGTGGACCACGCAGCGTTACCCGTCTCATCCACATGCAGCCGCCCGTGATGCCTCTCGTAGCCGCTGCACCGTCGTCCCCAACGGTCGAGCTTCCGGCACCGCTTGAGATGCAGGCCAGGATGGGCAGCGATCCGATCACAATCAGCGGCAGGACATTTCGGGGCCATCACTCACCGCCTAGTACTGCGTCAACGATGCCGGGGTAGGCATCCACCAGAGCGCGAATGTCGGGACGCCATGACTCTCTGGCTGCCTCGGTGATCTTGTCCCAGCGGTCAACCGGCTTGGGGTTGCGCGTCAGCTCGTACTGACGCCGCGCCAGTTTCTCGATCGCCTGCTCCCGCCGCGACACCTGCGACTGCTCGGCTTCAAGACGGTCAGCCTCATCGCGCAGATGCCGCCCCGAGGTCGCAGTCTGGTATACGCCTGAAACAATGTCCGCCGCGAACCGCAGATGTGCCGGATTGTTGGGGTCCGGCTCGGGCAACTCTGCGGCGTCCTGCTCCGCGTTGTCGTGCAGAACTTTCACGTGCCCGACGATGTTCAGCAAGTCCCGTTCGAGCATGTCGAGTCCCGCCGCATATGCACGGATTTCCTTGTCTAGCAGTCGATATGATGCGTCAGACATCACGCGCCCTCCCGCGTCGCACTGCGGTGCGCGTCGAGAGCGTCGACCAACTCGCCAACGAAGTTCCTGGCGCTCTCTGGCGAATCCCATTCATCTGGGTTGAGAATCTCTGCCACCGCCGCGATTTCGGCGTCCCGTTCCTGCTCCCGCGCCGAGGCAGCCTCAAGCTCGTCGGCCTGCTTTCGCAGCGCAGCCGGATACGTCCCATAATTCAGCGGGTTCGCCTTTCCCTGCGCGACAACGCCAAGAGCGAGTGCTTCCAGTGTCTCTGCTGCCAGCCGTAGCCGGGCCGCAGACGTGGGATCAGGGTCCGGCAGTCTGACCGCACGGGCGGCACGTCCAGCCTCATACCCTTCTCCGAAACCCCGGTCTTCGCCGTCCTGAAAGCCGCTGTCATAATTGGCGGCAAGGTCGACGGCGGGAACCTTGGTCAATTCCTCAAGCTGGGCCAGCTTCTCCCGCAGCTCGTCACGTTCGGACACCATGCGCTCTACGTTCTCTTGGCAGATAGACGCTGCATCGCGGTAGCTGTCGCGTCCGGCACGTGCCTCACCAAGCTCCTCGCCCATCTGCCGGAGACCTTCGCGCTGCCTGTCATTCCGACGTTGCAGCTCGTCACGCTCGGCCAGGACCTCACCAAGATCGGTAGCCACCCTACCCACGGTGGCCTGCGCCTCATCGCGTTCGGTTTGCGCCTTCTCACACTCCGACCGCCAGTGATCGCGCTCAGCCACAACCGCAGCAGCACGCTCTGCAACGTCATGGTGCGACCACTGCGTCAGCGGCGGCGGATCACCTCGCAGCACGTTGGCCGTCTTCATGAGCTGTTCGCTCTGGCGACTCAGCAGCAGGCCATACCCGTGCGTCTCTTCCTCGATCAGCCATTCCGCTGTCTTCTGCGCCTCATCCGCACGCACCAGTTCAGACAGGACCGTGACATCTTCGTCGCGCAGCCACAGTGCATAATCGGACAGATACCATCTGCCGACAGGCGATCGCCGGGCAGGCTCAGCGTCGTCACCGCCGAGGTGGTGGGCCGCCTTCGCCAGCCAGTACTTGTCCGGCCCGCAGGACGCCGGATCAATCACGTTGTCGCTCATACGTACACCACCGCGACGATCAGGGCGACGAATGAGAGCAGGAACGCTGAGCAAGCGATCGCCATCGCCATGTTGGCCGTGCGCGTTGCATCTTCAAGCAGTTCGCTCACCGACTGCCTGATGATGTCGTTGGGAACGACCATCTGAATCGGAACCTGGTTGTCTTTCATGCGATCTCCTTAGTCCACGCCACCGCGTCTAGTCCCACGTGATGGCGTTCTTTGATCTCGAACGGCAGTTGCCAGCCGAGCTTGAGTGCGCCGAGCGCCGCCATGGTGAGGGCGTCGGCTTCGTTGTCGTTGCGGATGCGATCGGCCGGCCACTGCTCGCGCACGGCGGCGAGCACGGTGGCCTTGTCGGCATTGCCTTTGCCGCTGGCCCACTTGGCACGGGTGCGTGGGCTGCAGACACCGACGGGAATGCCCTTGGCGCGTAGCGTCGAATACAGCCCCATCCAGAGCGCCGCACGATCGAACTGTGAGCCGAATTGCGAGCCGTACGAGGGGCCTTCGATGATCACGAGATCCGGGTTCGCGCCGAGCACGATGTTGGCGACGTGCCGCGCCTGAGAGACGACTCGGTCGCTGCGTTCGTCCCAGCTGGCCGCGTCGTGTCCGCGATGGCCGACGGTGCGCAGGAATTCGACATATGGCACGCCGGTGTGGTCGGTGAGGACCGCGATCCCGCACGCGGTCAAAGAAGGGTCGAGCCCAACGACGGCGCTCACAGCGACTCCCCGTCTTCGCCGAACGTGGACAGGATCACGAATGTCTGCGGGCGCTCATCGATCCGCTCATGCTTGCGTTCCATGTCGTACGGATCGGAGTCGAAACTCAGGTAGGGCGTTGACCTTGAGAACCGGTACACGCGGCCGTTGAACAGGTAGGCGTCGATGTTGTCGACGTGGCCTAATTCGTTGTCAGAGCCCAGGATCAGCGCGTCCGGTGGTGCCTTCTGCAGCTTGGCGATCAGCTCGGCGACGGTCATGCACTGCAGCGGGCGGACGTCTTCGGGCGCCACATCGGGCAGCGGTTCGCGCTGGGTCTGCGATGCGCTGGCCGCCCATCCGCTGGCGTCGCCGTAGCGCCCGGTGTAGATCTCGCCGTCGATCTCGACCGAGACGAGGTCACCGGGCTGCAGCGGCGGCCAGTTCGGCGCGTAGGGCCTGCTGTTGAGCCAGCCGCCCTTGTCGTAGGTCTCCTCGGCGAGTTTGTCGGCGATCGTCGCGCTGGTGGTCAAGCTCACCGTCAGCTTCTCGTCGCCACTGCTGGGCAGCAACGGATTTGGCCACTGGCAGATCTTGCGCAGCCAGTCCAGGCGTAGCGCTCGGGTGATGTCGCTCATGATTCCAACTCCTTTCGCGGGCTGACGATTTCGTCGTGTACGTCGAGGACTTCGCCGTCGACGACGCCGGTTGCAGCGGCGCGCGCCTCTTCGCCGAGGCGGATCGCCCAGTCCAGGAGTGGGTCACGTTGTCGCGGCGTGAACCGCACGCCCTCGTCAGGGTCGATGCTGCCGATGACCTGGAATCCCATCGCGGTCAGCGCGTCGGCGGCGCTCGTGCGGCGCTGAATGCCGTTCACAGCGCGACCGCCTCGTCGTCGGACCCGTCGGTGGCCTGGACGCCCGTCGAGCCGTCAGGGGCCGAATCTGCGCCAGCGCGGCGCGCTTTCGCGGCGGCGAGTGCCTGGCGGACGCGGTCGGCGCCCTCGGCGTTGCGTTCGGCCTGCTGCGGGTCGTGGCCGCAAAGGGCCGTGCCGACGTAGCCGCGGTCATCGCACATCGGGCATTGATTGATCGCGGCGCGGCGGACCTCGGCAGCTTGGCGTGCGGCCGCCGACTTGGCCAGGGCGTGGCGGCGTGCTTGGCGTGCGGTCCAGTTGGCGTGAGCCTTGCGGAAGTTGGCGCAGGGACCGCATGTGCCGTCAGCCGGGACGGCGCGGTGCTTAGCGCAGCGCTGCGGCGGCTCGGCGTCGTTGGCCGGTTCGGATGGGATCTCGGTGTGTCCGATCGGCGACTCGATCGGCTGGGGCTCGACGTTTTCGACGGTTCGCGCGCGAACACCAACTGAACCACCTCTGGAAGGTGAGTCTTCGACCTCAACCTCAACCACAACCGACCCAACCGCTAAGGGTTTCGGGAAGGGTTCGGTGAACCCTTCCGTTTCCCCAGGTCGCAGTAACCCTTCCGAAAACCCTTCCTGCAGGGGTTCTTCTAACCCTTCGGTGAAGGGTTTCGGGAAGGGTTCGGAAATGCCTTCGGTGCGACCTTCCAGATGTGCGATCGCAGCCGCCTTGAGCTCGTCGATCGAGGCGCGCAGCTTGGTGCCTGCAGGCGTTGTGGTCTTGATCTTCGGGTCACCCAGCCGCTCGATCTCCGACAGCAGCACGGCCGCGATCTTCGGCGACTCGACATGCCCGGCGTCGCGCAGCGCCGACTTGAGCACGTTCGGCTGGTCCACGATCTTGTCGCTGCGCATGAACGACCGGATCAACACCTCGCCGGTCTCGTCATCGGTGAACACGAACTCGCGGGCTTCGAGACGAATCAGCCGCTTCTCGATCTCGGCCTCCGACGGCATCGCATCGCCGTCGCGCAGCGCCTTGCGCCAGCGCCGCATGTTGATCGTCTGCACGCCGGCGTAGTTCATACCGGGCTGCCCGATGAGCACCTGATACAGCCATTTGTCACCGATCGGTTGACGAGCAAAGTCCTCGTCGGTGTACATCGAGAACCACATCTTCCCGAATTCACGTGCCACTGGGCACCTCCTGTCGTGTGATGTCGGCGAGCTCGATTGCGGGCGCCCAGTGCCCGCACGGCGGCAGCACGGCGTCGATGTACGCCTCGGTCGGGCCGCTGAAACAGCAGTGGCCTTCGTGCGGCGTGGCATCGTTGGTGCGCCAGTGGCGGCATGGCGCGTTCATGACGCGGGCCTGAATTCGTGGGCAGCCGCAATAGGTCAGGCAGCTCGTGTGGTAGGCGGAGACGCCGTAGACGTTGACGTGCAGGCCACGCGGATGACCGCATTCACAGCCCGGGAAGTACTGGTTCTCCCAGCGGTCGCACAGCTCGTCGGTGGTCAGAAGGCTGCCGCCATCGTGGCCGGTGATTCCCCCGCCGTGATAGCCGTGACCATCGGCGCGCCGCGGATACTTCGACCACGTCGGATCGTGTTCGATCGGGCATCCGGTGTAGCCGCCGTCGTGCGATCCTCCGACCGGGTTGTGCGTCTGCCCGCAACGGCCACACCAGATTTGATGGCGGCCGAGCTTCTGGCCAGCGTCGGGCCGCACTGTGAGGACTTCGGTCCACTCGGCATCGAGTGCCTTGCGGCGAGCGTCGCGGTCGAGCTGCGCCTGTCGCCGGGATTCGCCGTCTAGGTCGAATAGGTCGAGCTGTTGATTCATGTGCGGATCTCCGATGAGAGCCACGCCGGCCGATGCTGCTCGACGAGCTCGGCGATCCACTCAGGCAGCGATGGCCAGTCGAGCGAGTCGGGTCGCCAGGTGCGTTCGCCTTCGATTCCGGGTTTGTCGGCGTGCACACCGTGCACGGTGACGGCGATAACGGCGATGGGTGCCTTGGCCATTGGCAGCGTGGTGTTCTTGGTGAACGTCTGCGCCAGGTAGCGCAGGTGTACGCTGGCCACTTCGCAGAGGGCGCGGCGTCCGTCTGGTGCGCACGGTAGCCGGACGGGCTGGGCGTCGGTGATCTTGAGTGCGAGCTGCTTGGTGTGCTGCTCGGAGAAGATCTCGACGGCGATGTCAGCGTCGGTCATGACCCACCGAGCTTTCGCCGAACGTCCTTCGCGACGCGGTCGGCCTCACGCGAGGCGCGCGCGCCGATGATGATCGCGACGGCGATGACGACGGTCGAGGTCAGCGCGAACCAGGCGACCACGACGATAATGAGGATCTGCCACCAGCTCATGACGTCGCCTCGAATCCGGCTGCGCGAAATTCCTTGTCGCTGAATACGCGCACGGAACCGCGGCCCGGATACTTCACGACCCACTCGCCGCCCTTGATGATCCGCCCCGTTGGGCCACCGATGCCGATCTCGTAGCCACCACTCTCTCGCAGATAGACCCCGACGCCTGGGCCAATAAGTCCGCTCAGGACGCGAAACGCCTCAACGGCATCGTCTTCCGGTAGCTGGTATCCCTCGACGACCTGTGTGTACTTCTCGATCATGGCCGTGCCACCTCGATCACTTCGCCACCAACACCACTCACAACGAGATTGGCGAACAACCTTGCCTCGTCGCTGATTTCGTCACGCTCGAGGATCACGAGGTCGGCGCTCATGCCACGCATCGCGTTCAGCGTGCTGACGAACGTGACGCGCCCGGTCTCGCCGAGCGTGAAGACCGCAGGCGATCCGCGACGCACCTTCTGCGTCATGTTCTTCCATCGGATAGATGCAAGTCCCACAACGTCGTCCAGTCGCTCAAGATATTGCGGCCGGCTATCGCACAGCCAGAGCACGCGCTCATCCCTGTCGAGTGCGCGAATGAGTTCGACCCGCAGCGCTTCGCGTTTCACCACTCCCACCGCCTTCCGCATGCGCATTCGGTGATGGTCAGGATCGGCATCCAGCCGAACAGCATGTGCGGGTGGAATTCCCGCTGACGGTGGCCGACGACGCGGTGCCAGGCAGCGTGCAGGCGGTTCACGAGCGGACCTCGCGGTGAACGAGGAACTCCACCACGGGAATCCAGATGGCGGTTGCCGAATCCGCATAGCCCGGGACGTCGCTCGGTGTCCACTTGTGGCTGCAGTCCGGAAGGAGTCCGACCGAGTAGCCGTGAGCTCGTCGCGCGACGAGCATCTGTAGCGTGCCGCCTCCGTAGACGCTGGCGCTGCAATCGGGATGGAGCCAGCAACGGTTGCTGTTGTCGACCCACATCGCCCACGGAACGGTCCATGCGCTATCGCCGACCTCGAGGTCAGCGAGCGTCTTCTCTCGCAGTTCGTCGGGCAGCAGGGCCTGCTTAATTGCGTTCTCGGTCATTACAACGCTCCGATCTGCTTGAGCAGGCGTGCGCGTTCACACTGGGCGCCGAGGCCGGCACCGAGACGCCGGTCGAGTTCGGCGAGCTGCTGCTCGGGGGTGCGCTCGTACCGGGCTTCGAGGCGCTCGAACGCCTCGTCGTTGCGGGTGTCACGGCGCGCGGTCATTCGTCGTCACCGCTTTCGGAGTCGTCGCTCTCTGCCCCGTCGAACAATCCGTGAGGGCGTTCCTCGTCAGGAGTGTCGTTAGCCTTGTGTTCAGGCCAGAGCACGCCGGCCTTCGTCAGCCAGTCAGTGTCATCGGGTGAGACAACTTCACTGATCACAGCATCCCCGAAATGCCCCGTCTCTGTCGGCTTCTCCGGGTCGTCATGATCGTGTGCGATGGTCGGTGCGATCGCGCCGATCCAGTGGGAACCGATCTGCACACGGTGCAACTGCATCGAGTGCGTCCCGAACAGGTGCACCGCTTCCTTGCGGCGTTTGGCGATGCTGTTCAGCAACGCCAGCGACGACGGTGTGAAGCTGGTGCGCGGTGTGTCCAGGCGCGGGTTGCCGTCCGCGTCTACCGGCAGCGGCAGCGGGTCGCCGGACAGGATGCGTTTGGCGCGCAACAGCATTGCATCGTCAACTTCTTTCGTCTCGAACCGCAGGGCCGTCCCGGAATCGAACAGCTCCGGCGTTTCTTCGAGGACGAGCGTCTTGTCCTGTAGCGAGAGGTTGACGGTGTGCTGCGGGTTCGCAGCAGCCAACGGTTTGCACACGGCGATCACCGCTTTCGCATCGCCGCGCGGCCAGATAGCGCCATCGAGGCGTCCGTCGCAGCCGGCCCACGTGTGGCCGAGAACGTAACCGTCCGTTGATGTCCCGACCAGTAGTGCCACTTCGCCGGGCTCATCGCCGTCATAGCCGCGCGTCGTCTGCAGGTGGATACCGCGCCAATCAGCGGTGTCGATCAGGTCGGTCAGCAGATCGCACAGCTTCTTCGTGCCGATGGTGATCACTTGGTTGCCTCCAATTCGGCCTTGCGGGCCTCGTAGATTCCCTTCGCGACCTGGCGGTCGTCATCGGTCAGTCTGTCGAGAATGTCTTTGGGCACTACGGCTTTGAGATCCTCGATCGTTTCGGCGGCTGCTAGCGCGTCGAAGATGTTGTCGGCGTCCACCTTGGCTGGCTCCGGCTCGGGGTCGGGGTCATCGGCTGGCGCATCGTTGCGTTGCGGATCGGCGTCCTGAGCGATACCGAGCGCGGCGCGCACGCCTGCCACGCCGCGCACCGGGGCGGCCTTGGTCTTGGCCTGCTCCACGATCGCGGCGTCGACCACCAGGTGTGCAGCGTCCTCGAAGATCACGCCTGAAAACTGCTCCGGGAATGCCTGCCGATACGAGGCGGCCTCGGCGCACTTCGCCAGCTGATTGGCTGGCATCTTCGACCACATCGAGTTGGGTCGCGCGTTTGCTTCCACGGTGTAGGTCTGCACATACTCGGCGTAGTTCGCTGTGGCTGTGTGCTTCTCACCGTCGCGCATGATGGTGAACTTGGCGGCCGCCGGCGGCCTGGACGAGTCAATCCACACGTCGACCCACTTCTCGCCGTCGTGCCAGTACGGGCCGTCCTTCTCAAGCTTGATACCGAGCGCGTTGGCGACGCGGCGGCCGCCGAGCCGGTATCCATCGATACCGATCTGGATCGTCCACTTCATCACCCACTTTTCTTCTTGCTTGCGGGTCTGCGGATTCCACTCTTTGACCTTCGTGCGGCGGCCGATCATGTAAATCTGCTTGGCGAACGGGTCCAGGCCTGTGCGCTTGGCCTGATGGAAGAACACCTGCAGGTCGCCCGGGCTCGCGTCTTCCACTCCGAGCTGCTGTAGCGCTGCGACCTGAGCGTCGCTGAATTCGGTTTGGCCAGCGGCGATGGTTAGCTCGGTGCTGGGCGCAGTGACGATTGCGCCAGTCAGCTCGGTCGACTCATGTTGTGCTACTTCGGTGTTCATGCTGCGTTGGCTCCTTGGATCTCGTTGGTGGTGATCTTGTAGTTCGGCATCAACGTGATGCCGTACTTGTTGGGTCGGCGGTCAGCAATCTTGACGCCGTTGACCTGGGCGTACTGGGCGTTCCCCATGGCGTCGAGCACCTTGGTGGCGGCAAGCCGCTGCTTGGACTTGAGCGCCTTGAGGTCGGTTGACGTGGCGAGGAACTCGGCGGCCAGCTTTGGGTCGAGTTCTGCTGTGCTGCCGTCGATGTCGGGGTGCAAGGCCTTGACCGTCTCGTAGCAGCTGACCGAGTCGTCGAGCGGTGGTGCAACGAGAGTCTTGAGCGAGTGCATCCACCGGTAGGCAGCCTCGTCGAGCGCCTGGGCGACCTGCAGGTCGTAGACGACGTGATAGATCTTCGGCTTGCCATACTGCGGCCACAGCACGATGTCGGCGTCGTCGTGCCAGCCGGTGATGAACTGCTGCCAGATCACCTGCGCGGCATAGTCGGCCGGAACGATGCCACTGCCGTCGTCGCCCCACTCGGCGAGATCGCGGGCGGTCTTGATCTCGACGACCCGGCGCAGCTGCCCGCACGAAGCACGGCGGTCGATGGTTGCGGCGTTGCCATAGGGAAGGTCTGGCCGCGTGTACTGCACTTCGACCCGCGAGAGCCGCCACGTCGGCGGCGTCTTGTACTTCCAGTACTCTGCGGCGGCCAGCTCGGCGGCGTGCCCGTAGTCCCAATCGTCCTGCGTGGCAGCGGCCGCGGCCTTCGATTCGACTAGGCCGGCCATCTCGTGCCAGAGCGTGTACTGCGACTGATACCGCGAGATCCCGAGGATGACAGGGATCTTCGACGCGCTGACGAGCTGCAGCCATTCCCGCGAGCCGGGTGCGGCTGGATTCTTGACCTGGACCGCCTTCACGAGACTCGCCACCAGGGTTCGGTGCGGTCCATGCGGTCGACCTTCTTGTCGAACCGGCGTTCGTCGCGGTCGTCCTGCATCTGCTCGTAGTCGGGCTCGGCGTCCTCGTTGTAGCTCATGACGTTTCGCCCTGCTCGATCGCATCAGCGATGCCACGAAAGAATGCGGGAGCATCGGCACCGAGCTGCTCGATGAAGTATCGGGGGATGCTGAATCCTTGCCCATACCCAGTGAAGTCGATATGCGACGACGGTCGGTTCGCGTCCATTTCTACGGGCTTGTTCATCGCTTGGCCGCCAATCGGTTGATGCGGCGCGATCGGCGTGCCACCTTGTTGCGCTGGCGGCGGCGTTCGATCTCGGCCTGCGGAACGGTGCCTGCGTAGATGTGTGACTGGAATTGCAAGGCGTACAGCACTTGTCGGGCTGGTGTGAGTTTGGTGTCTAGCATCGGCGGTCTCGCTTTCGGTCTGGTCTCGGATTCAGTGGCCGGCAGTAGGTGCAGATGCCGGTGATCAGGCGCACGTACAGGCCGTGTTGCTGGCGCCAGCAGCGGATGCATGGGATGCCATCGACGAGCTGCTCGGGCGCGGTCACGGCGGCCTATGACGGAAGTCGTCAGCGTTCGGGCAATGCCGGTGATGGTCCTGGTAGGTCGGCAGGCCGAGCGCGCGCATCCCAGCGGCCTGCCCGAGGCTCACAACCTCTACGTGCGCGACCGGGCGGCCCAATCCGGCATCGAATTTCCTTGACAGCGAGAGGTTTCCGTCGCCAACGGGATTGACGTCAATCACCATGAGAACGTGCTTGGTGCCCTTGTCGCGCATGCGCCCTGTGCGGGCGAAGAAAATTCGTGCCTTGCAGCCTCGGCAGCGTGCGATCTCCTTCGGATCCGGAACGAACGCGTTATTGGCGGTGTTCATGCCGGCACCGTCCCCCGCGGCCGGACAGTGATGCGTGTCCGCCGGATTTCACGGTCCATGGCCGGTGAGTTCAGGATGCGTCGCGCCTGCTCGACGCGAGTCAGCTCGGCGCGCGCCTGCAGTTGGCGTTCGTTGAGTGCGTGATCATGCCAGGCGATGAACGCCATGAGGATCTGCGCCGTCTCGGCCGGATGATGCATGCAGCGTCCGGCGAGTTCAGCCAGATTCACTGCAGGATCAGGTGTTTCGAGGAACTGCTCAACCAGGTTCATTGCCGCTACGTGGATCTCTTCGGTTGACCTATACACCGGCCACCGCCTTGAGTCGCTGCAGATCGGCGCGGTTGCCGGGTGCGCTGTTCGCCGTCTCGCTCAGCACAACCCCGGCCGCTATCACGCCGATGTCGGCGTGCTGCCTTGCGGACAACGCACATTCGCGGACCACTGTGCAGCCGTGGCAGAACTCGATGGCGCGACGGCGTTTGATGGCCGCGGGCGTGCGGCTGTCGACGATCTCGTCCATCCGCTCGATTGCGTCATCGTTGGCGCACTTGGCGTACAGACGCCAGGACTGGTCAGCCATTGCGCTTCACCTCGGGCGCGAGGTCGTGCTGGCCGACGAGGTAGATCATTTCGATGTCGTCGTCGCAGTGGTACTCGAGGTACAGCGTGGGGATCCCATCGCGGCAGCCCTGCGTGTACTTCATGTCGCCGACGACGGTCCACGACCAGCCGGGCGGTGCCGGGATGGTCTCGATGACATCGTGGATCAGCCGCGCTGCGGCACCCGGCTTCGGCGCGTTCATCGCTGCGCCTCGGCTGCCCAGTCGTGGTGATCGATCAGGTCGATCACCTTGTCGATCGTGTGCGCCAACGTCGGCCCGGTGGTCTTGACTGGCGCGTAGGCGTTGGACTGCATGCCGATTGGCCAAAACCTGATCTCGACGATGGCAAGCCGGTCGGCGTCGGTGTGTTGAATCGAGTAGTTGCAGCCGTGCTCGATGGCCCGGGCCTTGAGTGCGTTGGCCAGGCGGCCGAGCTGCTCGTTCTCACGCTGCTTCTCTACGGCGATCTTGATGCCGTCGGCGATCTCGCCGTAGGTCCCGATGGTGCTCATGCCGTCACCGCATCGGGCATGAAGTACTCGACGTGTGTGATTCCGCGCGAATTCCATAGGGCTTCACGGGCTGCGAGGAACTCGTCGAAACTGCGGCGGCACAGCGCCGCGACCGTCAGTGAATGCCTGGCGGCGCGATGCCGGCCGATCTCCATCCGCTGATCGATGCTGATCTGGTAGGACTTCTGCAGGCGTGCGTTGAGCTTGGCCGCGCGGATCTTGGTGTGCCGGAAGAATTTCATGCGCTGCACTCGGCGATCGAGTAGTGGCCAGTGGCGGCGTTCGAGGCGACCAGGGTGCCGTTGACGGTGATTTCGCACGATGCCCAATAGCCGTACGTCTGGATCGAGTTGCCGGTCAGCTGATAGGCGGATCGCGAGTAGTCGCGCTGCGTGCCGCAGTAGTTGCCATCACTGGGCCGGAAGCTCGGCAGGTGCGTGCGGTCGAAGCTGCGTAGATCGTTGTCGCCGTCATACCAGGTGCTGACGCCGTTCTCCGTTGTGTCGCTACAGAACTGGTAGACGATTGAGTCGCCGGCCGTGGTGTCTGCGTGGGCCGGTGCCGCGACGACGAGCGGTGCGGCGATCGCGGCAGCGCCGATGGTTGCGGCGATGATGGTGTGAAGTTTCATGTGTCGAGGTCTTTCTCGTAGGTGTCGATGTAGGTGAGGAACTGCTGTGCGAGCACTTCGGCCTGGAAGGGTGATGACCACGGGCCGCAGTAGCGGGTGACGACGACGGCTAGCAGGTCCTGGACGCCGATCTTCATTGCGGCACCGCGCAATTCATTGACGACGTGCTCGGCTTCGGCGCGTGTGCGATAAATGCGCGGGCCGACGGGCTGCTCGCTGATGCACTGGCCGAACATGTTGTGCCGCTGCTGCAGTTCCTGCAGTAGCAAGCCGTCGGGCAGCATGACGGCGAACTCTTGGGCGATGGTCACTCGATCCACTCCCCACCCTCGACGCGGATGAATGTGTCGTCGGCAGAAGGCTTGTCGGTGAACTGTGCGCGGACACAGATGGCGAGCGCGGAGGCCATGAAGGCGAGTGCGATGGTCATGCCGCCACCTCGACTGCGTCGTAAGTGCGCGTGTTGACGTTCCATCGGGCGGACCACGCGAGCGCCTCGGCTATTGCCGTGGCGAACGGCCCGGGCAGCTCGGCAGCATCTTCGGGAAGCATGCGCGCGAACGTGTCTCCGCCGGTGTCGATTTCAATCAGGGCGCCGTTCATCCAGACAGTCAGGCCGCTGGCGTCGTCCCGCCAGATCGGTGACGGAGGCTGCGTCGGTGCGCTCATCGGACGCCACCGAACTGCGGGGCGGACTTGTAGACGCCGCCATCGAACAGATGCTTGTTGACATGTTCCTGCGCGTCGGCGAGGCGCCGCAGCTGCTCGACTGCGGCCTCGAGCTGCTCGGCGGCGTGCAGGGTGGCGTGGGCTTGTGCGCGTTGGCCGGCGGCTCCAACCGCGTACTCCTGGACGCTGTCGGCGAGCGCGTCTAGTGCGCGCGCCTTGTGGCTGATGGGCTGTTCGGTACTCTGATGCATGACGGCCTTTCGTGGAGGTTGTCGAGAGTTGGATTTGATTCCCCGGCGCGACGGTTCAGGTCGCGCCGGGGTTTTTCGTTGTCCCTGCGCTATCCCCTTGATCCGCAGGGTGTTCCGGCGAGAAGTCGCCAGAAGTTTGGTGTCCCACCCGGCGCGCGCGGGTAGCGTCCGCGCTGCTGGCCGGGTGGGACGGGTCCGCCTGCGCGCGCACAGCCCCTGGCGCAGCGGCGGCGGACGGCTGGTGGCTGAAAACGCGCTCGATACGGCGGACCTCAGCGTCGGTGAGCTCGGCAGCGAACGGGTTGCTGATGCGGGCGTTGTCCCCGGCCGTGGATCCATCACGGCCGGGGCGCCCGTCTCCTACGGTTGAGTCGCCAGAACCATCCGAAGGAGAAGAATCGTGGAGATCAACAACATCGGCCAGATCGCGTTGCCCGACGGGGCCGTCCGCTGCAAGAAGCTCCGTGACACCGTCGTCAACGCCGGACTGATGGGAGGGGACGTCGTCGCCGACAAGACGTTGCTTTACGGGCTGCTCGGCATTGTCGCCGAGATCGAGGCCTCCATCAGCCACGCGGACTAGCCCCTCGCGCTGCAGCATCCGCAACGCCAGCGTGGTCGAGTCGGCCGCGAGGCGTTCAACTCGTGCTGCGGTCTCGACGCGACGGAGTGACGACCGGATCGCGTCGAGACCGCAGATGACGTCGCTGTGGCGCTGATCGAGGATCCGGGCGCGCTCGCGGGCTCTCACGATGCGGCCTGAGTGACGTTCATGATTCTGGTCCGCACGGCAGTGCGGGCCAGTAGAGTTCCCAGGCCATCAAGAAATCTGTACTGGGAGGTAAGACGATGAAACATCATCTGATCGGCGGTTGCGCTGTGCTCGCGATCGGTGCCGGGCTGCTGCTGGGAGCGGGTTTCGCCAACGCTGAGACGTACGGGCCTACACCACCGCCGGGTGCTACGGCTCAGTGCAGCGATGGCAGCTGGTCTACGAGCCACCATCGGTCGGGTACATGCAGCGATCACGGCGGTGTCGGCCGATGGCTTAACTGAGCTGACCGTGCCACTGCGGTCCTCCACGTATGCGTGGGGGGCCGTTTGCATGCAGGCACTCATGATGCAGCCCTTGCGCGACGGTCGGCGCGACCGAGGATCCGCGAAACCTGTTGCCGTTGCGCTGCAGCAGTATTCAATCCAAAGGAGGAATCATGACCGCATTCAACCCAGAGCGCTGGCCACTGGCACCCGGCAACGCGCCCGCAGAGGTCGAGGCACTCCTGCAGGCCGAAGCTGCCAAGTGGCCCGAGCCGACTGCGGCGCAACGGCAACAGGTTTCGCGGATCCTCGGTCGCGCTGACCGTCGCATCATCAACGCCAAGCCAGCGCGGTGACGCAGTCCGGGGCCTGGACTCGATCATGGCCGCGCCCCATCGAAGGGATTCGCCATCAGTGCGCGATGGTCAGAAATCCGAAGTTCTCGCAGGATGGACGTGTAGATCTCGGCGTCGATCCGACGGAGTTGGCCAGTCTCGACGTTGGTGATGAATGAGCGGTCCACGCCGACCCTCTGCGCCAATTCAACGATCTTGCGGCCACGGGCCTCGCGAATCGCTCGCAGTGCGGGACCTTGCACGGCGATCATTTGCACGGCGATCATTCGCGGAGCATCGTCACCGCAACCAACCGAACGGGGGACACGATTGGTGGCCCCATGATTCGTCAGGATGAGGCCCAGCAGACCAAAGATCGCGGTTCGCTCGGCGCCGGATAGCGCCTCCGCGAGACCGGCGAACTCGGCCAGCCGCCCCCGGTACTGCTCGGCAGTCACGACCAGGTCGTCATCGGAATTCTCGGCACGCTCGCGCTCGGCCCGGGCGATCGCGATCGCCTTCTGCGTTTGGGCGTTCGCGGCTTCCAGCTCGTCGAGGACGTCTACGCACTGCTTACGTGTGCGGTCTCGTGCGTCCGCCGGTGTGCTCATGACGCCGCCTGGGGACCATTGGAATCGCGTTGTGCGACTAGTTGTCGGCGGCGTTCTGCCAGTTTCTCCACAGTTCGTCGGCTGAACAGCATTGCCCCGCGCTCACCTGGCGCCTTGGCTGCGGGAACGAGGTCACCGCGAGCCACCATCCGCGAGACACCAGACGGCGTGATCGCGAGAACGTCCGCGACAACGCTGGTGGGAATCAGACGGGATGACTGTTTCGGTCGCGATGTCATAAACTGATGAGTACACGAGATATGCCGTTGATGCAAGACTTATGACGGTGATTCAGATACGGAATCTGGCATCAGCTATTGCGAAACGCATAAGGTTGTGATTAATCTGCAGATGTCTGCGAATGACGCTGGCGAGGCATAGGGCCTCTGCCGGGCCTGATGAGAGGGACGAGTCAGATGAGCATTCAACCTGTAGGTCTTGATCTACTCGAATTCGATCTACCCGACCGGATGCGGCGCGCACTGCGCGTCTCCGGCGTGAGCGTCAACCAGATGGCCGAGTATCTCGGCGTGAAGCCAGAAACCTGCAGCCGCTACATCAACGGCCGCGCGAATCCCCCGCTGCAGACGGTCCGGCTCTGGGCGCTAAGGACCGGATTCCCGTTCGTTTGGCTCAAAGATGGCGAAATCCCCGCCGGACCAACAGATCCAGACGGCGACGCGCTGACCAGCACTACTGCATCAACTCCGTCTCGTTGACGCTGGAGCCGGCTGAGGGCTCTGCCGAGTAGGCGCAGGCCGGTCAGTCCGGCGCGACGATAAAGGACGTCAGGCCGACGAGCATGTCGTCGTCATCGTCGACTGTGCCGATGATTCCGCGACGGCCGATCGGCTCGAGATCGGTGCGGGCCAGCTCGGCCATCGATGCGGCGTCGGTGACGATGGCCGGGAACCGCTCACCGGACTCCGTACGGCCGATCACCCAGCCCCGCTTCGGGGTGCCGTCCCGATTGAACTCGACCGTGTACGTCTCGATGGCGCCGGTCCCCTCGGTCGGCTCGACGACCGGCGGATGCTCGGTTGCAAAGCGGCCATCAACGTCACCACCGCGGAACGGGTGACTCGGCGGGGCCGAATCCAATACCACCGCATGATGTTTCGTCAGCATGCCGCCGTTCGCGTACACCAGCCCGATACCCGGGTCGGTACGCAGCCGGTCGGTGACCGCCGCCAAGGCATGCATCGAGTAGTTGTTTCCCGGACCACCGAATGCCGACAACCCGCCGGTCGCGGTGAGCTCGGCACCGAGCGGCCGATCCAGATACGACGCGGCCAGCTTCGGCACCACCGGGAAGCAGCTGTACAGATCGAGCACGTCGATGTCAGTGGCAGCGAGGTCGGCCCGCTGCAACGACTCGTCCAGCACCGCGGCCATCGCCGGGTCGGAATGGAAGTCGACGCGCGCGAGCAGGTCATCCGAATCGGCCGCGCCGGCGCCGGATCGCACATAGACCCAACGGCTCTCGTCGATACCCGCCTCGCGAGCCGCGGCGACGCTGGTGACGATCACAGCGGCGGCCTGGTTCACGGCGATCTGCGCGTTCATCCGCACCGGATACGGCTGGCAGACCATGCGGTTGCGGTCGGTGACGGTGCCGATCTCGGCCGCAGTGCGCACCTCAGGGTCCCAGGCGGCGGGTTGAGCGGCCGCAACAGTGGTGAAGTCGGCGAACAACTGGGCCGCAGACTCGTAGGCCTGCTCGAAGGTCTGGCCTAGATGCGCACGTAACCCGTTCTCGTACAACGGATATGCCCGCACCGGTGGCGCAAGCTGATAGCGCAGCATGATCTCCGACGCGATATCCCCGACGTTGACGTTCGGGAACCCGCCCGGCGTCCAGTCCGGAACCTTGCCCGCGGCGAGGAACGCCCGCATCGACGCGACTGCCTCCACTCCGCCGAGCACCGCGATCCGACTGTCACCGGCAGCAATCGCCGCGGCGGCATCGTCGAGCAACTTGCCCGGCTGGTTGCCGCCGATCGGGCTGTCGACCAACCGGGTAGTGGAGGCACCGATCTCGTCGTTGACCAGCCCCGCCAGGCCGTCGTAGCTCCAGCCGAGAACGTTGACGATCCCGATCGTGTCGGTCTTCGTCGCCAACGTCTCGACACCGCTGTCCGCTGCGGCCCGGCCGATCGCGTCGACCAGCAGCTCGAGCGGTGATCGGGCGGCGTCGAGGTCTCGCTCGCGGTTGTCCCGCAGCTGCCCGACCCCGACGATGACCGGAACGCGGTCATCGGTGAGCGGCCGGCTCACGGCAGTCGGGTCAACAGCGCGTCGACCTCGACACGCGGGCCCGTGAAGAATGGCACCTCTTCGCGCACATGCAGTCTCGCTTCGGTCGCCCGCAGTTCACGCATCAGATCAACGATGCGGTGCAGCTCCGGGGCCTCGAACGCGAGGATCCACTCGTAGTCGCCGAGCGCGAACGCGGGCACCGTGTTGGCCCGCACGTCCTTGTAGTCGCGGGCCTTCATTCCGTGATCGGCGAGCATCGTGCGCCGCTCCTCGTCGGGCAGCAGGTACCACTCATACGACCGGATGAACGGGTACACACAGACGTAGTTGCCCGGGTCCTCGCCGGCCAGGAACGCCGGAATGTGGCTCTTGTTGAACTCGGCCGGCCGGTGCAGCGCGGCGTTGCTCCAGACCGTTTTCGACGCCCGGCCGAGCGCGGTTTCGCGACGGAACGCGTTGTAGGCGGCCTGAATCTGCTCGATCTGCTCGGCATGCCACCAGATCATGAAGTCCGCGTCGGCGCGGACGCCGGACACGTCGTAGATGCCGCGAACGACCACGAGGCCTTCATCCTCGAGACTGTTGAAGAATGTCTGAGTCTCGGAGATTGCCGACGATCGATCCTCGCCCAGCTCCCCCGGCCGTATCGCGAAGACCGAAAACATGAGGTAACGGAGGGTGGAATTGAGCTTTGCGTAATCGAGACGGGTCATACAACCCATCGTGCCAGGCCGCGCACCTGCGGAATTATCGCGGTGTCAGGATCACCACCGGAATGTCCCGGTCGGTCCGTTTCTGGTAACCGTCATACCCCGGGTTGACGCGCGTGATCTGCGGCCACAGCTGCGTCTTCTCCTCGGCGGTGGCCGTGCGCGCGAGCATCGGGGTGGTCACCTCGTCCACCGTGATGTCGACCTCCGGGTTCGCGACCAGGTTCTTATACCAATCGGGGTGGTCGGAATGGCCACCTTTGGATGCCACGACCACCACCTGGTCCGGCCCGTAGACAGGCGCCGTCAGCAGGGTTCCGCGCCGCTGCCCGGACTTGCGCCCGGTCGTGTACAGCTCCAGCGTCTGCATCCCGAGCATCCGCCGCGGAAAACGACCACCGGTCACCGCCAACAGCGCGCGATGCCCGTTCTCCAACATCCAGGCTCCCGCTGATGCGGTCCTGTCAGCCATCGACATCCGTATTACTCCTTACGATTCCGACAATCCGCCGCCGCGCGGCGCCGGACTCAATTCAACTGCCGTACCAGTGTCCGCACAACCGCGTCGGCACGCGCCACGCATGCGGGGACGCCGACTCCGGCATAGGCGGCACCGGCCAGACCCAGTCCGTGCGGGGTGGATGAGTCGACCGCCGCGACGATGTCGGAGTGACCGGGCGCATACAACGGAATCCCCGACGTCCATCGCTGTACCGCCGCATCGACGATCGTCGGCGCCACGAGTCCGACGAGCCCGCAGACGGCCGCCAGATCGTCGCCCGCCTGCTCGACCAGCTCCGCGTCCGACACACCCGCCAGCGTGTGCGGGTAGCGCCCGAAGGAACAGCGCACCAGCTGCGGGCCGCCCGCCAGGTGCGGCCACTTATTGGTGGTGAAGGTAAACGCTTTGGCGCGCAACGATTCTCCTGATGCCACCAGTACACCCGAATTGTCCGGAAGCACCGCCGAGGGATCTACCGCCAGCAGCGCCAGCGCCGACTGCGCGATCGGAATCCTCGCGTGTAGCCGACTCAGCTCGCCATCCAGGATCGACGCGGCCACGGGCGGCGAGACGGCGGTGATCACTGCGTCGTAGTCCCCCGAAGCGTCCGCTTCGACCGACCAGCCGCGCGCCGTCCGGCGGATCGCGGTCACGCTCTCCGGCCGATGGACCGGTCGCGCTGCGGCGAGGAGCGCATCGACGAGCACGCGATAGCCGCCGTCGCGTAGCGATCCGAACACCGGGCCCGGCGTGGGCGCGGCCAGCAAGCCGGTCACCGCGTCGGTCAAGCTCGTCGCGCCGGCGTCGAGCCTGGCAGCCAGCTGCGGCAAGGCCGCCCGCACGCCGATGTGGTCAGCACCGGCGGAGTAGACCCCCGACAGCATCGGGTCAACGGACCGAGCGACGACGTTGTCGCCCAAGCGATCCCGCACCAGACTGCCGATCGACCGATCCTCCCCCGGCGTCCAATCCAGCGGCCGGGCATCTTCGCCGCGGATGCGTTCGGCATCGGCCTCATCGATGACATCGCGCACCGCGTCGACCGAGGCTGGAATACCCATCAGCGTTGGTCGAGGCAATGTCCGCAGTCCGCCGCCGGCCAACAACGCGGGCTGCCGCGCGGCCGGATGCACGATGTGCTCGGCGATACCCAATTCCGTTGCCAGATCGATGATCTCCGGCCTGCGAAGGAGAAACGCCTCGGCCCCGATGTCGACCGTGACACCGCTGACGGTCGCCTGCCGCAATGTGCCGCCGGGCTCGCCGGGCTCGTAGAGGTCGATCACCACGTCGTCACCCAGGAGCCGCCGCAGCCGATGCGCGGCCGCCAGCCCCGAGATGCCGCCGCCGACGACCGCGATTCGGATGCTCGACGGTCCTGCGTTCAGCCCGGGCCCGGACGTCACAACTGGTGAACCAGCCCGACGATGCGAGTCAGCACGTCCGGATCGGTCGCCGGCAGTACGCCGTGGCCGAGGTTGAAGACGTGCCCGGTCGCGCCCGCCGCGATCGCCCGATCGGCCTCATCCGCGATCCGCCGCACCTGTTCCTCGATCACCGGCCAGGGCGCAGACAGAATGGACGGGTCCAGGTTCCCCTGCAGCGCCTTTCCGGCGCCGACGCGGCGCTGTGCCACGTCCAGCGGGATCCGCCAGTCGACACCCACGACGTCGGCACCGACCTCACCCATCGCGCCCAGCAGCTCGCCGGTCCCGACGCCGAAATGAATGCGCGGCACCGCCTTCGCCGCCTGCACCTCGGTGAGCACCCGGGCGCTGTGCGGCGCCACGAACTCGCGGTAGTCGGCCAGCGACAGCGCGCCCGCCCAGGAGTCGAACAGCTGAACCGCGTGCACACCGGCCTCGATCTGGACCTTGAGGAACGCGATCGTGATGTCGGCCAAGGTGCCCACCAGCTGATGCCAGGTCTGTGGATCCGCGTGCATCAGGGCTTTGGTGCGCTCGTAGTTCCGGCTCGGGCCGCCCTCGACCAGGTACGACGCCAGGGTGAACGGCGCGCCGGCGAAACCGATCAGTGCCTTGTCACCGAGCTGCTCGAGGATCTGGCCGATCGCAGCGGCCACCGCCCCCACCGCCTCCGGCTGCAGCCGCGGCAACGCCGCCACCTGCTCCTTGGTGCGCACCGGATCGGCGATCACCGGGCCGGTGCCGGCGACGATGTCCAGATCGATTCCCGCAGCCTTCAGCGGAACGACGATGTCGGAGAAGAGGATCGCCGCGTCCACATCATGGCGGCGGACCGGCTGCATGGTGATCTCGCAGACCAGCTCCGGGTCGAAGCACGCCTCCAGCATTCCCCGGTCGGCGCGGATCTCGCGATACTCGGGCAACGACCGCCCTGCCTGCCGCATGAACCACACCGGCCGACGGTCCGGACGACCTCCTGTCGCCGCTGCAACCAGGGCCGGAACCGCGCTGTCTGTGCTCATCAAGAACAGGTTAGCCGCTGCGACGGCGCGCCTCCGCCGCCGGATCCGCGCCGCGTTCTACCGTCGCCGAGTGACTACATCCGGAGCATCGACCGAGCCCGCGGCCTTCCGCGCTGCCGTCGAATCGATGCACCAGGCGAGGGTCCGGCCGGAGATCGAGATCGGCACCATCCGCCCGCCGCAGCGCCTGGCGCCGTTCAGCCATGCGATCGGCGCGGAGGTGCGTCAACCGGAGCCCGACGAGATACCCACCGATTCGGAGGGGACCGCGTTCGGCCGACTCATCCTGCTGCACGATCCGAGCGGCCAGGAGGCCTGGGACGGCACCATGCGCCTGGTCGCCTACATACAGGCCGAACTCGAGGCGGCGCTGGCCACCGATCCGATGCTTCCCGAGGTCGCGTGGAGCTGGCTCACCGAAGCCCTGGAATCAGGGCCGGCCGTCACCGCATTGGGCGGCACCGTCACCTCGACCACCTCCGTCCGGTACGGAGATATCGCCGGCCCACCGCGTGCGCACCAGCTGGAGATGCGCGCGTCGTGGACCGCCCAGGACGCCGAACTCGCCCCGCATGTCGAGGCGTTCGCGTCGGTGCTCGCCTCGGCGGCCGGTCTGCCGCCGACCGGCGTCACGCGCCTGGGCTCGATCGGCACTGCGTAGTCACGGGCCCTAGTGACTGACCATCCGGACAGCGATCCATCGGCCCCCGACGCACCCGAACCCGAGCCGGTCACCCCGCTCACCGCGCCGGTCGACGGCGTTCCGCCCGTCCTGGTCGCCGGTACCGAATTCGATTCGGCCGCAGCCTCACTGACCGCGGGCACCGGGCCGATCGCCCTGGACACCGAGCGCGCCTCCGGTTTCCGCTACTCCCAGCGCGCCTATCTGGTGCAGCTGCGCCGCCGAGGCTCTGGATCTTTCCTCATCGACCCGATCGATGAACCCGATGGGCTGGCCGGAATCGCGACCGTTCTCGGCGATGCCGAATGGGTGCTACACGCTGCCGACCAGGATCTGCCTTCGTTGCGCGAGTTGGGATTTCACTGCTCCAAGTTGTACGACACCGAACTCGGCTGCCGGCTCCTCGGCCTGCCACGCGTCAATCTCGCCGAGATGGTCGGCCATTTCCTCGGATTAGGCCTGGCGAAGGGCCACGGCGCGGCGGACTGGTCGCAGCGACCGTTGCCCGATGAATGGCTGAACTACGCCGCGCTCGATGTCGAGGTGCTGATCGAACTGCGCGATGCCGTCGACGCCGCGCTGATCGACGCGGGCAAGGACGAGTGGGCACGACAGGAGTTCGAGTGGGTGCGCACCCGGCCCGATCCTCCCGAAAAGCCGGACCGGTGGCGCCGCACATCCGGCATCCACGGAGTCAAGGGTGCCCGGGCATTGGGGATCGTGCGTGAACTGTGGGCTGCCCGTGACGAATTGGCCCGTAAGCGCGACGTCGCACCGGGCCGCGTGCTGCCCGACTCAGCGATCGTCGCGGCAGCCACGAAGCCGCCGGCTTCGGTCACGGAACTGACCGCCATGCCGGTGTTCAAGGGGCCACGGCAGCGCCGCCAGGCCGGACGCTGGTTCCAAGCGATCGACTACGCGCAGCGACTTCCCGAGGCCGAACTCCCCCGCCGCAACCCGAAAACCATCGGATTGCCACCGACCAACCGCTGGGAAGATCGCAACCCCGAGGCCGCCCAGCGCTACAAAGCGATCCGTCCGGCGCTCCTCGAGCTGGCCGAAACGAACTCGCTGCCACTGGAGAACTTGCTCTCACCCGACATACTGCGGCAGCTGTGTTGGGACGGGTTCGAGGCGCCGACCGAATCGGCGGTGACCCAGCGTCTCGCGGCGACCGATGCCCGTCCGTGGCAGCGCGAACTCGCGATCCCGGCGATAGTGGCGGCACTGAAGTAGCCCCATCGATCCAAGCGCGCGGCGACCACGCAAGGACTGTTCCGGTCAGCGGAATCGATCGGGCCGTAAGGGATTGAGCCGGTCGTACGGTCGATCAATGAAAATCGGAATGTCGCTGTTCACCTGCGATCGCGGAATCACGCCGGCCGATGCGGCGGTCGCCGCCGAGGAGTACGGCTTCGACAACTTCTACGTGCCCGAGCACACGCATATTCCGGTGGTGCGCACCTCGAATCACCCGGGAACCGGCGACGAGATTCCCGACGATCGCTACTTCCGCACCCTCGATCCGTGGGTGGCGCTCGGTTCGGCCGCCTCGGTCACCAGCCGCATCGGTCTCGGTACGTCGGTGGCGCTGCCGCTGGAGCACGACCCGATCGCGCTCGCGAAGACCATCGCCACCGTCGACCATCTGTCGGGTGGCCGGGTGACCCTCGGCGTCGGATTCGGTTGGAACATGGAGGAACTCGCCGATCACGGGATTCCCCCGAACAAGAAGCGGACCGCGCTGCGCGACTACCTCGCCGCAATGCAGGCGCTGTGGACCGCTGAAGAGGCCGAGCACGACGGCCCGTTCGTGAAGTTCGGTCCCAGCTGGGCCTGGCCCAAGCCGGTTCAGCAGCCACGCCCGCCGATTCTGCTCGGCGCGGGCGGCACCGAGAAGAACTTCGAATGGATCGTCCGCGCCGGGGACGGCTGGATCACCACGCCGATCGAGCAGGCGATCGACGGGGGCATCAAGCGCCTCGGCGAGCTGTGGGCCGAGGCGGGACGATCCGGCAAGCCGCGGGTCGTCGTCCTGGCGGGCGAGTTCGATCTGGATCAGCTCCGACACTGGGACGAGGTCGGCGTCGAGGAGGCGGTGTTCTCCTTCCCGGACGCCTCGGCCGACGAGGCCAAGCTCTTCGTGAAGGACCTCGCCGAGAAACTGGCACCGCTGCGGCCGTGATGCGGGCATCCGGTCAGGCTGCGGTTGATCAATCCGCTGCATCGTGACCGGAAGTCGGTGCGGCAGGAGCACTGTGTGACGTCACACTGACCGCATTCGGTGGGTGACAGCTGCTTTCGCAGCCTAAGCTGGTTCTCGATGCCGACGAACCCGCAGTTGCAACCCGTGCTCGCGCCGTTGACCGCTTCGGCGATATTTCTGGTGTTCACCATCAATCCCGGCGGGGAAGAAGAGCTGAACGCGGCCCTCGCCGACTTCAGCGGACTGGTGCGCACCGTGTCGTCGCGCCGCCCACCGATCGAACCGGTGAGCGCCGTGCTCGGCATCGGATCGGACGCTTGGGACCGACTCTTCGCCGGACCCAAACCCGATGGGCTGCATCCATTCATCGAGCTGACCGGCGACGTGCACAACGCCCCGTCCACGCCCGGCGATCTGCTGCTGCACATCCGGGCCGAACGCCAAGACCTGTGTTTCGAGCTGGCAACGCTGGTGATCGGGCGTTTCGCGTCGGCCACCACGGTCGTCGACGAAGTGCACGGGTTCCGCAACTTCGATCAGCGCGCGATGATCGGCTTCGTCGACGGCACGGAGAACCCGTCCGGGCCGGCCGCTGATGCAGCGGTTTTCCTCACCGATGACGAAAACCCCCAATTCACCGGTGGCAGCTACGTCACAGTCCAGAAGTATCTCCATGACATGTCGGCCTGGAATGCCATCGGCGTCACCGAACAAGAGAACGCCATCGGCCGCTCCAAATGGGAGAACATCGAGATGGCCGACGACGTCAAACCGTCGAACTCGCATATCGCTCTCAACGTGATCGTGGACGACGACGGCACGCAACTGCAGATCGTCCGCGCCAACATGCCATTCGGCCGGCCTGGGTTCGGCGAGTTCGGCACCTTCTTCATCGGCTACAGCGCCGACCCGGCGGTCACCGAGGAGATGCTGAGCAACATGTTCATCGGGCAGCCGCCCGGCAACTACGACCGGCTACTGGACTTCTCCAACGCCGTCACCGGAAGCCAGTACTTCGTCCCGACGATCGACTTCCTGGATCAGCCACCACCACTGCCGCAATCGTCGGCAGCGACGTCAGACGAGCCGGACGTCGCCGCAACCGTCCCCACTGGCTCACTCACCATCGGTTCACTTAAGGAGCATTCATGAGCAATCTGCATCGCGAACTCGCACCGATCTCGCAGGCCGCGTGGGCCGACATCGAGGAGGAGGCGACACGCTCCTTCAAGCGGAATGTCGCCGGACGTCGGCTGGTCGACGTCGACGGACCGCATGGTCTGGAGCTGGCATCTGTGTCCACGGGCCACACCGCACCGATCGCCTCGCCGCGGGACGGCATCGCCGCCGCCGTTCGACAGTCGCAGCCGATCGTGGAACTGAAGGTGCCATTCACGTTGTCGCGCACGGCGATCGACGATGTCGACCGCGGCGCCCAAGACCCCGACTGGGACCCGCTGATCGCCGCCGCCCAGAAAATGGCGCTCGCGGAAGACCATGCCATCTTCAACGGCTTCGCCGAGGCCCAGATCACCGGCATCCGCGATTCGGCGTCCGCACAGGCCCTGCAGCTACCCGAGGACGTGCGCGAATACCCCGACGTGTTCAGTCGGGCCGCATCGACGCTGCGGCTCGCTTCCGTCGAGGGACCGTATTCCGTCGCGGTCAGCGCCGAGGTCTACTCGCTGATCAACGAGACGACCAACCACGGCTACCCGATCATCGAGCATGTGCAGCGGGTGCTGTCCGGAGACATCGTGTGGGCGCCGGCCATCGACGGCGCATTCCTGCTGTCCACCCGCGGCGGCGATTTCCAGCTCACCATCGGGCAGGAGCTGTCGATCGGCTACGACAGTCACGACGCCACGAGTGTGAACCTGTATTTCACCGAGTCGCTCAGCTTCGCAGTGTGGACCGCAGAGGCGGCGATCGCCCTCACGCACTGATCCGGGCTCACCAGCCGATCAGCGTTGCGCCGCGATCCCGGCCGTGACCATCGAGTCGATCTGCTCGCCGGTCAGCCCGGATTCACCCAACAGCGCGCGGGTGTGCTGACCGAGTGCCGGCACTGCACCCATCGGTGCCTCGAAATCGGCAAATGTGGCCGGCGGCAGCAACGCCTCGATCGTGGCGAATTCCGTTGCGACACGGCGCCATCGATCGCGGGCCTGCAGCTGTGGGTGCGCGATCACATCACCGATCTGCTTCAGCTGTGCCGCCGGCACTCCCGCGGCAAGCAGTCGATCGGCCAGCTCCGCCGTGGAATAGCGGCGGGTACGGTCGGCGACCGCCGCATCGCATTCGGCACGGTGCCGCACTCGCAGAACGTTGGTGCTGAAGCGTTCGTCGTCGGCTAGTTCCGGAGCGTCGAGCGCCTTGTTCACCAGGTCGCGCCAGCCGGGATCGCTCTGGACCCCGATCAGCATCTGACCGTCACTGGTCGGATAGGCGTCATAGGGTGCGATCGCCGCATGGCTGACCCCCATTCGGGGCGGCGGCGCACCCGCATAGAGCTGCGTATACAGCGCATGGCCCATCCACTCGATCGTGGCGTCGAGCATCGAGATATCAATGGCCGCACCCACTCCCGAGACTCCCCGCCGAACCAACGCGGCAAGCACCGCCTGCGAGGCATACATGCCTGCGGCGATGTCGGAGGTCGGGATTCCCGTCTTCGCCGGATGGTCCGGCGTCCCCGTGAGGGAGATCAGACCGGCTTCGGCCTGGATCAACATGTCGTAGGCCTTGTGATGCGCAAACGGTCCACCGGATCCGTAGCCGGACATGGTGACGACGATCAACCTGTCGTGATCGACTCGCAGGGCTTCCGCGTCCAGCCCCAGTCGCGCCGCGGCCCCGGGCGCCAGATTCTGCACCACCACATCGGATTTCGCGATCAGAGCGCGGACCGCATCGGCACCCCGCTCACTTTTGAGGTCGACCGCGAGAGATTCTTTGCCCCGATTGAGCCACACGAAGTGCGATGCCGACCCGTGGACCACATGGTCGTAGCCGCGAGCCAGGTCTCCCCCATCGACCCGCTCGACCTTGATGACCCGCGCTCCCAGATCGGCGAGGCTGCGGGTCGCCAGCGGAGCGGCCACCGCCTGCTCCAGAGCAACGACGGTCACCCCCTCGAGCGGCAGCATCAGGGTTTCTTGGTGGGCGCCGCCGTGGGATCGAACTCGCCATAGGACATCCGGGAAACGCTTTCAGTGATCGTCATCGCGACGTCCTGCGCCGTCAGGCCCAGCTTGGCCAGCAGTTGGCCCCGGCTGGCGTGCTCGAGGAATTCCTGAGCGATACCGATCTCACGACACGGCGTCGACAACCCATGCTGCCGCAGCTTGTGCGACACCGCAGACCCGACGCCACCGTGAACGCCGCCGTCTTCGACCGTCACCACCAACCGGTGCGACCCGGCCAGTTCGACGATCGAATCCGGCACCGGAAGCACCCAGCGCGGGTCGACCACGGTCGCGCCTATCCCCTGCTGCGCCAGGCGCCCGGCGGTCTCAACCGCCAGCGGACAGAACGCCCCCACGCTGACGATCAGCACGTCGTTGCCGTCGCCGCGGCCCGGCTCGGCGAGTACGTCGACACCGTCGGCCAGCCGGCGAACCGCCCGGAGATCCTCCGGTACAGCACCTTTGGAGTAGCGCAGCGCGGTGGGCCCGTCTGCGATCGCGAGCGCCTCGGTGAACTCCTCGCGCAATCGCACCGCATCGCGCGGCGCGGCGACGCGCATGCCGGGAACGATCGCCATCAGCGACAGGTCCCACATGCCGTGATGCGACGGTCCGTCCGGTCCGGTGACGCCGGAGCGGTCCAGCACCAGCGTGACCGGCAGCTTGAGCAGCGCGACGTCCATCAGGAGCTGATCGAAGGCCCGATTGAGGAACGTCGAATACAAGGCCACGACCGGGTGCAGTCCACCCAACGCCAGACCGGCCGCGGAGGTGATCGCGTGCTGCTCGGCGATGCCGACATCGAACATCCGGTCCGGGAACCGGTCACCGAACTCCGCGACGCCGGTCGGGCCGGGCATGGCCGCCGTGATCGCCACGATATCGGCGCGTCGTTCACCCTCGGCGATGAGTGCGTCGGCAAAGACCGACGTCCAGTCGAGGGGCGCGGCACTGACCGCCTGGCCGGTCGCCGGATCGATCACGCCGATGCCGTGCATCTGGTCGGCCTCGTGGTTCTCGGCGTGGGCGTAGCCCATCCCCTTCTGCGTCATGGCGTGCACGATCACCGGGCCACCGAACGATTTGGCGTGGCGCAGTGCGTTTTCCAGGGCCCGCTCATCGTGGCCGTCGACCGGGCCCACGTACTTGATGCCCAGATCGGCGAACATCTGCTGCGGGGCGATCATGTCTTTGATGCCGCTCTTCATGCCGTGCAGCACGGCGAAGGCGCTCGGCCCCACCACCGGGATCTTGCTGACGATGCGGCGGGTCTCGTCGAGCATTCGCTCGTATCCGGGCTGTAGCCGCAGGCCCGACAGATGCCGGGCGATCCCGCCGATCGTCGGCGCGTACGAGCGCCCGTTGTCGTTGACGACGATCACCACCGGACGGTTGGCCGCGGCGATGTTGTTCAGAGCCTCCCAGCACATACCCCCGGTCAGGGCGCCGTCACCGACGATCGCGATCACGTGCCGGTCGGCCTGACCGGTCAGCTCGAAGGACTTGGCCAGTCCGTCGGCGTAGGACAGTGCCGCGGAGGCATGCGACGACTCCACCCAGTCGTGCTCGCTCTCGGCCCGTTCCTGGTAACCGGTGAGCCCGCCCTGCTGACGCAATGTGTCGAATCGGTGCGCGCGGCCGGTGACGATCTTGTGCACATAACTCTGGTGCCCGGTGTCGAAGATCACCGCGTCGCGCGGCGAATTGAAGACGCGATGGATCGCGAGGGTCAGTTCGACGACGCCCAGATTGGGGCCCAGATGCCCGCCCGTCGCCGACACCTTCGCGATCAGGAAATCCCGGATCTCAGCGGCCAGCTCGGTGAGCTCGGCCTGGGTCAGGCCACGCAGGTCCCCGGGCGATTTCACTGAATCCAGCACACCCATGGCGCGGTACCCCTTCTCCCAGCTGTGAACATCTATCGGCCTGCCGCGGCAGTACCCCGTGAAGTCTACTGTTGCGCCGCAGCACCCGGCGTCAGCAGCGCGATCGCCTCGAAGTGATGAGTCATCGGAAACGCATCGAAACCACGGATCACGGTCGGCCGGTAGCCGTGGCGCCCGAAGTCGGCCAGATCCCGTGCGAAGGTCGCCGGATCGCATCCGACATGGACCACCGCGCGCGGGCCGGCCGCGCACACCGCATCGACCACGCCCACGCCGGCCCCGGCCCGTGGCGGATCGAGGACGACGACATCCGGTGCCGGCAGGTCGGCAACGACCCGATCGACCCGATCGGGGTGGAAGTGCACCGCCGTGTCGTCGGCGAACGCCAGCGCGCCGGCCTCCACCGCTCGTCGATCCGACTCGACGACATGGACCTCGTCCGTAACGCCCCGCATTGCGGCCGCCAGCGGCCCGCCGCCGCCGAACAGATCCCAGCCGACGGCGGCCCGGTCGACACCGGAGGCCGCGAGCATGTCGCCGACAACCGTCGAGTAACTCGCCGCCGCGTTCCGATGCGATTGCCAGAACCCGGCTGCCGGCAGGTGCCACGTCCGGTCGCCGACCCGCCAGTTCGCCACCCCGGATCCGGCCAAGACCGACTCGCGCCGCACCTTGGCAGCACTTGCGCGATGTTGTTGCGCCCGAGCGCGTTTGCCTCCCCGTCGCTGCGACACACCGGCCAGCTCGACGACGTGGCGGTCGCCCGCGTCGTCGAGCACCACGACGACCTCCGAGCCGGCCGCGGCATCGGGAAGACCGACGACGAGCCCGTCGGCGGCCGCGGCGCAGTCGAGCGTCGGCACCACGGCCCCGCCCCGCGCATGCATGCCGGGCCGTCCCTGAGCATCGACCCCGAGTCGCATCCGGCCGCGCCAACCAGTCTCGACGATCGACGAATCGGGCTCGGCCGCAATCGATTCGATATCGCCGTTCCAGCCGATGCCACCGCCCAGTCGTTGCAAGAGATCGGCCAGCACCGTCGCCTTGATCTCACGGGAGGCGGTCCCGGTCATATGCGAGGCATCGCAGCAGCCGACGCCGGCCGCGTGCGCCCGGCAAGCTACGTCGATGCGGCCCGGGGCGGCGTCGACGATCTCTTCGATCTGCGCGTGGCAGAACGACTTTCCTTTGTCCTCGGTCACCCGTACAACGAGTCGCTCGCCCGGCAGCGCGTCCCGGACGAAGATCACGCGTCCGTCACGACGGCCCACGCAGACGCCACCGTGACCCGGACGGTCGACCGTCAGCTCGAACCTCTCACCCTGCCAGTTCACTCGGCAAACCATACGCGGCCGGCCGCCGACCGATCGCCCGCGAGGCCCGTCGGGGATCAGCTGGACGAGCCGGCAAGGTTGGCGACGTCCCGCAATACCGCTCTTGAATGCGGGACGTCGCCATAACGCCGCCGGTCGTTCAGCTGGCCGCGACTGGCTACATGCCGCGGCGGGCGTCTCCGGGCGCGTGGAACACCCGCTCGTCGTCCTTGCGGCGCACGGATGAACTGAGCTGCCACGGCACCGACGTCACCATCACGCCGGGTTCGAACAGCAGTCGGCCCTTGAGCCGCAATGCCGACTGGTTGTGCAGGATCTGCTCCCACCAGTGGCCGACGACGTACTCAGGGATGAACACCGTCACGACATCGCGGGGCGACTCGCGCCGAATCCGACGGACGTAATCGATGATGGGCCTGGTGATTTCGCGATATGGCGAGGCGATCACCTTGAGTGGCACCGGGATGTCGCTCTCTTCCCATTTGGCGACCAGCCTCTTGGTGTCCGCGTCATCGACCGCGACCGTGACCGCCTCCAGTGTGTCCGGGCGGGTCGCCCGCGCGTAGGCCAGCGCCCGCAGCGTCGGCATATGCACCGTGGACACGAGCACGATCGAGTGCGACCGGCTCGGCAACGCCACGTCGTAGTCGACGTCTTCGAGTTCATCGTGGATCCGCGAATAGTGGCGGTGGATCATCTTCATCAGCACGAAGATCGCGACCATCGCCACGATCGCGATCCAGGCGCCGGCGAGAAACTTGGTGATCAGGACGATGATCAGCACGGTGCCGGTCATCGCGAATCCGATGCCGTTGATGACCCGCGCCCGCTGCATCCGCCGGCGTCCGGCCGGGTCTGTCTCGACTCGTAGCAGCCGCGTCCAATGCCGCACCATGCCGATCTGGCTGAGTGTGAATGAGACGAACACACCCACGATGTAGAGCTGGATCAGGGAGGTCACCTGCGCACCGAAAGCGGCGATGAAGACGATCGCGGCCACCGCCAGGAAGACGATGCCGTTGCTGAATGCCAGTCGGTCACCACGGGTATGCAGCTGTCGCGGCAGATAGCGATCCTGGGCGAGCACCGAACCCAGCACCGGAAAGCCGTTGAACGCGGTGTTGGCGGCCAGCACCAGGATCAGCGCGGTCACCACCGCGATGAAGTAGAAGCCCGGCGTGAAGTTGTGGAACACCGCATCCGCCAACTGCGCGATCAGCGACTTCTGCTCATAGCCCTTGGGCGCGCCGCCCAACTGTTTGGCGGGATCCTCGACGTACTTGGCTCCGATGCGGCGGGCCAGCAGGATGATGCCGAGAAATAGGACCACGGCGATCGTGCCCAGCAGCAGCAGCGTCGTCGCCGCGTTGCGCGACTTGGGCTTACGGAACGCCGGCACCCCATTGCTGATGGCCTCCACACCGGTCAGCGCGGCGCAGCCCGACGAGAACGCTCGGGCGATCAGGAACACCAGCGCCACGCCGGCGATCCCCGTGTGTTCGGCGTGGAGCTGATAGTCGGCCGGCTCGGCGCGCAGACTCTCGCCCATCACGAAGATCTGGATGAAACCCCACACCAGCATGAGGAACACCCCGACGATGAAGGCGTAGGTCGGAATTGCGAAGGCCGCACCGGATTCCCTGATACCACGCAGATTGATGGCCGTGATGAAAACGACGGCGCCGATACAGAACAGCACCTTGTGGGCATTGACGAACGGCACCGCCGAGCCGATGTTCTCCGCGGCCGACGAGATCGACACCGCGACCGTCAGGACGTAATCGACCAGCAGCGCGCTGCCGACCGTAAGACCCGCGGTCGGCCCGAGGTTTGCTGTCGCGACCTCGTAGTCGCCGCCGCCGGACGGATAGGCGTGCACGTTCTGCCGGTAGCTGGCCACCACGACGAGCATGACCGCGGCCACCGCGAGACCGATCCACGGTGTGTACGCATACGCGGACACCCCCGCGATCGACAGCACCAGGAAGATTTCCTGGGGCGCGTACGCGACCGACGACATGGCGTCCGAGGCGAACACCGGCAGCGCGATCCGCTTCGGCAGCAGCGTGTGCGACAGCCGGTCGCTGCGGAACGGTCGGCCGAGCAACAGCCGTTTGGCCGCCACCGAACCCTTGGAAACCATGGACACGCCGACCACAGTAAATCCCGTGAATCAGGCGTGCACACGCGCCTGCCATTGGACGGCTATGTTTATGCCGTCGAGCTTCCCGCGCCGCCGACGCGCGGGTGATCGTGTCGACTCGCGGCAGAGCTCGCGAGACCAACCGGCGGACCGGAGGAGACAGGGTGCATGTAGTCGTCATGGGGTGCGGGCGCGTGGGCTCCTCACTCGCGCTGGCGCTGGCCGGGAACGGCCATTCGATAGCCGTGATCGACCGCGACGAGTCGGCCTTCCGCCGTCTCGGCGAGAACTTCCCCGGCGAACGTGTACGCGGCATCGGATTCGATCAGGATGTCCTGCGCAAGGCCGGAATCGAACGCGCCGACGCGTTCGCCGCGGTCTCGTCCGGCGACAACTCCAACATCATCTCGGCCCGGGTCGCCCGCGAAATGTTCGGCGTCGAGCGGGTCGTGGCACGTATCTACGACGCCAAACGTGCCGCCGTGTTCGAACGCCTCGGCATCCCGACCGTCGCGACGGTTCCCTGGACGACCGAACGATTCATGACCGCGCTCGGCGACAGTCCGGAGCGCAAAGCCGGCTGGCGCGACCCGTCCGGCAACGTCGTCGTCTTCCAGCTCGCCCTCGCGGAGAGCTGGGTGGGCACCACGTCGGTCGCCTTCCAGACGCAGACCGGCGCGCGGATCGCGTTCCTCATCCGATTCGGTTCGCCGGTGATGCCGGAGCCGAATACCGCTCTGCAGCAAGACGATCAGGTATTCGTGGCGGTCCCGGCCGACCGGGTGGACGACGTGAAGGCGATGGCCGCAGGGCCTTCCGCCGATGGAGAGGGGAACGCCCGATGAAGGTCGCCATCGCCGGCGCCAGTGCGGTCGGTCGCTCGATCGCCCGCGAGCTGCTCTCCAGCGGCCACCACGTCCTGCTGCTCGAACGCGATCCCTCCCGAATCGACACCAGCGCGATCCCCACGGCGACCTGGGTGTACGCCGATGCGTGCGAACTCGACAGCCTCGAGAACGCACAGCTGCAGACCTACGACGTCGTGATCGCCGCGACCGGCGACGACAAGGCCAATCTGGTCGTCAGCCTGTTGGCGAAGACGGAATTCGCGGTCGACCGCGTCGTGGCCCGGGTGAACGACCCACGCAATGAATGGCTGTTCGACGAGTCGTGGGGTGTCGACGTCGCGGTGTCCACCCCGCGGATGCTGGCCTCACTCGTCGAAGAGGCGGTCTCGGTCGGCGACCTGGTGCGGTTGATGACGTTCCGTCAGGGGCAGGCGAACCTGGTCGAGATGACGTTGCCGTCGGACACCCCTTTGGCCGGCCGGACGGTGAGCCGCCTGCAGTTGCCGCGAGATACCGCACTCGTCGCGATCCTGCGCGGGGGCCGGGTCATCGTGCCGCAGGCCGACGATCCCCTCGAGGGAGGCGACGAGCTGGTGTTCGTGGCACACGCCGACGTGGAATCGGATCTGCGCTCAGCGATCGTCGGCTGACGCCGGCGGTCCGTCGTCGGCCGGTCCGGAATCGGTGCCGGCCGGAATGCTTTCCGCGACCGCAGCGGCCTCCTCGGCACTCTCCAGTCGTTCGGCCCGACGCACCAGAAACACCGTCAGCAGCGCCGCCACCGCGGTGAGCGGCCAGCCCATTGCGATCCGGGCCACCGCCAGTGCGCCGGTGTCGTTGTTGTTGTACAGCCAGTGCTGGACCACATATCGGGCGGCGAACACGACGGCCCATCCGGCGGTCGCGATGTCATAGGCGTAGAGCACGCGACGGTTCTTCCGCCACCCGGTCCCCTTGCCGTTCAACGCTTCCCAGGCCAGCCCGACGAGTGGCCAGCGCACCACGATCGACAGCACGAACAATCCGGCGTACAGCAGCGTCGTCCAGATTCCGAACAGGAAGTAGCCCTTGGCGCTGCCGGTGCGGTGCGCGATGAACGCGCAGATCGCGACACCGATGAAGCCGGAGATCGCCGGCTGGATGTTGTCGTGCCGCACCAGGCGGATCACCAGGATCAGCGCCGCGGCACCGATAGCCGCCCAGATCGCGGCTGTGAGCCCCCAGAAACTGTTGACCGGGACGAAGACCAGGATCGGCACCGTCGAATAGATCAGGCCGGAGACGCCGCCCATCTGGGCCAGCAGAGTCTCGTTCTCGTGGTGCTCGGATTCGTCGGGCTGCGGGCTGGTGTCGTCGTCGTGCTCAGCCGTCAACTGAGAGCAGTTCGTAGTAGGGGTTGTAGATCAGCTTCTCGCCGCCCTGGGTGCCGACACGGCCGCGGATGAGCACCTGGCGCCCCGGCTCGATGCCCGGAATCCGGTTGCGCCCGATCCACTTCAGCATCACGGTGTCGGTGCCGTCGAAGAACTCGGCAACGACGCCGGTGCGCGCCGAACGCGAACACGTCTGCACTGATCGGAGCTCACCGCGCAGGGTGACCTCCTCGCCCCGACAGCAGTCGCGGGCGGGCTGAGCGCCACTCGCACGCGACTGCTCGGAGATCTCTTCAGCATCGAGCTGGTCGAGGTCCTCCGTGAGCCTGCGCGTGAGGCGTTTGAGGTATCCCGCTGCGGTCATACCCGCCAGATTAGACCCCGCTCGAAACCGTGGCCACCACCCGGGCAGGATCATCCCGTGCAACGGGATACGGAGCTGTCAGCTGCAGCAATGGTGGCCATGCCGGGGGCCGGATTCGACGGCGACTTCGCTCGCCGGGCGTTCGGACCGGCGGCGCGGACGCTCGGCATCGACATCAGACCGGTCGATCCGGATCCGTATGACTGGGTCGGCGGGTACCGCGGCGCACTGGACGCCGCCGCGCGGCACGGCGCGGTACTGGCGGTGGGTATTTCGATCGGCGCATGTGCGGCCATTCGGTGGGCGCTCGACAACCCGCAGCGCTGCGCCGGGGTGTGGGCGGCGTTGCCGCCATGGACGGGTGCGGCGGGTGACGCGCCCGCCTCGTTGAGCGCCACCTTCGGCGCCGACTCGATCGAGCGCACCGGCCTGGACGCCACCCTCGATGAGATGCGCGTCGGATCCCCGGCCTGGCTGGCGGACGAACTCGAGCGCTCCTGGAGAGCGATCGCCGCGCGTGGCCCCGGCGACGGGTCGGCACTGGTGACGCTCTTCCGCCAGGTCGCATCCTTCACGGCGCCGACCGACGACGAGTTGTCGGCACTCGCGGCGACCGGCGTGCCGGTGGTCGTGACGGCCGCGACGGACGACCCGGTTCATCCAGCGATGGTCGCCCAGCACTGGCGTGCCGCCTCCGGCAACGAGTTTCGTTACGGCACAGTCACTCTCGAACAGATCGGCATCGAGCGCGGGGCCATCGGCGAATCCTGTGCACGCGCCTGGAGCGACAGGTAGCGTTCGCGAATTTCGGGTTCGGGGTTTGGCAGTTCGGGCCGGCTCAGTGCCCCTGCTGGCGCAGCTGCTGCATCGCCGATCCCGACGACTGCGGCGGTTCTGCCGGTTCCACGGAGTCGACGGGTTCCGGGGCGGGCGCGGCGGGCGCCCCGCCTTCGGCGATGACCGACGCTGCCGCCTCCTGAGCCATCGCGCCGCCACCGACGACCGACCCGGCCGGTCCACCGGCCACATCGGGTTGCTGCTGCTGTGCTGCGATCACCTGTTCGGCCAGCACTGGCGGCAACACGATCGGCAGCGGCGCCTTCGGCGGATGCGGTTCGTCACCGCGCCGAACCACGGACTCGCTGAGCACCGCGCGGCCCACCGACTCGAGTGTCTCGGCCTGGTCGGCGGGAGCGCTGATCACCGCGCGCACCATCCACCGCGGCCCGTCGACTCCGATGAAGCGGTGGAGACCACCGCCGACTTCGGCGATGACCTCGCGGCCCCAATGTCCGTTCGCCAGCGACACCTCGGCACCGTCGGTGCGCAACGCCTCGCTGAGCTCGCCGATGACCTCACGCCATTGACCGGGCGATTTCGGTGCCGCAAACGCCTGCACGCTGATCCGCCCGGCGCCGGCGACCAGATACACGTTCTGCGGCTGATGATCGGCCGACATCTCGACCGTCACCTGTCCGCCCTCGACCACCGGGACAAGTACCGATCCCAGATCCAGGTGCGAGTTGCTCAGATCCGTGTCGCCGACCAGGTCTCCGATGTCATACGGGCCCTGTCCGCTGCCGATCTCCTTGGCCGTGGTCTCCACCGGTTCCTTCGGCTTGCCGGATCCGTAACGGCCCTTGGCCTTTCCAGCCCGAAAACGTTCTCGCATCTAGCCGTTCACCTCCGCCGGCGTCGTCTCGCGATCCAGAATCCCGTGTCCGCCGCTGGATCCATACCCGCCCGCGCCGCGGCTGGTTTCGTCGAGCTCGTCGACCTCCACGAAGTCGGGCAGTTCGACGCGCTGCACCAGCAGCTGCGCGATCCGGTCGCCCCGGGCGATGTCGATCGGCTCGTCGCGGTCGAGATTGATCAGACAGACCTTGATCTCTCCGCGGTACCCGGCGTCGACGGTTCCGGGGGTGTTGACGATGGACAATCCCGCACGAGCAGCCAGACCCGACCGCGGGTGAATCAGTCCCACCGTGCCGACCGGCAACGCGATCGCGATCCCCGTCGGGATCAGCTGCCGTTCACCCGGCTCCAGTCGCACGGCGACGGTGCTGCACAGGTCGACCCCGGCGTCGCCCGGATGCGCGCGCACGGGAAGTGGAATGTCCGGATCGAGGCGGCGAAGAGCGATCTGCATCACGGATGCCGCACTGTCTGAATCGGTTGTCACAACAGGGCAGACTACGCTGACCTCGTGGCTTCCACTTCATCCGGCGATCACCGTTCCTCTACCGCTCCGGCGTCCGGTTCCGGCGATCTGCATGACGAGCGGCTCTACGTGCCGTGGTGGTGGTGGCTCGTCGCCGCGGTCATCGTCGGACTACTCGGTTACGAGATTCAGATCGCGCTGCACCACAGTGACCTGAGCTGGATCGCGTACATCGCGGTGACACCGTTGGTCGCGTGGCTGTTGTGGTCGATGGGGCGGACCCGGATTCGGGTGTCCGCCGATCATGAACTCTTTGCCTATAAGGCGCATCTGCCGGTGACTGCAATCGATCACGTGGCGGCGGTCCCGGCGACCGCGAAGAGCGCGGCACTCGGTCGACAACTCGACCCCGCCGCTTTCCTGGTGCATCGGGCCTGGGTCAAGACGATGGTCCTCATCGTGCTCAACGATCCGGACGACCCGACCCCGTACTGGCTGGTAAGCACCCGCCACCCGGAGCGGCTGATCGCCGCTCTCGGGCTGCGCGATGCGGCGATCCCGGACAACTAGCGTCGAGGCGCCGAAAAACTAGGCGCAGTCGACGCAGATCTTCTGGTTGCCCTTCTCATAGGCCAACCGGCTGCGGTGGTACACGAGGAAACAACTCGTACACGTGAACTCATCGGCCTGCTTTGGCACCACGCGTACGGACAGTTCTTCACCGGAGAGATCGGCACCAGGCAGTTCGAACGATTCTGCGGTGTCCGTCTCATCCACATCCACCGAGGCCGACTGGGCCTCACTGCGGCGAGCCTTCAGTTCCTCCAGCGAGTCCTCCGACAGATCGTCCGTCTCGGACCGCCGCGGGGCATCGTAATCAGTAGCCATGTTTGCCGCCTTCCTGCACGTCGTCGGGCGCTAAATGCAGCCCGGCTCGCCCATTCCTCAACGATTACGACCCTGGAATCATTGCTCGAAATGGACCCTAATTGAGTGATCTACACCACATATCTCGACGATACGGAACGTGGTCGATCACGGTGAAGCGGCCGAAGTCTAGCCCACGGAGATCCTTTGGTCAATGCCCGGCGTCCGGTGTGCCGGCCGGCGACACGCTCGCGACGTGGCGGCGCGCGCTAGGTGCGGGTAACGCGGCATTCCCGGGATTGCGGCGAGGCGCAGGCTACGCTTTGCCGCGTGGTCTCCTCCATCACTGCTGCCGCATACCCCACCGACGAGCACGGCCGCCCGTTCCGGCGGCGCCGGTGGATTCCCTGGGCGTCGGCGGTCGCCGCCCTGCTGTTGTTGACGCTCATCGTGTGGACCACGGCGCTGAGCACCGGAGGGTCCAGCGGAGCGGCGGCATCCTGCCCGGCACCCCCGGCACCGTCATCGACCCCGCCAACCCCCGCCAACCCGGCCGACGGCGCGGCGGCCACGACGCAGCCGGCCTCGTTCGGAAGCACGATCTCGCGTGCGCAGATGAAGACGGTCGCGCCGGCCGCGCTCGCGTCGTTCCAGGTCCGGGTGCTCAACGCGACGAGCCAGCGTGGCGCCGCCTCGAAGGTCCTGAGCGACCTCACCGACGAGGGATTCGTGCCGGTGCCCGAACCCTCAGCGGCGGACGATCCCGTCTATTACAACCACTCGCTGTCGTGCTACGGCCAGATCCGCTTCGGCGCAGCAGGCGTGGCCGCGGCCGCGGCCCTCTGGATCGCGGCACCCTGCAACGAACTGATCCAGGACTCACGACCCGGAACCCAGGTCGATCTGGTGCTGGGCGATCAATACAAGTCCAACGAGCGGTCGCAGGACGCCAGCGCGCTGCTCGCCACGCTGAAATCGGCGAGCCCGCGGGACCAGAACACCGGCGCCGACCCGGCCCTCCTGGCCGCGGTGCACAAGACGAAATGCTGACCCCGCCGCGATGACGTCACGCGGCGCGGGCGCCCGATCGGCTCTATAGGGCACCCAGCGCGTTCACGCCCGCCAACGCATCGGCGAACTGGTCGAACACACCAGGTGCGGCGACAAGCGTGAGCGCTCGATCCGCAGAGCGCGAATCCGCCGCCGGCGTCAGCACCCGCGCGCCGGCCTCGGCCGCAATCAACGAACCGGCTGCCCAGTCCCACGGGCTGAGCCCGTGCTCGTAATGGACGTCGGCCTGGCCGGCTGCCACCATGCACAGATCCAGTGCGGCCGAACCTATTCGGCGGATGTCACGTACCCGCGGCAGCAGGTCGGCGACCACCCGGCCCTGCGCACGACGCAAGTCTGCGGCATACCCGAATCCGGTCGCCACCAATGCCACATCAAGATCGGCGATGTCGTTGCAGCGCAGCGGAACCACCTCCCCTTCCGGCGCGCCGCCGATCACCTGGAAAGCTCCGTCGCCGCGCGCGGCGTAGTAGGCCACATCGCGGGCGACGTCGACGACCGCTCCGGCCACCGACACCCCGTCGACCTGGGCCGCGATCGAAACCGCATATGCCGGAACGCCGTAGAGGAAATTGACGGTCCCGTCGATCGGGTCGACCACCCAGCGCACGCCGCCGGGCACCTCGATGCTGCCACCCTCCTCTTCCCCGAGGATCGCGTCGTGCGGGCGCAGCGCCGCCAGCCGATCCCGAATCAACGCCTCGGCCTCGGTGTCGGCGACGGTGACCGGGTCGGTGCGGCTGCTTTTTGTGGCGACGGCGGCATCGCGGTCGGCGACCTGATGCCCGAACAGCTCCGGCCGGCGACGACGGATGTGCCCGGCCGCGGCCAACGCGACTTCCAGTGCGATCGCCCGCAACTCGGTCGCCGAAACCACATCGCTCGATGAATCACTCACGACTCCATCGCAACACACACTCGGCGGCAAGGCAGCGGCTAGTCTCGTCTAGCACCCGTCACGAAGCCGCGGCCGATACGCGCATCGCGCGCCGCCGCTCGATCAAGGAGAGACGCATGGCCGCCACGCAGGGCTTCGGGGTAGATGTCGGCGGTTCGGGAATCAAGGGCGGCATCGTCGACCTGGAATCCGGACAACTCGTCGGAGATCGATTCAAAGTTCTCACACCGCAGCCGGCCACACCGCAATCAGTCGCCGGCGGAGTCCGCGAAGTCGTCGACCATTTCAACTGGACCGGGCCGGTCGGCATCACGCTGCCGGCCGTCATCGCCGGTGGCGTGTGCCGCACCGCGGCCAATATCGACCCCGCGTGGATCGGCACCGAGGTCTACCCGCTGTTCGCCACCGAGTTGGGCGATCGAGAGTTGGCCGTCCTCAATGACGCCGATGCCGCCGGTATCGCGGAGGACAAACATGGCGCCGGTCGGGACCGCGACGGCGTCACGTTGCTGCTCACGCTCGGCACCGGGATCGGGTCGGCGATCATCCAGAACGGGGTGCTGCTGCCCAACACCGAACTCGGCCATCTCGAGGTCGACGGCAAAGAAGCCGAGCATCGCGCATCCTCAAAAGTCAAGGAGGACAAGGACTGGTCGTACCAGCGGTGGGCCAAGGAGGTCACGGCCGTGCTGGAGACCTACGAGAAGCTCCTCTGGCCGGACCTGTTCATCGTCGGCGGCGGAATCAGTCGCAAGGCCGACAAATGGATCCCCATGCTGACCAATCGGGTGCCGGTCGTGCCTGCCGAGTTGCGCAACAACGCCGGGTTGGTCGGCGCCGCGATGGCAGTGCATACGGGACTGCGACCCTAAGGTCGCAGTCCGCTCCCGAGTCGTTGTCGTTACAATGGAGCAGTCCGGTTCACTCCGGGGAATACCAATCCAGCGCCGACCGCCAACACGGGCGTATTTACGCCTGCCTGTGACAGCTCAGCGGTCAGTTCCGAAAGGTCGTACGTGGTAGCCATCAAGTTCCGTTCATCGGCGAAGAAGTCCGACGGCGACGCCCAGGATTCAGCCGAGAAGGACGCGACCCCGGCGAAGAAGGCCCCGGCCAAGAAGGCCGCGCCGGCAAAGAAGGCCGCAGCCAAGAAAGCACCCGCAAAGAAGGCGGCGGCGAAGAAGGCCGCCCCGGCGAAGAAGGCGGCCGCCAAGAAGGCCGCGCCGGCAAAGAAGGCCGCAGCCAAGAAAGCACCCGCAAAGAAGGCGGCGGCCACCGGTTCTGCGGCGACGCGCGCCAAGAAGGCGACCGCCAAGGCCGGCACCGAGACCGAGATCGACGAGGGCGAAGTCGACGGTCCCGCCTCGATCGATGACATCGACGCTCCCGACGGTGAGCTGGATGTCGAGGATGTCGTCGTCGAAGACGTCGCGGTCGACGACGCGCCGGCCAAGGGCGCCAAGAGCACCAAGAAGAAGCCCGCCGGCAAGTCCGACGAGGAAGAGATCGAGGAGCCGACCGAGGCGGACAAGGCCTCTGGCGACTTCGTGTGGGATGAAGAGGAGTCCGAGGCGCTGCGGCAGGCCCGCAAGGACGCCGAGCTGACGGCATCGGCCGACTCGGTCCGCGCATACCTCAAGCAGATCGGCAAGGTCGCGCTCCTCAACGCCGAAGAAGAGGTCGAGCTCGCCAAGCGCATCGAGGCCGGCCTGTACGCAACCGAATGGATCCGCCGCAAGGCCGAGGCCGGCGAGAAGCTGACCACGGCACAGCGCCGCGACTATCTGTGGATCTCGCGCGACGGCAACCGCGCCAAGAACCACCTCCTCGAGGCCAACCTGCGACTGGTCGTTTCGCTTGCCAAGCGCTACACCGGCCGTGGCATGGCGTTCCTGGACCTAATCCAGGAAGGCAACCTGGGCCTCATCCGTGCGGTCGAGAAGTTCGACTACACAAAGGGTTACAAGTTCTCGACGTACGCCACCTGGTGGATCCGTCAGGCGATCACCCGCGCCATGGCCGACCAGGCCCGCACCATCCGAATCCCGGTGCACATGGTCGAGGTCATCAACAAGCTGGGCCGTATCCAGCGTGAGCTGCTTCAGGATCTGGGTCGCGAACCCACTCCGGAAGAACTCGCGAAGGAAATGGACATCACGCCGGAGAAGGTGCTGGAGATCCAGCAGTACGCGCGTGAGCCGATCTCCCTCGATCAGACCATCGGCGACGAGGGCGATAGCCAGCTCGGCGACTTCATCGAGGACTCCGAGGCCGTCGTCGCGGTCGACGCCGTCAGCTTCACGCTGCTTCAGGATCAGCTGCAGTCGGTGCTCGAGACGCTGTCCGAGCGCGAAGCGGGCGTGGTGCGGCTGCGGTTCGGACTCACCGATGGTCAGCCGCGCACCCTGGACGAGATCGGTCAGGTGTACGGCGTCACGCGCGAGCGCATCCGCCAGATCGAATCGAAGACGATGAGCAAGCTGCGGCACCCGAGCCGCTCGCAGGTGCTGCGCGACTACCTCGACTAGGACCGGCGAGCGGTCAGCTTCACCGTCCCGATTGCGTTCGCCGCTGCAGACGACTGTCGGGTGCCACCTCCGCAGGGGACACTCGACAATGGTCGTCCGTTCAGAGTGGCAGCAGGCTGCCTGTACTCGCGGGGCGGTGCGCAAATACGCTTGTCTGCCGCCCGGCACAATCGTCCGTCGCGGCCGCTCCAAGAGGTTGTGGCTGTCCGAAAGGGCGTTCATACCCGCGCCGCTGGGTCCGACAACTGCGAAGATCCCTCCCGTCGAGGGCGGTCACCCCACGAGCGCCTTGACCGTAACCCGTGGTAAGGGTGTTCGACCTTCGATCACGAGGTGTCCTCCTTGTTCGTGCCGCCATCTTTCCAGGGGCGGGTGACATCACACGACTTTCGATATCCAAATCAGAAACACGTAGACAGTCATGAGATTTGAAACTGTCACAAGGCCATCGAACAGATTATAATCAATACGGTCATAAATTCACGCGTATCATTCGGTGGCCGCAAAATATTGACCCATGATCGGAACCGTCAGCATTGATCGATTTACCACCATTTCTGGCGCACGATTTCCCGGTCACCAAAGATACGTTTCCGCCGAGAATGCAACTAAATGCGACGGGCCGTTGTGAATCGCAGAATGACGCTTCGGAGGCGGTGCGGTTGGGCCTGCGAGGACCACCTTCGGTCACATTCGCTCTCCGGCCAGACGATTGGATACAGGTGGCAGCCGGACCCGCGGCCGCCACCTGTATCGGGCGACCGTGCTACTTGAGTACCGGGGGTCCAAGCGGAAGTTCACTGCCTCCCGTCGAGGTGGAGAGCGCGTCCACAAACAGGTAGGCAGCAGCGACGCCGAAGGCGAACACAAACCAGCCGGCGGCGTGCTGAACACCGGTACTGCTGTTCACCGTCGCGATCAGCAACAGCAGCAGTGCGATGTCCACGAGCAGCAACAGAACGGTGTAGACCGTCGGCAGGCGCAGAGTGGCAAGCGTGAGCACCACGATCAGGACTAGCCAGGAGACAAGGAATAGCTCCTGTGTGTCCTTCGCTGCGGAGGCCGAGATACCGAACCAGTTGTGCGTCAGGCCGAGCACCAGTACCGCATAGCTGAACCAGAACCCGCTGAGGATGCCGGAGAAGGACGCGACGACATTCTGGCCAAGCGAGGCCGCCCAGACGGCAGCGATGATCAGGCCCACGCTGGTCGCCGCCAGAATAATCGGGAGCGACGCCCCCACCGCGGCGGCAGGGACGAAACCGGTCAGTACCAGACCGAGTGAGAGTGCACCGACGATAAACGCCGGAAGGCCGACCACGAGCGGGTTGGCAGCGGGCGGCGGTGCCCCGGCGACCTCATCCTCGGTAACGGTGGAATCATGTTGGGAAATGGGAATAGTCTGCTCAGTTGTCATGGCGGAAATCTATTTGGCGACGGGCTGCTTGAATACGATTGAAACCGCGGCGAATCAATCACGCGCCGAACTAATCACCGTGATCTAAATCCATACAGAATTGCGAGCGCGCTCATTCTGCTTTTAGCCGGCACTGGGCTCGAGCTCTACCCTGCTTCGATTGCGGCGAACACGACTGCACTCACTGTCGGGCTGCGACACGGGTTTGCCGGTGTCTGCGATTCCCAGCTCGTAGCCGGTGGCGATTGGGCGCGTGATCGTGTCGCACGACACACCCGAGGCCTGGAACAAAACGTCCCCGCGAATCGTCTGACAGAGTGGAAGGGTCACATCAACCAGATGCGGCACTCACGTTGGGATCGAGATCACCATGATGTCGTCCCGGGACGGAGGAACCATGTCACCTGTTGTCACTAGCAACGATGTGTTCACGCCCCTCACCGCAGCTGACCGTTGCGACCGTTGCAGCGCCGCGGCCAAAGTGCGCGCCAGCCTTCCGTCCGGCGGCGAGCTTCTGTTCTGCCGGCATCATTTCACGGAGCACGAGACACGTCTGGCGCAGCTGGGTGCCAGCATCGATGAATCGACCACAGAACTCGTCTGACTGAGCTTCGAGAAGCCAAGCGGCACCCCCGGAGATTCCGCGGCGCCGCCCTGGTGACCGGCCATCGTCGTCGCCCGCACTCACCGCCACTGGCGCAGCTGCGCGATCCGCTCTCGTAACTGTTCGGCCGTGGCCATGGCCGTCGGCGGTCCCCCGAGCGCCGTCCGCAATTCATTGTGGACGGTGGCGTGCGACTTCCCGGTTCGTTGATGGTGCATCGCGACGAGGCTGTTGAGCTCACGCCGCAGGGCACCCAACTGATCTCGCGTCTCCGCACGCTCGGTGGCACCCGAGTTCGCGGCCGCCTGCTGTCCCACCGATCGGGCCGTCACCTGCTCGGCCTGGCGTCGGTTCAGGAGATCACGCACCTGATCGCGATCGAGCAGTCCCGGTAGCCCGAGATAGTCCGCTTCCTCGTCGCTGCCGGCGAAAGTGGCGGTGCCGAAGGACGAACCCTCGTAGATGACTTGATCGAGCTCGGCGTCGGCGTGCAGCGACTGGAAGGTGCCCTCGTCTTCGCCAGGCTCGTCCTGCTGCTTGTTGGCTTCGGCGAGCGCCTCGTCCTGCCAGCCGTCGGATTCCCGGTGCGGCTTGCCGAGCACGTGGTCGCGCTGCTGCTCGAGCTGGCTGGCCAGCTGCAGCAGCACCGGAACCGATGGCACGAATACGCTCGCGGTCTCACCAGCGCGACGAGCACGGACGAATCGGCCGATAGCCTGCGCGAAGTACAGCGGTGTCGAGGCGCTGGTCGCGTAGACGCCCACCGCGAGCCGAGGAACGTCGACGCCCTCGGACACCATGCGCACCGCGACCATCCACTCGTCGTCGGACGCCGCGAACTCGGCGATCCGGCTCGACGATTTGGGGTCGTCGGACAACACCAGCGTGACCGGCTTGCCGGTGATCGAGCGCAGTAGCTCGGCATAGTCGCGGGCCACGGTCTGATCGGTCGCGATCACCAGTCCGCCGGCATCGGGCACGCCCGAGGCCCGCTTCTGCATCAGCCGCTTGTGCGCCGCCGTCAGCACCGCCGGGATCCAGTCGCCGTGCGGATCGAGCGCCGTCCGCCACGCGCGGGCCGTGTGCTCCGCAGACAGCGGTTCACCCAGCCGTGCGGTGAACTCTTCGCCGGCACTCGTCCGCCAGCTGGCCTGGCCCGAGTACGCCAGAAAGACCACGGGCCGCACGACGCCGTCGGCGAGCGCGTCCGAGTAGCCGTAGGTGTGATCGGCCTTGGACCGTTGTCCGCCACCCGGTTCGGGCTCGTAGGTGACGAACGGAATCGGACTGTCGTCGGATCGGAACGGGGTTCCGGTGAGCGCGAGCCGCCGCGTCGCGTCGCCGAAGGCCTCGCGGATCGCGTCGCCCCAGCTCTTCGCGTCGCCACCGTGATGAATCTCATCGAGGATCACCAGGGTCTTGCGGTTCTCGGTGCGCACGCGATGCCGAGTCGGGTGGGATGCGACCTGCGCGTAGGTCACCACCACCCCGTCGTAGTCCGAACTCGTCTGGCCGGTGGCGTTGGAAAACTTCGGGTCCAGCGAGATGCCCTGGGCGGCAGCCGATTGCGCCCACTGGAACTTGAGATGCTCGGTCGGCGCGACGACCGTGATCTTCTCGACGATCCGAGCCTCGAGCAGCTCGGCCGCCAGCCGCAGCCCAAATGTCGTCTTACCCGCGCCGGGCGTGGCGACTGCGAGAAAGTCGCGTGGCGAGGTCGACAGGTACTTTGTCAGCGCGCGGCGCTGCCACGCACGCAGCGGAGCGCGCTGTACGCCGGTGGTGACGTCCGAGACATCCTGTGCGGCCGAAGTCACCGGGGTTGCTGCTCCTGAGGTCTGCGGGGATGAATCAACGATTGCGGCCGGTCGAACCAGCGGCTGGCCGCGGCTCGAAACGGCCGCTGACCGCCCGGGCCACTCTACCGGGACGCGATGCCGGGCCGGACACGCCGCGCCCATGCGCCACGCAGGCGCGTGGCATCGGCAATGCTGGTGTCATCGACGACACCGAACCGATTCCGCCTAGCCCGACGCCGCCACGCGCGCCGTCGGGCCCGTCGGCGCACCCGCCGACGGCGTCGGTGCTGTCCGTGCTCCGCGCGGTCCCCCAGGTGGCGTGGCAGGTCGCGAACAAAGCCTGGGATGACGGGATCTTCGCCAGGTCGGCACAGGCCGCGTTCTGGCAGACCCTGTCGCTGCCCCCACTGCTGCTGGCGCTGCTGGGCACCCTCGGTTCCATCGCGAGCTGGTTCGGTCCAGACACCCTCGACGCGATCCGCCGCGGCATCGTCAGTTTCAGCCATCGGATCTTCAGCGAATCGGTCGTCAACGAGATCATCGTGCCGTCGGTGAACAACGTGCTGGCGCACACGCACGGCGAGCTGATCTCGTTGGGATTCATCATGTCTCTGTGGGCCGGATCCTCGGCAATGTCCAGCTTCATCGACTCGATCGACCTCGCCCATGGCCAGCACAAGGTCCGGCATCCCATAAAGCAGCGCCTCTTCGCGCTGTGGGTCTACCTGGGGTTCCTCGTCGTCGCGATCTTCGCGGTGCCACTGGTGGCGCTGGGCCCGACCTATGTGCGGCACATCCTGCCCAAGTCGTGGGAGCCGCTCAGCGCGCACGTCATCGACTACGCATATTTCCCCGTGGTCGCGCTGCTCCTGCTGGTGGCGCTGACCACCCTGTACCGGATCGCGCTACCGCACCCGCTGCCGTGGCGGCGATTGACCTACGGCGCGATCCTCGCCGGCGTCATCTTCTGGTGCGCGAGCGCGATCCTGCGCGTGTACCTGCAGTACGTGGCCAAGGTCGGCTATTCGTACGGCGCGCTGTCGACGCCGATCGCCTTCCTGCTGTTCACGTTCTTCCTGGGTTTCGCGATCGTCGGCGGCGCCGAGCTCAATGCGGTGGTTCAGGAACGATGGCCGGCCAAACCGACCTATACCGAGCAGGTGCGCGAATGGGTCAGCTCCAACTCCGGCGAACTCGCCGACCGGATCAAACGCCTGCCCACCGGACCGATTCTGCGGCGCGGCGAGCACGACCACCAACCGCGCGCCGACGACTGATCCGTCGCGGTCAGTCGCCCTTCTTCATGCGCTCGTAGATCTTCTTGCACTTTTCGCAGACCGGCGAACCCGGCTTGGGCGAACGGGTGACCGGAAAAACCTCACCACATAACGCCACCACATGACTGCCCATGACCGCACTCTCGGCGATCTTGTTCTTCTTGACGTAGTGGAAGACCTTCGGCGTGTCGTCGTCGGTCGTTTCGTCGGTGTCGATGTCTGGACGATCCAGGGTCTGAGTGTTGCTCATGACCTCATTGTGCGCCCGGTTGACGGCAGTGGGAAAATGAATGCATGGACTCCGAGTCCCGCAACGCGATTCTGATCACCGAGGCACAGCCCTCACAACAGGCCCAGCAACGAGCTCGGGTCCATAAGTACTTGTTCATGATGGCGTTCCGGGTTCCCGCGCTGGTCATCGCCGGAGTCGTCTACGGCGCCACGCACAACGGACTGATCGCGCTCGCGATCCTCGCGGTCTCGATCCCGATCCCCTGGATCGCCGTGCTCATCGCCAACGACCGCCCGCCCCGGGGCAGGCACGAGGTGCGCTTCTACAAGTACGGCCCTCCCGACACACCGTCCCTGGAATCGCCCAAACCGACGCCCATCGAGGGTGAAGTCAGCGGCACCATCCGCGACGGCAATTAGCGCTGTTTCTTGGTGAACCTCACGGCAATTTGCGCCGCGGGTCGCAGTCTCCTGTGAGTATCAACCCATGAGTGAGCGCCGGCGAGCGGATCGATCAAGACAGCGCGCTTGTGTCTCATGCACGCACGGAGCGAAGCGAGTACACGGATGAGCATCGCCAGTCCCGAAGTCGCTCGCCTCCACAATTTCGGACCGAACTGGTTCGCGTCGGTGATGGGCACGGGGATCGTCGCCACCGCTGCGGCCTCGCTGCCCATGCATCCGCCCGGGCTCCGGACCTTCGCGGAAGTCGTGTGGGTGATCACCGCAGCACTGCTGGTGCTGTTGATCGGCGCCGTGACGGTGCAATGGGTGCGCGAGCCGAAGGTGGCCCGGAGTCAGGCACGCAACCCGCAGATGACGCATTTCTACGGCGCGGCGCCGATGGCCCTGCTGACCGTCGGTTCCGGCGCACTGCTGGTCGGACGGGACCTGGTCGGTACGCGCGTGGCGGTCGACCTGGCCTGGGTGCTGTGGACCGCGGGCACGGTGGGCGGCCTGTTCACCGCGGTCAGCATCCCCTATCTGATGTTCACCCAATTGGAGGTCGGCCCCGACGCCGCATTCGGCGGCTGGCTGATGCCGGTGGTGCCGCCCATGGTCTCCGCTGCGTCGGGCGCGCTGCTGATCCCCCACATGACGCCGGGCACCGGCCGCACCACGATGTTCTACGGCTGTTTCGCGATGTTCGGGCTATCGCTGATCGCTGCCCTGATCATCATCAGCCTGATCTGGAGTCGCCTGGCGCACTACGGCACGTCCGGATCGGCCCGGGTGCCGACGTTATGGATCGTGCTGGGGCCGTTGGGACAGGGCATCACCGCCGCCGGCCTCCTGGGCAGCGTCGCCGCGTTGGCCGTCAGGCCCGAATTGGCTTCCGGCATGCAGGTTTTCGCGGTCCTGTTCGGTGTCCCGGTATGGGGTTTCGCGGTGCTGTGGATCGGCCTGGCGACCGCGCTGACCGTGCGGACATTGCACCGCGGCATGCCGTTCGCGCTGACCTGGTGGAGCCTCACCTTCCCCGTCGGCACCTTCGTGACCGGTACCTCACAGCTGGCCGCACACACCGGGCTGCCGTTGTTCCGGGTCGCCGCCGTGGTGGCCTACGCGTGCCTGCTGAGCACCTGGGTGCTCGTGACGATCCGCACGTTGAAGGGCAGCGTCGGCGGCAGCCTGTTCGCTCCGTCGCCACCGCCGGCGGCCATCCACAAGGACCCGAAATGATCCACACGGCCCCCAAATGATCGGTATGACAGAGACTTCCATGAACCTGACTGCCATCGCGCCGGCGTTGCGCGCTGCGTTCGAACGACTCGACTACACGGCCGATGGCCTGGTGCGGATGCTCGGACCCGACGCCCATGCGGCTCTGGGCCGCGGGGAACCTGTCGCGGTACGCCGAGCGTGCACGGGCGAGCTGGGGACTCTGGTCCGGCTGCTGCTGGTCGGCGATGAGATCGCGGACAGCGAGGCCGAGTCGGTCCTGGCTCCTCTGCGACTGGCTGACGCGGTGGCGTCGGGCCTGGTCGAGGCCACTACGAACGGGGTGCGTGCGGCGATCGACGTCCGCCCCTTCGATATCGGGTCCGGGACACGCTGGGTGTTCGCCGATTTGGACGAGTCGATGCGAGTCACCGAGACCCGGCCCGACCACGTACTCGGCGTCGGTGAGGCGTCGCTGTCGTTGTTGCGGGCCACCCCGCGCGCACAGGTGGCGAGCGCGATCGACATCGGCACCGGCTGCGGCGTGCAGACGCTGGCGGCCCTGGACCATGCCGATCGGGTGATCGCCACCGACATCACGGCGCGGTGCCTCGATTTCACCCGAGCAACGTTGGCGCTGGGCGGCATCGACCCGGCACGGGTGCAGATCCGGCAGGGCTCCTGGTACGAGCCGGTCGCCGACGAACAGGCTGCGCTGCTGGTCGCGAATCCGCCGTTCGTTGTCGGCAGCGGCACCATCGAACATTCCTACCGCGACTCCGGCCTCGATCTCGACGGAGCCAGCGAGTTGATGATCCGCGGTGCGGCCGATCGACTGGCACCCGGCGGCACCGCCGCGATGCTCGCCTCGTGGATCGTCGCCGACGGCGACTGGCGCGGTCGGCTCGCGTCCTGGCTCCCCGACCACGGCGTCGATGCCTGGATCGTGCAGCGCGACGTCGCCGACCCGGCGCTCTACGTCGGTACCTGGATGCGCGACGGCGGCCTGGACCCACGGGACGCCGAGGCCCAGCGAGTCGGTGCACGCTGGCTCGACCGTTTCGCCGATGCCGGCGTCGAAGGCGTCGGATTCGGCTTCGTGTTCCTGCGCAGAACCGACGAACCGAGCGACATCCTGGCCGAGGATCTGCGGCACGGCTTCGACGATCCCCTCGGCGACGAGGCCACTGCCTACTTCGATCGCGTCGCGTGGCTGCGCGACAACGATGTTCGCGACGCCAGGTTGCAGCTGACCGCGGGCGCGGCACTGGAACGGGTCGCCACCCTCGACCCCGACATCGGCTGGGCCGATGTGGTCCGCCGGCTGCACCGTCCCGACGGGCCGCGCTGGGTGCATGAGATCGACGAGTCCGCGGCCGCGCTGCTCGCCGGCCTGCGCCATGAGGGTCTGCCAGCGGCCGATGTGGCCGAGCTGCTGGCCGTCGCCACCGGTGTCGACGGCTTCGACGACCAAGCGCTGGACGAATTGCTCACCGGACTCGTCCGGCACGGCCTTCTCCGCCCCGACATGCATCTGTAAGCGGCCCCCCGGCACCCTGTGGTCGGCCTCCGGGTACGCCTGAAGCCGACGAACCGGTTCGCTGCCGGCGAAGTTAATCGAAGTCTCAGGAGACTCTCAGCCCCTACCGACAGCCACCGCAGGTCAGCACGCTTTTGTAAGTGCAGCCCGCCGGAACTACCTGACGTAGTTCGGACGTTGTACCGGGTGAACACCACGCACAGTTGTCGTCGACAAGGAGGCTCCACATGCCCACCACGAGCACCGCCACCAAGGCCGCACCCGCCAAGGCGGCCCGCCCGGCTCTGACCTCCGCCGATCTCGACGCGCAATCTCCATCCGCCGACCTGGTCCGTGTTTACCTCAACGGCATCGGTAAGACCGCACTGCTGAACGCAGAGCAGGAAGTCGACCTGGCCAAGGCGATCGAGGCCGGCTTGTACGCCAAGCATGTGCTCGCCACCAAGAAGCGGCTCTCGGCCGCGAAGAAGCGTGACCTGGCGCAGGTCGTCCGCGACGGCGAGTACGCCCGCGCCCATCTGCTCGAGGCCAACCTGCGCCTGGTCGTCTCGCTCGCGAAGCGCTACACCGGCCGCGGCATGCCGCTGCTGGACCTGATCCAGGAGGGCAACCTCGGTCTGATCCGCGCGATGGAGAAGTTCGACTACGCCAAGGGCTTCAAGTTCTCGACGTACGCGACCTGGTGGATCCGTCAGGCGATCACCCGCGGTATGGCTGATCAGAGCCGCACCATCCGCCTCCCTGTCCATCTGGTTGAGCAGGTGAACAAGCTGGCCCGCATCAAGCGCGAGCTGCATCAGCAGCTCGGTCGCGAAGCGACCGATGCCGAGCTGGCCGCCGAGTCCGGCATCCCCGAGGAGAAGATCGCCGATCTGCTCGATCACAGCCGCGACCCGGTGAGCCTGGACATGCCGGTCGGCAGCGACGAAGAAGCGCCCCTGGGCGACTTCATCGAGGACGCGGAGGCCACCTCGGCCGAGAGTGCGGTCATCGCCGGACTGCTGCACAGCGATGTGCGTCAGGTCCTGGCCACCCTCGATGAGCGCGAGCAGCAGGTGATCCGGCTGCGCTACGGCCTCGACGACGGCCAGCCGCGCACGCTGGATCAGATCGGCCGGCTCTTCGGTCTGTCGCGCGAGCGCGTGCGCCAGATCGAACGTGAAGTGATGGTCAAGCTGCGCCAGGGCGACCGCGCCGAACGGCTGCGCGCCTACGCGAGCTGATCTACGCTACGAAGCAATCCCCCTCTAGACCCGGTGTCCGCATGGACGCCGGGTCGCTTCGTTTTCCGGTCAGGGTCAGCGCAGCCGTCTCGGACCGCTGTCGGAGCGGGAGGGCACGGGACCGACTTCGATCTCGACACTGAGGACCGCGGCCCCGCCAGTCGCCGCGAGGATCGGGTCCAAGCGCACCGTGCGTACCCCGGGCTGCTGATCGACCAGCCACGAAACTCGTTGCAACACATCGGCGATCGCATCCTTGTCGACCGGTTCGGAACCACCGTAACCGGACAACAGCGGCGCCGACAGCGGGGCATCGACCAGCTCACGCGACTGTGACTCGGACAGCGGGACCACATGCACCGCCCGGTCGCCGACCAGATCGCTGAGCGGCCCGCTGAGACCGAACGCGATCAGCGAGCCGGCCGCCGGGTGGTCGCCCGCGGTGATCGCGACGCCGAAACCCTTCGACGCCATCGCCTGCACGTGGAACTCGTGGTCTCCGGTGAGGGCGGTCAGGTCGGCGAAGGCGGTGGCCACGGCATGCTCGTCAAGCAGATCCAGGCGCACGCCTTCGCGATCGGCGCGGTGTCGCCATTGCGGAGACACGGCTTTCAATGCAACCGGGTAACCGAGCTCTGCGGCGGCCGCAACCGCGGTCGATGCGTCGGTCACGGTGCGAAATTCCGTGACGGGGATCCCATAGCAGGCCGCGAGTTCGGTCGCCGCGTCCTCGCTGAGCAGTCGGGTTCCGGCGACGATCGCCGTCTCGATCAGCTCGGTCGCGCGTGCCGCGTCGGTCCCACTGGGTGGCGCCGTATCGGCTCGGGGTTCGGCCAACCACTTGGCGTACCGCGAGACCTGGGCCAGCGCGGCCACCGCCCGTTCGGGGGTCGAAAACGACGGAATCGATCCACGAACAGGCACGCCCCCCTCGTCGACAATGCTGAGCCCGGGCGGAATGCCGTCCACGGCAAGGAATGTGGACACGATCGGTTTGGCGGAACCGCGTGACCCCGACAGCAGTGCACCGGCATAGTCCTGGACACTCACGGCGACCGGCGGCACGAACACCGCCATGATCGCGTCCACCGAATCATCGGACGTCGCCGCGATGACCGCGGCCTCGAATTCGACCGGTGCCGCGCCCGGCTCGAGGTCGACGATGCCGTCCACCTCGATGCCGTCACGCGCACCGGCAGCCGCCGCCATCTCCCCCAGCACCAACGAGTTGGTGATGATTCGGACCCGCGGCCCGGCCGGGAGCGGTTGGTAGGCAAGCACTGTCGCGCAGTCGAACAGTTCGCTGATGCCGGCACACGGAATCACGCCGAACTGACGGAGAAGTTCGTCGTCTTCGCCGAGGTCGTTGCTGACCACGAGCACCGGCTTGCTGCGAGCGACGTGCCGGGCCAGCCGGGAGAATTTGCGCGGGTTGCCGTAGCTCTCCAGATACAGCAGCACCACTTCGGTGTCCGCGTCCGAATCCCAGTACTGCAGCATGTCGTTGCCGGACAGGTCGGCACGATTGCCGGCGGAAACGAAGCTGGACAGACCCAGTCGACGCCGGGCCGCCTCGTCCAGGATCGCGATACCCAGGGCGCCGGACTGGCAAAAGAATCCCACGGCTCCCCGGCCGGGAATCCGCGGCGCCAGCGTGGCATTGAGCCGCACACCGACCTCGTTGTTGGCCACACCCAGGGCGTTGGGCCCCACCAGCCGCATGCCGTGCGAACGCACGGACTCGACCAGACGGTTCTCGGATTCGCTGCCATCCGAGCCGATCTCACTGAATCCCGCGGAGACCACCACCATCGACTTGACGCCTTTGGCCAGACAGTCGTCGAGGACTTCGTCGACCACGCCGGCCGGAACCGCGACGATCGCGAGGTCGACCGGATCGGGAATGTCCCGCACCGTCGGATAGGCGCGGATTCCCATGACGGAGCGTCGGTCGGCGTTGACCGGAAACACCGGACCGGTGAATCCACCGGCGATCACATTGGCCAGCACCGCGTTTCCCACCTTGCGCGGATCGGTCGAGGCCCCGATCACGGCCACCGATTCGGGCCGCAGCAGGTTGGCGACGCTGCGCGCCTCCGATGCCTGCTCGCGTGCGTTGCGGACCGCCAGCTGCGCGTCGGTGGGGTCGATGGTGAATTCCACGTGGATCGTGCTGCCGTCGAAGCTGCGTTCGAGCTGGTATCCGGCATCGCGGAACACCGCGACCATCGTCGGGTTCTCGCTGAGCACTTCGGCTTCGAACCGTTTGAACCCGCTCTCGCCGGCCACCGCGGCCAGATGCTCGAGCAGGATCGGCCCGAGCCCGCGACCCTGGTGCTCATCGGCGACGACGAAGGCGACCTCGGCCGACGCCGGTTTTCCCTCACCGTCGAGCGATTCATAGATGCCCATTGCGATGATCTGGTCGTCCAGGATCGCCAGGAACGCCATCCGCTCGCGGTAGTCGATCGTCGTCATCCGGACCAGATCGCGTGCGGAGAGCGTGGGATACGGCCCGAAGTAGCGCAGATAGCGGGTGCGCTCGGAGAGCTTGCCATGGAACTCGGCCAGCTTGGCTGAGTCGGCGGGAACGACCGGCCGCAAGTGCACGACGCGCCCGTCGGAGGCAAGGACGTCGGCCACCCAGTCGGACGGGAACGGCGGTGCTGCGCGGGTGCCGGTTTGTTCAGTCACGAGGATCCTCCGGGTCCAGGCCGTGCAGCGGATAGATCGCCGACCGCACCGACGCGATCGCGGCGTCGACTGGGGAGTGTCCGCCGGCACCCTCCCAGGCCTCGTACATCCCGGTGCCGTCCTGGTCACCCATCGACCGCACCGGCGCGCTTCGCAGTGCCGGATCGAGCGACTGGGCTGCCAGATCGGCCTCCTGACACCATTTCTCGCCGATGGGGGTCTCGACCGGAAGCTCCCGTCCATCCGCGATGGCCAGCAGATGCGTCCACGACCGCGGGACGACGTCGATCAGCCCGTATCCACCGCCCCCGACCGCCAACCACTTGCCGTCGCAGTACTTGTCGGCCAGGTCGCGCATCGCGATCATCGCAGCCCGCTGACCATCCACCGTCAGCATCAGATCGGTGAGCGGGTCGCGACGATGCGAATCGACACCGCATTGCCCGACGATGATCTGCGGCTTGAACGCCGCCACCACACCGGGCACGACGGCGTGGAACGCCCGCAGCCACAACGCATCCGGCGTTCCCGGTGGCAGCGGAATGTTCACCGCGGTGCCGGCCGCGGCTCCGTTGCCGACCTCGTCGGCGTAGCCCGTGCCGGGCCACAGACTGGCCGGATCCTCGTGCACCGACACCGTCAGCACGCGCGGATCGTCGATGAAGGCGCGCTGTACGCCGTCGCCGTGATGAGCATCGATGTCGAGATAGGCGATGCGGTCATAACCGTGGTCGAGCAACCAGTTGATGGCGATGGCGCAATCGTTGTAGATGCAGAAGCCGGCGGCATGCCCGGCCATCGCATGATGCATCCCGCCGCTGATGTTGACCGCCCGCCGCGCCTGACCGGAGGCGATGAGTTCGGCGGCCTGCACGGTCGCCCCGACCAGAAGCGCACCGGCATCGTGCATGCCCGCGAAGATGGGATTGTCCGCGTTACCGAGGCCGTAGACCCGTTCGAGCAGCTGGGATGATCCGGCCGTGACGCCTTCCGCGCGGGAGGCCGCACGTACCGCCATCAGGTAGTCCTCGGTGTGAATCGTCCGCAACAGAGCATCGTCGGCCGGCTCCGGCATGTGGAATCGCACGTCGCCGAGCACACCCAGCGATTCGGCCAGACTGATGGTGAGCGCCAGGCGAATCGGGTTCATCGGATGCGTCGCCACCCAGCGGTAGTGCATGAAGCGGTCCGACCAGGCAACCGCCATATCACCCATGGCAACCATCGTTCGTCGGCCCGTCCGTGTCGCTCATGGCTTCGAGACTATGCGGTACGGGTAACCTGGACCTGCAGACGCGACGTTTGGGCCGAAGGGATGGACGGGCTGCAGTGAACGATCTGGTCGACACCACCGAGATGTATTTGCGCACCATCTATGACCTCGAGGAGGAGGGCATCGTGCCGTTGCGCGCGCGGATCGCCGAACGCCTCGATCAGAGCGGGCCGACGGTGTCTCAGACCGTGGCTCGCATGGAGCGCGACGGACTGGTGCGTGTCGCCGGCGACCGTCACCTCGAACTCACCGATAAAGGACGCGGTCTGGCGACCTCCGTGATGCGCAAGCACCGGCTTGCCGAGCGGCTGCTGGTCGATGTCATCGGGCTGCCGTGGGATCAGGTGCACGACGAGGCCTGCCGCTGGGAGCACGTGATGAGCGAGAACGTCGAGCGACGCCTGCTCGAGATCCTCGACCATCCGACGACGTCGCCGTACGGAAACCCGATCCCGGGTCTGGAGCTGCTCGGCGTGTCCGCGGAAGCGCCCGGCAAGGCCACGACCCGCCTGGCGGACATCCCCCAGGGCGAGCCGGTCGCCGTGATCGTGCGGCGCCTGTCTGAGCATGCACAGACCGACACCGAGCTGATCACGTCGCTGCGCGAGGCCGGGGTCGTGCCGAATGCCCGTGTCACCGTGCAGGCGACCATGGACGCCGTCATGATCTCCACGCCGGGCCACGCCGGCCTGACGCTGTCCGAAGAGATGGCGCACTCGATCCACGTCGAAAAGGTCTGACCGAGTGCGACTTCTCGTCACCGGCGGTGCCGGGTACGTGGGTTCGGTATGTGCACGCGTCCTCGCCGATCGCGGCCACCAGATCACCGTGATCGACAATCTGACCACCGGCAACCGCGAGGCCGTCGGCGATGACATCGAATTCATCGAGGGTGATGTCAGCGCCGTCGCGCCGGCGGTGTTGTCCGGTGCCGATTTCGACGGCGTTCTGCATTTCGCGGCGAAATCCCTTGTCGGCGAATCGGTGACCGATCCGCAGCAGTACTGGCAGGGCAACGTGGTGGAGTCGCTGGCCCTGCTCGACGCGATGCGCGCCACCGATACCAAACGACTGGTCTTCTCCTCGACCGCCGCGACATACGGCGAGCCGGAGCAGGTGCCGATCATCGAATCCGCGGCCACCGCACCGACGAATCCGTACGGCGCCAGCAAGCTGGCCATCGATCACGCGATCACATCTTATTGTGCCGCATACGATTTCGCCGCGACCAGCCTGCGCTACTTCAATGTCGCGGGCGCCTACGGCAGCGTCGGCGAGAACCGCGTGGTCGAGACGCATCTGATCCCGCTGGTCCTGCAGGTCGCCCTGGGCCACCGCGCCGATATCAAGATCTTCGGCACCGACTACCCCACAGCCGACGGCACCGCGGTCCGGGACTACATCCACGTGCACGATCTCGCTGAAGCACACGCCCTCGCCCTGGAGCATTCGACGGCCGGCCGGCACGACATCTACAACCTCGGCAGCGGCGCGGGATTCTCCGTGCGAGAGGTGATCACAACGTGCCGTGAGGTGACCGGCCTGGAGATCCCCGCGGACGAGGCGCCCCGCCGCGCGGGCGACCCGGCGGTACTCATCGCGTCGAGCGAGCGAGCGATCAGCGAACTCGGCTGGCGCCCCGCGAAGACCGATCTATCGGTGATCGTCTCCGATGCCTGGGATTTCACCTCGGCACTCGGCGGCCGGGCCCACTCGGCACACCGCTAGGCCGTCGCCTACCCCGCGCGACGGCGCATCACCGGCGGCAACACCACACCGTTGTCCCATGCCATAGCCGAGCCCTGCGCGGCGATGTCATCCATCATGTCCGGCCGAATCCCGGCGCGCAGCGCCTGATCGAGCAGCTGCGCCATCGAATAGTCGGGATCGGCTGCCAGCGCCACCTCCAGACAGGTGCCGGCCATCGCGCCGTCGCCGCGCAGATAGTTCAGATGTGCCAGCAGCGTCGCCGCAGCCGCCCGGCCCTCACCACGCAGCTGGCGGGTGAGCTGCTGCCAGACATGCTCGGCGGCCGGTTGCATGGCCGTCGCCGCCACCGCGAACATGACATCCCGAATTCCCTTGTGCCGAATACTGTTCTGCGCCCGATCAACGACGTCGCAGTCGGCCAGCGGCAGCCCGTAGTCTTCGATGAGACCCAGCAACCAGTCGCATTCCTCGTCGAGTTCGCCGTCGACAGGGCGCCACGGCGGGCAGCCATCGTTGTTGCATTCGGGATCATCGCAGTGCGGCCGGTCGGACAGCATCTGCGCCATCTCGCTGCGACGCTGCAGGATTCGCCCGCCCGCGACCGCATGCGCGACGGCCACCGGACTGGTCGCCGGATCGTCGATTTCGCCCTGCGCTCCGCGGCGCAGCGGATCGGTCGCCCAGGCCACACGCCAGGTCGCGCCGGATTCGATGGTCGCCGCCACGAAACCGGTTGTCACGCCGCCGGTCTCCCGCATCGCACGGTCCGCGATCGCGAACACCTGTCGATACTGCGGCCCATCGAGGTCGTAGCGGTCGTCCACGATCACCGCGATCACCTTGTCGATGTCGTCCCGCAGGCAGATTGCGCCCAGATGATCGAGTGTCGCGACGAGCTCCGGACTCGGCGACCCGTCGTCGTTCAGTCGAAGGTCGTAGCGCATCGTCGCGCCGACGACATCCCCCGGCTCGTCGAAGGCGACAAGGATGATGGACCGCTCCGGAATGAAGCCGAGCACCGACGGCACTGCGGCGAGAAGTGCTCCGGGAGCAGAAATCCGGACATGAATGAGATCTGATTCATCTGACATGCGCACATCGTCGCGGGCGAATCAGACGAAACGGTCGGATTTTCGGGTCCGTGTGACCCTTTGTCCACAGTTTCAGCTACGCGATTTCTCGACCGCCGCGGTGAAGACATCGTCGAGAGCCTGACCGTCCAGTTTGTGGTCGCCGAACGTTAAGTACGTGGCGTACACCCGAATTGGGCCGTTCTGCGCGACGAGCACGGTGGTGGTCTGCTTCAGACTCTCGCCCGATCCGGTGTTCCGAATGCGACGGAATGCGACCGAGTCGTCGGCCTGGATCGGAGACGGCGGAAGCGGCGTTGTGGATATCTTCGCCGTCGCGCCATACATGCGGGTCGTGTAGTTCGCGCACGGGTTGACCGCCGATTGACTCAGATCGCCATCAACGCGGACCGTGGCCACGGTCAGCGTGCCTGCTTCGGTCGTCGCCACCAGCACCGAGGCGTCCTTCGGATCGGCGGAGAGTGCCGGGACCGCGCAGTCCGCGGGAATCACGGTGGTGCCGGCCGAGGCCGAACCCGCGATGTCGGCCAGCACATTCGCGAGCTGATCCGACGGGGGCGCCGAAGCCGAGTACCCCGAAGGGAAATCGGCCGGTGTCAGCGACTTGTCGACGATCGACCCGGCGGCCGGGCTTGTCGTGGTCGAGCCGGGCGCACCCGAAGTGGCGGGCGTCGATGCGCCGTCACCCGTGGTCGTGCCCGCCGGAATCGACCCGTCGATGGCGTGTGCGGAGCCCTTGACCGCCGGCCCCGCCTCACCGGCGGTGGAGGCGATGATCGCGACTACGACGATCAGCGTCGCCGCGGCAGCGCCGAGGAGTGCCCAGACCGGCGCGCTGACCTTCCGCAGCGCGGCGGCGCGCACGGCCCGGGTGTCGATCGGCCCCGTGGGTAGCTCACTGTCGGGCAGGTCGTTCGGGTCGACCTGCGCGCCGGGTGTCGTCTCAGCATTCGGCGTCGGCTGATCGTCTCCAGAACCGACGTCTTCGGACCGGTCGCCTGCAGCGCCATCGTCGTCGGCTTGATCGCCCGCCGGAGGTTGATTGGTCATCGGGTCCAGCCTGCCACCGTCGGCGCCGAATCCGGACCACCGACATGCACATGAGACAGATGAACCGAGGGTTGTCACCCGGCTGCGGACGAATGACAGTCCCGGTGGCAGCGCTCCCGGATACCGCATACTGGTCCCCATGGGCATCATTGGAAAGATCAAGGGTGAGCTCGTCGACATCATCGAATGGATCGATGATTCGCGCTCGACGCTCGCCTGGCGGTTCCCCCGGTACGAGAACGAGATCAAGAACGGCGCACAGCTGATCGTCCGCGAAGGCCAGCAGGCGGTCTTCGTCTATCGCGGACAGCTCGCCGACCGCTTCGGCCCCGGCCACTACGAGCTGGTCAGCGAGAATCTGCCGGTCCTGAGCACGCTGCAAGGCTGGAAGCACGGCTTCAACAGCCCCTTCCGCTCCGAGGTCTACTTCATCAACACCCGGCCCATCACCGATATGCGCTGGGGTACGACCAATCCGGTCACCGTCCGGGATCCGGACTTCAAAATGGTGCAGCTGCGCGCCAACGGCCTCTGCGTGGTCCGGGTCGCCGATCCGGAGATCTTCCTGCGCGAGGTGATCGGCACCGACAGCGCGGTCAACATCGACGAGATCTCGGAACTACTGCGCCGCGTCATCACGCTCGCGTTCTCCGACTTCGTCATGGAGACCGGACTCGGAGTGATCGACCTGCAGGGGCGGCAGGTCGAGCTGTCGGAGAAGCTGCGTCAGTTCGTCGCCGAGCGCGTGGACGACGAGTTCGGTCTGGCGATCGATTCGGTGACCATGAACATCTCGCTGCCGGACGAGATCACCGAGGCGATGACGCGCGGCGTCGCCCGCGGCGTCGAGGCCGGCGGTTTCCTGAACAACGTCGGCGACCTGAACCGCTACCAGCAGGCACAGGCGGCCGATGCGATGGTCGTCGCCGCCGGAAATCCGGGCGGCGCGATGGGCGACATGATGTCCGCGGGAATGGGCGTTGCCATGGGCGGCGCGATGGCCGGCCAGATGGCCGCCGCCCAGCAAGGAGCACAGCAGGGTGGCCAGCCGACTGCGGCGGCCGCTCCGCCGCCGCTGCCGAACACTCCGGTGTTCCACATCGACGCCGGCGGCCAGGCCAGCGGCCCCTTCACCGTCATCCAGATCCAGCAGGGTGCCGCCGGCCAGATCGGCCCCGACACCCTGGTGTGGAGCGCCGGAATGTCCGGATGGGTTGCGGCCCACACTGTTCCGGCACTGGCGGTGCTGTTCTCCACGCCGCCACCGATTCCGCCGACCGGCCCGCAGACGCCGCCGGCCCCTCCCGCTCCGGGCCAGTAATTCATGACGGTTCCACCCGATCGGCCGCAGGGGCCGCCGATTCCGGCTCCCCCACACCAGGATCCGGTCATGCCTCCGCCTCCACCCCGCCGCACCATGCCCCCTGCAACGTCCGGGCCGGCCATGCCAGTGGGCCCATCGGCACCGGCCATGCCATCCGGGCCGCCCGGGCCTGCGATGCCCACCGGACCGACGCCACCGCAGCCCGGTCCGCCGCCGACCCGCGACCCGGCCTCGTACCAGCATTCCGAACAGACGCGTACCTATCCGTGCCCGTCCTGCGGTGACCAGCTGGCGTTCGATCCCCGCACGCAGAGTCTGGCCTGTCGTAGCTGTGGCCGCACGGTCGCGATCGCCCCGCCACAGGGGCAGATCGAGGGGCATGAACTGGGTGCGGCGATGGCCCGGATCCGCCAGGCAAGCGATCAGCAGATGGCTGCCCTGCTCGGCACCGCCAAGGAGGTCGTCTGCCAGAACTGTGGCGGCCGAACGCGATTCGAGGGAACCGTCACCGCGACCCGATGCCCGTATTGCGCCTCGGTGATCGCCCGCGACGATATCCAGGACGCACCCGCACGTCTGCCGGCCGACGGCGTCATCCCGATGCAGGTCGATGAGAAGACGGCCCGTTCGATGATCGACCAGTGGGTCAACAGCCGCTGGTTCGCCCCGACCGAGTTCAAGAAATACCGCGAGGTCGGCGCATTCACCAGCCTCTACGCGTCGTATTTCGTCTACGACGCGCAGTCCACCACCGAATACCGCGGGCAGCGCGGCATCGAATACACCGTCACCGTCGGGTACGGCGATGACGAACGCGTCGAGACGCGAGTCAACTGGTATCCGGTGTCCGGCGTCGTCCAGAACACGTTCGATGACGTGCCGGCGTTGGCCAACACCGGATTCGACGCGCAGCGCGTCCGGGAGCTGGAACCCTGGCCGACCGAGCACGCGTTGCCCTACTCACCCGAGTACATGGCGGGGCACGCGACGCGCACCTACGATCTCGACGCCGACCAGGCATTCGGTGAGGCGCGAGCCCAGATGGAACCCGTCGTCGACGGCACGATTCGCGCCGATATCGGCGGCGACCGGCAGCAGATCAGTTGGCGCGACATCCGTTTCGATACGATTGCGTTCAAATACCTGCTGCTGCCGATGTGGTTGCTGACCGTCGTCTACGAAGGACGCCCGTTCCAGGTGTTCATCAACGGCGTCACCGGTGAAGTCCAGGGTCAGCGTCCGTGGAGCAAGGTCAAGATCATCGCGGCCAGTGTCGCGGCGCTGCTGGCGATCATCGCCATTGTGGTCATCATTCAGGTGGCACGAAAATAATGGCGGTCGTCCTGCTGGTCATCGTGCTCGTGGTCGTGATCGGCGGCGGGGCGGTCGCCTTTCTCGCCATCCGGCTGCAGAGTGCCAATCGCCGTCGCGCCCAGCTGATTCCCGGCATGTCCGCAGGCATCCCCGACTCCTGGGCGGGATCACACGATCCCGAGGCACGGCTCCATCGTCGCCTGCGCGATGCTCTGACGGCGCTGCGCAGCACCCCCGCGCTCGACTACGACGGAATGCTGATCGACGCCCGGGTCCGGCTGGAGGCCGCGGCCGTCGAGTTCGACGGTCGGCTGGTGGCGCTGTCTCACCTGACGTCGGACGCAAAGGCACCGATGCTGGCCGACGCCGAGGCCGCGGTCGGCCAGGTGGAGTCCGTAGTCGCCGAACTCATCGCGAACCCTTCGAATGCGTTGCCCGCGCTGGACTCCGCAGTCGGGCGGCTGCAACAGCCGCCCCCGGCTCTGGATAGCTGAGGTCCTAGTCGAGATCCAATCGCCGATCTGCCAAGGCTGTGAGACTTCATTTGCGGCCCTGATCGTGTTGGGCTGTAACCGGTGATCACGAGTGTGACCCCTGCCAAGGCTGGCTTCGTGCCCTTCTTCTGACTTGTCCGCCCGTGGTCA